>MTKW01000565.1_pt1 | contig 128790 bp, 126 predicted proteins | sample 1042761 | NCBI WGS metagenome assembly MTKW01 (sample SAMN06205366, study PRJNA360243) | anaerobic digester metagenome | biome: Wastewater treatment plant; feature: Anaerobic digester sludge; material: sludge; isolation source: anaerobic digester fed with sludge from wastewater treatment plant ... | reverse complement strand
CTTTTTTCAAAGATTCTCAAACGATTCAGCTTTGCTCACAAGGGACGACCGATCACCTGTCCTGCCTGATTCGCTTTTTACAGAACTCAAGGAGCTCAATTGAGCAACAGCCCGTACACAATTGACAGAACTAACAGTCCAGGACCTGATGGGAGCACTCCCGACAGGGGTATCCACGCCCTTTTCGGGCTGAAAATAAAGTCATGAATCGAAACGTTCGTGGTTGCGATAAATGAAGCGTCCCTCGAAGCAGCCAGCGGGAAGATAGGGTTCTGTCTTCACCTAGATCAAATTCATCAATTGTGTAGGTCTGACACCTTTGAGATGCGCGTTTTCATCAATTGTGTAGGTCTGACACCTTTAGGGGTTTGTCAATTTACATCCAGATTCCCGCAGTAAATTTACATCCACTTTCCCGCAGACGTACACATTCCCTCTTGAACGCGTTGGGGTGATTCGTGAACCTGAAATGTTTAACCGTTCAGATCATCCCTCCTTCCGTGGTGCGAGCCTGGTCCGTTGTTCCATCTCCCAGAGGCGATAACTGCTTCCGTCGACGTGAACGACGTGGCAGTGGTGTAAAAGCCTGTCCAGGATAGCGGTAGTGAGGACTTCGTCTACTGCAAGCATCTCCGGCCAATCCCGTATGCTCTTGTTCGACGTGATGATCGTGCTTGCTCTTTCGTACCTGGCGCTTACCACCTTGAAGAGCAGGTGGGCGTCGCCCCGGTCCAGGACCTGAAACCCCAGCTCGTCTATCACGAGAACACTCGAGGAGAGGTATTTCCTCCTCCTGTTTCGCCTGGAAGGGTTCTCCTCGTCCCGCCTGAGGCGAAAAAGCAGGTCGTCGGCAGTCAGCCAGGAGACGGAGAAGCCATTCTGGATGGCCCGCACCCCCAACGCCGCGGCGAGGTGGCTCTTGCCCACTCCGGGCGGGCCGAGGAGGAGGATGTTCTCCTTCCTCTTGGCGTATTCGCAGGTCGAAAGCAGTTCGATCTCCTTTTTGTTCACGCTCCGACCAAAGGTGAAGTCGAAGCTTTCAAGGGTCTTGCCCTGGGGCAGGCCGGACAGTTTCAAAGAGGTCCTTATCCTGCGTTCTTCCCGGTATTCACGTTCTCTTCTCAAAACCTTTTCCAGAAAGTTGCTGTAGGATGCGTTGTCCTTTACGGCCTGTTCCATGAGCTCCGCCACGAGGTGCTGGGCATGCTCAAAGCCCATCTCTTCCAGCAAGGACCTGCTCGCGTCCAGACCGGTCACTGCCTCTTGAAGCCTGGTCATGACCGTGTACCCACAGCTTCCGCGTAGCGGTCTATGGAACGCCTGGGGGCATCTTCTATCTCCCAGCTCCTGGGTATTACGATCTCCCTGCCGATCTTTCCAAGAGGAACAGGGGCCTTCTCTGTGTCGTTGTCTGTTCCTTCGTAGTGGCCCTGGTCAACGAGAAGCCGACACTCCGTTTTGCGCGGAAAGGTGCAGAGAAGTTTCCCCTCTCCCCATATCTCGACGGTGTCCGTACACCCCCTGACCTGGACTATCCGTTTAGTCCAAGTGTAGGGGACGCTGTACCTCCTGCCTTCGAAGGAAACAAGGCAATCCCGGCTGACTTCCCTCGAGACCTGTACATCGAAGGGCTCGGGGAGGGTGAGGGGAAGCGGTTTAAGATGACGCTTTTCAAGGTCCCAGCTGTCGTAGATGCTTTTACCCGTGACAGGGCATAATAACTTCCGTGATCTGGCAAGGATCCGGAGGGTGCTGGTCTCCTGCAGGTCCTCCATATCCTCGAACCGGTCCTTCTCCGTAACCTGGAGCGTCTTCACATCCTGGACCCTACGTTCAGCCTTGCCCTTGTCCCTGGGTGTCTTGACCCTGTGGGGGTCTATGGCGAAATCCATCTGCTTCGCGTAGGAGGCGTACCCTTCGTTGAGCTTCGCCCAGGCTCCGCAGCCGCAGGCTACTCCCGTTTTGAGGTTGTCGATCCTGACCGTGGACGGGATACCTCCCAGGAATTCGAAGGCCCTGTTGTGGCAGGTAAGCCAGGTGAGCATGTTTTCGCTCCGGCTCCAGACGACGGACCACATCCGGGAGTGGGACAGGGTCATTATGAATGCCGAGAGCTTTGTCTCTCCGCCAAGTTCATGGATATAGATCTTCTTTTGAAGCCAGTCGGCCTGAGCCTGCGCCCCCGGCTTGGTCTCCACCCGGCGGAAGGGGGCAGGGAAAGGGGCCTTGCGCCTCCTTTTGACGAACCTGTAGACACTCATATAGCTCCCCGTGTATCCGTGGTCCGCGCAGAGTCTCTCATACAATGCCTGAACGGATTCCGGCCGCTCCTGCCCTTCCTGCTCCTGTATCCACTCGAGGACAAGGGGTCGGAAGGGAGCGCAAGCTTCCTCCTGGAGCGATCTGCCATCCACGGCTCCTGTCCGATGCCGTTCGAGCCTGTATCTCAAGGTGCTTTCGTCCACGCAAAAGATGGACGCTATATCCCTGATGCTTTTGTGGTTTGCTAGTTCTTCCGCGCACATGATGTGATGCTCCTTTAACTTCACCACGGCCGGCACCCCCCGTCCAGGTCCTTCCTGAACAAAGAATGCCATATCCGTTTACAAGACTTCACCTCAAGATTGTATCCATGTGCGGGAATCTGGATGTAAATTTAGATCCATCATATGGGTGTTGGTGACAGGGTTTGACAAGTGAAACTTATTCTTTGAAAGGTTTTCGTATTCCATGACCATCGGGTAACTCCGTTGCTTGGGATTACAGAATTTATATTTTCATTCGAGCAAACCTGTGTTATTTGAAGATAAATGGTCTTGGGAGGATTTTTCCCCAAATTTGGTTTGGGTTCTACCCCATCCCTTTGGTCGGGGCAGCGCGAAGCCTTCCGAGGTGAGAAAAAATTTAGGTGTCAGACCTACACAATTTATATAACCGGGGTTACCGGTCCAAGATTTGGAGGGAAAACTCCCGCAAGGGGTATCCACGCTCTTTTCGGGCTGAAAATGAGGTCCGGCATCGAAACAATCAAGGCAACGATAAATAAAGCGCCACCCGGAAGCAGCCAGCCGGTGGGAAGATGGGGTTCTGTCTTCACCTGGATATTATTCATCAATTGTGTAGGTCTGACACCTTTGAGGGTTACTTGCCATTAAGGAGGTCTCCAAAGTCGCTCGCAGCAGCTGGGTCGAACTCACACTGGTTGATGCGGGCGTACTTCCAGACTGCATCCGTCGCTAGGCTGACGCGATTGCACCAGGTCTCGATCGCCTCGTCCTTCGCGGCCGTTCCTTCCCACACCCGCCCCTTGGTCTCGATGATCCAATTGATTTCGCCGTCGCGTGTTTTCTGTATCACGACCCAGTCGGGGTAATAGAAACCGATGGCACCACTTGCCTTCAGGTAATCCACGCGGAATTGCGTCCCCGATTCACCCTGCTCGGTCGTACCCAGCGCTGCGAACCGCACCACGTCAGCCGCTTTCTTGTCCAGGAACTCGGCGAACCGGCGCTCGAAGTCGTTGTAGGTGGCGACGTAGTTGAAGACCGTTTTCTTGGCCTCGAGCGGGGGCAGATTGCGACGCCAACTGAAGGGCTTCGTTTCAGAGAGCCGGAAGTCCGCGCGGTCGAACTCGATCGCCCGGCGCTCGACGGTCAGCTCCGCGATCCTGCGAGCCAGGTACTTGGCGATGCCCTCCTGAAGCTTCAGCCATGCGAGATGGGAGCGCAGCGCTTCGTCATCGAGGTTGACCGACTTGCCGAAGCAGCGGGTCGCAACGTAGTCCCGCACCACGGGGTACAGCTCGGCGAAGCGGTTCGGCAGCTTCGCCCGGTCGATGACCTTATTGGTGATGCTGGCAAGCAGCTCCTGCGCGGCCGGAAGCTCGCCCGCCGCAATGTCGGCCTGGTGGACCTCCGTCTCGGTGGTGGCGAATTCGAGCTTCAGCCTCACCCGGGACGGTTCGGAGAGCTCCTCCTGCTCGTAGATTGCGTCCAGCGCCTCTACCTTCAGTTCAGACAGCTTGCGGATATCGTGTACCAGGCTCGGTTTCGTGATTGGGATCACGATGTCGTAGACCAGTCGCTCCTGGATCGGCGAGATGATGACCGGCGGCGGCGGATCCGTCTTGGTGCTCGCAACACCCACGCCCTCGGCTTCGAGCTTGGTGCGCAGGACATTGAGCAGGTTGCGGGTACCGAGGACTTCGAGCGTCTGCGTACGGTCCGGACTCACCTCGGTCATCAGCCGCAAGCCGCGACCGATGACCTGTTCCGGCAGGATCTCGGCCTTCGCCGTGAACGGACGCAGACCGAGAACGACGGTCACGTTGCGCACGTCCCAACCCTCCCGCAGCATCATCACGCTGACGATCGCTCTGACCTTGCTCTCGGTCTTGTCGATGTCGCGCGCCGTCTCGCGCGCCTTGTCGAGGTCCTTCTTGGTGATCTCGCCGGCGGCGTCGGTGTGGATGACCAACACCTCGGACTCCTTGAAGCTGAACTCCCTGGTCTTCCACAGGTACCTGCCGATGGCGTCGGCGTAGGTGTTCTTCTCGGCCATGATGAAGAGCACCGGACGCCTGCCAAGCTGCTTGTAGACCTTGTGGTGTTCCTTCCAGCGCTGCACCGCTGCGCGCAGCCAGTAGCCGTACTTCTCGCAGATGTTGTCCTTGGTGACGCCGTCCGGGTCTTCCTTGGGCTGACTGGGGTCGTCCTCCTTGGTGACGATCAGCGGCGCCTTGACGATGCGGTCCTCCACCGCCTGGGCGAGCGGGTAATCGCAGACGGTCCACGGGAAGTACATCCCGTTCTGGTCCTTGGGCGTGGCGGAGAAGTCAAGCCAGAGCGCGAGGCCCTTGGGCAGCGCGCGGTGCACGGTGAGTAGCGACTTGCTCCACTGCAACTCCTCATCATGCACGTGATGCGCCTCATCGTTTAAAACCACGAGGTCCTTGAGCGACTTCACGCGCTCAAGCATCGAGCGTTGCCCCGTGGCGGCGAGATCCTTAGCGGGCTTCTTGCCCAGCAGGGCTTCGATGGCGTTCTGTGGCGTCCACGCCTGGTCGCGCGACTCGTAGAGCTGCTGCACGTTGGTGAGGAACAGGTTGCCGGAAGGGTCGGGCTCGGCGGCCTCGCCACGCAGGATCACCTTCTGGCTGAACGCGCTGCGCCACTCGGGAGGAATCAGCGGCAGCTCGTAGAAGATCCGGTTCGCCGCGAAGTCCTTCTCCAGCCGCTGGTATACGATCACGTTCGGTGCGACGATAAGGAAGTTGGTTGAGAGCGGCGAGCCGAGCACGCGCTGCTTGTGGAAGCGGGCCCAGACGATGGCCATGGCCATTACCCAAGTCTTGCCCGAGCCGGTGGCCATCTTGAAGGCGAAGCGGCGCAGGTCTTCCGGCGGCAGATCCTGTACGCCTTCGGCATCAAGCTCCGGGATGTAGCGACGCAGTTGCCGGCGGCCGTCCATCGTGGTCTGAAAGACGATGTTATCAGAGAACAGATCCTTCTTGAACGTCGTCGCGTAGGCTTGAATCAGCGTCTGCGTATCGCGTTGGTCGGCAACCTCCACCAGCCACACCAGCGTCTCGATCGCCTCGCGCTGGCAGAAGTAGTACCGGAACGGCACACCGAAGCCGGGAACCTCGTGGTCCTCCTCGAACCAGTACCCGAAGAGCCGCCGCGTGACCTCCGACGCGCCCTCGTAGTCGCCCGCGCGCCAGATGTCTACGGCGGCGCGGATCTTCGGCACCAGCAGCAACCGGCTCGAGCGGCGGCCCGAGGTTTCCTCGCGCCAGCCCGTCGCGGCCGCATCGTCCTTCACAAGATATGAATTCGGCTTCTCCCACGGCCTGCGCCCCGGGATCTCCGGCAGGTCCTTGTCGTAAGCGATGACGGCCTTGGCCATGGCTACTTCACCTCCACATCGAAGGCCTGCGAGGTGTCGTTGCCGAAGATGTCGATCACCTTGACGAGGATGCGGTACTTGCCCGCCTTCTCATAGGTGTGCGGGTCCGACGTGAGCGGGAGTTTGCGCTCCTTGCGCGTGCGGTAGGCCACCCAGCCCTGCATGAAGGTGTCGTTCCGGAAGTCCCAGTCCACGGCCCAGTAGTCGATGTAGTCCGACCACTTCCTCACCTTGCTGCGCACGTCCTCGGGGATCAGCTCGGTGTTGGGGATGACGAAGTCCTTGAGCGCCACCTGTGCGGTGAGCTTCTTCGATTGCTCGATCATCGCCTCGAGGTAGGCCAGTTCGAAGAAGCGCACGTCGCCCTTGGCAGCGGCCTGCTGCTCCATGACCTCGCGCGGGATCTGTAGCAGCAGCAGCTTCACGCCCTTCTTCTTCGCGGCCTCGACCATCAGGTCGTAGAGGCCCATCTCCCATTCCCAGCCGAGCACGTGTAGCTCGCCCTGCTTGAGCCTGGTGCACTCGTCCACCGCCGCGTCGATCTCGGCGATCGTCACCGGCGCGTCCACCGCGCCGATGTGCACCATGGCCCTGCCCTTCTTGCCGTGCAGGTGCGCCATCCCCGCCACTGGCTGCGCGCTGTAGAGTCTGAGGATGAAGGCGAGGTACTCGTAGAGCGCCTGCTCGGTGAGTGACTTTTCCTTCTTCTCGCCAAATGTCACGCCCTGCCAGTACTGGCGCTCATATTTGCCCAGGTTCAGCACCTCGAAGGGCTTGCAGTTCTCGATGCCGAGGAGGCGCTTACGGGTGACGTGGATGCCCCAACGACCCAGGTCGCAGCCGATCCAGCGACGTCCGAGCTTTTCGGCGACGGCGAGAGTGGTACCGGAGCCGCAGAAGAAGTCGGCGACGAGGCTATCACTATAGGAGGATGCTTCAATGATTCTCCTGAGCAGCCCCTCGGGTTTCTGCGTCGGGTATCCTAAATACTCAGATGACACCACACCCATACCAGGGACATCGTCCCAGATGTTGTCGATGACTGTCTCCTCTACGACTTTGTCGCCACGCTGTTCACGGTAGTATTTGACGCCGATCGACCCGTGGGTTGTGAATACCTTCCCGTCTTTGACGACGAGCCTCCCGCCCTTGGTGACATGAATACGCCCTTCCTTGTGCAAGCGGATCAGGCTCTCGTCAGAGTATGTTCCGGGGTCGGAGGTACGAAAGAAGCCCCTCTCATCTTCCATGTATTTCGCGCGGGCCTCGTCAATCGAGATGAGAGTCTTTTTTATTGCCTCGTTCCAGACTGCCGCTTCTGCCTTTGCATATAGAAGCAGGAAGTCAGCGCTATATGGCATGAAGCGAGCGTACACCTTCATTCCGCGAGGGATTTGCCGGCGCCAGGTCACCAGGTTGCGGAATGCCTCAGGCCCGAACACGTCATCGCAAAGGAGTTTCACATGCGCAGAGACGCGATGGTCGGTGTGAAGGTAAAGCGAACCGCGGTCGGAGAGTAGATCTCGCATGAGAACTAGGCGATCGCGGAGCATGTCAAGGTAGCTGGCCAATCCTCTCCCCCACGTATCCCGATACGCTTTCTCCTCGATTGCGGACTGTTCCTTAAGTACCTCCTCCCCGGACTCCCCTATCGGCGCGGAAAACGAAAAATCCGCCCCTGTCGCGAACGGCGGATCGATGTAGATCAGATCGATCTTCCCCGCGAACTTCTCCAACAGCGACCCCATTACTAGCAGGTTGTCGCCCCAGATCAGCTTGTTGCGCCAGCCGTCCTCGAAGGTGTCGCCCTCCTTGCCCTCGTAGACGTCGAAGAGCGTGAACTGTTGCGGCTGTTTCTTCGCCTCGCGCGTGGCACGGCTCTCGTTAACGGTCTCGATGACCTGAAAAGGGAGGTTGACGCGCGGGACTTCCTTGAGCGTGTCATCCTCGTTGTATTTGCCGGGCCAGACCAGCTCGGTGCGGGTGATGTCGATCTTTGCCATGGGTCTCCTCGTCAATCCGTCATTGTGATGATGCCTTCGCTGCGGCAGAGCATCCGCAGGTCGCACTCCTTGCAGATCGCCGGCTCAGGCGGCGTAGTCACCGCGAACTCGCGCGCCTGGATACGGCGTACGGCGTCGTCGAAATGGCGGCCGGCTTCCTCCACACGCGCCAGGTCGTAGGGCAGGACCATCAAAGCGTCGGCCTTGCGCGGCTCCGAGGTCCAGTATAACAGAAGCCGGTCGACCCGCTTGCCGTGGCGCTGCTCCAGGATATGGGCATAGGTGCAAAGCTGGCGCTCGTATGCGGCGATCAGTTCCGGGCTGTCCTTGGGGCGCGGCGAGGTCTTGAAGTCGAGCAGCTCCAGCTTGCCGTCGCCACCGAGCAGCAGATCCACCTTGCCGACAAGGATATAGCCGTCCTTCTCCAGCGACACGTCCACCTCGGTCTGGACCACGCGGCGCATCTCGTCGCGGTTCTGGCGGAAGTAGTTTATCACCTGCGCGAGGGCTGCTTCACGGGCCTTGTCGCCAATGGGCCGGACGTCGCTCATGGCAAGGAAGCGGAAGGTGTGGTCGAAGAGCTCGCGAATGCGCGGCTCGTCAAGCGTGTCGAGCCTGCCGTCGAGGGCGATGCGGTGGATCTCCTCGATCGTCTGGTGCACGAGCAGGCCGAAAAAGATCACCGCCGAGCGCGAGGGCGTGAAGTCGTATTCGCGGAAGAACTGGTACTGGCGCGGGCAGGTCTCGTAGATCTTGAGGTCGCCGGTGAAGCTGTAGGTCTTCTTCACCGACATCCGCTCGCGCGCCTCGAAGCACTGCGCGGCCAGCAGGTCCTGCTGCACGTAGGGCCACTGCGGGAGGCCCTGCCAGATGAGCGCGAAGTGGTCCTTCGGGGTCTCGTGGGCGGTGAGCACGAGGACCTTCTGCGGCCGCGAGAAAGCGACGTAGTGCAGCCGCATCCGGTCGAACAGGGTGATGCGGTTCTCCGGCTCGAAGGGCGGCCGGTGGTAGAAGGACCCGAGGTCGCGGTCGATCCTCTTGGGGCTCGGGAGCTGCGTGGCAAGAGATCCCACCACGATCACCGGAAACTCGAGCCCCTTGGCCTGGTGGATCGTCATCACCTGGACGTGGTCCTTGGGGAAGGGTTGGTCGGGATCCTCGTACTCGTTGATGCCACCGTCGTGGAGCAGGCGCAGGAAGCTGTTGAAGAAGTGGAGGCGCAGGAACTCGCGGTTCGCGTGCGTGACCACTGTGTAGTGGTAGTAGCTCTGGAAGACGTTCAGGAGCTGGGAGAAGATCGCGAGGTTGCGGGCGGTGTCTTCGTTGCGGAGCGCGGTCTTGAACGGGTCGAGCGCGAGCAGGTGATAGAAGTAGTCGGCTGGGCGCAGGTCGAGCGCTTCGCCTTTCTGAAGCGCCTCGATCTCGCCGGTCCACCGTTGCAGGGCAGCAGCCAGCGGATGCGGGGCGACGAAGCGGCGACCGAGCTGGACGATGGCGTCATCCACGTAGGCCGCGAGCTCGGCGACCGCACCGCCAACCTGCCCACGCCCGTTGCCGTGCCAGCCAAACAGCACTGCGAAACAGGCGACCAGGTCACGGACTTCCGGGATATCGAACCAGGCGCGGGCGCGGGGGCAAAACGCCGGGATGCCCCTGGCCTCGAGCGCGGCCAGGTACGGGCCGCTGTGGCCCTCGCGCACGCTGTGCAGGAGCAAGGCCACCTGACTGTAATCGGCGATGACCTCGTTCTTCTTCAGAAAGTCGACGAGATCGGCGAAGCGGGCGGCTTCGTCACGCCGATCCCTGCCCCAGATTGCGATGACGGCCGGATAGTCCGGATGCGTGCTCGCCGCGTCGGCCTCGATGGTCTTCTCGTAGCGAAAGGGCGGGCCGTGCGGGTTGGACCAGTCAATGGAGGCCATCCAGCGGTCGTAGCGCTCGACGATCGCGCGGTGGGAGCGGTAGTTGGTCGTGAGCTTGACGGTCGTGCAACCGGGCATGCGCTGCGGGAACTCGAGGATGTTGCGTACGGTGGCCCCGCGGAAGCGGTAGAGACTCTGGTCCTCGTCGCCGACGACGCACAGGTTGCGTCTTTTCTCCGTGAGTTTGAGCAGGAGTTGCTCCTGGATGTAGTTGGTGTCCTGATACTCGTCCACGAGCACGTAACGCAGGTCGCGGGTCACGGCGTCTGCGGTCGCAGGGTCACCGAGCAGGTCGTAGACGAGCCTTTGCAAGTGCGCGAAGTTGATCCGATTGGCGTCGAATAACGTCTGCTCGTAGCGCCGGTAGGCGTTTCCGATGGCGACCAGGAAGGGATCAGCTGAGCCCGCGAGCCCTGCAGGATCGACGAGTTCCTCGGTGATCTTGTCGAAGTAGCCGCGCGCGCCTTCGATCGCCGTCCACCGGGTATTCCAGCGGAGCAGGAAACGGTCGTTCTCCGCTGGCCCGATGATCTCGTCGAAGTGCTCGAAGATGAACAGGAGCTGGGTGAGCTCGTCGAGCGTGTCGAAGCCGTGACCGAGCTCGGTGCGGTGTCGGTGCTGCGTGAGGATGCGACTGCAAAAACCGTGGATTGTGGAGACGGTAAGTTCCGATAGGTCAGTGGTGTAGCCGACCTTGCTTGCGGCTGCTGCCAGGCGATCCCGCATCTCGAAGGCAGCCTTCTCGGTGAAGGTGCAGAGCACCAGTTGCCGTGGCTGCGCCTTTTCCAACAGCAGCAGGTTCAGCGCCCGAAGCACGATGCTGTACGTCTTGCCCGAGCCCGGGCCGGCGATCACGAGCAGCGGTCCGTCGAGATGCCCCACGATCGCACGTTGGGCATCGTTGAGCTCCGGGAAGCACTGGGTGATGGCTGGCGCAATGCTCACAATAAGCCCGCCTTGCGAAAGCTGAAAGTGTCCTCCGCCGACACGATCAGATGATCGACCACCTTGAGGTTCACCGTCTCCGCAGCCAAAACAATGGCGCGTGTGAGTACCTTGTCGTGCTCACTCGGCGACAGGTTTGCGTTCGTGTGGTTGTGTGCGAGCACGACCGCAGCTGCGCCGCGCTTCAGTGCTGCTTCGACGACACGTCTTGGGTAGACCGTGGCGCGGTCGGTGGTGCCTTCCTCGAGCCTGTCCACACCGTCGCGCAGCAGGCAGTAACCGGAGTCCAGGTACGCGACCTCGAAAACCTCGTTCGGCAGGGCGCCGATTCGCATACGCCAGAACTCGGTGAGACGAATGGGATCTGCCAATGAATCACGCCCTTCGACTCCTTGCCGCAAGTAGAGCGTCGCTGCCGCCTTGATGATCTGCAGGGCCACCGGAGCGACTGTTCCGATGCCGGATACCGCCCTCAGCTCCTCAATAGGCGCGTCCAGGATGCCGCGAAGGTCACCGAACCTCGCGATCAACGCCTTGGCGGGCTGTTTCACATCGGAGCGCGGAATGGCCAGAGTCAGTAGCAGCTCGACCACCTCGTAGTCAGCGAAGCCGGCCAGCCCGGATTTCAGGAAGCGTTCACGGATACGCTGGCGGTGGCCGTGGTAGTGGGGTTCGTCTTCAGTCATGGTCCCTTACGTCTCGATTCCTGTCGTTGTCGTTGCACACTGCACAGCGGTGAGTCAGGTGCGCCCAAACGCCGAAGGTCCCTCGCCGACAGCACGCAGCGAGGTTGCGGGATGGCGGTCGGGTGCACCGTCATGTTAGGACTTGGCCAGCGAAACGTTACCAGATATGATCTCGTCAACCAGATAGCCATACCAGACAACACCTACATTGAATCCGGATTTACGAATAATCGTTAGGTCATCAAACTCTATGGGGACATGCTTTTGATAAAGCTCTCCTGAGTAAATGCCGAGAAATGCAAATTGCTTCTCCTTTGCATAGAGTAAATGACCGTTCTCAACTGCGATATTACTCGGCTCAGATATAACAATGCTGCCCGACGATCCAGGAAAGAGTTTTGCGTCGATTAGAAAGTAAGGATTTCCTTCAAATTTCGCACCCCAGCGAGTAGCAACAATTCCAGACTTCACGATAGGAAAGACATTCACGTGATCGTAGAATCCACGTGGGTAGCCGACTACAATCGCATTACTTCCAACGTGTGGATTGATCTTGTTCTGGCCTGCCAGGTTTTCAGCTGAAACGCCATACCATTTCAGATATTTCTCACCCGACTTTATCCGCTCGGTTAGTAGATCGAGTATTCGAATAGCGCATACATCCACACTGGGATTAGGGTGCAATCTTGCGCGATTCGCGAGTTCCTCAAAGCCTAAGACAATAGGGTCCCAGACAACCTTGTCGCCGGATACTTTTCTGAGATTGAACGTCAACCGCGTCGGTTTAGTTTCGGCATTGTATACACGCGGCAGCAGGACATGGCGATTCGTTACTAGCCATAACTCCGTAATTTCACGCCACTGACCCTCCTTGCCTGGATCCTTGAGTGAAAGCTCTTGGTAAAAGAACCCCGTGCCTTGGGATGAGACACTTTGTGCACGCACTTCGATCAGTGTCGAGATACCGTGTATAGCATCATCAATCTTCATTTCACCTTTGGGCCGCGACATCGCAGTATAACACCCCTCCTGCAATTCTATCGTAACATCTGCATTCGCAGAAGATTAGGCCATGTTCTGCACTGAACACGGGGGATATATGGTTTCTATAATATGATACCTTGGCTCCTCCCCTACAAACCGTCCACCGGATTTTTGACGCCCTTGCCGCCTCGGTTCAGGACATGGGTGAAAATCATCGTAGCCTTGACGTCCTTGTGACCGAGAAGTTCCTGAACAGTCCAGTTGTCGTAGCCGCTTCCAGGAGTTGCGTGGCAAAGGAATGACGAACAAAATCTTTAGGTATCACACAATTGACAGAGCCAGCATTACCACTCCAGGATCTGGTGGGAGAACTCCCGCCAGTGGTGCCACGCCATTTTCGGCCTGATAAAAAAGGTCAGGTATCGAAACGATCGAGGTTGCGATAAATGAAGCGTCCCCCAAAGCAGCCAGCCGGCGGGAAGATGGAGTTCTGTCCTCATTTGGATATTATTCATCAATTGTGTAGGTCTGACACGTTTAGATGCTTTCCTAACCGATTTTTGCCATTCTGGGTGTTTGTTTGAATCGTATTGCCAATTCATTGGATGTCTTTCACTTGTTTTCGATCCACTATTTTTTGTATAGAATCGTAAATCCTGTAAGCAGTTTAGAGGTAGGAATCGAATTATATTTCGGTTTGAAATATTTAAGGGAAGACATGTTGCATTTTTTCGTCGGACTTTTCAAGGTTTCCTACATTTTTTCGTTTGACTTCCTATTAGGTGGAAGTTGATAAAGGAGGGCCTGGGATGAGAGGATGTGAAAACTGCCGAAAAGCGTAGTCGTGGAAGGGTGTCGGTGGTCAGGGATTTATTGTCTCTTGCCGTCCGACCTTCACTCCTTCTTGCCCAATTCCACCTCGACCTTCCTGTACTTCACGCCGGGGAGGGCGTCGGTTATCCTCCAGCCCCTCTTTGAGAGGACTCTCCCGTCCAGGATCACCACCCTGCCGCGGTCGCTTTTGCTCCTGATGAGCCTGCCGGCGGCCTGCTTCAGCAGCAGTTTGGCCCGGGGGAGGACGATGTCGAAGAACATGTCGGGGCCCTCGAGGATCTTCCTGGTGACCAGCACGGGGTCGGCGGGGTGCGGGAAGGGTATCCGGTCGATGATGACCTGGGTCAGTCCCTCGCCGGGGACGTCGATGCCCTCGCGGAAGGAGACGCTCCCCACGAGGACCGAGGAGAGGTCCTGGCGGAAGAGCCTCAGCAGTTCGCTACGGGGGAGTTCCCCCTGCTCGAGGACGCGGTAGGGGTGCTCCTTCGACCTCAGCCGCTCCGATACGGCCCGGAGGAGCCTCAGGGAGCTCAGCAGGACCAGGGTGCTCCCATCGTTGTCGTCGCAGAGCTGCTCGGCGATCCGGGCGACGAGGTCGTCGTAGCCGTCGTCGGTCACGGCGAGGCCCAGGTCGACGACCCAGATGGACATCTGCTCGTCCAGGTCGAAGGGCGAGTCGAGGACGAGCCTCTCGGTGGCCTGCAGCCCCGTCTCCTGCTCCCAGAAGGAGAAGTCCTCCCCTATGGCCATGGTCGCCGACACCGCCACCAGGGCCTCCAGGGGCTTGGCGAAGAACCAGTCGCTTATGAGGTCGCCGCAAAAGGTGGGCGAGCTGTTGATGCCCCGGCCGTCCCACCAGTAGGCCCAGAGGGGGAAGCGGTCCACCCTGGCGCACCAGGCGGTGCGGTGCGACAGGTCCGCCACGCTGTCCCTCCACTGGTGAAGGAGGGCCGCCGACTCCCTGTCGTCGGCGCCGTTCTTCTCGGGTGGCTCACCGGCGGCCTCGAGAATCTCCCCGGCGAGGCCCTGGAGCGGGCCGGGGCCGTCGGGGGGGCCGGCTTCGTCGGTGAATATCCGGCCCGCGGGGACCTCCTTCTTCCAGAGGTGGAAGAGCCTTTCGGACTCCTTTTTCACCTCGTCGGCCAGGAGGGCCAGCCGCTGGCGGTCGTGGTCGGAGACCCAGTCCATCCTGGGGAAGACGCGGGCCTTGGCGAAGTCCATGACCCTGGCCCACTCCTCCCCGGTGGCCCGCAGCGAGGCGGCCGACCGGGCGGCCTCGGTGAGCCGGTGGGCCTCGTCGCAGAGGATGGCGTCGCAGGGCACCGGGAATCCCCTCCCGGTGGAGGCGGAGTAGGAGAAGAAGAGGTGGTAGTTGGCGACGATGATGTTCCACTCCTGGGCCTGCTGCAGGACCCTGCGGAGGAAGCAGCTCTCCCTGAAGGGGCAGCCGTTGCCCCGACACGCTTCCGAGGCGGCCGACAGGGCGGATATGACGGGGTGCCCCGGCGGTAGGGCCAGTTCGGAGAAGTCGCCCGTCTCGGTCTTTTCCATCCAGGCGACGAGATCAAGCACTAGGTCCGGCTCCAGGTGGGCCAGCAGTTCCCTCTCGCTTATCTCCTTGCCCCGGAGCCTGCAGAGGTAGTTGGCCTTTCCCTTGATGAGGCCGTAGGAGAGATCCTCCACGCCCAGGCAGCTGCAGAGGTCGGGGAGGTCCCTTTTTACGATCTGTTCCTGCAGGGGGATGCCCGAGGTGAGGAAGAGAATTTTTCGGTCGTCCTCGAGGCACCAGTAGACGGCCGGTACGAGGAGGGCGTGGGTCTTGCCCGTCCCGGTAGGGGCCTCGGCCAGCAGGACGCCGCCGCCGCCGGAATCGAGGCAGGCCATGACCCTTTCCGCCAGGGCCTCCTGCTGGGGCCGGTGCTCGAAACCGGGGAACCGCTGCGAGAGCAGGCCTTTCCTGGAAAAAACGTCCTTCATGGAGGGCTTTTTCAAGGGCGTGGCTCCTCCGTCACGAGCAGGTGCGGGACCGGTGGATCATCCTGAAGCCGCCGATCCACATGGCCGCTACGATCCAGGTGGCCGCCATGAACCCGCCGAGGGTGTTCGTCAGCAGCAGGTAGTTGAACGCCCCGTGGGCGATGACGGGGATGGTGAGTATCTTCGCGAGGGCGAAGGGGGGCCCGGCGGTCATCTTCTGGCGGGCCGCCTCGTAGCCCATGGCGAGTCCGCAGAGGGCGTGAAGGGGCACCGAGACGAGGGCCCTCCACCCGGCCACGGCCCAGGGGTTGATGGAGCCCACCACGTAGAAGAGGTTCTCCATGGTGGCGAACCCCAGGGCCACGCTTGTCCCGTAGACGATGCCGTCGTAGCACTCGTCGCATTCGCTCGACAGGATGTACCTCTTGAGCGCCAGCCACTTACAGCCCTCCTCGATGAGGGCTACGCCGAAGAAGGACGTCACCAGCGGCGAGAAGGAAAGGGGGCCGCTGATGACCTTCTCCACGAGGCCGGCGGGGAAAACGAAGAGCATCCCCCTGAAAAAGGCGGAGAAGACCAGGGAGAGCGGTTCCGGTTCGAGGTAGTCCTTGTTGTAGAACCACCACAGGAGTGCGAGGCCCGGCGCCACGGCGACGGCCGCCACGAGTCCCTTCCCTATCTCCAAGCCCGTTCCCTCCCCTCGCGGCCGTTTCATGATAGAATGTCCTGGTTCGGCCCACGGTCATTATATTCCACGCTAGTTGCGGATAAGGCAACAGCCATGGTAAAATACGGCCTGCTGTAAAGGGGGTGAAATGATGGCTAACACGAGATCCGCCCGCAAGAGAGTGCGGACATCGGAGAAGAACAGGATCTACAACCGCTACTGGACCACCCGGTGCAAGACCAGCGCCAAGAAGGTCCTGGAGGCGATAAACAGCAACGACCCCGAACTCGCCCTGAAGAGGTTCGACGACGCCCAGTCGGCCCTTGACAAGGCTGTGGTCAAGGGCGTCATCCACCGGAACATGGCCGCCCGGAAGAAGTCAAGGCTCACCAAGGCCATCCGCAAAATCCAGGAGCAGGCCTAGGGTCCTTCTCCGGTTTTTCGCATTCCCCCTTTAAAAGCCCTTCCGGCCACGGGAGCATCCTTCCCGCGGCCTTTTTTCATTTCCCCGGTAGGGCCGAGAGCAGCCTGAAGACCTCCAGCTCTATGCCGTCCCATCCGCGCCCCACCCCGCTCTTGGCGGAGGCGCTCTGGACAGCCATGGCCACGACGAAGTCCCGTAGCGCCTTCCTGGGGAAGAGGGACGCCGCCTTCGTGGTCTGCCTCACCTGGAAGGGCGTCGCCTCCAGCGCCGACTCGACCCTACGGGCGTGCTCGGGGGTCGCGCCGGAGAGGTAAAGGGCCAGGCGCATCCTTTTGTGGAGGGCGCTGATCATCTTCAGGGGCTCCTCCCTCTTTCGGAGGAAGGCGAGGGCACCGATCACGGTGGGGACGTCTCCCTGGCAGAGGCCGTCCAGCAGGGAGAGCATCTGCCGCCCCCCTTCGTCCACAACGAGGTCGCCCACCAGTTCGGCCCCGATGGTCCCGCCGCCGGAGGCGACGGCCAGTTTTTCCAGTTCCGAGAGGAGCTCCACCCCGTCCTCGGTCCACTCGATGAGCAGCTGGGCGGCCTCCCGGGAGATCGCGACCCCCCGCTTTTTCGCCTCCCTCTCGAGCCAGGACACCCGCTCCTTCGGCCAGAAGGGGACCCTGGCCGGCTTTCGCACAGTCAGGAGGTCCTTGGAGAGCGAGCTGAGCCCCGCGGGGAGGTCCTTCTCGAAGACCAGCAGGCAGACCGTGGCGGGACCGGACCGGAAGAGGTCTTCGAAGGAGCCCTCGGGGAAGGGCCCCAGGAGTTCGGCCTCTTCCACCACGACGGCGCGCTTTTCCTCGAAGAGTCCCCCCGTGCTGAGCGCCCCGAACAGGTCCTGCCACTCCTCGCCGGTGAAGCGTTCGAAGGTCTCGTAGCCCTTCTCGGCCAGTTCACCCTTGCACTCCGCCAGGAGGTCCCTCTGGGACGGCCCCGATCCGGTGACAGCGATGAAGTGTGTCACGCCTGCCCCTTCACCACCACGTTGACCAGTTTGTCCGGCACGGCGATGACACGGACGATCTCCTTGTCGGCCAGGCGCCTTTTGACGGCGTCGGCTTCCAGGACGGCCTGCTGCATCTCATCGAGGGTCATGCCGGCCGGGAGCTCCACCTGCTCCCTCACCTTGCCGTTTACCTGGAACACCACGGTGACCCGGTCGGGCGCCAGGGCAGACTCGTCCAGGGAGGGCCAAGGCCGTTCCGATACGAAGCCCTCGTTGCCCGTCATTTCCCACAGTTCCTCGCAGATGTGGGGGGCGATGGGGGTGAGCAGCGTCAGCAGGACTTCCACGCCCTCTCTGAAGAGGCGCCACTCCCCCTCCGAGGAGGGCGAGTAGGAGCCCAGGTCGTTGGACAGCTCCATGAGCCGGGCCACGGCCGTGTTGAACTGCTTCTCCTCTTCGATATCCCTGGTCACGCGGTCTATGGTGTAGTGGATCCTCCTTTTGAGGTCCCTGTCCTTTTTCTCCCTGAGGTGTTCCATGGGGAGCTTCTCCGCGGAAGCCTCCCGGAGTCCGTCGAGGTGGCTCTCGACGAGCCTGTAGACCCTCTGGAGGAAGCGATGGGCCCCCTCGACCCCCTGGTCGGACCAGTCCAGGTCCTTGTCGGGGGGGGAGGCGAAGAGGATGAAGAGGCGCGCCGTGTCGGCCCCCCACCGGGTGATGATCTCGTCGGGGTCCACCACGTTGCCCCTGGATTTGGACATCTTGGCCCCGTCCTTTATGACCATGCCCTGGGTCAGCAGGTTCGTGAAGGGCTCCCTGACCTCGAGGAGGCCGAGGTCGGCCAGAAACTTAGTGAAGAACCGTGCGTAGATCAGGTGGAGGCAGGCGTGCTCTATGCCGCCGATGTACTGATCGACGGCCATCCAGTAATCGGTGTCGGCCTTTTCGAAGGGCCCCTTGTCAGTCCAGGGCGAGGCGAACCTCAGGAAGTACCAGGAGGAGCAGATGAAGGTGTCCATGGTGTCCGTCTCCCTTACGCCCGGGCCGCCACAGACGGGGCAGCGCGTGTTCTTCCACTCCAGGGCGTACTCGAGGGGGTTGGACCCCGGCTTCATCTCGATGTCCAGCGGCAGTTCCACCGGGAGGTCGCTCTCGGGGACCGGCACGGCGCCGCAGCGGTCGCAGTAAATGATGGGGATGGGCGCACCCCAGTAGCGCTGCCTCGATATCAGCCAGTCCCTGATGCGGAAGTTTACCTCCTTCTCCCCCCACCCGTGGGAGACGAACCAATCCTTCATCGCCGGGAGCGCCTCCGACGAGGGCATCCCGTCGAAGATCCCGGAGTTGCACTGGATGCCGTCGCCGTCGAAGGCTTCCGTCATGGTAGCGCCGTCCAGGGGGGCCTCCCCGGGCGGATTTATCACCGGGATGACGTCGATGGAGTACTTCCTGGCGAAGTCGAAGTCCCTTTGGTCGTGGGCGGGGACGCCCATGATCGCACCGGTGCCGTACTCCATGAGGACGTAGTTGGCTATCCAGATGGGGACCCTCTGGCCGTTCACGGGGTTCACCGCCAGGAGGCCCGTGTCGATGCCCTCCTTCTCGGCCCCCGCCGCAGCCTGTTCCCGCGCCGTCTGGGCCATGCAGGATGCGACGAAGCTCTCTATTTCCGCCCTGGCGGGTGACCTTTCGGCGATGTATTCCACGATGGGGTGTTCCGGAGAAAGAGCGAGGAAGGTGACGCCGAAGATGGTGTCGATCCGGGTGGTGAAGGTCTCGATGCGGATATCCGTCCCGTAAAGGGCGAAGCTAAGCCTGACGCCCTCGGAGCGGCCAATCCAGTTGCGCTGCATGATCTTGACCTTCTCGGGCCAACCGGGGAGGTCGTCGAGGGAGTCCAGGAGTTCCTGGGCGTAGTCGGTGATGTGGAGGAACCATTGCTCAAGGTTCTTTTTCACCACCGGCGTGGCACAACGCCAGCAGCGGCCGTCGTTGATAACCTGCTCGTTGGCAAGGACGGTCCCGCAGCTTTCGCACCAGTTGACGGGGGCCTTCTTCCTGCTGGCCAAACCCTTGTGGTGAAACTGGAGGAAGAGCCACTGGGTCCACCGGTAATAATCGGGGTTGCAGGTCTCGACCCTTCTCCGCCAGTCGTAACTGCACCCCATCCTCTTCAGCTGCTCCGTCATGTGCTCGATGTTGTCCCAGGTCCACTTGTTGGGGTGGATGCCGTACTTTATGGCGGCGTTCTCGGCGGGAAGGCCGAAGGCGTCGTACCCCATAGGGTGAAGGACCTTCAGGCCCCTCATCATGAGGAACCTGGCCAGCATGTCCCCTATGGAATAGTTCCTCAGGTGCCCCATGTGGAGGGCGCCGCTGGGATAGGGGAACATCTCCAGGCAGTAGAACTTCTCCTTGCCCGGGTCCTTCTCAACGTTGAAGATGCCTTCCCTGGCCCATCGTTCCTGCCACTTCTTCTCGATCGGTAGAAAGTCGTAACCCATGTTCCGTCCCCCTTGCAGCGACGCTCCTTCGTGCTCGAGTGCTGCGATTTTCGCGATAGGCCCTATTATATCCGTCTCGGCCCGATGTCGCAAAAGGCGCGGGGGGTTTCCCCTCCGCGCCTCCCCATGATTCGGCGGTAAGGGGCTTTACTCGCCCCGGCCGCCCTTCTTCGCCTCCATGAAGGCCCTCATCATGTCGATGGGGATCGGAAAGAGCGTGGTGGAGTTGTTCTCCGCCGCGACCTCCCTGAGGGTCTGGAGGTACCTGAGCTGAATGGTCACGGGGGAATCCTCCATCTTCAGGGCCGCCTGGGTCAGTTTCTCGGCGGCCTGGAGTTCGCCCTCCGCCGCTATTACCTTCGCCCGGCGCTCCCTCTCGGCTTCGGCCTGACGGGCCATGGCCCTCTTCATCCCCTCGGGCAGTTCCAGCTCCTTGACTTCGACGGCGCTGACCTTGATGCCCCAGGGGTCGGTCCTCTCGTCGATGATATGCTGCAGTTCGATGTTTATCTTGTCCCTGGCGGAGAGCACCTCGTCGAGCTCCGCCCTGCCCACGACGGACCGAAGGGTCGTCTGGGAGAGCTGGCTCGTGGCCATGATGTAGTTCTCCACCTCGATGACCGACCTGGAGGGGTCAATGACCCGGAAGTAGACCACGGCGTTCACCTTCACGGGCACGTTGTCCCTGGTTATGACCTCCTGGTAGGGCACATCGAGGGTGACCACCCTGAGGTCCACCTTGTAGATGCGGTCGATCACCGGTATGACTATCACGAGGCCCGGCCCCTTGGTGCCCACGTAGCGTCCGAGGCGAAAGACCACCGCCCGCTGGTACTCGGGGACGATCCTCAGCGCCGAGGGTAGCAGGACCAGGATTATGATCAGCGCCCCCACGTAGCTGCCCATGCTCATGATCAGGTCGAGCAAGCTTCCAACCATCTATTATCAACCTCCCCTTCTTGCCTGTTTCGTCGCTTACCTCGACGGGGCCTCCTCGCCCTCGGCCAGGGGCCTTACGACGAGGGTGAGCCCCTCGACGCTCTCGACGACGCCTGTCTCCCCCGAAGCCAGGCGGCCGTCGCCGGAGACCTTGGCCCACCAGATTTCCCCGTGGCATATCACGCTACCCTGGGGCGAGAGGTCGGAAACGGCGAGGACCCTGCTCCCCACGAGGGCGTCCCTGCCGGAGACGGGCCGGCTCCTGATGGACCTCCAGACGGCCCAGGCGGCGAAAAGGAAGAACGCGGCGAGGACCGCCACGGCGCCTATCATGAAGTTGTACGACATGTTCAGCAGTTCACCTCCCGGGGCCCTGAAGAGGATGAGGCCCCCCACGATGATCGCCCCGGCGCCGGGCACGCTGAGGATGCCGATGCCGCCCACGAGGAGGTCCAGCACCATGACGGCTACCCCCGCCAGAAGGAACACTATCCCCGCCCAGTTGAAGGGGATCATCCTCAGGCCGTAGGCCCCGAACAGCACCAGTATACCCCCGGTAACACCCAGGACGAACCCGCCCGGCGACAGCACTTCCAGGATGATGGCGAAGACGCCGGCCACGAGCAGGAGGTAGGCCATGTCGGGCCTCGATATCACCTGGAGGGCCCTGAGCCTCGAGTCCATCCCCAGTTCGACGACCCGGTACCCCTTTAGGGAGAATTGCAGCGCCCGGTCACCCACCAGGAAGGTCCTCCCCTGCGCCCAGGCGAGGATGTCGTCGAGGTCGCCGGCGACAAGGTCGATGACCTTCGCCTCCATCGCTTCGCCGGCGGTGTAGGAGACGCTCTCGGTCACCATCTTTTCCGCCGCCGCCGCATCGCGGCCCCGCAGCCCTGCCAGGGCCCTCATCTGGGCGGCGAAGTCGCTGACGACCTTTTTCTTCATGTCCGCGTCGGGTATGTCGCCCCCAAGGGCCACCACGGGGTGGGCCGCACCCATGTTCGTCCCGGGGGCCATGACGGCTATGTGCGAAGCCTCGACGAGGAAGGCCCCGGCCGAAGCGGCCCTGGCCCCCTGGGGCGATACCCAGGCCGCCACGGGGAAGGGGGCCCCCTGGATGAGCTGGATGATCTCCCTCATGGAGGATGAAAGGCCGCCGGGGGTGTCCATCACGAGGATCATGAGGGCCGCCCCCTCCTCACCGGCCCTGGCCACGGACTCCCGGAGGTGTTCCTCGAGGGCGATCCCTATAACGCCCTCGACGGGCACCACGGCGACGATGGACGTCCCGGCCGCCCGTGGCTGCCCGGCCTCGTCGCAGGGGGCCGGGCCCGCCGCCGACAAGAGGAAAAGGGCCGCGGCGGCGACGGACAGCACCGTCAAGGTTTTTCTCTTCATCTCATCACCTTCAAGGCCTCCTTGAGGTTCCGCACCCTGAGGAGGGCCACGCCCGGCGGCATCTCGTCGCTCTCAAAGGCGCTGATCATCACCTTTTCGAAGCCCAGCCTCGCCGCCTCCCTGACCCTCAGGGGGGTCCTGACGGCGGGCCTGACCTCGCCGGCCAGCCCCACCTCGCCGACGAAGCAGCAATCGGAAGGGAGGGGCAGGTCCAGCGCCGCCGACGCGACGGCGAGGCAGAGGGCCAGGTCGGCGTGGGGGTCCTTCACCGAGAGGCCCCCGGCAACGTTAACGAAGACGTCGAGGGAGCCGGTGGATATGCCGCACCTCCTGTCCAAGACGGCCAGCATGAGTTGAAGCCTCCCGGCGCCGATGCCCCTGGCCGTCCTCTTGGGGTACGGGAAGGGCGTGGGGGCCACCAGGGCCTGGACCTCGGCGACAAAGGGCCTCGAACCCTCCATGATCACCCCCATGGCGACGCCGGAGACGGGATCGCCGGCGGAACTCCAGAAGAGGCGGCTTGGGTCCTGGACGGGGACCAAGCCCCGGTCCTTCATCTCGAAGACGCCCAGTTCATCGGTGCTCCCGAAGCGGTTCTTGTAGGACCTCAAGAGCCTGTAGGGCGACGACCTGTCGCCGGTGAACATGAGGACCACGTCCACCATGTGCTCCAGCAGTTTAGGCCCGGCGATGGAGCCCTGTTTCGTGATGTGGCCAATGATGACCGACGGCACCGCCGAGGCCTTAGACCTCTCGATGATCTTCTGGGCGACGGCCCTGACCTGGGAGGGGGTCCCGGGGAAACCTCCCCCGTCCTCGGCGGTGAAGGACTGGACGCTGTCGAAAACGGCGACGGAACACCCCTCCACGGGGCCGAGGGAGTCCTCGATGGCCGTGGAGCTTATCATCCCCAAGTCACCGCCCCCGCCTCGGCCGATCCTCTTGGCCCTGATGGCCACCTGTGAGAGGGACTCCTCCCCCGAGACGTAGAGGACCTTTCGCCCCGCGGCGGCCATTTCGGCGCAGGCCTGGAGCAGCAGTGTCGACTTTCCCACGCCCGGTTCGCCGCCGAGAAGGGTCACTGTCCCCGGGACGAATCCGCCCCCCAGCACCCTGTCGAACTCAGCGATGCCGCTCGGGCGCCTTTCCGGCAGGGCTACCTCCGAGATGAGCAAAGGCTCCACCTTTTTGTCCCGCCTCGCCGGCGCAGCGGACAGGGTCACCTCCACCAGAGAGCCCCACTCTCCGCAGGAGGGGCACCTCCCCGACCAGGTGGGGCTTTGAAAGCCGCATTCACCACACATGAAGAGCTGCTCTTTCCTTGCCATGGACACCCCGTTTCCGGCCGCGGTGGGCCTACCGTCTTTTCTTTGTTTATCATATCGCATCGGTTGTCCTTTTGCACGGCCGCGGGCCGAAGGCCCCCCTCCGCCCCGGGGGCCCCACGGGTGAGGCCTTTCGGTTATCATGGGCGGGGTCCATTCTTTCGAAGGGAAGGCTGCCCGACATGACAATTTTCGCCCTTTCAGCTCTTTTTGTAATGCTGGCCTTCATGACCGCCGGGATATGGCACGGCCGGAAACCCCGAAGCCTCGGCGACTACACCGTCGCGGGCCGGGAGAGCGGCGCCCTGCGGGTGTCGGGGACACTCCTGGGGGCCCTGGTCGGCGGGGCTTCCACCGTAGGGACCGTCCAGATGGCCTACCAGTGGGGCCTTTCAGCCTGGTGGTTCACCCTCGGCGGCGGGCTGGGCTGTCTGGTGCTGGGGCTCTGGTTCGCCATACCCCTGAGGCGGTCCCGGGTGCAAACTGTGCCGGGATTCCTGGAATTATCCTACGGCAAGGCGGCCTCCCTGGTGGCGGTCATGGCTTCCGTGACGGGCACCTTCGTCTCCATCGCGGCCCAGTTCATCTCCGGTTCCGCCCTCCTGCGGGGGGTCTTCCCGACGGGGGGCATAGTGCCGGTATTCCTGGTGGGGGTCCTGGTCCTTTCCTTCATATTCATGGGCGGGCTCAAGACCTTCGGTTCCCTGGGCACCTGGAAGATAGCCGTGCTCTACGCGGCACTGGCCCTCTGCCTCGGGGCGTCCCTCAAGACCTTCTTCTCTCCCGGGGGCGGGGGCGCCCCACTGCCCTACCACCCCTTCCTCAACCCCTTCGGCCAGGGAGTGGGTCAGGGTCTCGGCGCCAGCCTCTCCGTCATAACGGGGGTCCTGTGCACCCAGATCTATATCCAGGCTATCTTCTCCGCCTCGGACCCAACCACGGCGAGAAGAGGGGCGTTGCTCTCGGCGGTGCTGATGCCCCCCATGGGGCTCATGGGTATAGTCGTGGGGCTGAGCGTCAGGCGGTCCGGCGTCGTTCTTGAGCCCGCGACGGCCCTCCCCCACTTCCTGGCGACGAGTTTCAGCCCCGTGGTCGGGGGACTCCTATGGGGGGTGATCCTGGTCACCCTGATCGGGACCGCGGCGGGCTTGACGCTGGGCGTAGCCACAAACCTCGTCTTCGACCTGCTCCCTTCGCTTCGGCGGGGCCGTCCCCAGGGCGACCTGACAAAAGCGACGAGGATGACCATCCTGGTGCTGGTCGTCCTCGCCGGTATCGCCGGCATGGCCGGTCAGAATTCGATGATCCTCCGGTGGAGCTACGTGAGCATGGGGCTCAGGGCCTCGGGGACCCTCATACCCCTAGTGACGGCGGTGCTGACCCCGGGGCGCCTGTCGCCCGCCTGGGCCCTGGCCACGGGCTCGGCGGGGCTTTTGGTCACCCTCTTCTGGCACCTGACAGGGCTGGCGCTGGACCCTCTGGCCGCCGGACTGACGGCCTCGGCCCTGACCGCCCTTTCGGGCATGATCGCCGGGAGGGGCCGCCGCCCGTAGGGAACTTGAAGTCACCTCTTGTAGCCGATGATGTCCCTGAGCAATTTCTTCCTGTCCTCGACGTCCCCCTCGGATTCGACCCCTTTCGGAGGGAAGCCGTCCACAACGCCGGCGATGCCCCGTCCCTGGCCCGACTGGAAAACTAGCACCTGCAGCGGGTTCGCCGTGGCCGCGAATACCCGGCATACCTCCTGGACCTGCTTGATGGCGTTGAGGACGCTGATGGGGAAGCCGTTCCTCATCAGGATGACGAAAGCATGTCCTGCCGACAGCTTCAGGGCGTTGGCCACCGCGATCTCCACGAGATCGTCGGCGTTGCCGTCCTTCCGCACCAGGCAGGGACCCGAGGCCTCACAGAAGGCCAGCCCGAACTCGAGGGCCGGCGACGAAGTGACCAGCACCTCGTAGAGGTCCTCCACGGTCTTGATGAAGTGACTCTGGCCCAGGATGATGTTGCAGCCTTCGGGAATGCCGAGTTCGACCACTTCCCACTTCAGGGTCTTATCCGCCATTGTCCATACCTCCTCCGGCCCGGCCCCCGCTGACGGAACAGGGGGTGGATCCCCCGCGGGAGCGGTCCTCTCCTATTTTTGCTTCCAGGGAACCCGACAACGAGCCGAGGGGTTCCAGGATCTTCGAAAAACCCTTCTCCGACGCGGGGGGCAGGATGATATCGGCCACATCCAGCAGGGGTTCCCTGGCGTCCTCCATGGTGATGGCTATATCGGCCTGTTCCAGCATTTCGAGGTCGTTCAGGTGGTCCCCGGCGGCCGCCACCAGCGCCGGCACGCCCTTTTCCAGCAGGGATCCGAGCAGCATCCTCATCGCGGCGCCCTTGGAGATGCCGGGACCCAGGATGTCGAGGAAACCGTCGCCGGCGAAGACAGCCCGCGCCGCGCCTCCAAAGGCGCCCTGGACGCGGAGGCCGATGCCCTCGACCTCTTCCGGGTCCCCATGGACGATGACCCTGAAGATCCCCGGTATGGGCCTCGGTCGGATGAGGTCGTCCATCACGGGGACTCCCAGGGCGCTGAAATACCGCCGCGCCAGGAGGTCGCCGGGCCGGCAGTAGACCTCCTCGTCGCCGAAGACCTGGATCCCCGGAGCCGCTTCCCAGATCATCCCCAGGATATTCTCCACGGTCTCCGGGGGGATGGTCGCCCCCCATAACTCCTCGCCGGTGCCGTCGGTCATGATCCTGGCGCCGTCGTAGACGATGGCCTGGGGCAGGGCCCCCACGGCCCTCATGAGGCGGCGGGCACTGGCAAGGATGCGCCCCGTGGCTATGATGATCTCCCACCCGTCATCCTTCAGCCGCCGGCAGGTCTGGACCACCTCGTCACAGACATGGTCCCGATGGGCCAGGGTCCCGTCGATATCAGTCACCAGCAATTTTCTCATGGTCCCCCCGATCCCCCCGCCCCTGGAGCCGCGGCAAGGCGATATTAACGGTAAACGCGGGAAAAATGAACGAGAAAAAGCAACTTGACAACCGCAGAACAGCACGACAATTATGGTATCATGTAAATGTTTCCATAACCTTCTCAGGGGGTGTAAGCTTTGAGGAAGATTCTTGTGCTTGCCTTGCTCGGTGTTTTCGCGGTTATGGGCTTAGCGGCGGCAGCTGCGGCCGAGGATGTGATCAAGATCGGCCACCTCGCCGCCCTGACGGGCGACTGGGCCGCCTACGGCCAGACCGAGGTCAACTCGGCCAAGCTGGCCGTGGAAGAGATCAACGCCAAAGGCGGGGTCCTGGGCAAAAAGCTCCAGCTTGTCCCCTATGACTTCCGCACCCGCCCCGAGGACGCGGTGAACGCCTTCCGGCGGATGGCCGAGAACGACAAGGTAGTGGCGGTTATCGGCGCCAACGGGAGCGGCATCAACATCGCCACCGCCCCGCTGGCCGACAAGTACAAGGTCCCCCAGATCGGGACGGTGTCGACGAACCTCCTCGTGACGGTCGACGAGAAGGGCGTCCTCCACCCCTACATGTTCCGCATCTGCTTCACCGACCCGTACCAGGGCCAGCTGATCGCTGCCTTCAGCGCCCAGGAGCTGAAGAAGATGACGGCGGCTGTCCTCTGGGACGTCGGCAGCGACTACGCCCAGGGCCTCCGCGAGTTCTTCATGAAGTACTATGACCAGTACGGCGGCAAGGTCGTAGCCGACCTGGGCTTCCGAGCCGGCACCGACGTGGACTTCAGGGCCCAGCTTACCACTATCCGTGACAGCAAGGCCGAAGTCCTTGTCCTGCCCAACATGGGCAAGGAGATGGCCCTCATCATGAAGCAGGCCCGGGAACTCGGCATGAAGGACATCATCTTCGTCGGTGGCGACGGTTACGGCGAGTTCATGTGGGAGATCGCCGGCGACGCCATGGAGGGCAGCTACTGGATCAACCACGTCGCCCCCGAGGACCCCGCCATGGCCGACTTCTTCAAGGACTACCTGAAGACCTACAACGACGAGTGCAAGGAGTTCACCAACGGGGTGCTGGCCTACGACTCGATCTACTGGCTCGCTGACGCCATCACCAGGGCCGGCAAGGTAGACAGCACCGCCATCAAGGACGCCCTGGAGAACACCGTGAACGTGAAGCTTCACCACGCCACCATGTCCATCGACCCGGCGACCCACAACCCGATGAACAAGACCGGCGTCGTCCTGATCGCCAAGGACGGGAGAGGCCAGTTCTTCACCAAGATCCAGCCTGAATAGCGTCACCTCTCTTTTCTCGCAGTCACCCGCAACGGGGCGGGCGCGAGGCTTCGCGTCCGCCCCGCATTTGCAGGACACAAGGACGGTGAACCCGGTTTGGAAACACTCCTCCAGCAGGTTATCAACGGTTTTTCCCTCGGGTCGGTCTACGCCCTCATCGCTGTCGGCTATTCACTGGTCTATTCCATACTGCTCTTTTCCAACTTCGCCCACGGCGGTTTCCTCGTCATAGGGGGCTACATCTGCTACTACACCCTCGCGGCCGTGGGCAACAACATCTGGGTCGCGAGCCTCCTGGCCTTCCTCGGCGCGGGAGTTTCGGCGGTCCTGGTAGAGAGAGGGGCCTACAAGCCCATCCGGGAAAGGACCAACGTGACCCTCTACCTCCTCATAGCCTCCATGGGCATGAGCATCGTGATCGAGAACATATTCGTGGTCACCGTGGGAGGCCGTTTCAGGGCCCTTCCCCCGGTCATCCCGATGACCCCGGTGAGCGTTTTCGGACTTGCCACTACGAGCGCTTTTGACATCCTCTCCCTGGTCATGGCCATGATTTTCCTCGCAGGCCTGCAGGTCTTCCTCTCGACCACGAAATGGGGCCTCGCCATAAGGGCTGCATCCTACGACCTCAAAACGGCGGGTCTCATGGGAGTCAACGTGAACAAACTGATATCCATTGTCTTTTTCGTCGCGGGCCTGCTCGCGGCCGTGGGCGGGATCTTCCTTTCGGTCCGTTACACCCTTTACCCCCAGTTGGGCCTGATCACGATCAAGGCTTTCGTCGCCGCCGTGATCGGCGGGCTGGGGAGCCTGCCGGGGGCCGTCGTGGGGAGCCTGATCCTGGGGCTGGCGGAGATGCTCACCGCCGGGTTCATATCCAGCCAGATGAGGGACATCGTCGTCTTCGGCATGCTGGTCCTGACGCTCCTCTGGCGCCCGACGGGGCTGTTCGGCAAGCACATCTCCGAGAAAGTCTAGGGGGGAGGCCCGTCATGATCTCAGGTTATATCGAAGGCATCATAATCCTGATCTGCGTGAACTCCATCGCGGCCATGGGCGTGAGCCTCCTCACGGGGTTCACGGGGATATTCACCCTCGGCCACGCGGGCTACATGGCCATCGGGGCCTACACGGCGGCCATACTATCCGTCCGGCACGACGTCCCCTGGTTCGCGGCCGTCATAGCCGGCGGGATCCTGGCCATGGTCCTGGCCTATCTCATCGGGGTCCCCACACTGAAACTGATGGGGGACTACTTCGCCATTGCCTCCATCGGGCTCGGCGAGACGATAAGGCTCATACTGGAGAACTGGCAATCCTTCACCAGGGGGGCCAGGGGGTTTCCCGGGGTGACGAACTTCACCACCCTCCCCGTAGCGGCGGCCTTCTTCCTGGGCATGCTCATCCTCATGAGATTTTTAATAAACGGCAACTACGGGAGGGCTTTCAAGGCCTGCAGGGACGACTACATAGCGGCATCGTTGCTGGGCTTCAATACTTCCCACTACCGGGTCCTGAGCCTCACCATATCGGGCTTCTACTGCGGCATCGCCGGCGCGCTGCTGGCCGGCTTCCTGACCTACCTTCAGCCGGTCATGTTCGACATGAACAAGTCCACGGAGCTCACCGCCGTGGTGGTCTTCGGGGGACTCGGCTCCCTGAGCGGGTCCATCATCGGGACCGCCGTGATCGGCATGGTGACGGAAGTGTTCAGGCCCATCTCGCAGTACCGGATGCTCATTTACGGCGCCACGATGGTCCTGATCATGGTCGTCAGGCCGGAGGGGATCATGGGGCAGTACGAGATCGGACCGAAGCTGTTCCGTTCCATTTTCTCAAGAAAACCGAGGAACGAGGTGGACGGAGCCCATGGCTGATCCCATCCTCTCCCTCGATAACCTGAACAAGCACTTCGGCGGCGTCCACGCCGTCAAGGATTTCACCTTCCAGATGGAGCGGAGTGAACTGGCCGGGCTGATCGGGCCCAACGGGGCCGGGAAGACCACGGTGTTTAACCTCATCACCGGCGTTTATTCCCCCGACTCGGGGAGCATCAAATTCAAGGGCGAGGAGATCTCCGCCAGGAAGACCTACGAGGTCATCTCGAGAGGTGTAGCGAGGACCTTCCAGAACCTTCGCCTTTTCCCGCGCTCCACGGCGCTGGAGAATGTCATGACCGCCCGCCAGCAGCACTTCAAGTACAACTTCTTTGAGGCGGCCACCCACGCGGGCCGATGGGCCGGCAACGAGAAAAAGATCAAGGAGACGAGCCTGGAACTCCTCGACAGAGTGGGACTCCTCCCCGTGGCAGAACAGGCCGCAGGGACTCTCCCCTACGGCCACCAGAGGCGCCTGGAGATCGCCAGGGCGTTGGCCCTGCAGCCCGAACTCCTCCTCCTGGACGAACCCGCCGCGGGGATGAACCCCGAGGAGGTCCAGGACCTGAACGGCCTCATAAGGAACATCCACGAGGATTTCAACCTGACGACGCTGGTGATAGAACACCACATGGAAGTCATCATGGAGATCTGCCCCCGTATCGCCTGCATGAACTTCGGCGAGAAGATCGCCGAGGGTGACCCAGACTACATACAGAAACACCACGAGATCCTGAAGGCCTATCTCGGGGAGGAGGTCGAGGAATGTTGACAAAAGAGCCTCTCCTGAGCGTCCGGAACCTTCACGTCAGCTACGGGGCGATCCGTGCCATCCGGGGGATCGACCTGGACGTCTACGACGGCGAGATCGTCTGCGTCATCGGGGCCAACGGGGCGGGCAAATCAACCCTCATGAACGCCATTATCGGCAACGTAAAACGGGAGGAGGGCACCCTCCTGCTCGACGGGAAGCCCCTGGCGGGCCGTAGTTACCAGGCGGTGGCCCAGGGCGTCTCCCTCGCCCCCGAGGGGAGAAAGGTCTTCGCCCCTCTGACCGTCCATGAGAACCTCATGATGGGGGCCTTCCCCATCAAGGAGAGGAGCAAGATCGGGGAGGACCTGGATTGGGTCTTCACGCTCTTCCCCAGGCTGAAGGAGAGAAAGGACCAGCACGCCGGGACCCTTTCTGGGGGGGAGCAGCAGATGCTCTCCATCGGGAGGGCGCTCATGTCGAGCCCCAGGCTGCTCCTGCTGGACGAACCTTCCCTGGGCCTGGCACCTATCATCATCAGGGACATATTCAAGGAGCTCAAGAGGATAAACGACGAGGGCGTGACCATCCTGCTGGTGGAGCAGAACGCCCGCCAGGCCCTGCTGCTCTCTCACAGGGGTTATGTTATGCAGACGGGGAGGATGCTCATGGAAGGCCTCGCCGCGGACCTGCTCAAAAACCCCGACGTGGAGGCGGCCTACCTGGGCACAGCCAAAAAATAAGGTCCGGGCCCTGCGGGCCCGGACCTTTTCTTTACGGGGCGGCGATCCTAGGCGTTTTTCTTCTTGATCTCCTGGATGACATCCTCGGTGATGTCCGCTCCCCCGAAGAACACCTGCGTCTTGTCGAGAACTATAGACACACCCTTCGCCTTGGCAACGGTCCTGATAGCGAGGTCGATATCCTTGAACAGGGGTTCCATGATCCTCTGCTCTTCCTTGGCCGCTTCCTGCCGCTTGGCCTCGAAGATCCTCTGCTTTTCGTTGTTGTCGCTTGTCTTGTCGATGGCATCCTTGGCCTCGGCCTGCTTCTTTTCAACAATGACCTTGATATCCTTCTGGGCTTTCTCGAACTTCGGATGCTGGAAAAGCACCTTTTGGGGGTCGATAACCCCTATCTTCTCCTGGGCGGAGGCGATGCCTGAAATTGCTACCAGAACCAGGACACTTATTGCCACAACCGAAAGGATCTTCCGCGAGCGAGACATTTAAGAACCTCCTTTAAATTCACTCGATAGGTCAATATTCTATCCTCACAAACCCGGAACGTCCAGTTATAATTACCTAGTCGCGATCGCACGATTACGATGGAACGGAGGCCGCGCGATGGACTGCATCGCCACCTTCGAGGACGCCCAGATGGCGGTCCTCTTCGACAAAATGTGCCGGAACATGGGTTTTTTCTGCAGGATCGTACCGGTCCCCAAGGGCATCATCGCCAGTTGCGGCTTGGCCTGCCGCATCAAGGCGGAGGATGCCCCCATGATACGGGGACTTGCGATGGAGCACTCCATAGAAGTCCTGGATTATCACTTCCCCGGTCAATGAATTCTCCCCTCGCCGACTCCTGTTCACGAGGTCCCGGCGAGAGCCCAGACGACGGCTCCTTCGACCCTGCTTCCAGCAGTCATGACCGCCCCCGCCGCAACCCTTAGCGTCGCCCCGGTGGTACAGACGTCGTCGACCAGGATCACGGGCAGCCCCCTGCCGATCGCACCCTTCCAGGTGATCGAGTCCTGGGGGAGTTTTCTGCGGAGTCCCGGCGAGAGCCCCACCTGGGAGGGCCGCCTGGTCTTCCAGGCCAGTTTTTCGGCCGCGGTGCAACCCCACGCCCGGGATATCCCCCGGGCGATCTCCATGGACTGGTTGAAGGCTCTCCCGCTCCCGCGGTGGAGGGGGACCGGTACCAGGATGACCCTCCCCGGGGCTTGGAACCTCCTACCCATGAGATCCCCGATGGGCTTGCCCAGGCACTTCTGGGAACCGTACTTCAGCCGGTGGACCAGTTCCCTCGAGAGTCCCCCGAAGGAGGTCAGGCTTCTCACGGGGAAGGCGCCGGGGTGAACCGTACAGGGATAGGGCCCCAGGCATTCGGAGCAGGAGATCTTCCCCGGCTCACCGCCGACGAGATCCAGAAGGCACTCACGGCACAGGGGGGAGCCCAGCTTTCCGCACACCGGGCACGACAGGGGCCACAGGAAATGGAGTACAAGGTCCGCGGCCCTTTCCCAGTCAAAGCGCGTCAACATGCCGCTCTCCGGGGGCGCATCGCTGCAGAGGGCTTCAGCAGCTCTTTTCGGCGGCCCTTTTCAGGGTTTCGACCCTGTCTATCCGTTCCCAGGCGGGTATCGGGTCGAGGTCGATCCTCCCCATGTGCCCGTAGGCGGCGAGGCGCCTGTACTGGGGTCTTCTAAGGTCCAGGTCCCTTATGATGGCCGCGGGCCGAAAATCAAAGTGAGTCTTGACCAGATCCGTGAGGAGCCCGTCGGAAACTAAACCCGTGCCGCCGGTATCGACCATCAGGGAGACGGGCCTGGCCACGCCTATGGCGTAGGCGACCTGGATCTTGCATTCCCGCGCGAGCCCGGCGGCGACGATGTTCTTGGCCGCGTAGCGGCTCATGTAGGCCGCCGAGCGGTCCACCTTGGTAGGGTCCTTGCCGGAGAAAGCGCCGCCCCCATGGGGAACCACGCCGCCGTAGGTGTCGATGATGATCTTACGCCCCGTCATACCCGTGTCGGCCATGGGCCCCCCTATGACGAAGCGGCCCGTGGGGTTCACCAGGATCCTGGGGGGGGTCTCCGTCAGGTGGCCGGGCAATACCGGCTCTATCACCTCCCGGGTGATGTCCTGCCGGATCTGCTCCGGTCCCACCGCGGGGTGATGCTGGGCCGAGACGACCACCGTGTCGACCCTCAGGGCCTTCCCGTTCTCGTATTCTATGGTGACCTGGGTCTTGCCGTCGGGCCGCAGGTAAGGCAGGGTCCTGTCCTTGCGGGCTTCACTCAGCCTTCTCGCCAGCCGGTGGGCCAGGGCGATGGGGAGCGGGAGGAATTCCTCGGTCTCGTCGCAGGCGAAACCTATCATCATACCCTGGTCGCCGGCACCCACGCCGTTGATCTCCTCGTCGGACATGTCGTCCTCCCTGACCTCCAGGGAACAATCCACCCCCCGACTTATGTCGGAGGACTGTTCGTCGATGGCGGTGACCACGGCACAGGTGTCACCGTCGAAACCGTATTTTGCCCTGGTATAACCTATGTCCTTCACGATACTCCTCGCCAGGCGCGGAATATCGACATAACATTTGGTGGTGATCTCGCCGGCTACCATCACGAGCCCCGTGGTGATCAATATCTCGCAGGCCACGCGGCCCATGGGGTCATCGGCGAGTATCGCGTCCAGAACCCCGTCGGAGATCTGGTCGGCCACTTTGTCGGGGTGCCCTTCCGTGACCGATTCGGATGAAACAAGATACCTTCTCTCCAATTCCTTTCCACCTCCCCTTCTTAATGGCCGTGCCCCGCCTGGCTCAAGGGAGCCGGGGCACGGCTTAATGGCAGTGGGACCGCTCAGGAATACTCGATAGGCTTCCGGAGGAGCATCATCGCACCTTCCTCATGCCTGAAACCAAGCCTGGCCAGGAAGGGAGCGAGTTCGCTCGTATAGGTGATGACCAGGGGGATATCCCTCAACTTGGGGTGGTCGAGGGCGTAATCCAGCAATGACGACCCCAGCCCCTTTCCCTGGTGATCGGGGTGGACCATTATGTCCCAGAGGGAAGCCCTGAAAACTAGATCCGACAGGACACGGCAGAAGGCCACCATTTTGGAAGCGTACCTGACCGAAAAGCACATGGTGGTCCCCTGCAGCATCTTCTCTATCTGCTCGATGGACCGGCTCCTGCCCCACCGGGTAAACCGGTAAAGTTCCTGAAGGTCGTAGGGCGTGACGGCCATCTTGCTGTCGTAGTAGAGGTAACGTTCCTCGACGTCCTTCAAGGTCCGTTTTTCTCCTCTTCCAGGGGCGCGTCGGGTGAAAAGCCCATACCGGCGACGATCCGCCGGAGCTCCCCGCCGCTGGCATCGGTGCTGACCGGCAGCTGGAGGACCTGGCCCGCCCCGCAACAGGGGCATGTCCAGACGGTCCTCGCCACGCCGTCGGCGTCGGGCGTACCGGGCAGTATCCTCATTTCCCCGCAGACCTGGCAAGCAACGATAAGCATTTACCCATCCCCTTCATCCCACAGAACAAACGTGTCATCCTTCATCGATGACCAGAATCTCCACACGAACAGGCCCTTCAGTATAAATGTCATCCTCCGCCTTGACAATGACCCTGGACGTTTTTTCCCTCAGGGTCACCAGGTCCACGGCTTCGAAGAACTTGGAGGCGCTGAGGTTGCCGACGGTCCCCTTCAGGGGGTCGGGGAGCACACCATCCCTCTGGGCCTTCGAATTGACCCCCCTGAGGATGGCGAAGAGGCGCATCTCCGCCTCCTCCTGCCCAAGGCCGGCCGGTATGTCTCCCACCTCGGCCAGGGTGTATCCCTTGTCATAGATCTTCCTGCTCTCGTGCAGGGTGATGGAACCCTTCACCGGTTCCCCCTGGACGGTATTCTCCGACACGATGAGCCTGAGGATCATCCTCCCCGGGGTTCCTGAGCAGCACTCCCCTATCATTTCCTCGGAGTGAGGGTCCAGGGTGATCTCCACCTGCTCCGGGTCCGTCCCGGAGCGCATGGCGATGTTGGCCCTGGCCGACTTCATGAGTGTTTCCTCGACCTCTTCCGGTGAAGGGCGGGGCTCCCCGGGTCGTGTCACGACGACGGTCTGGGCGATCATCTCCCCGGCGAAGATAATGATACGCCCTTCCCGGACGTACTCAAGACCCTCCCTGAGCCTCTCCGATTCGGCCCTGAGAGCATTCACCTCGAGGTCGAGCCGATCCCTCTCCTGCTGAAGCGAGGCCAGGCTCGCCAGGGCCTTCTCCTGCTCTTTCCTGGTCGTACCGAGTTCCTCGCCTATCTCCTTGAGACGGTTCTCGCTCTCGTTGAGCCTTCCTTCGACGGCGGCCAGTTGGAGCTGCTTGCTCATGAGGTCCTCCTGGTTCTCCATCAGCCTGGTCTCGAGGTCCTCGAGTTCCCCCCTGCTCCCCTGGAGTTGGGAGGTAAGGTCGGTGATCTGGCGCTGGACAAACTTCATGCTGAAGATGGCCGTCCTCACGGTCTGGGAAGTGGTGGTCAGGACGGCGAGGGTGAGTATCGTGATGAGAACCCCGGAAAAGATGGTGATGATCGAGGAGGTGGACTTGGGCCTGAGGCCGAAAATGCTGACCCTCTTTTTGCCCACCCTCATCCCCACGAGATCGCCCATGTAGGCCACAATGGCGCTCACCGCCACCAGGATAAGGATCAGGGTCCAGTTCATCTCTGCAAGGAGATCCAACATCACCACCACCCCGCTTTCAGGATAAAGTTACCACATGAGAGCCCTATTTTCACGAAAAAGGCCGGAGGGACACCCCTCCGGCCTCAAAGTCAAGTTGAATCCGGCACCGGCGTGACGGGGCCGTTATTTGGAGCACTCCCTGAAGACTTCCCTGGCTATCGCGAGGCCGGCCTCGAGGTCCGCCACGGGGACATTGAGGGCCGGGCGGAACCGGATGGAGACATCGCCGCAGGGGAGGACCAGCATCTTCTTGGCCCAGAAGAGTTTCAGGGCCTTGTCCCGCATAGCGCTGGTCTCGAAATCGTAGGCGCACATCAGGCCCTTGCCCCTGGCGTTGGAGATCAGCCGGGGGAACTCCTCCTGCAACTTCTTCAGTCCGTTCAAAAGGGCCGGGCCCGCCGTGTTCGCGACATAATCGAGGATGTTATCCTCCTCGTAGATCTCGAGGTACCGGGTGGCCCTGACCATGTCGACCACCGTCCCGCCCCAGGTGGAGTTGATGCGGCTTGAGATCTTGAAGCAGTTGTTCTCCACCTCGTCCAGCCTCGGGCCGGCCACGAGGCCGCATATCTGGGCTTTCTTACCAAAGGCGAACATGTCGGGCTTCACCGGGGCGTGATGCTCGAAGGCCCACATCTTTCCGGTGATCCCCATGCCGCACTGGACTTCGTCGAAAATGAGGAGGATATCCTCTTCGTCGCAGATCTCCCTGAGCTGCTGGAAGAACTCCGTACGGAAGTGGTTGTCCCCGCCCTCTCCCTGAATGGTCTCGATGATAATGGCGCAGATGTCGTCGGGGTTGTCCCAGATGGCCTCCTTGATCTGCTTGATGGCCACCCTTTCGAGCCAGGTCACCACGCCGAGGTTATCCTCGAGGGGCCAGTAGATCTTGGGGTTCAGCACCCTGGGCCAGTCGAACTGGGCGAAATGCTTGTACTTGTTGGGGTCCTGGGTGTTGGTCACGGTGAGGGTGTAGCCGCTGCGGCCGTGAAAGGCGTCGTTGAAGTGGATGACCTTGGTCCCCCGTCTCCCCTTGACGGCGTCCCCCCGGCAGCACTTGCCCTGCTGGAGCAGCTTCTGGACCTTCCAGTCCATGGCGACCTTGAAGGTGTTCTCCACCGCGAGGGTCCCGTAGTCGATGAAGAAAACGTGGTTGAAACCCTTGGGTACGGCCACATCCCCGAAGGTCTTGACGAACTGGGCCATCTGGTCGGTGTAGATGTCGGAACTGGCCACTTTGTTGATGGCCGCCCTGAAGATGATCTCCTTGAATTCCGGGTTGTCGAGTTTGGGGTGGTTCATTCCGAAGGGGGCGGAGGCGAAGAAGGTGTAAAAGTCCAGCCAATCCTCGCCGTTGACCTTGTTGATCATGTGGGAGCCCTTCGACTTCTCCATGTCGACGACGATATCGAAGCCGTCCCTTAAAAGCCACTTGCTGATCTCTTGGAAAACCTGTCCAGGTTCCACTCTTCTGTCTACCTTTGCCATTCGAGCTACCTCCCTTTTATTTTTCTTGGGATGCCCGCCAGGTATCCCACTTGGCACCCGGAGCGGAGGGGCCTGTTTCTTGTTTATTATTTCACAATTATTCGAGCGGGGCAACCGGTCATCGAACCGGCCGGGGGTCACCCGTTAAAGATCCGGGAAAGGCGACTTTGCCAAAAGGGCGGCTATCTCATCGGCGCTCCAGAAACGCCCCCGGTCCATGCCCGGGCATTCACTGGATCGCTCCACCCAACCCCGTCTCGTCCTGAGTATGCTGGGCCAGAAGGGGAAGAGCCTGCATTGAAGGGGTCTCACGCTGTATATCCCGCACCGGGCGCTCTCACCCTGGTACATGACGCAATCCCAATTCGGGCGTTCCCTGAGGGACATCCTGCCCCGGCGCTCGACCACGAAGCCCTTCCGGAAGGCTTCACTCTCCATGCCGAAGTATTCAGCGATCGCTTCCAACTCCCCGGGGGAAAGCCAGACCGACCCGGGTTCACCGCGACAGCAACGGCCGCAACCGATGCAGGAAAAAAATAAACCTTCTTGCCACCACGGTTCATATGGTAACTCAAGGGCTCCCCCTTTTTCAACCCCGAAAAGCGGGCCCGACCTCGATATCATATCACCATACCTTTCTCTCCCTGCGCCGTGAAGCCCCGATAAGTGAACCGCTGGAGCGCAACTTGTCAAGATCATCGAGGGCCTTGCCCGTCCCGATGGCCACGCATTCCAGGGGCATGTCCGCCACGTATGCGGGTATCTGGGTCTTCTTGGTGACAAGCTCAGGGAGCCCCTTCAGGAGGGCTCCTCCGCCGGAGAGGGTTATGCCCCGGTCAATTATGTCGGCCGACAGTTCGGGGGGGGTCCTCTCCAGGACCTGCCTTATCCCCTCGATTATCATGCCGACCGTCTCCTCGATGGCCTTGGCCACGATGCGGTCGGTGATCTCGATCTGCCTCGGTAGCCCGTGGACGAGGTCCCGCCCCTTTATCATCATGGTCTGTTCCTGCCGTGGCGAGGGGGCGCAGTTGGCCACATTGATCTTGATCGCCTCCGCCGTCTGCTCTCCTATGGCGAGGTTGTATTCCTTCCGGATGTAACGGGTTATGTTCTCGTCGAAGCGGTCCCCCCCCAGCCTCAGAGACTCGGCCACGACGATGCCGCCGTAGGACAGGACCGCCACGTCGGTCGTCCCGCCGCCGATATCAACGATGAGGTTGCCCCTGGGTTCGGAGATATCGAGGTTAGCCCCTATGGCCGCAGCCATGGGCTCTTCTATCAGGAAGGCCTCCTTCGTGCCTATCTCGACGGCAGCCTCCAGGACGGCCCTCCGTTCCACGTCGGTGGCCCCGGAGGGGACGCATATCATTGCCCTGCGCCTCATGAGCCTGCCGAAACCCTTGATGACCTTCTTCAGGAAGTGCCTGAGCATGGCCTCGGTCATGGTGTAGTCGGCGATGACGCCGTCCTTGAGGGGCCTGATGGCCACAACGTTGCCGGGAGTACGCCCGAGCATGCTTTTGGCTTCGTTACCCACGGCGAGGATCCTGTCGGTGTTCAGGTCCACAGCCACCACGGAGGGTTCCCTCAGGACCACGCCGTTATTTTTCATGAAAACGAGGACGTTGGCCGTCCCCAGGTCGATCCCGATATCCATACCCCACATACAAGGTTACCTCCTTCAAGGGTCGACGAAAAAGACCGCCCCGGGTCCTCGTGGCTTCCGTGCCCGCGATTAAACTATATCCGAAAAGGCCGCCGCCCTCAAGAAACATCCCATGGCGAAGGGGTGTACCCCACCAGGGTGAGGAAAAGCCCATCTGGCGGGGCCGTGGGGCCCGCGTCGACCCTTTGTCCCCCTTCGAGAAGCCCTTCGAACCACGGGACATCCCGTTTACCGGCGGCGACGAGGTCCATCGACCCCATGATGATCCTGATCATGTTCGTCAGGAAGCTGTCACCCCTGATCCTTACCCGCAGAAGAGGGCCCTTGCCAGAGACCGACGCGGCCAGGATCGTCCGCCGGGTATCGGCGGGGCGGTCGAGTTTGCGGCAGAAAGCGCTGAAATCGTGCTCCCCCTTCATAAGGGCGCAAAGCGTCCTCAGGGCCCCCCTGTCCCAGTCAGAGCTGTTCCTCCAGACGAAGGGGAGGATATGGGGCGGGCACCCCTGTCCCTTCCACACGAAATATACGTACTCCCTCCAGTCGGCGCTCCGCCTGGCGCTGAAATCGTCGGGGACGGGGGCCACCCGCGACACGCTGATGGATCTCGGGAGGTTGGCATCCAGGGCGTTCCGGAGCTTTCGGGGTTCCCAGGGGGCGGCCATATCGAAGGATATTACCTGCCCCAGGGCGTGGACGCCCTTGTCGGTCCTGCCGGCGGCCACGACGGGCGTACTCCGCCCGTTCAGCGTGGCCAAGGCCCTTTCGACGTGCTCCTGCACGGTATTTTCCGTAGCCTTCGGCTGCTTCTGCCAGCCCGAGAAGCGGGAGCCGTCATAGGCGATCTTCGCGGCGAACCTCATGGGAGGGTCACCCTGCCATCGAGGAACACCGCCAAAAAGGAGAACAGGAGCGAGAAGACGAAAGCGGCGGAGTCCCCGGCGGTCCATTCGAGGGGGTTCATCCGGGTCCTGCCCTCCCCGCCGGTGTAGTTCCTCGCTTCCATGGCGGTAGCCAGGTCGTCGGCCCTCTGGAAGACGATCACGAAAAGGGGCACCAGGACGGGGATGAAGGCTCGAAGCCTCTTCAGGGGGCCACCCCTTTCCAGTTCGGCCCCCCTGGCTATCTGGGCCTTCATTATCCTCTCCGTCTCGTTGAGAAGGGTGGGTATGAACCTCAGGGCTATGGTCATCATCATGGCCAGTTCATGGGCGGGGAAGCCGAACCTGCGAAGGGGGGAGAAAAGGCTCTCCAGGCCGTCGGCCAGTTCCGTGGGGCTCGTTGTGAGCGTAAGGAGCCCCGCGAACATGATGAGCAGCATCAGCCTCAGACCCATCCTCGCGGCCATGACTACGCCCTCCCGGGTCACCTCCAGGATCCCCCAGGAGAAGACCGGCTCCCCGCCGGTGAAAAAAAGATGGATCGCGGCAGTGAAGGCTACCAGTATCCAGACCGGTTTCACCGTGGACAGGACCAGCCGCGCGGGTATTCTCGACGCCCCGACGAGGGCCAGGAAAAAGAGGCCCCACATCACGAAGCCCAGGGGGCCGCGGACCATGAAGATGCCCACGAGGCAAAAGAGTACGGCCACGATCTTGCACCGCGGGTCGAGGTGGTGGACCGGGGATTCGACGGGGACATACTGGCCGAGGGTCATATTGTTCAGGAATTTCATCTTCCGTGGCTCCTGCCTATAGCTTCCGCCAGGATCTTCGGCTCCCAGGTCAGAGGCACCTCGAAGCCCAGGTCGCGGAGGCGGCCGGCGAACCGGACAAGGTCCGGGATGACGAGCCCCCGTATGTCCCGTTCGAGGAGTTCACCCAGTATCACGCCCGGGGGGCCCCAGAGGGTGCTCTTGCCCTCATCCAGGACCAGTATCGAATCGGCGAGACCCAGGGCCAGTTCCATATCGTGGGTGATATGGATTATCCCCTTGCCCAGTTTCTTCAGGTCGGAAAGAAGGCCGAGCAGCTGCCTCCTCCCTGGGGAGTCGAGCCCGGCGGTGGGCTCGTCCATGACGAGATAATCGGGGTCGGAGGAAAGGGTCGAAGCTATGGCGACCCTCCTCTTCTGCCCCCCTGACAGCCGGAATGGGTTGGCTTCGTACAGGTCTTCACCTATGCCCACCAGTTCGAGGGCCTCTTCGACGCTTTTCTCAAGGCGACCGGCCTGGAAACCCCAGTTCCTGGGGCCGAAGGATACTTCCTTGAACACGGTCTCCTCGAAAAGCTGCTGCTCCGGATACTGGAAGACCAGGCCCACCTTCTGCCTGACCTTGCGGAGGGACTCTTCGCCGTGCCGGACCTGTATGTCGTCGACGCTGACGGAGCCCTCCGTAGGCAGGAGGAGCCCGTTCAGGTGCTGGGCCAAGGTGGACTTGCCGCTGCCCGTATGCCCCACAACGGCAACCCAGCTGCCCCTTTCGGCCTCGAAGGTGACGCCGTCGAGGGCCTTCGTCTGGAGGGGCGACCCGGGGTGATAGATATGGACCAGGTCCCTTACGGCTATCGACATAGGGCCTCCACCATCTCCTCCGCCCGAGGGGGGGTCCCTTTGCGGATCAGCCCCTCCTCGAGAAGCATTCGCCAGACCTTCACCATCCCCGGCACTTCGAGTCCCCACCGCGCCAGTTCCTCTCCGAGGAGGAACAAGGCCTCCGGGGTACCTTCCCAGGCTACGCGGCCCCCGTAGAGTACGATGCAGCGGTCACAACAAAGGATCTCCTCGAGCCTGTGGGTGATGGAAACGAGGGTCATGCCGCCGGCATGAAGGCTGGAGAGTACCGCCATGAGATCCTGCCTCCCCTTGGGGTCTAGCATGGTTGTCGCTTCGTCCATGACGAGGCAAGGGGTTCTCTGGGCAATGGCCCCAGCCAGGGCGAGTCTCTGCTTCTGTCCCCCAGAAAGGGCATAGACAGGTTTACGGGCCATTTTCCCGAGGCCCGAGACCTCCAGGGCCCATCTCACCCTTTCCCTGATCTTTTCGGGGGGGAGGCCCAGGTTCTCGGGGCCGAAGGCGACGTCCTCCTCGACCACGGCCGCTATGAGCTGGTTTTCCGGGTTCTGGAAAACCATCGACACCGACCTCCTGGCCGAGCGCTTACCTTCTTCGGTTTTTGTGTTGAGGCCGTGAACAAAACAATCGCCCTGCGTAGGTAACAGCAGGGCGTTGAAATGCTTCGCCAGGGTGGATTTACCCGACCCGTTGCTCCCAAGTACGGCTATCCACTCCCCGGCGCCGATCTTCAGGTCAATATCCGCGATAGCTGGAGCGTCTGTACCCTGGTAGGTGAAAGATACACCGGAAAACCGTACCAGGCAGTCGGCCGTCATGACCTCTCAACAAGCTCGATCACGGCCATGGGGGCCCCGTCACCCTTGCGGTAACCCAGCCTGGTTATCCGCGTGTAACCCCCTTGCCTTTCACTGAAACGGCCGGCTATATCGTTGAACAGTTTCTGCACGGCCTTGACATTACCCATCCTGGAAGCGACGATCCTCCGGTTGTGAAGGTCGCCGACCTTGGCCTTGGTTATCATCCTCTCCGCGACCCGGCGAACCTCCTTGGCCCTGGTGACGGTGGTCTCCAGGCGCTCCTCCAGGAAAAGGTCCGCCGTGAGGTTTGAGAGCATGGCCATGCGATGGCTTCCGTACCGCCCAAGCCTGCGTCGATCAACGCGGTGCCTCATCGGGCTTCATCCTCCTTCGACTTGTCCTCTGACGGGCGGTCATCCTCCGAGATCTGCAGCCCGAAGGCTTCCAGCTTTTCCTCAATCTCCCTGAGGGATATCTTGCCCAAATTCCTGATCTTCAGCAGTTCCGACCTGCCCCGGCTCATGAGGTCCCCGATGGTCTGAACACCCCCGCGAAGAAGGCAGTTCTCGCTCCTTATGGATAACTCCAGGTCCTTGATGGACCTTGCGAAGACGCCGTCGGCATTCTTGTCTTTACCAGCCGACCCATCGCCTTCCCCATCGGGAGCCCCTTCGGACTCATCCTTGCCGAGCCCTTTCACGAAGAGGGAAAAGGATCTCTGCAGGATAGAGGCGGCGTCGATCACGGCCTTTTCGGGCATGATCGACCCGTCGGTCCACACTTCGAGGACCAACCTCTCGTAGTCGGTCCTCTGGCCGACCCTGGCGTCCTGGACTTCGTACTTGGCCCGACGGACAGGGGAGAACACCGCATCCATGACGAGGGCATCCAGCGGGAGATCCGAGGGCCTGTCCCTTTCGGAGGTCAGGTAGCCGGTCCCCTTTTCGATGAAGAGGTCCATCTCCAGGAAACCTTCTTCCTCCAGGGTGCAGATGTACCTGTCGAGGTCCACGAACTCGATGTCGCTGTCCGGCTGGATGTGGGCCGGCGTGACCACGCAGGGGCCCTTCGCCTCCAGCCTCAGTATCTTGGTCCCCTCGCTGTAACTCTTCAGCGCCACGTTCTTCAGGTTGAGGAGCAGTTCGATGACATCCTCCCTCATGCCCGGGATGGTGCTGAACTCGTGAAGGATACCCTCGATCCTCACCGCCGTGATGGCCGCCCCGCCGATGGAAGACAGCAGGACCCGCCTGAGGGCGTTCCCAAGGGTGACGCCGTATCCCTTTTCCAGGGGGCTGACGACGATCCTTCCGTTCAGGGGAGTGCTTTCCTCTACCCGGATCTCGGGTTTGATATGTTCCATCATTTTCCTCCCGGTCATGCCCTATCGGGCGTAGAACTCAACAACCAGCTGTTCCTTGACGGGGACCTCGATCTGTTCACGGTTAGGGAGGGCCAGTATGCGGCCTTCCTGCTTCTCGGCGTCGAACTGCAGCCACTCGGGTATCGTCCGGGAAGCCGCCACCTCGATGTTCTCCTTGAGGAGGGCCTTGTCCCGGCTCCTCTCGCCGATGGCGATGACGTCCCCCGCCTTCACGAGGTAACTGGGAATATCCACCTTGCGTCCGTTAACGGTTACATGGCCATGCCTCACGAACTGCCTCGCCTGGGGGCGGCTCACCCCGATGCCGAACCGGTAGATCACGTTGTCGAGGCGCGCCTCGAGCAGCCGCAGGAAGTTATGGCCCGTCTGACCCGCCATCCTCGAAGCGGCGGCGTAGAACCTCCTGAACTGGGACTCGTTGATCCCGTAGAAGCGTCTCAGTTTCTGCTTCTCCCGCAGCCGGAGGCCGTACTCGCTGACCTTTATCCTTCGGCTCTGTCCGTGCTGCCCCGGTTTGTAGTTTCTCTTGTTGATCGCGCACTTTTCCGTGTAACACCTGTCGCCCTTCAGGAAGAGCTTTGTACCCTCGGCCCTGCAGAGGCGACAAACGGCACCTGTGTACCTGCTCATTACTCCTGTCCTCCTTGATCAGCCCGTTAGACTCGCCGACGCTTGGGAGGCCGGCAACCGTTGTGAGGTATAGGGGTCTCGTCCTTTATGGCGTTCACCTGCAGACCCGCCCCCTGGAGGGACCGGATGGCCGACTCGCGACCGGGCCCGGGCCCCTTGACAACGACATCTATCTCCTGGACACCATGATCCTGCGCCTGCTTGGCAACCTGCTGGGCAGCCAGCTGGGCCGCGAAGGGGGTGGATTTCCTCGCCCCCTTGAAACCAACATGCCCGCCGGAGGCCCATGAAAGCAGGTTCCCCTGCCTATCGGTGACACTGATTATGGTGTTGTTGAAGGTCGAGTAGATATGGGCAACACCGTAACTGATATTCTTTTTTTCCTTTTTCTTGCCTCTTCGTTGCGTTCTCTTCGCCACGCGAATACTCCCTCCCTTGCTACTTCTTGGCCGCGGGTTTCTTCTTGCCCGCGACGGCCCTGCGAGGTCCCTTGCGAGTCCTCGCGTTGGTCTTTGTCCTCTGCCCCCTCACGGGAAGGCCGAATTTATGGCGCATGCCCCGGTAACAGCCGATCTCGATGAGGCGCTTAATGTTCATCGTGACCTCGCGCCGGAGGTCGCCTTCGACCCTGTAGTTCTCCTCTATCTCCGACCTGAGCTTCTGGGCTTCCTCTTCAGTGAGGTCCTTCACCCTCCTGTCGGGGTCGATGGAAGTCGCTTCAAGTATCTTCTTCGAGGAGGGCTGCCCGATCCCATAGATATAGGTCAGCGCGACCTCGATGCGTTTTTCCCTTGGGAGATCGACTCCTGCGATTCGTGCCATGGGGTACTACCTCCTCGCTCCCTGTCTCTGTTTATGCCTCGGGTTCTTGCTGCATATGATCCTTACGACACCTTTTCTCTTGATAACCCTGCAATGTTCGCAGATGGGTTTGATAGAAGGCTTCACTTTCATTTGATCCCACACTCCTCAACGCAACTGAATTACGCGCCTGCCGGGGAAAACCCCGGCGATCCTCCAGGTTCCAAGCTATTTATATCTATACACGATCCTTCCCCGTGTCAAGTCGTAGGGAGATATCTGGACGAGGACTCTGTCTCCCGGCAGTATCCTTATGAAATGCATCCGCATCTTGCCCGACACGTGGCCCAGGATCTTGTGACCGTTTTCCAGTTCGACCCGGAACATGGCGTTGGGTAAAGGTTCTATGACCTTTCCCTTGACCTCGATCATGTCATCTTTTGGCATATGGCTCCTTCACCCTCCCTGTCCCTCTCGGCGGGACGGCCCGACCCGTTCAACCAGGCCGGGGCGGCCACCGGCCCCGGGGAGATCAGCGCCCTGACCCTTTAATCCCAAGGCGTGATCACCTCCGGGTCGCCGCCGGTTATGACGATGGTCTTCTCGAAGTGGGCGGCATCGGAGCCATCGGCCGTTACCACGGTCCATCCGTCCTTCAGAGTCCTTACCGCCTCCTTCCCGGTCATGATCATCGGTTCGATGGCCAGGGACATGCCCCTCTTAAGGGTTATGCCCTTGCCGGGCACACCGTAGTTAGGGATCTGCGGAGCCTCGTGGAGCTTCCGCCCGATCCCGTGGCCGGCGTATTCCCTCACAACCCCGTAGCCCCTGGGTACGGCCCACGATTCCACCGCGTGGCCGATATCCCCCAGCGTGGCCCCCTCCCGGGAGACGGCGATGGCCCTCTCCAGGCACTCGCGGGTCACTCTGAGCAGTGCCTCCCTTTCCGGCGATATATTGCCCGCCGGGAAGGTGCAGGCCGCGTCCCCGTAGAACCCTTCGAAACGGACCCCCACGTCGACGCTGACCACATCGCCCTCCTGGAGGATCCTGTCCCTGTTGGGCTTCCCGTGGACCACCTCGTCGTTGATGGAGACGCAAAGGGTCCCCGGGAAGGGGACAGGGACCCCAGGGACGGTATACCCCTTGAAGGCCGGTCGTGCGCCGGAGGCGATTATAAGCTTTTCCGCCTCGGCGTCCAGGGTAAGGGTGTCCACCCCCGGCCGGATGATATCCCTCACCAGGTGAAGGACATCGGCCACAATCTTCCCGGCCTTCCTGAGGCTCGCGATCTCCTGTTCGTTTTTTATCGTGACCATATCCTATAACCCTACGGCCTTTTCTATGGCCGCGACCACACGGTCGCCCTCCTGGCCCGCATCAACTCGGATGAGTCGGCCCTTTTCCTCGTAGTAGCGGACCAGGGGAGCCGTCTGTTCCTCGTAGACCTCGAGCCTCCTGATGACGACCTCTTCCCTGTCGTCATCCCTTTGGGTCAACTCCCCGCCGCAGCGGTCGCAGACCCCGGGGACCTTGGTGTTCTTGAAACGCACGTTGTATATCTCGCCGCAGCTCCCACAGACCCTCCTGCCGGTCAGCCGGTCGATGACCAGCTGCCTTGGGATCTCGAAAAGGATGACCCCGTCGAGGGTGATGCCCATCCCATCCAGGAGACGGTCCAGGGCCTCGGCCTGGGGGACCGTCCTGGGGAACCCGTCCAGGATGAAGCCGCCTCGGCAATCGGGCTCCTGGAGGCGTTCCTTCATCATGGCGATTATCACGTCGTCGGGGACCAGCCCGCCGGAATCCATGTACTTTTTGGCGGTCTTTCCGAGCGCGGTCCCGCTCCTGACGTTCTCTCTGAGGATATCGCCCGTGGAAATATGGGCGAGGCCGTAACGGTCCTTGAGAACCGCTGCCTGTGTCCCTTTGCCGGCGCCGGGCGACCCGAGGAAGATGACTCTCATGACCTCGCCGTTCCCTCTAGAATTTGAGGAGTCCGGCGGTCTTCCCCTTTGACCGCTTAAGGATGCCCTCGTAATGCCTCATCAGGAGCTGGGCCTCGACCTGGTGGACCGTGTCGAGGGCCACACCCACCACGATCAGTACAGCGGTGCCACCGAAGTAGAAGGTGGTGATCCCCATGAGGCGGGTCATCAAGGTCGGCAGCAGGGCGACGACGGCGAGGAAGACGGCGCCGCCGAGGGTGATCCTCGACATCACCTTCTCTATGTACTCCGCCGTAGGTTTACCCGGCCTGATGCCCAGGACGAACCCCCCGTACTTCTTCATGTTCTCGGCCGTGTCGTTGGGGTCGAAGACGACGGCGGTGTAAAAGTAGGAGAAGAAGACGATCAACACCACGTAGAGTGTCATGTAGACAAGGCTGTCGGGCGACAGGAAGCGCTGGATCACCGCCGACACTTCACCTGAAAAAAGCCTGGCTATGGTGGAGGGGAACAGCAACACCGACGACGCGAATATTATCGGGATGACGCCGGCCTGGTTGACCTTCAGGGGAATGAAGGTGCTCTGTCCCCCGTAGACCTTGTTCCCGACGACCCTTTTCGCGTACTGGACGGGAAGCCTCCTCTGCCCTTCCTGGAGGAGGACGCAGCCCGCGATGACCACGAGGATCAGGATGAGAGCCAGGCTGATGACAAGGATGTTCATCTCACCCATCCTCAAGAGTGACCAGGTCCTGATCATGGCCTCGGGCAGCCTGGCCACAATCCCGGCGAATATCAAAAGCGAGATGCCGTTGCCTATCCCGTGGTCGGAGATCTCCTCTCCCAGCCACATGACCACCAGGGAGCCCGCCGTGACGGTGAAGATCGCCGCGACGAAGCCCACCCATCCCCCCGAGAATACACCCAGGTTCCTGAGCCAGAAGGTCATACCTATGGCCTGCACGGCGGCGAAGAACACCGTGCCGAGCCGGGTGTACTGGACGATCTTCTTCCTGCCCTGCTCGCCCTCCTTCTGGAGCTTTTCCAGGGCTGGGAACACCACCACCAGCAGCTGCATGACGATGCTGGCGTTGATGTAGGGGGCGACGCCTAAAGCGAATACGCTGAACCTCCTGAGGGCGCCCCCGGCGAAGAGGTCCAGGAACCCGAGCACTCCGCCCTGGTCGAACAGGCTGGCCATGGCGTCGGGGTCGATGCCCGGCGTGGGGATATGGGCGCCAAGACGAAAGAGGAAGAGCACCCCCATGGTGAAGAGTATTTTCCTCTTGAGATCGGGCAACCTGAAAGCATCCCTGAATGCGTCGAGCACCTAGATCACCTCGGTCTTCCCGCCTGCAGCCTCTATCTTGGCCACCGCCTGGGCGCTGAAAGCGTTGGCCTTCACCGTCAGTGCCCTGGTAACCTCGCCGTCACCCAGTATTTTCACCGGCCTTTTCGCGTCCCCGATGAGCCCGGCCATCAGCATCTCGGGTATGCCCACTTCGCCGCTATCCTCGAAATGGTCACCGAGCCTTCCCACGTTCACCAGCTGGAAGGTTTTTTTAAACCTGGCGTTGCTGAAGCCCCTCTTGGGGACTCTCCTCGTGAGGGGCATCTGGCCCCCCTCGAAACCGGGGCGAACGCCTCCACCGCTTCTGGCTTTCTGGCCCTTGGTGCCCTTACCGGCGGTCCTGCCCGTACCGGACCCCGTGCCCTGTCCCATCCTTTTTGGTTTTCTCCTCGACCCAGGAGCGGGCCGGAGCTCATGAATTCCCACGAGCCTCTCCCCCCCTATTCCTCTACGATCTCCCAGTCCACAAGGTGCTCCACCGCGGCTATCATCCCTCGGACCTGGGGAGTGTCTTCATGGATCACTGTCTGCCTGATCTTCCTCAGGCCCAATGCCCGGACCGTCTCCCCCTGGCGGGGCGGGCGGCCTATGGTGCTCTTTCTGAGCGTGACCTTCAGCTTGGCCATCGTCGTTCTCGCCCCCTACGCTTCCTGGGCGGGGCGGGCTTCCTTGCCGCGGAGCCTCATGACTTCCGCCGGAGAGCGAAGCCCCTTAAGTGCCGTCATGGTGGCGTAGGCCACGTTGACCGGGTTCGAGGTTCTGCCGATGACCTTGGTCACCACGTCGCTGACGCCGCCCAGTTCCATGATGGCCCGGACGGCCCCGCCGGCGATGACGCCCGTTCCGGGGACGGCCGGTTTGAGAAGGACTTCTGCGGCACCGAAGCGTCCAACGATATCGTGGGGAATGCTGCTGCCGACCCTCTTCAGTTCGACCTGCCCCTTCTTGGCCTTCTCGATGCCCTTCCTGACGGCCTCGGAGATCTCCCTGGCCTTGCCGATGCCTATACCCACATTCTGCATGCCGTCGCCCACGACCACGAGGACGCTGAACCTGAACCTCTTGCCGCCCTTGACAACCTTGCTGACGCGGTTTATGGAGACGACTCTTTCGAGCATTTCCTGGCCCTTAGGACCGCCTTCGTTGACCCTCATTTCCTGCAACCTCCTTAGAACTTCAGGCCGGCTTCGCGGGCCGCGTCGGCCAGGGCCTTGACCTTGCCATGGTAGAGGTGACCGCCGCGATCGAAAAGGACCTGGGTGATGCCCTTCTCCAGGGCCCTCTCGGCGACCGTCCTGCCGACCGCCTTGGCGGCCTCGATATCGCCGCCGCCTTCAGAGCCGTTCCTGACGCTTTTCTCCATCGTCGAGGCGGCGGCCAGCGTATGCCCCCTGGTATCGTCAATGACCTGGGCGTACATGTGGTTCAGGCTGCGGAATACGGCAAGGCGCGGGCGTTCCCCGGTACCCGAAAGGGTCTTGCGGAGACGGCGGTGCCTGATCAAACGCATATCGTTCCTGGTTCTCTTTTTCATCCTGCCCTTCACCTCGCTAGCTAGGCTCCGGCCTTGCCGGCTTTACGAATAACGTGCTCGCCGACGTACCTGATCCCCTTGCCCTTGTAGGGCTCCGGCGGTCTGAAACCCCTGATGACCGCCGCCGCCTGCCCGACGGCTTGCTTGTCTATCCCCTTCACGGTGATCTTGGTGGGGCCGTCGGTGGTGACCTCCACCCCCTTGGGGGGGTCGTACTCCACCGGGTGGGAGAAGCCCAGGTTCATGACCAGGGTGCTGCCCTGCATCTGGGCACGCCAGCCGATCCCGACGATCTCGAGCCGCCTTTCAAAACCGGCGCTGACCCCCTGGACTAGGTTGTTGACCAGCGCCCTCATCATCCCGTGATAGGCCCTCGTCCTCTTGTCATCGCCCTGCCGGGTGATCTTGACGGCGTTGTCCTCAACGGTGACATCTATCCCCGGGACGAGGTTCACCGAGAGTTCGCCCTTGGGGCCTTTGACCTTGACCTTTTCACCATCGACCGAAAGGGTCACTCCGGAGGGAAGGTCTATCAGTTTCCTGCCGATCCTAGACACCGATGACACCCCCTACCAGATAAAACAGATGACTTCCCCGCCAAGGCCCTGTTTGCGGGCCTCGGCTTCGGGCATCATGCCCTTGGAGGTCGATATGATGGCGGTACCGAGCCCCTTCATCACGCTGGGGAGCTCGTCTTTCTGGACATAGATCCTGCGACCCGGCTTGCTGATCCTCCTGAGGCCCTGGATCACGCGCTCCCTCTGCGGACCGTAGGAGAGGAACAGCCTTAGGGTCGCGTAGGGCTTTTTGGGGTCGTTGACCACCTTGAAATTCTTGACATAACCCTCTTCCTTGAAGATCCTGGCGATGGCCAGTTTGACCTTGCTTAAGGGCATGTCCACCGTTTCATGGTAGACCATGTTGGCGTTCCGGATGCGCGTGAGCATGTCCCCTATAGGGTCATTCACATACATTGCAATAGCCTCCTTGACCGCATCCCTTGCTACCAGCTGGATTTGACCACACCGGGGATCTTGCCTTCCCGGGCCAGCTTCCGGAAGCAACAACGGCACATATTGAATTGCCTCATGTAGGCATGGACACGACCACAGAGGGGGCACCTGGTGTAGGACCTCACCTTGAACTTGGGATCCCTCGCGGCCTTGATCCTCATGGCTTTTCGGGCCATTCGCTTCATCTCCTCCCTTACCGGGCGAAAGGCATTCCAAGAGCCTGGAGCAGGCTCATAGCCTCTTCATCCGTCTTCGCCGTGGATACGATGGATATATTCATCCCCCTGATGCGGCTCACCTTGTCGTAGTCGATCTCGGGGAAGATCAGCTGCTCCCTCAGGCCGAGGTTGTAATTCCCGTGGCCGTCAAAACCCTTGGGAGACAACCCCTGGAAGTCCTTGATCCTGGGCAGCGCCAGGGAGATGAGCCTGTCAAGGAACTCCCACATCCTCGCCCCCCGGAGCGTGACGGAACAGGCGACGGGCATCCCCTCACGGAGCTTGAAGCCCGCCACGGACTTTTTAGCCCTCTTCATCATGGGCTGCTGCCCCGTAATGGTGCGAAGTTCCGCGATGGACGACTCCATGTACTTGTAGTCCGTCTTGGCCTCCCCCACCCCGATGTTCACGACCACCTTCTGGATCCGGGGGACTTCCATGACGTTGGAATAACCGAACTCCTTCTGAAGCCGTCCCGTGATATCTTTTTTGTAAAGATCTGCCAGACGCGGCATTGTCCAGTCGCCTCCCCGTTACACCTTATCGATGATCTCGCCGCACTTCTTGCAGACACGGACCTTGCGCCCGTCCTCGAGGAAGGCCCTCCCGACGCGGGTCGCGGCGCCGCAGGCCGTGCAGACGAGCTGGACCTTGCTGGAGTAAATGGGGGCCTCCTGCTTGACGATCCCGCTCTGTGGGTTCTTGGCGGAGGGTTTGACATGCTTCGTCACGACGTTGACCCCCTCCACCAGCAGCAGGTCCCTGGAAGGGAAGCAGCGAAGGACCTTACCTTCTTTCCCCTTGTCCTTCCCGGAGATGACCTTAACCCGGTCTCCTTTGCGTATCCTGATCTTGCTCATCGCGCCACTTCCTCCTAGACCACTTCCGGAGCGAGGGATACGATCCTCATGAACCGCTTTTCCCTGAGCTCGCGGGCCACGGGGCCGAAAATCCTCGTGCCCCTCGGGTCACCATTGTTGTCGATGAGAACGGCCGCGTTATCGTCGAACCGGACGTAGGAACCGTCCTTGCGGCGAACCTCTTTTTTGGTCCTGACGATCACGGCCTTGACCACATCGCCCTTGCCGGCGTTGCTGTTGGGTATGGCCTCCTTGACGGAGGCGACCACTATGTCGCCGATGGAGGCGTAACGCTTCCTGCTCCCCCCGAGGACCTGGATGCACATGATCTTTTTCGCGCCTGAGTTGTCGGCGACCTTCATCACCGTACGGAGCTGGATCATCCGTTACGCCTCCTTATCCTGGCTGCCGCCGAGGACCGGGGCCCTCTCGATGATCTCGACAACCTTCCAGCGCTTGTGGCGGCTCAAGGGGCGAGTCTCCTCGATCTTTATCCTGTCCCCGATGCGGCAGGTCTCCTCTTCGTCGTGGGCCATGAATTTCTTGCTCATCAAAACGGGCTTTCCGTAAAGGGCATGCTTGGCCATCCGGTCGACCTTGACCACGACGGTCTTCGTCATCCGGTCGCTCACGACGGTACCTACCTGCGTCTTTCTTGAGATGGTTCTACCGTTCATCCCTTGTTCCCCCCTACACCGGGCGCTTGAGCCCGATCTCCTTCTCCCGCATGACGGTGAGCACCCTGGCGATGGATCTTTTGACCTCTCCGATGCGCCCGGTGTTCCCCAACTGCCCTATGGCGTGCTGGAAACGGAGGTTGAAAAGTTCTTCCTTGAACTGCTTATGCTTGTCGCTCAATTCCTCTAGGGACAACTCGCGTAGTTCCCTGGCGTTCATCCTCAGACACCACCCATTCCATCCCGCGTAACCAGGCGGACCTTTATCGGCAGCTTGTGAGAAGCCGTGAGGAAGGCTTTTTCAGCCACGTCCCTTGATACCCCCGCTATCTCGAACATGATCTTCCCCCTGCGCACGGGGGCGACCCAGAACTCCGGGGCCCCCTTCCCCTTCCCCATACGAGTCTCAAGGGGTTTCTTCGTGAAGGGGTGGTCCGGGAATATCCTGATCCAGGTCTTGCCGCCCTTTTTCATTTTACGGGAGATCGCCACGCGGGCGGCCTCGATCTGCCGTGCGGTTATCCAGGCGCATTCGAGGGCCTGTAGCCCGTACTCACCGAAGGCTACGGTCTTGCCCCCCTTGGCCATGCCGCTCAAGGCGCGTCTATAGGTTTTGCGGTACTTGACCCTTTTCGGCATGAGCATCCCCAATTACCCCCTCTCGACGGGTTCCTGGCTCCCGGCGGGAGCGGGCCTCACGGCCTGACCCTTGTTTATCCATACCTTTACGCCTATCACGCCGTACAGGGTGCGAGCTTCGGCAAAGCCGTAATCGATGTCGGCCCTGAGCGTCGACAGAGGGAGCCTCCCCTCGAGGTACCACTCGGTCCTGGCGATCTCGGCTCCGCCCAGCCTTCCGCTGCACTGGATCTTTATTCCCTCGGCACCGGATTTCATGGCCCTGAAGATGGACTGCTTCATGGCGCGGCGGAAGCTGACACGCCTCACCAGCGCCGACGCAACCCCTTCGGCCACGATCTGGGCTTCCCTGTCAGGGTTCTTGATCTCCTGGACGTTGATCATTACTTTATTTCCAGTCAACTCCTGGATCTCCTCCCTGACCTTCTGGATCTCGGTGCCTCCCTTCCCGATCACTACCCCGGGGCGGGCGGTCCAGATGGTGAAACGGATGACCTTGCCTATCCGTTCGATCTCTATCTTCGAGATGCCGGCATGGGACCATCTTTTTAAGATCCATTCCCTGAGCTTGAGGTCCTCATGCAGTTTCTCCGCGTAATCCTTGCGGCCCGAGTACCATCTCGATTCCCAATCGCGCACTATTCCAAGCCGATACCCAACAGGGTGTACTTTCTGGCCCAACGGTCAACCCTCCCTAGCGCTCGGCTACCACAACGGTGATATGGCTGGTGCGATGCTTGTAAGGATGCACCCTGCCCATCGAGACCGGTTGCCAGCGCTTCATAGATGGACCCTGGTCGGCATAGGCCTTCACCACAACCAGTCGATCCATATCCATTCCATAGTTATGCTCGGCATTGGCGATGGCGCTCTTGAGCACCTTCTCGACCACCCGGGCGGCCTTCTTGGGGGTGAAGCGGAGCGTCTCAAGGGCCTGGCCGGCGTTCTTCCCCCTTATGAGAGTAAGGACCTGCCTCGATTTGGTCGGCGAGATCCGCACCTGCCTCGCAATGGCTTTTGCTTCCATGAAAAGCCCTCCTATCGCACGCGGGTGGAACGTTCCTGCCCCGCGTGCCCCCCGAACTTGCGCGTGGGGGCGAACTCCCCAAGCTTATGACCCACCATATTCTCGCTTATGAAGATCGGGATATGGGTCCTGCCGTTGTGCACGGCGATGGTGTGCCCGATCATGTCCGGCACAATGGTGGAACGCCTGGACCACGTCTTGATGACTCTTTTCTTTCCTTCCTCGTTCATGGCCTCCACCTTGTGGAGAAGCTTCTGTTCGACAAAGGGCCCCTTTTTCGTTGAACGAGCCATTGTATGTCCCTCCCTGCCGCTACTTCTCGTAACGTCGCCGTACGATGAACTTGTCCGACGGCTTGCGTTTACGGGTTCTGTACCCCTTGGCGGGCGTTCCCCAGGGGGACACCGGGTGCTTGTGGGACTTGCTCTTCCCTTCCCCGCCGCCCATGGGGTGATCCACGGGGTTCATGACCATGCCCCTGACGCGGGGGCGTCTGCCCAGCCATCGGCTCTTGCCGGCCTTGCCCCGGGTGAGGTTCTCGTGGTCCTCGTTGCCCAACTGTCCAACGGTGGCCATGCACTCAAGAAGGGCGAGACGGAGTTCCCCGCTCGGTAGCCTGATGAAAGCCTTTTTGCCCTCCTTGGCCATGAGCTGCGCCGATGTCCCCGCCGACCGGACCAGCACACCACCGCGACCCGGCTCGAGTTCGATGTTGTGGATAAAGGTACCCTCGGGTATGTCCCTCAACTTCATGGCGTTGCCGGGGCGGATATCCGACCCGGGGCCCGCCGTGATCATGCTCCCGATCCCGAGGCCCGAGGGGGCGAGGATGTACCTTTTCTCGCCGTCGACGTAATGGATCAGGGCTATCCTCGCGGAGCGGTTGGGATCGTACTCGATGGAGGCCACTTTCCCGGGGACACCGATCTTGTCGCGCTTGAAGTCGATGATCCGATAGAGGCGCTTGGACCCTCCTCCGCGGTGCCTCATGGTGATCCTGCCGAGGTTGTTGCGGCCCCCGGACTTTTTCAGCGCCTCTACCAACGACCTCTCGGGCTCGGTCCTGGTGACCTCCTCGAAGGAGGAGGTCGTCATGAACCTGCGGCCCGGGGTATAGGATTTGTATTTTTTGATACCCATCTTATTAAACCTCCCCGCCTAGGCGCCGGCGCCCTCGAAGAATTCGATGCGCTCGCCGGCAGCGACGGTCACGATAGCCTTTTTCCACGCCCTGGATTTACCCAGGAAGGCTCCCATCCTCTTCGGTTTCGGCCTCACGTACAGGGTGCTCACCTTGACCACCTTGACCTTGAAGATGGAGGACACGGCGTTCCTGACCTCGATCTTGTTGGCCTTGGGGTGCACCTCAAAGGTGTACTTGTTATGCTCCATCAGCCGGCTGCTCTTTTCCGTGATGATGGGCCTCAGGATGATATCCTGCGGCAACGATTTCATGCCCCGTACACCTCCTCGATCTTCCTGGCTGCGTCCACCGTCAGGATCATCCTGTTATGGTCAAGGATGTCGTAAACGTTGATGCTGTCCACGTGGAGAACCCTCGCCCCGGGAATGTTTGAGGCCGACTTGTAGATCGCGCCGCTGCTCTCACTCACCATGAGCAAGACCTTTTTCCCGGCGTCGATCTCCGTCAGGAAGGAGGCCATGCCCTTCGTGTCGGGCTTTTCTATCTCAAGGCGGTCGAGCAGTACGAGGTTTCCCTCGATAACCTTGAGTGAGAGCGCGCTCTTCAGGGCGATCCTCCTTACCTTCCTGTTGACCTTCTGGTGATAGTCCCTGGGCCTGGGACCGTGAGTGACCCCGCCGCCCACCCAGAGGGGGGATCTCCTGCTGCCGTGCCTGGCCCTCCCGGTGTGCTTCTGTCTCCAGGGTTTTCTCCCGCCGCCCTGCACTTCGCCCCGGGAGCGGGTCGAGTGGGTGCCCTGCCTGGCGTTGGCCTGCTGGGCCACTACGACCTGGTGCATGGCCGGAACGTGGACCGGGGCCGCGAAGACGACATCGGAGAGGTTCTCCTCACCGATGAGTTCTCCCTTGAAATTGATAACTTTCACAGTCGGCATAGCTTCGCTGCCTCCTTACCGTGGTGCCCCGGCCCGCTTGCGGATCATCAGAAGTCCGTTCCTTGGTCCTGGAACGGCGCCCCTGATCAGCAGGAGGTTGTTTTCCGGGTCAACGCCGGCGACGGACAGGTTCTTTACGGTCACCCGTTCGCCGCCCATCCTTCCCGGCATTGTCTTTCCCTTGAAGATATGACCGGGGTAGCTGCTCGCCCCCCCCGAACCGGGCTCCCTGTGGAACTTGGAAGCACCGTGACTCGCGGGGCCCCCGCCGAAGTGATGTCGCTTGATAACCCCAGCGAACCCCTTCCCTTTGCTTCGCCCTGTCACATCGACCACGTCGCCGGCCTCGAAGAGTTCCACCGAGACCACGCCACCTACCTCAAAACCGTCGGTGTCGCCCACCCTGAACTCCCGGATCCACCTTTTGGGCTCGAGGCCCCTCTTTTCGAAGACGCCTCTGCGGGGCCTGTTCAACTTGGAGGGCTTGGTGTCCCCAAAGGACAGGCTCACCGCCGTGTAGCCGTCCGCGTCAAGGCTCTTGACGGCGACGACGTTGCAGGGACCGGCCTCGACAACCGTCACCGGGATGGACCGGCCCTGTTCGTCGAAGATCTGGGTCATGCCCAGCTTACGACCGAGAATACCCATCAGTACCATCTCTCTCCTTTCAGCTCATTGCTCCCCCTAAAGCTTGATCTGGATGTCCACTCCGGAGGGGAGATTCAGCTGCATAAGCGACTCCATGGTCTTCTGCGTCGGGTCGATAATGTCGATGAGCCGCTTATGAGTCCTCATTTCAAACTGCTCCCTCGCGTCCTTGTCCTTGTGGGGCGACTTGAGGACCGTGAACTTGTTCACTTCCGTCGGGAGGGGGATAGGCCCGGAAACCTTGGCCCCCGTCCGCTGCGCCGTCTCCGCTATCTGGAAGGCCGACGAGTCCAGCGCCCTGTGGTCGAACGCCTTGAGCTTGATCCTGATTTTCTTCGCCACTGTGACCGCCTCCCGGGATCAGCTGCCGAGTATCTCGGTGACGACGCCGGCGCCGACGGTCCTGCCGCCTTCGCGGACGGCGAAACGAAGTCCCTGGTCCATGGCGATGGGCTGGATCAGCTTGACCTCAAAGGTCGCGTTGTCACCGGGCATTACCATCTCTACGCCCTCGGGCAGCTTGATGTCTCCCGTCACGTCGGTCGTCCTGAAGTAGAACTGCGGCTTGTAACCGCTGAAGAACGGCGTGTGACGGCCGCCCTCTTCCTTCTTCAGTACGTAGACTTCCGACTTGAAGTGCTTGTGGGGCGTGATGCTCCCCGGCTTCGCCAGGACCTGGCCACGCTCCACGTCTTCCTTGCCTACGCCCCGAAGGAGTACGCCCACGTTGTCGCCCGCACGGGCGTCGTCGAGGATCTTCCGGAACATTTCAAGGGACGTGGCCACGGTCTTCTTGATGTCTTCCTGCATGCCTATGATGGCCACTTCGTCGCCGGCCTTGATGATGCCCCGCTCCACCCTGCCCGTAACAACGGTGCCACGGCCCGTTATGGTGAAGACGTCCTCGATGGGCATCAGGAAGGGCCTGTCCACTTCGCGAACAGGCTCGGGGATGAAGCTGTCGCAGGCGTCCATCAGTTCCCAGATCGCTCCGGCCCACTGGCTGTCGCGGCCAAGGTCGTCGCTTTCAAGGGCCTTCAGCGCCGATCCCCGGATGATGGGCGTGTCGTCGCCCGGGAAGTCGTACTTGCCCAGGAGGTCACGGATCTCCATCTCCACAAGGTCCAATAGTTCAGGGTCGTCCACCATGTCCACCTTGTTCATGAATACCACCAGCGCCGGCACGTTGACCTGACGGGCAAGGAGTACGTGCTCACGGGTCTGGGGCATGGGGCCGTCCGCCGCAGAGACCACCAGGATCGCTCCGTCCATCTGCGCCGCACCGGTGATCATGTTCTTGATGTAGTCGGCGTGACCGGGGCAGTCGATGTGGGCGTAGTGGCGCTTCTCCGTCTGGTACTCCACGTGGGAGATGTTGATCGTGATGCCACGCTCGCGCTCCTCGGGGGCCTTGTCGATCTTGTCAAAGGGCGTGAAGTCCGCCCACCCCGTCGAGGACAGCGTGCGCGTTATCGCCGCCGTCAGCGTCGTCTTGCCGTGGTCAATGTGACCGATCGTACCTATGTTCAGGTGCGGCTTCGTCCTGTCAAAATGCTCCTTCGCCATTTTGTTAACCTCCCTTGTTAACTTCTTCTCAGCGGTTACCGCCTTTTATGTTTTTCCGGGGCGTATCAGTGCCGCAGGATCTTTTCGGTGATCTCCCCGGGAACTTCCTCGTAGTGAGAGAACTGCATCGAGTAGGACGCCCTGCCCGAGGTCTTGTTCCTCAGGTCGGTGGCGTACCCGAACATCTCCGAGAGCGGGGCGAAGGACTTCACGATCCTCGCGTTGCCCCTCATCTCCATTCCCTCCACGTGACCCCGCCGCGAGGAAAGGTCTCCCATCACGTCCCCCACGTATTCATCGGGTGTCACGACCTCGACCTCCATGATCGGCTCCATCAGGACCGGGTTAGCGGACCTCATGGCTTCCTTGAAGGCCATGGAGGCGGCGATCCGGAAGGCCAGTTCGGAGCTGTCCACCTCGTGGAAGCTGCCGTCGACGAGGGTCACCTTCACACCGATCACAGGGTAACCGCCCAGCACCCCGTTGGCCACGGTCTCGGCTATCCCCTTCTGCACGGCCGGGATGAACTCCCTCGGTATGGCCCCGCCGACGATCCTGTCCTCGAAGAGGAAGCCCTTTTCCTCGGGGAGCGGCTCGATCTCCAGGACCACGTGGCCGTACTGCCCCCTGCCCCCGGTCTGCTTGATGAACTTGCCCTCGCCGGAGGAGGGGTTCCTGATGGTCTCCCGATAGGCCACCTGGGGCCTTCCCACCCTGACGTCCACGCCGTATTCCCTCTTGAGCCGGTCGACGATGATCTCGAGGTGAAGTTCCCCCATCCCGGAGATGATCGTCTGGGCCGTCTCCTCGTTGGTGGAGACCTTGAAGGTGGGGTCCTCCTCGGAGAGCCCCGCCAGCCCCCGCGTCAACTTCACCTGGTCGGCCTTGCTCATGGGTTCCGCCGAGAGGTGGACCACCGGCTCCGGGAACTCCACCGATTCCAGGACGATGGGCTTCCTCTCGTCGGAGAGGGTGTCCCCCGTCTTGGTGGCCTTCAGCCCCGGCAGGGCAACGATCTCGCCGGCGGAAGCCTCTTCAAGGTCCTCTCTCTTGTTGGCGTGCATCCTGAGTATCCTGCCAACCCTCTCGCGGTTCCCCGTAGAAGTATTCAAAAGGCTGGAACCGCTCCTGACCCTCCCGGAATAGACCCTGCAATAGACCAGGCGCCCCACGAAGGGGTCGACCATTATCTTGAAGGCCAGCGCTGAGAAGGGACCGCCGGGGTCGGGGTACCTTTCCTCGGGATCTCCCGTCGAAGGGTGCACGCCCTTGATCGGCGGCAGGTCCTTCGGGCTTGGGAGATAGTCCACCACTGCGTCAAGAAGGGAATGGACACCCTTGTTCTTGAAAGCCGACCCGCAGAGCACGGGGAAAACGGCCAGCTCGATGGTCCCCTTCCTGAGGGCCCTCTTGAGGACATCTTCCGGAACGCGCTTGCCCTCGAGGAAGAGGTTCATCACATCCTCGTCGATCTCCGCCATGGCCTCCACGAGGGCTTCCCTCCCAAGGGCGGCGTCTTCAGCCAGCTCGGCCGGGATATCCACTACCCTGGGGTCGACGCCGAGCTCCTCCACGTAGATGACGGCCTTTTCCCTGACCAGGTCGACGACACCGCTGAAGCCATCCTCGGAACCTATGGGTATTTGCACTGGGACGGCGTTAGCGCCTAGGCGCTCCTTCATCTGGGCGACGACCTGGTGGAAATCCGCCCCGACCCTGTCCATCTTGTTGATGAAGGCGACCCTGGGCACTCTGTACCGGTCGGCCTGCCTCCAGACGGTCTCGGACTGGGGTTCCACCCCGCCGACGGCGCAGAAGACCGCCACGGCCCCGTCGAGGACCCTCATGGACCTTTCGACCTCAACGGTGAAATCCACGTGGCCGGGCGTATCAATAATATTGACACTAAAACCCTTCCAATGGCAGGTTGTGGCCGCGGAGGTTATAGTGATCCCCCGCTCCCTCTCCTGTTCCATCCAGTCCATGGTGGCCGCGCCCTCATGGACCTCCCCGAGCTTGTGCTTCCGGCCCGTGAAGAACAGGATCCTCTCCGTCGTCGTGGTCTTGCCGGCGTCAATATGCGCCGCGATGCCGATATTCCTGATTGAACCGAGATCGATCGAGCTCATTCGCTTTTCTCCGTGCCCGGTCCCGCGGCGGGTCCCCCTTGCACGACCCGGTGCCCGCGGGGCCTTAAGCTGACTACCAGCGGTAATGGGCAAAGGCCCTGTTGGCCTCGGCCATCCTGTGAGTGTCTTCCCGTTTCTTGACGGAATTACCCTCACCGCGGCAAGCATCGGTCAGCTCCCTGGCCAGCCTTTCTACCATGGGGATGCCCTTTCGCCCCCTGGCGTACTGGAGGATCCACCGGGTGGCGAGGGCCTGGGCCCTCCTGGGCTGCACTTCCACGGGGACCTGGTAGGTGGCCCCGCCCACCCTCCTGGGACGGACCTCGACCATGGGGCGGACATTCTCCATGGCCTTGTTGAACACCTCGAGGGGCTCCATGCTCAGCCTCTTCGAGGCGAGGTCAAGGGCTCCGTACATGATCTTCTCGGCGACGCTTCTCTTGCCGTCGATCATGATCGCCGCAATGAACTTGGCTATATCGAGTTCCCCGAACCTGGGGTCGGGCTCAACCTCGCGAATCCTGACGTGTCCCTTTCTTGGCATATCCTAGACACTCTCCCTGCCGTTGCCTGTCTGCCGGCCCTACTTGGGCCGTCTCGCGCCGTACTTGGAGCGGCTCTTCCGCCTTCCCTCGACGCCGCCGCAATCAAGGGTGCCCCTCACTATATGGTAACGGACCCCGGGAAGGTCCTTGACCCTGCCGCCCCTCACCAACACTACAGAGTGTTCCTGCAGGTTGTGTCCCACCCCGGGTATGTAGGAAGTGACCTCGAAGCCGTTGGTAAGGCGGACCCTCGCGACCTTCCTGAGGGCGGAGTTCGGCTTCTTAGGCGTGACGGTGTAAACCCTGGTGCAGACCCCTCTCCTTGCAGGATTCCCCTGCAGGGCCGGTGCCTTGGAGCGCCCTCTCTTTTCCTGGCGCCCCTTTCGTATCAGTTGGTTAATGGTCGGCAAAAAACCCCCTCCTTCTCATTCACTGCTCCTTCGAGCCCTCCACCCCGGTGACCTCAGGGACCCTTCCGTATCGCGATCCCCGCCGCAGCCGCTCCGCGGCCGATGGCGCAAGCGCGCCCGAGGATGGTCATGCTGTCAGCCCATTCGACCTTGATGCCGGCCTCTTCAGCCATCTTCTCCAGGTCCTCCACCAGGGATGCCCTCGCATCGGCCGCGAGGAAGAGTTTCCTCAAATTCCCGGACTGGAGCGCTCTCCTCACGGACCTTACCCCCACCAGCCTGTTGGGCACAGCCAGCTCGTTCAAGGGCACACGGGACCCCCCCCTTGAAAAGGACACCGGGAAATAATATCAGCGGCACCGGTCACTGTCAAGAAAGATCTTTTCCCCGCCTCTTCCAGGGTTACAGGAAAACCTCCCCGGGGGGTGGCCCCTCGGGCGCCGTCGCCGCCTCACGGACAATTATATCCTTGCAATCCTCGAAGGATGTCCCCGCGGGGATCAGGTGTCCTATGATCACGTTCTCCTTGAGACCCTTCAGTTTGTCCACGTCGCCCCTTACGGCTGCACCGGCAAGGACCTGGGCCGTCTGCTGGAAGGAGGCCGCGCTGAGGAAACTCTCCGTGGCAAGGGCCGCCTTGGTGATGCCGTGAATAACGGGCTTCCAGGCTGGTTCCTCCCTGAGCCTGCGGACAAAGGTCACCCGCTGAAGGGTGCGTTTTGTCTCGGATTGGGTGAAGATCGGCCTCAGGACCATCTCATCGGGGTCGGCCGTTAGCAGGCTCTCCAGGACCTGGCTATTAACCTCACTCCCGGCATCGGCCACGACCTCGCCCTTTTTGTCCTTCACCGGCTCCAGCAGCACCTTCCCGTAGGCGATATCGGAGAGCACCTTTCTCAGGATGGCGTCCCGGGACAGTATCTCGCCGTCGATCTCGACGGCCGTCAGTTCACCCTCCACGAGGCCTCGCACGACGCTCCCGTCGATAAGCTGGGGTATGTCGATGACGGCGTTGCCGTCGGAGTCGATGGCCTGCACGAGGGGCCTCGCCCAGTACTGGTCAATGAGCATCTTCTGGATCGAGTCGGATACGGTGACCGTCTCCGGGGACCGCCAGACCTTCACGGACACCACGTTGTTCTCCCTTATGACCGAGGCGGCCGCGTCATCGATGACCCTGTCGGCGGAAAGGAGCGTCTTGCCGTCGGCTGTGACATCCTCGGCGAGGTAGGTCTTGTCCTTCATCTCCTCGAGGATAGCCACGTCCCTAACTTGGATCCTGGGCGGGAAGCCCCGGGTCAGCAGCGCCAGGTTCAGGCCCGAGAGGGCGCTCCCCGGCTCGATGGCTTCGCCGTCGGGCAGTTCGACCCTTTCGGTCAGCACCAGTCCCGTCATGCTCCTCCTGAATGAGGATTCGCCAACGATCACGCGAAGGACATCGCCTTCATCCTCGAGGGTCAGCTCGGAGACGCCCGAACCGGGGCGGAGCATCTGCCGGATCGAGCTGTCATCGAGCACCTTGCCCTTGACGCTCAGGGCGGGTTCAATATCGCCCTGCCCCGCGACGTCACCGAGTTTTTTGCCGGCCATGATCTCCACAGCCTCCTGGAGGAAGCGCTCGTTGCCGGCTCTTATCTGCTCGACTTCTTTCTCGATGTCGCTGAGCCAGGCCAGCTCCATGGAGACGAAGGAGCTGTCGCCCTCTTCGATCACCCTCACCCTGTTCACGGGCGCGACCTTCCTTAGGATGACCTCGATATGCTTGTTGCTGACGGAGACGCCCTGGGAGAGATAGACCGACTGGATATTGTCCACCAGGTAGTTCTGGACCGCCTCCAGGCCCTCGATCTCGAGCAATTGCTGCGGGTCGACGTGCCCATCGGTCAGGGCCTGCCCCTTCGCGACGGGCTGTCCCTCCTCGACGAGGAGGGGCTGCGACGCCGGAATATTGTAGGAGGATCGGGACTCCACACCATCCATCTCGGAGGATATGAAGACCTTTCTCTTGCCCTCCATCTCCCGGATCTCCGAAACGAACCCGTCCCGGTCGGAGAGGAAAGCCACCTTTTTGGGCCTCCGGACCTCGAAGAGCTGTTCTATCCTGGGAAGACCCTGGGTGATGTCCTCACCGGTGATGCGGACGCCGCCGGTATGGAAGGTCCGCATGGTCAGCTGGGTCCCGGGCTCCCCTATGGACTGGGCCGCTACGACCCCGACGGCCTCGCCCAGGAGTACCTTCTCCCGCGACGACAGGTCCATCCCGTAGCACTGCCGGCATATGCCGTCCTTGAGGGCGCAGGTCAGGGGGCTCCTCACCCAGACCTCCTCGAGACCGGCCTTTTCGATCTGACCCGCCTTCTCGGCGTCGATCAGCTCACCGGAGGCCGCGATCATTTCCCCCGTCTCGGGGTTCACTATATCCCTCAGGTTGGTCCTGCCGATTATCCTCTCGCTGAGGGAGATGATCATCTTGCCATCCTGGAGCAGGGGTCTTATGCAGACACCCATGTCGGTGCCGCAGTCCTCGGCGGTTATGATCAGGTCCTGGGCGACATCGACAAGGCGCCGGGTAAGGTAACCTGACTTGGCCGTCCTGAGGGCGGTATCGGCCAGCCCCTTTCTCGCGCCGTGGGTGGATATGAAGTATTCCAGGCTGTTGAGGCCCTCACGGAAGTTCGTGACGATGGGATAGTCGATGATCTTCCCCGACGGGTCGGCCATGAGGCCCCGGATGCCGGCCATCTGGGCCACCTGGCTTTTGCTCCCCCGGGCGCCGGATTCCATCATCATCCTGATGGGGTTGGTAACATCCATGTTGGCCAGGACCGCATCGGCCGCCTCCCGGGAGGCCTCCGACCAGAGGGTCTCCTTTTGTCGGAGGTATTCGTCCTCGGTGAGGACCCCCATCTCGTACTGGGACGAGAGGACCTCCTCCTTGGAGAGAGCCTCGTTAACTATGTCCTTTTTCTGATGGGGTATGACGACGTCGCCAAGGCCGAAGCTGATGCCGCTGACGGTCGACCACTGGTACCCCAGTTCCTTTATCTTGTCCAGCATGTCCACCAGGGCCTCCTGCCCCACCCGGTCGTAGGCGGCATCGATGAGAGCGCCCAGGGATTTCTTCCCCATCTGCTTGTTTATATAGCGCAGGTCGGGGTGGAGTATGCTGTTGAAGAGGGCCCGGCCGGGGGAGGTGGTGATCCACTCACCCCTGAACTTGAGCTGGATCTTGCTGTTGATGTCCACCACGTCGAAATCGAGGGCGGAGAGAACGTCCTCGATGGATAGGAAGCTCATCCCTTCGCCCTTCCTGCCCTCGAGCATGGCCGTGACATAGTAGATCCCCAGCACGATGTCCTGGGTGGGCGTGACGACGGGCCTCCCGCTCGCCGGCGAAAGGAGGTTCCTGGCGGAGAGCATTATCGTCTGGGCCTCCACGCGGGCCTCGATGGACAGCGGCACGTGGACCGCCATCTGGTCACCGTCGAAGTCGGCGTTGAAGGCGGTGCACACCAGGGGGTGGAGCCTCAGGGCCTTACCTTCCATGAGGACCGGTTCAAAGGCCTGGATCCCCAGCCGATGAAGGGTCGGAGCCCTGTTGAGGAGCACGGGGTGGCCCTTGATGACCTCCTCCAGTATGCCCCACACGTCCTCGCGCCCCCTCTCGATGGCCCTCTTGGCGCTCTTGACGTTGGGGGAGAGGCCCTGCTCCACGAGCTTGTTGATGACGAAGGGTTTGAAGAGTTCCAGGGCCATTTGCTTCGGTACGCCGCACTGGTGGATCTTCAGGTTCGGTCCGATGACGATGACGGACCTGCCCGAGTAGTCGACCCTCTTGCCGAGCAGGTTCTGGCGGAAGCGGCCCTTCTTGCCCCGCAGGAGGTCGGAAAGGCTCTTCAGGGGCCTGTTCCCGGCACCGAGCACGGCTTTGCCCATCCTCCCGTTGTCGATCAAGGCATCGACGGACTCCTGGAGCATCCTCTTCTCGTTCCGGATGATTATCTCCGGCGCCCTGAGCTCCTGCAACTTGCGGAGCCTGTTGTTGCGATTTATAACCCTGCGGTAAAGGTCGTTGAGGTCCGAGGTGGCGAAACGGCCGCCGTCCAGCTGGACCATGGGCCTCAGGTCGGGCGGGATGACCGGGAGAGCCTGGAATACCATCCACTCCGGCTTCCCGTCGCTCTTGCGGAAGTCCTCGGCGACCTGTAGTCTCTTCACCAGTTTTCTCTTCTTCTGTCCGGTGGATTCCCCTATCTCGTCCCTGAGGGAGGCGGCCAGTTCGTTCAGGTTGATCCTCGAGAGGAGCGAAAGGACACCCTCGGCCCCGATCCCGGCCTCGAAATCCTTGTCGTAAGCCGCGCAGAGGCGCTGTTCCCTCTCAAGGATTATGTCACCCCGCTGGAAGGGCGAACCGCCGCCCTCGATGACCATGTAGCAGGGGTCCTCGATCGTCACGGACTCCCCCATCACCGAGAACCTCCCCGGGTACTTCTGGAAGAAAAGTTCGTACTCGCTGGAGGAGATCACGTCCCCCTTCTTGAAGGGGAGCTTGGCCACGGCGGTGACGACGAAACCCTCCTCGTTGCCGACCAGGGCCCGTTCGGTCTTGAGCAGTTCGTTCGCCGCGAGGGCCTTTTCCCTCTCTGTGGCGGAAAGTACCCGCCCCTCGGGGTAGAGCCCGTCGGCGGAAGGCTCAGTGACCCGGAAGGCCGGTTCCGCCTTGAACACCTTGTCGCCGAAATCGCGCTTGAAGGCCCCCACCTGGCCAGCGGAGATCACGTCGCCCGGGTTGGCCGGGATGTCGTCCACCGGACCGACCCGGTGGGCTTCCTCAGCCTTGAACCGGTGGTCGTAATGCCTGTGGATCCTCTCCTCGCACTCCGAGACCAGGTCCCCTCTTCTCAGGAGATCCGTCCTCCGTCCCTCCATGACCACCTTGTAGACGGGTTCCCGTCTCCGGGTGGGGGCGAAGTAGACCACCTTCTCGAGGTCCTTCGTGGCGGTGCCCAGGAGCAGGCTCAATCGGCTGGGTATACCCCGGAGGTACCAGATATGGACCACCGGCGCCGCCAGCTCGATGTGCCCCATGCGTTCCCTCCTGACGCGGTTATCGGCTATCTCCACGCCGCAGCGATCGCAGACGACGCCCTTGAACTTGGGGCCGCTCCTTTTGTACTTCCCGCAGGCGCACTCAAAGCTCCTGGTGGGACCGAAAATTCTCTCGCAGAAGAGGCCGTCCTTCTCCGGCCTGAGGGTCCTGTAGTTGATGGTCTCAGGCTTTTTGACCTCCCCGCTGGACATCTCCCTGATCCTTTCGGGGCTCGCAAGCTTGATCTTGACCCCGGAGATCCCTCTCTGGTTCATCTATTCCTCAGCCCCCTCTTCCGGGTCGTCGTCGCTCTCTCCACCCAGGACCGAGATCAGTTGGCCCCGGTCTTCCTCAACGGGCACCTCGTCATGGAAAAGGTCATCGAGGGCTCCCTCCGGGCGGCCCGCGGGTCCTTCGCGCTTCTCGTGGGTCCTCACTCTCGGGAGGAGCGCCGGCTCTTCGTCCTCATCCATGAGCAGCTCTCCCATGGAGCCGTCCTCGTAGGCGATCTCCACGTCAAGACCCAGGCCCTGCAGTTCCTTGACGAGGACCCTGAAGCTCTCGGGGACGCCGTGTTCCGTAAGGTTGAGACCCTTCACTATCCTCTCGTAGGTCTTGAGTCTGCCCCTGATGTCGTCGGACTTGACGGTCAGGATCTCCTGGAGGACGTGGGCGGCCCCGTAGCCTTCCAGGGCCCAGACTTCCATCTCCCCGAAGCGCTGGCCGCCGAACTGGGCCTTCCCCCCGAGGGGCTGCTGGGTTATCAGGCTGTAGGGGCCTATGGACCGGGCATGGATCTTGTCGTCCACCAGGTGGATGAGCTTCATCATGTACATGGTCCCCACCGTGACGGGCCGCCTCATGGGTTCGCCTGTCCTGCCGTCGTAGAGGAGCACCCGCCCGTCGGGCGTCATGTCCTTGAAACCCTCCTGGCGGGACTTCTCCACCAGGTCCAGGATCTCCTGCTCGGTAGCCCCCTCAAAGACTGCGGTGGAAACGTGCCAGTCGTTCTGGGAGGCCACGAAGCCGAGGATAGTCTCCAGCACCTGGCCGAGGTTCATGCGGCTTGGCACCCCGATGGGGTTCAGCACCACATCGATGGGGGTGCCGTCGGGAAGGTAGGGCATATCCTCTTCGGGGAGGATCCTCGAGACGACACCCTTGTTGCCGTGGCGCCCCGCCATCTTGTCGCCCACCGAGATCTTCCTTATCTTCGCCACGTAGACCTTAACGACCTCGTTGACCCCCGGCGTAAGGTCATCGCCGTTCTCGGAACGGCTGAGGCGCTTCACCGCCACGACCTTCCCGCCCTCACCGTGGGGGATCCTCATGGAGGTGTCCCTGACCTCCCTGGCTTTCTCACCGAAGATGGCCCTCAGGAGTTTTTCCTCGGGCGACTGGTCGGACTCGCCCTTGGGGGTGACCTTGCCGACGAGGATGTCTCCCGCCACCACTTCCGCCCCGATCCGGACGATGCCGGTCTCGTCGAGGTCCTTGAGGGCATCCTCGCCGACGTTGGGGATATCCCGGGTTATCTCTTCGGGACCGAGCTTCGTGTCGCGGGCCTCCACCTCGTACTCCTCGATATGGACGGAGGAGAAGCTGTCGTTCTTAACCAGCCTGTCGCTCAGCAGGATGGCGTCCTCGTAGTTGTACCCCTCCCAGGAGACGAAGGCCACGAGTACGTTGTTGCCCAGGGCCAGTTCGGTGTTCTCCACCGCCTGGCCGTCGGCGATGATATCCCCCGCCTTGACCTTGTCTCCCTTGAAGACGATGGGTTTCTGGTGGATGATGGTACCCTGGTTTGACCTCTTAAACTTGACCAGGTTGTACTGGTCGATCTTGCCGGCCTTGCCCGCCTGGATCCTTATCGTCCGGGAATCGACGCCGATCACGGTGCCGGGATTGCGCGCCACCACGCAGGAGCCCGAATCCCGGGCTATCCTCGCCTCGATCCCCGTTCCGATGATGGGAGCCCTGGAGTTGATCAGTGGGACGGCCTGCCTTTGCATATTGGACCCCATGAGAGCCCGGTTTGCATCGTCATGCTCCAGGAAGGGGATGAGGGCCGTCGAGGCCGAGACGATCTGCTTGGGCGAAATATCCAGGAAGTCGACCTTGGCCGGCTCGACCACGGCGATATCCCCCCTGTCCCTTACGTAGATCTCCTTTTCCGCGAAGGTCCTGTCGGGATTCAGGGGCGTGTTGGCCCTTCCGATGTAATATTCGTCTTCCTCGTCGGCCCCGAGGTAGACGACTTCGTCGGTGACCTTGCCGTCGACGACCTTTCTTTTCGGTGCCTGGAGGAAGCCGTACTCGTTTATCCTCGAGTAGATCGACAGGGAGGTCACCAGGCCAATGTTGGGACCCTCGGGGGTCTCGATGGGGCAGACCCTGCCGTAGTGGGTGTAGTGGACGTCCCTCGCCTCGAAACCGGCCCTCTCCCTGCTCAGACCGCCGGGGCCGAGCGCCGAGAGCCTTCTCCGATGGGTCAGTTCCGCCAGGGGATTCGTCTGGTCCATGAACTGCGAAAGCTGGCCAGAGCCGTAGAACTCCCTCAGGGCCGCCGATATGGGACGAACATTTATCAATTCCCTCGCGGTGGCGCCGGTGAGGTCGGGGATGGTGGTCATCCTCTCCCGGGCGATCCTCTCCATCCTGAGCAGCCCTATCCGGACCTGGTTCTGGAGCAGTTCGCCGACAGCCCGCACCCTCCTGTTGCCGAGATGGTCAATGTCGTCAATCCGCTCGTAGCCGTCCCTGAGGCCCATCAGTTTTTTGACTATCTGCACGACGCCATCCACCAGGAGCAGGCGGACCGACCCCGGGATATCCAGGCCGAGCCGGCGGTTCAGCTTGTACCTCCCGACGCGGCCGAGGTTGTACCTGCGGGTGTCGAAGAAGAGCCCATTGACATACTCCCTGGCGTTCTCCATCCGGGCCGGTTCGTTGGGCCGAAGCCTGCGAAACAGCTCGAGGATGGCCTCATCGGTGTTCCTTGTCGGGTCGCGCTCCATGGTGGCCTCGATGGCGGAGTCGGTCTTCCAGACCCAGGCCCGGGTCCTGCCCATCTCCAGCAATCTCTCAAGGATGTCCCGGGTGATCCTCTCGTTCTTCTTGATGACGGCCTTCCCGGACTCCTCGGTTATGGTCTCGGCGATGAGCCTTCCCTTGACCTCGTCCTCGATGAGGTCGATCTGTTCCTCGACGGCTCCGAAAAGCTCCAGGATCTCATCATTGCCTGCTACGCCGAAGGCCTTGAGCAACACCGTGACGGGCAATTTTTTCCTGTTGTCGATGTTCACCGATAGGACCTCGCCGGGCGTCATGTCGAACTCGAGCCAGGCTCCCCTGTCGGGGATGACCTTGGCGGAGTAACGCTCCTGCCCCGGGATGGATTCCTCGGAGTTGAAGTAGACGCCCGCCGAGCGGGCCAGCTGGCTGACGACGACCCTCTCGGTGCCGTTGATGATGAAGGTCCCTCTTTCGGTCATCATGGGGAAGTCCCCAAGGTAGACCTCCTCTTCCTTGATCTCCTCGGTCTTCCTGTTCACCAGGCGGATGGTCGCCCTGACCGACCGGGACCAGGAAAGGTCCCTCTGGATCGCCTCTTCCTGGGTAACCTGGGGGGGGTCGACGAAATAGTCCACGAATTCAAGGGCGAAGGAGCCGTCATAGCTCTCGATGGGGAAGACCTCATCGAAGAGCTCCTGGAGACCCTGACTGGATCTCTCATCGGCCTCGATGAGTGCGCCCTTTTCGTTGAATTGGAAGAACCAGCGGAAGGAATCCCGCTGGATCTCCACCAGGTCGGGGATCTCGACAAGGTCGCGGGTGCGACCGAAGGTGAGGCGCTGCCGCTTGCTGTTTACGGTAACGAATTCAGCCATGGGAGAAACACAACCTCCCTGTCTCTAGGGGATTTGGGGAAACAAGACGTGACAAACTAAAAGAATAGCGAAAGGGCTGTGCTCTGTCAATAGGCACAGCACAACCCTTTCGGTTTTCTCCTGGTACGATCACCGTTTTTCACCACCCGCCGACGGGGTGGACTGTATTTTATGGTGGGGAAGGGGGGATTTGAACCCCCACACCCTTACGGACACTGGCTCCTGAAGCCAGCGCGTCTACCGTTCCGCCACTTCCCCGGGTCCTGGTACCAACGCCGTTGATTTTATCAACGGGGGGACCTTTTTGCAACAGGGGTTGGTAAAGGGGCGCGGCACCAAGGCACCGCGCCCCTTAACAGTTCACGCCTTTCGCTTTTGCTTTTGACTTTGCCTTTGTCTTTGCTTTGGCTTTGCCTTTGGCCTTGGCTTTGGTTTTGGCCTTGGCTTTGGTTTTGGCCTTGGCTTTGGTTTTGGCCTTGGCCTTGGCTTTGCCTTTAGCTTCACGATTTCCGATTCACGATTCACGATTCACGGCTTTTTCGATTCACGATTTACGATTTACGCTTCACGATTCACGATTCACGATTCACGATTTACGGATTTTAGTTTACCCCTTGTGAGCCTTTTTGAAGAGCTCCAGGTAGCCCTTTCGGTCGATCTTCCTCGGGTTGCTCTCGGTGGACATGTTCTCCTCCGACAGCAGGGCCAGTTTTTCCAGGTCCTCTTCCTTCACGTTGAGCGATCTGAAACTGGGGAGCCCTATCTCCTTCGAAAGGGCCCTGATCTTTTCAATGCCGAGGACGGCGGCCCGCCGGTCATCGTCCTCCTTTATGCCCATCGCCCGGGCGACCCGGGCGTACTTGTATTCCGCCTCCGGCAGGTTGTATTCCATCACGAAGGGGAGCAGGATGGCGTTGCACAGCCCGTGGGGCGCGTCGTACATCCCCCCGAGGGATTCCGCCATGCAGTGGACGGAGGCCACGTCGGAATGGCTGAAGGAAATGCCGCCCAGCAGGCTGCCCAGGAGCATCTCCGACCTGGCTCCCAGGTTATCGCCGTGATGGACCGCCTCGACGATGTTGGAGGCTATCATCTCGACGGCGTAAAGGCCGACCGCCTCTGCGATGGGTTCCGTTGCCGTCGCGGTGTAACCCTCAATGGCGTGGGTCAGAGCGTCGATGCCGGTGGAGGCGGTGACAGCCGGCGGGACCGTCAGCGTAAGCTCCGGGTCCAGGAGGGCCACCTTGGCCGCTATCTTGGTGCTCCTCATGGAAAACTTGTAGTTCTTCTCCGTGTCGGTTATCACCGAAGCGAAGGTGACCTCGCTGCCGGTGCCGGCGGTGGTCGGAATGGTCACCAGCGGCAGGCACTCGCCCTTGACCTTCTCCTTGCCCTTGTAATCCTGGGCCCTGCCGCCGAGGGGGGCCAGGATGCAGACGACCTTGGCCGCGTCGATGGGGCTGCCCCCGCCGAGGGCCACCACGCAGTCGGCGCCCATTTCCCTGGCCACCGCCGCGCCTTCTTCGGTGTTACGATCCTTGGGGTTGGCCTCCACCCCATCAAAGACCTCGTAATGGACCTTCCCCTCGAGGCTCTTCGCGACCCTGTCCAGCAGGCCGGCCTTGATGATGCCCTTGTCCGTCACGATCAGGACCTTTTTCGCGCCAAGAGCCTCCAGCTCCCGGCCGAGTTCGCCCGAGACACCGAGTCCGAAACTGATCCTGGTGGGCAGGATGAAATCAAAACTGCTCATGAAACTCATTGTCATCACCACTTGTTCCTTGGATTGTAATGATCCCCGTACATTTTCGATGAAGAAGAAGGACCCGGCTGTACAGCCGGGTCCTTGGACCTCACGGTACAGTTGCTACAGTTTTTTGGAGAACAGCGCCAGAACGCCGATGACCACTACGCCGAAGATCATCAGGCTCTGCTGCTCGATCGCCATGATGCCCGATACGGCCACCACCGCCACGAGGACGGGGATGACGTACTTTATCACGGCATACCATGTTTCGAAGAGGGCGAAGGGGAGCGCCCCCCTGTTCGTGGCCTCGAGCTTCACTTCCTCCTTGTTCAGGACCCAGCCGACGTAAATGGCAAGGCACATCCCACCGATGGCAAGGAATATCTTATCCGTCAGGATGTCGAAGAAGTCGAAGACGCCGACGCCGAACACGCTAAAGCCGGACATCACGCCCAGGGAGAGCGAGGAGAGGATGCATATCACCGTCGTGACAGCGGAAGAAATGTAGGTCGCTTTCTTCCTGGACATGCCCTTCTCGTCCATGAAGTAGGCGACGACGGTCTCGAGCAGGCCCACCGAGGAGGTCAGGGCGGCGATGGCCAGGGCGAGGAAGAACACGAAGGAGAAGAGCACCCCTATGCCGCCCATCTGGGCGAACACCTGGGGGACGACCACGAAGACGAGGCCGGTCCCAGCTGTGGGCTCGACGCCGAAGGCGAAGAGGGCCGGGAAGATGGCTATGCCGGCAAGGATGGCCGCCAGAGTGTCCATGGAGACCACCGTCAGGGCATCGCTGGGGAGGTGTTCGTCCTTCTTAAGGTAACTGCCGTAGGTTATCATTACGCCCATGCCGAGGCTGAGCGAGAAGAAGGCCTGCCCCAGGGCCGCCAGGAAGGTCTTGCCCGTCACAACCGACCAGTCGGGTTTGAAAAGGAACGTGAGGCCCGCCCCCGAACCGGGAAGGCTGAGGCTTTTGATTATGATGATCACTAACAGACCGAACAGCATGGGCATGAGTATCTTGCTGGTCAACTCGATACCGCCGGAGACGCCCTTGGCGACGACAAACAGATTCACCGCCAGGAAAATGAGCGTCCAGATCACGGGCTCGAGGGGCGCCGTGATGAAGGCGCCGAAGTAATCGGCGATGGCCCCCGGGTTAGATAGCAGCCCGGTCAGCGACTTGACCATGTAGGCCACGGCCCAGCCGCCCACCACGGGGTAGAAGCAGTAGATGAAGAATGAGCTTATGACCCCGAGGACCCCTACGAAGGTCCAGTTCCTGTGCCTGCTTTTGAAGGCTCCGACGGAGGCAAGCCCGGTCCCCCTGCCGACGACGAACTCTCCGAGCATTATGCTTAGACCAACGAAAAGGACGCAACCAAGGTAGATCACTATGAAAGCCCCGCCGCCGTTCATCCCCGTCAGGTAAGGGAACCTCCAGATGTTCCCCAACCCGATCGCCGAACCTGCCGCCGCCATGATGAAGCCAAACCTGGTACCCCAACTCTCTCTTGCCTTCTGTTCCCCTTGTGGCATTTTACGACTCCCTCCCTTTTTATTGATCTAGTTGTATTTCAGCGGCCCCGCCGCTGTACAACCCTTGAAATAAAAACGTTGAGCGTCGAGCTTGAGGCCTGCTTTGAGCCCTCCGCGCCCCCACGGATGAAAAGAAGAGCTTGCCTCCTTTTGGCACGGCCGCTGAAAGGAGACTATGTTATATCATACATCATTAACGTTATGATAAACAAGGGGATATTTCAACTTCCGCGGAAGGATCTATCGTCGGTATTTCTCGAATATTCACGTTTTTTATCCGTTTTTCTCAAAAAAATGGCCTGGTTGAGATAGGGCCCGGACTGTTCTCATGGCCAGTGGTCAAGAGGACCTTCCGCTCCCGACGCAGCCCTGGCCAGCCTGTCACGGACCGCCAGGCCCACACCCTCCCTCATGGGGAGTTCGGCCAGTATCACTTCGGCGCCGGAGCGTTCCAGTTCTCTCAGGGCAGAAAAAAGACCCTTCGCGTACTCCTCGACGGAGGTGAAGCACGCCACCGCCATCACGCCGGCCGGGGGAGGCGACATACCCACGTAGGCCACCCGGGCTCCCTGTCCGGGCAGGTGAGGCCGTTCCGTCCGGGCCTTGCCGGCCTCGACCAGGATGACCGGTAGGGAGGGGGCGTAGTGCCGGTACCTTGTCCCCGGTGACCGTCCCTCACCCTCACTCCCGGTCGGGAGGAGGACCGGCCCCGCCGCCTCGTCAAGGTCCTCCAGGGACACACCGCCGGGCCTAAGCAGCACCGGGTGGTCACCCGTCACGTCGAGCACGGTGGACTCTACGCCCACGGCGGTAGGGCCGGCGTCGAGGATCAATTCTACCCGACCCTTCAGGTCCTCCAGGACGGCCCCGGCGGTGGTCGGGCTGGGCCTTCCGCTCCTGTTGGCACTGGGGGCGGCAATGGGGACACCGGAACTCTTTATCAGTGAGATCGCCACGGGGTGGGCGGGCATCCTGACGGCCACCGTATCGAGCCCTCCGGTGACCTCTTTCGGTATCCCCCCCGCTGCCCTGATGACAAGGGTAAGGGGCCCCGGCCAAAAGAGGTCCATCAGCCTGCGGGACCTTTCGTCCAGTTGACCTACCAGGGCCGCCGCTTCCTTGTCCTCGACGTGGACGATCAACGGGTTGTCGGCAGGCCTCCCCTTGGCCTGGAATATTTTCCGGACGGCTTCGGGGGAGAGGGCGTCGGCGCCAAGGCCGTAGACGGTCTCCGTCGGGAAGACCACTAATCCTCCTCCCCGGATGATCCCTGCAGCCCTCCTGATCGGCCCCTCCCCTGGGTTTTCCCTGTCAACGGCGAGGATCTCCGTCCTCAAGTCCTGTCACTCCCGTCCTGGTAGTCTTCATGGAACCTTTTCCTGAGATCGGCAAAGGTGCCCGACCGTATCGCCTCCCTGATGTATCCCATCAGTTCCAGGAGGTAGTGGAGGTTGTGCCAGGTGCAAAGCCTTGAGGCCAGGATCTCCCCCGAACGAAAAAGGTGGCGGATGTAGGCCCGGGTGAAGTTTCGGCAGGCGTAACAGCCGCATTCCGGGTCGATGGGCCTGAAATCCCTCTCATATTCAAGGTTTTTGATGTTCATCCTCCCTCGGCGCGTCAGCAGCGTCCCGTTCCTGCCGTTCCTCGTCGGGAGGACGCAGTCGAAGAGGTCGATACCCCTGGCAACCCCCTCGACGAGGTTCGGCGGGTAACCGACCCCCATCAGGTACCGGGGCTTGTCCTCGGGGAGTTCGGGGACCACGGCGTCGAGCACCCGGTACATCTCTCCGTGGGGTTCCCCCACGGAGAGCCCTCCCACGGCATACCCCGGGAAACCCATACTCACCAGTTCGCGGGCGCAGTCAATACGCTGGTCCTCGAAGATGGAGCCCTGGACGATCCCGAAAAGGGCCTGGCCCGGCGACCGGTGGGCGTACTGGCACCTCCGGGCCCAGAGAAGCGTCCTCCGGACGGCTTCTTTGGACCCCTCGACGGTGCACGGGTAGGGGGCGCACTCGTCGAAGCACATGGCGATATCGCTGCCCAGAGCTTCCTGGACTTCCACGGAGAGTTCCGGCGTCATCAGGTGCGCGGACCCATCGAGGTGAGACCTGAAGGTCACGCCCTCGTCGGAGACATCCCTCAGCGTCGAGAGGGAAAAAACCTGGAACCCGCCGCTATCGGTGAGGATCAGCCCGGGCCACCCCATGAAGCGATGAAGGCCTCCGGCCTCCCGGATGACCTCGTGCCCCGGGCGGAGATAAAGGTGATAGGTGTTGGCCAGTATTATCCCCGCACCCATCTCCTGGAGTTCGAAGGGCGCCATGGCCTTTACTGTCGCCTTCGTCCCGACGGGCATGAAAACCGGCGTCTCGACGGAGCCTCGCCCGGTCCTTATCTCGCCCACTCTGGCACGGGTTTCGCGGCATTTAGATCCGATCCGGAATTGGAACATCACTCCGCCCCCCAGCGGAAAAGCCGCGAAGCGTTGCTCCACAGCACCCGGGAGCACTCTTCGAGGGATATTCCCCTGGCATCGGCCAGGGCCCGGTAGACGAAGGTAACGTGGGAGGGCTCGTTGCGCCGTCCCCTCCGGGGCTGGGGAGACAAATAGGGGGCGTCGGTCTCACAAAGCAGCCTCTCCAGCGGGAGTGCGGCCGCCGTCTCCCTCAGGGCGGCGTTCCTGGGGAAAGTGAGGGGGCCGGCGAAGGAGATGAAAAAACCCAGGTCGATGGCGGCCGCCGCTTCCTCCAGGTTCCCGGAAAAGCAGTGGATGACGCCGCCGCACTCGTCGGCCCTCTCCCTCTTCAATACCTCAAGGGCTTCGGGGTAAGCGTCCCTCACGTGGACGACAAGCGGCTTTTTTACCTCCCTCGCGAGGGCGACATGCTCTGAAAAGACCCGGACCTGGACGTCCCTTGGGGAGTGGTCATAGAAGAAATCCAGCCCCGTCTCCCCCACGGCCGTCACTTCGGGGGACCGGGCCATCCTCTTGACGGAGCCGGGTATGCCCGAAAGGGCTGATGAGGATTCATGGGGATGGATGCCGACGGCGGCGAAGAGCCGACCATCACCCTTGCTTCTCACCAGTTCCAGGGCATCGGCGCTTCCTTCCTCGTCGGAACCGACGACCAGTATCCTTTCCACTTCAGCCCCGGCAGCCCTCGCAAGGACTTCCGGAAGGTCCGGGGCGAACTCCTCCATCGCCAGGTGGCAATGGGAATCGACAAATCTAGGCAAGGGCGCACCTCCTGGTAATAGAAAAGGAGCCGGGAACACCCGGCCCCTCAAGAGCGGGTGCCCCAAGCGGCGTCAATGGACCCGCGAGCCAAGGGCTATATCGCTGTCGACGGTGAGGAGGGCCAGGCTCTTCCCGTCGGCCGTCTCGGCCGCCAGGAGCATGCCGTTGCTGACCACCCCCCGGAGCGAGGCCGGCTTCAGGTTGCAGATCACGATGATCTTTCGGCCTTCCAGTTCCTCGGGCGAGCGGAATTCCCTGATCCCCGACACGATGGTCCTTCTCTCGTAACCCAGGTCGAGATCTATCCTGTAAAGCTTGTCCGACTTCGGGACGGGTTCGACCTTCAGGACCTGGGCCACCCGGAGCTCGATCTTCCGGAAGTCTTCGATGGTGACCTCCGGCTCGTGGTCCCCCGGGTCGGGGCCGGCCGTCTTCCCGGCGTCCCTCTCGGCCTTTTGCTTCTCCCACACCTTGAGGTCGATCCTGGGGAAGAGGACGTCCTTCTTGCTGACCCGCCTCTCCGCCGTCGCCCCTCCCCACTCCAGTTCGTCCAGCAGGAGTTCGGCGGGATCGCCGGGGATGCCGGTCTGGTCGAAGATCTTCCGGGCCGTCCCGGGCATGAAGGGCGAGGTCATGGCCGCGGTGAAACGAAGGACCTCGCACAGGGTGAAGAGGACGGGGCCGAGCCTCTCGAGGTTTCCTTCCTTGCCCAGCTTCCAGGGCATCGTCTCATCGATGTACTTGTTGGCCCTTTTGATCAGGGTCCAGACGTCCTTCAGGGCCTCGTCGAAAGCGTATACGTCCATCTTCGCCCGGTAGGACCCTAGGGTCGCCAGGGTCATGTCCCGGATCATCCCGTCGAGTTCGCCGGGAGTCCCCTGGCCGGAGGGCACCGCCCCGCCGGTGAAGTTTTCGATCATCTGAAGGGTCCTGTTGAGCAGGTTCCCCTGGTCGTTGGCCAGGTCGGAGTTGACGCGGCCCACCAGCGCCCTCTCGGAGAAGTCGCCGTCGAGCCCGAAGGGTATCTCCCTCATGAGGAAGTAGCGGAAAGCGTCCACGCCGTAGAGATCGGTCATTTCGAAGGGGTCCACCACGTTCCCCCTGGATTTGGACATCTTGTCCCCCTCCACGGTCCACCACCCGTGGGAGAAGACCGTCGCCGGCGGGTTGAGGCCCAGGGCAAGGAGCATGGCGGGCCAGACGATGCAGTGGAACCGGATTATATCCTTGGCCATTATATGGTTGACCGTGGGCCAGAACTTTCCCACGAGGTCCTCCTTCTCCGGGTAGCCGCAGACGGTCAGGTAATTTATCAAGGCGTCGAACCAGACGTATATCACATGGCGCTCGTCGCCGGGGAGGGGTATCCCCCACGTGACGGAGGTCCTGGAGATGGACTGGTCCCTCAGGCCGCCCTTTATGAAACTGAGGACCTCGTTGTACCGGGAATGGGGCAGTATGGCGTCCCTGTTCTTCTCGTAATGGTCGAGGAGGGGCTTTTCATACCTGGACATGCGGAAGAAGTAGCTTTCCTCGGTCATGTTCTGCAGGGGCCTGCCGCAGTCGGGGCAAAGCTTCCCGTCGCCCACCTGGCTCTCGGGAAAGTAGGTCTCGCAGGGGACGCAGTACCACCCCTCGTAAGATCCCTTGTAGATATCACCCTGGTCCATCAGCCTCTGGAATATGTACTGGACCACGCGGGCGTGCCTTGGTTCGGTGGTCCGGATGAAGTCGGTGTTGGTTATCCTCAGCACTTCCCAGAGGTTCCTGAAGTTGACCACCACGGAGTCGACGAGTTCCTGGGCCGTCATGCCCTTCCGGTCGGCTGCCTGCTGGATCTTCTGGCCGTGTTCATCGGTGCCCGTGGCGAACATGACATCAAAGCCGCACATCCTCTTGTACCTGGCCATCACGTCGGCGGCAATGGTCGTATAGGCGTGGCCTATATGGGGGACATCATTCACGTAGTAGATCGGCGTGGTGATATAAAAATTTTTTCCCGGCATTCAAAGAGCCTCCTTTTCGCGCTTCTTCCCCAGCAGCAAACGTTTAGCCTTGTTTTTCGAAATACCATACTCTTCTACGAGCCTCCTGACAACCTCCTTTTCGGGAAGGCCCTCTTCGAGCACCCCCAGGAGGACCTCTTCAAAGTCTTCGCGGGGGGTATCCCGCGTCATCGCGGCCGGCCCCGTCACGAGGACCAGTTCTCCCCTGAGGGTAACCTCGTCCAGGGAGGCGAGCAGCGAGGCGATGTCGCCGGGGATCCTCTCCTGGTGCAGTTTTGAGATCTCCCTGAGGATCACGGCGGGCCGGTTCCCCAGGACGTCGAGGATATCCTCGAGCACCTTGCCCGGACCATGGGGTGAGAGGTAAAAGACGACGGCCCCGCCGAAGATCCGTAATTCTTCGAGCCTTCGTCTCCTCTCTCCCTTCCTTTTTGGGAGGAAACCCTCGAAGAGAAAAGGGTGGGGAGGGAAACCCGAAAGAAGGAGGGCCGGTACGACGGCGGTCGCGCCGGGGAGGACGTCGACCTCGTAACCGGCCTCGAGAGATTGACGGATCAATTCGTAGCCCGGGTCGGAGATGCCCGGGGTGCCGGCATCGGAGACGAGGGCCACGGTCTCCCCCCTGGAGAGCCTTTCGGCGATGTCTTGGGCCCGTTCCTTCTCGTTGAAGGCATGGTAGGAAAGAAGGGGTGTCCTTATTCCGTACCGGGAGAGGATCTTTACGGTCCTCCTGGTATCCTCGCAGGCGATGACATCGGCCTCCCTCAAGGTCCTCAGGGCCCTGAGGGTTATATCCTCCATGTTGCCGATCGGCGTCGGCACCACCAGCAGCGGCATCTCACCCTCCTATCCTGTAGGCAGCGAGGAGGTCGCCGGTGTACTCCCCCTTTTCATCCTGGATGAAAAGGGGTGGTTCCAGGGTCAACCCCCTGCCGGCGGACCTCGCTGCCTGGACGAGGACCACCGCCGCGTCCCGGCCGGGGGCGGGGTAGACCGGTCTGACCCTCTTGGGTTCGATCCTCTCCCGGGAGAGAAGACTCAAAAGTTCGGCGACCCTCCCGGCCCTGAAGATCATGAAGAGCCTCCCCTTGTTAGCCAGGAGGTACCTCGAGGCCTTTACCACGTCCTCCAGCGTGCAGAGAGTCCCATGCCTGGCGGCGGCTTCGGACTCAAAGGGGCTGGGTCGGCTGTGATCGGCCTCACCGTAGGGGGGGTTCACCACTACGATGCCGAAGGATTGGGCAGGGTAGAACTCCCTTACCCTCCTCAAGTCCCCTTCCCTGAAGGTGACCCTCTCTTGCAGGTCGTTCCCGGCGGCGTTCTTCTCGGCCAGGGTCACCAGCCCGGGCTGGATCTCGAGCCCCTCGACGGTGACGTGGGGGAATCGTTTAGCCAGGAGAAGCGACACCGCCCCGTGGGCGGACCCCAGTTCGATGACCCTCTCCCTTCCCCGGGCCTTCACGAAGGAGGCCAGCAAGACACTGTCCACGCTCACCCTGGGGCCCTCCTCGGGCTGCTCTATCATCAGAATCCCGTATAGTATGGCATCGCGGGTCGTCCTCATCACTCCCAGTCCTCCACCCTCACACCCACCACCTGTGAAAGCCCCGGTTCGGGCATGGTGATCCCGTACAGGAGGTCGGCCCTCTCCATGGTGGCCCTGCGGTGGGTCATACAGATAAGCTGCATCGACCGGGAGTACTCCCTGGCCAATTCCGAGAACCGCCTGAGGTTGACCTCGTCGAGGGAGGCATCGACCTCGTCGAGGACGGCTATGGGCGCGCCGGCGACCTCCATGGCGGCGAAAAGCAGGGATATGGCCGACAGGGACTGCTCGCCCCCCGATAGTTGCGCCAGGTGCTGGGGCCTCTTGCCCGGCGGCCGTGCGATGACCTCTACGCCGGCCTCCCAGGGGTTGTCACCGTCGGAGAGCCTCAGGTGGGCCTCACCGCCGCCGAAAAGCCTCTGGAAAAGACCGCAGAACTTCCTGTCGATCGACTTGAGCGACTCCAGGAACAACGCGCCGGCCTGGCGGTCGGTCTCGTCGATGAGCCTTCTCAGTTCATCGATGCCCGTTGAGACGTCGCGGACCTGGTCCTCCAGGAATTCCAGCCTCTGCGTCAGGGACAGGTCCTCCGACAGGACGCCCAGGTCCACGTCCCCTATCTCCCGAAGGTCCCTCTCCATCTCCCTGACATTTCTTCTTATCTTGTCGTATTCCCTGGTGTCAATACCATCACCGCCCGGGTAAGGGAACCGCTCCTCCCACATGTCGATCGATTCCGCCGCCTCGGCCCTGGTCGACTCCAGACGCTGCCTCGCCTGGCGTATCCCGAGATCCAGACCCTCCATCCTGGACGACGCCGAGGCCGATCTCCTCCGGGCAAGTTCCAGGTCGGCCAGGGCCCTGGAATGGTCCACGTCCAGGGCCCGCGACAGGGAAAGGGCCTCCTGTAAAAGCACCCAGGACGCGTAGTAAGCCTTGCCGCCTGCAGAAAGGTCTTTCAAAACGGTTGAGGCCGCGTGGTCGAGGCCCTCCAGTTCCAGTCGGATCCTCTCCCACCGGGAGGAGGAGTTCCGCAGTTCCGCCCGGGTCATGGAAAGCAGCCTCCCGGCGTTCCCCGACCTTTCGGCCGCCACCTCGGCCCTGGACCTGCTCTCCTCGAGAGCCCTCACCAGTTCCACCTCAAGGGAGGGGTCAGGGGCTTCAGGAGCGTCACCTCCGAGGCCTCTGAGGCTTGTCATGATCTCAAGGTGATCCTTTCCGCATTCAGAGAGGGCCGACCCCAACTCCTCCTTCCTGCGCTCGGCCCGGGAGAGCGCCCTCTTGGCCTCACCCTCGGCCGCTTCGGCCAGCCGGATCTTCTCCTCAAGGGTCCTCCTCTCGTCGGACAAGAACCTCAACCGGCCCGACGCGCTTTCCTCTTCCCTTTCGAGCATCGCCATGGACCCTTCCAGGCGGGCCTTTTCGGCCTTCAGATCCCCTGCGGCTTTTTCCTTCTCCTGGATCTCCCTCCTGATCTCCATGGCCCCCGGCCCCTTCGGGGCCCGGCCGCCGCTGATAGTGCCGCCGGGCTGGAACACGTCCCCCTCGAGGGTGACGGCCGGTCCCCGGTAGCCCTCCCTGGCCAGGTCCTTGGCCACATCGAAGTCCTCCACGACCAGGAGATCCCCGAGGACGTGGAGGACGCAGCGCTCCCATTCGCTCTCCACCCCGAGGAGGTCCGTGGCCCACCCCACTACACCCTTCCGGTCCCCGGCGATGCCCCGTGCCGGCGTCCTGGGCCTGGCGCTCTCCAGGGGAAGAAAGGTGGCCCTGCCGGCGGACCGGGCCTTCAGGTGGTCTATACAGCGGCCGGCCTCGTCGATATCCTTAACGAGCAGGAGGTACTGCCTCGCGCCGAGAAAGGACTCCAGGGCGGTCACGAGGCGCTCGGGACAGGTGATAACATCGGCGAGCGGCCTCGGGGAGGCGTCGATCCTGCCAAGCCTTGAAGCGGCCACCAGGTGCTGGACCGCGGGGGGGTAAAGGCGGGTGAAGGCTGTCTCCCGGAGGGCCTCCGCCTGCCCCTCCAGGGCTGATATCTCCCGGGAGACCTTCTGGATCGCCGCCGCCGAACGCTGGAATGCGGCATAGGCATCCCTTTGGGCGCCGCGGGCCTCTTCTTCCTCGCGGCTTTTCCCTTCCAGGTCCTTTTTCAGCCCCTCGAGTTCCCTACAGGCGGCGGTGACCTTCTCACCGGCGTCGGATATCTCGCCCAGGGCCTCCAGGAACGAAAGTCCCAGTGCCTTTGCCCTTGAGCGGGCCGTCCCGAGGGCCGCTTCCTCGGCGGCCCTTTCCTCCCGGAGGGCCCTTATAGCATCCAGCCGGTGCTTGACCTGGCCGCGGTAGTCTTCCCACCGGCTTTCGGCCTCGCTGAAGGAACGGGAGGCCTCCTTTTCCTCCTCCCCGGCCAGGTCAGCCTCCTTCTGAAGGTCCTCCAGCCTCACTTTCACGCTAGACAACCCCTCCCCCTCCCGGGCGAGGTCGTCCTGCAGACCCCTCCTTCTCTCCAGCGATCCTGCCAGGGATGTGGAAAGGGCGTAGAGCTTTTTCCTGACCCCCGTGAGGTCACCCTCAAGGCCGGCGAGGCGGGCGGTCATGGCGCCGCGATCTTCGGCGGCGGAATCCAGGACCCCCTCGAGCCGGGCCAGTGCCTTGCCCCACCCCGAGACCCAAAAGGAGGCGGCCCGGGCCTGGGCGCCGAGGACCGACAACTCGACGCCGATGCTCTCAAGGACCCTCTCGGACCTGGCCCTTTTGACCCAGTAGAGACGGCTCTTCTCACGTTCTAGGTCGTCGATGACCGCCTTGGCCTCCCTGGCTCTCAGGACTGGGTCGGCGATGACCTCCTTCCTGGTCCGCAGTTCGGACTGGAGGGTCATGATCCTCTGCAGCTCCAGTGTGGCGGCGTCCAGCTTCTGGACGGCCTCCTCCCTCTGCTTCCTGTAAAGGTCTATCCCGAAGAGGGACTCCAGGTGCATCCTTCGCTGTAGGGGCTTTTGCTGGATGACCTCGGAGACCTCTCCCTGGCTTATGAAGGCGAATCGATCGCCCTCGAGACGCCACTGCCGCTTTATCTCGTCGAGGTCGACAAGTCTGATCCTCCTGCCCTCGAAGAGCAGGGTACCGCCCTCCTCGTTGGTGAATCTGCGGCGCAGGGTGCTCACCTTTTCCTCCCCCTTGAGGTGTATCATGACCTCCGACGACGTGGCGGGGGGAAGGCTGATGCTCCCCTGGAAGAGAAGGTCACCCTGCTTGAGTATCCTCAGGCGACTGGGGTTGCCGTCGCCGAGGACCCAGCGCAGGGCGTCGAGGATGTTGCTCTTACCGCACCCGTTGGGCCCTACGACGGCGGTGAAGTTTTCGCAGAGGGCTATCTCGTGGCTCCCGCCGAAGCTCTTGAAACCCTTAAGATGGATCCGTCCTATGGACAATGCCGCCCTCCACCCTCTTTTCCAGCAGGGAGATCCTGTGCTCGACCTGTTCCAGGGTCCCCTGGGCCTCGAGCCTGTACTTGTCCCAGGGGCTGTCATGAATGGGCCTCAGGAACAACCGGGCCCTGAACTCTTCCTCCCAGGAGTGGAGGAAGTTCTGGGCGACGAAGGAGGCCACAGCGGGGTGCAGTTCGAGGAGGAGAGCCTCGGGACGGCCCGACAGGATCACCTTCCTGATGAAACGCTTCACCGACAGGGCGACGCTCTCCTCGCGGGTCACCACCCCCGTCCCGCCGCAGAAGGGGCACCCCCTCGTGAAGGAGGACCTTATGTCCGTGCGGGCCCTCTTCCTGGTCAGCTCCACAAGCCCAAGGCCGGTGACACCGAAGACCCTCGCCCTGGCCCGATCGTTCCTGAACAGGTCCCTCAGCGTTCCCAGAAGTTCCCTTTGGTCCTCTTCGTCCTCCATGTCGATGAAATCGATGACCACGATCCCCCCCAGGGCCCTCAGCCTCAACTGTCGCGCGATCTCCCGGGCCGACTCCAGGTTCGTCCTCAGGATGGTGCTCCTGGGGTCACCCCCGCCGGTGTACTTCCCCGTGTTCACGTCGATCACCGTCAGCGCCTCGGTCTGGTCTATAACGAGGTAGGCCCCCGACCCCAGCCATACCTTCCTGTCGAGAGCCGATTCCAGGTCCTTCTCAATGCCCCAGAATTCGAAGAGGGGTATGTTGCCTCTGTGGAGGATCACTTCCGGTGGTGCCCAGCTGGGAGGGAACCGTTCGAGGAAGGAGAGGATATGGTTGTACTCCTCCTCGCTGTCGACGATGATCTCGTCCACCGCGCCGAAGGGTTCGTCCCTGAGGATACGCCCCACCAAGCCAAGGTCCTGGTAGATGAGGCAAGGCGCGTCCTGTTCCCGGGCGGTGCTGACGATGCTCTTCCATTGCTGGACCAGGTTTTCCAGGTCCATTTCAAGGGCCTCCCGGTCCACACCCTCGGCGGCGGTCCTGATGATGACCCCGAAACCGTCGGGCCTGATCTCCCGCGCCAGGGATCTCAGAGTCTCCCTGCGTTCCTCGGGGATACGCCTCGAGACGCCCGTCTCGCCGCCCCCCGGCACCAGGACGAGGAACCTCCCGGGAAGGGACAGCCTCGTGGTGACCCTGGCCCCCTTGCCCTTCCTGGCGGTCTTGGTCACCTGGACCAGGAGCTCGGTGTTCTGCTTCACCACGCTCCCCCGGGCGTCCTCGAGGTACAAAAAGGCGTTACGGCCCTCCCCGAGGTTGAGAAAGGCCGCGTTCATCCCTGGGAGGACGCTGTCGACCCTGGCCTTGTAGATATCACCGCTCCGCTGGCGGTCCCACATCCGTTCCACGAATATCTCGTTGAGACGGCCGCCCTCGACGACGGCGACCCTTGTCTCCTCTGGGTCGATCACGTTGGCGAAGATCTTCCTTTCGGAGATCATCCCCGCTCACTCCCTTCGCAGGCCAGGGGGGTGACCTCCCCCTCCAACCAGCCGCCCACGGCCAGCCTCGTGACCAGGAGTTCGCTCCAGGAGCGCACCAACCCTTCATCCACGAGGCTTTTTACGATCGTGCCGCCGCCGACCTGTCCCGGCGACGCCACCGCCACGTCCACCCACCCCTCCGAGGCCGAAATGTCCAGAATCCCTTCTACGGGGACCCACCCGTCGTCCACCATGGCCCTGGCCCTTTCAAAAGCCCGGGGGTCCCTGAAAAATACCCCGTAGAGGGCGGCGGCGCACTCCTCGTTGAGGCGGGGCCTCCCCTCGACGACACCGTACCGGCACACGGTAACGCCGCCGGGAAGATACCCGTTGATGGCTTCACCGAGGCGCTTTTCCCAGTTCTCGATCCATACTTCCAGAGGTTCCGCCAGGGCCGGGACGCCCACGGGGAGGGCGGGCCCCAGGCTTATCTTAGGTCGGGGGCTCATGCCCTCGGTCAGCTGCACCCTCGCGCCGGCCCTCCGAAGGGCGCGGCAGAAGAGCGCCGGCATCTCCACATGGGGCACGAAGCAGACCCGCCCCCTCTTGGAAAAGATCATCCTAACCCTGGCCATCGGTAGGCTCCAGGGCGGGGCAACCCCTTCCCTGCCACCCGCAAAGGTTGCAGGCGCCGCCCCTGCAGTCGGGCGTCAGTTCCCCCGCCAGGGCTTTCAACCTCTCCTCCCAGAGAAAGGAGCGGCTGACGCCGGCGTCGACGACTTCCCAGGGGAAGGCCTCGTCGCGCCCCCTCGTCCTGCCGGTGTATCCTACCGGGTCTATCCCCGAGACCTCAAAGGCCTTCAGCCACTTTCCAATGTCGAAGCACTCTGTCCAGCCGTCGAAGCGGGCACCGTCCTTCCAGGCTTTCTCTATCGCGTCGGCCACCTTGCGGTCGCCCCTGGCCAGGACGCCCTCGAGGAAGGTCTGGGCCGGTTCGTGGTAGTTCAGTGTGATGCCCGCCTTTTTTGCCATTCTCTTGAGGGTGCCCCCCTTCATCGCCAGGTCCTCCACCGTGGCCTGGGCTTCCCACTGGAAGGGGGTGTGGGGCTTCGGCACGAATCCGGCCACGGAGACCCCTATCCTGGGTCTCTTCCCCAGTTTTCTTCCCGTTTCCCGGGCGAGGAGTGAGACCTCCATGATGGCCTCAATGTCCTCCATCGTCTCCGTGGGCAGGCCCATCATGAAGTAGAGTTTCACCCTCTCCCAACCTCGGGAGAAGACCTCCCGGAAGGTATCCTCCATGTCCTTTTCGGTGATGCCCTTGTTGATGACGTCCCGAAGCCTCTGGGTCCCGGCCTCGGGGGCGAAGGTAAGCCCCCCCCTCCCCAGCTCCTCCAGGCGCGTAGCGAGCCCCACGGAGAAAGCGTCCATCCTCAGGCTTGGCAGGGAGAGCCTGTAGTTCCTCTCACGGAGCTCGGGGCCGAGGAGATCCACCACTTTTTCGATCCCGCTGTAGTCACAGGTTGCCAGCGACACGAGGCCGACCTCGTCGTAGCCGGTCCTTTCGAGGAGGTCCAGGGCCGCCTTGGCCACCACCCCGGGGGACCTCTCCCTGAGGGGCCTCGAGATCATGCCGGCCTGGCAGAAGCGGCAGCCCCTGGTGCACCCCCGGAAGACCTCGACGGCCGCCCTGTCGTGGATGATCTCGCTGGAGGGGACGATCATCCCCGACGGGATGAACCCCCGGTCCAGGTCCATCAGAACCCTGCCCCTGACGGCCCCGCCCTCGTGGAGGGCCGGGACGTAGAAACCCTCGACCTTCGACAGTTCCTCCAGGAGTTCTTTTCGAGGGCGGTCCTTCCCCGGGAAGAGGGAGAACAGGTCCGGCAGCAGGAGTTCGCCGTCGCCCACGCAGAAGGCGTCGAAAAAGGGTGCCAGCGGCTCCGGCGCGAAGGCTCCGGGCCCGCCCGCCACAACCAGGGGCGCACCCTCGCCCCTTTCCGAAGCCCTAAGGGGGATGCCGCCCAGGTCGAGCATGGTCAGGATGTTCGTGGCGGCCAGTTCGTACTGGAGGGTGAAGCCGACCACGTCGAAGGAGGCGAGGGGTTTTCCGGTCTCGAGGGATCGCAGCACCATGCCCTTTTCGCGCATGAAGGATTCGGCATCGGGCCAGGGGCAGTAGACCCTCTCGACCCGGACCCCGGGGGTCTTGGACGCCAGGTCGTAGAGGATCTGGAACCCCAGGTAGCTCATGCCGACCTCGTAGACGTCGGGGAAGGCAAGACAGAGGGACACACTCTCCTCGCCGAGGACGCGGCCGCCGTCAGCCCCCCATTCCCCACCGGTATACCGGGAGGGTCTCTTAACCGAGGAGAACATCTCCCAGAGGGGGTCCTCCAGTTCATCAAAAGCGCGGTACATAAAAAACCTCCACCGAAAGGTCACTCATATTGAGGCCTCGACGAGACATGGATGCTTTGGACCAGCCCGAGGGCGGCCCCCAGGGAGACCATGGAACTCCCCCCGTAGCTGACGAAGGGCAGGGCCAGGCCTGTGACCGGGGCTATCCCCACCGCCATGGCGATGTTCTCGAAAAGCTGGAACCATATCCATGCCGAGACCGCTTCCACAAGGATCCTTGCCCTGGGGTCTCCCGACTTGGCCGACGTACTGAGCATCCTCCACAACAGTATCGCGAAGAGGGCGAGGACGAGGGAGGCGCCGGCAAAACCGAATTCCTCGGAGAAGACACTGAAGACGAAGTCCGTGTGAGCCTCGGGCAGAAAATGGAGTCGGCTCTGCGTACCCTGGAGGAAGCCCTTCCCGAAAAATCCGCCGGCCCCGACGGCTATCCTGGACTGGATGACGTTGTAACCCGCCCCCAAGGGGTCGATGGACGGGTTGAGGAAGACCAGCATCCTCAGCTTCTGGTACTCCTTGAGCATCGACCACCCCAACGGGAGGGAAAGAAGCGCGACCCCCGCCAGCAGCAGGATATACTTGCGGGGCATCCCGGCCAGGACAAGGGCCACGAAGATCATGAAGGCGTAGACCACCACCCCCCCCAAGTCGGGCTGCAGCAGCACCGGCACGACGACGAGGGATGAGAGCAGTATGGCCCCGGAGATGTTGACCAAGGTCTTCGGGGGGTAGCGGCAGAGGAAAACGGCCAACACGATCGAGAGGGACAGTTTCGCCGGTTCCGAGGGCTGGAACCGGAAGGCCCCGAAGTCGAACCAGCTCGTCGCCCCCTTCGCGGTGTAGCCCGCCACAAGGACCGCCACAAGGGACAAAAGCACTCCGCCGTAGATCCAGTATCCGTACTTAAGCGCCCGTTCGTGCCCAAAAGCGAAGGCTGCGGCGAAGGCGACCGCCCCAAGGGCGCACCACGCCGATTGCTTGAGGGCCATGTCCAACGCCACCCCGCCTTTCCCGGCGAGGGCGCTGTAGATGGACAGGACACCGATGACCATGAGGGGGACGACCGCGGCGACGAGGACCCTGTCGATATCCTTCAGCCTGGACAGTTCTACCCGCAGTTGCCCAAGGACCGTCATTTATCTCTCTTCCTGGGATGCTTCCTTTTGACCTCTATCACCGGTATGCTCGCCACGAGGGCCACGGACCTCCCGTCCCTCTCGAGGTCCATCTCGATGCCCTCTTCGTTGATGACCATGTAATTGTTTATGACCTTTATCAGGTCTTTCCTTATCCGCTCCATGGTGTCCGGTGAGATATCGGCCCTGTCGTGGATCAGGACCAGCTGCAACCTCTCACGGGCTGACTGCCTGGGCGTCTCCTTGCGGAAGAACCTGTCGAGGAATCCCATCACCTAGCCCCTCCCTTCCCGGCGTCCAAAAAGCTTGATGAAGTTCGCGAATAGGCCTTTCTCCTCCAGGTCGTCCAGATCCTGGAGAGGGATGTCCCTCCCCAGTATCCTGCCGGCGATCTTCTCGAAGGCCCTCGAGGCCGGGGAGGTGTTGGACAGGGCCAGGGGTTCACCCCTGTTGGTGGACACGACGACGGTCTCATCCTCCGGTATGATCCCGATCATGTCCACAGCGAGGATCTCCCTCACGTCGGAGACGCCCAGCATCTTCCCCTTGCGGACCATATCAGGCCTGACCCGGTTAACGATGAGGTTGATGGACCTTTTGCCGAAGGACTCCAGGAGCCCGATGATCCTGTCGGCATCCCTCACCGAGGAGACCTCGGGCGTCGCCACCACCAGGGCTTCATCGGCACCGGCGGAGGCGTTTCGAAAACCCGATTCTATCCCCGCCGGGCTGTCGACCAGGACAAAGTCGTACTCGCCCCTCAGGGAGTCGCAGAGGCCCTTCATCTCGTCGGAGGTCACGGCATCCTTGGTCCTCGTCTGCGCGGCGGGAAGAAGAAAGAGGTTCTCGACACGTTTGTCCCGCACGAGGGCCTGGGGCAGTTTGCACGTCCCCTCGATGACATCGACCATGTTGTACACTATCCTGTTCTCCAGGCCCATTACGACGTCAAGGTTACGGAGGCCGATATCGGCATCCATCGCGACGACCTTGAAACCTTCCATGGCGAGCCGGGCGGAGAGGTTGGCCGTGACGGTGGTTTTTCCCACCCCCCCCTTCCCCGAAGTTACTACGATGACGCGGGTTTCCATGCGCGATTCCTCCGTTTCGGCCGATGGGCCGTCTTTTTTCATGCTCATCACGGGACTATCTCCCTGACCACGATCGAACCATCGAGGATCCTCATGCTGACCGTCTTGTTCCACCAGGGGCAGTCTTCGGTCATGTAACTGATCCTGTCGCCGATCCTAACCTGGTTCGCCTCGAAGTGCCCACTCACAATAAAGGCCTCTTCGGGAGCGGTCAGCCCCGCGTGGGCCAGCCCGCGGAGGCGGCCCAGGACGAGGACGGACCTGCCGGCGAAGACCTCGGCCCCTTCGTTGACGTTGCCGAGGACCATGACATCGCCGTCGTGTTCCACTTTTCTGCCGGACCTCAGGGATTCATCCACCACGAGGCTTTCCGCGACGGGCCGCACAGGCGCGGGTGCTTCCGTTTCGGGAGCGGGGGAAAAGAGAGCAAAACCCTCCCTTTTCATCCAGGACCTGACGTCTTCCCCCTCAGGGGACCACGACAGGACCGACGCCCCCGCCGGCAACAGGACGGTCTCCACGATGGAAAAGATATCATCCCTGCCCCAACCCTCCCCCTTGATCTCGACGACGACGGGGGCATCCTTGAGGATAGCAGCGGCCTTTTCGAGAAAGGCCCCCGCCTGGGCCCGGGCGCCCCGCCCCTTCAAACCCCGGGGGACGATAAGCCTGAGATGTTCACCCTCCCCTTTCAATTCCAGTATATCCTTGACGTTCCTGGCGGTCATCGTTTCCCTCCGTCGCGCATTTTTTGTCAGTCAAATTTACAGAGGTACCCCAGGAGCTCCCCCACGACGGGACCCGCCGCGGAACTTCCGTGAAGCCCGGCCTCGACGAGGGCCACAGCCACGTACCTCGGGTTCTCCACCGGCGCGTAACCCACGAACCAGGCGTGGTCGTCGCCGTGGGGATTCTGGGCGGTGCCGGTCTTCCCCGCCACGGAAACACCGTACTCGCCGGCCCGGCGTCCCGTACCCCTGAGGACCGCCTCTTCGACGCCCTGTCGGACGATCGGCAGGGGTTTTTCCGGAAGCCTTGCCGACACCCCCTCCTCGGCCCCTTCCAGGAGCCTCGGCGTTACCAGGTACCCGCCGTTGGCAATGGCGGCGTAGATCCTGGCCAACTGGATCGGGGTCAGGAGAAGAAACCCCTGGCCGATGGAGTAGTTGGCCGTGTCGCCGGGGTACCATTTTTCCCGGAAGCGTTCCAGCTTCCAGGCCGGCCCCGCCACGTTGCCCCGTGCCTCACCGGGAAGATCTATGCCCGTCGGTTCTCCGACACCGAAGGCGGAGGCCCACTTCACCAGTTTGTCGATGCCCACCCTGAGGCCCGCCTGGTAGAAGAAAACATCACAGGAGTCGCGGAGCCCCGTCACAACGTTGACGGGACCGTGTCCCCCTTCCCTCTTCCAGCACCGGAAGAGCCTGTTCCCCACCCTCATACCGCCGGTGCAGGTGAAGGTGGTGCTCCTGGTCACGGCATTCTCGGCCAGCGCCGCGAAGGCCGGCACGACCTTGAAGGTCGAGGCCGGCGGGTAAGTGCCGGCGATCACCCTGTTGAGCATGGGCCGGAGGGGATCCCTGACCAGTTCGTCCCACTCCCTGCCGGAGATGCCCCAGGCCAGGGGATTGGCGTCGAACCCGGGCGACGAAAAGAGGACCTTCACGTCGCCGTTGTGGACATCCATGGCGAACACCGCCCCCGCCCTTCCCGCCATCAGTTCCGAGGCGAGCCTCTGGGCCCCGAGGTCCAGGGCCAGCTGGAGGTCTTCACCCCGTTGTGGCTCGAGGTAGGCCACCCTCTTCACCTTCCTGCCCCTGGCATCGACCTCCAGGGCTTCCTCGCCGGGCGTACCCCTGAGGAGTCCCTCGTAGTACTCCTCGATCCCCCCCTTGCCGACGAAATCCCCCCCCCGGTAGTCACCAGGGGCATAGCGCTGCAATTCCTCCCGGGTCACCTCGCCGACGTACCCCATTACGTGGGCTACCAGGGGGCCGGCGGGGTAGACCCTCCTCCAGACAGGAACCGGTATCAGTTGGCCCGGGAAGTCAGGGGCGCTCACCAGGGAGGAGAGCTGCGCCAGGGTCAGGTTCGGCAGGAGGGTCACCGCCCTGTAGGGAACGGTGTACTCCTTTGTCACCCTCGCCAGCATCAGACCCTCGTCCAGGGGGATGCCCCTGGCCTTTAGGAAGCGGCTCACCTCGGCGGCGGTCTCACGGTTCCGCAGGTCCAGCGGGTAGACCATGAGATCAAAGGTCTGGACATTAGTGGCCAGGACTGTCCCGTTGGCGTCAAGCACCCTCCCCCGGGCCGGGGCCATCCTCACCAGTCGCAGCCTGTTCCTGGCCGCCAGGTTGACGTAAAGGTCGGCCTGGAGGACCTGGAGCCTGAAAAGGACCGCCAGCAGGAGCACCAGGGAGAGCATCACCAGGATCCTCCAGATGCTGAGCCTCGTCAGGAGAGACCTCCTAATGCCTGGCATTATCCTCATCCATCCCCGCCGCTACCGCGAGGGCCGCCGCTATTATCACGGGTACGGCGGAACACAACTGGAAGACCAGGGCCCCGGTGAGGGAACCCCGGAACCCTCCCCAGAAGATGAACCTCACCAGGCTCGCAAAAAACTGCGCCGAAAAGGCGAGGAGGAAAAAAAGACCGGCGTTCCTCCCCGGGTAAGGGATGTGGTTCCAGGCCACGACACAGAGGGCGGCGAGAAAAGCGTAGACGGCCCCAGTAAAGCCGGGGAGGGAGGTCCACCGGAGGTCCCAGAACAAACCACCCACAAGGGCAGGCCATATCACGGGGGATGCTTCCCTGGGGTTTTTCGTCACCCTGTAGATCAGAAAGACCAGGAATAGGTCGGGCGCAAGGAACCTCTCCGAGAGAAGCGCCTGGAAAAGGTCCTGGAGATACCAAAGGCCGATGAGGGGCATCATGTCAGGGTCTCCCCCCGGTCATGACGAGGAGGGAATCCATGACCGAGAAATCAACGCCGGGCAAGACCCGGTAGACCCTGAAACCGTCCTCGATCGTGGGAGGGGCGTCGGAGATCTCCCCCACGGGCAACCCCGCTGGGAGAATATCGCTCACCGGGGCCGTGCTCAACCGCATCCCGGAGCGGAGGCCCTTCTCCTCAGGTATATAAAGGAGCTGGACGCCGCCCCTGCCGTCCCCGGTCAGAACACCGAGGTCCCTGGTCTCCTCGACCACCACCGGGACCATCAACCCCGTCGATGTCAGAAGGTCCACCCAGGAATGGCCGGCGAACACCCGCGAGACCCTGCCCGCCAGGAAACCCTTCCAAAGGGCCGGCATTCCCGCCTTGACCCCGTCATTGGAACCCCTGCCGACCCTGACCTCAGTCCACCAGAATGCCGGCGGCCTGGCGTCGATCCAGGCATGGACAAGGCCCGGGGCGGGCGAGACCACCACGTCGGGCCTCTCCTGGAGGGTGGCCCTCAACCGTGCGTTCTCGAACTCCAGGTCTCTGACCCTCTCCTGCAGCTTCTTCTGTCCGCCGGCCCATGAAACGCCCTCGGAGACCAGCCGGCGGGTCCAGAGGGCAGGCCGTTCCGGGTACTCCAGGATGACGGCCGCCAGTTCCGACACCTTGTATGTCACCGGTGACCCGAATGAAACGGCAAGGAAAAGCAACCCTATGAAAGTAGCCGCCAGACCGTGAAGCCATGCGGAAGATACTCCCTTGAGCAATTCGACACCCCGGTTTTCATAGATCTGCGCTCTTTTCCCTTGTCACCGGCCCGAGTCTCGATGTCACCGTACCCCGTGACCCACCGAAACGAGGATCTTTTTCATGTAATCGAACCGGTCGAGCAACTTCGCTATCCCGTCGGCCACGGCGAGGAGGGGCCTTTCGGCAGTCAGGACCGGCACTTTCAGGTCCTGGGAGATCCTCTTCCCCAACCCTTCGAGGAGGGCTGCGCCGCCGGAAAGGACAAGCCCCTGGTCCGCAATATCCCTCGCCAGTTCCGGGGGGGTCCGTTCCAGTGTCTCCCGTACCATCTCGATGATCCTGGTCAGGACGGGGTTCAGCGCCTCTCTGACTTCGGTATTGGAGATCCTGATGCCCTTCGGGAGCCCGTCCTTGAGATTCCTGCCCCTCACCTCGAACTCCTTCTCGGAGTTCATGGGCAGGGCGGATCCTATGGCGTTCTTCAGCTCTCCGGCGGTGGCGGATCCAATGGATAGGGTGTAGTTCTGCCTCATCATGTTTATCAGGGCGGCATCCATCTCGTCGCCGGCCACCCTCAGGGAGTTGCTCACCACCACACCGCTCAGGGAGAGGACCGCCACCTCGCTCGTGCCGCCGCCGACATCGACGATCATGTTCCCCCTGGGCTCGTCGATGGGCAATCCCACCCCGATGGCCGCGGCGACGGGCTCTTCGACCACGTAGACTTCTCTGGCACCCCCGTCGAGGGTGGCGTCAATGAAGGCCTTGCGCTCCACCTCGGTGATATCGACGGGGGTGCTGATGATGACCCTGGGGTGCCCCATGGGGCGGATACCGTTGTTTGCCAGCGACAGAAAGTGCCTGATCAGCGCGCCCGTCATTTCGAAGTCCCCGATAACGCCGCTCTGGACAGGCTGTACGGTCTCTACGCCTATGGGAGTCTTTCCTGCCATGGCCTTGGCTTCGATGCCGTAGGCGATGATCTCCTTGTTGCTCCTCCTGCTGGCCTTGCGGAAGGCGATCACCGAAGGCTCATTCATCGTCACACCCTTGCCTTTGACGCAGATCACGATGTTGGTCGTTCCAAGATCGACGCCTATATCCTTGCCGAATAGGCCGGAGAAGGGACCGAACACCACTACCTCACCAACTTTCAGAATATCGGCCGCAGCCGGGGCCCTGATGCTGAACTTCGGAGAGCTGCCCCCCGGCAGTGACATAATGCCCCAGGAAGTCCATCCCGAGGGCTTCCAGTTTCCTTTGTACGTGTTCCGTAAGCAACCTGTCTTCCACGCTGGGGTCAAGACTCTTGTCAGGATGATTATGAAGCAAAAGGACCGCCGCCGCATCTAGGCGGACAGCCCTCCTCAGGAGGTACTTCAGGTCCAGGACAGCCCCTTCCAGCCCTCCCCAGGAGATGATGTCCTCCTCCATGACCTTCCCTCCCCGGTCGACGAAGGCCGCGGCGATGAACTCCCTCGGTTCATCGGAGAACCTGGCGCTCCAGCGTGCCAGGCAGGAGCGAAAATGTTCCCGCCCTTCGCCCTCGGCCGAGGCCTTCTCCTCGGCGTAGAGCCTCCTGGCGAGTTCCAGCGCGGCGACCAGGGTGGCGGATTTCGCCTTACCGAGCCCTCCCATTTCCATGAACTCCCTGAAGGAGGCCCTGGAGAGCCCCTGGAGGTCGCCATACTCCTTTACCAGGGATGAGGCCAATTCCAGGACGTTCTTACCCCTGGCGCCGGTCCTGAGGAGGATGGCTATGATCTCCACCAGCGAGAGCGCCTGCGGCCCCAGCCGCTCGACCCTCTCTCTGGGCAACTCGGCACGGGTTGAGGCGGCCGTCTTCATCATCGGCCCCCCGGCCAGAAGGGGTTGTGCCTGCGCTCTTGCCCGATGGTCGTCTCCGGCCCATGGCCGGGGAGGACCCTGGTAGTGTCGGGCAGGCAGGCCAGTTTTTCCAGGGAGGCCATAAGGGTCCCCTCGTCCCCGCCGGGGAGGTCCGACCTGCCGATGCTCCCGGCGAAGAGGGTATCCCCGGAAAACAGCACGGGGTCCTCCCCCTCTTCCCCCACCAGGAAGCAGACACTGCCCCTGGTATGCCCCGGGGTGTGGATGACCCTCACCTGGAGGCAACCGGCGCTGACCACATCGCCATCCTTCAGGAGCCTGTCGGCCGGTGCCAGTTCGATGGCGCCGCCCACGAAGGCCGAAAGGTTTGACTCCGGTCGGGAAAGCATGGAGGCATCGTCCTCATGGACCAGGACCCCACCCTTCGCCCTCGACCTGATGGCCCCAAGACCGCCGATATGGTCGGCGTGACCATGGGTCAGGAGGATGAACTCCAGGTCCACACCCCTTTTATCGACCAGGGAAAGGATATCCTGCGGGTCTCCGCCGGGGTCAATGAAAAATCCCGTCCCCTGATCATCCCACACAAGGTAACCGTTGGTCCATAGGGCCCCCAGGGGCAATCTCTCCAGGAACATCATCAACCCCCCACGGTATCGATGATCAGCGTCACCGGCCCGTCGTTGCAGATCTCAACCTGCATGTAAGCCTGGAAGACCCCGCTTTCGACGCTGATCCCCCTGGATGAGACGGACCTAATGAAATCCTCGTAGACCCTTTTGGCCTTTTCGGGCTCGCAGGCCGAAGCGAAGGAAGGTCGCCTCCCCTTGCGGCAGTCGCCGTAAAGGGTGAACTGGGAGACCACCAGCATGGCCCCCTTTTCCTCGAGGAGGGACAGGTTCATCTTGCCGTCGGAATCCTCGAATACCCTCAGGTTGGTGATCTTGCCGGACATCCACTCCACTTCCTCGGCCCCGTCTTCGGGGGCCACGCCGAGAAAGACGCAAAGACCCTTCCCTATGGAACCGGCCACTTCCCCGCCGACGAGGACCCTTGCGCCGGTCACCCTCTGCACTACAGCCCGCACGGCCCCTTCACCCCCTGAGCACTTCCATGACGCCCCTGACGGAATTCAGCTTGGCTATGATCTTGTAGAGGTGTTCCAGGTCCTTGACCTGGAGGTCGATGACCATCCTGCCTCTGTCGCTCCCGGCGACGAAGGCCCGGACCTGGGTGATGGAACTGTCCAGTCCCGCGATGGCCTGGGCAACCTCGGCGAAGAGACCCGGCCGGTCGGCGCCCTCGATCCTCAGCCTCGCCGGGTAACGGGCCGAACGCAGTTCGCCCCAGTATACTTCAACTTTGCGGTCCTCGCGATGATCGGCGAGGTTGGGGCAGTCACTCCGGTGGATCGTTATCCCCCTGCTCTTCGTGACATACCCGACGATGCTGTCTCCCGGTATGGGCTTGCAGCAACTTGCGAGGGAGACCATGACGCCGCGGCTCCCCTCCACGACGATCTCGGTGTCCAGTTCACGTTTGGGCGGGGCGACCTCCTCCTGGACCTCCTCGATCTCAGGGCCGGCCTGCGTCCGGGAGGCCTCGATCTCCAGGTACTTCGAGGCCACCGAGGATGCGTTCTGGCTTCCCCCGCCTATGGCCGCGAGAAGGTCGTCACCGTGGCCGTACCCCAGGTCGGAGGCCACCTTCCTGAGGGCGGGGCCCGAGAGGCGGGTGACCTCTTCCTTCTCGCCCTCCCGCCGCTTCAACTCCCGGAGAAGAAGTTCCCTTCCCTTATCCTGTTTTTCCTGCTTCTCCACCTTGTCGACCTGGCGGAACCAGGACCTTATCTTGCTCCGTGCCTTTCCGCTCCGGGCAATCTTCATCCAGTCCCGGGAAGGACGGCCCTGGGGCGAGGTCAGGATCTTTATGATGTCGCCGTTCTGGATCGGGTAGTCTATGGGGACGATCCTGTTGTTCACCATGGCCCCGACGAACTTGTGGCCTATTTCGGTGTGTATGGCGTAGGCGAAATCGATGGGTGTGGAATCGCCGGGGAGGGATATCACGTCGCCGTCGGGGGTGAAGACGAAGACATCGGTGGATAGGACGTCATCCCTGATGTGCTCCAGGAACTCGGAGGCTTCGCCCCCTTCGCCCTGGGACTCGAGGGCCTGCCTTATCCAGGAGAGCCTTTCGTCGAGCTTGTCGATCTTGTGCCTCTTCTCCTTGTACCTCCAGTGGGCCGCGACGCCGTACTCGGCTATCCAGTGCATATCGCTGGTCCGGATCTGGATCTCCAGGGGCTCCCCGCTGGGGCCGAGGACCGTCGTGTGGAGGGACTGGTAGAGGTTGCTCTTGGGGTTGGCTATATAGTCGTCGAACTGGCCCGGCAGGGGCTTCCAGATGGTATGGATGATGCCCAGGGCGGTGTAGCATTCGGCGACGTCCTTCACGGTGATCCTGAGGGCCAGAAGGTCGAAGAGCTCCTCGAGGGAGATATTTTTCCTGCGCATCTTCTCGTAGATGCTGTAAAAGTGCTTCGCCCTGCCGGTGATCAGGGTGGGGATCCCCTCTTCGTCGAAGCGCTTCTGGAGGATGGCGATGGCCTGGTTGATGATCTCCTCCCTCTCGGGGAGCTTTTTCCTGACCCTCGCCTTGATATCGAAGAAGGCGTCGGGGTCGGTGATCTTGAAGGATAGGTCCTCCAGGTCCCTTTTCATCTGGTCGATCCCCAGCCGGTGAGCCAGCGGAGCGTAGATCTCCAGAGTCTCCCTGGCGATCCTCAGCTGCTTGTCCCTCCTGAGGACCTGGATGGTCCTCAGGTTGTGAAGCCTGTCGGCCAGCTTGATCAGGACCACCCTTATGTCCTTGGCCATGACCAGGAACATCTTCCTCAAGTTCTCCGCCTGGTAGTCCTCGAAGGTCTTGAAGGGGAGTTTCCCCAGCTTGGTCACCCCGTCGACGAGGGTCAGGACGGGCTCGCCGAACTTTTCCCTTATCGCGTCGGACTCAACCTGGGTATCCTCCAGCACATCATGCAGCATGGCCGCCACCAGGGTGTCCGTGTCCAGTTCCATGTCGGCCAGGACGGAGGCGACGCCTATGGAATGAATGATGTAGGGGTCACCGGTCAGCCTGGTCTGTCCCCCGTGGGCCTCGGAAGCGAAGACCACCGCTTCCCCGCAGCGGACCAGGTCCTCCCTCGACAGGTACCGCGAGGCCTTGCCCCAGAACTCGTGCCAGGCCATCTTGACGGACATCACCCTCGAAACTTCGGGGAAACGGCCGACGAAACTGTCCCTCAGGAGGCGGAGGGCCTTCGTCTCGGCCGGGTCGAGCTTCGAGGGCCTCTCCAGCCCGGCCGCTTCACTTATCGCTTTCTTCTTGTCCTTCAAGGATCGATCCCTTCCCGGCCTGAACGATCGGATACTGTTATGGAGTCCATGATGAAGTCCACCCTGTCCTGACCCTTCCAGTTGTTCATCCTGGGCCTGAAGGTCCAGCCCAGGGAGCTCCTTATCAAGTCGGAGCGGGCGGCACCCCCGAAGGCGAGGAATTCCCCTCCCGCCGCTCGGACTCTCACGTGCTTCCCGTCCCTCCCGAGGGGCATGATCTCCACGGTCCCCCTGGAAGGGGCGTAAAAAAGCGGGGGAGGGTTCCCCGCGCCGAAGGGCCCCAGGGAATTCATGGACCTCACCTCGTCAGGGGTGAGCATCCCGGGGGGATAAAAAATGGCTTGAACCGCCGCCGGCGATGGGGGAGAAGAAAGAAGGTTCTCCTCGATCAGGTCCCTCACGCCGGACCACTCCGACAGGGATACGGAGAACCCCGCCGCCGAACGATGCCCCCCCCAGGAGAGAAGGCGGGGCGCCAGCGGCTCCAGGACCTTCAGCGCGTCCACCCCCTGGGGAACCCTGAGCGTCCCCCTGACATGATCACCCGAAAGCGAAGCGAGGGCCACCGACACGCCCGCCTCGGAGCAGATACGGCTCGCCACCCCGCTGAGGACCCCCACGGGCCAGGCGTAGTCCCCCATGACGACGGGGGCCCCTTCCTCCATCTTCGGGTGGATCTCCTCCAGGATCTCTGCGGCCAGGGACTGCCTCTTCCTGTTGAGGTCGACCAGCTCCCTGGCCTTGCCCTCCAGGTCGGGACCACCGAGCAGGGTTTCGACGGCGATATCGGCCACCCCCAGCCTGCCCGCCGCGTTCAGGCAGGGGATGACTTTCATGGTGAGGAGTTCCTCATCGACCTCTTCGAGGCGGTGCCCCGTCCCGGCTATGAGGGCGCGGAGGCCCCTCCTTTCGGACCGCCGCAGAGTCCCGATCCCCCTGGAGTAGATCGCGCGGTTCAACATCCCCAGGGGTACGTGGTCCGCCAGGGTGGCAATGGCGACGAGTTCCATCCTGGGGTCGACCCACTCCGGGGGGGCGATCCCCTCGCGCCTCGCCCAGGCCCAAAGAACCCCCGTGGCGCAGAGGGTCTGGGCCTCACCGGAGCCTCCGGCGTGAGGGTTGACCACGAAGGCGCCCTCGGGCAGCGTCTCTCCGGGAAGATGGTGGTCGAAGACGATCACGGGGATGCCCGCCTCCCGGGCGACGCCGAGGGCGTCGTTATCCCTGGTCCCGCAGTCGACGGTGATCAGAAGGTCGCAGCCGTTCTGTGCTATCGTCCTGACGACCTTCTCATGGACCCCGTAACCCTCGCGGTGCCTTTGGGGGATAAAATACCTGACCTGGCGGAACGAGGCAAGGGCCAGCTCCATGGCGAGGGCCGTGGCGCAGGCCCCGTCGGCGTCGTAATCACCATAGACGACGACCCTTTCGATCCCCCGGAGGCTCTTCCAGAGGTCCGCGGCCGGGGCTGAGAAAGGCCCCAGGTCGATGCCGGCCATCGAATCGTCGAGGCCCGGGTCCAGCTGCGCCCGGGCCTCGCGGGGGTCATCCCCCGAGAACCCTCTCATCCTCAGCAGGAGAGCGGTCAGGGGTGAGCAGGACACTCTCTCCGCGAGGATCCTGGCGTCGTCGTCCACCTCCCGGAGCTCCAGCCGGGAGACGGGGATCTCCCCGATCACTGCCCTTCCTTTTCCGCTTCCGGTTCCGCCGCACCTTCCTCGGAAGTCACCCCGGGGAGCCGGGCCTCTTGCTCGCCCTCGCGCCGTTCAACACTGTGCCCCAGGGCTTCCACTTTCGGTCCTTCCACGCCTTCCTCGGAGCGCTGAACCCTGAGTTCGGCCTCGTGCCGTTCCCCGCTGAATCTCAAGGCTTCCACCAGGGTCGACTTTTCGCCCTCCAAGTCCTTGATCCTGGCTTCCTTTTCCTTTACCTGCCGTACATACTTCGACCTGCTCTCCATCGACGCGAAAAGGGATACCAGCCACATCAGGACCCCCCCCGCGGCGAAGAGCATCACTTCCCAGATGCCCTGGGGGAAAGACAGCTCCCATATCAAGAACCTGACCAGGACCTCCCCGGTGTTCTGGAAGGCGTATACCGCCGCCACCAGCATTGCCATGGCGATGGCAAGGGCGTAACTTTTCATCTCCTCACCCCTTTTGGGAATCGGGTCTTCACTGCCGTGAATAGATTATCCTGTTCTCTGCTCCGTTGGCAATCTTTTCTTGAAACGTCCCTGGGGGTGCTGCTTGTCCTCCCTTTCCAGGCTCTTGAGGTACTGCTCTCTCTCCCCTCCCTCCCAGAGGGGGTCGAAAAGTTTATGGATGCTCCCCGAATAATCGTCCAACCCCCTGGAAAGTTCCGTGAGGATGCGCTCAGAACCGGGGTGGGTCGCCCGCGCCCCATGGGTCTTTACCACTTCCCTCAGCACTTGGGGATGGTCGATGATCATGCAGGGGCAGAGGAGGTTGTCGTCATCGTAGGGTTGCCTGTCCCTAATGTCACGGAAGAAGGGGCTCTGGATCACCTCCAGGAGGCTCTTGTCGATTATGTTGTCCACGGCGAAATGGACGAAGACGCAGGGTTCCACATCCCCGCTGGAGATCACATGGAGATATCTTTCGCCCCCGGCCATGCACCCGTCCACGAAGGGGCCGTCGTTCCAGAAGTCACCGAGGAATATGGGGTATTTCCGCCGCCATTCGGTGACCTTTCTATGGAGGGCCGCCCTCTGCGCGGGCGTGGCCATGTAACCCAGGTCGGGGTCGTCGCCGGTGGGGATATACTGGAAGAACCATCCGACCTTGCAGCCATGGTCAAGCATCTCTTCCAGGAAGGCATCGGAGGCGATGTAATCGGCGCTCGACCTGGTGCAGGTGGCGCTGAAGCCGAAGAGCAACCCCGCCTCGGAGAGCCTGCCGAAGGTCTCCATCACGCGGTCATACATCCCACGGCCCCTCCTCATGTCGGTCTCCTCCCGGGAACCCTCGACGGAGACCATGGGGGCTACATTCCCCAGCTTCACAAGCCGCCCCACGGTGACTTCATCCAGGAGCGTCCCGTTCGTGTAGACCTGGAAGAAACAGTCGTGATGCTTTTTCCAAAGGTCCAGCAGGTCGGGCCTCACGAAACACTCCCCGCCGGAGAAGGTGAAGAAGTACATGCCCAGTTCCTTGGCCTCATCGATCAGCCTGTCGATCCTCTCGAGAGGCAGGTCGTCTTCCTTGGAGTACCCTCCGGCGTAGCACCCCTTGCATCTCAGGTTGCACCTCATGGTGGGGCTTATTACCATGAAATTGGGGAGATGGACGCCCAGTTCCGCCTCCTTCCTGTCCCTTATGTCCCTTCCCACGAGGAGGAAGTTGACGAAGAAGTTGCTGATGGCCTTGCGTCGGCAGTTGGGGTGAAGGTCGGTGAAGATCCTCCTGAAGACCCTGGTCGCCGGGTGGTCTTCCCGTGCCATCCTCGCGAGGTCGTGGAAACTCTCCTTGTAGTACCGTGCCGGGGACAGCTTCGAAAGGAGTTCAAAGAGGTCCGCGAGCTTGCCCTCGTCGTCGGAAGTGGAAGTTTCCACGATCTTCTCAAGCAACCTGGAGGATACGAAACCCTTCAGGCGGTCAAAAGAGGCTGCAGACATGAAAATCCCTCCCTCTTGCGAATATCTGCATTCGTGCGCTCTTTCACCGTAATATAGATCGCTATGAAAATATTATACCTTTCGTCGGCATCCGTCAAAAAAGCGTGGGGGGCCGTTCCCCGGCCCCCCACGCCTCGTTTCCCTGCCCCCTCGGTCACGCCTTCTCCGGGGACCTCAGGTACCACTCGCCCAGCAGGGCTCCCGCGATGCAGACGGAACTGTAGGTACCGGCCACGATCCCGATGAGCAGCGCCAGGGCGAAGTTCGCGATGACCGGCCCTCCCCAGAGGAAAAGGGTCACGACGGGGAAAAGGGTGGTCAGGGAGGTGTTGACGGTCCTCGAGAGAGTCTCGTTTATCGAGTCGTTCACGAGGGTGATCATCCCCCGTTGCCGAAGACCCTTCCAGTTCTCCCTGACGCGGTCGAAGACGACGATGGTATCGTTCAGGGAGTAGCCCACGATGGTAAGGACCGCGGCGATGAACGGCAGGGACACTTCCCTCCCGAGCAGCGAGAAGGCCCCGAGGGTTATTACCGTGTCGTGGACCAGTGCGGCGACGCTCACCACGGCGAAACGGAACCGGAACCTGACCGTGATATAGACCAGTATCCCTCCAAGGGCGATGACCAGGGCTACGGCGGCCTGCTGCCGTAGTTGCTCACCCGCCACGGGGCCTACCTTTTCAAGGCGGAGCACCTCGACCTCCCCAAACCTGGAGCGAAGCGCCGAGAGAACCTCCTGGGCGGCCTTGTCGTCGTAGGAACTCATCCTGATGAGCACCCCGTTGTCGCTGTAAGCCTGGATAATGGCCTGGCCCTGACCAGCCTCGGCGAGGACCTCCCGGACCTCGGCCACCCCTACGGGGTGGGAGAACTCCACCTGGGCCAGGTTGCCCCCGGTGAAGTCGATCCCCAGGTTCAAGCCCTTGAAGCCGAGCAACCCCAGGCTGACGACCACCAGGACAAGGCTTAGGGAGAGGGTCACCTTCCTCATGCCCATGAAATCGATGTTCTTCCTGATCTTGAGTATCATCGCCTTTTCCCCCTTGCTCCCGACGGCGCCGCTTCAACCCTGCCACGCCCCCTGGACTGGAAAATATGCAGGAGCGCCCTGGTGACGACGACGGCGCTGAAGACTCCGGCGACGATCCCTATGGAAAGGGTGACGGCGAAACCCCTCACCGGCCCGGTGCCGAAGTAAAAAAGGACCGCCGCGGCTATGAGGGTCGTTATGTTGGCGTCGAGGATGGTCGTCAGGGCCTTTCGGAACCCGGAGTCCACGGCGGCCTGGGGGGTTTTGCCCCCGGCGATCTCCTCCTTCATTCTCTCGTAGATCAGGATATTGCCGTCCACGGCCATCCCCAGGGTCAGGATGATGCCCGCGATGCCGGGCAGGGTGAGGGTGGCCCGAAAGCCGATAAGACCCGCGAAGACCAGCAGCATGCAGGCCACAAGGGCAGCGTCGGCCGCCAGCCCCAGGGTCCGGTAGTAGATCAGCATGAAGATCAGCACGAGGACGGCCCCTACCAGGCCGGCCCTGACACCGGAATTAATGGAATCCGAACCCAGGGTCGGGCCCACCGACCGGTTCTCAAGGATCTCCACCGCGACCGGGAGGGCGCCGGCCCTGAGCATTATGGCGAGGCGCTGCGCCTCGGCCGTGGAGAACCGACCGGAGATCTGGGCATTGCCCCCGCTGATCCTCTCCTGGACCACCGGTGCCGAGATGACCTTGTTGTCGAGGCAGATGGCTATCTGGCGGCCTACATTGGCAGCCGTGGCCTCGTCGAAAAGCTTCGCGCCCTGGGAGCTGAACTTCAGCGTGACCACGGGGCGCCCCAGGTTGTCAAAACCCGTCTTGGCGTCCTCCAGGTCCTTGCCCCCCACATAGGCGCGACCCAGGAGGTAGGCTTCACCCTCTTCGCTCCTGGCCAAAACCTTGTCCGGGTCCTTTTCGGCCTTGAGGCGCATCTCGTCGGCAGCCCTGTCGAACTGTCCCCGGACCGCTTCCCACCTCGCCTGGGCCTCCAGGAACTCGTCCTCGGTGTCGTAGTTGGGCCGCTGCGGGCCGGGGGGGACAGTCCCCGTCGATTCGTAGACGTGCCTGAACTCCAGCAGCGCCGTCTTGCCTATGAGTTCCAGTGCCGCCTCGGGGTCGGCCACCCCGGGGAGGTCGACGATGACCCTGTCCTTCCCTTCCCTCTGGATGACGGGCTCCGTGACTCCGTACTGGTCTATCCTGTTCCGCAGTACCGCGAGAAGACGCTCGACGCTGTCATCGGTCAGCGGGTTCTCGGCGGTGCCCTGGGCCTGGAGCAGGATATGGGCCCCTCCCTTGAGATCCAGCCCCAGACGGACCCTCCCCTTGATGGGGAAGACGAAGAGCAGGGCGGCCACTACCACTACCACGACAAGAATAAGCCGCCAACGATCCTTTTTGAGCATGTGCCTTCCTCCCCTGTTGAAAACCTTACTCTCCACGGGGGCGGACCTTAAACCGCCCCGACGGCCGAGCCTTTCATAAAAAACGGAGCGGACGCCCGGCATCCACTCCGAAGGAAGCCCTGACCGGCCCTCTATTGACGAAGAAGACCATCGCCGGCCGGACGGTGGCTAGTCGGCCGGGTGTTCATCCTGCTTTTTCATCTGGATGGAAGCTTTGAGGATCCTCGCCTTGACCCCGTCGGCGATCTCGATAATGTAGCTATCGTCCTTGATATCCTTTACGGTGCCGTAGAAGCCGCCGGCGGTGACGACCACGTCCCCGTTGCGTATCGATGCCAGCATCTCATCGTGCTTCCGCTGGCGCTTCTTCTGGGGCCTGATGATCAGAAAATAGAAGATGACGACAAAAACTCCAAGCGGCAGGAGCATACTCAAGAGTCCACTCTGTCCCTGCAATAGCAACGCCTCCCTCTTTATCCTCACCCTTCGAGGATCATTTTCGCACTGAACATTCTATCATGACATGAAAGCAATCGGAACACTACCGGGGCCCGGGCGCACTTAGGCCATGCGCCCTTTTAGGAAAAAGAGCAGTTTCTCCAGTTCGACCGAGATATCCACCCTGTAGACGAGGACCTCCTCGGGGACGGATATCGCCGTGGTAGCAAAGGTGAGGATCCCCTTGACGGTGCCGGCGGCCACCGCCCTGTCAGCCGATACCTGGGCCGCGGCGGCCGGAATTGTCAGGATCACGACCTCGATCCCCTTCTCACGGATTATCTCCGTCATTTCCTCGGAATCATAGCAGGGAACGCTGCAGATGACCTGGCCTATCTTGGCGGGGTCGTTGTCGAAAAGGGCCTCCAGCCTGAACTTCTCGCTTCTCAACGCCTTGTGCCCCAGGAGAGCTTCGCCGAGCCTCCCCACGCCCACGAGGGCGATCTTCCAGACCCTGTCGGGGGAAAGGATGTCGCTGACATGCCTGTAGAGGCGTTCCACGTGGTAACCCACACCCCGTTTGCCGATCTCGCCGAAGTAGGAGAGGTCCTTCCTCACCTGGCTCGCCTTCAGACCCAGCATTTCCCCTATTTCCTGGGAGGAGACCACCCTCCGTTCCTCGTTGTGAAGTTGCATGAGAAGCCTGTAGTAAAGCACCAGGCGTTCAACGGTCGGTTCCGCTACCCTCATCGTTCCTGCCTCCTCAAGAATGGCTCGCCGGGATGGCTGCTCTACCCTCTCACCAGGGTCTCTGATCGTCACTCACCTGCTTCTGGCCTATCAGTTCGAAGGCCTCCCCGCCCCGCTTCAGGAGGGATTCATCCACGGAAGTGACCTTGATGGTCAGGATCTTCCTCGGGAAGGCCACCTCGATGATGTCACCCGGTTTCAGCCCCCTGGAAGAGCGCACCGGGACGCCCCCAACCCGTACCGCGCCGTGGGTGATCATCTCCTGGGCGTAACTCCTCCTTTTAACAACCCGGGACAGCTTGAGAAAACGGTCAACCCGCAAGACAGGCGCCNNACAGGCGCCTCCCTGAAGTTCATCCGTGAACATTATAACAAATGATTTGTATCATTGCTTAAATTACGGCAAACCTCGAGAGAGCGGGCCTATACCGTCTTCAATCGAGGAAGTCCCTGAGCTTTTTGCTCCTGCTGGGGTGCCTGAGCTTCCGCAGGGCCTTGGCCTCGATCTGCCTTATCCTCTCCCGGGTAACGCCGAAGCGTTTCCCCACTTCCTCAAGGGTGTAAGGGTGGCCGTCCTCGAGGCCGAACCTCAGCCGCAGGACCTCCTTTTCCCTCTCGGTGAGTTCCTCGAGCATCCCCTCCAGCTGCTCCCTCAGCAACTGGACCGCGGCGGCGTCCTCGGGGCTGGGGAGGTTCTTGTCCTCGATGAAGTCGCTCAGCTGGCTGTCCTCCTCCTCGCCGATGGGGGTCTCCAGCGAGACCGGCTCCTGGGCTATCCTCTGGATCTCCTCTACCCTTTCCGCGCCAATAGCCATCTCCGCGGCGATCTCCTCCGAGGTGGGCTCCCTCCCGAGCCTCTGGACCAGTTGCCTCGAGACCCTGATGAGCCTGTTGATGGTCTCCACCATGTGGACGGGGATCCGGATCGTCCTGGCCTGGTCGGCGATGGCCCTGGTGATGGCCTGGCGGATCCACCACGTCGCGTAGGTGCTGAACTTGAAACCCTTGCGGTAATCGAACTTCTCCACGGCACGGATGAGGCCGAGGTTGCCTTCCTGGATGAGGTCCAAAAACAGCATGCCCCGGCCGATGTATTTCTTGGCTATGCTGACCACGAGCCTGAGGTTGGCCTCCACCAGGTGACTCTTTCCCGCGGGGTCGCCGGCTTCGACGAGCTTGGCCAGCTCCACCTCCTCTTCAGGCTTGAGCAGGGAGATCTTACCTATCTCCCTCAGGTACATCCTGACGGGGTCCGACAAGGGCAGGTCCTCCAGGACACCCATCTCCTCGCTGTACTCGGTCGCCGGCGGGGATGGGGAGTCGTCGCGGGGCTCGCTCTTGGCCTTCTCGACCTCCACCAGGTCTATACCGAGTTCACTGAGGTTGAAGTAAAGGGTGTCCAGGGTCTCCTCGTTCATCATCTCCCCCGGCAGATGCTTCTCAATATCGTCGTAGGTCACGAAACCTTTCTCCCGTCCCACGTGGAGCAGTTCCTTGAAACTCTCTATGTACTTTGCCACTTCTCTCGGGGCCACCTCGGCCTCCCCGGTCGGGTCGACGGCGTCTTCCGCGTCGGCCGTATCGAGGACTTCAAGCTCTTCCGGGGTCTTCTCAACGTCGGTCATGGCTTCAACGGTCCCTCCTTTTGAGTTTTCTGGCGAGTTCGAGGTATTCCCTCATCTCTTCGGGGGAGGCTTCTCCCCTGGCGTGCCTTTCCCTGAGGGCGTCGAACCTGTCCTTTGATCTCATGGTCCCGAGGGCTGAAAGGACGATGTCCCACATGTCTTCCCGCTCGCCGTTTTTAGCGCAGTGCCCCCACCCCGTCGAAATGAGCCTCATGGGGTAGTCGTCACCGGCTTCGGCCCACCTCGACCTCAACTCCTCGGTGCTGTCACCCGAGAGGATCGACAGGGCCACGGCCTTGGCACCCTCTTCCGAGAGGAGCGCCAGCGCCCGGGCGGGTTCCACCTCGGCCCTTTTCCTTTCATCAGTCCAAAGGAGGTAACAGAAGGCCGCTTCCCACGGGTCCACGGGTTTGCAGCCGCCGGGGGAGCCCCTGTCCTCATATATATATACGCTCCCGGGGTCCGGAATGCCTTTTTTCCCGGCCCGGCCCACGGACCTTCGGGCTTCCCTCAGGAGGTCGACCATCTCCGGCAGCAGAAGGCCCAGGCCCTGGGCCACCTGGGTGATGTGCCTGTTGGCCTCCAGTGGGGGCAGCTCCGCCAGGCTCTCGATGATCTCCCTCCTCGCGGCGGTCTTCCGCCCCTCGTCGGATAATTCCTCGCTCTTGACCCTGATGTGAAAAAGCGGGAGAGGTTCGGACCCCTTGATCAACCCCAGGAAATGCTCCCGTCCGCCGGGGGCGCTGACGACATCGTCGGGGTCCTTGCCCGTGGGGAGAACCACTACCCTGATGTCCAGGCCGCTCTTTTGCAGGGCATACATCCCCCTGATCGTGGCCTCCTGCCCCGCCGCGTCGGAGTCGTAACAGATGAGGCACTGGTCGGCGAACCTCTTGAGGAGGTCCGCCTGCTCTCCTGCCAGGGCTGTCCCCAGGGATGCGACCGCCTCGGGGAAACCCGCCATGTGGAGTTTTATGGCGTCCATGTAGCCTTCGACGAGGATCGAGCGGCCCTTCTCGCGGATCGGTGACTTCGCCGCGTTCAGAAGATAGAGAGTCCTCCTTTTACTGTAGAGTTCGCCCTCGGGACTGTTGATGTACTTGGCACCCTCGCCGTCCACTAGGCGCCCCCCGAAGGCGACGAGCCTCCCCTGGAGGTCCCTGATGGGGAAAATGACCCTGCCCCTGAAGCGGTCATAAACCCGCGTCCCCTCGCCGGCCAGGAGCCCGGCAGCCATGGCGTCCCCGGCCGGGATGCCGGAGGCGTCGAGTTCCCTCTTGAGCAAGTCCCAGGAGGGGGGCGCCCACCCCAGCTCGAAGGTTGCTGCATCGGAAGCGCCGATGCCCCTCCTCTTGAGGTACCTCCTGGCGCTCTCCCCTTGCGGCCCCGCCAGGGACCGCCGGAAAAAGGCGAGGGCCTTCTCCATGGCGCCCGCCGCCCCCTTCGATCGCCCCCGGCGACCATCGGGGCGTTCCAGGGTCACCCCCGCCCTGTCGGCCAGCAGGGCCAGCGCCTCGGGAAAGGTCATGCCCTCCTTTTCCATCACGAAGGAAAAGAGGTCGCCGCCCCGGCCGCAGCCGAAACAGTGGTAGGTCTGCCGTTCCGAGGAGACGAAGAACGAGGGCGTTTTCTCGGCGTGAAAGGGGCAGAGCCCCCGAAAGCTCTTACCGGCCCTCCTGAGCTGGACCGACTCACCGATCAGTTCCACGATGTCGATCCGGTCCTTGATCGTCCTTACGGCGTCCTGGTCCAATACTGCACCACCTTCCCCGGGCGACCCCGGCAGACAGGCCGGGGGAGGGCAACCGGTCGCCCTCCCCCGCCGTTATCGAGCCTGGTCCTCTTCTTCTGCCCCGTCGATGCGAAGGGCGGCCCCCCTAGACGAACAACGGCGCCAGGACCAGGGCTACCACCGACATCAGTTTTATCAGGATGTTGAGGCTGGGACCGGCGGTATCCTTGAAGGGGTCCCCGACGGTATCACCCACGACGGCCGCCTCGTGGGGCTCCGAACCCTTCCCCCCGTGGTTGCCCTCCTCGATGAACTTCTTGGCGTTGTCCCAGGCGCCGCCGGCGTTGGACATGAAGATGGCCATCATGACTCCCGTGATGATGGCCCCACCCAGCAGTCCGCCGAGGGCCTCCGCCCCGAGCACAAGGCCTACGACCACAGGGCTGACCACGGCGAGGGACCCGGGGATGATCATCTCCTTGAGGGAAGCCCCGGTGGATATCTCTATGCAGCGCTCGTACTCGGGCTGGCCTTCACCCTCCATTATGCCGGGTATCTCGCGGAACTGGCGGCGCACCTCGTCGATCATCTGGGAGGCGGCCCGGCCGACGGCCTGGATCGTCAGGGCGCTGAAGACGAAGGGGAGCATACCTCCGATGAAAAGGCCCACCATGACCCTGGGGTTGTTGATATCGATGACCTCCAGGCCCACCGCGGTGGCATAGGCGGCGAAGAGGGCCAGGGCCGTGAGGGCCGCCGACCCGATGGCCAACCCCTTCCCTATCGCCGCGGTGGTGTTCCCCACCGCGTCGAGCCGGTCCGTTATCTTGCGGACCTGGGGTGGCATGTGGCTCATCTCGGCTATGCCGCCGGCGTTATCGGCGATGGGGCCGTAAGCGTCGACGCTGAGGGTCATCCCGGTGATGGAGAGCATGCCGACGGCCGCGCAGGCGATGCCGTAGAGGCCGCCGAACCTGACGCCGACTAGGATGGAACCGCAGAGCATCAGGACGGGGATGGCGGTGGACTTCATGCCGACCCCGAGGCCGGCCAGGATGTTTGTCGCCGTCCCCGTGATGGAGGCCTGGGCTATCCCCTTGACGGGGGGATAAGCCGAAGAGGTGTAGTACTCCGTTACGAGACCTATGAGGACGCCGACGGCCACCCCGGAGAGGACGGCCCAAAAGAGGGTTATGTCACCGAAAACGGCTTTGGTCATGAAGTAGGAACCGGCTATCATGAGGGCCCCTGTGACGAGGGTCCCTATCCTGAGGGCCAGTTGGGGGTCCCCCTCCTCGCGGACTCTCACGAAAAAGGTCCCCAGAACCGCCGAGACGATCCCGAGGGAGGCCAGGAGCAGAGGGTAGACGACCCCCGTGTCGCCGAAAGCCACCAGGCCTATGGCCATGGCCGCGATGATGGAGTTCACGTAGGACTCGAAAAGGTCGGCCCCCATGCCGGCGATATCGCCCACGTTGTCGCCCACGTTGTCGGCGATAACGGCCGGGTTCCTCGGGTCATCCTCGGGGATGCCCGCCTCCACCTTGCCCACCAGGTCGGCCCCCACGTCGGCGGCCTTGGTGTATATCCCGCCGCCGACCCTGGCGAAGAGGGCTATGGAGCTGGCCCCGAAGCCGAAACCGGTGATGATGTTGGGGTCCTTGAAGAACGCGTAGCAGATGATGATGCCGATTATCCCTATGCCGACGACGGACATGCCCATGACGGTCCCGCCGGTGAAGGCTATTCTGAGGGCCGGGTTCATGCCCTGCCCGGCGGCGAAGGCCGTCTTGCCGTTGGCCCTGGTGGCGACCCTCATGCCCACCAGCCCTGCGAGGCCGCTGCAGAAAGCCCCGAGAAGGAAGGAAACGGCCATGGGGTGACCGATCTTGAGCCAGAGGACAGCGCCGACGACCACAACGAAGGGGATCAGCGCCCTGTACTCCCTGGAGAGGAAAGCCATGGAACCCCTCTGAATGATCCCGGACAGTTCGTTCACCCGTTCATTGGTGACCTCGAAAGACCTGATGCGCCCCGACGAGAACAGGGCGAACGCCAGCGCGAGCAGCCCAGCCCCACCGGATATCCAGACGATCTGTGCCAACATTCAAGGAACCTCCCTGCATAATATGAAGTCTTGAAGGACAAAAGACGGCCCGCCTCCCGGGCGGGCGTCAGGTATATCCTATCGCCCACCCTTTCGTGGCGGGCGACCATCATTATAGACAGCCGAGCCCTTTACCGCAAGGACGTTCCCGGGCAACGTCAGGGTAGGGCCCTGATATGGACGCTCACTCCGTCTTCGGGGTCGAAGTCCCCCTTGAGGGAGCCCAGCATCCCGGAGACGCCGCCGGCGATGAACTCCCCGACGAAGGACTTCACAGGGATCCTCCTCCCGTGGCTGTAGACCTCGGCCGGCGAGGTCTCGGCCTTGCGGACCATGGATGACACCAGGTCGGCCAATTCCTCCTCCTGCCCGGCGCAGAAGTGCCTTTCCTTCCCGCAGGGGTTGTCCCTGTCGTAAAAAGCCACCACGCCCACGACCCCTTCGGGTATGCCCTCGGGGTCCCCGACCCATATCTTCGGTAGGGTCAGTTCCTTCCCGCCCTCGAGGAGAAGAAGATGCCTGCCGGGGAAGTAGAGGGCTGCCAGGCGGCCGGGGTCCATGTCCTGTCTCCCGTCCTCCAACCGGAGGCCGTCCGATCCCCAGAGCGCCACGGGACCCGTAATTTGCGCGAGCAGACCCGAATCGGTCTCCGCCGGAGAGAGGACCTCTTCGTGGGTCCGCTTCACGTAGGCCACGTCCAGCCCCCTCTCCTTGAGCAGGGGGAGGAGCTTTTTGCAGAGGGTGGTCTTCCCGCTGTCCTTGAAACCACTCACGGCCAAAATGAAGGGCATGACGCGTCACCTCCCGTCACTCGGTTTCAGTTCTCATGCCGCATGCGCTGCCAGATCCTCCTGTAGCTGTCCAGGAAGAAAAAGAACATCGAAAGGATCAGGGGCCCGATGAAGATCCCCAGGAAACCCCAGGTGGCCAGGCCGCCGACGACGCCGGTGAAGATTATCAGGATGTGGACCTTGCTCCCCTCGGAGATGAACATGGGCCTTATGAAGTTGTCAATGGCGCTCACCACGAGGAGAGCCCAAACGGCCAGGAAAATGGCGGATCCCGTCCTCCCCTCCGCGAAGAGATAGGCGGCCCCTGGGAGGAGCACCAGGGGAGTGCCCACGAAGGGGATTATGGCCAGGATGAACATGGCCCCCGCGAAAAGGAGGGGGCTCGGAAGCCCGACCCACCACCACCCGAACCCCCCGAGGAAGGCCTGGATGCCCGCGGTGAAGGTGATCCCGTAGACCACCGACTGGAGGATCTGCTCTGCCTTGCCGAATATCTCATCCCGCTCGTTCAGTGAGAGGGGCAATATTTCCCTTACATAGTCGAGGATCTTGTGACCGTCCCTGAGCATAAAGAAGGACGCGACGGCGATCACGATCAACTGGTAGAACGTCCGGAAGGCGTTGCTGAGGAAGCCCCGGGAGACGGAGGCTATGTAAGAAGCGAACCACCTACCGGCCTGCCTGAAAGTGTCACCAAGGTACTCGAAGTGCTCCACGTAGGGGGTGAGCCTCGACGAGAGCCAATGGGGAAGGAGTTCGAGCAGCGTGGGCATCTCGACCCCCTCGAACTGCTGCATGAGGTCGGCCACCTTGCCGTAAAGCCTGACACCTTCCCTGGCGATCAGCGTGCCCATGAGGCCGGCGGGGACCACCAGCACGATGAGGATGGCCGCCGTGGTTATCCCCGCCGCCACGTTCGACCACCGGCCTGAGAAAGCCCTCCTGTAGATCAGCAGGTAAAGGGGGTAGGCGAAGTAGGAGAGTAGCGACGACCAGGCGAGGGGCCGCAAGAGAGGTGCGGATACCGTATAGGAGAGGACGGAGAGCATGGCGAAGACCACTATGAAGGGCAGGTAGATCCCCCACTGCCCCTGGGGTTTCATCTTTACCCCGTCACCCAAGTCCCTTTGGCACCCCCCTTTTCACCCCGGGCCCGGCTATGGCGATGGGTTATTCCCATTCTATCGTCGCCGGGGGTTTACCGGTTATGTCGAAGACAACCCTGTTGATGCCGTCTACTTCGTTACAGATCCTCCTGGAGACCCTGTCCAGGAGGTCGGAGGGCAGTCTGACCCAGTCGGCGGTCATGCCGTCGGATGATACCACGGCTCTCAGCACCACGACCTCCGCGTAGGTCCTGGCGTCGTCCGTGACGCCGACGCTCCTCACAGGAAGGAGCACGCAGAAGGCTTGCCACATCTTATCATAAAGCCCCTCAGCCCTTATCTCGGCAATGAAAAGGGCGTCGGCCTTCCTCAGGGTTTCGAGCCTTTCGCGGGTCACTTCACCGAGGCAGCGGACGGCAAGGCCCGGCCCGGGGAAGGGGTGCCTCCCCAGGATCTTCTCCGGGACGCCGATAAGGGCGCCTATCCTGCGGACCTCGTCCTTGAAGAGGTCCCGGAGGGGCTCGAGGAGATGAAAGTCCATCTCCTTGGGGAGCCCGCCCACGTTGTGGTGGCTCTTGACGGCCGCAGCTCCCTTACCTCCGGGGCCGCTCTCGATCACGTCGGGGTAGATCGTGCCCTGCAGAAGCCAGGAAGCCCCCCCTATCTCCCGAGCCTTGCGCTCGAAGACCCTGATAAAGGTCTCGCCAATGGCCTTGCGCTTCACCTCGGGGTCAGTCACCCCTTTAAGGGCCGAGAGGAAATCATCGGAGGCATCCACGTAATGCACCTTCAGCCCCAGGGATCCCCGGTAGGTCTCCAGGACCTGCTCGGCCTCGTTCAGCCGGAGGAGGCCGCTGTTGACGAAGATGCATTCCAGGCGATCGCCGACGGCTTTCGAAGCGAGAACGGCGGCCACGGTCGAGTCTACGCCGCCGGAGAGACCGCAGACGACACGGCCGCCGCCTACAGTGCTCTTCATCTCCCCCACGGTCGTTTCGACCCACTCTCCGAGGTCCCAGGCCTTCCGGCACCGGCAGACATTGAAAAGGAATCTGGAAAGGATGTCGGCACCGCCCGGGTCCTGGGGCGCCTCCGGAAGGAAGGCCACGGCCGAAACCCTGGAGCCGGGGCCTTCAAAAGCCGCTATCGCGCCGGACTCGCTCCTGGCGGTGATCGTGAACCCTGGGGGCGGCGACAGGACGCGGTCCCAGCGGCTCACCCAGACCTCCGTTTCGGCGGGGAATCCTTCGAGGAGGGTGCCTCCGGCGCCTTCCAAAAGGATCCTGGCCCTCCCGAACCCGACGGGTTCACCCCTTTCGACCTCGCTGCCCAGGAGACTGGCGATCAACGGCATACCGTAGCAGACGCCCAGGACTGGGACCTTCCCGTCGAGCAATTCCACGGGGACCTTGAGCGAGTCCTCTTCGAGGACCGTCCCCGGGCCCCCGATGATGATCAGCCCCGCTGGGTCCCTGGCCATAATGGCTTCATAACCGGCATCGCAGGGGACTACCTCGCTGAAGACACCCTTTTCCCGGACCCTCCTGGCGATCAGCTGGGTCTGCTGAAAACCGCAATCGATGATGACGATGGTCTCTCTCGTTCCTGGGCTCAAAAGGATCACCTCTCACGACACAAGTTTATCAGAACAGCGACGGCGCTCTCACAATGAAAAAAGGGCCCCCGCGGGGGCCCTTCCTGTACTAGAGGGTCTATCAATAATCCATCCCGCCCATGCCGCCGGGCATCGCGGGCATCTCGCTCTCCTTCTTGGGCTTTTCGGCCATGAGGGTCTCCGTAGTGAGGACCATGGAGGCTATGGAGCCGGCGTTCTGGAGGGCGCTCCTGGTGACCTTGACCGGGTCGATGATGCCGGACTTGATCATATCCTCGTACTCGCCGGTCATGGCGTTGAAGCCGAAGCCCTTCTTGAGGCCATGGACCTTTTCGACCACCACGTCGCCCTGGAACCCGGCGTTGGCGGCGATCAGGTGGATCGGCGAGATGAGGGCCTTCTTGACGATGGTAGCGCCGGTCTTCTCGTCGCCTTCGAGTTTGGCGATGAACTTGTCGAGGGGCTCGATGGCGTTGATCAGGGCCACTCCTCCCCCGGCCACGATGCCTTCTTCCACGGCGGCCCGGGTGGCGTTGAGGGCGTCCTCGATCCGGTGCTTCAGTTCCTTCTGCTCCGTCTCGGTGGCGGCCCCGACCTGGACGACGGCCACTCCGCCCACCAGCTTGGCGAGGCGCTCCTGGAGCTTCTCCTTATCGTACTCGGAGGTGGATTCCTCCAGTTCGGCCTTGATCTGGGCGGCGCGCTTCCTGATGGCGTCGGGATCGCCGGCGCCTTCGACGATCGTGGTCTCTTCCTTGGTCACTCTGACCTTCTTGGCCTTGCCGAGCATGGAGAGATCGGCGTTCTCGAGCTTGAGACCGATCTCCTCGGAGATCACCTGTCCACCGGTCACGATGGAGATATCCTGGAGCATTGCCTTGCGCCGGTCGCCGAAGCCGGGGGCCTTGACGGCGACGACCTGCATCGTCCCGCGGAGCTTGTTGACCACGAGTGTCGCGAGGGCTTCACCCTCGACGTCCTCGGCGATGATCAGCAGGGGCTTGCCGGTCTGGACCACTTTCTCGAGGAGGGGGACCATGTCCTTGACGCTGTTGACCTTGCCGTCGTTGATGAGGATGTAGACGTCCTCCAGGTGGGCCTCCATGCGCTCGGGATCGGTCATCATGTAGGGGCTCACATAGCCCTTGTCGAACTGGAGACCCTCGACCATCTCCAGGGTGGTGCCGACGGTCTGGCTGTCCTCGACGGTGATGACGCCCTCTTCCCCGACCTTCTCCATGGCCTCGGCGATCAGTTCGCCTACGGCGCGGTCATTGGCGGAGATGGCGGCCACTTGGGCGATCTTCTCCCGCTCCTTTACGTTGTGGGCCATCGCCTTGAGTTCGTCGACCACCAGGTCGACGGCCTTCTCTATGCCGTGCCGCATGAGGGCGCCGTTGGCGCCGGCGGCCACGTTCTTCATACCCTCAAGAATGATGGCCCTGGCGAGGACGGTAGCGGTCGTGGTGCCGTCGCCGGCCACGTCGTTCGTCTTTGAGGCCACTTCCTTCAGCAGCTGGGCTCCCATGTTCTCGAAGGGGTCCTCGAGTTCGATCTCCTTCGCTATGGTCACGCCGTCGTTGGTGATCGTCGGCGAGCCGAACTTCTTTTCGAGCACCACGTTGCGGCCCTTGGGCCCCAGGGTGCTCCCCACGGTATCGGTAACCTTGTTGATCCCGCGCTCAAGGGCTCTGCGGGCTTCTTCACCAAAAGAAAGGATCTTAGGCATTGCTGTTCTTCCTCCTTCCTGGCTCTTCAGGAAAATTATTTGTCCGGACTACTTCTCAAGGACGGCAAGGACGTCGCGCTCGCTGAGGATGAGCAGTTCCTCGCCTTCGATCTTGACTTCGGTGCCACCGTACTTGCTGAAAAGGACCTTATCGCCCTTTTTGACCTCGAGCGGCAGTTTCTGCCCGTTCTCCAGGACCCTTCCGGAGCCGATGGCCAGGACTTCCCCCTCCTGGGGTTTCTCCTTGGCGGTGTCGGGGATCACGATGCCCCCCCTTGTCTTCTCCTCCTGGGTGAGGACCTTCACAACTATCCTGTCACCGAGCGGCTTCAACTTCATTTCCATACCCCTCCCTGCGGACATAGGTTGAAAAAATGTTAGCACTCAATAGCATCGAGTGCTAAATGACCGCGAATGATATTAATAGGCTGGGCTTTCAATCTCAAGGGGTTTGACCATACTTCCGGGGTAAATAACGTTGAAAAGGACGGTATTTCTCTATATTTTCCTAGTTTACTTCCTTTTACGTGATCTTATCGGTCAGTGATGCCGAGGGATCCGGCGAGAGATCGGGTCCCGACGGGCCGGACCGAAGAAAGTTGAAAAGCCCGGCGGCGGCTATCATCGAGGCGTTATCGGTGCAAAGCTCAAGGGGCGGGATGAAAACGTTGTCCCCGAAACGGTCTCTGAAGGCCTTCCTGAGCGCCGAGTTGGCCGAAACCCCTCCGGAAAGGCAGACCCTCCCGACGCCGGTCAGCCTTGACGCGAGGACCATCTTTCCCAGCAGCGCCTCCACGGCGGCCTTCTGGAAGGAAGCGCAGATATCGGCCAAGGGAAGGCTCCGCTTTTCGCTTTTTATCCTGTTCACGGTCCACAACACGGCGGTCTTCAAGCCGCTGAAGCTGAACTCCACCCGACCGGTCGTGCCCAGGGGCACCGGGAGATCGAAGGAATCGGGGTCGCCCGAGGCGGCGAGCCGGTCCACCTCGGGGCCACCCGGGTAAGGCAACCCCAGCATCTTAGCCACCTTGTCGTAGCACTCCCCCGCGGCGTCGTCCCTGGTCCTCCCCAGGAGGGTGTAATCGCCCCATCCTTCCACCAGGATCACCTCGGTGTGCCCGCCGGATACGATCAGGCATAGGAAGGGCGTTTCGAGCCCCTCATGGGCTACGCGGTTCGCGAATATGTGGCCTTCCAGGTGGTTGACCCCCACCAGCGGGCAGCCCCAGGCCTGGGAAAGGCCCCTGGCCGTCATGAAGCCCACGATGAGCGACCCCATGAGCCCCGGCCCCGTGGTGACAGCCACGAGCCCCACCTGGCTCGATGGGGCCTCCACCCCGGCTTCGGCGAGGGCAGCTCTCAAAAGGGGGATGATGGCCTCCTGGTGCTTCCTCGAGGCGAGTTCCGGCACCACACCACCGAAAAGAGCGTGGTCCTTCGCCTGGCTTGAGAGCAAGGAGGACCTCACCCGGCCGTCAAAACCCAGGACCGCGACCCCCGTATCGTCGCAGCTCGTCTCGATGCCCACCACGACCGGGCCGTGTCCCGGGGGGCTCAATGCCGACAACCGGGGCACCCCTGGCAGGAACCTGAACAGCCCTTCGACCCCTTGCCGAGGGGCGGCCCCGCTTCGTGGATGAAGGCCCTGGCGCCGCAGCTCGGGCAGCGGGAGGGGCGGCACCCGCTCGTGAACCGCTCTCCGCAGGAGGCGCACCGGAAAAGGTGTTCGGCGCTCATTTCGCCGGCACGGTCCATTCGACGGAATCCTCCAGGTAAGCCATGGTCGTGGCCTTTCCGGGCGCCGCGCTCTCCAGGGGAACGACGATCGAAAGGATGCCCTCCGCACCGGAGGGGAGGTCACCCTCAGCGATGAAAGCCTTGTCCGTCAGGATATCTCCACGTTCCAGGCGCCTTCCCCCGATTGAAATATCGCACGGGTCGAAGGTCCAGAGCTTGTTGGCCTCGTAGCGGATGATGAAGAGGGCTTTCCCCTTGGCCTGGTCGGTTCCCCAGTAACGAGAATACCAGGAAAGCCACTCGGGAGGCATTTCGGTGCCCCGTACGGCATGGGCCAGGGCTTTATCCACGTAAACAAAGAGGATCTTACCCCTCGCCCCGATCACGAGGTCGCCCAGGAGCTGACCCTCCGGGTAGAGCGTGACGCTCCGTTCCTTCACCAGTGTCTCCAGGTCGGCGGAAAAGGCGGCCGCCGCGGAGACCAGCAGGATCATCGCCGCTAAAAACAATATAGGCTTCCTCAAAGGTTACAACCTCCCTTGGAGTAAAATCCGTAAATCGGAAAATCCGTGAATCGTAAACCGTTAATCGTTAATCGAAAAACCAAAATCGGAAAACGAGGATCAAAACCATGAATCGTGAATCGGAAACAAAATCCGTAAATCGTAAATCGGGAACCGTAAACCAGAAACCCAAGGCAAAGGCAAAAGTCGGGAATCAGCTCGCCGTTAACGAGGAGATTATCGGGGTGATCCCCGATACTGTTCCCCTTAATCTCTAAGTGACCGAATCAACCCACAAAGCATTTGGAAAATCCTGTCGGCTTTTTTATAAATGGGACTCCCGTCTTGCAGATATCCCAGATCAGCGGCCAGGCGGCACTGGGTCTCCAGTTCTCCCAGCGAACCCCTAGCTATCATCAGGAACCGGAGAAAATCCTTCCTAGAACCTCTGCATGCGCCTTCTGCTATGTTGCTTGGAATTGATACCGCGCAGCGTCTCAACTGCCCGGTCAACCCGTAGCGTTCCTCCGAGGGGAAACCCTTTGTGGCTTTGTAAATATCCTTAGCCAGTTCCATGGCTTGATTCCATACATCAAGATTACAATGAGGTCTCATACTTGTGGACAAATCGGAATAATCCCCCTTGATCATTCATCGATTCTCGACTCACAATTTCCGGTTCACGGATTTTGATTTCCGATTTACGTCTTTTGCCTTGGCCTTGGCTTCCCGGTTTCCGGTTTCCGGTTTCCGGTTTCCGGTTTCCGGTTTCCGGTTTCCAGTTTCTGGTTTCCGGTTTCCAGTTTCTGGTTTCCGCCTTTTGCCTTGGCCTTGGGTTTCCGATTCACGATTTACGATTCACGGCTTTTGGTTTCCGATTCACGATTCACGGCTTTTTCGATTCACGATTCACGATTCACGGCCCTTCCGATTCACGATTTACGATTTACGATTTACGGTTTTTGTATCCGATTCACGATTCACGATTCACGATTTACGGCCCTTCCGATTTACGATTCACGGCTTTTGGTTTCCGATTCACGATTCACGGCCCTTCCGATTCACGATTTACGGTTTTTGGTTTCCGGCCCTTGAAAGCCTCCACGATCCAGGCCCACTCAGGGCTCCCGGCCTTCCATGTGACCAGGGCGTAAGCCCCGGCGCCCAGCAGCAGCGGCAGTGCCATCCAGGAGCTCTTTGAAAGGATACTCCCGTAAAGAGGATAAGGAAACAGTATTTTCAGGCAAACCAGCAGCAGCCCCATCAGGCCCAACCCCAACGCCAGCGGGATGACCCAGTCCCGACGGAAGAGGCTCTCCGCGCTTTTTTGTCCCGGGAGCAGCCTCCAGGTCAGCAGCGCCGTCCCCGAAAAGGCCAGCGATGAAGCCAGGGCGAGGCCGTTTATCCCCATGGGCCTGATCAGGAGGAGGCTGAACACCACGTTGGCACCCACGCTGAAGGCAGTCACGATCATGGCCTCCCTGGGCAGACCCCGGGCGTAGAGCGCCCTGAGGAGGATCGTCGAGCAGGCCATCCCGGGAAGCCCGAGGGAGTACATTGCCAGGGCGCCGGCGGTCCCCCTCCACGCCCATTCGCCGAAGGCGGCCCGGAAGAAGAGCAGGTGGATGATCTCCCCGGAGAAAAGGACCATCCCCAGGGCCACGGGAAGGACGATGAAGAGGCCGTACCTCAGGGCCTCCCTCACGCCCTGGAAGAAGTCCTCCTCCCCCGCCAGGAGTTGCCGGGACAATTGGGGGAGTATGGCCTGGGATATGGCTATGACGAAGAGCCCCAGGGGCAGCTGGAGAACCCTGTCGGCATAGTTCAGGACCGAAATGGCCCCTTCCTCCAGGAACGATCCCAGCATGCGGCTGATGAGGGGAATGAGCTGGTTCAGGGAGAGCCCCGCGGCGTAGGGGAGAAAGAGCCTCATCGCCCTTGAGAGGGCCTCGTTGTCCCTTCTCGGCATGGCCGGTACCAGGAGGACCCCCTTTTTTGCCGACCAGGCCCACTGGAGGACCATCTGGGTCACCCCGCCCAGCAGTACTGCGTAGCCGAGGCCCCAGACCCCCCACCGGAGTGTTACAATCGCCAGGAAAACGATGAAGACGCCGTTGCTCAGGGCGGGGGCTATAGCCGGGACGAAGAAGCAGTCCAGGCTGTTCAGTACCCCCATGGCGAGAGCCGCGACGGAGATGAAGACCAGGAAGGGGAACATGAGGCGCGTCAGCGACACGGCCGCCCGGGTCCCCTCGGCGTCAAAGCCAGGCGCCATGACCCTCACCAGGATGGGGGCCGCTATCATGCCCGCGGCGGTCACGATGACGGTGGCGGCGAGAAGCACCGAGAAGATCTGCCTGGCCAGGGAACGGGCGGAAGCAGGGCCGTCCTTCGCTAGGGTCCTGGAGAACTCGGGCACAAAGGCGGCCGAGAGGGCCCCTTCGGCCAGCAGCCTCCTGGAGAGGTTCGCCAGCGTGTAGGCCACGAGGAAGGCGTCCAGTTGACGTGTCGCCCCGAAGAGGGCCGCCGTCAGGACCTCCCTGGCGAGGCCCAGGACTCGGCTCAGGAAGGTCCCGGCCATCATCCTGAGGGAGTGACGGACCATCCTGGAACCAGGGGAACTCATATCAGGACACCAGCCTTCGGCGCGGGGTACGCACGAAAGGGTGAAGGGCCATGGAAGGGACCACCTTTGTATGGGGCATGGGAAATGAACTCATGGGAGACGACGCCGTCGGCATCCGTGCCGCCGAGATGGTCGAGGCCCGGGCCCTGCCATGGGTCCGCGTCTTCCTCTGCGGCGTCCTCCCCGAGAACCACCTGGCCCCTCTCAGGGAGACCCCCCCGGAAACCCTCCTCATCATCGACGCGGCCGATTGCGGCGGTGAACCGGGGGAGGCGCGCCTCCTCGGGCTCCGGGACGTGGAAGGCTCGGCCCTCTCCTCCCACGGCATCCCCCTTTCGGTCCTCCTCGTCCCCTTCGAAGGGGCGACTCGTATAAGGATCATAGCCATACAACCCGCCTTCACGGGGCTCAGGGAAGGCCTTTCGCCGCCGGTCGAGGCCGCCGCCGCCAGGGTGGCCGAGGCCGTCTGCGACGGAACCTGGGGCGAGATCCCACCCCTTCACAGCGAAAACCTTTCTCCCAGGTAGAATTTCCTCGCCGCTTCGCTTTCGGCGACCTCCGAGGGGGTGCCCTCGACGAGGATCTGCCCCCGGTGGATAAGGTAGGTCCTGTCGGTTATGGCCAGGGTCTCCCTGACGCTGTGGTCCGTGAGCAGGATGCCGTACCCCTTGGTCCTCAGCCTCAGTATTATCTGCTGGATGTCGTAGACGGCGATGGGGTCGATACCGCTGAAGGGCTCGTCCAGCAGGATGAAGGAGGGCTTCATGGCGAGACTGCGGGCGATCTCCACCCTCCGCCGTTCGCCGCCGCTCAGGGCGTAGCCGGGAATGTCCTCCACCTCGCCCAGCCCGAACTCCTCGATCAGGTCAGATGCCAGGAGGACGGTGTTCCTCCTGGACTCACCCTTTTCCTGAAGGACCAGTTCAATGTTCTCCCGGGCGGTAAGGCTCCTGAAGACAGAAGCCTCCTGGGGGAGGTAGCCTATCCCCCGCCTGGTCCTTATGTACATGGGAAGCCCCGTGAGGTCGTCGTTGTCGATCATTATCCTCCCGGAGTCGGGTTTCACGATGCCCAGGACCATGTAGAAGGTGGTGGTCTTCCCGGCCCCGTTGGGCCCTAGAAGACCCACGATCTCCCCCTGTCTGACCTTCAGGTCCACCGAGGATACGACGGTGCGCCCCTTGTAGCTCTTGCTCAGCGAACGAGCCCAGAGGAAGCGGTTGCTCATTGGACCTCCTGGGGTGGAAGGTCGACCTCCATGCGGGGGTTCCCCACGGCTTCGATCTTTCCGCTTTCAAGGTGAACGATGAAGGTATCGGCGGTGATCCTGCGGTTCTTCTGTACCCCCACGGCCCCGCCGGTAAATTCCAGCGTCTGTCGGTCCCGGGAGTATCGCGACCTGCCGCCGGAAACCCTGGTGGGTTCTCCGTCGGGGGCAACAGCATCGGCCACGACGCCGCCCCGGGCGTCGAACTCGGTGAACGCACCGCCGACCACGAACCCTTCCACCGTCTCGGCGCGCACGGTCACTTTCCTGGCCGGATCGTGGAACCGGGTCACCTTACGGGCGGTGATCTTCTGGCCCCTGGGGGTTTCCTCCACGATCATCTCATAGCAGTCCATGGTAAGCCGCCCCTCGGGCCACCGGGCCAGGACGTTCTTCCTGAACAGGGAGCGCGTCCCCGTCGGGTCAAATTCGCCCTCTTCGGAGGTTATCTCGGCGCCCCTCCCGACGACCTTGACGTGTCCCGAGGCGAAAACGGTCCCACCCGAGGGGTCGTACTGAAGGGTGTCGGAGGTGAGCTGCATCTGGTCGGCCCCGGTCGCCGCGGCGGCAACGAGGAGCATAAGAACCGTCAGGATCGTTAAGGCGGCCTTTTTATCCATGGTCACAGGCACCGTCCTTAAAAAGGAAGATGGCGGCGCCCGCCGGGCGCCGCCGCTATTTTACCTTATTCCCCGCCCCCCCGGGCGATGGGGCGTCGAATGGGCCGAATATCACCGGAAGGCGAGGGCCTCGGCTATCTGGACGGCGTTAAGGGCGGCCCCCTTCAGGAGGTTGTCGGAGACGACCCACATCATGAGTCCCTTTTCGCTTATGGTATCCCTCCTGACCCTGCCGACGAAGACCGGTTCCCGTCCCTGGGAGCCCCTTGCCGTGGGGTAAAGACCCTTCGAGGGTTCGTCGATCAGGCGTACGCCCGGCGCTGAGGAAAGCAGTTCCCTCGCTTCCCCCGGGGTCAGGACCCTCTCGAAGATCGCGGTGACGGCCTCGGAATGGCCCCTGAAAACCGGGACCCTGACAGCGGTGCACCTCACCTCGAGGCCCGGGATCCCCAGGATCTTCCTGGACTCCCTGATCATCTTCCACTCTTCCTCGCTGACGCCGTCCTCATCGAAACCGCCGATATGGGGCAAGACGTTGAAGGCGATGTCGTGGGGATACACCGAGGCGGCACCCTCCGAACCGGACAGGAAAGCCCCTGAATTCCCCGCCAGTTCCTCGATGGCCTCCTTGCCAGTGCCCGACACGGACTGGAAGGTGACGACCGAAAACCGCACGAGGCCGGCCGCGTCGTGGAGAGGTTTCAGGGCCGTGACCACCTGGATGGTGGCGCAGTTGGGGTTGGCGATCAGCCCCTTATGCCCCGCCATCACCCCGGGGTTGACCTCGGGTACCACCAGGGGCACGTCGGGGTCCATCCTCCAGGCCGAACTGTTGTCGATAACGACAGCGCCCTTCTTCTTCGCCTCGGAGGCCCATTTCCTCGACGCGTCGGCGCCGGCGGAGAAGAAGGCGATATCCACCCCCTCGAAGGAGTCGGCGTTCACCTCCAGGACCTCCAGCTCGACACCCCTGAAGGGGACCCTGGAACCCCGGGAGCGGGAAGAGGCAAGGGGCAGGACCTCCGTGACGGGGAACTTCCTTGTTTCCAGGGTGCGCAGTATTTCCCGGCCCACGAGGCCCGTCGCGCCGAGCAGGGCGACCCTCATCCCGCAGCCTCTTCAATGAAAGCTCTATGCAGGGCGGCGACAGCCTTTTCCACGTCGGCCGAGGAGACCACGCAGGTGATGGACATCGAGGTGGAGGATATCATGTCGATATTGACGGATTCGCCTGCCAGTATGGAGAACATTCGCGCCGGCGCGTCGGGATGATTTGACAGTCCCGCTCCCACGAGGGAGATCTTGCCCACCTCCGTATCAAAAGCCACGCCCTGGGCCTCGATATCCCTGGCCGTCCGACGGCATACATCAATGGCTTCGCCCAGGAATTCCTTCCTGACGAGAAACGCTATGTCGTTGACCTGACCCCTCATGATGCTCTGGATTATCATCTCAACGCCTACACCGGCCCCGGCCAGGGAGGAGAAAACCCTGGCCGCTATCCCGGGCTTGTCGGGAACCCCCAGCACGGCCACCTTGGCAACCTCCGTATCGTGGGTTATCGATCGCACCACGAACCCCTCGGAAACATCATCCCTCATTATCCAGGTCCCCCTCCCTTTCCCGAAACTGGAACCGACGAAAAGCGGCACCCCGTATCTCCAGGCGAGCTCCACGCTCCTCGCCTGGAGGATCCTGGCTCCTGCGGCCGCCATCTCCATGCACTCCCCGTAACTGACCCTCTCGAGGCGGAAAGCCCCCGGGACAACCCTGGGGTCGGCGGAAAATATTCCTTCCACATCGGTGAAGACCCGGCAGCATTCGGCCTCCAGGGCCGCGGCTAGGGCCACGGCGGTAAGGTCCGACCCTCCCCTGCCCAGGGTTATGACATCCCCCTCGTCGGTGACACCCTGGAAACCGGCGACGACGGCCACTTCACCCTTTTCGACGGACCCCGCCACCATCCGGGGGTCCACGGAAAGGACCCGCCCGTCGGTGAATATTCCGCCGGCCCTTATCCCTGCCTGCCAACCGGCGAAGGAGCGGGCGGGGATATCCATCTCGCCAAAGGCCATGGTAAGAAGGGCCATACTCTGCTGCTCACCGGTGGAAATGAGCTGGTCCACCTCCCGGCGGTTCAACCGGCCGGCGAAACCGTTGGCAGTCTCGATGAGTTCCTTCGTGGTGCGGCCCACCGCCGATACCACTACGACCAGGGAAAGGCCCTCCCGGTGAAGGCCGGCCACCTGGTGCGCCACGGCCTCGATCCTCCCCTCCCCCGTCAGGGATGACCCTCCGTACTTCAGGACCTCGATCTTCATGACCCGGCAACCCCCGTTGAAAGGCGCTCAACCACGGCCCCCGCCTCATCCACATCGAGGACGAAGAAACGGGACCTCACACCGTGCTCCCTGAATACCCGGCACATGGCCTCGGCAACACCCCGGGGGGCTCCCTTCGCGAAGGCGAGCACGCTCGGGCCGGAACCACTTATGGCGGCGCCGAGGCATCCCGGAACGCCTTTGACCTTCTCCAGGATCACCTCTCCCCCGGGGAACAGCTTCGCCCGGAATCGCTGGTGCAGCCTGTCGTCCATTGCCCAGGCGAGGTTCTCCCACTTCCCCGCGGCCCAGGACGCGGCCAGGATCGCGGCCCTGTTCAGTGTGAATACGGCATCGCCCAGGCTCACTTCCCTGGGGAGCGCGTTGCGGGCGTCCTCGGTCCTGACCCTCACTTCCGGGACGGCCACGACGGCAAAAATATCACCGGGGGGCGGCGGAAGCTTCACGTACCGAAGCCTCCCTTCGCCGGCGCCGCTGACGACGAGGCCGCCGAGGCAGGCTGGGACGATATTATCGGGGTGACCCTCGATCTCCACCATCAAGGGGATCAGCTCCTCGACGGGGAGGGGCTCCTTCCGGAAAGCGTTGGCGATCATCACGCCCCCCGCGACGGCGGTGGAGGAACTTCCCAGCCCCCGGCAGAGGGGGATGGCGTTGAGGCAGCGCAGGGAAAAACCGGGGCACTGGAGGCCCCACTCCTCGCAGGCCCTCTCATAGCTCTTTATTATCAGGTTTGATTCAGGGTCGGAAAGCTCGGCGCTCCCCTCGCCGATGACCTCCATCCGGTACGCCCCAGGCTCGTCTATATCGAAGACGTCGTAAAGGTTGTAAAGGGAGAGGGCGAGGCCGATGGTGTCGAAGCCCGATCCCAGGTTGGCCGTGGTCGCCGGGACCCGGATGCGGATCGAGGGTCCGTTCATGACAGGGCCTCCCTGAGGACCCCCACCTCGGCATCGATCTCAAGGGGCGCTCCCGCCCCCGCGGCGGCCGTATCGGGGTCCTTCAGCCCGTTACCGGTGAGGATGGCCACCACCGTGGAGCCGCGGGGGATGAGCCCTTGCCCGGCGTACCGTAAAAGGCCTGCTATCCCGGCACAGGATGCCGGCTCGGCGAAGACCCCTTCATCGGCCGCCAGCCTTCTCTGGGCTCCCAGGATCTCCTCGTCGCTCACGGCCAGGAACTTCCCGCCGCTCATACGGACGGCCCAGGACGCCTTCTTCCCGTTCACCGGCCTCCCTATCCTGATGGCCGTCGCCACCGTTTCAGGGGCGGGGCAGGGTTTCCCAAGGGCGAGCGGCGCAGCGCCCTCGGCCTGCACTCCGATCATGGCCGGGACGGAGTCGGCCTTCCCGGCGCGGCGGTATTGGACAAAACCGGCCCAGCCGGCGGTGATGTTGCCGGCGTTGCCCACGGGGAGCACCACCGCGTCGGGTGAGCGGCCGAGTTCATCGACCATCTCCCAGGCCACGCTCCTCTGCCCCCAGAGCCGGTAGCGGTTAACCGAGTTGACCACCGCCAGGCCCATCTCCCTCGAGAGAGCGAGGGCCAGTTCCAGGGCCTCGTCGAAATTACCCCTGATGGATACGACCCTCGCGCCGTGGATGAGGGCCTGGGCAAGTTTCCCTGAGGCGACCTTCCCCTTGGGCAGGAGAACCGTGCACGGGAGACCGGACCTTGCAGCATAGGCGGCGGCCGAAGCGGAGGTGTTGCCCGTCGACGCGCAGACCAGCCCCTTCGCCCCCGCCTCCAGCGCTTTGGCGACGGCCAGCACCATCCCCCTGTCCTTGAAGGACCCCGTGGGGTTGGTCCCTTCGTACTTGGCGAAAAGGCGCAGGCCGAGCTCCTCTCCCAGCGTCTTGAGGGGTATGAGAGGGGTCTCTCCCTCCCCCAGGGAGACGAGGGGCGTCCCCGGGTTGATCGGCAGCAAGGTCTTGTAACGACTTAAAATACCCTTCATCCTCAAGCTCTCCCTCCATATCTTGAAAAAACAAGGCCCCTTCCCGTCTCTACCCGTGAGACGGAAAGGGGCTCTTTCCGCGGTTCCACTCCGGTTCCGGCAAGTTGGCGCCGGCCCTTGTCCCCGCTGTCAGGGGCGGGTCCCCGTCACCTTATCCCTTCGCCAGGGCTTCGGATCCAGCTCCGGGGTGGTCTTCAACGTTTTCCTCGCGAAGGGGCCTCCCAGCCTTTGGGCCCCTCTCTCTGGCGCGCTAAAAACGCCTACTCTCCCCTTCATCGCCTTTACCTTATCCAATGACCGCGATACTTCCACGGATGTCCTTCTTTATAGGACCCCGGGCTGGATTTGTCAAGCGGAGTGGTCCCGGTCTGTGGCCGGACAGGGATAATGTCACCCCTTAAGGGGACAGGCAAAATGTCATCCCCCCCCCC
>MTKW01001803.1_pt1 | contig 129393 bp, 122 predicted proteins | sample 1042761 | NCBI WGS metagenome assembly MTKW01 (sample SAMN06205366, study PRJNA360243) | anaerobic digester metagenome | biome: Wastewater treatment plant; feature: Anaerobic digester sludge; material: sludge; isolation source: anaerobic digester fed with sludge from wastewater treatment plant ... | reverse complement strand
GGAATGACAGGTAGGGGGCGCTTGGAATTTTCACGCCTTACCCGCACCACGATAAATGAAAGCATTTTCAGTATTCGTGCAGGAGGATAAAAACATTGCTTTCATAGGAATGACAGAAAATGTAGTTGTCATCCAGAGGGAGCGCCCGCGCCGGCGTAAGCGACCGAAGGATCTTAACCACCACAGTCTGCCATTATCATGCGGAATGATATAGGCACCGGCANNTTTTCTTTCCGCTCGCTGAGCTTGAAGCCCTGCAGACGCGCAAATACATCGATACGTCCCCTGATCTCCTCCTCCCGCGGCTGGGATAATCGTTCCACGTTAATACGTGAATCTTGCTCCTTTACCTCCAGCCTGGAACCGCAAGCAGCGCAGTTTATAAGCGTGCCGTCCTCCGGAACGCCGTCTTTAAATTTAATCTCCTCTTCGCATACGGGGCAAAATACTTCACTTTTCATCTGCAATTTTCAATCCCCTTTAAAAGCTCTTTCTCATCGTATCCTAAAATAGCCTGATCCCCTATTACGGTAATGGGAAAAGCCCTCTGCCCGGTCAGTCGATCGATCTCGGCAAGTGCCTCGGCCTGTTCATCTCCGGATAGAGTGTCAACCTCGATTAACGAAAATTTTACCTCTTTCTCTTCCAGAAGATCTTTTACTTTATCACACCAGAAACAGGTTGTTAGAGAGTAAAGTTTAATCAAGCATATTCGCCCCTTCCAGCTACATATTTTTCTATCTGCGATAATAACAAATATAACTGATGCGGGCAAGGGTAAATATTCATACGCCATGTAATCGCCGGTCAATTAAAAAGGTCTTTCATTTCGTTTTAGGATGGGACGGTTCATTTAGAAATATGATAGTTATAGTGGGGAATGTAGACAGAGAAAAATAACGCCAGGCCGGTTTAATTTCATTACGAGGGGCACGGCTTTTTCACTTTCGCTGTGATATTAAGAAGTTGTAAATATTGTTTTGCATGAATATAATCAAATGGCAATAGTTTATATTGTATAATTTTGCATTTTAGTGTTCCTCTTCCATCAAATTAATGTATAATGAATTGATTAACTTATTATACTTAAAAATATATTAAAAAGGAGGTGAAAATAATTGGATCAGCATAACATGGATAACAGCCTGTTATCCGATGAAGAAGATGCTCAGAAAAATAAAGCCATGGGTATTCTCGCCTACATCCTGTTTTTTATACCCATCATCGCCGCCAGAGATTCTAAATTTGCCATGTATCATGCCAACCAGGGGTTGATTCTCTTTATCGCCAGCATTATTCTTTGGATCGTGGTTCAGATCTTGTCTTCTATATTGTTTTCAATCAGTTTTGGCCTCTGGGGCCTGGTCACGACGCTCACCTCGCTTGTGTCTCTGGGTATCTTGATATTGGTTATCATCGGCATCGTCAATGCGGCAAACGGGAAGATGCAGCCGCTGCCGATTATCGGCGGGTTTCAAATTATCAAGTAACACGCAAAAGGAGTAAAGATGATGAGAAAGGTATTTCTGGTATTCTTGGTTTTGGGGTTGATTTTTGCTGCCGGATGTAATTCCCCGGTCTCCCTTGATAAAGATGGAGGCATTGTGATCAAGGGTGAAGACGGCGAAAAAGTCAAGATTGGTGAAGACGGTTTGGAATTCACGGGGGAAGACGGTTCTGAAAGTGTTATCTCCTCGGGCGATGACCTTAAATTGCCGGATGGGTACCCCTCAAATATTGTTCCATTGATGAAAGGCGGCAAGATAACTTGGTCCAATAAATCAACTGAAGATAATAAATCCACTTATTGGATTACTGCGGAATATAATAAAAAAGCCGAAGAAGTGATCAAGTTTTACCAGGATAAATTGGCGGATATGGAAGAAGTATCTTCACAGGAAATCCCGGACTATTACAGCTTGAATGGTAAAAAAGACGGGTACAATATCATCATTTCAGTTACCACAAATGATGATAACACTACTTTATCAATAATCATTACGCCGGAATCGGATTAAACATAGAAAGACATTGTTTAACATAGATAAAGGGCGAGTTGAGCGTAAAGCCGGCTCGCCCTTTTAAATTATTTACGCACCTTGTTAAAACACTGCCTTTTTACGAGATCTGTTCACCGTTCTCTTGTCTGGCTCCCTTCCTCTGCCCCTTCCACTGCCTGAAGATAAAATCCCGGATATATTTATTTATCTTCTTCGGCTGTTCCAGCATAACCATATGACCGGCCTCTTCAAGCACTGCCAGCTCTGCATCGGGAAGGTTCTCGTTTAAAAACAGACTGTATTTTAAGGGAGTGAGCCGATCTTCACGGCCAACGAGGATCAACGCCGGCACTTCTATTGAAGAAAGTTTCTTCATCAGGTCGAAACAATCGCAGGCGCAGAAATCAGCATAGAAAACTTCAGGAGGAGTCTCCATAAGTTCCCTTTGAGCCTCTTCGAGGAGAGAAGGAGCAGCGTTTTCACCATAGATAAAATAAAGCATCTCCGGAAATACTTCTTTTTTGCGGAAACTGTCAAGTATTGCGGGCATTACTTTTAATCGTGCGCCCGTAGCGATAAGGATGATCCCCCGTAGATCTCCCGGATAAAGCCGTGCATAGTCAAGAACGATCGCTCCGCCCAACGAGTGTCCGACCATGAACAGCGGGGCCAGATTCTTCCTCGTGACCAGTGTTTTAAGTGCCTCCCGGTAAGCGAATACGGTATCCTCGGGAGAACCTCCTGAACGGCCGTGACCCGGTAAATCTACGGCTAGTGAGCAAATTTTGCCCGACACCCGTCTTTGGAACTTCCAATGAGAAGAACTGCCACCGGATCCATGACAGAATAGAACGGGTATCTCTCCGCCGGGATTGCCTTCGCTAAAATAAATATCTATATTTTTACCGATATCGATAAAAGCCATCGTAAACACCGTGCCGAAACGTTTTTACCAATCTTTATATAATATTCATTTTTAATTTAATTTTACCTTTAATTTAACTATATTATTCTTACTATTTTAAAAATATTAAACAGAAACGGTTGATTAGGTATAAAAAGTCGTGTACAATCTATGCGGTAAGGACATCAACACCGGTTAATTTTAAGGCAAAGGAGATGTCTGCGGTTGGAATTGATCGATGGCGAGAAAGAAATTATCCTCGAAAACGTCAACGAGATTCTAAATAGCACCACCAAGACCAGGGAAAATCTTATCCCCATCCTGCAGCAGGTGCAAAAAAGAATCGGATATTTACCGGCGCTGGCAATGGAATATATTTCAGAATCAATCGGTATCCCCGCTGTGGATATATACAGCCTGGCCACATTTTACAACCAGTTCCGTCTTACTCCCCCCGGCAAGAACCGGATCAAGGTCTGTATGGGAACCGCCTGTTACATGGTTGGCGGGCAGATTGCCCTTGATTCTTTTGAACGCCGCTTGAATATTCATGAAGGAGAAACAACTCCTGACCGGGAGTACAGCTTGGAACATGTGGCCTGTGTAGGCTGTTGCACAATGGCTCCGGTCGTAGTGGTTAATGATAAGGTTGAAGGCAAGGTCACCCCCACCAAGGTGGATGGGATCATGCTTGCACTTGAAAATAACGCGGACAGACAGAAGAATGGCGATGAAGAAGTTAAAGATCCTGAAGCCCCACAGGCGCCGGAAAGGAGATAAATCTTCATGTGCACCGTTTCCGTCCCGGAGAAGTATAATGATCTGCATATCAACGCTGTAGAGAAGGAAAAATGCCTCGAGAATAAAACTGTAATTCGTATTGGAGCCGCTACCTGCGGAATTTCCGCCGGTGCACTTGAGGTGAAGACCGCTTTTGAAAATGAGCTGGCGGCATACAATATCGATGCCGTGGTGGAAGAAGTCGGATGCATGGGACACTGCTATGCCGAACCTCTGGTTATGATTTCGCGGCCGGGATTCCCTTCCCTCTGTTACGGCAAGGTTGATGAAGGACTGGTGGAGCGTCTGGTGAAAGACTATCTTCTGGATGATGATCCTTGTTACGAGTATGCTTTGGCGGCGGTCGATCCAAATGATATATTTCCCACCTTCAACGATTTCCCCCGGGGGATTATCGAACACAAAATTATCTTGAAGCAATGCGGTTTTATTGCCCCCGATGATATAAATCAGTATATCTCTCTCCGGGGATATGCCGCTCTGGCCAAAACGCTGGAGATGGCCCCGGAACAGGTTCTGAAGGAGATAAAAAAATCAAACCTGCGCGGACGCGGTGGGGCCGGATTCCCCGCCGGGATCAAATGGGAGGCCGCCACCGGAAACGGGGAACAGATCCGCTATGTCATCTGCAACGGTGATGAGGGTGACCCGGGAGCTTTCATGGACCGGAGCATACTGGAATCGGATCCCCATCTGGTGATCGAGGGGCTGATCATCTGTGCTTATGCCGTAGGCGCCACCAAAGGTTATTTTTATATACGGGCCGAATACCCTCTTGCTATTCAGCGCATAAAACATGCTCTCGACCAGGCCCGGGAAAAAGGCTTGCTCGGGGATTGCATCCTGGGAAGCGGTTTCAACTTTGATATTGAAGTCTTTCAAGGATCGGGGGCTTTTGTCTGTGGAGAGTCCTCCGCCCTGGTCCAATCGATGGAAGGCCGGACGGGGATCCCCAAAATAAGGCCTCCCCGCCTTGCCGAATCAGGTTTTCGCGGTAAACCGACTGTTCTGAACAATGTCAAAACTCTGGCCTATGTTCCCCACATCATCTCCGGAGGAGCAGAGTGGTTCAAAAGCATAGGCACATCCGGCAGCCCGGGAACAGCCATCTTCTCTCTGGTCGGCAAAGTGGAAAACCCGGGGCTCGTGGAGGTCCCGATGGGGACCACCCTGCGCCAGTTAATTTTTGATGTCGGGGGCGGCGTCCCCCAAGGAAAGTCTTTTAAAGCTGTACAGATCGGCGGCCCGTCAGGAGGATGCCTGCCGGAAAGCAAGCTCGATATACCTATTGATTTCGATTCCCTCTCCGCTGCCGGCGCGATAATGGGTTCCGGCGGACTGGTGGTGCTTGATGAAGATGACTGCATGGTCTCCATCGCCCGTTATTTCCTGCAGTTCACGCAGGAGGAATCTTGCGGCAAGTGCACCTTCTGCCGCCTGGGCACGAAACACATGCTCGATATACTCACCGCTATCTGTGATGGAAAGGGAGATAAAGACTCTTTGAAGGTGCTTCATGACCTGAGTGAAGATGTGCAGGCGGGCTCCCTGTGCAATCTGGGTGCGACGGCGCCCAATCCCGTCTTGACTACTTTAAGATATTTCAGGCACGAATATGATATCCATATTGACGAAAAAAGATGTCCTTCACTTGCCTGCAAAGAACTGATCGTCTATTATATCGAACCCGGGAAATGCAGCAAGCTATGCAACGTCTGTGTGGGCAGCTGCCCCACCGAAGCAATCTACACCCGGGATGACGGGCTCAAAGCTATTGATCAGACCAAGTGTGTCAAATGTGACAACTGCCTGAAAACCTGCCCTCCGGATTATAACGCCGCGGTCAAATTGTCTCCGCCGGAAATACTGAATGAAAAGGAAGCAAAATAGCGATGAAGACCGTTAATTTAACTATCGATAACCGTCCCCTAACCGCCGTGGAGGGCGATATATTATTGTGGGTGGCGCTGGAAAACGACATCTATATACCCAACCTCTGCGCAATCAAAGAAAAGAAACACCCGTCGGCAAACTGTCGGCTCTGCTTTGTGGAGATCGAGGGGTATAGCCGACCGGTCACATCGTGTTCGCAGCGCGTCGAGGAAGGGATGATTGTCAGAACCAGAACTCCGGCCGTGGACCGGCTGGTAAAAACAGCTTTTGAGCTTCTGCTGTCCGACCATGACCTCAACTGCTCCGGCTGTCCGGGGAAAAAATCCTGTGCATTTTTGACCATCGCCCGTGAAAGAAAGTTAAAACTGAAGCTCTCCCGCTTCAAACCGCTGGAGAGAAGGAGAGCCATCGATGACAGCACCGCCCTCTTCACGTTTGACCGCAACAGATGCGTACTGTGTGGAAAATGCGTCTGGGCCGATCGCGAAGAAGCCAGGGTCGGCGCCATCGGCTTCTCCAACCGGGGGCTTGATCGCGTCGTGACCACTTTCCGGGATGAAGCGCTGATTGATTCGCCTTGCACCGAATGCGGGCTCTGCGTGAAGGCGTGCCCGGTCGGGGCAATGACCTTCAAGTCGCCCTAGCAGCTTTCTTCGATCCGAGGTGCTTTGCCTAATGAACATGATTGAAATTGAAGATAATATTTTTTTTGTCGAAGGTGTAAATGCCGGACGTTACCCCCATGCCAACTCATTGCTGATCAGGGATCAGAAAAACCTCCTCATCGATTCCGGAATCGGACGGGAACACATCACGGCTCTGACTGAAGAAAACCGGATTGACCTCCTCTTGATTTCCCATGGTCATGAAGATCACATTGCCGGAAACGATCTTTTCGATCGGCACACGGAGATTGCCGTTCATAAGCTGGATACCCCCACGGTCCGATCGGTAGAGAGGCTGATTGACCTTTACGGTGCATCGAACCATGCTTACCGGGAACCGATGGTCCGTTTTCTGACGGAGATCTTCTCCCTGAAAGATTCGGCCGTGGACACGGAATTTGCCGATGGTCATACTTTTGATCTGGGTTCAATCCGGGTTGAGGCCGTACATACCCCCGGCCACTCTGCCGGGCATACCTGTTTCTTCATCCCCGCCGCAAAGATCATATTTCTGGGCGATATNNTCGATTGAGAGAGTAAAATCGATTGATTTTGAAACAGCGGTCAGCAGTCATAAAGGAGTACTGCACGGGAAAAAACAGATCAATGAAAAACTTGATCGCTACGGGGAAAGGATCATAAGCAGAGAGGATGATCTGTTGACTTTCCTTGCCAAAGAAAGAACAACGGAAGAGATCATCAACAAGGCATTCATCTATGGCCGTTTTCCCGAACCCGCGGCGATGTACAGGATCATGGAAAAAACGATGATCTCCAAACACCTCCGCCGGCTTCTTAACCGGGGACAGATCAGGCAGACGGAGGAAGGATTATTCAAGGCTGTCTGAAAAAAGCCGGGCTGTTTTATTCCCATGGTCATCCTCTACCTCCTTCTCCCCCCATCATCAATTTTTCTAAACGGCGACAACCAGACAGGAATAAACAAATTTTTAGCGAAATAATTTGAGTGGCTAATAATATTTGGCAGGAGGAACTTATGAATAAAAAAAGATGGTTTGCCCTTGTAGTTTTCCTGGTTTTATTGGTCTCTCTGATGGCGAACCCCCCTTCTCTCTTCAGTCTCTTTGCCATGGAGAAAGGGTGGGAGGAGACGGTATACAAGGATGGCGGGATAGATAATCTGGCCCTGATCGATATCGACGGGGTCATCATTGCTCAGGAAGAAGATTCTTACTCATCCACTCTGGAATATGACCACGAGATACTTCTGGATCAACTGGATGCCGCCTTTGCCGATGAGCATATCAAAGGGGTAATTATACGTGTTAATTCACCCGGCGGAGGAGTGGCCGATTGTGATGAGATCTTTCAGAAAATCAGACAGCTAAAAAATGAATACGAAAAACCCGTTGTTACCTACATGAGCGATGTGGCGGCATCGGGAGCTTATCTGATCTCCACCGCAGCTGATACTATCTATGCCAACCGCCATACCCTGACGGGCTCTATCGGGGTAATTTTAAGCACCTACAATGTTTATGAGCTGGCAGAGAAATGGGGAATCAGAGATGAAACCTTCAAGAGCGGCCCCTACAAGGATATCTTGAACCCTCTGCGTGAAGTCAGCGAAAGCGAGCGCCGGATAATGCAGGAGATAATCGATGAAAGTTACCTTTTTTTAATTGATAGTATTCTGGAAGAAAGAAACATGGGGCGGGAAACCCTGCTTTCACTATCCGATGGCCGGATCTACTCAAGTTTACAGGCACAGGAAAACGGCCTTATCGACAAGATCGGGGTCCTAGACGATGCCCTCGATGAAGCGGAAGCGCTGGCCGAAATAGAAAATGCGACCGTAATTCGTTACAAGAAGATTGATCCGACACCCATCCGCCTTCTGCTCGAGGGGCTGCAGTATCCGATCTTGAAGCTAAGGAATTCGGGTACAGGGATGGATCTTATAAAGAGCCGTTGCCCATCCTTGATGTATATCTGGAGTTGGTGATATGATGATGGACTGCGATTATGAGGTAAAAGATTGCGTAGCTGAAACAGAAGAAATTATTTATCGCCCCGCCGGTGTGGGAATCAGGTTTTGGGCATATCTGATTGATCTCATTGTTATTTTGGCCTTCATCAATCTGTTTATCTCCCACAGCCTGGAAAGTATGGCCCTTAACCTTGCTTTCGTAGGAATAGGGTTGAGCTCTTTCGGGGTTCTTGCCTCCCTTTACTTTCTGCTGATGACCAAAATTTTTGGTCAGACCATCGGCAAGATGATTGTGGGTATCAGAGTGATCGGAACCGATGGGGCCCCTCCGGACTGGTCAAGCCTGATTTTCCGTGAGGTAATCGGCCGCTTTATTGCCCAGCTGGCAGGCACCCACCTCGGTTATATCTGGGCTGTCTTTTCCCCCCGGAAACAGGGCTGGCATGATCGATTCGGCGATACCTATGTAATTTACGAGCCGGAAATTCAGGATAAACATAAAATTATCATCAAGGGGTAATATTTCCCGGGCAACCGCAGGTCTTGACACGGTTCCCTTTTATCTCATTTAATTTTTCTTTTTTCTCGTAATTAATTATTGCTTTATTCGACTTCAAGATTCTCCTTTGGCACAGGATGAGTCCCCTCCCCAAAATAAAGGCTGCGGCTGGGCAGGGCGATAGAGACATCTGCCTGGTCGAGTATCTCCATGATTTTGAAGTTTATATCTTCCTTCACGGACAGATATTTCCCTCTACTTGTTTTTTTGGTAAAATAATGAATGATGATATCGAAGCTGCTCACACTGATATTTTCGAAGTGCACATATATTGATTCTTTATGGATATCGGGATGCTCTCCCAGCATTTCTCTTATCTCGGCCACGCATTTCTTCAGCTTATCCTTTGGTGTTGTATAAGCAATCTTGAGCATAAACGTGACCCTTCTTTTCCCCATTCTGGCCCAATTGGTGATCGCTTCGTTGGCCAGAATCTGATTTGGAACCGTTACAACCGCCTGGGCAAATGTCCTTATCCTGGTACTGCGAAAAGAGACCTCCTCCACCGTCCCCTCAATGCTGGCGGTGGATATCCAGTCTCCCACGGAAAATGGCTTATCGACCAAAATTACGATCCCGGCAAAAATGTTGGCAATGGCATCCTTTGCCGCCAGGGCTATGGCCAGGCCACCCAACCCCAACCCCGCTATAAAACCGTTTATATCATAGCCCCACTCCCCGGCCACTATAGCTATCGCCAGAGCGATGATAATAAACCGGAATGTCTTGGAAAGTAAAGGGATCAGAATCTCATCAAAATCGATATTTAACTTATGGCCGAAATTCTTTAAAAAGGAAGAGTAGCTCCCCGTTAGATTATAAAAACCCCAGGCGATAACAATGATCAGGGATGTACGAAACAAACGGACGAGTAAGATCTTCTGCTCGGGATTCAGAGGCAGGTATGAAATCGCCCAATAAACCCCTAAAACAAAAAATAAGGCCGCCAGAGGTCTCTCGAAAGCGGGGAAATAGCTTTCTGCGATCTCTTCCCGGGCATGAGGAAAAACCTTTACAACCCCCTTGTATAATAATCTAGTTAAAAACCCCCTGAAGATCAGTACCGCAATAAGGATCAGAAGTGACATCCCGATATAATGCCATATACCTTCGTAATAATAAAATGAGACAATCCCCTGCTTGATGATCCTGATTATCTCCGCCATTATCTCCGCCAATTTATCCCCTTCTCTTTACTATCTATAATATTCACTTCTGATTCGACATTCCCATAATTGTTTCCTGCATTCAGTATCTTATCCCATCCGCTTTCATATAATTGCAGGAAAGACCATGTTTTTGTGGAAATAACTTAAAGTATCCCGTGAAATAGATATAGATTACCGCTTGGGAGATGATGATAACCATGACAATGATAATCGCACTGCTTCCGGCAGCCCAGATATTACTTTTTATCTTCGGATGGCAGGTGGCCATCCGCCGGGAACCGGGACAGATAGACGTTCGCCTCCCGCTTACGGCCAGAATCATTCTGAGTTTTTCCCTGCTGCTCGCCGCTTATCTGATCAATCTGGAACATGTGGCACCTTACACCGGTTGGGTTTTGGGGGGGATGGTCCTCTCTTTTTTGGGAGACCTGACCATGGCCGAGATCATCAAGGTTCCCAACAGGCTGATCGGCGGAATGTCGGCTTTCGGCTGCGCCCATATCCTGTACATAATTGCTTTTTTCAAGACAATCTCCGCTCAGGCTCACTTCTCATTCCGCAATCTGACAGTGGGGTTGATTATCTATACGCTGATTATCCTGATCGGCTGGAGTTTTTTGATCCGCAATCCGAAGCAGAAAAAGGCGCTTTATATCGGGGGGCTGGCCTACGGATTATGGATTGGAATCATGGCTTCGTTCGCCCTCTCCCTGGCCATAACCCTTGGCGGAACCTGGTGGATGGCCGCCGCCGGTGCTCTGCTGTTTGCTGTCTCTGATGCGATTATCGGCGTGACCAAGATAGGCGGCATCTCCTTCAGATACTCTGAAATATGGGTCTGGCTCACCTATGTGCTGGGTCAGATGGGAATTATCTATGCCGGATGGTTTTATTAAAGAAAAGACCCTCCCTTGCTGATTGCCACCAACCTTCCCCGCCCCAACCTGGTTTGCTCCAGGCAAATGTCTGCTGCGGCGGGCAGGCAAAAGCACGGTTTCCTGTTAGATCAGTTGCATGCTCTCATGCTATTTTCAGGTTTCTATTTCCAACAACTCCAGAGTTCTCTTCGTCGGAACGCCTTCCTCGGTCCATCCCCTCAATTTATAATAAGTTGGCAACATCTCATCGAGAGGCACTCTGGAGCGCGGCTCCTCTGCACGCTGGAGCTCCCGGGTCAACCGGTCGGGCAGGCTGTCATCTGCACTCGTAAAACCTTCTCTGACGTTAAAAAGACGACTGATATTGTTTACTCTCTGCCCCAGCTTGAAGAAATCAACGGCGGTGAATTTTGAGCCGGTACATAGAGCATGGGCTTTTATGTGTGGAAAGGAAAGATTGAAGAACGCATCCGGCAACATCTTGGGCGAGTAAAGCATCTTTCCGATAAAATTGCCGCCACGAGTAAAGGTCAGGTTGACGATGGAAGAAACCAGACGTGACTTGCTATAAAGTGAAAGCAGCTCCTTGGGTGCGGCCACATAAGCGGTAAAACTGCAGGAACCCAAAGTGCTGATCGCTTCTAGGGCAATCTGATTAAAGGCAACCAGTCCCGGTTTTCCCACCGTCGTGTAAGGATCTACGGTGATCGGCCCGTTTGCTTCGAAGAAAATTACATAGCCGCCACTGAGGTGGCAGCCACCCCGGTTTGAGACCGCATAACCCAAGCCATGCCCCACCGCCCCGCGCGGTTCATACGCTGCCAACTCAAGCCCCTTGGAATGGATGGCAAATTCCTGCCCTCCGTACTTCTCGGCGAGATAACGTACCCCCTCAGCCATCTCGTCCCCAAAGCCCCTTCTGTAAGCTATATCTTCTATCGCCCGGGATATATTATCGGAGCGTCCAAATGAAAGTTCGGTCTTCAGCAGGCCCTTCTCGCCCGCCTCCATAACAAAACCAAGAGTTCCCCCGAGAGAAATCGTATCTATACCAAGCAGATCGGCCAGATAATTCCACTCAAAGATCGCTTTAAGATCGGAGACCATCAAATTGGAGCCAAACATCCCCAACGTCTCGTATTCAGGCCCTTTCACCGCTTTACCCCTGACCTCCACCTGTCTGCCGCATTGTATGGGACAACCGAAACACCCTTTATTTTTTATCAGGTATTTATCGGCCAACACCTCACCGCTTATCCGCTCGGCATCATCAAAACTGCCGTATTGGTAATTGCAAGTAGGCAAAGTATGGGTTGCATTGGTGCGATTTATATTGATCGCTGTTCCATAGACAGGCATCTCCTTCCCGGTTGCAGGGTGAGATCTTAAAATCTTTCTCCAACTGCTGCAGGCCGCCTTGTACTGTTCAGGATAGGCCACTTGCGGTCTCTTGCTGCCTGCAGCAACGACCGCCTTCATGTTCTTGCTCCCCATCACCGCCCCCACGCCGGCCCTGCCGGCCACTCTCTCTTCACTGATAATACAGGCATACTTCACCAGATTTTCCCCCGCCGGTCCAATGACCAGCATGCCTGTTTTTTTCGAAAATCTTTCCTGTGTTTCTTCGGTATCAAGTCCCCATAATTCGCGGGCATCTTTAATCGATATATCATCATCACAGATATCCAAGTACACAGGTTGAGAAGCCCTTCCCCTGATGATCAGAGCGTCATAACCGGCCCTTTTCAGATATACCCCGAAATTCCCTCCGCAATTGGAATCGGCTATCGCCCCGGTAAGCGGGGATTTGGTGGTAACGTTAAACCTGTTGGTACTTGGCGCACCGGTACCGGTCATCGGAGCCGTCGTTACGATTAAAACGTTATCAGGACATAAGGGATCGACCCCCGGCTCAAGCAAATCATAGAGCAGCCTCGCCGCCAGCCCCTTATTCCCCACATAAAGCGCCAACGTTTTTTCAGGCAACGGATAGTTTCGTATATCGCCGCTACTTAGATCCACATCCAATACCTGCCCCATATATCCACCCATCATCGCTTCATCCCTCCCTGTAATTTCCGTTATATATAAATTATTCTTCCTCGGGGCTTAAATACCCTACTTTTATCGAAATCTTTTTATTATTTAGGGTACATCATGTTGATCCCGCAAGTGGATAACCGGCCATAATTCGGCCAAACTTCCCACCGGTTTTGCCGTTATCAAAATATTATCGCTGTAATTAATTAATTTTATCATTTTGTGAAACACTAACCGTAAATAATAAAAAATCGAGGGGTGAGAATATGGACCATAAAATGAATTTGTTGATCAAGTATGTCTATACTGCCGTAATAACCTCCGTTTTGCTTACTTATCTGCTGGTTCCTTCTATCAGCCTGGGAGCATCCCTGATAGTGGCAGTGTTTGTAACCCTGGCTTTGTATTATCTGGGTGATTTATATGTATTGCCGAGGATTGGCAGCCTGGGAGCCGTATTTGTAGAATTTATTGTGGCCGCAGTGATATTTGGACTCTCCAATCTGTTCATGACCGAGATAGTCACCTTCTCCATGGCCGTGGTAACCGCGGCGATCATTGCCGCCGCAGAGTGGTTTTTCCACCGCTATCTGTCCATGAATATAGATGCCGCCGTCGAAGATGAGGGCAGCCTCTCATTATCAGTTTGTAAGCGTTGCGGCGATGAAAATTGCCATGATGAAAAATGCAGAGAACGTGACAATCATCACGAATAATGCTGAATGCCGCCATTGAATGCCTTAAGAACAGGAAACCCTAAAACCCGGGAGGGTTTCCTGTTCTATTAACCACCCTGATAACAAAGCCTTCCCGGATATTTTCATCTTCTTTCTACCACGACAGGAAAGGAGTGCAACCATGGTTGAGATCACACCGACAATTTCATCTTCCACCACCGGCAATATCGTTTTCTTTTTAACGACTGTAATCCCCCAGGTTTCCAGGGAACTGCGCCACTGGGGCAGAAAGATCGAAGAATGTCCCGACTGGGATCTCCTCCGCTTGGCAACGAGCAGTTTGCATTTAAAGAAGTTTCACTCTCAAGGAGGAAGTTTCTTTGCCCTGGATGCCCGCAATTACGGTCCCAACTTGACCCGGGCGATCGTCGCCCTGCAGACAATCAGCGATTATCTCGATAACTTGTGCGATCGCAACAACTGCTACAACGAGGCCGCCTTCCGCTGCCTCCACCTGGCGATGACCGATGCGCTCTCACCGGGGCCGCCCCGCAAAGAAAGCTATTATCGTTTTTACCCCTTAAAAAATGACGGTGGTTATCTCGAAGAGCTGGTTGCGGCCTGCAAAGACCAACTCATGCTCTTTCCTTCTTACAGTACGGTAAAATACGAGGCTGTAAAACTGGCTTCGCTCTACAATGATCTGCAAACGTACAAGCACATGAATCCTTCCGTACGCAGATCTCTTCTGAAACGATGGTACCGTGCAAAAAACAATTTTCACAGCCACGGTCTATACTGGTGGGAATACGCCGCTGCATGCGGCTCCACATTGGCTATCTTTGCATTGCTGGCCCTGTCCACGCGGCCGCAGTTATCCAAAAACCTGGTGTCTGCTATTACCCGTGCTTACTTCCCCTGGGTATGCGGTTTGCATATTCTACTCGACTATCTCATTGATCAGGAAGAAGACCTTCTGGAAAATGATTTTAATTTTATCGCCTGCTATCCACGCTCCGTCTCCATCCCGCACCGGCTGCAGCTCTTTATCCATGAATCTCTGAAAAGGGTATCCGCCTTGCCCAATGCCGGGTTTCATCGCATGGTGGTTAAAGGACTTCTGGCCGTATATCTTTCAGATCCCAAAGCTCGCAGACCCAATCTAAAAGAGACCGCCGACTTTCTGATACAGGAGGCCGGTTCTGATACCCGGAAGATGTTCAATTACTGTCTGTGGCTGCGCCGCCTGGGGATCCTGTAATCACCCACGGGGGCTTTAGATATGCCGATCCAGAAACCGGGCTACGGAATCCTGGGGCTGCATGCCGACAAGGCTCTCAACTTCCATGCCATCTTTGAAAAGCTTTAGTGTAGGGGTACTTATCACTTCATATTGTATGGCCAGATCGTAATTATCTTCCACGTTGATGCCTACTATCTTTACTTGATCGGCGTATTTCGGGGCAAGCTTCTCCAACACCCCGGCCATCACCCGGCATGGCCCGCAATGGGGCGCATAATAATCTACCAGAACAGGAATGTTAGAGTTCAATACAACTTCTGTAAATGTTTCTTTCCCGACCTCGGTCAGCTTCAATTTTATCTCCCCTCTTCTCATCGTCGCTTCTGCTAATATTATTTAACTGAACAGCCCATGATTATTCTGAGGTAGCCCGCTTTAATCATCAAGATGAAATATCAACTGAAACGCCCTCTTGTAATCCTCCATACTCTTAAAACCTGTGTTCGCTGCGCTCAAGATTCCTCGCTGCGCCCGGAATTTTCACGCGTTACCCGCACCACGATAAATGAAAGCCCGTCATCTTCATGATAACGACGAAGCGTTTACTTTCATAGCAATGACGGCCCCTTTTTTTTCATCCGGAGGGAGCACCTTCTTTTCTTCTGTCATCCGGAGGGAGCGGCCGCGCCAGCGGAAGCGACCGAAGGATCTTAACCACCATAGTGCCTTCATTATCCATCCAGAACGGAATAACCACCGCCCCATCGATCGACGTTATCTTACTTGCCGTATATATCCTTACGTTTTATTCCCAAACCTCAACATCATTCAGGACAGAAAAAAAAGATTATGCACGAAACCATTCGCTCCGCTCAAGATCCTTCGCTGCGCTCTGGATGACAAGATAAAAATCAGGATGACAGAATAATAACCGGTATACAAAGGAGCGCCCCGGATGCCCCCCTTTTGTCATCCAGAGGGAGCGGAAGCGACCGAAGGATCTTAACCACTCCCGTCCCGCTTTAATCTTGCTTTCATAGCATGACGCAAAAAGGGGGGCCTAAAATGACATATAATGTCGGATTTACGCAAAAAGGAGCGTCCGGAGAATAAAAAAGGGGGTTCCTGATAACAGTGAAGCAGCACTTTCATAGCAATGTCAGGAAAATAACACTCAAAATTTCCAAAACAGATACAGCCGTACCATCCGGTTTTGCCAAAGGGCAAGACAGGGCAAGCCGCCCGTGCATGGCCCCTAAATGCTCAATTCAAGATTTTGGGATAGTTTCTGCGAGGTCGCATTCAGCCCTTTGGCCAGTTCATTCAGCTCCATTACCGATGCAGATTGCTCCTCGGTTATCGCCGCCAGGTTTTCACTGTTTGACTTCAACGTTTCCACGTTATGTGCGATCGCTTCCACCCGTCTGGTAACCTCCTCAACCTCATCGATGATCGCTTTGAAGCTGGCTCCGGTGTTTTCAATGACCTCCGAACTTACTTGGATTTTCTCCGCTCCCCGCAGGATTTCCCCTCTCGTAATCTCCGAATCTTTTTCATTCTCTTTGACGATCAAGGTAATTTCCTGTGCCGTAAGGGCGGTCTGCTCGGACAATTTGCGAACCTCGTCAGCAACCACGGCAAAACCTCTTCCATAACTCCCCGCCCGTGCCGCCTCTATAGCCGCATTCAAAGCAAGGAGGTTGGTCTGATCGGAGATCTCATTGATACTGGCCACCATTTTCCCGATCTTCTTGGTTTTATCCACCAACCTCTCCACCGACTCCTGAACATTCTGTATGACTTCGCAGATAACATCTATCTGGTTCAGAGTATCTTCAACATCCTCGCCGCCTTTTGAGGCACGATCTGCGGTCTGCCTTCCCACTTCCGCCATCTCCTGCGAAGCCTGTGCCAGATCCATGATGCTCAAGGCAAACTCATTGGTGGTTGAGGCGATCTCTTCGACGGAAGCGCTGATGCTCTCCGTCGATTCCGAAAGAGCTTCGCTGACCGAGAAAGCCTCACCGGCAGCCTTCTGGGAGTTATCAAATATAGTGCTGATATCATTTCTCATCTTGTTGGCGTCTTCTTCGGAGCGCAAGATGAGATCCAACAATTTTTTACCTTGCATGACTGTAAAAGCAATACATCCAAAAGCAAGTATCAACGTGCTCGGCTGACCGATGAAGGTTCCTATCTCCAGATTTTCCAAGCCCGGGCCGGGCATGTAAATAATCAATACCAGGTTGGCCACATATGATAAGATGGTGGCAAAAACAATCAGAGGGATATTGAAGTACATCGAAGCCAGCACAACGACACTGAACCACAAGGGGGAAAGAGAGAAAGCCTCCTTGCTTAAAAAAATGATAACCGCTATCAGAAGGATGCCGGCCAGGATAAGGACGAATTTAATATAAGCCTGTTCCCGGGAAAAACGACAAAGAACGGTAACAAGAATCATTAAAACAAGTCCGGTAATAAAACCAAAAAGTAAGGCACCCTCTCTCGTACCGGCCAGGCCAACCACATTCAAGATGAGTGAGACGGAAAATCCACCGATAAAAGCTGCCCACAATAGTTTTAGAACCAACAGGTTTATCTTTTTTTCATTATGAGTAAGAAAATCCATGCTATATATCCCTCCCTCAGGTTATTCTATCATAATTTTTTATAGAACAAAATTATAATTATATTGATAATTGTATCAATCTTGCCGCACGAGAAGAACGACTCACCGGCTGGCAATTTTGTTAAATGTATATACAGAGGCCAATATTTTCAATTTCCTTCCCATTATAGGCAGGGATTTTGCCCCCCCTTGTTGAAAAATACTTAAAAGAGACATTACCCTGAGGCTTTAAATACAATGCAAACAACCACACCATCAAAATAAATTACACTATCGCCACATATAATTATTAACCAAACCGTGATTTATCCGAAATAACTTCATATACCTGTAAAATAAATATATTATTAAGGAGTGTTACCATGAAGAACCCTACACCGGCCAGGATCAAAACAGCTATTATTACCAGTTATCTGCCACGGCAGTGCGGTATAGCCACTTTCTCGTTTGACTTGCGTAACAGCTTGAAGGTTAACTATAAAATTAACGATTTTAACAGCAGTTATCTTCAGGTCATCGCCATGGAAAATACAACCCCCGCCCATGCATATCCCGATGAGGTTACCTTCATCATCAGAGAGAATCATCTCGATGATTACATACAGGCGGCCGGATTTATCAATACCGGACCGATTAAAGTCGTCTCCCTTCAGCATGAATTCAACCTCTTTGGGGGTAAGGACGGGGATTATATTATTCAACTGTTGAGCAGGCTTAAGAAACCTGTGGTTACAACTTTGCATACCATCCCCATCGAGGCCACCCCCGGTCAGAAACAGACTCTTAAAGATGTCTGCAAGCTCTCGTCATATATCGCGGTAATTTCGAACAAAGCAAAGTCGATCCTCCATAAACACTATCAGATTCCCGATGAACAGGTTGTCGTCGTCCCTCATGGCGTTCATGATGTACCCTATGCCGACCCTGCTCCGTATAAAAAAATCATTAACATGGAGGGCAGAGATATTATTCTCACCTTTGGTCTTCTTGATCAGTACAAAGGGATGGAATACGTCATCGAGGCCATGGAAAAAGTTGTTGCCCGCTTCCCCCGTGCCACTTTCATCATCCTGGGGAAAACCCACCCCGCGATACTGAAGCTTCACGGTGAAGAATATCGTGAATCTCTAAAAAAGAAGATTAAAGCAAATAAATTGAATAACAACGTCTTCTTTTACAATGAATTTGTTTCTCTGGATAAACTGATCGACTTTCTGATGGCGGCCGACATCTATATTACACCCTACCTGAATAAAGAGCGCGTGTCATCGGGGACCCTGGCTTATGCCCTGGCCTGCGGCAAGGCGATCATATCGACGCCCTATTACTATGCGGAAGAACTGCTGAGCGATCGGCGGGGGCGGATCGTGCCTTTTGAGGATAGCGAGGCCATTGCCCGGGAGCTGTTACTGCTGCTGGAAAACGATAAACTGCGCAACGAAATCCGGAAGAATGCTTACCGGTTTGGCCGGCGGATGCTCTGGACCGAGGCCGGAAAATCATATTATAAAATATTTGAAGAAGCCATAAAAAAAGAATGACATCTCTTTCGGGAAACGCCCCGGCCAAAACTGCACCCAAAATGGCGTTTATTCAGGCGCCAGGTCCAAAATGAAATAAATAAGCACATTATTAATTGAATTATCGAATCAAGGTGATAAATTTCATCATCAATTTGGCCATAAATAAATAATAATGGCTTGATAAAACGATAAGGGCGGGGCCAAATAAAAGACCGGTAATAAACCGTCTTTTATTTGTACTCGTGTATCTTGAAAAGTACTGATAAAAGCCGTCAATCGCAAGCGGAATAATTCCGAGCAAAAAATAATTTTGATTGACGTTTAACCCGCTTAAAAAAAGCATAATAAATATACCGACTAATATGCCGCTGCATCTCGCGCAAAGGTTTAAATGTCGCGACCACGGTTAATTAAAAAAGATATCCTACAGTCCTACTATGTATTGCAAAATTCTTATTGCATCTTTTACTGAATATTCGCCTGATTTTGTTGTATCCGCTCTAACTTTATCTTCTTCGCTCAATTCCTCCAGATCTACCAATGCTCTCAATAAAACCCCCAAAATTTTTCAACCAATAATATAAAAGCAGGAATTATCGTTTGTTGGGCGAATATTACATATTATCAATAATTAACCAAAGGTGGTGCTTCTTTGAAAATTGCATCAGGCATAATTTCTTTAATTATCGGCTGTATTATTTTTTTACAGTCTTGCACTGTCGGAGTTGGTGGAGCAATATTCTCTGATGAAATTTCCTCCCAAAGTGGTTCAGTAGGTATGTTTGTCGCCTTCTTGCTTTTTGTTTCTGGCGCTTTTGCTTTCGTTTTACCCAAAGTAGCAATGGTATTTTCCTCCATAGCAGCTTTTTTTGCTATTGTAAATGGGGCAACCAGCGACTTTTCTGATATGACTGTTTGGGGGGTTATAGCGATCATTTTATCTGTTGTAAACTTTTTCGCTGGCAGAAAACCGAAGAAAAAAGACGCAGGAATAGCCGTCGAAAATAACTACCATTTCCCAAAAGCCCCTTAGCCCTTGCATGTTGTTGGCTGTAGCTCTTTTATTCGCATAAAAATAGCATCATGGCCCATCGTTGAATAACTATTATGGTTACCCAATATAGCCCGATATGGCTTCCTGATCTTCACCTGTGCTAACAGGAAAGTGTTTATTTGTTTCATTCGAGAAAATATAGCAAGGGCTGCTCTTTTGGAACAGCCCCCCTAAAAAATACAATCTAAGCCTATCTAAAGATTATCTTCTCGCCTTATAAGATGATATCACCAGCTTTTTGTTTGATTGCATGGCCCAATTATCGTACTCCCTCAAAGAATACGCGTGTACTATCAAACGAAAACGATTCCTCGATAATAATTGCACCGCCATCAACTGCATCAGAAGGAACGGACCATGCGATATTGCCTTGCGCAGACGCACCAGGGAATTGTTCACCTATATCCGAAAATTGCTTTGGCAGTACGCCGCAACCACTGTCGTACACATTGCCATCAGATCCAAGGTATTTTATACTTAAACTGACCCATGGCGTATCAGACTCCTCACCTGCGTAAGAAGTCTGGATATTAGCCATGACAAATTGATGACCCTCTTCCGGAGGATCGTTAAATTGATTTGTTTGCTTAATAATTGACCACGCATCTGGGTTGATTTCAAGAATTTTGATATGCCAATTGGGTCCTACTTTTACTTCAGTTCCTAAAGGGACAGGGTTCTGTCTGGTTCCAAGTGCATTTTCGCCAGGTTCAGAATCGGATGTTTGTTGCTTGTCATTGTCAGTAACTGCTTCTGTACCAGTACCATCTGATGGACTCACTCCACATGCCGATAATGATAGTGTAAAAATTACCAATACAACCAACATAACCTTTTCCAACCTTAGTTTTCTCATTTATAGTCATCCTTTCTTAAATACGCTTTGTATATTAATTCTATATTAGGAAACAAATCCCTGCTTTTATCGAATTAAATTTTACACAATTTATTTATAATTTTTCCTTTCAAAAGTTGGTAAACGATAGGAGGCGCTAGAGATTTTCTCATAGTTAGATGCTTTTTGCCATCTATACCGGTAACGGTTTAAGATAGGGAAATTTCCACACTATCTGTCTTATCCTAATACAACGCCTTTCCTGTTGTAGCCGTCAAGAATGCTGCTATTATTAAAGCAAAACCAACCGGTCATTGCACCGGAAATTGGTTAATCAAGCCAACAATATGGCGCAAAATAAAAATTGCGTCTTGGATGGTCAGGGTTTCGGTTTCTTCATTAAAAACCTTGGCTCGGATTAACTGTTCCGGGGTTAAAACGGTTAATCCTGCAACATGACGTAATACCAGGATAGTAGCATCGGTTACATTTATAACCTCGTTTATATCGATATCACCATAAAAAGGCCTTTGAGGTTCATATCTCACATAAATATCTTTCGCTATAAAGTCATCAATAATATTCCTTGCCGGGCTTCCATGGTTGATATTCAAATAATTTAGCCTCAGACAAAGTGAGTCCAGTTCAGGAAACTCTGAATCAGCTAAACCTGATAAATCCATGATTTGGTTATGCTCCAAGTCAAGATATTTCAGACTGGTTAAGTTTACATCTGCTAAAGAGGAAAGGTTAGTGATTTGGTTGCAGCTTAAACCAAGGGCACTAAGGTTGGGAAGGTTTACTTCTGTGAATACTGAAATGTCGCTTATTTGGTTGTGGGTTAATCCTAACCCCCGTAGTTCGGGCAGCTCTGTTCCTGCTAAAGTGGAAAGATCAGTGATTTGATTATGGCTCAGGTCAATCCTTTTTAGGGCCGGCAGTCGAGCTTTTGCAAGATCTTTTATGCAGGTAATTTGATTGTCTCCCAGCAAAACTTCACTCAGTGCGGGCAGCTCCCATTCTTCCAACCCTGAAAGGCTGTTTATCCGATTATTATTTAAAAGAAGGTATTCCAGTTTGGGTAGATTGCCTTCATCCAGTCCGGAAAGGTTGCTAATCTGATTATGGTGCAAGCGTAGTTCTTCAAGACTGGGCAGCAAAGCTTCCGACAAACCGGTAAGGTTGCTAATCTGATTATGGTGCAAGCGTAATTCTTTAAGACTGGGCAGCGAAGCTTCCGCCAAACCGGTAAGGTTGCTGATTTGGTTATGCTCCAATTCAAGATATTCCAGACTGGTAAAGTTTACATCCGCTAAAGAGGAAAGATTAGTGATTTGGTTGTAGCTTAAACCAAGGGCACTAAGGTTGGGAAGGTTTACTTCTGTGAATACTGAAATGTCGCTTATTTTGTTATGGGTTAATCCTAACCCCCATAGTTCGGGCAGTTCTGTTCCTGCCAAAGTGGAAAGATCAGTGATTTGATTATGGCTCAGGTCAATCGCTGTTAGGGCCGGCAGTCGAGCTTTTGCAAGATCTTCTATGCAGGTAATTTGATTGTCTCTCAGCAAAACAACACTCAGTGCGGGCAGTTCCCATTCTTCCAGCTCTGAAAGGCTGTTTATCCGATTATTGCTTAAAAGAAGGTATTCCAGTTTGGGTAGGTTGCCTTCATCCAGTCCGGAAAGGTTGCTAATCTGATTGTAGTGCAAGCGTAGTTCTTCAAGAGTGGGCAGCGAAGCTTCCGCCAAACCGGTAAGGTTGCTGATTTGGTTAGCACCCAGTTCAAGAAACTCCAGGTTGGGGAGGTTAGCTTCAGCCAGTGAGGCCAGATTATTGATTTGGTTATTGCTCAGATCAAGCCACCTTAAAACGGGAAGGTTTAAATCCGACAAGTCGCTTATTTGATTATTGCACAAACAAAGATCTTTAAGCCCTGTTGCATACTCGATACCACTCAGGTCAACTATACCTCTGTTATCGGCATTCAAACTTATTAATCCTGCCATCATTTCTTTGGTTATATCTCCATCTGGGCACTCAAGAGCATCCCTGACGGCGGCTTCCAGCCCGGAATCCGGAATATTCACTGCCTGCGTGCCCAAATATATGTAGCCAGGGGAAACCATACATAATACCAGGGAGATGATTATTAATCCCAAAAACTTACCATACTTTATCATCTTAAAAACCTCCTAAAAATAATATAAATGATTGTTTTTTATATTTACATTTTTTAAAACAAGGGGTGGTCTAATATATGAAGTAAAATACTTTATTTAGTAACAAAAATTTAAAGGGTAGGTGTTAAGAATGTTACGTTATGTAAAATATTAGTTTGTCGTTTTATTAGCGGTTTTAATATTTATTGGCAATGGAAATTTGTTTATTAGCAGTGCATTTGGTGATTCAAGGGGAGAAATAGTTGTTTTTGCACCAGGGTATGAACGTTTTATACCACAAGCTGAAAAATGGAACCTTCATTTTTCGTTAATAAATACTTTGTCTAATAAAGATACTCCTCTTGTATCTTTAAAAAGTATAGCCATAGACGGTAAAGATTTGGATCTAGATAAACTTCAAATCAGTATTGGTAATAAAGATAATTTACCGGTAGTACCCGCTGGTCGTTATATTGATCGGCATGAATTACTAATGGCTCAAAAAATAAATCAAAAAAGTGCATTTGGTACAGATATTAATAATGCTGAAAAAAGGCAATTTATTGAACTGGGATCTAAAATAGATCAATTTACAGAAAAAGCAAAAAGGGGCAAGATAGATGAACCAGGATTCTTAATGACCATTAATTACATAGAGATTCCAACAGAACTATTAGAAATTGAAGTTTTCAATACTTATACAGTTGAGGTTACTTTCTCTACCGATCCTGTACAAGACCAAACCATTACATTTATTACAAAAGTTTCAGTAATTGAATTGCCCTTTAGTGATATAAAAACGGATAGTGCGGAAAAAGAAACTTTATCTTTTCCAAGTAATGCTCAATGGATACCAAGTGACCTTCATCTCCATACTGATAATTCAGACGGCAAAAAAACTCTGGCCGGGGCTCAAGACAGGATGACCAAAAAAGGTTATAAGTTTATTTGCCCAACTGACGGTCATCATACTGGAATGTTACTTCCAGCACAATGGGGAGCTTATAAAGTTGATTGTTATAGTGTAAGCGATGATAACCCAAGTAAGGCACTGGTTTTTCCCGGGGTAGAAACCTCGGCATTAGATAATGGAAACTCGCACTTACTTATTTATGGGACAGATAATAATATATCGGGGTTACAAGAAAATACATATTCCCATCAAAACCTTATAAATCGTACAATCAACAAAAACCCCCCAAGATCATCAGCAGCTATCGCTCATCCGGTGGCATCACTTGGGTATCCATGGACAAACTGGTCTGTAACCGGTTACAGCGGAATAGAACTTATGTCAGGTTGTTTGCAATCAAACTTTGGTTTAGGTTCAGGACCGGGCATAAAATACCGTGAAGTTCTTATAAGTCAGTATGATAATGCAATTATCGGGGGACCGGTTCCTTCACCAAGAGCTGGTACTGATTTACACTTTACTTGGACCGAGACAATGTGGGGCATAAAATATTATGTTACTTGGGTACACAATCCCTCGAGTTGGACCAGTCAGAATTATAACCAAAAAAAAGAAACCTTAGATATGTCCCTATCTAAGGGAAGAACAATAACAAGTTGCCATGGCTCACTTGGCTATTTCACCTTGGGTGCAAACGGAAAACATATAATTGGAGATGTTTTAACCGCCGTTCAACCAGGTACTGTATTACCACTTCGAGTTGTATTCACTCCAATTCACAGCGGAAATCTGAAGATTTATCTTTACAGACAAATAACTAATACAAACCAGGAACAAATGTTCTATAGAAACGTTAATGTTACACCGGGAATTACTAGAACGTGGAATACTAATATTACTATCACAAAGCCTGGATTATATTGGCTTTATGCAACAATAACTAGTGATGAAGAAAGTATAAAAGATGACTACATCTATAGCGCTCCTATTATTGTTAACGGCCAACTAGGTGATGTTAACGGTGACGGTTTCATTAATGTCACGGATTCTATCCTTGTATTAAGTTATGTAGTTGGTAATGTAGAACTTTCTGAGAATGAGTTAGATCGTGCCGAAGTAAGTGGAGATGGAGCAGTAAACAATACTGATAGCACTCTGATTATGCGATATATAACTGGTTTAATAGATGAATTTCCAAGACAATAAAGTATAAATTATATTAGTAAATTAAAAGGGATACTTCAATTATGCTTGTTATAAACTAGATTTACCGGCAATTGAATTGCAAAATAGGATTCCAACCAGTGTGGGGGCCCGCCGGGGCCCCGTTTTAAGACCAGAAAATGCTTTCATTCATCCTAATGCGGGCAATGCGTAAGAATCTAGGTCCTTCGGTCGCTATCGCTCCCTCTGGATGACAAAAAAAGGTGTCATCCCGAGCGCAGCGAGGGATCTTGAGCGGAGCGAATGGTTTCATGCATAAACCTTTGTTCCGTCTTGAATGGAACCGGGGCTTGGGAGTACAACGTAGAGGGGTACGGCCAGCAAGATAACGCCGGAACAAGGGCCGGGGGCTATATCAGTCCGAATAATAATGGCGGGGCGGGAGTGGTTAAGATCCTTCGGTCGCTATCGCTCCCTCTGGATGACAAAATAAAGGGCGCTCCCTCTCCCCCATTCCTGACATTGCTATGAAAGTAAACGCATCGAAAGGAGGGAACAGTCAAATCCCCCCTGACCCCCCTTTTGCAAAGGGGGGTAACAGTAGCTCCCTCTGGATAACAGTAAAAAGCTTCCGCACCCTCTTTAAAACCTACAGAATCCTGACACGATCTTGCCTTTGGTACCAATTGCATTTTAGGAATATATAATATATAATATCCGTGTTAGCGGGGCGTGGCGCAGTTTGGTAGCGCGCTTGACTGGGGGTCAAGAGGTCGCAGGTTCAAATCCTGTCGCTCCGACCAGTGAAAAACCCTGATAGTACTTATATATCAAGTCCTTCAGGGTTTTTATTTTAATTTATTTTAACCTAAATATTGCTCTCCGTACAGCGCCTCTGCCAGCAACCTTCTGACCACTTCCGCCCTCGAAATACCTTTCGCCTCTGCCCGCCGATCCAACTCCCGGATCAACTCCTCCGGCAGCCTGATTATTACCGGCGGTCCAATCTCAGGCCGGCCGGGGCCACGTGTTACATCTACTCGCCCAGTTTTCATCTCGTCAACTTCCTTTTTAATTTCCGCTATCGTCCGGGATGATTAAAATGGTGCGAGAAATCCGGGGCACCTTAGCTATAATACAGGGCCACTATGGCCTGAGATTATTTCAACTTTTCAAGAACCAGTTGGAGGGTCTCGTCGGCGATGCGGGAACCGTCTTCAAGCAGGCGGTTCATTTCCTCGTTGATGACCTCGACATAGTCACGATCTTTGATCGCCCCCAGATTGATGATTACATTCAGGGAACCGCTGACAAGAGCCGCCTTCAGGAAGGCAACGCCGCAGCCTACATCGGAGATCGCAATCCTGGTCCCGATCTGCCCCATGCGTTCATGGATTTTGATCCCCTCATATGATTTTCTCATTATTTCAATCGGTACCGAACATGCTGTTTTTGAGCATTTTTCCAGTTCTTCTTCCTTTATTGCGGCCTGTTCGGGGGTATCCTTCGGTAACCCGTAAGCTCTCGAAAGTGGCTCGAATACTTCCGCATCTTTATCAACAAGCGCCTTTAGTTCATCGATGATCTTGTAGCCTTTTTCCAACAAATCTTTTACTTCGTCTTCCACATCGGCGTATCTTTTTTTGCCCACGGTCAGGTTCCCGACCATATTGGAAAGCGCCATCCCGATCGCTCCACCCAGTGCCGCTGCGCCGCCTCCGCCCGGCACCGGAGCTTTTGAAGCCAGCATTTCCAGAAACTCACCCGAGGCCTTATCTACCATAGACATGAATAATTACCTCCTGTTATCGCTAAAAGTTCGCCTTTTATTGGCAGTAAATTGAATATATTAAATATATTTCTCCATTTATCCGACAATCCCTTCTAAAAAAACAGGGAACCTACCTGCTCTCGTAGTTCCCTATCCCATTCTTCCAACCCCGGGTTGGCTATTTCAGGTTGTCCGTGGTTGTCCGCCTTTCCCACCTACGGTGTGACGGAAAACCTTGAGCACATGTGCATTACCCCGTGATATTGCTATATGAACTTTCCGGATAAGAGGGGATCTCCTCGAAGATATCGCTCATCAGTTCTTCATAGCGATTTTTTAATGAATACCATAAGGTGGTACTTTCTTTGATGAGGGAGGTATATTCCTTCGAGTGAAAATAAATATGAAAGGCCTGCTCATTGGCTTTCCACCATGCCCGGTAAAAGTCTGCAAAATTATACGGAACTTTACCTTCTTCGGCCACAGACAATAATTCATTTATCAGGCCCTCCATGGTCTCATAGACAGTCCCGTAGAGGATAACGGTAATTTTATTTACGGCTGCAACAAACTTGATATAGGCATTGATGCTTTTAAACAATTTATCAAATCTCTGGCGGTCAAACATGGCCGGACAAGAGAGGCGATTGTTTAAACCGCTGCCGTTCATATGCAGCGCCCGGTACCACAAACGCAGAAAAGATTTGTATGCTTCACGATCACCGCACAGCGCCCGAGAGTATTTCTTTCTCATCTCTCCGGATAATTCATACCAGGGGCTAAAATATTTTGATAAGGTCCATTCGTACATCTCCGCTATCTTTACCGGGATGGCGATTAACTCTTTGATCGGAGCAGGCAATCTACCCTCCAGATATTTATCGATCACTTCATTATAACTTTGCATACAGCCGGGGGGGTATCCCCTCCTCTCTTCAGGACCATTATTATTTTCTGATAGGAAAATGATAAGCTCTTGCCAATATTCAAGCAGTGCAGCATAAATTTCAGGGTTGGTATTTACGTTTGAAGGCCATTCCTCCGCCGGGAAACTTCCCACCCGAAGGTGGTTGATATTCATGGTGCAGGTTTCAAGTAATTCCTGATAACTCCCCTCATTCTGTTCCGGTAAAATATCTTTGTTGAGGAAAATCTCAAACGTGGGGATGGTGTTTTGAAGCGCCGGGATGTTGTTCTTCCAAAAGCTAAACAATTCAAATGTTTTCCGGTGAAAATCAGAACCGAGACCTACCTCTTCGGCCTTGCTTTTCAATAGAATCCCGCCCTTGATTTTTGTTGTTCTATTTTAGAGTATTATATTAAATAATTGAATGTGCCTGAATTGATATTCATATCAATCTATCTCGCTTTGGTCGGGAAGATTGTTATGGTATTCTTCCCCGTTTTAATCACACTATATATTCTATGATGGGTAATTCTTATTTAGACCACATATTTATATCGGNNCCTCTTTCTCTTTTTGCTCCCTTGATTCGCGCAGAGCCTGTTGATGGGCAAGCTGATGCATCCGGTGCAATGAAAGCAGGAAGGATACAACCGATTCGCCCCCCTGATTCTGGTTGACCCCTGCCGGCTGCAGTCCGTCAAAACATCCGCCGGTGGAGAAATCATACAACGGCTGGCGCACATCGTTATTGCCGAAATACCAGTTAAAGGCCCACTCCATCCGCTCACGCCAGACGGAATCGCCGGTCGCCAGATAAGCCTGATGGCAGGCGCTGATCATCGCCGTTGTTTCAAGCGGCTTCTGATCGAAGCGCGATTTTTCCTTGCCGCGCACATACCATTCATGGTCGCCGACAAACGAAGGATGGCCGCCTACCGAATCCGTCTGTATGGTGATCAGCCATTCCAGGGTTCTCAGGCCGCAATCAATCATCTCCTGCTTCTCCAGATAATGCCCGGCGGCTATCAAGGCTTCCGCTAAACGGGGATTATCATAGGTCAGGATATCTTCATACCAGGGCCATTCCTCGGTGGCCTTTTTGGTAAAGAGGTTATGCAGGCGGCGGCTGAATTTAATGACCACCTTGTGCACCTGTGTCTCCCCGTTAAAGCGTTCCAGATATTTCAACGCGCCGATGATGGTAAAAGCCCATGCACGCGGTGATTTGAATTTTAGGGTTGCTTCGATAGCCTGCTTGAAGAGCCGTACGCTAAAACCCAGTATGGCATCTGTCGGCGGATGAGCCACCGCATGACCTAAAGCCCATATCGCCCGCCCATGGGTCTCTTCAGATGTATTTCCCTCCGACCACTCCCGGTTAAAAGAAAGATGGCTTCTGATAATTCCGGTTTCAGGGTCCAAGGCATTATTAAGAAAACTCAAATAGTTATGCAGCAGAGGCAGAATCGCCTCATCCCTAAACAGATTCCAGTTCATAACGGCAACCGTAAGCGCCCGGGCATTGTCATCGGTGCTGTAACCGTACGAACGATCCGGAATTGTATAGACGGCATGATGGAAAAGGCCGGTATCATCGGTAAGCATCTGCAGCTGCTTGAGGTTTACTTCCGGCGGAACAATGGGCTCGGACAGATAGCTTGTTTCGGTGGGATCAGTAACCATCAAGTTCCCGTAATCATACAGAGCCTGTTCAAAAGAGCGCACATACGCATTGGCCACCTCACGCCAGATCATCTGACGGCCATACTGATATGCATTTTTCCGGAGCCGGTTACGCAAATTATCGTCTTCAAGCAGCAGAATAAGTTTCTCGGCTATGGCCTTGCTGTCCTTAAAGGGGACCAGAATCCCCCGATCATCACCAAGCAGATCCTGTGCATAATGATACGGGGTGGAGATGATCGCCTTCCCGGAAGAAAGAGCATAGGCCAAGGTGCCGGAAGAGATCTGTTCCCTTCCCAGATAAGGGGTTATATAGATATCGGCGGCAACCAGAAACTGTATCAATTGCTCCAGAGAGACAAAATGATTGTGAAAAACAACATTACGAGAGAGTTTGTTATCGCTTACCATCTTCTGCAGCGAATGACGGTACTGCTCCCCGAACTTCTTTTTGATTTCAGGATGGGTGGCCCCCAAAATAAGGAAGATTACATCGGGAAACTTCTTCACTACCTCGGGCAGAGCTTCGATAACATATTCAAGTCCCTTGTTGGAATGAAGAAGACCAAAGGTCAAGATAACGGGACGTCCCTCGGCTTTAAACTGTTCTTTATAATAAAATGGATCAAGAAACGGGACATCATGCACCCCGTGGTGGATCATCTCGATTTTCTGTTCAGGTACACCATATACGTCCTGCAGGATTTGCACCGCCTTATCGGCCAGAACGACCACTTTGGTTGAATAAGAACATACTTTTTGCAGGGTCTTTTTATAAGAAGGAAGCGGATTTTCCATGATGGTGTGCAGCGTTGTAACTACCGGTTTTTTAAGTTTCCCCAGTAAATAAAGGATATAACTGCCTTCCTCGCCGCCGCCAAATATACCGAATTCATGCTGGAGACATACGACATCGATAGGGGAAAGATTTATGTAGTCGGCCACGCGGCGATAATCCTCCCGGTACCGCTCCCTGATGCCAAAAGATACTTCCTTGTTGTAGGAATAGCCATCCGCTACATTATTCAGGGCAATTACCTGGAGAGCATCCTGTTTCTGACTGTAATCACCGTTACCGTATATCTGTTTAATACTGTTAAAAAGATCGGAGGTAAACGTTGCTATGCCACATTTACGAGGAGGATAGGTTGATATAAAAGCTACCTTCATTGGTCTGATTAATTTATTTACGGTCATTTAAACATTTCTCCTTTCATTTTATTTAAAATTTGTTTACCATAATTGCTTGTCCCGTAAGATATTTTTCTCCGGGTCTCTTGAAAAAGTTAATAGAAATAGTTTATATGTGGGAATAATATTAGAGATGTAGTCCTTACTAATATAGATTAACACAGACAACCCTCTTTTACAATACCAATATTGAAAAGAACAGAAATATAAGACAAAATATGGTCGGGCATAGTGTAAAACTTACCCCATGAATGCCGCCTCAAAATAAAATCATCCCTCATATTAATAATTAGTCTATATTTTAAGATACCCTGTAACGATTTTTTTAATGCTTTTCGGCTTGTAGATACAACACTTGATTTAAACAAACTGAAAACAAACTGAAATAAAAAGGGGAACCCTTGAAGGGTTCCCCCCAATCCGGAGGCTGATATTTCATTCTATTTGATCAGCCCGGTAACTTTTCTGATGTTACCCTAGGAATCACTGGACAGGACCAGTTTGACAAGATCATCTACATTTGCCGTGGCCACACAGATGGTAGTATCGGCAGCACCGTAATACATCTTCAGTTCCCCTGTTGACTTATCGACGACAATGCCGGTAGGAAATGTCACGCCAGGCACATCCCCCACGCGTTCGTAAGGCTCCCGTGGCCCGAATACCCACTCATCCAGTCGGCGGATGATTTTCCACGGTTCATCCAGATCCAATAGAGCCAGGCCAACCCGGTAAAGATTGCCTGATGCTGTTGTTCTTACGCCATGATAAATAATCAGCCAGCCTTCAGGCGTTTCAATGGGAGGCGGCCCCAGTCCAACCTTGGAGCAATCCCACCAGCCCGGACGGGCGTCAAGTAATATTTTGTGATTACCCCAATTCTTCAGGTCGGGAGAAAAAGCTATCCAGGCATGTGCTTCGCCTCTTATAATCGGCCGGTGGATCAATACATAATGACCGTTGATCAAGCGGGGAAAAAGCGAAGCATCTTTATCTTCGGGCGGTAACATCGTCCCCATGCGTCTAAACTCTTTGAAGTCTTTAGTCATGGCCAGAGAGACTACCGGGCCATCCGGTGAAAAAGATACATAGGTGATGGCAAATTCCTGTCGTTCCTCTATCCAGACGATGCGGGGATCTTCAATTCCCCATTGCTCTTCGTTGTAATGCGGTTCCGGTGTTAATGCAGGCACATCATCAATCACCCAATTTGTCAGCCCGTCCTTGCTGCGAGCTATGGTCAGATGTGAGAAGCCACGCATATCTTCAACTCTCACCAGAAGTAACGTCTCCCCATTATACTCTATCGCCCCGGGGTTAAAGGTTGCATTGGCGCAGTAAGGCCATTTTTCCGGGGTAAGAATAGGGTTCTTGTCTGACCTTACAAAAAAATTTTCGGGCTTTTGATGGATATATGGATTCATTTTTCTCCTCCCTTTGTTATATTAATAGCTTCTATAATAATTACATCTATTATTCGGTTTTCCCTTCCTAAACAAAGATGTTATTTTCTTCATAATTGTGATGAAATATTACCACATCCTATTTTTTATCTAATATATTGAGCTATTTCAAGAAAGGTACCCGGGGATCAAATATAATTTCAAGGATAAATTCAGACGCAGCTGTACAGCAAAAAAGGGGGATCCAGGCGGATCCCCCCGGGCTATTTTCCGGCAGAGATGTGCTTATAAAATTATGGCAATCAATCCACCGCTGCCTTCATTAACAATTTTCTCCAAAGTTTGCTGTAATTTCTCCTGGGCATTGGGAGGCATATTACCCAGCTTGGAGGTAATCCCATCCTTTACCAGTTCGTGCAATGATTTTCCAAAAATCTGCGATTCCCATAATTTTTCCGGGTTCTCCTCGAACTCTGAAACAAGGTAGTTTACCAGATCTTCACTCTGTCTTTCAGAACCCACCACCGGTGCAACCTCGGACTTGACATCGACTCTGATCATATGCACGGAAGGAGCACTGGCCTTCAATCTTACCCCGAACCTTCCCCCGTGTCTGATGATTTCCGGCTGATCAAGGCTCATCTCTTCAAGTACCGGAGGAACGATCCCATAACCGATCTGCCTGACCTGATCGAGAGCATCCTTCATCTTGTCATATTCCTTTTTGGCAAAGGAGTAATCTCTGACAATATGCAGAATATCAGCATCGCCAGTAACTTCCTCACCAGCATATTCGGATAAAATCTTCTGGAAAAGCCCTGCTACAACTTCAACATTGATCGTCGCCTCCCCCAGCCCCAGATCCAGGCTGGAGAGCGTCGATTTCTCGATATAAACAAATTCCTCCAGATTCCTGGCGATGTTCTCTACCTCTCTGACCTTGGTCACCGCCTCAAGATTCTCCTGGATACAATCATCCAGGTTTTTCCTGAGCCAGTGATCCGTTTCCAGCTCCTCTACCCAATCGGGCAGCTGCACGAATACATCCCTGACCGGAAATTCATAGAGAACCTCTTCCAGTATAATATTGATATCCTTCTCTTTGAGATACAACAAGTTGAGTGCGATGACCGGGACCTCATATTTATCAGCAAGTTCATCTCTCAAGAACTGCACATCTTCACTCTGCGGCAAGGTGCTGTTCAGCAATATCACAAACGGCTTTCCGATCTCTTTAAGTTCATTTATTACCCGCTCTTCCGCCTCCAGATAATTTTCCCGCGGTATCTCGGTAATACTCCCGTCACTGGTTACCACTATCCCGATCGTGGAATGCTCGGTAATAACCTTCCGGGTTCCCAACTCCGACGCTTCCTGAAAAGGAATGTCATAATCAAACCAGGGAGTGGAAACCATGCGCGGTCCCTCTTCATCCTCGTAGCCTACTGCTCCCGGCACGGCATAACCCACACAATCGACAAATCTGAATCTCATAAACAGGTTTTCTTTTATCTCAATTTCTACCGCCTCATCTGGTACAAATTTTGGCTCCGTAGTCATAATCGTTTTTCCGGCGCTTCCCTGAGGAAGTTCATCTCTTACACGCTCAAGTTCATTGATATCTTCGATATTGGGAAGGACAAATAACTCCATCGACTTACGGATAAATGTAGATTTGCCGGTGCGTACCGGTCCCACTACCCCCAAATAAATATCGCCTCCGGTTCGCCCAATAATGTCTCTGTAAAGATCGTACTCCAAGATTTTATCCCTCCTTTTTACTGATTTTTTTGTAGCCCAGGCATGGCCTAACAATACATTATATGACCATTTAAAAATTATATTTCTATTTTTACCAAATACCTGTATTGTTGTTTTCCCCTTGCGGGGGACAGGCTACTTTTTTAAATAGATATGCAGAGGGTAGTACCATTTATGATTACTTTTTGAAATTTTTAGGGGCAATTATATTAAATATTTTCAAGGGGCTCTCCCCCTCGAACAGGATGCGGAAAAAACAATCAATCAGTGGGCTGTCCAGCCCCGCCTGGCGGGACAGGGTGAAAATTGATCTCAGTGTTGAAATTCCTTCAAATACCATATTGTTTCGGGACCTTATCTCGCTGAGCGTTCTCCCTTCCCCCAGTTTTTTGCCTAGGGATCGATGGCGGCTGTACATGCTGTAACAATTGGAGAAAAAATCAGCCAGGCCGGATCTGCCTGCAAAAGCGGCTGTTTCAGCCCCCAAGGCTCGCCCTAAAGAGACTGTTTCCCTGTACAGGGCAGCCAGAACATTTCCCCGGAGACCGTCGCCCAGGGCCGATCCTTCAATGATACCGCATGCCAGGGCCGCTACATTGGAGACGGCCCCGCCCAGCTCCGCCCCGATCAGGTCCGGCTCGTATTCCAGCCTGAAATTATCGGTCACAAGAAGCTCCTGTACCGATTTCGCCGCCGCCGCATGGACGGAGGAGATGGAGAGAGCCGCAGGGATAAACTGCGCCAGCTCCTCGGCATGGCCGGGCCCGGTGATAATGGCCGTTCGTCTCTTCAAATCGGTCGGCAGTTCATCTTCCAGGACCTCCGATAACCGAAGATGGGTCTCCGGTTCAAGGCTTTTTGAGGCACAGACCACAGAGGTCACGGGATCCAGATGGGGCCGGATATCCCGGATGGTTCTTCTCATAAAATCGGAGGGCACGGCAAGGATAACCAGTCTTTTCCCCCTCACGGCCTCCTCCGGATCCATGATCGGCATTACCGATGAAGGAATCCTGATCTCCGGCAGATATATCTCATTGCAGCGTTTTAAAATAATGGATCTGTAGGTCACGTACGACCTTATCCACAGTACAATGCGGTAGTTTTCCTTCGCGGAGAGGGCGATCGCCAGGGCCGTGCCCCAGCTTCCTCCTCCGATTACGGCAACATCCATCTTTATGAAGCATCCTTTTACGGGGTTTTGTGCTTATCCCCTATCTTGGATTCAGTGCCGCTTGCCAGTCTTTGAATATTTTCCCGATGTTTGAAGATAACCATAGCAGCGATCCCTGTACCAAAAATGATATGCGCCACGGTGTAGTTAAATGAATCCGTAAAATGGAGGATGGTAAAAGACAGCGGTACCAGCAGCGCACTGGAGATCGAACCCAATGATACATAGCGGGTCGTCGCCACTATGATTACAAAAAATAAGAGAATCGCCAGCGTGGGCAGAAGAAAACCGGGTACGGCCAGCAACACCCCCAGAGAGGTGGCCACCCCTTTTCCCCCTTTAAAACCGAGAAATACAGGAAAACAATGGCCGACGATAACCAGAAAACCCGCCAGCAGCATGATGGACGGGCTCACCTTCAGATGTTGTGCAGCCAGAATTACCAGTGCCCCTTTCCCGGTATCCAGAAGCAGAACGAGGATGGCGTAGCGAGCACCCATCTTCCTCAAAATATTGGTGGCACCTATATTCCCGCTGCCAAATCTGCGAATATCAATATTCTTGAACATCTTGCTGATAACCAGACCAAAAGGAACGGAACCCAGAATATAAGCAGATATTAGAAGTAGGGCTTCAATCATCTTCTTTACCTCCGATTATTTTTTCCCCCGCAATCAGGTCATGATTATAAAGCAACCTTCTTCTCCTCAATAGGACAACCTTCTTTGTACAACCGTCTGCCGCCTTCTATCTTTTTTCTTCTTTCGCTCTAACCTTGATTCTGAGAGGAACGCCTTCGAAACCAAAGGCTCCCCGCAGGCGGTTTTCAATGTAACGTAAATATGAGTAATGGAGCAGCCTGGCATTGTTGGCAAATACTATAAACGTAGGAGGTTTTACCTCCGGCTGGGTCATATAATATATCTTGGCCTTCCGGCCTTTTTTTGTCGGTGGAGGGTTTACCAGCAAGGCATCCTGAAGGAGATCGTTGAGCAGCGCCGTGGAGATCCTCTTCCGGCTCTCATCATCAATTTTTCTGATCATCCCGAACAGCTTATCGATACCGCGCCCGGTCAGAACCGAAGTAAATTGGATCGGTGCATAATGGGCAAAGGCAAATTCCCGGCGAACCATATCCATATAGCGGCGTGCAATGTCTTTTTCAGCAGCGGTGACGAGGTCCCATTTGTTGACGACAAAGATAATCCCTTTTCCCGCTTCGTGTGCCATTCCGGCTATCCTCTGATCCTGCTCGGTAAATCCTTCCGAGGCATCGAGCATCACCAGCACAACATCCGCTCTCTTTATCGCCTTTATAGATCGTAATACACTATAATACTCCACATCTTCCTTTACCTTCGAGCGCCGGCGCACTCCGGCGGTATCCACCAGCACCATGCCTCTCCCCTGATGGTCAATAAAAACATCGATGGCATCGCGCGTTGTCCCGGGCTGTGCGGTGACGATCACCCTCTCTTCCCCCAGAAGGCTATTGATGAGGGATGATTTTCCCACGTTGGGCCTTCCCACCACGGCCACTTTGACAGCCTTCTTCAGTTTCTCGTCCTCCCCGGGATCTTCCGGCGGCAGTTCGTCGATGATGCGTTCCAGAAGATCCCCCGTGCCCAGGCCATGGATGGCCGATACGGAAAACGGATCGCCCAGCCCCAGCTCATAGAGCGGATAGCACTCCCACTCTCTCTTCTCATGATCAACCTTGTTGGCTACCAGCAGGACTTTTTTCTTTGTTCTTCTCAGATAATCGGCAATCTCGTGGTCCAGTGAAGTCAACCCCTCGACGACATCTACAACAAAGAGGATCAGCGATGCTTCCTCGATAGCCAGGTCAACCTGACGGTGTACCCCCGTCTCGATAGAGCACTCATCCGTAAAAGTAACGCCGCCCGTATCGATAATGGTAAAACTTCTTCCCAACCAGTTCACCGTTCCATAAAGCCGATCCCTGGTTACCCCCGCCCGGCAGTCCTCGATAGCCGTACGTCCCCCGGTAAAACGATTGAATAAGGTTGATTTACCCACGTTGGGCCTTCCCACTATGGCAACAACCGGTGCCGTCATGATTGGCTGTCCCTCCTCCCGGCCAGTGCTCCGATCGCTTCAGACATCTCCGTCAATCCGGAGACCGGGATCAACTCCGTCCCGAGAACAGAGGCCACATCCGTATAAGATCGGTTATCCAAAAACACATCTTCGCCTTCCTTCAACATTATATCCGGAAAGATAACGGCTCTCCCCAGATCTTTACCTTTCAACGCTTCGATCAGATCAAAGCCGGTAATCAGGCCGGCAACGGTTACGTTGGGGCCAAAATACCGGCTGTTGATTACCTCCAGCCTCACATCCAGGTTGGGGATCCTGTTTAAAAAAGAGACCGGTAAAACGAGACCATCCTTGGCCGCCGCACCCGTTATAACCGTGACTTTCAGCTCATGATGCGGTTGCGGAGGCATCTTGCTCGTACACCACTCTTTATATTCTTCCAGAAACAGGCGTATCAGCCCCACCCCGTTGGCAAGCTGGGGATAATCCTCGTACTCCGCTTCGGAGGGAACGGATACTTCCGCCAGCAGATAGTACTCGTCGGCAAGAAAGACAAATCTTGACCCTCTCGTCTTCAGGAAGTGCTCCTGCAAGCTATGCACGGCGGATACCGTTTCGCGGGCCTCAGCTGTGGTCAGCGGCACCAGAGGGGTGAGTTTTTCACGATAAGCGGTTAAGCCCACAGGGACAACAGCTACACTCTCCATCGTCGACCCCAGCGAGCCTAAATCATTGATCGACTTCTTTAGTTCCTGCCCGTCATTCCATCCCGGGCAGACCACGATCTGGCCATGCAGATGGATCCCCGCCTCCGTCAGGGTCCGCATCGTCTCCATAATCCCTGCGGCCCGCCGGTTGCACATCATCTTCTCTCTTAGCGCCGGGTTGGTGGTATGCACGGATACATAGAGAGGAGAAATGCGGTCATGGATAACCCTGCTGATATCACCGGCGGTAAGATTGTTGAGAGTAATGTAGTTGCCTTCAAGGAATGAGAGCCGGTAATCGTCGTCTTTAAAATTCACCGTCGCCCTCATCCCGGGAGGGTTTTGATCGATAAAACAGAAAATACACTTGTTGTTGCATCTTCTGACCGGACTGATGGTCGAGGGGGTAAAACTTAATCCCAGCACCTCCCCGATATCCTTCTCAATCTCCAGAGACCATATCCGGCCATCCTCCTTAAGAATTTCCAGTTCAAACTCTTCGGAGGAGACAGCTATCTGGTAATCGATGATATCGGATGGCTCCCGACCGTCTATGCTGATAAGTTGATCACCGGGTACAATCCCCATCTCATCGGCCACAGAGCCGGGCAGAACATGTTTTATCAGGATACCCTTTTCCCATCCCGCATGCGGTTCGGTCATCTCTTGTTTCTTCCCCATTTACCTTTATCACGTATATTACAAACATTTCATCTATATTAATTATATATACCATAACGCTGACATAAATAACAAGTTGGACCTCGCCGCGGGAAAGTGCCCTACGTTGTCATCCGGAGGGAGCGGCCCTTTTTTATTGTCATCCGGCGGGAGCGCCCGCGCCGGCGTAAGCGACCGAGGATCTTAACCACTCTCGTCCCGCTGTTATCATGCAGAACGATATAACCCCGCCCCGGAGTTGCTCATGTCTACATATTCTGCTGTTGTTTATGGAGTAAATAAAGGTGCTTGCCCAAAAACCTAAGATTCTTCGCTGCGCTCTGAATGACAGGGGAAAGGCGCTCTGAATGACAGAAAAGAACAAATGATTATGCACGATACCATTCGCTCCGCTCAAGATGACAAAAAAAGATACAGAATAACTCAAATGAAGGCATTTGGAGGCATTATAAGAAATGCACTTTGAATTGCAGGTTTATTTTTTGTCATCCAGAGGGAGCGGAAGCGACCGAAGGACCTTAACCACTCTCGTCCCGCCATTGGTATAACGCATGAAATGAAAGCGGATATTTATCTTTTACCTTTACCTTTAGTTGTGTTAATATGATTTTAAAATAGTCTCGTAATTTATTAAGGAGAAAATTGATGAGACGTATTAACACAAACCAGCTAAAACCCGGAATGGTTGTTGCCCGTACGATCTTCGGTCCCACCGGAGAACCCCTCCTAAAATCGGGCGTTGAACTGAAAGATCAATATATTAATAATTTAAAAAGACTCAGAATTAACAATATATACATACGTGATGAACGGCTCGACGGGGTAGAATGCAAAGATGTGATCTCCGATGAAAGTAGGCTGGAAGCGAAAAAAATTATTTATGACTATTTTTCCGTTCAGGACCGTTTCAAATTCTTGGGAGACCTGGAAAAGTCTCTGATCAAGACCGCGGATAAAATAGTAAATGAAATATTGAACAAGGAAGAGATCGTCCTCAATCTTCAGGATATCAAATCCTCCGACAGCTATACATATGACCATTGTATCAACGTATGCGTTCTATCTGTTATTGCCGGCATGAAGTTAAATCTGTCCAAAGATGAGCTCGTCCAGATCGCATTGGGCTCGGCCATACATGATATCGGCAAGCTGGAAATTCCCAAAATTATTTTAAACAAGCCCGCAGCGCTCACCAGAGAAGAGTTTACCATCGTTAAGGAGCATGCCCGAAAGGGTTTTGACCGTTTCCGGAAGAGTTCCTTCACGTCCGAAGTGGTAGGAAATATAATTCTTCAGCACCACGAGAGGCATACGGGGCATGGTTATCCATTCGGCCTGAAAGGTGAAGATATCGATCATATGGCGCAGATAGTATCCATTGCGGATGTTTATGACGCCCTTACCTCAACGCGGCCTTATCGCAAGGCCTACCAGCCTCACAAGGCCATCGAAATGTTTCTGTCGGTGGGGGGAGTGGACTTTAACATTGAGGTGCTCAATGCTTTTCTTTCGTTTATCCCCTCATTTCCGGTGGGTACACACGTGGTATTGAACAATCAGGAAAGCGGCCTGGTAATCAACAACACCCCCGGCTTCTCTACCCGCCCCACCATAAGGATCCTTTATGAAGGCCCGAATTTCTCTACCCATCATAGCCCCTACGAAGTAAGCCTCATTGAAAATACCAGCCTGGTCATCATCGGTATGATCGATGAGGAGGGCACCTATCAGCACTTTAGATTTTCTCCATCCGATTATAAAGGGTGAATCTTTAAATAATAACGATCCAAAATATTTAAAGTATGTAGCTGGCCATATCTTCTTTAAATGATTGTACTTTTTCAACCAGAGCGCGGTATCGTAATCTGATACCCAGAGCAACCAGAGGTCGTCCCAGAGCAACCAGCCCGATATATCTGGAAGTAAATCCTCCGATGCGGGCCAGAACATTTACCTGATCAAGACAGTTGATGATGGCGATCTTTTCCGCGGAAATCCCCAACACGGGCAGCAATTCCCTCATGATCTTTTTTACCTCATTACCTTTGGAGCTGCTGCCCAGAGCAAATACTTGGTGGCCTTGCTCATCAACGCCCATATAACTAAGAGCCCCTATCTGCCTGCTTTCCAAACGATCAAAATGAGGAACCTGCAGTATCTCGGAAAATTGAGGCGCCCGGCCCATAGAAAATTTATTTAAGTGGATATTGGCGGCGACCACCGATGAATGCGTCCCGCCATAACATTGATAGATAATGTACATCCTTACCCCTTAGTTTTATATATTTGCAATTGCAGAAGCGACCTCTCCACGGCAGCTTTGATCTCGGTCAGGTAGTAACGGTATGCCGCCTCCTTGATACTGGATATCCTTAGAGCCTCGGCAAAAATGAGGAAGATGTGCCTCCCCGATAATGGACTGATCAACATCAATTCTGCGGGATTTTTACCGTGGACGGTCAACAAGCTATCAACCGTCTTCCTGATGATATCTTCCGCACAGGCTCCATTTAACAGAAAGACCTCCTCCCCTTTTTCCCCCCGTCCAAAATAAAGGGTGAAAGGTTTCTCCTGCTTGAACCCTCTCAGTATCTCTTCAATTTTAACCATATTGATCGGGGCGTCGTTCTTTCTTGTATGCAGGTAGGCACCTAGAAAAGAAGCGGTCAAAAACCTCGGGTGATAGTAAATTACCTTCATAATGGCCTAATCAATGCTTAACCACAATGTAGACACCGTTTTCAAGATCATGAACTACTCCTTCCGTTATGCGCGCCAGATATGTGGCCACCTTCTCCTGTTCTTCAACGTCGGAAACATAAAATATCGGGGCGCCGCCGCCGGCCACCAGGGAAGGATCAATCGTAATCACGGCCAGAATATACTTGGTCAGGGCTGTCTCCACTGTAACTCCTTTTTAAAGTGGTTTATCGAGGGCATCTCTCCTTACCGGACTATTTACCATCAATCCGCCGCACCACTGCCCGCCGCCGATTGGAGCGGTTTGGAGAGTGCACTTTCCAGAACAGGAACCCTCTTGACCGCCTTGATCAGACAATCAATATCCTTCTCAATAGGCAGGATGATCAGCCCGATCCTGCCTGTATCCACATTCCGGCGTACGATCGGCATAAACTCAGCGGTATCCACATCACGATATACTCCCAGCTGACTGGCCGCCTCATGGGCAATCGCTTTTCTCTGTCCGAGGTTGGCCAGCGTTTCCCGGGCATTATCATCCAAAGGTTCGATGATTACTCCCAACCCGCGCTCCAGAACCTGACGTCGTGCTCTCTCCGTTCCCAAATTCATAAAATGGATATTTTCCACATAGAGGTTAACCCCTTCAAAGCGGACCTCCCCGGACCGTACCGTGGCAATCTGCCCCACCTGTTTGCCCCGCATCAACCTGTTGCTGGCCAATATCGCCGGTATGCTCGTCAATAACGCNNAGGTAATTGCGCGATTCAAATACACGGGCAATCCCTTCCACATAATCCGGACCGCGGGCAACGAGTTCGGAACGATCGATATTGGTCAAGGTTTTGCGCTCGATCTCTCTTATATCACGAAACTGAGTTGCCGCCAGAGCCAGAAAGGTGACCGCCGTAAACTCTCTTTCCGCCAGTGCAGGGATGGCGACCGCCCCAAGAACCGCCGCTATCAACCCCAATGACATATGGGTAACCACGCCATGAGGATAGGAGGGATACTGACGATAATCGGATCGGAGCATGTAATAGCGTCCGATCGTTCCGGCCACAACCCCTGCTATCGAGGCCAACAGGTACTTCTCCATTTAAATTTATAGCTCCCTACACTACCTCTGATGTTTACTCTTTCCTTCTGCCCCAGACATCGGCGAACTCCCGGCTGAAAAATTGTCTCAGCCTGCTCATGGCTTCTTCCCAGCTTCCCGCGGAAATCAGAAGAAAAACAAAGGCGCCGAGGGCCGCGATAATCAGAAACCAGAGGGCGGAGACAGCGGAAATACCTCCTTCGCCGGCCACCGTATATCTCTGACCGGCAACATCGGTCCTCTCTCTACCCTCCGTGGCCCCGAAGTAATCGGCAATCACTCCCGCAAACAATTGGGCCGTCTCCTCCGCCCCCTCGCGCCTGTTTTCATGGGCGCCTATCTCCAGAAGGAGAGAACGGGGTGACATATCCTGGTTGTAATTACCCTGCGCCTTGAGGATCCCTTTGACCAGGCCGGGATATTTCTTATCCGCTTCGGCTTTGAGCAACTCTGCAAACCGTAAATTGTTGCTGATATTCTGGTTCTGCCGGCCCAGGACGAGCAGGAGCTGGACCTTGTTGTCGCCTGCAACCTGCTCGATGTACTCTTGCGGCGGAACGGCATCACGGTGGATATCAAAGAAGGCGATCGGTTCCTCCTTGGCCATCTCCTCCATCGTCCTTCGTGAACGGTGGTAAGCACCGGCATCATGAGGAACATGAGTGTTGGTAGAATGAATCACATTTATATGGCGATCTTCCAGCTCCCGGGTGAAACTGTTCCCCACTTCAATTACCCCGCCACCCGTATCAATAGTCTCCGTTCCATCACTGGGCACATAGGATTCAGCACCATGGCTGTGATATACGGCAATCTTTTTCGGCCGGGAAGATTCAACGGGGGCAACATCTTCCTCGCGCAAATGATTATCTTCGGCTCCCCTGCCCGTTAAGCGAAGAGGAAGGGAGAATGATTTTTTATCTTTAACCAGACGTGCCCAGGCGATATCATCGGTAATCCTGACGATACGATAATGGAGGTTGCTGGTATCGATATACTCATCCCCGATATGCAAGATCCGGGCGGTAGTCAGGATTATCCGTTCATCGGCCTCATTTTTGACTACAAAATAACCCTCCTGACGTTCATCCAGATTCAACTGATCAAAGTAGCGCTCTGCTGCCGGCAGGGATGAATGCATATATAACGAGAAGATCATGATGATTACCGTCCAGGCAAGCAAAAACCTGATCAGATTTCTGTACTTATTCATTTTCATGCGGCCCCCTTTGATAATGTTCATTTTCTTCATCTTCCCCCCGGAGGTTGTTGCGGGCGGCCAGATTCTCTCTTATCTCTCCGACCAGCTCCGCCAGACCTACGGCCACAAGACCGGAGATGACCGTGGCATCAAATATACCCGCCCCGCCGATTACCAGAGTTTCTCTTCCACCGGTGATGAATAATTCAAGGCGGGTGAAGATATCGTTCAGGACGATCGCTCCCACTCCGGCAATAAATGCCGACCTTCGGGAACGTCCCGCCAGATAACCGATTATCCCGGCTATGACCGCCACCAGGTAGAGGGGATCCAAAAGAATGGCATACGTCGGTTCAACGGGAAAGATCTTTAACGCGGCATAAACGGCAAGGGCTGTAACCAGAAGAGCCACCCCGGCACGGATTTTCTCGGCGGCGGTGTCGGCCTTCCAGAGGAGATAGCCGACGAGGATAATGGGGATGATTCCACCACCTATATTTATGGACAGATCGGCCGTAAGTGGTATATCCGGCAGGTAACTGCCCACGATCATCGCCACAATAAAAAGCAGGGCGGCACGATCGCTTAACCGCATGCGATCCAGAATTCTCTGTGCAAAACCCAGGTAAATCAGAATTGATATCACAATCAGAACAATCGTTCCTATGGGCATGACGACACTCCTTTTATAGCTTTTATAGTTTTCTTATTGTAGATTTTCCTGATTAACCTTTATTTATACAAAAAAACAACCGCTATCAAAACGGTTGTTTTTAAATAAACCTGTATTTTCCTTTATTCAATCAAGGTACTTTGTTATTTTTTTTCGTTCTCAAACAAATCTCCGAAGACATCACCCAAAGTAACGCCGCTTCCGTTATCCTGGCCGGTAGAGATATTGGCGTTCTCATGGGAGACGGGGTTTGCATCTTTGATGCTCAAGCTGATCCTCTTATCCTCGGGCCGCAGATCGATAATCTTGACTTGCACCGTTGCTCCCTCGGAAAGTGCCTCGGAAGGATGTTTTACGTGATGATCCGCAATCTGAGAAACATGGACCAGCCCTTCAACACCCGGAATTATCTCCACGAAAGCCCCAAAATCAACCAGGCGTGTTACCTTGCCCTCGATGATCTCGCCGATTTTGAAGCGCCGCGTAACCTGTTCCCAGGGATCCTGCCCCGTGCGCCTGATACTGAGGCTCACCTTCTCTTCCTCCGGATTGACCTGAAGTACCTTTACTTTTACCTTATCTCCGATCTTCAGGGCCTCCTCGGGATGTTTAATCCTTCTCCAGGAGATCTCCGAGATATGCACCAGACCGTCAATCCCGCCCAGATCTACAAAAGCACCGAATTTGGTCAACCGGCGCACCTCGCCCGTCACCACGATATCCGGCTTCAAGATCTTCAAGGTCTCCTCTTTTTTGGCGGCATTGGCCTCCTCTACATATTTTTTGCGGGAGAGAATGACCTTGTCCTTCTCCTGATCAAGTTCGATAACCTTGAAGGATATCTCCTGCCCCAGATAGGCATTAAAATCCGGGACATACCTGATGTCAACCAATGAACCCGGTACAAATCCGTTGATACCTGCACCCAGATCCACGATCATCCCTTTGGGAACAACTTCTTTTACCTTCCCGGTCAGTGTCTCCTCCTCGGTCGAAGCCTTCTCCAGCTTCTCCCACAGCCTCCTCCGCTCCAGCCGGCGATGAGAGACCAGCACCTCCCCTTCCTGATCATCAACATTGATGACCAGCACTTCGAGCTTATCGCCGGGAGCATATTTGTTCTCCAGAGTCTCTCCTTCGTAAAGGAATACCTCCCCGCCGGGAAGAATCGCCTCCATTTTGTCACCCATATCGATCATAACACTGTCCTCCTGGATACTGACGACAGTGCCTGTGGCAATATCTCCATTCTGATAGACCTTGATCTCATCCAGAAAGTAAAAATCCTGGATATCTTCTTCCGTCTCTGCAGCCTCGCCGCTTTTTTCCGCTTTTTCAGCTTCGGGTTGGTCCTCGGCCACACTTTTATCATCGTTTTCTTCCGCCGCTCCTTCTTCGGGCTCCGCCGCGGACTGCCCTTTCACCGGTTCTTCTGCAGCCGATAACTCCTCCGACGCCTCTGTAGTTACCTCGGGTTCCCCAAGATTATCATCTGTCCCTTTAGCGGACATCTCTTTTTCTTCAAGCGGCGCCAATTCATTTTGATCCAGGTCGGATTTTTTCTCACTGTTTATTTTCGACATCTCATTCAGTACCTCCTTAATAATCCAGCCGGGTGTTGAAGCTCCCGCAATAATCCCTACCAATTTTACATCCCGAAACAGTTCTGTTGATATCTCTTTCGCGCTGGAAACACGATACGTAGGGGTTTTTCTTATACATAACCTCAGCAGTTTTTCCGTATTGCTGCTGATCGGACTGCCAATTATGATCATCAGATCTACCTTTGAAGCCATCTTCTCTGCCGCATCCTGCAATCTTTTTACCGTGGGGCAAAGGGTATCATACACTTTACAGTCACGGTGCAATTCCCTGTACCTTCTTGCGGCATTTTCAAAACCCAAACGCTCTTGGGTAGTCTGGGAAATTAAAGCTGAAGGGGCGCGGATCTTCTTTCTGGCCAGATCCTGCATCGAAGAGACTACGATCGCTTTATTTTGCGTCCATTTCAATATCGCATCTACCTCGGGGTGCTCCGGTTTGCCCCAGATCACGACCTGATAGCCCTGCTCGGTCAGCTCTTGAGCAAGGGACTGCACCTTTTTAACCCGGGGACAGGTGGCATCATGAAGGGTAACCCCCGGTATCTGTGCCGCCTTCTTCAATTCTTCCGGCCCCTCACCATGCGTTCTGATAATCAGGTCTCCCTCTTTTACATCTTCAAGCGAGGAAACCATCTTCACCCCTTTTGAACTCAGATATTTTTCAACCTCCTCATTGTGGACCAGAGGACCCAAGGTGTAAACATCTTTGCCCTCTTTAACCAACTCCAGAGCAATGTCCACTGCTCTCTGTACCCCTGAACAGAATCCTGAATGTTCATAACACAATATCCGCACTCTTAACTCACTCCTCCTGACCGCCCATCCAAAACCTACATATCATCATCAAGTAAATCTTTTATCCGCTCCATAAAGAGATTGCTAACTTTCTTAATATTCTCCCGTCGGATCTTTCTATCCTCCTGATCATACTTAAAGTTAAAATGAATAGGCTTGCCGATATTTATTTCAATCGGTCTAAAGAGCCGATAAGGACCTTTAATGGCCACGGGCAAAACCGGAGCTCCGCTTTTCAGAATAATCAAAGCCGGTCCATTAAAAGGCTTCTGCAGTTGACCGTTCTTACTTCTGGTCCCCTCGGGAAACAGGCCCACCGCTTTATTCTGATCCAGGATGGACAACGCCTTCAGAATCGCCTGGCGGTCAGCCTTCCTCCTCCTTACCGGAAAAGCACCCAGCATCCTGATCAGACAATTGAAAATCGGAATTTTGAAAAGCTCCGCTTTGGCCATAAAACAGACTTGCCTTCTCTTACCTACCGCATAGGCGATAAGGGTCGGGTCAAACCAATTAATATGATTGGAACAGATAACCAGCGGACCGTCCTCCGGTATATTTTCCCGGCCGGAAACTTTCATCCGGTAAACCAGAAGATATAACAAGGAAAAGAGAAGCAGAGCCAACTTGTAAAAAGCTCCTCCCTCTTCCGGTCTTTTTTTACGTTTCAATTTGTTTTTCACCTCGGACGTAACCGGCTATAGTGCTTACAACCTCGGGCAGCGTCATCTTCGTAGTATCGAGCACCATCGCTCCGGAAGCCACCTTCAGCGGCGAAACTTCCCTTCCGCTGTCGATAGTATCACGCTGTGTTATCTCCCGTCTTACATCATCGGCAGTGATGTCACGCCCCTTCTCCAGGTACTCTTTCCAGCGCCGCCGCACCCTTTCTTCCGGAGAAGCATCCAGATAAATTTTATATTCGGCCTCGGGCAGCACGGCGGTCCCTATATCTCTTCCATCCATAACCACGTCTTCCCACCGGCGGGCAATGTCCTGTTGTTGTCTCACCAGATACTTGCGCACGATGGATAAGGCGGAAACCTGAGAAACAACAGCGTTCACCTCCGGAGTTCTTATCGCCTCGGTCACCTCTTGTCCATCGAGAAATATACGCAAACGGTCTTCCTCTCCCCGGATATCGATAACCGTATTTTCCAGAAGATCTTTTAATGAATCCCGGTCTTCAATAGATGTTTCGGTTTGTAAAATCTTCAGCGTAATAGCCCTGTACATAGCCCCCGTATCCAGATAGCCAATCTTCAACGTTCTGGCCAGTTCACGGGCCACCGTACTCTTTCCGGCACCGGCAGGGCCGTCAATGGCGATATACAGATGAACTCCTCCCCATAAAAATATTTATATCCTCCATACATAAAAAGACACCTTAACCCAACAGGCTCAGGTGCTTTACAGATCTTCTCTCAGAATCTTTGCCTCACGCAGATAAATATGCTTTATTTCATCCTGTTTCAGTCGTGTATTGACCAGGATCAAAATTCTCAGGCATCTCTTTAACGCTCCGGGGACATCCAACTCCTTGCAGCAAAAAAGAGGTACATCTTTCCAGCCGGCCTTTCTTGCCGCCTCGGCAGGAAAAACATCGTTTAAATCGGGGGTTAACGAAAATAATACAACGGCGATATCCTCTGCATGAACTCCATTTGTACTCGTCATCTCTTCAATAAGCTCTTGGGACGCCTGAATAATCTCCGCGCTGCAATTTTCTCTAACCGTGATAGCCCCTCTGATTCCCCTGACCATTAACTGTTCCACTCTCTTAGTTCACCAACTCAATAGATCCTTTACCTCTACCTATGACCATAATCCAAACAACATACGGCAGCATTATAATATAACATTATCTTTGCTTTGACAAGAGCTTTTACTCCTCGATGGCAGCAAAATCGTCAGGGATGGCCCAACCAATCAATTCGTTGTCTCCAAAAACGGTTATCTCATCACCGGCCTGCGGATGTTTCAAACCCGCCGATTCGACAACCCGTACCTTGGCCGGGCCGCCGCCGTCCAGTTCACCCTCCACTTCAATAAGGTCGCCGGCCTCGACAGTTATTACCAACGGTTTATCATATAATATGGCCTTCTCTTCTCCGTTGACCATGATCTTCAGGCGGGTTTGAGGAGGCAATACCTCCAGGGTCAGCTCCATGGATGACGGGGCCCGCTCACTGCCGGACAGCCTCTCCATATCATGATCATCCTCACCGATGATGGTATACGTGTACGGTTCCCCTTCAAGCATATCGACCCGGCTCAAATACTGTCTTACATCTCCGTTGATCATCAGCGCCTGTATGACGATCAATAAAACAATAAAGATAATCGTAAAATAAAAAACATGACTTTCCACCCGGCGCGAAAATCCATTGAACCATTTATCCATAAAAAAAACCCCCTTTAACCTCTCACTTAATTTTTACGTTAAAGGGGGGTTTTTATACCTGATTTAAGTACCTTCCCGCTACTGGTACTCCTCATGTACTGCCTTAATATATTGGCTGAACTTGATAAATAGCTTCTCAATATCCTTTGCATTCAGTTGGAGTGATGCCGGTTCCAGGATTTCCACCCGCCGAAATTCCTCCCGGGAAATGAGACAGATACAATCCTCCAATGAATCGGCGGTGATCGTGATTTCAATCGGTGCATAGGAGACTTCTTCGTCAGCACCGTTGTTGTACTCGATAAACGTGTATATATCGAAAACGTTGATATCCTCAACCTTTATTCCCTGCAGGGGGATATTCTGCCATAGCAGCATCTTCTGCTCCCGTATCTCCTCGGCCGTCTCCTCGGTCGTTTTCTTCCCAAAGAAAAAACGACCCGGTCTGGCAGTTCCCCGATAATCATAACGGATTTTCAAACGTATCTTCTCGAATTCTCTCACGTTCGGCACCTTCTCTTCAGCCCGGGCCGGTATATCGGTATATAACGGCCGGCCGGATTGTTCTTTACCTGCTTTTGTTTCTTCCCGGTAACCCTCCTCCCAACTGCCACGATCCTTCTGCCGTTCATTTTTCCTGAAACCTTCACGCTGGGTCAGGAAATCTATATTGTTTTCTTTTTCAAGTTTGAACAAGTCCATTACCCCTTTCCGGTGCGATATGCACATAAAACGTACGTTGATACGTACTTTAAAATCTTCTTTCAAATTAAAGAATTCTCCTGCCTGAAAAGGGGCTGAAACCTTAAGATTACTACAATATTCGTTAAAATTCCTTAAAAAATATAAAATAAATACCAAAATAAATACCGTTGTTGATCGGTTGATCGACTATTTTCGCAGATGCAGATAAATTCTCAGGCCCCCTGCCGGAAGAATGGCCAGAGTATAAATGAAAAATAAAATGTAGCAAATGGCCGGCAGGAGATAGGACAGAAAGGCCACCAGGAAAGAAAGAGCCCCGATATAGATCAAATTATTCCCCACCCATTTTGTTTTGGCCATCGCTTCTTGTTGCAATTCCGGGGAGAAACGGCCGTTATTATGATCAAAGACCATCTTGTTCCTGATCAGATAACCGATCAACAGCACCTGTCCGCCGACAATCAGGGTAATGATGACGGCCATGGCATGATTGCCTCCTTTTTTAAAAAACGGGATCCCGCAACCCTAAGGGGGGACTACAGGCCCGCCAGTTTGCGAAGTTTATCAACCTCGATCTCGTTCAGATGCCGGTAACTCCCTGCCCGCAAATTGTCTACTCCCAGAAACGCAAAACGTATTCTCTCCAGACGAAGGACCGGATGAGCAAGTGCACGGCACATCCTCTTTACCTGTCGTTTCCATCCCTGGATAAGCGTCAATTCAAAGACGCTGCAGTTGGAGGATCTGTTTAACCGTAAACGGGCCACCTCGGCCGGTGCGGTCCGACCTTCTTCCAGCACGATACCCTCCCGTAAACCTCTCAGATCAGCGTTGGAAAGTATGCCCCTGACCTTTACACGGTAGGTCTTCCTGATGCCGTAGCGCGGGTGAGCCAGGCGGTGTGCAAGTTCGCCGTCATTGGTAAAGAGGAGCACTCCGCTTACGTCCTGATCAAGCCTGCCCACCGGGTAAACCCTCACCGCCAAACCGTCCATCAATTCCCTGACCGAAGGCCGGCCTCGCGGATCACTCATCGTCGTCAGATAACCCCGGGGCTTATGCATCAGTATGTAAGTATGGGAGGAGGGCAGCTTGACCCTGCAACCCGCCACAAGCACCTCATCAGCCGCAGAAACAAGTATCTGCGGAACAATCACGGTCTTGCCGTTAACTTTCACCAGGCCTTTCCGTATCATCTCCTCCGCCTTGCGCCTGGACGCAACCCCACCGGTGGCCAGATACTTGGCCAGCCTCAATGTGAATACCCTCCTCTAACCGATAGATGATCGATGCACTGTCCTCATTATATTATCACAATGGAGCGCAGAAAATAAAATAAAGGAGGGAAATGACCTGTGCCGCCCGCAAGCGGCTCCCGCTCAGGAGAAGAAGAGAGTACAAACGATGATGGAAGCAATAAAACCGCCTATATCCCCCAATAACCCTGCCGCAAGGGCATGACGGGAACGACTGATGCCCACAGCACCAAAGTAAACGGTCAGAACGAAGAGGGTGGTATCGGTACTGCCCTGCATGGTGGAGGCCAGCCGTCCCAAAAATGAGTCAGGCCCATGCCTTTGCAGTATCTCGGTGGTTATCGCTAGTGCCCCGCTGCCTGAAACCGGACGCATAAACATCAGGGGGATTATATCCGCCGGTATATTTAAAAGGTTGAGTACCGGAGCAAGAAGACGGGCCAGCAGATCCAATGCTCCGGAATCACGCAATAATCCGATAGCCACCAGCATGCCCACAAGGTAAGGCACAAGACGGATGGCCATCGGAAAACCTTCTTTCGCCCCTTCAATGAATACTTCAAACAGATTGATACGCTGCCATAGACCGTAAATGATAGTTAAAATTAAAAATGCCGGTATGATCCAGACCGAAACCAATTCGATAATTTTGAAAAACATTGCTATAAACCCCTTCGTCGTCTTAAAAGACGGTCAAAAAAGAGAGCCACCGTAACAGAGCATAAGGTGGCGATAATCGTGGTCCCCACAATTTCTGTGGGATTGGCGGAACCGTTGGCCACTCGTAGAGCGATTATTGTTGAAGGCAGGATGGTAAGACTCGAAGTATTGATGGCCAGAAAAGTACACATCTCGTCCGATGCCCTGGCAGAGCATTTATTGAGCTTCTGCATCTCCTCCATAGCCTTGATCCCGAACGGAGTGGCGGCATTACCCATTCCCAGCAGATTGGCACTCATGTTCATCAGGATGGCATTCATGGCTGGATGGTCATGCGGTATGCGCGGAAATAAATATAAAGCCAGCGGCCGGAGAATGACTTTGACCGTATCCACGAGGCCGGACTTTTCGACAATTTTCATTATTCCCAACCAGAAGGTCATGACGCTTACAAGCAAGATAGCTACCGATACCGCGTTTTCGGCAGATTCAAAGAGGCTGGTGGTAATGATGTCGATGCGGCCGTTAATTCCGGCCACGATGATCGCCAGGCAGATCATCGCGACCCAAAGATAGTTGACCATGGCAAACTCCCGTGAAACATTAATTCATTACCTTTTCCCATAGTTCAAGTAGAGATCTATAAAAAGGTGCACGGCGAACCCCCTCCCCGGCAACCAGATCAACAGATCCAATGATCTCATCCTGAAATTGTATCTCCAACGTGCCGATCTTCTGTCCTTCTTTTAACGGCGCACGGTAAGGTTCCCGGAGATGGAATTTGTATCTCACGTCAGAGAGCTCATCGGCGGCAAGCGGGTAATAAAAATTACTGTCCGCCGTTGCCGTGCCCTGCTGCTGTACCCCCTTTTCAACTTGCACCATCTTAATAATTTGCCCGGCGGCAATCAGAATCTCTTCTTTGTAAGCTGTAAAACCGTAGTCGAGCAGAAGCTGTACATCTTCCCACATATCCGGAGCATTGAGAACCACCGTTATCAGACGCTGCCCTTCCCGGGAAGCAGAGCCGGCAAAGCACCTTCCCGCCGGTGTCGTCCATCCCGTTTTAATCCCATCGGCACCCTCATAAAGGCGCAGCAGCCTGTTCTGATTATGTAAAATGCGGTCCCATTCATGTTCCGGCCAGGAGATAATGGCCCGCGGAGCACCCACAATGTGCCGAAAAGTTTCATTTTCCATCGCGTATGAAGCAATCAAGGACAGATCGTAAGCCGTTGAATAATGCTGCTCGTGATGAAGGCCGTGGGGATTTTTAAAAACAGTATTGGTCGCTCCGATCTCACAGGCTTTTTCATTCATGAGGGCCACGAATTCTTCCACGGTACCTCCGATATGTTCGGCAATAGCTATCGCCGCATCATTTCCGGAGCGGAGCATCAGCCCGTAAAGCAGTTCTTCAAGGGTTTTTCTCTCCCCGGCTTCCAGCCATATGGAGGATCCCCCCGTCGATGCCGCCCTTTCGCTGACGGTGACGACCTCGTTCAATCTGCCTTCTTCGATGGCGATAATGGCGGTCATGATCTTGGTGGTGCTGGCGATAAATCCTTTCTGGTGCATTCCCTTGCTGTAAAGTATCCGCCCTGTTCTATGATCGATCACCACCGCCGATTCAGCGGATACAGCCGGCTTCTGAACCGTATCCCCGGGTTTCTCTTCTTCTCCGAATGCATGGCCGGAGTATGATAAAAATAATAATAATAAGGAGACCAGAACAACGCTGCCCACCCTCAGCATTCTTTTCTTTATATGAACTTCCTGACCTGCAACAGACACGGATAATCCCCCTTGAATTTCATCTCTGTACCCAGGGTTAATGATAATTATTATTCGACGGCAATATTTTTTATGATTACTTTGGGGGAACTTGCACACGATGGAAACTCTTTTGATAAAATCAGGATATGTTCTCCTTGTCAGGACGGATCATATCCCTTCTTCCTCGGCTCATCATGCCCTGAATCTGGTTTATCAGACGGGGAGCCAGATCGAGAAGGCGATCCAGAACCGCATGAGAATCNNCTTCCGCCGCCAAAAGGAAATTCTCGCCCCGTATTCTGATTTTTATTCTGCTGCTCCTCTTTCGTTTCCGATCCGAAATCAGAGCCACCCGCTACAAATCCAAAGGTCAATCTGGAGATAGGGATGATGATATCGCCGTCCGGTGTCTCCACCGCATCGCCGACAATCTTGTTTACATCGATCATCTCTTTCAGGTTTTCCATGGTGGTCTTCATCAGACTTTCAATCGGATGGTTGTTATCCATAATCGGCGGTAACCTCCTTCTGTTTACCAATAATTTTAATCAGTATCTTCGCGGTATCAACAAGTATCCGGAGCAGAAATACCGGGCGTATGGAAAATGAAGCATCGAGGTTAAGCTTGAAACCCCGGCCGGCAAAATCGGGATAGATCCTGAGCCGGGGACAACCGTCTTCAAATCCAAGATGGCGATCGATAACAGCGAACAGGTTGCTCCCGGCGGCCCAGATCACCCCTGAACCCAACCCTGTTAAAAAAGAGTCGCTCCATCCGATCCTGATACTCACATCCAATTGCTGCCATCTCGCATACCTTGAAAATAAACGCCATACCTGTCGATAACGCTTGATAATATCCGGCGCCAGGGCGGCCCTGATATCATACGGGGTCGTTTTAAAATCAACCTTATGGGCAGCGCCGTTTTTAGAGAACTGACGATCCTCTCCGGCCGGGAGGCCGGATTCCCGTCCGGGATAAAATTCTCTGGTAATCCTGATCAACAGGAACTTTAAAGAAACCTTCAAGCTGATATCGTTGTTATTTTTCCTAAGTAAATTGATCTTTATACCAAGATTGCTGCAGAGTGCTGTCAGCAGACATGCAAAAAAGAAGATTAGCACGATTTGAGGCCAGGTCCAAAAGAACAGATAGATCACACCTTATGCATCAAATAAGTCTAATATCTATAGATTCCCCGGTGGGGGAAAAATATGAGTAAATCACGATGGTATTATTGCTAAAGCGAAGGTATGTGGAAGTAGGCACTAAATTCCCATGCGGTCTCCGCACCACGATAAACGAAAGCATTACCTGTCATTCTAAAGGAGCGGACGCGTTAGCGGCAGCGACCGAAGGATCTTAACCACCATAGTGCCTTCATTATCCATCCGGAACGGAATCACCCCGGCCTAACGCCGGCTTCATGTTTATATACCCGCTGTTATATCTGAACGAAATGTTGGATCTCTCACAAGATTCCTCGCTGCGCTCGGAATGACAGGGGAAGGGCGCTCGGAATGACAGGGGAAGGGCGCTCGGAATGACAGGGGAAGGGCGCTCGGAATGACAGGATAAAAATCAGAATGACAGAATAATAACCGGTATACAGGAACGGGGGAGAGGGAGCGGCAGCAACCGAAGGATCTTAACCACCCTCCTCCCGCTTTTATCATCATGATGATAAAAATATTACTTTCATAGCAATGACGAAAACAGTGGTCAGGCAGGATGATAAAAATATTACTTTCATAGCAATGACAGAAAAGTGTGCCCGGGTGACAACGAAGCAGGGCTTTCAAAGCTCGACTAATTGCTCTCTTTCTGCAGGGGAGGCAGTTCGTTTAGATCTTTCAGTCCAAAGTATTTTAAAAATTCAGGGGTTGTAGAATAGAGCATCGGTTTACCGGGGGCATCCTTTCGTCCGTAAACCTCGATCAGCCTTCTGCGTATCAGGTTGTCGAGGACGCCATCGGAGTTTACCCCGCGTATGGCTTCTATCTCCAGACGGGTAACCGGTTGTTTATAGGCAATGATCGCCAACGTTTCCAGCGCCGGGGTGGAGAGGGTGCCGATTGTTTCCTTGTAAAACATTTTTTCCAGATAGGGAGCCAGGTCAGGCCTGGTGCCTAGCTGGTATCCCCCGTCAACGTTTACTATCTGCAGACCGCGACGGTCGTTGCCAAAATCCTGATCCAGCTCTGCAATCAATGCCGAGGCCTCCTCGGCCGTAACATCCAGTATCGAGGCGATCTCTTCCAATTTAAGGGGTTCTTCCCGGACAAACAACAGGGCCTCAATGATTGCTATTTTATGGTCGGTCTTCATTTATCGCGGTCCTCCCCTCGCCGTTCTTATGGAAAAGCTCAATCAGAATCGGGCCGAAGTTCCTCTGCTGCCACAACCGGATCTTCCCCCGGTGAGCAAGCTCAAGAACGGCCACAAAAGTTATGATTATCTCCCCTATTTTGCGGGTGCCAAAAAGAGTATCCAGATAGACGGCTTCCTTTTTCCGTTTCAGTTGATGCAAGATATTTTTAAGTTTATCTTTTATCAGATACTCATCGACCATGGAAATTACCGGCCTTGATTTCTCTCTCTGCACTCTTGCCTTTTTTCTTTCCAGAGCGTTAAAATAAATTGCCGTCAAATCTTCATGGAAAAAGAAAGTTTCCTGCCTCGTGATGTAAAGCACCCTGGCCCGGCCGGTGGAGCGGAAAAAGATTTTCTGCTGTTTCTCCGCCCTTTCTCGGAGAAAACATACGGGTTCCTTGAATTCCCGATATTCCAGCACACGGCGGATCAGTTCTTCGCTGCTGTTGATGGAAAGAATGACGTCCTCCGCCTCTTCCTCCATATAATCGTTCTTTTCAGGCAGAAGCAACTTGGATTTCAATCTCAGCAACGTTGCCGCCATCACCAGAAAATCGCTGGCAACTTCCAGGTTGAATTCTTCCATCAACTGTATATAATCGAGATATTGCTCAGTGATCTCGGCTATGGATACCGACCAGATATCGATCTCCTGCTTCTTAATAAGGTGATAAAGCAAGTCAAACGGACCCTCAAAAACAGGCAAATTGATAATGTAACCCAAATAAACCAGCTCCCACAACTGTTATGCCCGTATAAAAACTAAAGCCCCATCGCCTCGCGTACCTCTTCAAGGGTGGCTCTGGCCACACGCCGGGCCGACTGGGCCCCGTGTTCAAGTACCTCCTCCAGGTAAGCAGGCCATCCTTTAAGCTCCCGCCTTTTCTCGTAGATCGGCTCCAAAAATGAAATCAGGCTGTCGGCAAGCCGCTCTTTACACTCCACACATCCTACCTGTGCATTGCGGCATTCCTCCTCGATGCGTGAAATATCATCATCGTTGAATGCCCGGTGAAAAGTATGCACGGTGCAAACTTTCGGGTTTCCGGGATCTGACCGGCGGGCCCGTCCCGGATCGGTCAACATCATGCGTACCTTCCTGGATATCTCCTCCGGCTCCTCTGCCAGCCGGATGTAATTGTCATAGCTTTTGCTCATCTTCCGGCCGTCGATACCCGGTATCAGAGGGTAATGATTTAACCGCGTGGCCGGCTCGGGGAAGATCGGCCGGTAAAGATAATTGAAGCGGCGCGCCACCTCCCGGGTGAATTCCACATGGGGAGCCTGGTCTTCTCCTACCGGCACGGCGTCTGCCTTGTAAATAAGTATATCGGCCGCCTGAAGCAGGGGGTAGCCCAGGAATCCGTGCGTATGGAGCTCCCTTCCTTTAATCTGGCGGAGCGCTTCCTTGAATGTAGGGCATCGTTCGAGCCAGGAGATAGGCGTGAACATGGAAAACAGAAGGTACAATTCGGCATGTTCTTTGATATCCGATTGGCGAAAAATAACGGCCCGGTCGGGATCTAACCCCGCGCTGAGCCAATCCAGCACCATCTCGCTTATATTCTCTCCGATCTGGGCCGAGTATTCATATTCCGTGGTCAGCGCATGCCAGTCTGCGATAAAGAAATAACACCGATATTCATCCTGCAGTTTAACCCAATTTTGCAATGCTCCGAGATAGTTGCCCAGATGCAGAAAGCCGCTTGGCCGCATCCCGCTGAGCATAACTTTTTTGGAAGCCATCTATTACACCTCAGTCCTTGATATTACTCGCATAGAAAACCGTCTGTTTAAATCATGCTTAGATTATATCATTGATTTTCTCTCTAAAACAATAGAAACCTGACGATATGGAACCCGACCTGTTCAAATAGATTCATTATCCATTCCGTCAACGGCCATAGTATCGCCCCCAACCCTCCAAAGATTACCAGGGCAATCAGGATTATCTGGGCATAAGGCTCTATCTTCCGGTAAATACCGGTAGCGGAATCGGGGATAATGGAGACGACGATCTTGGAACCGTCAAGAGGGGGCAAGGGCAACAGATTGAAGATGGCGAGGATAACATTGAGCTGTATAAATACCCCCATAAACATGATCAGCAGAACGTTGGTTACGCCATAACCTCTTAACAGAAGCGATATCAGTGTGCCGATAAAGCCGAGCAACAGATTGGCCAGCGGTCCGGCCAGAGAGACCCACAGCAGGCCGTGGCGCATATCCCGAAACCGACTTGGATTTATCGGAACCGGCCGTGCCCATCCAAAACCGATAAACAGAATCATCAGGGTGCCGATGGGATCCAGATGCGAGATGGGGTTCAAGGTCATCCTCCCCTGGTTTTTAGCCGTCATATCTCCGAAGGCATAGGCTACGCGGGCATGAGCATACTCGTGAAAGGTAAGGGCAATCAACAGTGACGGTACCAGGGCGATCAAAGTTTCGGGATTGGATAATATACGCATCTTTCAGGCTCCTTTTTGGTCCGGCACCCGGCCGGCAAAATTTTCTGCCCCTGAAATCATTATTATCAGGAGAAGCTCATCTATATTATACATAAACACCTTATTCGGTATTATAAGGTATTATAAACGCAAACCAAACAGATTAGCCCTCATAAACCTCTCGCCGACTTTCGGGAGGGAAGGACAAAAAATCATCTGCTCCCGTCAGGGTTCTGATCAAGATAGGAGAGAACAAAATTCCGTTCTTCCTCCACTGAACGGACCCGGCCATCAATAACCGCCTCCCGGAGATCCTTCAAGATCCTCCCATAGATAGGTCCCGGCCTGACCCCCATCTCTTTAAGATCTTTGCCCCGCAGGTGCGGGGTTACCTTGTGGAGATGGTCCCAGTAAAACTGGGGATAATCCCTTATCCGGGGATGAGGGGCAACGGTCCTCAGCAGCAGCAGTATCTCCTGGGGCAGGGGGTCAAGTATATTGAATACCTTGCCCGGCCCCGGCTCTTCATGGCTCAGTTTTTCAATAATTTCCGGGATCGTGGAGGCCAGTACCATCGTCTCGATCTTCTCGCGGGAGAAGTGCATGCGGTACCCCATAAAGCGAATCGTTTCCGTTGGCAGATGATGGTACAATGCTGATAGATATATGATTTCGGGATCGGGCTCCCTCTCCCACCGTCTTGTCTTTACCCAGCGCATTGTCTCCCTGACCTCCGCCAACAGCTTCCATTTTTGCGGATCCGGTTTCAGGCGGGGAAATATAAAAGACAACAGTTCAAACTCCTCCAACCGCTTCAGGATCGCCGGAGGATCATCCTCATGGAAGATCAATCTAACTTCGGCATTGAGCCGCGTCCTGCTCACACGCATCAAGATCCGTTTCTCGACCGCGTTCTCAATAAAGCTCCGTGTTTTTTCTTCAATTTCAAAATCAAACCTTTTTTCAAAACGGACGGCCCGTAATATGCGCAGCGGATCATCAACAAAACTCAGATGGTAGAGAACGCGGATAATTCCGGCTTGCAGGTCTTTAAGCCCGCCAAAGAAATCATACAACTTGCCAAACGAATCCGCGTTTAAAGAACAGGCCAGCGTATTGATCGTGAAATCTCTGCGAAAGAGATCGTTTTTCAGGCCGGAGGCCTCTACCTGAGGAAGCGCCGCGGGGGTCTGGTAAAATTCCTTGCGGGCGGTTACCAGATCAAGCCTTACTCCATCTTTCATCGTTATCGAGGCCGTTCCAAAAGGTTCATAAATCTGGAGATGGCCTTTCAGAAAGGAGTTGATGCTTCTGGCAAAGGGTATCGCCTCGGGAATGACCACGATATCCAGATCGGCCGGCTGAAAAGAACCCAGAAGCATGTCCCTGATGCTGCCACCCACGAGATAAATACTGACCTCCTCTTTCTCCGCTCTCTGGCTGATAAAAAGAAGAAGCTTCTGTAGCTCCGGTGGCAGTTCACGGTTGATGTACAGGGTAAGGTCATCCAATTTCTCCAGATTATCTTCATCCGCGGCAATTTCCAGATATTTTTCGGTATAGGGTATCTGGTTGCGGGCATCGACCCGCACCGCATCCATATGGTAGAAAGATCGCAGGATATCGGAACGGGTTACCATGCCGTAAGGATTGCCTTTAGCATCCAGAATAGGTATCCGTCCGATATTATTATCGATCATCAGACGGCGAAGATCGTTTATCGATTCATCATGAGCGGCGGTGATCACCTTTTTGCTCATAAAGGCTTTGACGGGTGCATGGGTTAGTTTGTGCCGGAGAGCTTTATGGAGATCTTTGCGGGAGACAACCCCGGCAAGATTTCCCTCATCCAGGACCACAAAACCGCTGTGCCCGTATTTCTCAAGCAGTTGCAGCGCCTCCGACACGGGAGTGCCGATATCAACCGTCTTGATGGGAACGGAGGCGATATCTTTGGCCGTCAGCGGCAGGGGTAAATTCAGTTTGAGCAGCTCCATCAACTCCTGACGGGCCCGGAAGATAGAATCGTATTTCAGGGTGAGAGAGGTGGCGCTGGGATGCCCTCTGGCCTTCCAAAAACTCAGGATATCCAGCAGATTGATATCTTCATGGAAAGAACGCGCCACGACGTGTATCTTGCCCTCCATCTTGACAAAGCTGAAGGCCGCTTCCGCCTCCTCCAGCGAGGAGAGGCGATGGATAAGCTCGGCGATCCCCTGAATGTACCCTTCCGCCGACGCCCAGCTGAACAATATTTTGCGTTGATTTATGGTCATAAACTCGGTCTGCAGGATAAGCTTCTCCAGGAGGGTTTTCTGCCCCGCGGTAAGCGGCCTTTGCAGAAACTCCTGTATTACATCCAGATTGATGGGCTGCTTCCAGAGAAAAGATAAGGCCTCAACATCCCTGGGCGTGGTGGAGCTGAAGGTCAGATATCCGGTGTCCTCATAGATTCCCATCGCCATTATCGACGCTTCAAGTTCGGTAAGAGGTATCTCCCTGCTCTTAATCTCCTCCACCAGCAGGGTGGTTGTGGCTCCCACGGGTTCAACCACCATCCTGCTTCCAATCAGGTCTTCTTTCTGATCCGGGTGATGATCGTAGATGTGCAGATCTATCCCCCGATCCAGAAATCCGGCAATTTTATTATAAAGTCTTGAGCGACGGCGGGTATCAACCACCACGAGGAGCCGATAATAATCGGCCAGAAAGTCGGGCTCGATCAGAGGCAGATAATCCCGGTAGAGGTTCAAAAATGAACGGATATTGTTATTAACCTGGTGGGGAAGAAGGATCACCGCACGGGGGTAAATTTTTTGCGCCGCTACTACCGATGCCAGTGCATCGAAATCAACATGAGCATGAGTAGTAATGAGCGTGTTCAATGTATTACCTCCATTATTTTGCTTGCTATATTATACCATAAATTAAGTATCGGTAAGAATGAGATGTTGTTTTTAAAACTTCGCAACATCTTTGAACCGTGGATCCAATAATGATAAAATAAGAGCGCCAAACGTCAATCATACATATGAAGGGAGATTATCTCTTTGCCTGCACCGTTAAAAAGCAAACCCGTTGTTGTAACCGCCGTCCTCTCCGCCCTGCTCATTTTATTTATCGTCGGGAACCATTTTTTCTTCCCCGAGAAGAAGCCGGAGGGAGCAGTAATTGAACCCGAGCAACAGGAGGAANNACGCGATTTCTGGCCGTCTTTCATCATAAATTTGAAGGAATTATCGGCCCCGTACGCAGTATCCGCCCCTATTATGCCCACCTGGCCAGGGAGAACGATGCGGTGGTGGCCCACTGCGGATCATCCGAACAATGCGTGGAATTATTGCGAAAGAAAGGGTACGATAACCTTGATGAGCAGCCCAACCCCGCTTATTTTTTTCGTGAACGGAGCCTCTATGCCCCCCATAACCTGTTCACCGATATGGACAGGTTGATAGCCGGAGCCGAACATTACCGGATATTTCAACATACCCGGCGCGCCCCGATCTGGGAAATCGGAAGGCCTGAGGAGGAGAGCTTCGGCCCCGCTGCGGAAATAGAGATCAACTTCAGCAATTACAATCGCGTTCAATATCGCTGGGATGAGGCCGAGAACGGTTACCGGCGGTTTATCAACGATGAGCCCCATGTCGATGCACAGAACAACAGACAGCTCATCGTGCAGAACATCATCATTCAATATGTACCGTCGAAGTTTATCTCCAATGTACACCGGGAATACTCTCTCGTGGGAAGCGGAGAGGGGCTGTACGTCAGCAACGGATATTTAAAAGATATCCGGTGGTCGAAAGAGAGCTTTGAAACGGTAACCCGCTACACCCTGGAAAGCGGCCTGCCGCTGAAGATTACCCCGGGCCATACCTGGATACATATATTGGCGCCTGAATCCGGCGCCGTAATAATCAGGTCAGGGGATGGGGAACCTCTCCCCTGACCCCGATCTTCTTTTACCTGTGCATCACCATGAAGCGCTCCATGTAGTAAAGGAATAACCGATTGAAATATCCGTGGAAGTAAAAGTCGCTGGCATGAGAGGCAAATGGCAGGTAGATAACCGCACAATTGCCATTCCCCGCTTCCGTGTACTTATCCTTAAAGGATGCCGACGTCTCAAACGGAACCATGCCGTCCTTCAATCCCTGGTAAATCAAACATGGCGGGCTGTCCTTCTCTACGAGCAATTCCACATCCCGCCACTCATCCGCTCCTCCCAGCTCCTCCAGAATAGGATCCACCTTGTTTCCGGGATAAAAAGGGATATACCCCTTGATGACCACGTTGGGGCTAAAAAGGTTCTGATATTTCCCGCCGGAGATAGCCAGAGCCATGGCCGTGGTCAGGTGACCGCCGGCAGATCCCCCGGAAATAAATACGGAATCAAGAGCGGCACCGTATTCATCGGCATGCTCTTCCAGGTAACGGGTAAAGATCCCCAGGTGTCGTACCATATCATCGAGTGTAAATGAACTTATCGCATACTCCGGGGCCCCCAACGAGAGAACGGACATAGCCGCTTCCGGGATCTCGATATCGTTTAAAAACCCGATAAAATCATACATCTCATTGATCTTGAGCAGGTCGACACGATCCGAAAGCCCGTAATCGACATCAAAGACGTTATATCCCTGAGCGGCCAGATACTTGTTCATGGGCATCATGTTGTAATAACCCTTGCTTCCGCCAATCCAGGCCCCGCCATGAATACGGATAACAATCGATCCCCTGCCTGGCAGATCAGCGTTGTCTTCCGGCGGCATATACGCGTCAAAGTACAGACAGACCCCTTCATCAACCCCCTCCGTACCTTCATAGTAAAGGACATCCCGCTTGTAGGTAAAATCAACCGGAGGAGCCCCCAGGAAATAAGCCGGAATAGATACTTTTCCGGAGAGGAAATATGCATCATCGGACGGATCAATTTTTGTACGCCACTGATCTCCGAAAGCGGCGGCAAAGCTGGCCTCCGCCTCGGTAGAGGCCCGCGGGAGCATAAACAGCGGAGATAAGAATATAATGAAGACGGCCAGGCCCGATATACCCGTCAGATAACGGAGGACACCCGGCGGCTTTTTATAAATTTTCAGTATCAACAGGGCCAGGGTAAAAAAGAGGAAAGCCCAGAATATACCGAACTGGCAGACCAGAATCTGGGTTATCCCCAGATAGCAGGTCAGCAGGACATATACCAGAAAGAAGGAGGGTAGAAAGAGGATGTAGAGCAGCAATAGGATAATCTTCTTCCAGAAGGGCATTTTCCGCTCCATCTCCTCCAACGAAAAACGTTTTCTGATGGGAAAGTCATCGGAAATCCCGGCCAGGGTCATCAGCGAATGAATAACGCCAAACCCCAAAGCACCAAAAAAAGATGGGTAAACAACGAAATACATCATTCGGTAGAATTCCCGGTTCTCGAACGCATTGGTAGCCTGCAAAACGCCAAGCCACATCCCCAGTACCGCCGCCATGAAAAATAACAGATAGAACGTTCCGAAAGCATTTAACTTCCCTCTTGCGCCCCATAAATTATTTATATATACGACCAAAATGTTCGCTGTGAACGCCAACAAAATCAATATGCCGAAAAAATTTAAAAAAGGGGCTTTCTCCGGCACAATTATGTAAACAATCCCGTAAATAAGAGACACAAGGCTCAAGAAAAGAGCGGTTACAGCCGCCACCCTCAAAACATTTCTCTTTTCCAACATTTGTTTCTCCTCCCTTTTAAATCTATAATAAAGTTATGTTTATTGGATATATTTATTTCTCTATTTATCAATCTTAAACCTTTTTTTGAAAAATATTTAAAGATGAAACCCCGTCTCTCTTCTTGAAATTGCATCAATCATATCGGGGAAGGACAGTACTATATTTATCAAGATAAGAAGATAAGTATTTATAGATATTTAATTTTCTGCTAAAATGATATTTGGCCTTACTTTTTCAGGGGAGGGTCATAATTGAAGTCACTTCGTGGCCGGTGTTTATTTTACCTTCTGATCATGATCTGCATCTGCATCGCCGTACTGACTGCCGGTTGTCAATATAAATACGGCACGAATCCGGATAAAGAAAACAAGATGTCGATCGTTACCACCATTTTCCCCATCGCCGATATAATCCGCAATATCGGGGGGGATTACGTTCATGTAACCTGCCTGCTGCCGCCGGGAGCCGACCCCCATACTTTTGAACCAACCGTGGCACAGGTTAAAGCCATGGCCCGAACTGATCTCTTTGTCTATATTGGAAACGGTCTTGACGACTGGTCTTTAAAACTTTCTGCCGCGGCGGATCGGGATCTGTCGATTGTCCGCCTTTCGGAAAATATGGAGTTGGCGGCTTCTCCTTCATCGCCTCACGATCATAACTGTAAAGAGAGCAACAATATCTACTGCACACACGGTAATAATCCTCATATCTGGCTTGACCCCGTGATGGTACGGGATCATATCATTATGGTAATCACCCGGGAACTATCCCGTAGTTGCCCCCAGGGGAAAACCTGCTTTGCAGAAAATAGTAATGCATACCGCACAGAGCTTACCAAACTTGATAAAGAAATAAATGATCGACTTTTCTCGCTTGAAAACCGTTCCTTCATATCCTGCCATTCTGCATGGGCATACTTTGCCGCACGTTATGGACTGGAGGAAGCAGCGGTGATCTCCGAACATCCGGGGCAAGAGCCTTCGCCCCGGTGGATCGCCGAACTTGTAGATCTCACCGAGGCCCTCGGTATATCCACAATATTTGCCGAGTCGCAATTGAACCCGGCTTTGGCTGAAAGTATCGCCGCCGAGATCGACGGCCGGGTATTACTGCTTGATCCTCTGGGAGGCGAGGGGCTTCCCGGCAGAGGATCCTACCTGGAGTTGATGCGGCATAACACCGCAATAATGGCGGAGGGATTGAAAGAATAATCCCAAAAATATTTCCGGGAGGTGAAGAGCATTGATTTTGGACCGGCCCATCATAGAATTGAAGGATGTTTCCATCAACATAGACGGGGTTCAGATACTGGAAAATATCAGCTTTCAGATAAATAAAGGTGAAACTGTTGGGGTTATCGGCCCTAATGGAGCGGGAAAGACCACTCTATTAAAAGCGATTTTGGGGTTGGTGAAAATTGATCGGGGAAAGATCCAGGTGTTTGGAACCAAGCCCGCACTGTTGGGTGAAAAACGCCGCCTGATCGGTTATATACCCCAGATGCATGCTTTTGAACCGAGATTCCCTGTCTCCTCCACCGATGTCGTTTCGATGGGCCTGCTGAACCATCACCCCCGGAGCCTCTTTTCATCACCCCGCCGACAACGACAGGTCCTTCATGCGCTGGAAAGTGTGGGGCTGGCCGATTATGCGCACCACCCGTTTCACGCCCTCTCCGGAGGCCAGCAGCAGAGCATCCTTCTGGCCAGAGCCATCGTTGCCAAACCACAGTTACTCTTGCTCGACGAACCAAATTCCAGTCTCGATGTGGCCGCCCGGGAAAGTTTTCTCCGCCTGCTGGAAAACCTGCAGAAACAACTCAACCTTACCATCATGATGGTCTCGCATGATCTCAGGAGTATCGCCTCCTTCACTCACTCGCTTATCTGTATCAACGGCTCGATGCATATCCACGGAAATGCGGCAGAGGTGATCAGAAGCCCTCACCTGCGCGATCTCTATCGCTGTCAGTATGATCTTCTGGATCTGCAGAACAAGCTGATGAACGATCATTCAGAAGGAACGGGGGGCGTTCGACCCCACATGAGAAGGGGTGACGAACTTGAATGAGATGTTCTCCTTTATCTTTATGCAACGGGCCCTGATCGCCTCGGTAATGATCGGCATACTCTGTTCCGGCGTCTCTGTTTTTGTGGTATTGAAACGGCTCTCATTTTTAAGTGTAGGTCTATCTCATTCCGCACTTGGGGGGATCGCAATCGGACTGATCACGGGGATAAATCCGATGCTGACCGGCATTATTTTTGCCGTAATCGTCGCCCTGGGCACGGGCATTATCAGTCGCCGGCGTAAAATCAGCGAGGATACCGCCGTGGGCATCCTGTTTTCGGTAGGGATGGCCCTGGGAATCATCCTGATCAGCATGGTCAAAGGGTATTATCCCGAACTCTTTTCCCTGCTCTTCGGGAATATCCTTGCCGTCACGGTAACGGACCTATATCTACTCGGAGCAGTGATGATCCTGGTGCTGCTCTACGGTGGCATCTTCCTGAAAGAACTGCTGGCGATCTGTTTTGACGAAGAGATGGCCAGCGTTACCGGGGTCCCGGTAGCCCCCCTCTATCTGGGCATGTTGGTGGCCATGGCCGTGACGATCATGGTCTCCGTCAAGGTCGCCGGAGTTGTTCTCGCTTCAGCCCTGCTGGTCATACCGGCAGCTACGGGATACCGTTTAAGTGACAATTATCGAGGCATGTTGCTCATCTCTCTGGCCACCGGACTGATCGGCTGTGTCGGCGGCCTGGCTTTATCCTATTTTTTGAACGCCCCTTCAGGGGCCACGATCGTATTGACGATGACGGCACTCTTTTTACTCGCCGGTTTAAAAAAATACCGGGGCCGCTCCACGGCCCTTAAATAACGCCACATCGCCTCTCTCTAAAAAAAGTAATTCTTGATGGTTGTAAAATTCAGGTTTACATTATCCGGCCCTTCGATCATATTCATGTGACCAGGCAGCAACCATTGGATCTCCTCTTTTATGAGAGCCAGTTTATTGATGCTTTCTTTCATCGCCTCCATATCGCCACCCGGAAGGTCCGTGCGCCCGATACTGGAACGGAATACGGTATCTCCGCTGACCAGTGCTTTTTCCCGCTGGTGGTAAAGACAGATCGAACCCGGTGAATGCCCGGGGGTATGCAGCACTTTCAAGACCGTGCCGCCCACCTCCAGATCACCTTCCTGAATGAGGATATCTGGGGTAAAGTCGATGGCGTCATCTCCCCCCCGCTCACGATATATCCTCGCCATCGCCTCAAGCAGGTACTCCTCATCTTTATGCACTGCAATGCGTACGCCGCTCTGTTCCCTGATCGCCGGTGCCGCCTCGTAATGATCCGGATGGCCGTGCGTGCAAATAATCAGGTGGATATCTTTAAAAGAAATTCCGTCCTGCTCGAGTTTTTTTTGTAAACGCTCCAAACATTCTTCACCCAGCTCGTTTCTCAGGTGCCCGGGATCGATCAGGATATTCTTCCCCCCTTGAATAAGGTATGTATTGCAGTTATTTCCATACCCCTCCCAGGGATACCAGAATAGATTGTCCGTTAACAGCATTAATATCCCTCCTTAACATCGTCGGTATATTCTGATATAATATAATAATTATAACACAACATCCGATAAAATGAGCAAGGGGGAGTTGGCATGGGCAAGATTAAAACGGCAGCCGAGATTGCCATGGAGAAAACCAGACAGATCAACGTCAAAAATGATACCGCCGAAAAATATACCAAGTACATAAAAGCGGCCAAGGTTCTGGCCACTTCACTCCTTGAGAGCAAATCGGATGCAGAGAAAATTATGGAGGCTTTAAAACGCTATCCCGAGGAAGCTTTGGATGCCGTTAAAAAGGTTTTTTTCCGGAGCTTTGCCGAAAACATCAACCTTTCCAATACCCCGGATATCCTTAAAATGATCCATCACCTCACCGCGGATGAAGTTATCCTCAAAGCAACCGCAGAAGTGAACTCAATTTTTCAACATTGCCATATGAAGCTGAAAGAACATTTGAAGGAAGCCGGCAGGAACAACGAGGAGTTAATGCGCCAGAAACTGGCCGCGGAAGGAATCAGGGGCTCCGCCATCTATCGCATCAATCGCCATAACGATATTTTGGAGAATATATCTTCCCGGTGGGAGGCAGAATACCGTATGCAGTTATCGGGCTTCCGTTCTTTTCTCTCCCAAAATGCCTAGGCTAATGAGGTGTACAAAATAAAGAACTATAACCGTACCGAGTTACTGGAGGAAAATATCTTCACCCTTATCTGGAGATATTCCCTTCCGGCTACCACGGGCATGCTGGTGAATGCATCATTTAATATCATCGATACCATCTTCGTCGGATTTCTGGGCAGCGAGGCCATCGCCGCCCTCTCCGTATCTTTCCCGGTGCAGATGTTGATGGGAGGCATCGCCATCGGCACCGCCGTAGGCGCCTCATCTCTTATCTCACGCCAACTCGGCGCCGCTGAATATGAAGAGGCCAACAAAACAGCCAGCCAGGCCTTCTCCCTGGCATTGTTGCTCAGTCTCATCATCGTCTTCATCGGAACTTTCTATCTGAAAGATATGATCGCCATATTTGGTGCCACTCCCGAGATATTTTCGGCAACCTGTGAGTATCTTTCCGTAATTTTATGGGGAGCCCCCACTGTTTTTCTGATGATGATGAGCAACAATATTATCCGTGGCGAAGGAAACCCGGTCATGTCCATGAAGATAATGATTGCCGGTGCGGTGCTGAACATTATCCTTGATCCCATCTTTATCTTTGCTTTTAGTTTGGGCATCAGGGGTGCTGCCCTGGCAACGGTTATCGCCCGTACCCTGGTCCTGTTCTACGTTGCTTACTATTACCTCTCGGGAAAAAGCCTGATCCGGATCTCGGCCAGATGGTTTATCCTGCGCTGGAAAATTGTCTACGAGATATATCGGGTGGGCATATCGGCGATCTTCATGCAGATCGCCATTAATCTGGCCACAATCTTCGTGAACAGGATTCTGGGTGATTATGATTATCTGGGCATTGCCGCCCTCGGTATCATCATACGTCTGCAGGCATTGATCATTTTGCCATGTATCGGCATATCCCAAGGTCTCTTAACCATTATCGGTTTTAATTACGGGGCGGGACTTAAAAAGAGGGTGCGCGAGTCTTTTCTAAAGGCGGTGATCATCGCCTTCGGTTTTGCCTTCTGCATCTCCCTGCCTTTTTTCCTCTTTCCTGATTTCTTCATCGGTATCTTCAGCCGGGATCCCCAACTGGTCGATATTGCCTCTCGCGCACTGCGCATCATAGTCATAACGGTGCCGATAGCTTCCTTCCAGATCATCTCCTCGGTTCTGTTTCAGGGGACGGGACGTGGATTTCCGGCCCTGGTACTCACGCTCTCCCGTCAATTGATACTCTATCTCCCTCTGGTATTTCTTCTGAACAGATTCTGGGGGATGGATGGAATCTGGTTCTCCTCACCCATCTCCGATCTGGCCGCCTGGCTGATCGCTCTGGTCGCGGTGAGCATTGAGTTCAACCGCATGGGAACCCCCATGTGGAGCTATATCTTCGCCGCATTACAACGAAGGCTGTCCCGGGAAACGGCCTGAGCCGTGTCCCGCGGGACAGCCCACTCTTATTTCCCGCTCTGAGGCCTCTTCGCCACCGCTTGCGGCTTTTATATACCCTTCTCCCTCTCCTGCCGGAGATGCCCATCACCTTACCCTCATAATTCCGGGATTATAAACCCCTGTTTTTATTCCGGTTGAAGGGTGACGACCCTCTTCGCCTGGTCGGCAACCTCCTCTTTCTCAAATAACATCCGCTTGTAATCCAGATTCAACCACATATCCAGCATGTCATCATAATGGGGGCTGCGAAAATGTCCGGAGTTACCGATCGCCAACACGTCATAAGCCTTATGGTCGGCCATATCGATGACATAACGATAAGGAGCGCCTAACATTACATCAAAGGGTGTCTCGGGGGTCGGTATACTTCCCAGAGCACAAGGTGAGGCAATATTTCCACCTACTTTGAAAGGACCCCGATCATATTTTTTGGGGTTAACATCGACACCGATATAATGATTAAAGGTATGCAGATGGAGTTTGCCCCATGTCCATGATGAGACTTCCGGACCGATGTTGGCGGAAAGATCTTTGACCGTCTCGGTGAAAACAGCCTGGATCAGACGATCAAAATCTCCGTTTATCCAGGCCGACTGGCCGGTCATGATGTTACGATCGATAGTATTGATGATGCTGCTGTAGCTGTACATCCTGTTCTCGAGTCCCGGCGGTAGCTGATCCAGATAGACGTTTTTGATAAACAGGGAGTAGAACCTCCAGAAGATGGCGGCACCAACCGAATCCGCCTCGTCTAACGGATCTTCCGCCCATAATTTTAGCATCTCCAAAGCCTGAAGCTCTTTCTCATCCAGTTTCGACTCCGCCTCTTTCAGCGTAGCGATTATCTCCTTCGCCAGCTTGCCGCCCATGTCATTGTAAAAACTGGTCTGGATCGCCTTCATGTCATCCAGCGTCAATTTATCTCCACGCTTTTCAAGCTGCTTGGTAATGCCCAGAGCTCGCGAAGGATGCACCCATTCATAACTAATAAAATAAGGATAGTCGTCTTCCACAACCCGATGATTGGCGGTAACGATTATGCCGGAAGGAGGGTTGTAGAGAGAAGGAATATCGTCCATATCGACAAATCCGGTCCATTCATACTCGCTGCTCCATCCCGGCACGGGTAACAGCCCATTGCCTTCTTCCTCATGTCTGGCCGAGCGGATTGGAAATTTGCCGTTTCCAAGATAGCCGATATTTCCTTCCGTATCGGCATATACAAAATTCTGGGCCGGAACCCAGAAACTTCTGGTTGCCGCTCTGAATTCTTCAAAGTTTTTCGCCCGCGTCATCCCCAGCAGAGCATCGGCTTTTGGGGTGCCGTCAAGACCGGTCCAGCGCAGACTTAAGGGGGTATCCATCTCCACAGTATCGGATATTACCGGACCATGCCTGGTCACGATAATCTCCAGCTCGATATCTTCTCCCCCCCTTACTTTTACAGTATCATTGATAACTTCCGCATCGATCCACTCCCCATCAAATAAATATTTGTAAGGATCATCTTCATGGAATTTGATTTCATAGAGATCCATAACATCCGGCCCCAGATTTGTTTCCGCCCAGGCGATATGTTCGTTATAACCGGCGATAACCCCCGGAACCCCCGGGAAAATCACCCCGGTAACATTCATTTCATCGGGAATAACGAGATGGTTCATGTACCAGATGGCCGGCAAATCAAGGGTAAGATGCATATCACTGGCCAACATAGCTCCACCGCTCTCGGTCAACTCACCGCTGACCACCCAGTTGTTGGAACCGATCCCGCTGATGGCTTCTCCAAAACCGCTCTGACACGATAACTCCATCAATTTGGCCGCTCCTGCAACATCTTTATCCGTGGCATGGGGCACAATGGTCGGTCCGCAATCGACATATTCGGGAAGTATATCTTTGAATTTTTCATTATCCACGCCAATCTTTGCCCCCAACGCATACAGGAACAGCTCTGTCTCCATGTTACCGCCCAACGACCAGGCAATCATCTTCCCGATGGTAAGAGAATCAACCGGCGTCCATTCTTCGGGAACATAACCAAACAAGATAAATTCGGGAGGAAGATTATCAATATTCTCCTGTATATACGCATTGACTCCGGCGGCAAACCCTTCCAACATCAGTCTGGTTGTATCGGAAATAACCCCCATGTTGGCCTCGGCCGCCCTTCTAAAGCCTACGGTACGATTGAAAATATCCTGTTCTACCGTACCCTCTTTTTTGTTACCCACAATCTCCGCAAGGGTACCGGATATAACCCGGCGGAAAAGATCCATCTGAAACAGGCGATCATTGGCCTGCGCATACCCCTGAGCAAAGGCAACATCCCACTCGCATTCCGCATAGATATGCGGAACTCCATAATCATCATAATATATGGTTACCGGCTTCTCCACGCCGGCGGTAAGTACCGTCCCGCTGTAAACAGGAATGCCGCTTTTCTGTTTAAAATACCATTTAACCCAATCAACAATCCCCGTCTCCTCCGAAGAACATCCTCCTAACGAAACCATCGCCAGAAAAAATATGACCATCGTAATCACACCGAACTTCTTCAATCCAATCTCTCCTTTTTATTGATTTAATTTTTTTAACTTTCTTAATTTAAAGTTTATTATAGCACGTGCTGTTTTATTTGTGAAGATCAAAATGCCCACTATAAACACTCTGAGGAAGCAGCTATCCCGGGTAATCCCGTCAAGACATTGTAGAATTTAAAAAGATTCCCGCTCCGGAGTTACTCATGTCCACATATTCTACTGTTGTTTATAGAGAATAAGAAGGTGCTTGCTCAAAAAACCAAGATTCCTCGCTGCGCTCGGAATGACAGAAAAAGGCGCTCGGAATGACAGAAAAAGGCGCTCGGAATTTTCACGCGTTACCCGCACCACGATAAATGAAAGCCCGTCAGCTTCAGGGTAACAACGAAGTGTTTACTTTCATAGCAATGACACAAAAAGGTGCCCGAGTTGATAATAAAAATAAATAAAAAAACAGACACATTTTGAAGAATCGATGCATATAATTTTAAGGTGCTGATTTTTAAAGAGGAAGACAAGTAAGGAGGGTTTCTCGTGTTTCTGCTCACGCTGGCGGCTCTGGCAGATGAGCTCTTTCTGTTGATCGGCTACTATGCCAACAGTTCTTTCCCCCATCCTCTATCCATGGAGGAAGAAAAGATCTATCTGCAGAAAATGATTTCAGGTGATAATGAAGCCAGAAACGTCCTGATTGAACGAAATCTCAGACTGGTCGCCCATATCATCAAAAAATTTGAAACGACCATCGATAAAGAAGATTTGATCTCCATCGGCACGATCGGGTTGATCAAGGCCATCAATACATTTGATATCAACTGCGGCACCCGCCTGGCCACCTATGCGGCCCGGTGTATCGAGAACGAAATATTGATGTACTTCCGTTCTCTTTCCAAGAGAAAAACAGAGGTTTCATTACAGGAACCATTAGGTTTTGATCACGACGGCAACGAAATAAAATTTGAAGATGTCCTCAGTTATGAAGATTCCGTGTTGAAGGAAGTAGAGGTGGCAATTCTCTCTGAAGGGGTTAACGCCGTTATTGATGAGAAACTGCGCGGAAAAGAAAAACAGGTGCTGGTCATGCGTTTCGGCCTCTCCGGCAAAAAGCGCCACACCCAGCGGGAGATCGCCAAAATGCTCGGCATCTCCCGTTCATATGTATCAAGAATTGAGAAGCGGGCGATCCAGAAGATTGCCCGGGACTTCAAATAACGACACCCGTTATTCAATTATACTCAGGGCCTTATCGGACACGATCCGGAAAATCTCGGCGGCACTGACGTTCCCCTTCTCCTCGATAAAGACAGCTACAACCACCCTGGAATTCTCCAGCGGGGCCATGCCCGTAAACCAGTGATTCAGAACCTCCCGGCCTTCTCGACGCCTTCCGCTCTGCGCCGTCCCGGTCTTCCCTCCCACCATATACTCCAAATTTGCAGCGTCACTGCCGGTGCCATATGTGGTGACACTGTTTAACATGAATTTCAGTTTGTTGACCGTGGAATAGCTCAGCACCCTCGTCCCCTTATCGCAAGAAAAACGCTTGACCGTTCGGTTACGGCAATCGGTGATGCTATCAACCAGCCTCGGCTTTACTTTTTTCCCGTCATTGGCAATGATGGCCATCATCTGTGCCGCCTGGATCGGAGTAATCTGCACAAGGCCCTGGCCGATGGATGTATTGGCCAGGGCGATTTCGTTCTTGAGCTGATCCGGAGAAGGTATGCACCCGGCATCCTCCCCCAGCGGAAGTCCGACTTCTTCACCCAGCCCCAGCAGGCGTGCATACCGTTCAATCTTTTCCGCCCCCAGTTCCTGACCCAGCCGGATAAAGGTGGTATTGCAGGAATACGCAAAAGCCTCCGTAAAGGTCAGATCGGCATGCGGGTGGACATGCGGGCAGGGGATGCGCCCCTCCGGCAATTCAACCGCTCCGTAACATGAGCAATCCTGAAACAAAGAGACCAGGCCCTCTTCAAAGGCGGCGGCGGCAAGAACGGTCTTGAAGACCGAACCGGGCTGATAAGATATCGTACCTCGATTGTTGAACGGCCCATCCTTCCGGCCGAGGTAATCCTCCACACAGCCGGGCTGATAATTGGGCCTACTGGCCATGGCCAGTATATCGCCGGTGGACGGATTCATCACCACCACGGCACCCTGACTGATGTGCGCATCCATTATTTTCTCCACATATTCCTGCAAGTCATAGTCAATGGTCAAGATCACATTGTACGGTTGCAGATATCCGGACGAGGCGTTGCGCAGCCTGATACCTAACCCCCCGATAAGATTCTTCTTTCCATCAACAAAAGCGGAAAGGAGGGGCGGCTGGCCGCTTGAAAGCTCCGCATTGTAAAAGAGCTCGATCCCTTTCTGCCCCTCTCCGTCACTGTTACGGATATGCCCCACAACATGAGCGGCAAGGACATGGGAGCTGTACCTCCCCTGCACGGCAACCTTGACTACTCCCGGAATAACATGATCAGGGCTGAAGGCAAGTGATCCCATTCGGCCCCTCTCCACGATGAATGGAAATTGGGCATGGGGCGGAGACAGTATTTTATCTATGATATATTTTGATGATGAATCAAAGCCGATAAGATCCTCTTTGCCCCGGTATATTGAAGGAAAAGCAACGATAGCCTCCTCCTGAGCCCCGTTGAGAAGAGACCTTTCGTTCCGATCCTGAATATCACCCCGCCCATGTCCCAAAACAATGCTCTGACTACGTTGCCGGACGGCCCACTTGGTCAGCTCCTCGCTATTGATAATCTGTATAAACGTCAGCCGCAGCACCAGCAATGAAAAAAAGAGCGTCAGAAATAACAGTAAAAAAAGAATACGCCGTTGATGATCATAACGCTTCAACATAAATAACCCCCTGCAGTCATTTTCGACCTGGGGGCAGATAATTATACCACTATGAAAGGATGGATAGTGGAGTGTTCCGTTTTTTCACTCCGTTCCGGAGCGGGGGAGATATTTTCTTAAAATATCCATCGGGGCCACCTTCCCGGCCACTGGTATCCTGAGGTGTTCCCGGGGATGAGATGCCGCATCGACTTCGTTTCCGGCAAGGTTAAAGATCTTCTCCACCATAAACCTGAAAGGCTTTCCATCCGGCCCGAAGACTTCCAGCTCCTCCCCTTTTTCAAAATAATTGCGCTGCTCGATCAGGGCGATCTCCTCTTCCCGATCATATTCAAGGACGACCGCGGCCAGGGTGCAGCGTTGCCGGTACCTCTCTTTCTCCATGGGATCAACCTGTTCGGGCCGGCCAAAATAAAAACCGGTATGGTAAGGACGATGACTTACCTTGGAGAGTTCCTCCTCCCAGGCCGGATCAAGGGTAAACTTTTGCGGTTGGCGCAGGTAACGATCAATCGCCTCACGATATACTCTGGTGACGGTGGCCACGTAATGTGTCCCCTTCATCCGCCCTTCAACCTTTAAACCGTGGATGCCGGCCTCGATAAGTGCGGGGATATGCTCAAGCATATTGAGGTCTTTTGAGCTGAGGATATAACTCCCTTCCTCTTCCTCCGTCAAAAGGAGGGGATCATCCGGCCTGTTCTCCTCCGTCAGAGTATAACTCCAGCGGCAGGGCTGGGTGCATTCTCCACGGTTGGCTCCCCGGCCGGTAAAGTAAGCGCTCAGGATACAGCGGCCCGCGTAAGCCAGACACATCGCCCCGTGCACAAATACTTCCAGCTCCACATCCGCCTTTTCGTGAATCTCACGGATTTCTTTCAGACTCAGTTCGCGTGCCAGAATGATGCGGCGGCACCCCCGTTCCTGCCAGAAACGGGCACTCCGCCAGTTGGTAACTCCGGCCTGCGTGCTCAGATGAACAGGTATCCGGGGAGCAATCCTGCGGGCAATCTCCAGAATACCCGGATCGGAGATGATCAGACCGTCCACCTCAAGCCTGGCCAGCCCTTCAATGTATGCAGGAACCTGCCGGAGATGACGATTATGGGCAAATATGTTCATGGCCACGTAAACCTTTACTCCCGCCCGATGAGCTGTCTGCACGCCGGCCGCCAACTCTTCCATGGAAAAACCGGGGGTATAAGCACGCAGATTGAGACCGGCTCCTCCGACATAAACCGCATCGGCACCGTAGTGAACAGCCATGCGCAACCGTTCCGGATCGCCGGCCGGTACAACAAGCTCGGGCCGGCAAACAACATCCCCCTCCAGTTTGTTTCCAACGTTCATATTAAATTAACTCCCATTCCATGAAAAATTCAGCGGTGCCTTGAAGGAAGGTAACCGGAAGCAGATTCCAATAAGATTATAAAGAGGGCGGATCTTCCGATCGTCTTTCCTGCCCCGGCCTCTTTCATCCTGAAAAAGGCTTATTCGCCCGGTTCGTCCTCTTTTGCTTCGCGGGCGCGGATCAGGTTTTCCCATTCCTCGGCGACCAGATTCCACTCCTCTTCGTCCCCGACCTCTTCAAAATAATGCTCGCCGTCTACCTCTTTGATACGAAAAATATAGGCATCGTCTTCTTCTGCTCCGGCCTGGCCATTATCATTTTCTTTAACTCCAAGCGGTACCAGAATAGCATATTCCAGATCTTTTACCGGAAAAATTTCCACCACCAAAAAACGATGTTCCTGCCCATCCTCATCGATCAATACGGCCATATCGTCTCTCTCTTCCATCAAAGATTCAACACCCTTCTTTTAATTTGACTTCACATCCGGCGTTCGGCAAAATATGGTCAAGATAAAATCGAACCTGTTTTTTATATATTAGCCTTTTCCCTTGAAGATTATGTTATGTTACGGATTTATTGATGAACGGGCATCTAGGTAAGATTGGAGGATAATCGTCGCCGCGATCTTGTCGATCTTCTCCCGGCGTGAACTTCGACTCATATCCGCCTCGATCAGAACCTTCTCCGCATGAGCAGTTGTAAGCCGTTCATCCCAGAGATAGACGGTCAGATCATACTCCTGAGCCAGAATCTCTTTAAACTTTTCCACCTTAAGAGCCGCCGGGCCGATACTGCCATTCATGTTGATCGGGTAGCCCAACACCACCTCACGTATTCCGTAGCGGTGAAACAACCCGCCTAGCTGCAGCAGATCTTCTTTTATTCCCGAGCGTCTAATGACCATAACCGGCTGTGCAGTTATTTTAAGAGAGTCGCTAACTGCCACCCCTATTTTTTTTTCTCCCAGATCCAGGCCCATGATCCTCGTTTCAGACATCTTCAAACCTCACGCTTCACTGATAATCCTTAGACAGAGCGAAGGGCAGGCCGCTCCGCAGTAGCCGCACCAGAGACATTTTCCCTCGTCCACCACCGGACCTCCTTCCCAACGCAGTGCCTTCTGTGAACATGCTTCAATGCAGCTCATACATTCGCTGCACTCTTCACTCATGTACTGCAACACCCGTTTCTGTTTTCTGATCTTCTCCCGCACGGCAGAAGGCACCTCCTGACCGCGGAACGAGTATAAGGCAAAATCCACCTCCGCGGCACTGCTCATCCCCAGGGCGATCGAATCTATGGCCGGTTGTTCACGCAGGTAATTTAACGCTTCATCGGCACGGGAATGCAGATGACCTCCCCCCAGCGGTTTCATCGTATATATACCGAGGCCGCGTGAACGTGCTCTTTCGATGGCTTCCAGCATCTCCTCCCGGCTGCCGTCTTTTATTCCCAGACCATCTATATTAAAAAGCGGATGGATGACCTGAATCTCTTCAAAATCCGGCGCCGCTTCTACGGCCGCAACCGTATGGCATGAAATACCTACAGCCCCCACCAGGTTCTCTTTACGGGCCTCCGTCAGATACCGGAGCGCGGGGCGATGCCCTTCCAGGGTCAACCGCGACTCCTGTTCATGGATCAGGAATATATCGATCCGCTCCCTCTGCAGTTCACGGAGGGCTTTCTTCAGACTGGCCGCCGCCTGTTCCCGCGTATAGGCGTAGGACTTGGTGGCCACGATCACCTCGCCGGGATAATCATGCAGTGCGGCGGCGATATGCGGATAAGTACCGTACAGTTCTGCAGTATCGATAAAATTAACGCCGCCTTCCAGAGCGCGGCGAATAAGGGATGCACCTGCATCCACGGTCAAATTGGCCTGTAACGGCCCTATGGTCAACGCCCCGAAACACATCCGGGATACTGTCAACCCACACTCACCCAATTTTCGGTATTCCATCTTGTTATGAACCTTGCCTCAACCAATATAATTTAAATTTATTCCGGTCATCCGTCATTATTTTGCCGATCCGATTTCTGTATGTAGCTGCGTACCAATTCTTCTATCAGTTCGTCTCTCTCGACTTTCTTGATCAGACTGCGCACATTTTTATGACTGGTAATATAAGCAGGTTCACCCGATAGCAGATACCCTACCATCTGGTTCAAGGGATTATACCCCTTCTCTTTCAGAGCCTGATATACCTCCAGGATGATACGCCGAGCTTCATTAACGCCTTCCTCCTCTTTTTTAATCGGAAAGCTTACGGTATGCTCCATTTTCTCGTCCATGGTTCCCCCCCCCTGCCCGTATTTATTCTCCATCGTTCTCAACCGCCCCTCTGCTCTTCGACGATGCCCCTTACCATATCGAGGGCATCCGGCAGAGCCGCAGGATCTTTCCCCCCGGCCTGTGCCAGATCCGGCCGGCCGCCGCCGCCGCCGCCGACTTTTCTTGCTACTTCAGCAACTATTTTTCCGGCATGGATCCCTTCCTCAATCAGCTCCCGGGTTACACCGGCCACGAGCAACACCCGGCCCTCCTTGACCGCCCCCAGCACCACCACACCGCGGGAAAGCCTTTCTTTCACATAATCGGCCATCTCACGCAGAACCTCCATGCTGTTTACAGAAACCTCATCACTGACAATCCGGATATTGCCATTCTGCTCGAGGCTGTTCCTTAACAGATTCGCAGCCTGATAAGATATCATCTTCTGCTCCAGCTCGCGAAAATCATGCTGCAAACGCCTGTTTTCTTCTATCCAATCATTTATTTTCTCGTCGATCTGTTCGGGGGTTGTTTTCAGGATACGTGCGATCCGTTTCAGGCGGTTCTCCTGTTCCAGATCATGCTTCAAAGCCTCTTCTCCCGTAAGCGCCTCGATCCTGCGGATCCCGGCGCCGATGCTCTCTTCCCTGACGATGCGCAACAGCCCGATCTGCCCCGTATTCTCAAGGTGAGTGCCGCCGCAGAGCTCGGCACTGTATGTACCGATGCTGATAACCCTTACTTCCTCACCGTATTTCTCCTCGAAGAGAGCCATAACCCCGCGTTCACGTGCTTTTTCCAGCGTGGTGTACTCACAGCTTACCGGCAGTCCCTCCCTGATGATACCGTTAATCTTGCATTCAAGATCCTGCACCTCCAGATCGGAAAGCGCACTGAAATGTGTAAAATCAAAACGGATGCGATCGGGAACAACCTGTGAACCGGCCTGGTTCACATGCTCTCCCAGAAACTCTTTCAGCGCCCGGTGCAAGAGGTGGGTGGCGGTATGACTTCTCCTTGTGGCCTGCCTCCGGGCCACATCCACCAGACCACGTACGCAAGCACCCTTCTTTAATGTGCCTGTATTGACCTTCCCCCGATGGACAATCTGATCATGCATATTGTAGTAGACGTCGGTGACCGATACCTCCACACCGTCCCCGGTGATCACTCCGGTATCCGCCGCCTGCCCGCCTGACCGTGCATAAAAAGGGGTCCGATCGATAATGATCTCCACCGGGTCGCCTTCCGATGCTTCTTCAACAGGAAGTGATTCTCTGCAGATAGCCAGCACTTTGGCCTCTGTCTCCAACCGCTCATAGCCTTCAAACAGGGTGGAAAGATGCCTGCTTTCTTCCCAGCAATGGCCATCCTCCATACCTTTGGCCTCTCCGCCGGCTTTATGGGCTCGGCGCCCTCTTGATTTCTGTTCCTGCAACGCCAGATTAAAATCTTCCTCGTCAACCTTGAGACCTTTTTCGGCCACGATCTCCTTGGTCAGATCCAGGGGAAAGCCGTAAGTATCGTAAAGACGGAAAGCCATCTCCCCGGGAAATAACCTTTCCCCCCGCTGTTCTTCGGCGCCGAAATTATCAATCAGATAGGACTCCAGCATCTCCATCCCCTGGTTCAGGGTTTCACGGAAACGGGTCTCCTCCAACTCCATGACTTGCTTTATATAACTCTCTCTCTCCCTGAGTTCGGGGTAAGCGCCCTCCATCAGCGATATGACCAGAGGAACGGCACGATACAGAAAAGGATTGTCGATCCCCAGAAGGCGTCCATGGCGGACGGCCCGCCGCAGCAGACGGCGTAAAACATAGCCTCGCCCCTCGTTGGAGGGAAGAACCCCATCGGCAACCAGGAAAACAACCCCGCGAAGATGTTCCCCAACGATGCGTTGCGAGAGCCGATTATTAACGGACAAAGATTCACCGGCAATGTACTCCACAAGCGGTCGCATCGTATCTATCTCATAGATGGAGGTGACCCCCTGCAGAACCGTGGCCATGCGTTCCAGTCCGACGCCGGTATCAATATTTTTCTTCTCAAGGGCGAGCAGACGGCCATCGTCTGTACGGTTGTACTGCGTAAAAACAAGGTTCCATATCTCCAAAAAACGGTCACAATCACAACCCACTTTACAGTCCGGGCGTCCGCATCCCACCCCCGGCCCAAGATCAAAATAAATTTCCGAAGACGGGCCGCAAGGACCGGTCCCGATCTCCCAGAAATTATCCTTTTTCCCCATCCGGATTATCCGTGCCGGTGGCAGGCCGATATCTTCCCTCCATATATCGGCAGCCTCCTCGTCCTCCTCATAAATACTGACCCACAGTTTGTCTGTGGGAAGCTTGAGGATCTGCGTAACAAACTCCCAGGCCCATAATATCGCCTTGCCTTTGAAGTAATCCCCGAACGAAAAGTTTCCGAGCATCTCGAAAAAAGTGGCATGCCTCCCGGTAACTCCTACCAGTTCGATGTCCGGAGTACGCACGCATTTTTGACAGGTAGCCATACGCAGGTGTGGAGGAGTCTTCTCGCCGGTGAAATATGGTTTCAAGGGAGCCATCCCCGCACCGATAAGCAGTAATGTGGGATCATCTTGCGGTATCAGAGAGTAACTGGGCACGATCAGATGATCTTTACGGGCAAAAAAGTCCAGAAACAGAGAACGTATCTCACGGCTTTGCATAACCAACCTCCCTTAAAACTTAAACCAATTATATTATCTCTCCATAGTAGTGTCAACAACATCGCCGGCGGAAATACCCGGAATAGAGGCGGTCCGGCCGCAGGTTCCCCCGGCCGCGCCGGGGTCTCTTCCCCATCAATATTTGCCCTTAAAACTGCGGCAAATCTTATCATCGGGCACGTGCATCATGACGATACTATCTGTAAGAAACATCTAAAAGATGTTTGGCGATAATCCGCAGAACTGCGGCAACGGGGAGGGCAAGCAACAGGCCGGCAAAACCAAATAATTTCCCGGCCGCCAGTAACAGCAGGATAACCACGAGGGGGTGAAACTTGAGACTGTGGCTGAATATCAGGGGGGCGATTAAATTTCCTTCCACCTGCTGGATAATCAGAATTAACAACGTAACTTTAATCGCCTGTGCAGGTGAGGAAATAAAGGCCACGATAACGGCAGGGATGCCCCCGATAAAAGGGCCGATGATCGGTATAAAGTTGGTCAATCCGTTCAGAAACCCCAGAAAGAGAGCAAACTTTACATCGAGCAGGAGCAGCCCCAGGTAGACCATCAGACCGACCAGAAAGCTGATCAGGACCATGCCTCTCAGGTAGCGCCCCACAGCCGTATCGATCTCCTTGCCGATGACCGTGAACCGCCGCCGGGCATGGGAAGGGATGGAATTTATGATCCATGCCTTGATCTCCTGCTTATCCCTGATAATAAAAAATGTAAAGATGGGAACCAGAATCATGATCACCATGCTATTAAAAAAGCTGATGATGAAGCCATAGATGTTTTCCAATCTGGAAACCAGCGCCGACTCGATCCCCGCCATGTTCTGATCGATGATCTCTCTTACCGGCGGCGGCAAATTGAAGCGACGGTAATCATCCTGAAGATTTAATAAATATTCATGGGCTTTCCGGGCATAATGGGGAAAGTTGGTACCCAGCTCCTGCAGATCGTTGAGAAGGTTGGGTAAAAACCGGATACAGGCCACCAGGATCAGTAATCCGAAAACGATGTAGATCACCAATATGGCCAGCGCTCTGGAGATATTGCGCTTCTCCATGAAATCCACAATCGGATTGAAAAAGTAAGCAATGATCAGAGCAATGATGAAGGGGGTAAAAATAAAATATATTATCTCCCTGTGCCGGTAGATATAGATCAGGAACAGGATCAGCAAGGCGACAACAAGGATGATCCCCCCGGCTGCTTTTATAAAGGGCATAATTGCATTACGCTCTTGCTTCATCATCGGCCTCACATAAATAAAGCGTTTTTTATTATTATGCCCCCGGAGGATTAAAAATTAATGGCCCCTTGGCCTTGCAGCTTGTAGATCAAAGCAGAAATGATATGATCAGGTCTGCTTGCTTTTCAGCTCGACCAGAGAACCGTCTTCTTCCACGAAGAACATCTTGATCTTATCTCTGCCGCGAATCTCAAATTCGATCAGGCAGTCCCAGCAGTAGTACTGCCTGTTGCCGATCTTGCCCGTGTTTATCTGATGACAGAGCGGACATTGGATCACATCCATTTCGAGACCTCCCGAAATTATTGATATTACGGTTATTATGGTCAAAATAGGAGCAAAGAATTCCCGGCATCCTCTTGGATAAAATAAATATACTGCGAAGGGCAAGAACCGTCTTAAAGCCGAGCGTTGATGGTGCCGCCGCCAAGGACTTCATCATCCAGGTAGAAGACCACGGCCTGGCCGGGAGTGACGGCCGATTGACGGGTGGCAAATTGCAGACGGGCATGGCCGTCCTGATCGGGGGGATGGAGGGTGGCCGGAGTTTCATCGGCACGGTAACGGATGCGGGCCATAACCCGAAGCGGCTCTGCCGGAGGATGGCCGGCGATAAAATTAAGATCGGAGGCGATGAGCCCGGCGGCAAATGTCTCCTCCTTCGTGCCGACCACGAGGCTGTTATCATCGATATGCATATCTACTACATAGAGCGGTTCAGCGGCAACCAGGCCCAATCCCTTGCGCTGCCCGATCGTATAATACGGAAGACCGCGGTGTTCGCCGAGGCATCTTCCCTCCGTATCGACAATGGGCCCGGGAGGGAAAGTTCCGACCTGATACCGGAGAAACTCGCGGTAATCATCACCCGGGATAAAGCAGACTTCCTGACTTTCTTTCTTTTCCGCCATGGTTAACCCTATCCGGCGGGCCTTGGTTCGGATCGCTTCTTTCGAACTTTCTCCCAGAGGGAAAATAGAACGTGACAGCTGCTCCTGGGTCAATTTGTAGAGCATATAGGACTGGTCTTTACCGGAATCGACCCCTTTTTTAAGAAAATAACGACGGTGCCGCCGATCCCAGCCGGTACGTACATAATGTCCGGTAGCTAATTTATCGGCTCCCAGTGAGAGCGCTTTATCCAGAAGCACCCCAAATTTGATGTTGCGGTTGCAGACAATACAGGGGTTGGGGGTACGGCCCCGGCGGTATTCATCGATAAAATAACGTACCACCTTTTTTTTGAAGATGTCCCGAACATCCAGCGTATAGTGAGGTATCCCCAGTTGTTCGGCAACCCGACCCGCATCAACGATATCACGGAGCAAGTTACAGCTATCCCCCTCGTGATCCTCATACCGCGGATCACACCAGATGCGCATCGTCAACCCGATAACCTCGTATCCTTCTTCAAGCATGACGGCGGCGGCGACGGAGCTATCCACGCCTCCGCTCATCGCTACAGCGACCTTCTTCATACTCATCTCTCAGGACCCCTTTTTCAAAATCCCAACCGTCCCCGCCCCCGGGTAACATCGTGCAGAACCCGGCGGAGACTTTCTTTTTCGCCGGAACGCAGGAGAAAATCGATTGCCACTTCCGTCCCGTATTCTATACTTATTATTTTCCCCTTTCGCGATGAAATAAGCTTCGTAACCGCCCCCAAATTATCATAGGGAACATGGGCTTTGAACCGTTCCGTGCAGATCCGCCGTACCGTATGCGCACCTTTCAACCCCTCTTCGGCCGCCGCGCGGTAAGCACGAATCAGCCCGCCTACTCCCAGTTTAACTCCGCCAAAATAACGGGTTACCACGATAGCCGTATCCGTAAGATCCGCTTTACGTAAAACGCTCAAAATTGGCGGCCCGGCTGTCCCCACCGGCTCGCGATCATCGGAACAACGCTCCAGAAGATTGCGTTTAAAACCGATGCGGTACGCAAAAGTATTGTGGGTGGCATCAAAGAATTCGGCCTTTATCCGATCTATAAATCGGCGCGCCTCCTCTTCGTCGGCAACCGGGGATAAGGTGGCGATGAAACGACACTTTCCTACCGCCAGGCGCCGTCTTGCTTCTTTTTTGATACTCAAGTAACTGTCATCATTGTTTTTCTTTTTCTTTTTCATGTGGATCATCTGCTTTATTTTTTTGTGGAACAGCGGTCCGCCTGTTCCCTCTTCCTCCTGACAATGCGCCGCCACGACGAATTCGTTCCAGTCGTTCTTTCATGCGCGCCTCGTAACCGCTGGACCGGGGGCGGTAAAACACCTTCCCTTTTAACGGCGGCGGAAGGTATTCCTGCTCGATATATCCGTCCTGATAATCGTGGGGATAAAGATACCCGACCCCATGCCCGAGACGCTTGGCACCCCGGTACGATGTGCCGCGAAGATGGGGGGGCACCTCTTCCCGCCCCTGCCGGTCAACCTCTGCCAGGGCCTCCTCCACCGCCGTGTAAGCGGCATTGCTCTTGGGGGCGCAGGCCAGATAAGTAACGCACTGAGCCAGTGTAATCCTCCCTTCAGGCATGCCGATCAGCTGCAGAGCATGAAAGGCGGCCACGGCCACCTGCAAGGCATGCGGATCGGCATTGCCGATATCTTCGGAGGCACTGATCACCAGCCGGCGCGCCACAAACAGGGGGTCCTCTCCCCCGCGGATCATACAGGCCAACCAGTAGAGAGCCGCATCGGGATCAGATCCCCGGATCGACTTTATGAGCGCCGAAGCGATATCATAATGAGCATCTCCGGCCCGATCATAGGAAAAACTGCGCGCTGCAAACGCCCGTGCGGCTATCTCGGATGTAAGGCGAATTTCCCCTTCTTCTCCCGGCTCGCCGGTATGGACGGCCAATTCCAGAGCATTAAGGGCGGATCTGGCGTCACCGCCGGCTTTGCGGGCCAGGACGTTGATCGCCTCATCGTCCGCTAATATTTTGATCTTTCCCAGCCCCCTCTCCGTATCTTTCAGGGCCCGATGCAGTAGCTGCACTATCTCCGCATCGCTAAGTTTTTGAAAGATAAATATCCGGATTCTGGAGAGGAGAGGAGAGGTAAGATGAAAGAAAGGATTTTCCGTAGTTGCCCCGATAAAGAGCAGTGTTCCTTCCTCGACAGCAGCCAGAAGTGCATCCTGCTGCGATTTGTTGAATCTATGGATTTCATCAAGAAACAGGATCGTGCGAATCCCTTCCGTTCCCCACTTGATGCGGGCAGCCTCAATCAGCTTGCGCACCTCGGCGACGCCGGTCGAGATGGCATTTAACTGCACAAAATGAGCCTTGGTCCGGTAAGATATCAACCGGGCCAGAGTCGTCTTGCCCGTACCCGGAGGACCGTAAAACAGACAGGATGTAAGCCGGTCCTCATCTATGGCTTTCCGCAGCGGAGCCCCCCTGGCAAGGATCTCCCGCTGGCCCACAAATTCATCAAGGGATTGTGGGCGCATACGAGAGGCCAGCGGGCCCTCCTTCTCCACTTTCTCCCGCCAATTGTAGCTGAACAGATCCATGTTTTACTCCTTCTTTCCCGTTTTGCTCCCCGGGACAGAAATAGAATCCTCCCGTGCCTTCAAATAAAGAGCACACTCGAGACGCTTTTTCTGCAAGGCACATTCCAGCCGGTATGGACGGCCGAACTCTCCATGGACCAACTTCGAGGCCGCACGACATCCTCCTCCACAATGATAACGGGCCCAGCATGAGCTGCATTCATGGCCCAGTGGTCCCGCCGCCGGAAAAACATCTTGGCCAAGCGTGTTAAAATCTTTACGGCTTACATTGCCCATCAGCAACGCTTTATCGCCGATCAGCTGGTGGCAGGGATATAGATCACCTGCCGGAGTGACCGCCAGATATTCCTCCCCCGCTCCGCATCCCGAGAGTCTTTTATAGATACAGGGGCCTCCATCAAGATCGATATTGAAATGAAAATAATTAAACGGATCGCCCGCCCTCAGGCACTGGAGATAATATTCGGCCAGAAGCTCATATTCCCGTTCCAGCTCCGGCAGATCCTCTTCTCTGAGCGACCATTCATCCGCAGGGGAAGAGACGACCGGTTCCAGAGAGATGTTTCTGATGCCAAGCTCGTACAGGTGAGCGACATCCCGGCTGAAATCACGGTTAAAACGGGTGAAAGTGCCCCGGACATAATAGTTGTCATCCCACTTGTTTAAAAAATCAAGGATCTTCTCACTTATCTGCTCGTAGCTCTCCCGTCCTGCCGCCGAGCGACGCATCCGGTTATGCACCTCCGGCCGCCCATCGAGACTTAAAATAATGCTGAAGCCCTCATCCCTGAAGTAAGAGAGACAATCTTCATCCAGAAGCAAGGCGTTGGTAGTTAGGGTGAATTGAAACTCAACGCCTTCCCGGTTCCCCCTTTGACGGGCATAAGCAGTCACCGCCCTTACGGTTTTCATGTTGAGAAGGGGTTCACCACCGAAATAATCTATCTCCATGTGTTTCCTTCCTGCAGACCGTGCAAGCAGAAAATCAACGGCGGCCTTACCTGTGTCAATGGACATCAGACTGCTTTCCTCACCATAGCGCCCCTTTCCCGCAAAACAGTACCGGCAGGAGAGATTGCAGGAATGAGCCACATTGAGACACAACGCTTTGACCGGAGGTTTGTCCAGGTTTATCCCTCTGTAAAAGGGCTTCGCCCAGAGCACCCCCTCTTTCCGGAGAAACTCGGCCTCGTTCAAGGCCTCGGTTAGTTCCTGAGGAGGATATTTCTCTTTAAGAATATTTTTGATATTTTCCGGGGCAACTTCCTCGTTCAGCAAGGCGATAACCTCCCCGGCAACATCATCAACCCGATGAAGGGTATCGCTTTCAACGTCAAGAACAAGCGTGATCCCGTTCATGTTAATCATATGGATCCGGCCATTTTCCAAAACCAACACTCCCCAAAAACAAAAACCGGCAGCAAGAAACAAAACACTTTATCTTCAAGCTCCCGGCTTCTCTGTATTGATCAAAAAATCAGAAACCTTTACTATCTTTTGCTCCCGCTGTTTTTTGCCTCTCTCCGACAGACCTGGTTCCCAACCGTACAGGAAGTTTTACATGCTGATTGGCATGATGTCGGACACTCCCGGCAACCCGCTCCCGGTCCGGTAAAAGAATGGTTGCGATTGATCGTATGGATATGTTTCATTATTTATTACCCTCCCCGGCCAAAACTTGGCACACCGAAATGATATTTTTGCCTCCCGTCCGGAAAAATTTCCGGCCGATCTCCTTCCGGCACAGGTAACTGTTCCCGGATCTTGGAATTCTTCCTTCCTTGCCGAAGCAGTCGTTAAAAACGTGCCGGATTATGGCAAACAACTGCTATTATTATACCTGCCCCCGGTCTTGAAGGCAAGTCCCGTAACAAAGTCGAAGCTTCCCTTTAAAAAAAAGGGCAGGAATCTTTTTTTCCTGCCCCTAGTGGAGGCCTCTCCATGCCGGTGCCGAAAAAAGAGGGAATTGTAAATTTCGGCGCACAGAGAGGACAAGATCGTCACATTATCATTCCCGGTTAGCAGCCAGCACTTCTTTTAGCATCTCGGCAAGTTCGCCAATCCTGAAAGGTTTCTGCAGAAACCCTTTAAAATCATGATAAAAGTATTGTGATATATATTCGGCACAGTCATATCCGCTTACCATTACCACCTTGGCCTCCGGATCAATTTCAAGCAGTCCCTTTATCGCCGCCGTACCGTTCATCCCTCCCGGGATGGCCATATCCATCAGGACAACATCATAGGGAGCCGCGCGTTGCATTGATTTTTTATAGAGCATGATCGCTTCGGCTCCGTCGGCGGCATACTCGACGTCGTAGCCAAGCAAATTCAGCATCTCCCCTGTCAACTTGCGCATCGGCTCCAGATCGTCCATCACCAATACCCTGCCCTGCCCCATCGTTATCTCCGTTTTATTTTTTTCCTTCTGATAAGAGCGATCATCTTTGCAGACAGGAAGATAGATATTGAAGGTAGTCCCTTCTCCCGGCTGGGATTGAAAGTTCATATCCCCATGGTTATTTTTGATGATTCTGTATGACGTTGAAAGCCCTAAACCGGCCCCATTTGGCTTGGTTGTGATAAATTGATCAAAGATTTTTTCCCTTATTTTTTCCGGAATGCCCATACCCTCATCTCTAACCGATATTTTCACGAGCTCTTTTCCGGAAAAATGAAGAGGGATCGTGTTGTCGATCCGATCAGCCGGCAGATTTTCGGCCTGCACATAAATCTTTCCTCCATGGGGCATGGCCTGCACAGCATTGATAATCAGGTTGTTCATTACCTCGGCAATCTGATTATCATTGATCTTCACCGGGCCGATTTTTTCAGAAACATGGACTTCTCCATGTACGCTTGTCCCTCGCAGGGCAAAGTCGGTAATATCTTTTACCAGTTTCCCCAACGGGGCCACTTTCTGGGTGGGAGAGCCATCCTGGGCATAGAACAACAGTTGGTTGGCGAGTTCCTTTGCCCGTATGATCGAATTCTCGATGTTATTCATCATGGAATAGACCGTTTCGTTGCCACCGAGTTTCTTCCGGCATAATGAAATATTGCCGAGCATGATGGCCAGAAAATTGTTGAAATCATGGGCCACCCCCCCCGCAATGGTGCTCAATAAATTGAGCCGGCTGGCCTTCTCCAATTCCGCCATTATTTTATGACGTTCGGATACATTGTAAATAATACTTTGCACCAACTTCTGCCCGGAAGGCACGGGAACGGAGGAGATCATCTTCCCCTCAATCGGTTCCCCTTCTCTTTTTATCCAAATTTTTAACGGTTTATATTCGTAATCATGATATGCTGCATATGTTTCCTTTACACTATTCCCGCTGTCAAGGTAAATTAATTTGCCGATATCCCGGCCATATAACTCCCGAGCATCGTCCACATTAAAAAGCTTCAATGCCGCCTTGTTGGCATATCTGATCAAGCCGTCATCATGGATCAGAACGGCTTCATCGAGCAGATTGATCATCGAAGAAATATGTTCTTCATATTCATCCGTAAATGAGCTATGGGTATCAGTTATTCCGCTTTTTAAAAACTCCCGAACTTCACGCTTGACACTATACCGATCCTCTCTGTTCAAGCATCGATTCTCCCTATCCATCCATCCGGTCCCCCTTTTGTTTTTTTTAATTGCGGAAGTTATTAAGATACCGTAACATCATTGAATGTATTTTTACATTATTCTGAACTTAATTCAATAAACCCGGACAGATATTTACTAAACGGGCTCATATTTCCTCATAAACGGATATATACCATTTGCATTTAAAAAATGACCGTTTTAATAATATTTTATAGGTATCATTTTAATCCTGAACGGGCCACCGACCGTTTCAGAACAAAANNTATATTTTTAGAAAGGCGTTTTTCAGATGAACCTGAACTTTGTAGAGAATGCCAGCAGATCGTTGGCGATGGCCATCACCGATGCCAATGACCGGTTCTCCTCTCCGGAGAAGGCGGCTGAACTGGAGTACGGTATCTACATGATTATCTCCACCATCCTTAAAACGGCCATCATCTTGATTCTGGCTTATTTTCTGGGGATATTTAATTATGTGCTTCTGTCTTATGTATGCTTCGGAACGTTAAGAACATTTGCGGGAGGGGCCCATGCCCGTACCTCCTGGGGATGTTTCGTTTATGCGGTGTTTATCTACTTCCCCATCGTTTACCTGGCCGTCTCTTACCCTCTCCCGGCCATCCCCACCTATCTTTTATTCTTTATCTCCCTGATCATTATCGCCATCTATGCCCCCGCCGATGTGGAGGAAAATCCGATCTTGCGCCTCAGCCGGCGCCGCAGGTTAAAGATTTACTCGCTCATCACCCTGATCATATTTCTGGCCGTCGCTATCTTTCAGCGGCCGATCATTTCTTCAATAATTACACTTTCCGTTTTTATGGAATCGTTAACGCTTACCCCTGTCTTTTATGCGCTTACAAAATCAAAACAAGGAGGTGACGATGATGAAGAAAATTAAGTTGATCGGTCTGAAGGCGGCGTTGATATTATTTGCGGGAACGGTGGCGCTCTTTGTGGCCGAGAAATCGGCGGGCGCCAGTTTCTTCTGGTTTATGCACCAGCCGCCCGTGCCCAAGTCGTTGCTCAAAAAAGAGTAGCCCCATTGTAAAATAAATTTCTTGCAGGGATCGATAGAGATATCATCCCTGTTTTTTTTAGATCATTCTTCTCTTCTCTTGAGAGGGGCGATGATCTCCTGCACAAAAAGCTGATCTTCAATCACGGTATTATATAACACCCCTCTGTAACGGCTGAGAATCTTCTGTGCCAGCCAGAGGCCGCTCCCCCGCCCCTCTCCCTTGGTGGAATACCCCTTTTTATAAAGATCGATGACCGGAACGGCGGTATCTTCCATATTGTTGGTAACGTTTATTTTAACGTGCCCGTCTTCCCGTGCCATCTCGATGCCGATGTGCTTCTGCCCGAGTTTTTCCACCGCCTCGATGGCGTTGTCCATGTAGATCCCCAGCACCTCGTAAAGCTCGTAATTCTTGATTACCGTCTCCTCGATCATACCCGCAATATGCAGATTTACCTCGATGCCGGCCGACTCTGCGGCGCTGATCTTGGAAGAGAGCAGGCCGTACAACCCGGGATCCGCAATCTTCTGCAGCGTGACGATATTATTTTTTTTGAACTTTTTGCTCTCCGTGACCAGATCATCGACATAATCTCGCAGTCGTCCCCAGTCCCCCAGCTCTACAAAACCGGAAAGGCCGTGCAGTATATTCAGGTAATTGTGCTTGAACCTTCTGAGCTCATCGGAGAGCTCGCCGATGGTCTCTATATACAACTTGAGCTGTTGGTTCTTCCTCTGTTCCACTTTCAGCCGGTTGCTGATCACCACAAAGACCAGCCCCAGAATTAAAAATGAAAAAAACAGGGAGGAATAGATGACATTGATACGATAAGCTTCATTATCGGCGTTAAAGATAAAGATAAAATTTATAAAAATAAGGGTCAGAGCAGCGGTGATATAGAGCATGGTGTTCAGATCGAGGGGCAGCTGGCGGAGGTTCTGAAAGCCATATAGGAAATACTTCTTTTTTAATATCAATAAAAATAAAAAGACAAAGGCAAACCCGATCAGGTGGCAGGCCAGAGAAAGCGGAATGTGGGACTGTACATAGGACACATCGTAATGAAATAACTGGGTAAAGAGAAGATAGGAGATGAAATCACCCAGGCCCATCAAAATATAAAATAGCCCGACGGTAACAAAACAATGCCCGATTTTCAGATCCAGGGCCAGGTATAACAATGCAATACAGAATATTATCAGATAGAGGGTCTGGTCATTGTTGTTGGGACCAATGAAGGTAACCGCAGATCCCAGATACAGGCATCCGGCGGCGATAAACAATACCCGTTTATTTATGGGCGGATGGCCGAGATTGTATAGTTCCCGGGCCAACTCGTACATGACCCAGAAAGACAGAGCGGAAATAAAATAATTAAATAATATCCGGGAAATGCCTGAGCACCTCCTTCCGGCACCTTCTGGAGATGTAGCATTTTTCCCCATTGCTCATCAAGATGCTCTGGTCCTTCAGGCAGATTCTCTGGATATGTTTGGGATTGACAAGATATGAACGGTGGCAACGGATAAAACCGTAACCATCCAGTTCGGCCGCTATCTTCTTTAACGATTCATAACTTCTTATGATCCCGTTGACCAGATGAACCTCGACCAGCTGGTCACATTTCTCCAGATAGATTATATCTTTGACGTTGGTCATATGGATGCTGGTCCCCGATTTAATGGGAACCTTGACCTCAAATAACTTCAGCCGGCGGTAATCTTCATGAAGTGAAATGATGCAGCGTTCTATTCTTGTGTATGATACGGGTTTAATCAGATAGTCAAAGGTTTTTATCTGCAGACTGGAACTCAGATATTCCTGATGCGCCGTAACAAAGACAATATAAGATTGACGGTCTTTCTCCCTGATTTTCCGGGCCAGTTCCAGGCCGCATTTGCTTCCTTCAAAATCAATATCCAGGATATAGACGTTGATCCGGTTATAATGTTGTCCGGCATACAGGAGCAGATTATCGGCGTTATCAACTACCGCGGATATTTCAGCTCCGATCCGATGTTTCTTGAAGATCTTGTTCAACCATATTTCCAGAAAATAATTATGTTTTTTATTATCATCACAGATAACAAAATATAACATAATTTCCCTCGATATTATTAGTATTTTAATTGTGAATAACAGAACTTTATTTCTGCTTCGACAAATATTTTAAAAATTCCTTCTATTGTTGAGAATAATTATTAAAATTTGCTATATTATGTGATTTTGTTCACAATCCGGGAGAAAGGAGGTGCAGAATATGGTGATACATAATTGAGTAATTTTAGTATTAAAAGGAAGTATGATTCGAAGCAACAGAGCCTTTACTTCATTATTTATTGTATTTATTTATTAGTCCAGCAAATTGTTGTTGTTTATCTTTACGGCACTGAGCAGGATCTCCCAGTACATCTTCAGACGGGCCGCACTTCCCTTAAAAAAGCCCATCTTCTCTTCTTTCATAACGTGAGAGAGGTCTTTGAGAATTACCTCTTCAACACGCAGATTGGCCTCTTCAGCATACCGATGCAGAGCAACCTCGATGCCGAAACGGGTAATATCCAATCCGGAAATATCCTCGAATATTTTTCTCTTCAAGGCCCTCTGGCCGGATAAGAAAGGAGCTACCTTCTGGGCCAGATCGGTGGCCGCACGTCCTTTTTCAAAAAGTCCGATACTCATATCCGCCCGCCCGGAGATAACCGGTTCAAGCAGAAGTCTGATATGTTCAGGTTGAAGTCCGATAAGATCGGCATCAAGAAGTAAAATTATCTCCGTGAGGGTGATATCTAGGCCGGCCTTCACCGCCCCGCCCTTGCCACGGTTTACATGCAGATCGATTACCTCCACCCCTTGCTGATTGGCCATCTCTGCAGTCTTGTCCGTGGAGCCGTCACTGACCGCGATGATACGATCCACCTCGGGACAAAGTTTCAAGGCCTGAATCACATCGGTAATTGTTTTTTCTTCATTAAATGCCGGAATTATAGCTGTTACGTTAATTGTTCTCACCTCCATTGCCGTCTCTAATCAAGATTTTGCAGTTCTTCTCTAAAAGCCTCAAGAAGCTGCTCACGGGGAACCCGGCGGATGATCCGGCCATGACGAAAAATAATGCCTTTCCGGGCATTGCCGGTAACGCCGAGGTCTGCATCCCGGGCCTCCCCGGGGCCATTTACAACGCAGCCCATTACCGCCACCTTGATCGGTTTATCTATGTTTTCAATAGTATTTTCGACCTCGGCGGCCAATTTTATTACATCAATATCGGTACGCGCGCAGGTCGGACAGGAGACAAGCTCCGCCCCAAAACGACGACGCCCCGCTGCTTGCAGGATAAGTTGGGCGGCGACGATCTCCCTGATCGGATCCGAGGTAAGGGAGACCCTTACCGTGTCCCCGATCCCTTCCAGCAGCAAAGCCCCGATGCCCACCGCCGATTTAACCGTACCGCGGTAGCGCGGACCGGCCTCTGTTATCCCGATATGGAACGGATAATCCACCTTCCCGGCCATGAGACGGTAGGCCCGATATGTAGTTGGTACATCAGATGCCTTGAGCGAAATTATTATATCAGAAAATGCAGCCTGTTCAAGGACCCGGACGTAATTCAAGGCCGATTCCACCAGAGCTTCCGGTGTAGCACTCCCATATTTTTTGCGGATCTCCTTCTCTATGGATCCGGCATTGACACCGATGCGCAAAGGAATGTTCTTTTCCCGCGCCCGGGAAACGATCTTCATCAAGCGGCTTGCCCCCCCGATATTCCCCGGATTTATACGCAATTTGGCAATCCCCTGATCCATCGCATCCAGCGCCAGTTCATAACGATAATGAATATCGGCAATAACGGGTATGGGGCTGGCAGCGGTAATTTCAGCCAAGGCCTGTACCGCTTCTTCATCGGGTACGGCCACCCTTACCAGCTCCCCGCCGGCACGATGGATCTCCTTGATCTGCCTTATTGTGGAAGGGATATCATCGGTGCGTGTGTTGGTCATGGATTGAATGGATATCGGAGATTCTCCGCCGACGTCCACCCCGCCGATATTTACTGTTCCGGTTGATCTGCGTTTACCCACCATTATAAAATAACCTGCTTTCCTAACGAAAGATATCCAATCTGATCAGATCATTATAGGTTATCAACAGGATCAGGATGATAAGTATCGCAAATCCGATCATGTGGATAAAACCTTCCTTCTCCGGATCAAGCGGGCGTCTTCTGATGCCCTCGATAAGGAGAAAGAGAAGACGGCCTCCGTCAAGAGCCGGAATGGGCAACAGGTTCATGATGCACAAGCTGAAACTGATCAGGGCCGTCAACAACATCAGACTGACAATGCCGTTGTTGGCCGCCTGTCCCACAAAACTGATAATTCCCACCGGACCTACTACCTCCAACGGAACTTTACCGGTGAGGGTCTGGTAAGTGGCCACCAGGACAAAAGATATATACTGAAAACTACTGTTAATCGCACCTCCAAAAACAAATTTTTCAACGCGGGGAGTTATCCCGATAACTCCCCGCGTCCCCTCCGGGGTCTCCTCCGCAATCGGCGTTATGGAGATGACATTCTGTTTCCCGTCACGGATAAAGGCCAGCTCAACCTGCCGGCCCTCCTTATCCTCGATCAGCGATACAACATCATTCCAGTTACTTACATTCACCCCGTCAATGGCAGTCAGCTGATCGCCGGTCTGCAGCCCCGCTTCGGCGGCCGGATGTCCCGGCACCACGTTGCCTATTCCGGTTGAATCGGTAATGGGGACCCCGACGAAGAAGAAATATACACTGAAAAGCAGCAACAGGGCCAGGACGAAATTCATGAGCGGCCCCGCAACCACCACGGCAATACGGCTCAGAAGCGGTTTTTCCGTGAAATTGCCGGGGTCATCTTTTTCAGAGGGATCTTCTCCCAGCATCCGGCAGAACCCCCCGAAAGGAATTATTCTTAATGAGTAATCCGTTCCGCCTCGCGACCACCCGATAAGCCGCGGCCCAAATCCGAGCGCCAGTTCCAGTACCTTGATGCCGCTTAATCTGGCCGCAATATAGTGGCCCAATTCGTGCACAAAGATGATCAGCCCAAAAACAATAATTGAGGCAATGAGCGTCTGCACTTTAACGATCACCTGCTTTACAGATATTTAATGTTCTTTCCCTGGCCCATCGATCGGCATTCACTATATCTTCCTCCGAAGGACTTTTTATTATCTTATGTATGTCCATGATTTTATTGATAATACCTGCCATCTCCAAAAATTTTATTTTCCCGCTCAGAAAATAATCCACCACCACCTCGTTGGCGGCATTCAAACAGGCGGGCATCGTCCCCCCGATCTTTCCGGCCCGATAGGCATATTCCAGGGCGGGGAATTTTTCCATATCAGGCCGTTCAAACCCCCATGATTGTGTCACCAGATCAACTTTCGGAAATGAAGATGCTTTCCTTGCGGGATAAGTAAGCGCATACTGAATGGGAATTCGCATATCCGGTGGCGCAATCTGTGCCTTGACCGAACCATCGACAAATTCCACCAAAGAATGGACCATGCTCTGGGGATGAACGATCACCTCGATCTGATCCAGTCCTACATCAAAGAGCCATCGGGCTTCAAGCACTTCAAAGCCTTTATTCATAAGGGTGGCGGAATCTATGGTTATTTTGGGTCCCATCCGCCATCGGGGATGTCTCAGCGCCTCCTCCGGCGTCACCCTTTTTAGTTGCGACCGGTTCATACCCCGAAAAGGCCCACCCGATGCCGTAAGAATCAGGCGCGCGATACCTGATGGATCCTCACCCTGCAGGCACTGAAAAAGGGCCGCATGTTCGCTGTCAACCGGGACAATCAACTCCCGGAAACCGGGAATCTCGTTGGAGAGCAACTCCCCTCCGACCACAAGAGATTCTTTGTTGGCCAACGCAATGCGCCGCCCCGCCTTCAAAGCGGCGACAGTAGGCCTGAACCCGCTGAACCCCACCACGGCCATGAGAACAATATCCGTGGAGGGCCAGAGAGCAGCCAGGGTAAGCGCCTCCTCTCCCGCTTCCACCCTGATACTCCGATCACCGATCTCCCTGATTAAAAGATCAATATTATCATCTCCGCCGGAAAGAACTACCAGCTCGGGTTTAAAACGGCGGGCCTGTTCCGCCAACAGCCTGTAATTGGAATTGGCGGTAAGGGTGACAACCCGATATTCACGGCCCAACGCACCGATAACCTCCAGCGCCTGCCTGCCTATGGAACCGGTTGAACCCAGAATGCTAATATTCGGCAGCAGCTTTTCCTCCTTTTAAACAACTTACTCTATTATACACCGTTTCCGCAGCCTTTGTATCTACCGATGCCTCTTATTCTTTGAGGTACCAAATATAATCTCTATCCGCCCTCGAGAAGCGGATGTCCTAATAAAACATGATATATAGTTGGGCCACCAGCAGGAAGTAATGAGCAAAGGGTGCGGCAAAGATAATACCGTCAAAACGGTCCAGAATGCCCCCGTGCCCGGGAATTATTCCTCCTGAATCTTTGGTGCTCAGTTTTCTCTTTATCGCTGATTCGACCAGATCACCCACCTGGGCCATGATAACGATGAAAACCGTAAAAATGACGGTCCAGCCCAGGCTGAGCGGATAATAATTTCCGATAAGAGGGTGTAAAATCAATACAAGGGCCAGCGGGGCCAACAGCCCACCCAGCGCTCCTTCCACCGTCTTGTTGGGGCTTACTACCGGTGAAAGTTTGTTTTTCCCCCATTTCCTGCCCACAAAATAAGCAGCCGTATCATTTAACCAGATGGCGGCAAAGATGATGACGGTAAACTTGAAAGTAAACAGATTTCGTATCGATACGAGATAGCCCAGCAACCCTCCAACATAGATAATGCCCCAGAATACGGCGGATAATTCCGCAATTTCGACCTGCTTGAAACTGAAGAGCAGATTCAAGGCTGTTATGATAAAGATGACACAGATAACAGCCATGGTGATATACATCTGTCCAAAATATATGGATATAATCAGAGCGATAACGGAGATATAACTGTATATCTGAGGAACCCATGATTTCAGGTCGAGCATCTTGATATATTCGTGGATTCCCAGAATGGCAACCAGACAGACCATAAAAGCATACCAGGGGCCGCCCAACCAGATAAAATAAAATATTATCGGAAGCCCAACGATAGCCGATGCAACTCTTTTAGCCAACATCCCATTTAGCCCTCCAATCCCCCAAAGCGGCGATGCCTTCTTTGGAAATTATAGATAGCCTCCATCAGATGGACCCGGCTGAAGTCGGGCCAGAAGACGGAGGAAAAATACAGCTCGGAATAGGCGATCTGCCAGAGAAGAAAATTGCTTAGACGTATCTCTCCACCGGTGCGAATGACCAGATCGGGATCTGGCAGATCGGAGGTGAGCAGATTCCGATCCAGCAAACGTTCATCTATCTCTTCCTTCCTGATATCTCCCGCCAGGACTTTATCGACAATAAGTTTGATGGCCCGGACGATCTCTGAACGCCCCCCGTAATTGATGGCCATATTGAAAATCATCCCCGTATTGGCTCCCGTTTTATCCAAAGCGTTACGGATGGCTTGCTGCGCCCTAGCGGGAAGTTCCTCCAGCCGACCCGTCACTCTGAATTTGATATTTTTCTCCATGAGCAATCCGATATCCTGATTTAAAAACCGGTAAGGAAGCTCCATCAGAAAATCAACTTCCCAATCCGGCCTCTTCCAATTCTCGGTAGAGAAGGCATAGACCGTAAAGACATCAATTTTAAAGTCGTGGCAGACCATCAATATATCCCTGAGGATATCCGCCCCCTTCTGGTGACCTGATATCCGGGGCAAGTTTCTATCTTGAGCCCAGCGCCCGTTACCATCCATGATGATGGCGATATGACGCGGTATTTTATCCCACTTTATACTTTTATAAAGTTGCTGTTCACGTTCTTCTGTTTTATCGTTTTCACTCATAAATAATCGTGCCTTCTCGTTTATGCAGCTTTAACTATTATCTGCCGGATATTGAAAAATAGCCCCCTCTTGCGAGAGGGGGCCCTCTGTTATAATTTTTTTATTCCTCCACAATCGCCTCATTGGGGCATTCATCCAGACAGGTACCGCAATTGTCGCAAGTATCAGAGTTTATTACATAAAAATCATCGCCTTCTTTTATGGACTCTGACGGGCAGACATCGGCACACAGTCCGCAAGCGCTGCACTCATCCGGTAAGATACGAAAAGCCACTTTTTTCACCCCCTTTTACCAGTATCCACTGTTACTACCAGTTCCACCAGTTTATCATGGATAAGCCGTTGCCGCACAACCCTGTAATCCACATCAGGTTTACTGAAGTTTGGGGGCAGAGTTTTAATTATCCTGACCTCGAACCCTGCCCGGGCAAGTTTTTCCCTGGCCGGCTCCAGAGGAAAAGCGATAACCTGCGGCATTTCCACGGCACCCAATGGTTTTAAACCTCCATGATTTCTCTCTCTTTGTCCTCCAGGAGCCGGTCAATCAACTTGATATTCTCATCGGTCATTTTCTGGGTCTTCTCCTGAGAAGTGTAGAAAGCATCCTCCGATATCCGGCCTTCCTTCTGTGCAGTCTTGAGCCTCTCATTGGCCTCGCGGCGAAGGTTGCGGATGGCGATCCTTCCTTCCTCACCCTTCTTGCGTATAAATTTAACCAGTTCAAGGCGGCGTTCTTCCGTAAGCTGAGGGATCGAAAGGCGTATCAGGTTACCATCGTTATTCGGTGTAAGCCCCAGATCGGATTTCAGGATGGCCTTCTCCACATCCTTTATCGCCCCCTTATCCCAAGTCTGAATAACAATAAGCCGCGGTTCGGGAACCGTTATTCCGGCAAGCTGATTCAAGGGGGTCGGCGTGCCGTAATAATCAACCTCCAGGTTTTCAACCAGAGCGGGGGTCGCACGACCGGCACGGAGGGTCAAGAACTCACGTTTCATATTGGCCACGGATTTTTTCATCCGTTCCTCAAACTCAACATAAATATCATCCATAAGTACTATCTATCCTCCTTCCTGATCTTCTAGCTAACCGTAGTGCCTATGTTTTCACCCATAATTACTTTTTTAATATTTCCAAACATGCTTAAACCAAAGACAATTATCTTGATCTTGTTATCCATGCATAATGAAGTGGCCGTGGCATCCATGACCCCCAACCCCTTGTTCAGGACATCAAGATAACTTAGCTCCGTGAATTTCAAAGCATTCGGATTAATGAGCGGATCTTCATCGTAAACCGCATCCACTTTTCCTTTGGCTAACAGGATAACCTCGGCACCTATCTCGGCGGCGCGAAGTGCCGCACAGGTATCGGTGGTAAAATAAGGATTACCTGTTCCTCCCGCAAAAATTACTACCCGACCTTTTTCCAGATGCCTCAAAGCCCTACGGCGTATATAAGGCTCGGCAACCTCTCTCATCTCGATCGCGGTCTGAACGCGGGTATCTATCTCATGCCGTTCGAGCGCATCCTGCAGGGCAAGAGCGTTTATTACGGTGGCCAACATGCCCATGTAATCGGCAGTTGCCCGATCCATCCCCTGTTTATGGGCATATGAACCACGCCATAAATTACCGCCGCCGACGACAATAGCCAGCTTAACCTTGCATTGGATAACCTCTTTTAACTGTATGGCGATATCCTCAAGAAACTGGTGATCGATACCGAATCCTTTATCCCCGGCCAGAGCTTCCCCACTTAGCTTCAATATTACCCGATCGTACATCGGCATCTTTTATCCATCCCTCCCCGCTCCCATCACTTCTTTTATAGCAAAAAAATAACCCTATTAAAAGGGTATGAAACATTTTCTATTCTTTCTCGCTATCGGCATCTCCCAATTCTTCTCCAACTTCAAAACGGGAGAATCTGCGTATCACTATATTTTCACCCAATCTGGAAATTGTGTCGATCAACAGATCGTTCACCGTCTTCTCCTCATCCTTGACATAGGCCTGCTCCAACAGGCAGTTTTCTTTGTAGTATTTCTCGATGCGACCCGAAACAATTTTCTCGATTATCTTCTCGGGCTTGCCTTCGTTCAAAGCCTGGTGACGGAGTATATCCTTCTCCTCCTCTATTATCTCGGGAGGAACATCTTCCTTTTTTAAATAGGCCGGTTTTGAAGCGGCAATCTGTAGACATAAATTGTTTACAAAGCTTCGGAACTCCTCGTTCTTGGCCACAAAATCCGTTTCACAATTTACCTCCAGGAGTACGCCTACTTTGTCTCCGAGGTGTATATATGAACTGATTATCCCCTGTGATGCCACCCGGGTAGATTTCTTTGCCGCGGTGTCGAGGCCTCTTTCCCGAAGGAGAATAACCGCTTTCTCCATATCTCCCCCGGTTTCAACCAGAGCTTTTTTACAATCCATCATCCCCACACCTGTTTTTTCCCGTAATTTTTTTACGGCTTTTGCATCTATCTCCATTATGTGCTTACCCCCATCAAGTGTTTTATTGATAATACATATTTCCTGCAAGTTGAGTGGAAGCTCTACTCTTCAAGCCATCCTGCGATAAAATCAGTTCTCTTCTTCTGCAACAGCCTCTTTTTCTTCTTCTTTCTCTTCTTCCAACACCGCCTCGGCCTCTTTCTCAGCCGCAGGCGTATCTTCGGGGGCATCATCATCTTCTGCTGCTGCCGCCTTGGTTTCCGGTTCTTTTTTCGCCGGGGCGGCCTTATCTTCTTCCGGTGCCGTTTCTTTTTCAGGGGCCGCTTCCTCTTCCGGAGCTGCTTCTTTTTCAGGAGCTGCCTCTTTTTCAGGGGCTGCCTCCCCGGTCTTTGCCGGCGTCTCATCTGCGGCGGTGGCGTCCTCTTCGGCTTTTACTTCAACAGCCGCCTCCCGGGGCGCAACTTCTTTCGCCACCGTTTCTTCCTTCGCTTTGTCTTCTTCCTTGCTCATCATATCTTCCAACTGTTCATCAAAGAAGACCGGTTTCTCTTCGTCAGATTCGATGGCCTCAGCATCGGCCTCCTCCTCTTCCTCATGAAGAGATTCCCATACCTGCCTCCCCTCCAAAGCAGCGTTGGCAATGATGGAAGAGATCAGTTTTATCGCTCTGATCGCATCATCGTTCCCCGGAATGATATGATCAATCTCATCCGGATCACAGTTGGTGTCAACTATGGCGATAATCGGAATCCCCAGGCGGCGGGCTTCCGCCACGGCAATCCTCTCCTTCCGGGGATCGACTATATACACTGCATCCGGCAGTCTGTCCATATTCCTGATACCACTCAGATATTTTAACAGCTTCTCCTTTTCCCTCTGCAGAAATATGACTTCTTTTTTGGTTAAAAGATCGAAGTGACCATCCTCTTCCATCTTCTCCAGTTCATCCAGCCTTCTGATCCTTGTACTGATGGTGTTATAATTCGTCAGCATACCGCCGAGCCAGCGCTGATTTACATAAAACATACCACACCGTTCGGCTTCAACCCGGATCGATTCGTGGGCCTGTTTTTTGGTGCCGATAAAGAGGATTTTCCCTCCTTCGGCAACGATGTCACGTACAACTTTATAGGTCCGATCCAGCATCCTGATTGTTTTTTGCAGATCAATAATGTAGATGCCGTTCCGATCCGTGAAGATGTACTTCTTCATTTTGGGGTTCCACCTGCGGGTCTGGTGTCCAAAATGAACACCTGATTCGAGAAGCTGTTTCATGGTTACTACGGCCATTAATAATTAATCTCCCTTCAAATTGGTTTTACCTCCGCCCCTTCATCTTCCGGCCCTACCTTCTCCTTGTTGGGGAAAAAGCACCGAGGCCTGAATTGGCAGGCGTGTGTAATAAAAACAACATCGGTAGTATAGCACAGTTTATTTTAAATAGCAAGAATTTGTTACCATCGTTAGGACCATCTCCGACGGCCATTCCTGCATCCACAGAGAGTTTATGACCGGCATGAATCCACCCTCTTCCCCGCCGGTGATAATCTGTAATATGACAAAGAAAAAGCTCCGTTGTTCTTTCTTGAAAAGCACCCTGCTGTTTCGTAAGATAATCCCCAAAAAAAATAGAGTAATACGATAATTACTCTATTTTAAAATATTGGTTACAAATCTTTTTTTTCTTAACTTGAATAATTTATATATTCGACTTATCTTTTCCCAGAAGATGATCAAGCAAGAAAGGATTCAATACTTTGATATATGTGCCTTTCATGCCCAATGAACGCGATTCGATTACACCGGCACTCTCAAATTTCCGAAGCGCATTTACAATCACCGAACGCGTAATACCAAGCTGATCGGCAATCTTGCTCGCTACGAGAAGACCTTCTTCACCGCCGAGTTCCTCGAAGATGTGTTCCACCGCCTCCAACTCGGAGTAGGACAGAGTGGCAACCGCCAGCTGGACCACCGCTTTGTTGCGTGCCTCTTCCTCGATTTTTTCTGCTTTGGAACGGAGAATCTGCATCCCCACCACGGTTGCTCCCGTTTCAGCCAGAATCAGATCCTCGGCATCAAACATCTCGCTGAAGCGCGCAAGTATCAACGTTCCCAAACGCCTTCCGCCCCCGATAATCGGTATAATCGTGGTAATCTTGTCTTCAAAATGGCAACTTTCCGCTTCCGCAAAAACACAGTCACCTGATTTCTGCCTTAGATTGACCCTTGATTCCTCGCTCTTTAACAGAAAATCATTGTATGCTTCGGGGAACAACTTGTTCTTGATTACCTGATCCATCATGATATCACATTCAAACTCTCCTACCTGTGAATATCCCAGGATCATTCCCTGGCGGTCTGCAATGTAAACATTTGAATTTATTACATTTTTTAATGCATCGGCCACCTCGGTAAAATCAACATGCTGACCAGCTGTTTTTTGCAAAATCTTGTTGATGCCTCTGGTCTTTTCAAGTAATGGAGAAGTAAACATATTTGGATCCCTTCTTTCTTCTTCGTTTTGATTTATAGTATATATTTACTTAAATCTCTATTTTTTACAATATTTTTTAATTTATTCATTACGTACTCCCGATCAATCAAAATTTCTGCCCCTTTACGTTCGGGGGCTTCAAATGAGATCTCATCCAGGAGCTTCTCCATAATGGTGTACAGGCGCCTAGCTCCGATATCTTCGGTGTCATTGTTGATCTGGCTGGCAATCTGTGATATCTCTTCGATAGCCTCGCCTGATATTTTCAATGTAATACCTTCAGTCTCCAATAGAGCAGTATATTGTTTGATAAGCGCATTTTGTGGTTCGGTAAGAATACGTACGAAATCTTCGGAGGTCAGGCTGTTGAGTTCAACCCTGATCGGAAACCTTCCTTGCAATTCAGGAATAAGATCCGAGGGCTTGGCCACGTTAAAAGCACCGGCGGCGATAAACAGGATATGGTCGGTTTTTACCGGGCCGTACTTGGTCACCACCGTAGATCCTTCTACAATAGGCAATATATCCCTCTGCACTCCTTCCCTCGATACATCCGGGCCTCCTCCTCCATATTCTTTGCTGGCAATCTTGTCAATCTCGTCGAGAAAAATTATCCCTAACTGCTCGGTTCTCTCAACCGCATCACTGATTACCGCATCCATGTCAATCATTTTCTGTGCTTCTTCGGTCTTGATAATCTGCCGGGCCTCACTTACCGATACCTTCCTTTTCTTTTTCTTGGCCGGCAACATACCGCCAAAGATATCCTGCAAGTTAATGCCCATTTCATCCATGCCGTAACCTGAAAATACTTCGATCATCTGTGGGCGATGATCTTCAACTTCAATCTCAATGATGTTCTCCTCCAGTTCCCCCCTTTTCAGTTTTTCTTTGTAGATAAGTCTCTCCTCCTGGGCCGTCCGAAGCTTTGCTTGAAAGCTTGCATCCTCGGTCCCCTCCTCGGCCGTCGTTGATCCGGGAAACAAAAAAGCAAGGGGATTTGTAGACTTGACCTTTTTTTTCGGCAGAGGAACCAGAATTTCAAGCAGTCTCTCCTCCGCGCTGATCGATGCTTTGTCTTCAACCTGTTCCATTCTCTCCTGTTGCACGATGCGGATAGAGGTTTCCAGCAGATCACGGACCATCGATTCTACATCACGTCCCACATATCCAACTTCGGTAAACTTCGTGGCCTCCACCTTTACAAAAGGTGCATTTACCAATTTGGAAAGTCGCCGTGCAATCTCGGTCTTACCTACACCGGTAGGTCCAATCATGATGATGTTCTTTGGCGTCACTTCATCCTGCAGATTAGAGGGCAACTTTTTGCGTCGATAGCGATTGCGCAGAGCCACGGCAACACATCTTTTGGCCTCGGCCTGGCCAATTATATATTTGTCCAGTTCGGATACAATCTCTCGGGGCGTAAGTTCTTCTTTGAACAAGCGTTAGCNNGAAATAAACTCAGTAATAAACTCAAGGAAGCTCCTCCACGGTAATCTCATCATTGGTGAATACACATATCTCGGCTGCTATTTGCAAGGATTCCCGTGCAATCTCGGCCGGAGCAAGATCGGTATGTCTGATCAGAGCCCGCGCCGCGGCCGTTGCATAGGAAGCTCCGGACCCTACGGCAGCCACATCGTCATCCGGCTCAATTACTTCACCGGTACCCGATATAATCACCAGATCTTCCTGACTGGCGGCGATCAACAACGCTTCCAATTTTCTTAATATCTTGTCCGTGCGCCACTCCTTGGCCAGCTCAACGGCCGCCCTTTTGACATTGCCATTATAATTATCCAGTTTTCCCTCAAATCTATCAAAAAGTGCGAAGGCATCGGCCACCGACCCCGCAAAACCGGCCAGGATCTTCCCTTCATACAGCCTCCTCACTTTATGAGCGTTTTTCTTGATAATGGTGCTGTTACCAAAAGTAACCTGCCCGTCACCGGCGATCGCCACACGAGCTCCTTTCTTGACCGCTACTATCGTGGTTGCTTTAAACAATCCTGATTTCCTCTCCTTAAATCTCTTTTTTAGGCTCGCGGGTGTGCCAGAGAATAAACCTCTTTCAATCTCTCCTTGGTAACATGCGTATATATCTGGGTAGTGGAGATGTTCACATGACCGAGCAACTCCTGCACCGCCCTCAGATCCGCCCCCCGTTCCAGAAGGTGGGTGGCAAAAGAATGCCGCAGTGTATGAGGGCTGATGCCCTCTTTGCTGCTGGCTCTGCTGATATATTTATCGAATATATAACGCACGCCCCTATCGGATAACGGCTGCCCAAAACGATTCAAAAACAGTGCTTTCTCCTTTTTCCCCGTGGTAGACTTATCTTTATTGCGTCTAAGCAACAGCTTTTCTCGCGCGTAAGTAATATACATCATGTACGCATCGATGGCTTTTCTGCCCACCGGCAGAATCCGTTCTTTGGATCCTTTTCCGGTCACTTTAATCAACCGTTGATCCACGAACATGGATTCCATCGTAGTATTTACCAGTTCGCCAACTCTGATACCGCTGCTGTAAATAAGCTCCAGTATCGCCCGATCTCTGCATCCCAGAGTGGTATCCGGGTCCGGTAATGATAATAACGTATCCACCTCATGGTAATATAGAAACTTGGGCAGATTGCGAGGCAATCTGGGTGTCATTACATTGGCCCAGTAACCTTCCTCAACGATACCTTCCTTAAGCAGATATTTAAAGAAAGAACGAACTGCCGACAACTTCCGGGCAATGGTTTTTCTTGAATAATCGCGATCCATCATGTTGGCCAGAAATTTTCTCAACACCCATTTCTGATTTACTTCGTTTTTATCGCATTCTTTCTCGACAAAAGCTATAAACTGCTTCAGATCAGTCCGGTAACTTCTGATTGTAAGGTGCGAGTAATTCTTCTCATTGCTCAAGTATTCCAGATATTTTTCCAAATCGTCGTACATAGTCTACCCTCGCCTCAGATATATTAGCATATAAAAAAAAGTTATGCAAGTCATCCTTGAGTGATTATTCGAAATATACCCCAGGGATTTAAAAGAGTGAATGTTCATAATAGAGACAGGCCCTCACAAATCTGCAAAGGCGATGATCACGATATGCCCGCCACTACTGTACAGAGTACGGGCATCCCGTCCCCATTGTGAGCGAAGAGAACTTTTTAAAAAGAGGAGTTATGATTCTTTCTCCGCTGTAACCTGCCCCGGACATTCTGGGTTCCCACAGGCTACGATCTTCTTGTTTCGGTCCTGTTCAACCATGAAGTGTCCACAGTAAGAGCATTTCTCCGGCAACGGTTTTTTCCAGAGAGAGAACGTACACTGAGGATAGTTGCTGCAGCCATAGAAAATTCGCCCTTTGCGCGTCCGTTTCTCGAGCATCTCTCCGCCACAAGTCGGGCATTTGACCCCCAGTTCCGTTTTGATATTACGTGTATAACGGCATTCGGGAAAGCCGGAACAGGCCAGAAAACGTCCAAAACGTCCAAAACGATAGACGAGGAGTTTCTCACATTGGGGACATTTTTGGTCGCTGTAATCGGGTTCCAACTCCACTTTCTGCATCTGTTTCTCGGCCACTTCCAGGCGCTTGGAAAACGGCTCATAAAAATCTTTCAGGACTTCGATACTGTTTAATTTCCCATCTTCGATATTGTCGAGCTTCTCTTCCATTTTGGCTGTAAATTCAACATCAATTATCTCCGGGAAAAAATCCTTTAACAGCTCAATTATGACCATGCCCAGTTCCGTGGGCTTGAAAGTTTTATTTTCCAGATTAACATAACCACGGCTGCGGATCGTTTCGATAATCGGCGAGTAGGTGCTGGGCCGCCCGATACCTTTTACCTCGAGGGCCTTAACCAATGACGCCTCGTTGTACCTTGGCGGGGGCGCGGTAAAATGCTGCTCCGGTATGAGGGATTTCAGTTTCAGCTGTTCACCTTTAGTCAGGGGAGGGAGCCATTTTTCTGTCTTTTGTTCTTTCTCAGCTTTACGATAAAAATATAAATGTCCGTTAAATTTTGTCCGGCTTCCGGTGGCGCGAAGCGTATAATCTCCCCCGGTGATATCCACCTTGAGCGTATCGATCACGGCCGATGCCGTCTGGCTGGCTACAAAACGTGTCCAGATCAGTTTATAGAGCCTCAACTGATCTCTGTTCAGGAATGCTTTTATCTGTTCGGGTTCCCTGTATACATCCGAGGGACGTATCGCTTCATGGGCCTCCTGAGCCCTCTTCGGTGACCTGAAAACATGCGGGGTGGAAGGAAGATATTGTGAACCGAGTTTTTCACCGATATATTTACGGGCCTGTTGACGGGCCTCGTTGGAGATCCTGACGGAATCGGTACGTATATATGTTACCAACCCGGTCGCCCCGCCGCCGCCAAGTTTTATCCCCTCGTAGAGCTGCTGAGCCAGCTGCATTGTCTTCCGTGTATTGAATCCGAGTTTCTGCGAAGCTTCCTGCTGCATGCTGCTCGTGGTAAACGGAGGGGCCGGCCGTCTATTCACCTGTTTGGCAGTCACTTCTTTCACCACAAAAGAACTCTCTTCAAGTTCTTTAATGATCTTACCCACTGCCGATTCGTCGGCAATCTTTATTTTTTCACCTTTGGCCCTGATCAACTGGGCATAAAAAGGCTCCGGCTTGCTCTGGCCGGTCAAAATCGCATCGACGGTCCAGTACTCTTCCGGAACAAAGGCTTTTATCTCGTTCTCACGGTCGCAGATCAGAGCGACGGCAACCGATTGCACCCTTCCCGCACTCAACCCCTTCTTGACCTTTTTCCAGAGAAGCGGGCTGATCTGATAGCCGACCAGACGATCAAGTATCCTTCTGGCCTGCTGGGCCTCCACCCGGTTGTTGTCGATAACCTTGGGTTCTTTCAGAGCCTTTTTTAACGCCGTCTTGGTAATCTCGTTGAATTCAATCCTGATTAAATCCTGATCGTCCAGGTCAAGAGCCTGACTCAGGTGCCAGCAGATGGCTTCACCTTCGCGGTCCGGGTCGGCGGCCAGCAGCACCTTGTCTACCTTCTTCCCTGCAGATTTAAGCTTTTTCAATATCTCTCCGCGGCCACGAATGGTAATATATGTCGGTTTGAAATCCTGTTCGATATCGATGCCCAATTTGCTCTTGGGCAGGTCGATCAGGTGTCCGTTGGAAGCCAGGACCTGATACCCGGATCCCAGGAACCTCTTTATTGTATTGGCCTTGGTTGAAGATTCGACAATCAAAAGAGTTTTTTTACCCAAATAAAGCGACCTCCCGTTATATAATTTTGGATAATTTTTATTATTAATGAATAATCTCCCGAATCAATCCCGTTAATGCATCCGTACAAAATATTTTCCCGGAAGTTGGTTTAAAAAACCCTTCAACTCCAGGTTCAGCAATATACCGTTCAGTCTGGACAGAGGCAGTCCGCTGAGGCGGGCTATCTCATCAACATGGATGGGTTGGAACGGTATCATGGTCAGCAGCTTATCTTCTTCCGCATCGTCCAACGTCATCTGTTTTACTCCGTCCGCAGCGGTTTTGTTATCGATGAACAGATCCAGCTCGTCCAAAATATCATCCACCTTCTCAACCAGTTTGGCACCCTGTTTTATCAGTCGGTTGCATCCCCGGCTGTACGGACTGTTAATATTGCCGGGCACGGCAAAAACCTCCCGTCCCTGTTCCAGTGCAAAATCAGCGGTTATCAATGCACCGCTCCTCTCCATCGCCTCCACCACGATGGTCCCCAAAGAGATGCCGCTGATGATCCGGTTCCTTTGCGGGAAATTCTGGGGAACAGGAGTCGTGCCCGGAGGAAATTCACTGATTACGGCCCCCTGCCGGGTGATATCTTCCTTCAACCGGCGATTCCGTGCAGGGTAACAGATATCCACCCCCGAGCCCAGCACCGCAACCGTTCTTCCCCCGGCATCAAGAGCGCCTTGATGTGCCCAGGTATCGATGCCCAGAGCCATGCCGCTTACAACGGTGATTCCCATCGCGGCCAGCTCTGCAGATAATTTCAAGGTAATCTCCCGGCCATAAAGGGTTGATTTACGGCTGCCGACCATGGCCAGCCTGATCTCCTCGTCCCTGAACTCACCATCGGTATAAATGATCAGCGGGGGCAGGAAGATCTCTTTAAGCAGGGACGGATATCGAGAATCGTCCGCGGACAGCACACCTATACCGCTGTTCCGAATTATCTTCCATTCATCCTCCACCTTGATTCCGGCACGATCAGCCACAAACCTTTCCGCCAGCCTGCCCCATCCGGGAACATTCTTTAATGCATTTAACGGTGCGCGCCAAGCTTCTTCCGGATCAGGGAAATGCTCCTTCAGCGCTTTCACACTTTTCGGCCCCAGATAAGGGATCATGTTCAGGGCATGGAGATAAGCTAATTTATCCATCTCACATCGATCCTATCCGCTTCCCTATATAATATTTAATCCTCAAGATATATACTTTATATCATAAAAGAAAAAAAGAGGACAGGCAACTTTTTGTCTGAACCTCTATTTCAACAGTTTATTTTAACACTTGATCGGCTGTCTGTTTTATCCGCCGCCGCCAAGGGAGGGCGTATAAATGAATCAAAACAACCATCTGTAGAACATTTATAACATTGATCGATCCAAAGTATAGCCTGGACAAAATAGCTTGCAAGACCGAATTGTTTTAGAATGTTGTTTCCGTAAAAGGCTTCTCTTCCCGGATCGTCCGGACCCGGTTCTTTTCATCGACAAATATTACGCGAGGCTTGAATTTCTCCAGTTCCTCCTCGCTTAAAACCCCATAACCGATAATAATAACTTTGTCACCGGGGTTAACCAGATGGGCCGCGGCACCGTTCAGGCAGATATCTCCGTTCCCGTGCGGCCCGGCAATAACATAGGTCTCCAACCTGACACCGTTACTGCAGTTCAATACTTGCACTTTCTCATATGCCATCAGATCGGCCGCCTCCATGAGGGCCGCATCAATGGTAATACTGCCGATGTAGTTGAGATTTGCCTCCGTTACCGTAGCCATATGTATTTTGGATTTACACATGAATCTCAACAAGGTTACACCTCCACCGAAATATTATCGATCAGTCTTGTCTCCCCAAATTTTACGGCCAGGGCCAGTAAGACAGAACCTTCAATACACTCCAATTGTTGAAGAGTTTGGCCGTCAACCACCTCGATGTATTGAATGGCCGCCAGAGGTTCCTTTCCAATGGAATCGACCATGAAACCACGTATCGTCCGCGCATCCCTCTCCCCCGATAATATCATCTCGCGGGCCTTTTTTAGAGTGCGGTAAAGGATGGTGGCCGCCTTTCTCTCGGCGGGATCAAGATAGGCGTTACGAGAACTCATGGCCAACCCGTCCGCCTCTCTGATTGTGGGGCAGACAACAATCTCCGGATTCATATTCAGGTCGGCAACCATCTTCCGGATGATCAGTGCCTGTTGTGCATCTTTCTGTCCGAAAAAAGCCTTATCCGGAGTAACGAGATTAAACAGCTTGGCAACTACCGTGGTAACCCCCTGAAAATGGCCGGGTCTGGAGCCGCCGCACAGGGGCTCCGAAATGCCCTCCGTATTTACATAGGTGAGATACCCGGGAGGGTACATGGATTTGACCTTGGGATAGAAGATAAGATCGCACCCGACCTGTTCCGCTTTCCGGCGATCCTGCTCCAGATCGCGCGGATATTCATCATAATCCTCACCGGCCCCGAACTGAATGGGGTTTACAAAGATGCTCATCACCACATAATCGGTCTGCCGGCCTGCTTCCTTCAACAACGAGAGATGGCCGTCATGCAGAAAGCCCATGGTCGGTACAAAACCCACGGTTTTACCGGCATGCTTAACCTTGTTAATTTCATTCCTCAAAGCCTTGAAATCACGAATTATCTGCATAACATCCCCCAAGATATTGATAATTATTGTAGCCGATCAAGGGTCTTGACCAGCTTCTCGAAAATTTCTTCAGACATATTGAAGCGGTGTTCATCTGACGGGAAGGAGCCGTTCTTTACCTCTTCAATATAGCTCTGCACCCCTCTTTCCATCTCCTCGCGTGCCCGGGAATATTGCTTGACAAACTTCGGTCTTTTTCCGGTATACAGTCCCATGACATCATGGTAGACCAGGACCTGGCCATCGCAGTATTCTCCCGCTCCGATGCCGATCGTGGGGATAGAGATTAGGTTTGTAATCAAGCGCGCCACCAGCCAGGGAATACATTCAAGCACGATAGCAAAAGCACCGGCCGCCTCAAGTTTTTTGGCATCGGTGACCATCTTCAGAGCGGTCTGCATATCTTTACCCTGCACCTTGAATCCGCCCATCTGCCCGACAGATTGGGGCGTCAGGCCCAGATGCCCGATAACGGGTATCCCGGCATCGGTAATCCCCTTTACCGCTTCGATTATTTCCACTCCGCCTTCGAGCTTGACCGCATCGGCACCGGTCTCCTGTATGGCTCTGGCGGCATTGGTCATCGCCTGTTCTCTGCCGATCTGGTAGGTCATAAAAGGCATATCGATGATAACCATCGCCCTTTTTGCCCCGCGTGCCACCGCCCGGCCATGATGGATCATGTCATCAAGAGTTACCGCCAGCGTATCCTTGTATCCCAGCACCACCATACCTAAAGAGTCACCCACCAGAATGGTATCCACCCCGGCTTCATCGACCAGCTCGGCGGTGGGATAATCATATGCCGTAAGCATGGTGATCTTCTCTCCGGCCTTCTTCTTATCTTTCAGATCAATGATAGAAACTTTTCCTTCAGCCATTACTGTAAACCTCCTTTAGATTTTATAAATTGCTTCTTTTATGATAAAGCTTTGATGATGTTCTCTTTCCCCTCTTCAGACAGCGTGCCTTTCTCCTCTGCCACCACCGCCGTGAAACGGCCGAGTACACGGTAGATCTCCATGATCTGAGGCATTGCCTCCTTCATCTTTTCCATGTGACGGCTGATCGTCGATGCGTCGCCGCGGTCGATAGGGCCGGTAAGCGCCCGGGGAACACCTACCTTCTTCATATTGGCAAACGTCCCTTCAATCAGGGGCATCATTGCGGGCAGAGCCTCGCGGCGATCTACCCCCACAACTTCCATCATCTTCAGCCCCAGATCAATCAGAGCAACAAAATAATTACAGACTACGCAGGCGGAAGCATGGTAAAGAGGTTTCATCTCCGTGGGGATCATCAGAGCTACGCCCTCGAATGCGGCGACCAATTTCCGCCCCACTTCCAAAGCCTGCCCGTCTCCCTCCAGAGTAAAATACGAACCGGGTAAATTTTGAAATCCTGTTTCCGAGCTGGGAAATGTCTGCAAGGGATGCATGGACAGTATGGCGGCCCCGGCCTGCTGCGCCGGTTCAAGGAGCCTGGAACTGTGAGCGCCGCTGGTATGTAAAACTACTTGTCCATCGCAGAATCCGCCGTTTTGGGCAATCTCCCGGCAGACATCCCCGATAACCCGATCAGGAGTGGTAATAAAGATTATATCCGCGCGACGGGTGACCTCCACCGGATCCATAAAATAATCGACACTTAATTTTTCAGATGCGCGGCGAGCAGAATCTTCGGTGCGGCAACAGAGCCCGGCAAGAACAAAACCCTTTTTCTTTAAGGCCAGCGCCAGAGCCACCCCCACGTTGCCGGCCCCGACGATACCGATCTTCTTATCTTTCATCTCCAAAATTACACCTCTCTTCAGCTCAGATAAATAAAAAAACCTTACCACAACGCGATAAGGTACTCCCAAACAAATGACTATCAAGCACCCTCCGTCCCGGTCCCACTTTGGCTCCAAGCAGAGATTCCATATCATTTTTCCCACAGTGTAGCGCCCTGAAGCTGCCACCTTAGAAACTATAATAACCTAAATTAAATATATCGTCAAGATATTTTTAATTTTGCGCCTTCTCAAACAATTTGAAGTAATCTACAACCATAACGATGAGCAGAAAAACAAAGTTATTCTATCCGGCCCACCCGGCGGAAAGACACAGTTTCTCGAGTAGAATCACTGCATTCTCAACATCACTCCGATCCACCATCTCCGAGGCGCTATGTACATAGCGACAGGGGATGGAGACAACTCCCGCAGGCACACCTTCCCGGCTGAGGTGTATGGCTCCGGCATCGGTGCCCCCTTTCTCCAGCACTTCAAGCTGATAAGGGATCTTATTCTTCTCCGCAGTCTCGATCATCAGACGACGGACAAAGGGGTGACTTATCAGTGAAGAATCTTTGACTTTTATGGCCGGACCTTTTCCAAGGGCCACATCCATCAGCGGAGCTTCCGGCGTGTCTCCGACCATCGTGACATCGACGGCGATGCCGTACCCGGGATCGACACTGAACGACGAACTTCTTGCCCCACGCAATCCAACCTCCTCCTGAATGGTAAAAACAAAGACCAGTTCATGAGGAATCTTTGCCGGCAGCCGCCGCAGCACCTCGATCAAAATTGCGCAGCCGATCCGGTCATCCATTGCTTTGGACATATAGCGCCCCCCCAAATCTGCAAAACGATGATCAAATACGGCCATATCACCGATGGCAGCCTTCGACCGCGCTTCTTCGTTGTTTGCGGCACCGATATCAAGATAGAGCTTGGACCAATCAAGCTCCTTTAACTTCTCGATTTTCTCATGGTAAACCGTCCCTGTAACGCCCCCGTTAAAGATAAAACGCTGCCCGACCAGCTGGGCGGGTTTTATCCCCCCCACGCCGGCAATTCTAAGAAAGCCCTTTTCGTCAATATGGGTAACGATAACGCCGATCTCATCCATATGCGCGGCCAGCATCAGGCGCGGCCCCCGCCCCTTCCTGGTAACCAGCAGGTTGCCCAGCGGATCAACGGCGATCTCCACGGGAAGGTCTTTGATCTCTTCCACGATAACTTTGCGGACGGAAGACTCCATCCCGGAAGGGCCGAAAGTTTCCGTAAGCGTTCTGATCAGTTTATCCATAGCCAAGCAAACATCCTTTCCCTAATTTTTATTCCACCCGGCTGCAGAATCTAAAAATGCACGGGCTAGATCCACGGTATGACGGTAATCGCTCTCCTTTAAAATAGAAGACGGTGCATGGATATAGCGGCAGGGAACGGAGAGAACCGCGGTCTTGACACCTCCACGGCTAAGAGAGATGGAACCGCCATCGGTTCCGCCGCCGGTAAACCGTCGCAATTGAAACGGCATCTTGTTTTTCTGTGCCAGCCGGATCATCTTCTCCAGCAGCTCGCGGTCAACGATCATCGACCGATCCATAAAACTGATCGCCGGCCCCCCGCCAAGCGAGGTCAGATGTTGGTGCTCCTTTATACCGGGAACATCCGAAGCGGCAGTGCCCTCCAGCACCAGGGCCAGATCCGGTTTTAATGTATAGGCTGCCACTGTCGCCCCCCTGAGCCCCACCTCCTCCTGAACGGTAAAGGCCGCTGAAAAGGGCGGCGTTTTCTTCTGCCTCAAAAGCTCGAGCAGGATGGAACAGCCCACCCGGTCATCGAACGCTTTTCCCATAAAACAGTCCTGACCCAGGCGTATGCAGGACGTATCAAAAGAAGCATAATCACCGATTTTTACTATCTTTTCGGCCTCCTCTTTGTTTCTGACCCCTATATCGATAAATAATTGTTCGATCTCCAGAGATTTTTTACGTTCTTCCGCTTTCTGCAGATGGATGGCTTTGGCGCCGATTACCCCCGGGATTTTATCCCGGCCCACGACCACGGTTCTGGAAACCAGAACGCGATCATCAATACCGCCGATCTTCCTGAAGCGCAGATGGCCGGTTTTTTCTATCGAGCTGATCATCAGGCCGACCTCGTCCATATGTGCGGACAGCATGATCCGGGGCACACGTGACATCGGACGACCGGTGCCCTTATGAACGAGCAGATTGCCCATCGCATCCGTCTGCAGGGTAACCCCTCTTTTGGGGAGGGCCGCGCGGATGAAACGCCTTACCTCTCTTTCATCCCCGGAGACACCGGGGATATTGGATAGTTCTTCCAGAAACATGATCATTACCTCCAAAAATGTGGGGTTTACAACTTCAAACCCGTGCATGCGGGTCAGATCGCCGACGGAACTGCAAAATATTACACCATGCCGAAAACCCGCCTGAAATATTTATCTCAATCATAGTTCTTTATCTCATTCATAAAATTATCATCTATCTCCAGCATGAAATGGGCGATCAGCCGGCCCGCCAGGATGATATCACGTGCATGAACAAGCTCAACCGAGGTATGCATATATCTCAAAGGAACGGAAATGAGGGCACAGGGTACGCCCTCCCGTGTAACCTGTATCGACCGCGCATCGGTTGGCGCAGGCCCCGGGGTAGGATCCACATTGACAGGAATACCCTGTTCCTTCGCCACCCGCTGCATTTTTTCCGCCAGCAGAGGATGGATGTTCGGCCCCACGGCGATGGCCGGGCCTTTTCCCAGCTCAAAAGTTTCACCGGCATTTACACCGGGCATATCCCCATGGCAGACGTCGATGGCAACCCCGATATCCGGACTTGCCGAGAAAGTGGAGATCATCGCCCCGCGTGTCCCCACCTCTTCCTGGACGGTGCCCACAAAATAAAGATCTGCACTATGTTTGAGTTGCCCAAGCACAGAGGCGGCATGGATGAGGACCGCGATCCCGGCCCGGTTGTCAAGTGCTTTTCCGGACATATACTGTGGATCCTTGAGCGCCGTAAAGCGGCGATAAATCGAGATTACATCCCCTGTGGAGACCAGGCTCGCCGCCTTTTTAGCGGGAAGCCCCACATCGATGAACATCTCCTCCACTTTTACCGCCTTTTTCAAATCACGGGGTTGAACGAGATGCGGCGGCAAGGTTCCGATCATGCCGCGCAGAGGCTCCTTCCCGTGCACCGTCACGGACTGTCCCCAGAGGGTCCGCGGATCAAAACCGCCGACAGTGGTAAAACGGATAAATCCGTGCTCATCCACCCGGGTTACCATCAGGCCGATCTCATCTATATGCGCCGCCATGAACACCTTATGGCGTTGGCGTGATCTTGCCACTCCTTTTTTAAAAGCGACAAGATTGCCGAAAGAGTCCCTTTCAAGGCGATCGACATAGGGGCGTATGTACCTTTCCGCCACGGAGACCGCCTCGTTTTCAGCCCCCGACACGCCCGTAGCTTCAGATAATGCCCCGAGCATCTCCTGCAAATCCAAACGCTCAACCTCCATCTTTATTTTTCACCTCTGCTCTTATGAATCCCCAAGAAATGGTGAATAATTCATCACAATTTTTCTACCAGCTGGGCAAGCACCCGATATACTTTTTCGGCCTGTTTTTCCGGGAGAGTACCGGTACCACAGGATGGTGTCAGCAAAAGCTGCTCCTGAAGTTTTTCCCGGTCCAGGCCGCGGGAAACAAGAATTTCGATTTTTTCAAGCAGATTCTCATGCAGGGAACCGGCATCTTCGTCATCAATACATTCGGAGGTCGGAACGATCCCCCAGGCCAGTCCGCCGCCGCGATCCAAAAAAGCGGAGAGCTCCTCCGTATAGACAAGAAGCGAGGGGAAATAATTGTAGGCATCAAAACTAACCAGATCAAAAGGCAATTCAAGCATTAAAGACCAATCCGCCCCGGCACAGCAATGCACACCTACCGATCCGCCATCCTCTTTGATACCGGCGATAACTTCCCTTAAACTGTTCTGGATATCCTCTCTCCCCAGACCGATATAACCGGAAGTGCCGTAACCGTAAACCCCGGGATCATCGATAAACAAGAGCACCGGCTTGCCGAATCGACCCAGCTGTTTGACCTGCCAACGAGCATGGTAGGTCAGGGTTTTTACCAGCAACTCCCGCAGCTGGTTGTTATAAAAAGCGGAGCTTCCCGCCCGGTCGGTAACCTGCAGGCCCACCGTAACCGGACTGCTTAACTGACCCTTGATCGCTTCCGTATGGGGAAGATCCCAGTTTTCATCGAGAAAACGGTAAAACCCCTCCGCCGCTTCCGCCGCGAAAGCAAAAGGACAGTCTTCCGCAGATAATTGCTGCTCCTCGATCCCGATTAGAATTTCATAATAACGCAGCACCCGTTCATCCCAGTGATGATCTCCCTCATTAAAAAAAGGAGTCTGGATTAACCCGGGTTTCAAAGAAATCAACCCCTCATCCATAAGCGGGTTCAGATATTGACGTATCAGGCCCTCGGCAGGAGTTCTTTGCGGTAATTGAGGCCAATGCGGTATATGTATCAGATTTTCCCTGATAATCTTTATGGCCGCATCAGCAGAAGAATGCGGCAGACTTCCGATTCCCGTTGCTCTATGGAACATCTTCCCTGTATCCTCCCTCCTCCCATGCAAAGGGGAGTTGCTGTTATCCGGAAGGCCTTTACCGTGAATCCCCGGTCCCGGCCTCTCTTCCCGTCGGAAGATAATATTTCCCACCCGCCGCATGTCGCCCGGTGGGGTGGTTTCCGGGCAATTTGCCCGGGAGCAAGTCAGATCGATAAACTCAACAAGATCAATCTTTTTTCAGCAGACTCAACAGTTTGCGGTCTTTGAGTATCGAGGGCATCTTCTTGTGCAGCAGCCCGTATTCCAGACTGTCCACGAGGGCCGTCCAGCTGGCCTCGATAATATTGGATGATACCCCGACGGTACTCCATGATTTTTTCTCGCCCTTCGATTCAAGCAGGACCCTTACTTTAGCGCCGGTCCCGTCCTGCGCCTCCAGAACACGCACCTTGTAATCGACCAACTTGATCTTCTTGAGCACCGGATAAACCTCTTCCAGCGCCTTGCGCAATGCGTTGTCGAGGGCGTTAACCGGCCCGTTGCCGTCGGCCGCCGTATGAATCTCTTTATCGCCCACGACCACCTTGATGGTCGCTTCACAATGTGATTCCCCGCTACCATGTTTCTCTACAATCACCCGGAAACCTTCAAGCCGGAAAAGGCTCTGATAGGCGTTCATCACTTTCCAGACCATGAGCTCGAAAGAACCTTCCGCAACTTCAAACTGGTAGCCCTCGTACTCCATCTCTTTTATGGTTTCCACGATCCTCTTTGTTTCCGGGTTCTCCTTCAACAGCTCGATATCATTTTGCCGTACTTTGTAGAGTATATTGCCTTTCCCGGAGAGTTCGGAAACAAGAATACGCCTGTTGTTGCCTATGGATTCGGGCTTTACATGTTCATAAGTATCCGGAGTTTTATTCACGGCATCGACATGGATTCCGGCCTTGTGGGTAAAGGCGTTTCTTCCCACATAGGGTTGCTGCTCGGCCGGCACGATATTGCAGAGTTCAGCAATATAACGGGAAAAGTCGGTGAGCTTCTTCAACCTGCTCTTGGAGAGAACGGTCATCTTCAACTTGAATTGCAAGGTAGGGATTATCGTGCAGAGGTTGGCGTTGCCGCATCTCTCTCCATAGCCGTTGATCGTTCCCTGCACATGTCTGGCCCCCTCACGGACGGCGATTACGGTGTTGGCAACCGCCATGCCGCCGTCATCATGTGCATGGATGCCGATCGTTACCGAGACCACCTTCTTGATTTCTTTCAGGATGCTCTTGACTTCCCAGGGCATAACTCCCCCGTTGGTATCGCATAGAACAATAACATCGGCACCGCTGTCTTCCGCCGCTTTAATCGCCTCGAGAGCATAGCGGGCATTGTTCCTGTAACCGTCAAAAAAATGTTCGGCATCAAAGATAACGCGTTTACCATGCTCCTTCAGGTAACCTATGGTATCGGCGATCATCGCCAGGTTCTCTTCAAGGCTGGTCTCCAGAACATCTGTGACGTGAAAATCCCAACACTTTCCAAAAATAGTCACCGTATCTGTCTGAGCCTTGATCAAGGCCTGTACATTTTTATCCCTGGCCACCTTGATCCCCGGTTTTCTGGTACAGCCAAATGCACATATACGGGCATGGCGCAGATTGATTTCTTTAATACGTTCGAAAAATTCCATATCCTTGGGATTGGAGCCCGGCCATCCCCCTTCGATGTAATCCAGGCCCAGCTCGTCCAGTTTCTCCGCAATCTTCAGTTTATCGTTTACGGACAGAGAGATTCCTTCCCTCTGTGCACCGTCCCGCAAAGTAGTATCGTATAACTCGACCTTGTTTTTCAAGCCAGTCATTCTGTGTCTCCTCCCCTTGAATTCCGATTTATATCCAGCCGTCTTTGACCATAAATGATGCCAAAATTTATCGATAATCTGATCTATGGGCCCCGGCGGCTTTTTTTAATATATATAGTCAGTAGTATAGCGTACCGGCAAGCTTCAGACAAGTTCCCGGCACGGGCACAGTACCATAAAACAACAGATTATTTCCGTTTTAAACTGACCGCCCCTTGGGGACATATCTCCAGACAGCAGTAACAACGCAAGCAGGTATCATAACTGATAGATATCTTTTTATCTCTATTACCATCTCTTGAGCCACTCATGATCATAGCCTTTACCGGGCAATGTTCAAGGCACCGACCACATTTTATGCACCCCTCGTTTATGTACGGCCATGGTCTTCTCCTCTCCTGAATATTCCTTATCCAGGCCGGAGCATACCGCAACAGAAAGCCCCACCCCTGCCCCCCGGCCCCCTTATCGAAATTATGACTGCGCAGGCTCTCGAACGGTCCCACGATTTCAATATCGGAGAGATCGTCTCTGATCATTTTTCGCTTGATGGCCGCATTCAAAATGGAAACTTCGGCGGGAGAAAAACCGACCAGCTGCGCGCTCACGGCATCAAGTGCAATGGCATCCTCAGAGGCGAGCAGCGCTCCAACAGGCCTGGGTCGCCCATTGCGGGGCCCCGGCCCCTCCATGGCCACCACCGCATCAACAATCGATAGCGCCGGCTGCACTGCCCGGTAAAGATCGAGTAAAACATTGGCGAAATCATGTATCAGGGGATAACGGACATGATAGAATTTCTTCTGTCTCCCGCCAATGAAGCCGTAGCAATTCTTCACGGCGGCCGTTAAACCGGTCAGAGTATGGGTTTTAAACTTGGCCACGTTGATAACCAGATCCATCCCCATCGCCTCCGCCGACAATTTAAATGTCTTGCAGGTATGCGCCCCCTCTGCCTCCACATCAATATTTTTCTCCATCTCCATCAGTGAGGCACCCGTCTCCCTGACCGCATCCATGATGCCGGAGACCTCGGCCACATGTGCAAGCGGCCCCTCCATGGGGCTGTCACCCACAAAAACAACCCCGCCCGCTTCCTGCACCGCCTCAATAACCGCTTTAATCACTGCAGGATGCGTGGTTACGGCTTTCTCCACCGGTTCGGGGGCCAGCATATTGGGCTTGATCAAAACGCGTGCCCCTTTTTTAATGATTTTTTCAAGGCCGCCGCATCCGTTCAGAACTTCGCGCACTGCAAGGCCGACCATATCCTGTTCATAACTACGACAAGGAAAAATGCTGACAGTTTTTATGGACAATTTAACGACACCCCATCTGATTAAATTATTGCCGGTTTATAACACTTCTTATTATTATAGCTCATATATTCAATTATTTTTTTCAAGTTATGAAAAAAAGGCTTTACTTTTTTAGAATAACCGGTTATACTGACGTTAGTGTTACTTTTTTTTTATTCGTGCCACCCTTGATGTCAAGGGGACAGTTCCCTTGACATAGAAATGTTGCCGATTGATTAGGTAACGGAAAGCATGAAAATTATTGCCTTGTTTACAGTCAAGTATGGCCGCTTGTCGCATTATCGGAGCGACAATGAAGGTCATTTTCTAACCTCATAATATAGCATTTGCCCGGAAAGAGCCGTTAAATTTTCGCTCATCTTCTTCCTCCGGGCCATTTTTTATTTTCTTCTCTCTTCATCCAAGGGGCTGTCTATTTGATATCAGAAAAATGATGGGGTGCTAAAAAGTTAAAATTGTAGTACTCTATTACTGTTCAGGCGTCAAACGGAAATTTCTTTTATGACCAAACCGGGCAGGGAAAGATGGGAGCACGGCCCCCATAAATAATTTATGTCAATGGGATAGATCCCTTGACATAAAGGTGAGGTGCAAAAAATGAAAATTGTGGTGCTGGATGGATATACACTGAACCCCGGCGATCTTTCATGGGAAGGGCTGGAGCAGATCGGTATACTGGAAGTATATGACCGGACTCCGGAAGACCTGATCATAGAGAGGATAGGCAATGCCGAGATCGTCTTGACCAACAAAACACCTCTGACCGAAAATATATTTGAGCAAGCACCCCATATCAAATATGTGGGTGTGCTGGCTACCGGCTACAATGTGGTTGATATGGCGGCCGCAAAGAAAAAGGGAATTACGGTGACCAATATACCCGCTTACGGAACGAACGCAGTAGCACAGATGACTTTTGCATTGCTGCTGGAGATGTGTCATCATGTCTGGGCCCACAGCGAGGAAGTAAAAAAGGGTGCCTGGATAAATTCTCCCGATTTCTGTTTCTGGAATTATCCCCTTATCGAGCTGGCGGGAAAAACCATGGGCGTCATCGGTTTCGGACGTATCGGGCAGGCGGTGGGGAAGATCGCACAGGCTTTGGGCATGAATGTACTGGCCCATGATGTGCAACCGGACCATACACTGGAAAGTGAAACTTTGCAATATGTGCAACTGGACCGGCTGCTTACACGTTCGGATATCATCACCCTTCATTGTCCCCTGCTTGATAGTACGGAAGGCATGATCAACAAAGATACCATCGCCGGAATGAAAGATGGCGTGATGATCATCAATACATCGCGAGGGCCCCTGATTAACGAAGAAGATCTGGCCACGGCACTGAACAGCAAAAAGGTAGCCGGGGCGGCATTGGATGTCCTCTCCCGGGAACCGCCGGGAAAGGACAATCCCTTACTTGCTGCCAGAAACTGCATCATTACCCCGCATATATCATGGGCGCCGAAGGAGTCCAGAGAGCGCCTGATGAATATCGCCATCAATAATTTAAAACAGTTTCTGGCCGGAAGAACGGTAAATGCCGTAACCTGATCCCGATATAACCTGCCGCCCTGCTTACAATTGGCACAATAACAACAGCCAACCCGGCCCGATGGGTTATCGGCTGCCGGCTACATTTTCCAACCGCCCTTTTGCTTCTTGATCCCCTTCTTCTGAAAAGTGACGATGGTGGACTCTTTTGGGACGAGCAGAATCAGCTCTGAATGGCGCAGCGTATTGGCGGCCACTACCCCAAATGTCTCGGTAAGCCCATAGACGGCGGCAAGTATATTGGCATTTGAAGGAGCTTCTACCCTGACCTCGTAGAAGAAAACGTTTAATAATTCGAGATCAATCAATGCCGGACTTGAACATCCCGGACTTAATTCAATGCCGGAATTATTATAAGCCAATAATTTAGGGCATACATCCTTATCAAATAATTTGACGTTGCAGGTTATGGAAGTGGTTGAATTATTCTGGACCACGACGCCGACATAACGCTGTATTTCAGGGTCAATGGCCAGAGGCCCGGTCGTATATATCCGGAGCTCTCCGGGAATACAGATGATCTGGCCGGGATAAATTATATTCGGGTTGGTAATCTGAGGGTTGGCATTGATAAGATCGACCAGCGGCACATCAAACCTGATGGAGATCAGATAGAGTGTATCACCATCCATTACCGTATAGAGCTGACCGGTGCAGGTAGCCGGCGGCGGCGGAAGAGCTCTGGAACCCACTGGATTTTTATCATCTTTTTTCATCTTTCACACCTTCTTTTTTTTAAATTTATTATATTTTATGCACAAGAAGGCAGATGGTGATTTCAATGTCAAGGGGCGTCCCGTTGGGATGTGTTGCTCCCTCCGCCTTTTCCCCTGTCATTCAGAGCGAAGCGAAGAATCTTGGGTTTTTGGGCAAGCATCTTCCTTTTCTCCTAAACACCAGCAGAATATGTGGACTGAAGCAACTCCGGGGCGAGGTTATATCAATCATTCCGGATGATGAAGACGGCGCGGAGTGGTTAAGATCCTTCGGTCGCTCCCGCTCCCTCCGGATGACAGCCACATTTCCTGTCATTCAGAGCGCAGCGAAGAATCTTAGGTTTTTGGGCAAGCACCATCATCGCTCCATAAACAACAGCAGAATATGTGGACTGAAGAAACTCCGGGGCGAGGTTATATCAATCATTCCGGATGATGAAGACGGCGCGGAGTGGTTAAGATCCTTTGGTCGCTCCCGCTCCCTCCGGATGACAAAAAAAAAGAGGGCGCTCCCTCTGGATGACAAATAGGAGTGTCATCCCGAGCGTAGCGAGGGATCTTGAGCGGAGTGAATGGTATCGTGCATAATCCTTTGTTTCGCCGGGTTGATACTGTTGTCTGGGAGTAAAACGTAAAAGCATACGGCAAGCAAGATTACGCCCGATCGGTGCGTCAGTTTATCTTGATGGGCTTGCCCCAATGGCTGAAGGTATCGGCATGAGCAACGATGATAAACTGACGTTCGTCCTCCTGCCGGTGCAATATCTCCCGGATGTTTTCCAGGCGCCGGGCATCGGTGCTGGTGAAAGGGTCATCAAAGATCAGGGGCAGTTTTATCTCTTCGGCCAGCAGATCCGCCAGCGCAAACCGCAGCGAGAGGTACAGCTGATCCCGGGCCCCCTTGCTTATCTGCTCAACGGTACAATGGCGGCCGTCCTCCAGGATACCGATGTTGAAACTGTCGTCCATCTTAACCGTTCGGCCGGGCCGGGAAGAGATATTTTGGCAGTATGCTGAAGCCTGATTTTCAAGGCGTTCCTTGTAAGTTTGACGGTACTCATTGATAGCTTCTTCCAACTCCTTGTAAGCCAGGGTAAGGGCATCGGCGTTTATCTCCACCTTTTCTTTTTCCTGTTTCAGCTCCCGGAGCTCGAGCTCCGCGGCAGCGATATTCAGCGGGTTTTCTCCCTCAAGTGAGGCCTGCTGCCTGGACAGGTCATTGCGTCTATCTTCCAGCACGTTTTTCTGTTCTTCAAAGTTATCGATCTCCGTCTTGAGTTTCTCCAGATAACCGGTTACCCGCTCCGGGTCATCGGCCTGTTCGGTGCCCGGCAACCCTAAATTTTGAGTGATATGATCCTGCCAACGGCGCAGCAATGCACCCACATGGTCCTGTGATCTGTTGAAACCGCCCTGCAGATCGGCAATCCCGGCTGCACCATGACTCTCCAGAATTGTTTTTAATTCAATATCGGCCGTATTTTTATCCCGGGACCGTTGTTGCCATTCTTTCCATTGTGCCAAAGCCTCGGCGGCATCACCGGCATAACTCTCCAGAATACCGGGCAACAGTTCAAGCAATCCGGTTTTCTCTTCCTGCAGTTTTTCCCGGGAATTTTTCTCTTCTTCCAACCGCTCTTCTTGCCCTCTGATCATGTTTTTCGTCTCTTCAATCTCTTTTTTTATCCGGGCTAATTTTTCCGCTTCATTTTCCTGTTCCATCCACCATTCTTCGATAAGACTATTCACCTGCCCGATCATGGAAACAGCCTGCTGTACCGCCGCCTCTCCAATGGCGATCCTTAAAAAACGGGCCGTCTCCCTCCATTCCACGGCGGCCCCTTCGGCCCGCGGATCTGCCGTTTCAGCTTCTTCCACGCTGCACCCCAGTTTTTCTGCCGCAAAGAGACGTAACTTTTCCTGCAAAGTTTGCTTCCGGTCAAGAAGATGTTGCCACCCGGCATAGGCTATGGAAATATCTTCAAAATAAACGGTAAATTTGACTGTTTTTTGTTTATAATCGTTTAATTCTTCTTTGGTTTCTTTTACTTTTTGCCGCAGTTCTTCCATCTCTTCCTCTTCCGCCGCTATCTCCCGGACCAGCACCTCGAGACGGCGCCGTTCTTCTTTATAATGCTGCAGCCGCTCCGCAAGACGTCCCAGTTCCGCTTCACTCCATGAGGCATACGCACCCAGCTTACGATCATAATCGGCCAGATCGGCCCTGACCTTCTGCAGATCCAGGTCGGGTATACTCTTCTGTCTCCCATGCGGACCGATGATCAGGCGACAGATAAGACCGCCCAACCAGTAGCCTGCCCCTCCGGCAACGGCCACCACGGCGATCAGAAGCACAATGTTATCCGGACCGATGATTGCGCCGGCTATAGCAGCAAGCACCAGCGCCCCAATAATCTTGAGTCCCCCCGGAGATAATGGTGCTCTTGATTTTACCGGCTTCTCTCCTGCTTTATCTTCCAGTTCCCGTTTTTTCTTCAATGCATCCAGTTTTCCCTCGATGAGAGCGGCGGCATCTTCAGGGAGTCCCTGCAGGTCGGCATACCGGTCTTCGCATTTAGATCTGGCTTCCCGATAATCGTCCATTTTGGCCTCGATTTTATCAAACACCCGCCGTGCTTTTTCAGCCGCATCTTTCAACTGCGGATAGCGTCGATTGTATTCCCGGGCCATATCCAGTTCTTCCTCGGCGGCATCTTCAAAGGGTGCATATTCATTTTTGAGGCGTTCATCAATTTTATTTTTTTCTTCCATCGCCTTCCGGAACTCAGCCCATTGCTGCCGGCAATTTTCGGCACTGCGCTTGATATACTTGAGCTTATCTACCGGGTCCGCACCCAGCAATTCGCGGGCGGCATAGCGGTCATATGCTTCCATCTGCTGCTGCAGTGATTTATTATTTTCCTGCAACGACTCTTCAAGTTCTTTTACCGTCTCCTCCGCTTTCCGAAACTGGGTTTCAATGTTATCCAGTTTGGTGAGATGTTCACCTGTCTCCGCAGAGGCACTGATAAATGCGGGGAAAAGACGTTCCAACTCCGTTTGCTGCCGTGTTATTTTTTCATGAAGCCCCTGTGCCTGTTCCATCACCTGCTGTAGTTTATCCCGTTCCCGGGCGGCATGACGGTATCTTTCGGCCAATGCTCGCCATTCAGACCAGGCCCCGCGGATTTTTTCCTTATGGACCAGCTCTTTTCTTGTCTGCCGGAGTTCCTCCTCCGTCTTTATCAGCTGTTCCTGCACAGATAGAAGGGAATCCGCCTTCTGCCGGCCATCGCCGATCTTGCGTTCCATCTCCTCGATACTTTCAGCAAGCAGTTCCAGCTGTCCGTCTTTACCCTGATTACGGGCAGTAATCCCGCGATCATTGGGCCCCGTGAACCTGGTCAATGATTTCAGACTTTTGACCAGATTATCCAGTGCCTCATGAAACGAGGTTCCTTTTCCGCCGGCCAGCAATCCCTGCAACTCCACGCTGATGTTCCCCGGTTCCGGCAGCGGCTGCCCGAGACAGAAGGTATCACCAAACAGTTCCTGGCTGTTCAGGCCCAGCAGATCAAGAAGTTTATCCTCATATTCCTGCAACCTTTTCGTGGCTCCCGGATTGTGAACCCCTTCCACGATCAACTCTTTCCTCCTGGAACCGTCCTCCATCGACCACAGCTCCACACGGTGTGTATCAAAATCCCGCCTGATCAGGTAATCTTCTTCCCCCACGGTAAAATACACTTCACCGCAACACCGGTGAGGATGGTCCCAGTTGCGGAAACGATCAAGAGTAAAAGGCGAAGCACTTTTCTGATGGTGTTTAAGCCCAAATAATGTAGCGATCAGACCCGCGACCATGGTGGTCTTGCCGGCTTCATTCTCCGCTACATAACAATTTATCCCCGGTGAGAAGATAAACTCCGTCCTCTGACGATAACACCCGAACCCTTCGAGAATAAGCCGGTTCAGTGTGACATTATGCTCATGTTTTTTTATCATACCGGATCACCCCCCTGCAGCGCGGCCAACCCTTTGAGCAGAGCCTGCTCCAGCACCTTCCGTTCCCGCTCGCTCTCCGCCGCTCCCTGCTTTTCCCTGAGCCGTCGTACGTAAGCTCCTCTTACCGTAGGTTCCTTGGCGATGCTGTCCAGGAAACTTTCTGAAAAATATTGTGCATCGTTATGGATCTCCAGATAAAAAAAATCCGGCTCCAGTTCCTCGACAAGGCGATCCTCCTGGAAAGGAAACCTCGGCGTGCCCGTAAGCGACAGGTGTAACATGCCTTCAGGATCGGCATAGACACGGCAGGCGTCGCACAGCTCGTCCATCCTGTTAAAGCCGGAAATATCCAAATTACGCCGTTGATGCTTGCGGATATCAAGCTCCACTTCCTCTATTTTCAGGTTACTTCCGCTGTATTCGACAATGGTAAGATTACCGGTCCCCGGATCATGGAAGCTCTTGAACTCAACCGCTCCGGGATAGATCGCCGTCCCCTTTCCCACTTTGTGTTCACTGAAACTGTGATAATGGCCCAAGGCGATAAAATTGTAGTCGGCCTCGGCCAGCTGTGCAGATTTAAGAGGAAGGCTCCTGTCAGCCGGCCCGTCCCAGTCCAGAGAACCGTGAAAGGCACCGATATGAAGCCCGGGCAGATCTTCGCGGGGAAACTTCTCGATAGAAGTTGGACGGGTAAGCCCGCCCGTATAGGCCAGCGAGTAAACATGCACCCCGATGCCATTTACTTCTGTAGAAACGGACAGCTCGGGCATGGGGTTGCACACCAGCTTGCCCGGCCAGTTATCCCCGTGCTGCCGGTAAACTGACTCCCGATAAGTTATCTCATCATGATTTCCCGGTATGGTGACGATAGACAGGCCGGCTTTGGTCAAGCGGCCAAGCTCATCGATAACCTGCCGGACCAGAGATTCATCGGGACGATATTCTTCAAACAGGTCGCCGACAATCAACACGGCATGAATATCATTAGCGGGAGAAAGTGCAAAATCGATCGCTTTTCGGAGCAGTTGATTGCGTTCCCGGTAACGGATTCCCCTCTTTTCATCGTTTAAATACGCAGGAACCCATCCCAGATGCAGATCTGCCAGATGCAGGATGCGTAACATACATTCACCTCTGGTAATGATTGGATTATACATTTATAATATACGAGCTGAAATCTTCTGGCAAGCTACTTTGATGTCAAGGTTTGTATCAAATATTTTTGGGCGAAATGCGCTCAGGATGACAGAAATCGTGTTTGTCATCCTGAGGGAGCCCTCCTTTATTGTCATCCGGAGGGAGCATACTCTTTTTTTCTGTCATCCTGAGGGAGCGGCAGCGTTAGCGGACGCGACCGAAGGATCTTAACCACTCCGCGCCGTCTTCATCATCCGGAATGATATAGCTCCTCCCCGGATTTGCTCATGTCTACATATTCTGCTGGTGTTTATGGAGAAAAGGAAGATGCTTGATAAGACCCAGACCTCTGTTAGTTTTTAAATAGTATAGAACTTGAAAGATCCATTTTCAACAATCAGGAAAAGCGATTTAAAGTCTATTACGCACACCCATATAGCGCCTGGGAACGAGGTTCAAATGAAAACGCCAATAAGCTTATTCGTCGGTTTATTCCCAAAGGAACGGATATAGGAAAGCTTAAGCAAAAAGATATACGAAGAGTTGAGCATTGGATAAACAATTATCCCAGGAGGATGCATGGATATAAGTCGGCAAACGATATGGCTGCTTAAAACAAAAATGAGTCTCTGGGAAATACTGTAAGGCAATTAAACTTGCAATCTCCGCGGCCCTTAATACAAACCTAAAGTAAGGCTTGCCTTCTGTGTAATTGGCGAGTATAATTATAGATGTTCGCTTGTTTTTTAGAGCGATCAACTACAGACGAGGCATATCTTGCGAGCGTGGCGGAATCGGCAGACGCGCTAGGTTCAGGACCTAGTGGGTGCAAGCCCGTGGGGGTTCAAATCCCTTCGCTCGCACCAAGTTATAAGCTACATTTTTGTTGGTAAGAAACCAATGAAAATGTAGCTTTTTTATTTCT
>MTKW01000159.1_pt1 | contig 130417 bp, 143 predicted proteins | sample 1042761 | NCBI WGS metagenome assembly MTKW01 (sample SAMN06205366, study PRJNA360243) | anaerobic digester metagenome | biome: Wastewater treatment plant; feature: Anaerobic digester sludge; material: sludge; isolation source: anaerobic digester fed with sludge from wastewater treatment plant ... | reverse complement strand
TATTCTAACTTTCGTCTCAACTTGCGATATTCTCACATTCAAATTACTTTTAAAAGACACTATTACATATTGACTTCTCGATCTATGAGTTAATGATATCATTTTGGTCTGAACGACTCCAATCGCTCATGGCGGGCGTATGCTTGTTCTGTCGTTTATAACTCTGTTATTCTCAAGGCGAGAATTACGCAAAAGTAATGTTAAACATGGACGGCAACTTAGAATAGGATGCAAACAGGTGAATCAAAGTAATAATAGATATCTCATATTAGGGATTGAGACGTCGTGCGACGAGACTGCAGCCGCCGTCGTAGCAAACGGCGTGACGATTCTGTCGAACGTGATCGCATCGCAGATCGACCTGCATGCGGCTTACGGCGGTGTTGTACCCGAGATCGCTTCACGTGAACACGTGAAGTCGATTTTGCCCGTCATTGATCGCGCTTTGAGCGATGCGAAAGTGGATCTCGATGACCTGACCGCCATCGCCGTCACATACGGACCGGGACTTGTGGGGGCGCTGCTCGTCGGTGTATCCGCCGCGAAGGGTTTGGTCGCCGCCACAGGGCTGCCCTTGATACCGGTGAATCACTTGGAAGGTCACATCGCTGCATCATATCTGGTCGATCGTTCACTAGAACCGCCATTTCTCTGTCTGATCGTATCGGGAGGTCACGCATCGCTTGTCGAGGTGCTCAAGCATACGCAATATCGCACGTTGGCTCGGACGAGAGATGATGCCCCGGGAGAGGCATTCGACAAGATCGCAAGGAGCATCGGACTTGGCTATCCCGGAGGTCCGCTCATTGAGCGCGCCTCTGAGGGAGGGAGGTCTGACGCTTTCCATCTTCCCGTCACGCATTTTCCCGATTCGTACGATTTTTCTTTTAGCGGCGTAAAAACGGCTGCCATTAATGTATATAGAAAGTTTGAACGCGAGGCTGATCGCGAGGGGAGAAGATGGCCATCCTCCTGCTCGGAAGCCGATTTCGCCGCGACTTTTCAAGCATCCATTGTCGAAGCGCTTGTGACACATACGCAAACAGCGCTTATTGACACGGGTTACAAGACGCTCGTGTTGGGCGGCGGCGTGTCCGCGAACAGAAAGCTTCGTGAGTCAATGGAGGAGATGGCGACCTCCGCGGGTGTCCGACTGATCGTTCCTCCCCCCGTATACTGCACGGATAATGCTGCGATGATCGCTGCGGCAGGCTATTATGCGTGGAGAGACGGTAGACGCGCGGCTTTGGATTTGAACGCAGTTCCGATGGCGGAACTCGATGACATCATCGGTCAGCCGACAGTAAAGAGGGGGACGGAGAGATGAGTGCTGACGCAAAAAAGATAAAGCTCATTACTGAAAACAGGCGTGCGCGATTCGAATACCACATTACCCGCCGTCTTGAGACTGGAATCGTCCTCACGGGAACAGAGGTGAAATCAATCCGCCAAGGTCATTTCAGTCTTGGAGAAGCTTATGTGGCGGTTCGTGACGGCGAGCTCTTCCTGATCGGCGCGCACATCCGACCGTATGAACAGGGCAACCGATTCAACCCTGATCCGACGCGCGACCGCAAGCTTCTCGCACATAAACACGAGATCCGTCAGCTCGACGTCGCCACGCAACAGCGCGGCATGACGCTCGTTCCGCTTAAGGCATATTTTGTCGACGGTCGTGTCAAGATTGAAATCGGCGTCGCGCGAGGGAAGAAGCTTTACGACAAGCGCGAGACGATTAAGGAACGTTCGCAAGAGCGCGATATCCGCCAGCGTATGAAAGAGATAAGCCGTGATTAGATTGATCAAACGGCTGATGGAAAGCGAGACGAAAAACAATGAAATCAACGTACCAACTAAATAAAGAAGATGCGGTTCTCCTCGTGATCGACCTCCAGGAGCGCCTGATGCCCGCCATGTACGACAGGGACTTTTTGTTAAAAAAGGCAAGCGTGTTGCTCAACGTTGCCAAGGTATTCAATCTTCCCGTCGTCATGACGGAGCAGTATCCGAAAGGACTCGGGCACACGGTCGATTCGCTCTTGTCATTAATTGAGTCGGAAGAGCTTCCCGTAGAAGTTTTTCACAAGACCTCCTTTACGGCGTTTACGCCCGAAGTGAAAGAATGCGTAGAGCGGCACAATCGCAAACAGGTGATCGTCATCGGGGCTGAGACGCACGTCTGTGTCTTTCAAACGGTGCGCGATTTGCTTGCGGAAGGGTACAAGGTCTTTGTCCCGTTTGACGCGGTCGATTCGCGAACACAGGAGAACAAAAAGAATGCACTCGATTTGTTCAGCGAGATGGGCGCCGTTGTCACGAATACGGAGACGATCCTTTTCGATCTGCTTCGAGTTTCAGGTACGCCTGAATTCAAGAAACTATCAGCGTTGATCAAGTGATGAATTAGCCGATGGACTTCTGAACGAGGTCGTAGAAAACAGGACTTTTCACTCAAACTTGATTATGTATGTTACCATTCGTGTGTTGATCGGGAATCCGTGCTAGAATATGAATGAACTTATGGGAGCGTACTGGTTTCGACGGGGTTGTGGAGATCAGGAAAGCGGGTAGAGGATTCTCGTTGGCCTCTTTAAAAAACGAGAGAGCTTATAATTGCCAATAAACCGGCACTCGCAGCGGCGTAACCGTTGCCGTCCGACCGACTGATCTGCAGGTCGCCCTCGGACGTTAACAGTGCAGACCTTTCCTCGGTGGAGGTCAAACGAGGCTCCCGGCGGGCGAATGTCTTGACGCTCGTCGCGTATCATTAGACTACTTGACCGACAAGACTGCCTGTGATCGAGTCGGAAGAGGAATAACCAATCGCAGGCTGCACCCGGAGATGTCCTTTTTGATGCAGTTTCGGACAGGGGTTCGACTCCCCTCGCTTCCACCACAGTTTGTCCCCAAACGCCATCATACTATGCGTTTGGGGACGTTTTACGCCCGAAAAGCGCATTAAATCTAAACCCGCCCCGGAGTCATTTTTGGGACAGATTTTTCTTGTTTTCAGGGTCGCGGCGGACTATCTCAAAAGTAAAGGTTTGCTTTGTGGGATAATCGTTTGTTTTTTTGAGTATAGGTTTGCTTCGTGGGGCATTCGTTTGCTTTGTCCTTTATTTGTAGCCACAACAACAATTCTGACTAAAAACCATTACGTCGCAAGAGTCTCGCTACCCCTTTTCAAGTACTGCTCCCTGTCGAGTTGTTGAGCCAGAAAGATATTATGCGTGTCATGGAGATATGGCAGATGGATTACCCGGATAAAAGGGCATAAAAAAGAGCCGCCCTCTCGGACGGCGGATGTATTTGTATAAGAAAGAATGCCTCGAGAGCTTATCAGTAAAGGTCTAGCTCATTCTCATTCTCATTCTCATTCTCATAGAGTTCCGCTAACCTCCAAAATACACCATTTTGATCTTTCTGGTGCAACTTGCCTATTTTGAATTCCAAGTCAGTAAAGACAAATTCAACAGCGTTTTCTAGCCGCACACAAGAGGGCTTTGATAATCCCGCGGCTTGCCAGTATTTAATAGGATAATCGTAGTTAGGCTTTGGAGTGCGTGATGACACCGCAAGTAGTATGCAAACACAGGTACTTTGATCTGCGCTGATGACTAAAGCTGGGCGTAGTTTCGTTTGCAGAGGGTCATCCTCATATGCAAAATTCGCTGCCCATATCTCACCAACGGATGGCATATGAGTTAATTAGTCCTCAAAAACTTCTCGAGGAAGCAGCGCCACACCATTTGCATTTCGTTTAGGAACTGAAACCTTCATAATGCCAGGCAACTTTTTGCTAATTCTTGGGATGTTAACATTTTTCTTTGATTTGCAAACATCTCTAATATACTTCTCTGGAATCACAGTATGTAACACTCCTGGTTTGTAAGCTTTCTCCCAAGGAGAACCTTTGCAGTGAGATTTTTCAACCAGCAACCACGTGCTTTGTGTTTTATAATACTGATCCACATCAAAGAGCAGTGTAATTTCTTCGTTTGTAAATTTCGAATAGTCGAGATCTACTGGCTCCGTATCAATAGGGCAATCAGAATGTGGACTGTATTTAGTTTGCACAGCAGGAAATACGGGACCATATTCCCATGCTTGCATCTCTGCATCAAACAATGGTCGATCAAATGCAAGATAAGACCACAATTGAGCAAAATATATTAGTTTATGTAACCTTAGGATTGTTAACTCAGAATTTCCTCTTTTGTGGGATGCCGCGATAAAATAATCCGCAACATCGAAAACAGTAGCCATAGCACATTTCTCCTTTCTCAATATATGCACTACGCTGTTCCTAGCCGTAGTGTAACATAGAATGTGAAGATAGTTGTTACAAAAAATTGGATTTTTTATAGCTTTACCTAAAAAAGCACATAAAAACAGATGTATTTACGGAATATCAAATACTGAAAAGCTTGATATACGGGCGTTTCAGAGTTTGCATAGTGTCGTTTGAACCCCTCGCTTCCACCAATTTCAGGGTGGCAACCGCGATTGGCTTGATACAGAGCACAAGCTAAGGCAATCGGTTGCTATCTTGGAAGAGTAACCAGGACGCAACTTATGTTGCTTCCCGGAAATAAAGTCGGAGAGATTGTTAAGGATCAATGCCTTAATTCTTCTTTCTCTCCGGCTTTTTCATATAAATATGTATGTCTTTCCCTTATTTTTTCTAAGGGCAGCGTCCATGGTAAGTTCGACACCGACTATCGCCACCGTCTTGTTGGCTGTCGGCACGATCCTGTGGACATTTCAGAGCGTATTGATTGCTTTCTTTATTACTAAACCGAGTAAACATGTAAAGAGACATCAAAAAGTGCAAAAAAGCGGTAAACTCGTCGAGGCAAAGATCCTATCCTATGAGAAAACGGGTGAGATGGATGGAATGCCCAAGCGGGAGCTGTTACTTAGTTTTATAAACTTAGCCGGCTATCCGACGAAGGTCAAGCTGACGGTCGTCGACAGCAAACCTCACGAAAATAGGTACGAGCTAGGTAATTACATCGATTTAAGGCTCAACCAAAATGGCTTCAAACCGCCCTTTGCCATGGCGTCTGCCAGCTACAAAGCCGATAAAAGACTGTGGGCTTGGGTTTTACTGATCTTCAATATCGCCTATGCGGTGGATCTGAGCTGCGCAGTTCCTTATTTGGGGTTCAAGTGGCAGATTTACATAATCTAAGAACAGGTGAGGTCGAAGTTCTCTATCTGCCCAACAAGAAAAATGTCATCATGCTGGACTATACGAGTGATCATTGAACGCTAAGAACATTAGACAACAGAGTGTTCTCAGACCGAGTTCGCGGTGCCCGAATCGCCCGATGTTGCGACCTGAGACGTCGATTATCAATGGTTCACCGAGTATCATCTCGGTGATGAGTTGGGCGGTTGCGGGAACGAGCATGAAGCCGTATCCTCTGAATCCGCTGTGCGGGACGAAGCTTTCCGGCATGTAACGCATCGGTGATCTCTGCTTCACGATGTCGTATCGTAAGTCTCTTGACAAATGCACCCAATGAGTGTATTTTATTCGCAGGTAGGTGATAAAGATGATTATACGAGAAATGAGAACGGAATTAGGAGATACTCAAAGCGAGTTTGCTACAAGGTACAATATTCCCTTTCGAACAATCCAGAATTGGGAAACCGGTGTACGCAAGCCACCCGAATATATTATTGAATTGCTGGGTCAGCGTGTTCGGGCGGATCTTGCGAACCGCAGAACTGTTAGTTTGCCGAAGTATGATCCTAAGAAGCAAAATCTTCCAAAGAGGAGAGATTTTCTCGGCTCTATTGCATGGCTGAAAGCTGTGCAGGCGTGCCTCGGTGAAGAGATAGTATTTGCTTTGGACGAAGCACTTATGTGTCAGGGAATCTTCGGGGGGCGGAGCGACGAGTATATTGTATGGGTCTACGGGGACGACGTTGTTACCGATTACAACGGGGTAGTTGTCCTTGGCAATTGGGTTAGCCATTACGATGTTGAAAGCAAGAATGGTCTACTGTATACGGATTTCAGCCGAACCATTTCAGATGCATTTGCCAACGAATCAATCTTGGATATGCAGGGTATCACCGAGGCTGTCAGCCGTTATTATTACGCCAACGACAAAAAGTTTGACGGCATTTCCGTGGCTCCAGAATATCAAGAAAGGTTTGAAAAGTTGGCGAGAGAAGCAATTGAATATTACGAATCATAGGAGACAGACTATTGATTTTTTCCAGAACGGCGGCAAATCCCTTGGTCTGCGCAATGTTAGAAAGTTTATACTCCAGAGAAAGATCCTCTTCAAAAGCCCGTACCATCTCCTCGGGTGTTTCGGCGCCGCAATAGCGAGCATGAAGAGACAGGGCAAAGTGATAGAAATTCAGATAGTTGCTATCGGAGAGATACAGCCCCTCCCGATAGGAAGTGTTCTTCCGTTTACTCTATATTTGCCGGAGAGGAGATGACGACCGAAGCGTTAGCGCGCACTGTTCCTCTAGTCCGATGCGCTGACTTCGTCTTGTGGTTCCGACAATGCTTCTCCGCCGCGAATGGAGCGGTAAAGCAGGAAGACAGTAGGAATCACTAAGACGATCATGGCAGCCAAAAAATACGGGAACAGTCCATAATATTTTTCCTGTGCGATCAAGCCGAAGAGAGGCGGGACAAACGTGCTGCCCGCGAAGAGACTCGCCGTCTGTACGCCCATGACCGACTGTGAGAATCGGTTACCGAAATGTGTTGGTGTTGAGTGGTAGATGCTCGGTATGATAGGTGCAAATCCAAGACCGATCAAAAAGAGCGTCCCGAGCAATAAGGTGTTCGATAGAGGCAAAAACAACAACGCGATTCCAAACGCCGACAGGGCTAGACCGGATAGGATGAGTTGCTTGTCAGTCATTTTGAAGCTCAAAAATCCCGAAAGAAATCGACCGACCATGACACCTGCGAGATGGAAGACAACCCAGCGGGCAGCTGTCGCTTCAGGGACCTCCCTTACAAGCACGAGATAACTGCTGATCCAGAGTCCCATCGTACCTTGGATGCCTGAAAAACCGAATATCACGATCAACGTTTGCTTGACGCCGGGCAGGCGGATCAGCTCCTTGAGTGTCAAAACATGATGTTCCGTTGTGCCATTTTCTGCCGGGACATCGTTGACGCTTTTCCAGCGCGGCAAGGTGAAAATCAAGATGCCGATTAGCAATATCTGAATGATCGCAATCGTCAGATATCCGCTTTCCCATGTTCCCCACTGTCGGATGCCGAAGGACATGATGAGAGTGCCGGTTGCGGCTCCGACTGCCCAGGAACTGTGTAACCAGCTCATGTATCGTGCCTTGTAGTGGAGCGCAATGAAACCATTGACCCCCGTGTCGATTACACCGATACCAAATCCCAACGGCAGTGCGAAAACACAAAGTAAGAGAAAATGACCGGAGACGGCAAAACCGATGAGAGAAGCAGCCATGATCGCTTTGCCTGCGACGATGGTCGTGCCGGTTCCGAATCGTTTGATGATTCTCGCGGACGTAAGTCCGGAGAGAATCATGCCGCCTGAGATGATCATGGAGATGATGCCTGCATTCCCGATGGACACATGAAGATCTTGATACATAATCGGCCAGGCGCTGCCTAGAATCGAGTTCGGCAACCCGATACTGATGAACGCAGCAAAGCACAGTATAAGCAAAAGATTCAACGGTACATTTCCTCCGATGGTTGGCATGCGCGGCTTTATCGACAAGCGACAATGGCTATAGCATACACGATTGTCGCTATCGCCCCTTTTTCTGAAGGGAATAATAGATATTGCTAAGCTTTTTGAGTATTTTTCAGATGCAATGGATGTCATTGACGGCAAATATGTCTAAGAAGCCATGCTTTGTCATGAGGAAATGTACCGTGGAGTAAGGTCGGTGCGGTCGCCCTTGCCTATGGCATCAGGCTTTTTTTAATAGTGGACGACCGAATATGACGGAAAACGACCGAATACGACGAGCTTCTTGTGGATAAAATTTCGAGTCATTAGAATGAAATGTAGGTGTTGGAGACTCATCTCGAGAATCTATTGATGAGCTGCGGCGCCAATCATGCGGGTATTTGAGAATGGAATGGTGGCAAAACAGGAATTTCCATACATCATGAACATGCTATTCAGTAAAGCTGATTCAAATGGTCAAAGGAGAAGATGAATGAAGAGAAAACTATTGGCAACACTGCTCGCGCTCTGCTTGTGCTTTGCGCTTTTGCCGACGGCGGTGCTTGCGGACGCGCCGGGCACCTATCACACGGGCGACATCGCGGTGATTAACAGGATGATAACCGACAATAAACCCGAAGGGATGACGACTCTGGCGCCGACGGACGGCTCTTTATCGCCTGAAGATTGGAAGAACATTGTCGGTTGGGATTATAGTACTACACCAAGGCGAGTCATATCACTTGATCTGCAAAACAAAGACCTGAGCGGCACGCTCGATTTGACCGGTCTTTCGGCTTTGAAACGCGTGTATTGTAACAACAATGGGCAAATGACTGGAATCAATGTGAGCGGACTGCCTGCCCTGGATTGGCTGGAGTGTCGCAGCAATCAACTGAGCGAACTTGATGTGAACGGACTGACGACTCTAATAAAATTGGATTGTAGTTCTAATCAACTGACTGAGTTGGATTTAAGCGGGCTGACGGCTCTAACAACATTGGGTTGTGGCGTTAATCAACTGACTGAGTTAGATGTGAGCGGACTGACGGCTCTCACAGATTTGGAATGTAGCTTTAATCAACTGAAAGGCACGCTTGATGTGAGTAATCTGCCGAATTTGACTCGATTGTTATGCATTTCCAATCTGCTGACTGCGGTTAAACTTAACGGCACGGCACAATATCAGGCAATCTTTGTCCTCGCAAACTTATTGAAAGACACTTCTGCGGTAACAGGTGCGGAAATTAATTGGGACGACAATGACTTTATGTTCGATCCGCAGCATCCCACTGTTACGAATAGTCTGAGCCATATTACAAGCGACAATGCCGCTACTCACTATCTTCTGACAATCAACATGCCGGATTATACGGCGACATTGACCGCGGATAAGGGTTACGCGCTCCCTGATGAGATTGTCGTTAAAGTAGCAGAAAGAGTGCTGACGAGAGACAAAGATTACACCTACGACAGCACGAGCGGCGCGCTGACGATATTTAGCAAGAGTATTGTCGGAGAGGGTCCGAGTGATGTCGGAGATATTGTCATTGTAGCTTCGGGCGTACCCATCCCAATCTACTGCGTGTCTATAGAAACGGAAGGGAAGGGCTCCGCCTCCGCAACGCCGATATCCGGACCTGCAGGAACGGTGATCACCCTTGTCGCTTCGGCTGATTCCGGTTGGGAATTTTTAGAATGGCAAGTGGTGTCGGGTGGAGTAGGTATCTCTGAAAACAAGTTCAAGATGCCGAACAACAATGTAGTCATCAAAGCTGTCTTTAAAGAGAAGCCGGCGGAACCGACCGAGCCTACGGAACCTGTTAAGCCCACGGAGCCGGATCAGTCTTTGCCGGCAACGGGTGAGAACGCGGGAATCTATCTCTGGGCGAGCCTGCTGCTCTTTGCAGTGAGCGCGTTGCTGTTGGCGCTGCGTAAAAAGAGAATGTCGGAGCAAAGTGATTAGACCAAAGCTGACAACTAGGAGGATTTATTGATTAAGGGGGAGCACAAGTCGGCTCCCCCCTTTAAAATGCATAGCGAATTCAAATTGCATATTGAAAATATATGCATGAATGAGAAACAACTCATTTTTTGTCACTCTTCATCAAAAAGCTGATTTATCAGGCAATATCTTTGACGAGTTGCCAATATTGTTGATCTATCATTGAAATTTTATTCATATTAATATATAAAATAATCACAATTATGATGCCGTGACGGTTACGTCGGACGCCGTCATGATAGCTGAAGAGGAGTAAGCAATGAAAAAACTAACACAGGCGATCACGCTCATTGTGAGTATGATTCTCATTTTTCTGACCGCGTGCAGTACGGAAGATGTCAAGATCGGAAGCAGGGAAGATCTCGACGGAAAAGTCATCGGAGTTCAACTTGGAACTATCGGAGATGAAATCGCGTCTGATGAGATCGAGGCAAAATCGGTAGAGCGATTTATCGCTTATGTCGACGCCGTCACTTCTTTGAAACAGAAAAAAGTGGACTGTCTCGTCGTCGATGCCGATACTGCTCAAGCCTATGCCGAGCTGAATCCCGAACTGACCGTTCTTGATGTAGGCTTTGACCCGGAGGAATATGCCATAGCCGTTGCCAAAGAGGGATCGGATGAACTTCTGGCAACGATCAATGAGGTCATCGCCGAACTGAAAGCCGATGGCAGTATCGTGAAGTTCAAAGAGGCGCATGTCGGTCAAGGTGGTAAAGCGCCCGATTTTAACGTTGGCGCTCCGGGCGGCAAACTGGTCATCGGTACCGAACCCACCTTCCCGCCCTATGAATATACGCAGGGCAACGACATTATCGGCGTGGACATCGATATCATGGCTGTAGTCGCCAAGAAACTCGACATGGAACTGCAGGTGGAGAACATCAACTTTGACGGACTGATTCCCGCGGTCATGAGCGGCAAAATCAAAGTGATCGCTGCCGGGATGACGGTCAACGAGGAGCGAATGGTCAACGTATCCTTCTCCGATCCATATACGGACGCAAAGCAAGTTGTCCTGATCCGTAAATCCAGTCTGAAGTAATGAATACGATCATCGCGTTCTCCTTCAGTACGCTGAAGGAGAACTTCTACAACGATTTTATTGTCGACAACCGGTGGAAGTGGCTGGTCGACGGTTTGGGCGTCACGCTCAAGGTCACCTTAATGGCAAGCTTTCTCGGCATCATTATCGGGTTGTTGGTGGCGCTCGTTAAGGTTTCGCAGTTCCACGGGAGGAAGATCCCTGTGCTGAGTCAGATAGCCGACGCGTACGTGCTTGTCATCCGCGGGACGCCGGCTGTCGTTCAGCTGCTTATCATTTACTATGTCATTTTCGCTAGCGTTGCCATCGACAAAGTGTTGGTGGCAGCCTTGGCGTTCGGACTTAACAGCGGTGCCTACGTAGCTGAGATTTTTCGAGCCGGCATCCAGTCCGTCGACCGAGGTCAAATGGAGGCTGGACGCTCACTGGGACTCAGTTATGGCTTGACGATGCGCAAGATTATTCTCCCTCAGGCAGTCAAAAATACACTGCCGGCATTATTCAATGAACTGATTACCTTGCTCAAGGAAACGGCAGTGGCGGGTTACATTGCGGTGGCAGATCTTACCCGCGCGGGAGACCTCATCCGTGCACGTACTTTCGACCCTCTGTTGCCTTTATTAGCAGTAGCGCTGATCTATCTTGTTATTGTTCTTCTTCTGACACGTTTGATGAATCTTCTCGAAAGGCGGCTGGCACGCAGTGATCATCGTTGAAAACTTGAACAAAAAATTCGGTGAGCTTGAAGTTCTGCGAGATATCAGCGAGACGATTCTTGACGGCGAGAAGATTGTCATTATAGGACCATCAGGGTCGGGAAAAAGCACATTTCTTCGCTGTCTTAATCTGCTGGAAACTCCGACATCCGGGACGATCACCATCGACGGCGTAGACATTACCGACCCGAAAACGGACATCAATAAAGTGCGAAGTCAAATGGGGATGGTGTTTCAGAACTTCAACCTGTTTCCTCACTTGACAGTACTGCAGAACATCACGCTGGCGCCAATCCAACTGAAGCTTATGAATGAAAGCGAGGCGCGTGACAAGGCTCGCTATCTCTTGGAGCGAGTCGGTCTTATGGATAAAATCGATGAATATCCGGGTCGCCTTTCCGGGGGTCAAAAACAGAGAATCGCCATTGCCAGGGCGCTGGCAATGAATCCAAAAACGATGCTCTTCGATGAGCCGACCTCGTCGCTCGACCCGGAGATGATCGGCGAGGTTCTGGAGGTTATGCTCGAGTTGGCGAGCGATGGCATGACGATGGTAATTGTGACCCACGAAATGGGTTTCGCTCGGAAAATCAGTAATCGCATCTTATTCATGGATGAGGGCATGATTGTCGAGCAGGGCAGCCCTGATCAATTATTTGACAATCCCCAAAAAGAACGAACGCGCGCTTTCTTGTCAAAGGTGCTGACGCGATAGTGTCGGTTCAATCGAGAGCTATGCCCTTTAGGCGTAAAACACATGGCACGCACATAGCTCGCGGAACAAGTTTGTCGAGGTCACACTACACGATATTTATGAATAGTCGAATATAATCATTTTTATTACATTCGCAGGGTATAAGCATGAAACAGAGTATGGCGATGAAAATCCTCTCTCGGAACTTGCTTGAGGGAGAATTGATACAAGGAAATGAAATCAAGATCAAGGTCAATCAGACGTTGACACAAGACTCAACGGGCACAATGGTGTATCTGCAATTGGAGAAGCTTGAGATCGACGAGGTCAAGACTGACTTGTCGGTCGCCTATATCGACCACAACATGCTCCAACAAGGGTTTGAAAACGCAGACGACCACGAATTCATTAAATCAGTTGCGAAAAGACACAACATCGTCTACTCCAAGGCGGGCGGCGGCATCTGCCATCAAGTGCATCTCGAGAGGTTCGGCAAGCCGAATACGGTCCTTATCGGGTCCGATTCTCACACGCCGACGGGTGGAGGACTCGGGCAGCTCGCGATCGGGGCGGGCGGTCTCGACGTCGCCATCGCCATGGCGAAAGGTTTTTATTACGTCGTCGTCCCGAAAATTTACAATGTCAAACTCAAAGGGCAGCTTGCCGACTATGCCAACGGCAAAGACGTCATACTGACAATCCTGCAAGAGCTTACTGTCAAGGGCGGAACAGGCTACATCATGGAATATACGGGAGAAGGTGTCAAAAGTCTGTCCGTGACGGACAGGGCGACAATCGCCAACATGGGTGCGGAGCTCGGAGCCACAACTTCCATCTTCCCCAGTGACGAGATGACGAAGGAGTTTCTCGTCGCGCAAGGGCGGGGAGGGGACTTCACACCGCTGGAGCCCGATCACGACGCGATCTACGACGCGACGCTCGAGATCGATCTTTGCGACATTGTACCTATGGTAGCTTGCCCGCATCTGCCCGACAACGTTAAGAGAGTCCGTGACATCAATGGATTGAAAATCGATCAAGTGGCTATCGGATCGTGTACGAATTCTTCTTACACTGACATGATGAAAGCTGCGAAGATTTTGGAAAACAATAGGGTGCACGAAGACGTGAGCCTCGTGATTTCTCCCGGTTCTGCCAACATCATGCGGATACTGGCTGAAAACGGCGCCTTGTCTACGTTTATCCAAGCCGGCGCGCGGATACTTGAGTCGGGCTGCGGTCCTTGTATCGGCATGGGACAAGCACCGAAATCCGGCGGCATATCCTTGCGCACCTTCAACCGAAACTTCAGGGGAAGATCAGGAACGATGGACGCCGAGGTCTATCTCGTGTCTCCACAAACGGCTGCTCTGTCAGCCGTCAAGGGTTGCTTGTCGACACCTGAATACCTCGATCTCGACCTCAAAGTGGATGAACTGAAGTCTTACGGCAAAAATGAATCGTACTTCATCTATCCGAAGGAAGAAGATCGAAATGCACCTGTAGTCATGGGTCCCAACATCAAGGAAGTACCTGTCGGAGAGAAATTAGGTGAAAAGATCGAGGGTAAAGTCATCTTGAAGGTCGGCGATAACGTCACGACCGACGACATCTGTCCGTCAAACGCCATACTCCTGCCATTCAGATCGAACGTGCCTTATCTCTCGAATTTCGCCTTCAGCACGCTCACGCCCAATTTTAAGAAAGTAGCAGACGAGCATGACGGCGGCATCATTGTGGGCGGTGATAACTACGGTCAAGGTTCATCGCGCGAACACGCGGCGCTCGTACCGCTTTACCTTAAAGTCAAGGCAGTCATCGCCAAATCGTTCGCGAGGATTCATTTCTCTAACTTGATCAATGCGGGAATCATTCCGCTCGTTTTCGAAAATCCTGTTGACTACGACGCGGTGGATTTTTTTGACGATGTGGAGATACCCGACATACTGGGTGCCATCGAGGTCGGAAAGGCGACACTCGTCAACACGACGAAGAACACGTCGATCAGGCTGATTTCCGTCTTCTCCGAAAGACAGATTGAAGTCTTGAAGGTGGGCGGATATTTGAATTATATGAAGGATCACGAGCGCTGATTTGAATTTAATAGAGACGCGCGTATGAAGGAAAGAAAAGATGAAAGAAGTCACGGTCATCATTGGAGACGGTATAAGCGAAGAGATCTCGCTTGCCGCCATGAAAGTCATCAAGTATTTAGTGCCTGACATCGTTTTCGACATTAAACGAGCGGGCATCGACGTCTACGAAAAGACGGGCAGCCTGATGGAAGAAGGTTTACTTGAAAGCGTTGAGAAAAACAAAGTCGCTCTCAAAGGTCCGATCGGTACGCCGATCGGCAAAGGTTTCAGAAGCATCAATGTCGAGCTTCGAAAGCGATTTGATCTCTACGCAAACATCAGACCGATCAAGACATTCTGCGACTTCAGCAGATATGAAAATGTCGATCTCGTCGTCTTTAGGGAGAATACGGAAGATTTGTATGCGGGAATTGAAAAGGAAATATCCAAGGACGAGATGCATTCCATCAAAGTCATTACTCGGCGCAAATCGGAGAGAATCGCAAGAAAAGCCTTTGAATATGTCGTTGCACACAACCGAAAAAAAGTGACGATCGTTACGAAAGCTAACATTATGAAATTGACGGACGGACTGTTCCTTGATGTGGCTCGAGAAATGAGTGAGAAATACCCCGGTGTCGAGACGGAAGAAATCCTGATCGACAATATGTGTATGCAGCTCGTCATCGACCCCTCGCGATACGACATCATTTTGACTCAAAACCTTTACGGCGACATACTGTCCGATCTCTGTGCCGGATTGGTCGGCGGACTCGGACTTGCGCCGTCGACCAATCTTGGCGAGAAGCACGCCATTTTTGAGGCGGTACACGGTACGGCGCCCGACATAGCCGGCAAGAATATTGCCAATCCCGCGGCTCTCATCATGTCAGCGACCATGATGCTAGAACATATGGGCTATCGTGATGAAAGCGAACGATTGAATGTTGCCATCCGTCAAGTACTCCAAAAGAAAGAACAACGCACAAGAGACTTGGGAGGACTGGCTTCAACAACAGAATTCACCGATTACATCATGAAATATTTATAAGAAGAGGTTGGGATCATGGATCAGAGATTTTGTCTCATTGACTCGATAAGCGAGAAACTGCTCAAAGAAGTAGAGAAGAATACCTACATCGACAACGCCCTTTACGACGAGCACTCCGTAAAGAGAGGTCTGCGAAATAAGAACGGTACGGGTGTCCTGGTCGGCATCACGAACGTGGCGTCGGTCGAAGGTTATACGGTGGAGAACGGCATGAAAATTCCCGCTAATGGAAAACTCTACTACCGCGGCATTTCGATTGAAGAGATCATCAACAATTTTCAAAATGAAGACAGATTCGGCTTTGAGGAGGTCATCTTTTTGTTGCTTTTCGGCTCGCTGCCTTCCCGAGAGGACCTCGACGAATTCGAGAAGATTCTGGGAGACAATCGAAGGCTGAACACGGATTTTACTCAGGATGTCCTGCTAAAACTCCCGAGCCGAAACATCATGAATAAATTGCAGCGAGCGATTCTTTCGATGTATTCCTATGACGACAATCCGGATGACATCTCGCTTGAGAACAACATCATTCAGTCGCTCAACATCATCTCGAAAATGCCCATGATGATCGCCTATTCCTATCAGATGATGAAGCATTACTTTGAGGGCAAGTCGCTCGTCATTCACAACCCACAGGAAAATAAATCGACAGCGGAAAACATGCTGCATCTTATGCGCCGAGACGGCGCATACACCGATCTCGAGGCTAAACTCCTCGATCTCTGCCTTGTCGTACACGCGGACCACGGTGGCGGTAACAACTCTGCCTTTGCGACGCACGTCGTGTCTTCGACAGGTACCGATATCTATTCCGCCATGGCGACGGCTATCGGCTCGCTTAAAGGACCGAAGCACGGCGGCGCCAACCATAAAGTTGAGACCATGAAAGACGACATCATGGCAAACTGCCGCTACAACGACAAGTCGGAACTGGAATCGTATTTAAGAAAAATCTTAGGCAGACAGGCGTTCGACGGCAAAGGGCTTATCTACGGCATGGGACATGCTGTCTACACAATATGCGATCCCAGGACGACGATCTTGAAGAAGATGGCACAAGAACTCGCAGAAGATAAAGGCGCAATGGAAGAGTTTGAATTGCTCAATAACATCGAGACGATTACTGCGAGAATTTTTAAAGAAGAACGAGACAAAATCATCTCGGCAAACGTCGACCTATTCTCAGGTTTCGTTTACAAGATACTCGGCATCGATCGTGATCTCTATACACCTATGTTCGCCCTTGCGCGCATGGCAGGCTGGTGTGCGCACAGATTGGAGCAAATCAGGGATGACAAGATTATTCGCCCCGCCTACGTCTCCAACTACAGAAATAACGTCTACATTCCAATAGATGAGCGTAAGAGCGTCACGAAGTAACCGTGCAATCTCAGATTGTGTTAACTGAATATGGGATGTTGCGTGGGATCATTATGATGCCTCCACAGTAACGATGAGATATTCGGTTAGAAATGAGGCAGTTTTTGAATATATAAATTATTGTATATTTGCAATATCTCTGTTATCTTAATTCCAAGAGGTTTAATTCAAAGGTTTTTTCGCGTAGATGTGGGTGCTTGAGGGGAACGTATGGTCAAGCGATTGAACAAGTTAATTGCAAGGCACGTCGACACGTCACAATTTCCCGTCAAAGCGACCGTACGGAAGGACGGCGTCGTCGTCCTCGAAGGCGAAGTTCCCGATTGGAAAACTGCCGATGAGCTCGCTCATCGCGTCGCCAAATCAAAAAAAGTCCGAAACGTCATCAACCATCTGTCATGCGACGGGAAGAGTCTTGCCTATATTCCAAAAAAAGATCTCATTGAACAAGGGAGAGCGCTCGGGACTTTTGATGAAGCCGATGTGATTATTGTCGGCGCGGGCGTCATCGGCTCAGGCATCGCCCGCGAACTATCCAAGTACAACCTCGACATCGTTGTCCTTGAGAAAGGCGACGACGTCTCACAAGGTGTGTCCAAAGCGAATAACGGCATGATCCATCCGGGGAACGCTGTCATCCCTGGAACCCTGAAGGCAAAACTAAATGTCGAGGGCAACGCCCTGTATGATGACTGGGCATCCGATCTTCAGTTTGAATTTAAACGGATCGGCTCTTTCGGACTATCTTATGACAAGAAAGATCGCTACACGCCGTGGCTCGGGTGGATCGCAGGTCGCCTGAACAAGGTCCCGGGAATGCGCTTTATTTCGCCCGATGTTTTTCTGGAGATGGAGAAGGACGTCGAGGTGAGACCGCGGCGTGTGCTCTACGCGCCGACGACTGCTTATGTGGACGGCTTCGAGGTGACAATCGCTCTCGCGGAGAATGCCGCTATGAACGGCGTGAGATTCCATCTCCTGACGGAAGTTGTCGATGTCGATGTCGAAGAAGGCGTCGTCAGGGGAGTTGTCACCGACAGAGGGACGGTCAAGGGAAAACTCGTCATCAATGCCGCGGGCGTTTTCGCTGATGAGATCGCGGCGATGGCGGGAGATCAGTTCTACACCCTTCATCCGAGAAAAGGCGTCATCGCCATCTTCGACAAGGAAAAGAAAGGTCCGGATCGTTCTATGAACGGCAGACCGTACGTCCATCAAAAGAACACAAAGGGCGGAGGAGTCCAGCGAACTGTCTCGGGCAATCCCTTATGGGGTCCGAATGCCGTCGAGATAATTGACAAGACTGATCTATCTGTACAGCCTGAAGATCTCGACTACGTGATGGGTAGCGGCTCGGTCGTCTGCCCGGGGACGAAACGTACTGATATCATTGCCAGTTTCGCCGGAATACGCCCTGCCGATTATAAAGAGGATTTCATCATAGAGCGTTCGCGTGTCGTGAAAGGGTTCATCCACGTCGCAGGCATACAGTCGCCCGGGCTCGCGGCGGCGCCCGCCATCGCGAAAATGGTTGAAGGGTTGACAGCGGACGAGCTGGGAGAGTTGACACGCAAGGACGACTGGAATCCGATACGAGAGAAACCCGTCGTCTTTTCCAAGCTTTCTCCGGAAGAGCAAGAACGCCTCGTAAACGAAAACCCATTGTATGGTCACATCGTCTGTCGCTGCGAGACGATCAGCGAGGGCGAGATCGTCGACGCGATCAGGCGACCCATTCCAGCCGTGACGTTCGATGCGATCAAGCGCCGCGTGCGTGCGACGGCGGGACGGTGTCAGGGCGGGTTTTGCGGACCAAGAATTCTCGAAATCATCATGCGTGAGACGGGGCTTCGCCCTGAAGAAGTGCGAAAACAGGGCAAGGATTCCTACATCGTGGCAGGTACGATTCGAGATCGATGCGATGCGGCGGATTGTTGTGAGACACAGGCGTCGGTGGGTATAGCCGACGGCGTTGCACAGGAGACGGGAGCGCACCATGAAAGTGCTTGAGACGGACATCGCGGTGATCGGAGCGGGTCCGGCGGGGTTGGCTGCTGCGCTTGAAGCGTCGCGTTTAGGTAAGCGTGTGACGCTGATTGAGAGAAGCGATGATCTCGGCGGCATCCTTCAACAGTGCATACACGACGGTTTCGGCTTGATCCGATTTAAAAAACAGCTATCAGGACCTCAGTATGCCGAGCGATTCATTGAAGAATTAAAAGCGAGCGATGTATCGCTGCTTATGGATACGACCGTTCTCTCGATCGAAAACGAGCATAAGTTGATGCGTGCGGTGAGTCCGAAGGAAGGTGTGCTCGAGATACGTCCAGGCGCCGTCGTTCTCGCCATGGGTTGTCGCGAGAGAACGAGAAGCCAAGTCGAAATATATGGAACGCGACCGTCCGGCGTGATGACCGCGGGAACGGTTCAGCGATATATTAATCTTGAGGGGTATCTGCCGGGGAGGCGTGCCGTCATTCTCGGCTCAGGCGATATCGGGCTGATCATGGCGCGGCGTATGCATCTCGAGGGGATCGAAGTTCTCGGTGTCTACGAGCTGATGCCTGAAGTCGGCGGTCTGGCGCGCAACGTCTATCAGTGTCTGATCGACTACGACATACCGCTCCATCTATCGACGACCGTGAAGGAAGTGTTCGGCAATGAAAGGCTTGAAGGTGTCCGCGTCGTTAAAGTCGACGAGAATAGGCGACCGATCGAGGGGACTGAAGAGGATATCGCATGCGATCTTCTCGTCTTGTCCGTAGGTCTCATTCCTGAGAACGAGTTAAGTCGAAAAGCCGGCGTCCTTATCTCGCCCGTGACGCAGGGTCCTGTACTTGATGAGTCCATGATGACGTCCGTGCCGGGTATCTTTGCCGCCGGCAATGTCTCGATCGTTTTCGATTTAGTCGATTACGTCTCCGACAGTGCGGAAGCCGCTGCGCGAGGCGCCGTTCGCTATCTCGACGGACAAGCTCCCTCCGCGGAACCGCTCGACGTGATCTTAGGGAATAATGTCGCGTCACTTCTCCCGACGCAGTATCGCGTCGACTATATAGGTGATGAGCTGTCGTTCTACTTGCGCGTTCGCAAGATGGAGAGCAACGTCCGCGTCGCGTTGAGGCAGGGTGACAGAGTGATCAAAAGCAGAAAATTGCCGGTCGTCCGTCCGGCGGAGATGGTCGCGCTGACGCTGTTGCGGGAGGACTTGGCGCTTATCGAATCGGGTATGCCTCTTGAAATTCATATGGAAACGTGAGGAGATTACGTGGAAGCGAGGAGACGTACAGGAGCTGTCAAACGAGCGAAAGACACGGCTCGAGAACTGAGGTAGGAGATGGAAAGCAAACTCATTTGCATCAGTTGCCCTAGAGGGTGTGAGCTCCTCGTTCAAACGGACGAGCGCACCGGCGCTTTCATTTCGGTCGAGGGTAACGCCTGCATTCGCGGGTCATCGTTCGCGGAAGCGGAGGTCAATCATCCCGAGCGCATGATGACATCGGTTGTCTCGATAAGAGGTGCCAAGCATTGCATGCTGCCCGTCATCAGTCGTCGCCCGTTGCCGAAGGTTAAGCTCGTCGAGGCTGTGCGTGCGATGCGTTCCATTACAGTCGAAGCGCCTATAAGGGAAGGCGACGTTATCGCGGAGGACATCGTCAGCACGGGGATCGACGTGGTCGCCGCGCGATCTCTGTCATGTCGATGTGATTAGCGGACGGCTAATCGATAAAGAATCGGAGGTATTCTGTCGGATTGTAGTTGTCGTCCGATGGAATTACTCGTAAGTTACAAATATATCCGTTGAGAGTTTGAGGAAAAAACATGAGTGAATTAATCAAAGCGTTGGAAGCCATTGTCGGGCAAGAGGATGTCGTACTCGAAACGTCGGTCAGAGCGCAAAAAGCAGTCGATCTTTACGCTCTTCGCCTTTACCAAAAGCACGTCGGTTGGGAGGCGACCCTTCCGCAAGCCGTCGTTCGCCCGAAAGATACGGATGAAGTCTCAAAAGTGCTCCGGCTCTGCAATGAGCGAGGCGTGCCTGTCATCCCATATGGCGGCGGTTCCGGCGTACTCGCCGGCGCAGAGACGCGCGACGAGAGAACGGTCGTGATCGACCTTGCACGCATCAATCGCTTGATCAATGTTGACGATGTTTCGTTACAAGTGACGTGCGGCGCAGGCATGCTTATCCGAGATCTTGAGGCGATCGTCCAGGAAAGAGGCTTCAAGCTGGGTCATTATCCTCAGTCGATGGATCTCGCTCAGATGGGTGGACTCGTTGCCACGCGATCGACGGGGCAGTTCTCGACCGGGTACGGCGCTATCGAGGATTTCCTCGTCGGGTTGGAAGCCGTTCTCGCGGACGGAACGGTCGTTCGCATCAACAATGTGCCGCGACGTGCGACAGGTCCCGACCTTAGACACCTATTTCTCGGTTCGGAAGGAGCCTTTGCCGTTATCACGGAAGTGACGGTCAAGATGTTTCCGATACCGGAGACCACATGGAAGCATGCGTATCGCGTCAAGACGATGCGTCAAGGGCTTGAAATCATCCGTCTCGTCATGAAGACGGGCATCAAGCCAGCCGTCGTGAGACTCCACGATTGGCTCGAATGTGAGAAACCTTATGGAGCTTTCATGGAAGAAAATGAGAGTCTCCTCCTATTCTGGTCGGAGGGGCGGAAGGAGATCGCCGAAGCAGAGGGCGCCATCATCGATGAAATCGCAAAGGAGAACGGCGCCGTCTCCGCCGGAGAAAAACCGCTCGACCTCTGGTATGTCCATCGCAACGACGCGGCGGATGAATATGAGAAATACGGTGCGAACGGCATCTTGGTCGATACGCTTGAAGTCGCTGCTGACTGGAACGTCATCGCCGACATCTACGAAAAAACAGTGGAACGTGTCTACTACGAAGTCCCGGAGGTCGTCTTTTTCTCAGGACACTCTTCGCACAGCTACATCAACGGCACGAACATCTATTTTCAACTCGGTGCGTTTCCGCCCCCTGACATTGACGAAGTACAACGCGTCTATGAAGCTGTCTGGAGTATCGTGGTGGAAGTGGCGCTTGAGCACGGCGGATCGATGGGACACCACCATGGCGTCGGCAAACACCGCGTCCGTTGGATGGAAAAGGAACACGGGAGTTCCTATGCACTCATGGAGTCGCTCAAACGCGTGTTTGATCCCAACGGTATTATGAATCCGGGTTCGCTGATCGAACTGTGACCGACCTGAAGATAATATGTTCGGTTTACGAATATTATTGGCAATATCGAAAAAACAAAACGAATTGATGAGAAAGGCGAGATCTGACAAGATGCGCATCGTCACGTGTGTCAAACAAGTTCCTGACGAGCGGAACATGGCGACTGATCCTGTGACGGGATCGCTGTTGCGCGATACGGCGGGATCAATCCCGAATCCGGACGACGCGTGTGCGCTCGCCATGGCGCGCGCGACGTCCGAATCCCTGAATGGACAAGTGCAGTCGCTCGATGCGATCACGATGGGTCCGAGACAGTCGCGTTCTTCTCTTCGCCAAGCGCTTTCGTACGGATTTGACCACGTCTATCAACTGACGGACTCGCGTTTTGCAGGCTCCGATGTTCTCGCGACATCTCACGCGCTTGCACTCGCCATCGAGAAAACGGGCGGAGCTGAACTCGTCTTTTGCGGAGAAAAGTCTGCTGACGGTGATACGGGTCAAGTTCCGGCGGAATTGAGTGTGCTGCTCGGGGCTGCATTTCTTCCGTTCGTGACTGAGATCATCGACCTAGATCGCGATGTCATCACGGTGCGTTCGAAAATGGACGATGCGGAATACGTCATCGAGTCTTCGCTTCCAGCCGTCATTCAAGTGAAGGCAGGTGCGGTGAAAAGCGCTCCCGCTTCATTTCGAGATCGAATAGAAGCGCTCAAGAAACCGATTGCCGTACTCTCTGCTGAAGATCTCTCGTCGGAAACGCCTTTCGGGTATCGCCATTCACCGACACGCGTTCGCAAGATGATCGCTCCTGTTCGCACGCGCGTGCCCAGTGTTTACAGAGGAGAAGACGCGCTCACTCAATTTCGTCAGATTCTCGAAGAATCCGAGAACATGGACGATCGGAGTGCCGACAGTCCACGCCTGCAGTCATACGCGCGGCAAGTCCGGGAAACCGACGCGTGTTGCGATCAAGTACCGGATGAGCCTGTCGCGGTCTATGTGGAAGCGCACAAGAAAGGCTTTCAGAACGGATTGGAACTTTTGAGCCGTCTTCAGGCTTGCGGCGCGAAGACGATCTACGCCATGACGCTTGTCCCGGGCGACCCTGCATCATCCGATGAATCGATGGAGCGGGTGCTTTCCGAGACCGTCGGTGAGGAACTCTATTTATCTCTCCTTCGAAACGTCGATACGCTCACAATCATGGAAGCCTCAAGAGCGGCGGTCACTACGGAAGAATGCGCGTATCGTCTTACGCGCTACTTGGAGAAACGACGAGTCGGTCTCTGTCTCTTGTCGGCGACCGACCACGGACGCACTGTCGGACCGCTTGCTGCGGCGGCTCTAAAGACCGGCATAACGTCTGATGTAACGGATTTGCGTTATGTCTCGGGTCAATGGGAGCAGGTGCGCCCTGCCTATGGCGGTCAAGTATTCGCCACCATCGTGACCCCGGAGCATCGCCCCGTGATGGCGACGGTGCGTCCGCGGATTTTCGCCGTCGATCTTCACGACGATGGCAGAGGTGTTGTCGCCGTTGAGAGGGCGCAAAACATGGAAAACCGGAGAACGAAAATTCTCTCGATGAAAACGCATGAACGCGAGACGACCGTCGAAGAAGCAAAACGTCTTCTGATCATGGGCGGGGCGATCACGACGGAAGAAGAAAGAGATCGGCTCATTGCTTTTGCGAAGAGGCATGAGATGGAGTGGGGTGTCACGCGTGCGCTTGTTCAAGGATATTTGGCTCCTCACGAGCGGCAGATCGGCGTGAGCGGGTTGAGCGTCGCGCCAAAGCTGGCGATCCTTGTCGGTGTATCCGGTTCCGTTCAGACGATGAGCGGATTGCGACGCGCAGAGAAGATCGTCGCGATCAATCGCGACGAGAGCGCTCCCGTCTTTGATAATGTCGATATCGCGCTTATTGGACAGTGGCAGGATTATATCGAGTCGCTCTCATAATACGGGACGAAATATGAGATATAGGGCGACTTGGTGTAGTGGAACAAGCATGTATAATGGGCACAAGCGAGACAGCATTCATGGAGAAAGGGTAAAAATGGATAAGAAGATTACACTTGACGAGCTTCAGTGGGAAGGCAACAGCAAAATCATGTTCGATGAGATTATGGACGACCTCGGTCCGATGTATCGCGCCGCCGTCAAGAAGAAATTTGAGGTGTGGGTGAATCAGAAGCAGCAGACCGTTATCCGCGAGTGGAATATAAAGCATACACTGGAAAAATACGCGCCGCCGAACTACTGCGAAAAGTATATGAAGATTTACGATAAATATAAAACGGAAGAAACGGAAGCATAAGCTCTGACAACGAAAACGAAGGAGCATCCACCATGATCGATCCCTACATTCTTGCTGTCGATGTCGGCACGCAGAGCGTGCGCGCCATCGTTTTCAATCGCGAAGGCGATCAGATCGCGTCGGCGCGAAAAATCAGCGAACCGTACTACAGTTTGCAGCCCGGATGGGCGGAGATTCCCGCCGAGCAGTTCTGGGTTGACTCGTGTCAGGTGATTAGAGAAGTCGTCGAAAAACTCGGAGCCGGCATCGCGCAGGTCAAGGCGATGACGATTACGGCGAATCGGGACAACATCATACCGCTGGATGAGAACGATCAGCCTTTGCGCGACTGGCTGACATGGATTGACACGCGTCGGACGCCGGAGATTATCCCGATTCTGCGACGTACGCTAAAAGGAGCGGATAAGCTCATCTACACTGTGAAAAGATCGTTCTTTGACATGGTCGCGCCGCGGTCGAAGTTTAATTGGATCCGCATTCACGAGCCCGAGGTTTACGCCAGAGCTAAGATCTACGTAACGCTCACAGGTTTTTTGACGCACCGTCTTTGCGGTGTTTTCCACGATTCACTCGCCATGCAGGTCGGTTATATGCCGTATGAGGCGAAGCGGCAGGATTGGTACAAGATTCCCGCCGTCTATAAAATTCTCGGTGTCAGGCGCGACCAGCTGGTCGATATATTCCCGCCGGGAAGTAAACTCGGAGAGATTACCGAAGAAGCGAGCGAGAAGACACTGCTGCCGGCAGGACTTCCATTGATCGCCGCGGCGGGGGATAAGATGTGCGAAACGCTCGGTTCTGGCGTTTTTAGTCCCAAGCAGGCGACCGTCAGCTACGGAACGATGGCGACGATCGGCACGACCATCACGCGTTATGTCGAGGACAGCAAACTCAAATTTTATACGTTCGCCAGCTGCATCCCGGACGCATGGAATCCCGAATACAATATCTACCGCGGGTATTGGCTCATCACATGGTTTTGCAATCAATACTCTAAAGAGCAGGGGATGCCCGAATTTTTGAACGAGATGAACGAGTTGGCTGCCGATGTTCCTCCGGGCTCAAACGGATTATTTGTTTTCCCGTTCTGGACCGTACAGCCGGGTTTATACCCGCACGGTAAGGGGATGGTCGCAGGCTGGATTGATCGACACACAGTCGCCGACCTTTACAGGGCTTTCCTCGAGAGTATCGCCTACGCGCTTCGCGAAGGTCTTGAAATCATGGAAAAGAAGTGCAAGACTCGCACTGAGAAGCTATATGTGGTGGGCGGCGGCAGCAAATCCGATGTGGCGATGCAACTGACGGCTGATATCTTCAATCTTCCTGCGACGCGACTCAGTAATACGGAGGTCTGTGCCGCCGGCGCGGCGATCAATGCCGGTATCTGGGCAGGCATCTATAAGGATTATGAGGATGGCGTTGCGAGCATGATGCGCGAGCATAAGACTTTTTACCCGATACCGCAGAACGTGGAGATATATGAACGCATCTACCATGATATCTACAAGAAAATCTATTTGAAAAACAAGGATTTATTCAAAAAGTTAGGTGAATTTGGTCATTTCAAGTCTGAATAACATTTTGTTATAGGGAGCTCAGCAGTAGGGAACATGGAACAAGAGAATATCGGACAACCCCGTTCGCGTTTCCGCAAGATCAACAGGGTCGACCTTGTGACGATGTCCATTGCGCGCGAGACCATTTTGCTCGATCTAGGCGATCGCATGCGAACAGTTGACGACTATGTCGACTTGTTCGACGTCTCACGCGGTACTGTGCAAAAAGCTCTTTCGAGATTGGAAAATACAGGAGCAGTTTCGATTGAAAAACGCGGTGTCTTGGGTAGTTTTCTCAAGGGTCGAGATAGAGATATTCTTTGGTACGAGGCCGACTGGCATCATGTGACGGGGGCGGGGGCGATCTCACGCACGAGGCGCCAAGAGGCGCTCGCCTCATCCGTTTATACAGCGTTCGAAGAAGCGAAGATCCCGCTCAGTCTCGCTTATTTACAGGGCTCTCTCCGCCGGGTACAGGGGCTTCTTGCGAATCAGTATGATTTCGTCCTGGCGAGCAAATGCGCCGCGGATCTGATCTTGCGACAATATGAGGATCAAATCGAGAACGCGATCACGCTTGAGCCGTTCAGCTTTCTATCGGGGTATACAATCGTCACGAGAGTAGGCTGCAGGGTAGAAGATGCGAAACGCGTTGGTATCGATTCGAACTCACCGGACCATGCGATTGTGACGAAGCGCATATTTAGTGATCGCGTCGAGAAGGGGGAGACCGATTTCATAGATATTCACTTTACCAAGATGCCGACGGCGACGGCGATGGGTCATATCGACGCATTTGTTTTTAATCGCGATGTCATGGATTTCGTCCTTAACATACCTCCGCTCGATTTGCACGAGATTCCGTTCGAGTTGGATCTTGCAGAGCTGACGCGCGCAGTCGTGCTGACGAGCACCAATAATTATCGTGTCGACGATTTCCTGAGGAAAATTCTTCAACCTGATGCGTTGGCAACGATACAGTCTGAAGTTATGGAAGGTAAGCGCTTGCCCATCCTGTAAAAACTTGCCCGTACCACCCCCATATAGATGAAGTTTTCCTCGTAACCAAAAGTAAATTGTATCGTCTAATAGGGTGACGAACTCATAATCACTCAAGAATGGAGGAAGCTGTCATCATCGAATCGAAGACCGAACGAGATGACAGTTAGACAGAAAATGAGAAAGCATCACATTCGTCTAGCAATCGCAATATTCCTTCTAATCGGCTCGATGCTGTTTGTCGGATGTTCTGCGGTCAATTCAGACATCGGAAGTAACGATAGACTTGACGATTGGGAAGCCCCGGGTGACGCAAACTACGGCAAGGACTTCGAGAATGTCGTCCCTGACATCAAAGAGGAGCCTAATGTTTCGCCTTTGCCCGGTGTCTATGAACGCAAATTCATCGAGAACGGCTACTTAACCCTCAGGAGCGTCGACGTCGACAAAACATTCAAATCGCTGTCAGATTTGGCTGCAAGCCTCGGAGGGCGCGTTGTCTCCTATGAGCAGAACGTCGGCGAAACATTCACGACCATCACGATGCAAGTCGCCGTCCCATACGGCAAGCTGACCGATTTCATGGAACACGCGGGGGAGAGCGCAACGAAGATTGAATTACAATCGGTCACAAGCGCCGAAGTGACGGAAGATTATTACGACACGAAACTCCGCATCGAATCGACCGAGAAGTTAATTGANNGCGACGACAATCGAGGAGACGCTCCAAGTTCAATACCGTATCGACGAACTGACGGTCGAACTAGAGAGCGCGAAAGGTCGTCTACGTCTGCTCGATTATCTGACGATGGAATCGCACATCAGCATCACGATCCGCATGGAGGAAGACCCAACCGTCGCCAAGCCGGACGTGACGTTGAAGACGATGAAGTGGACCGACGTCGGCTACCTGATGAAAAACGGCATCAAAAAGATCGGCATCGGAATCGCACTCGGATTCCAATACTTTCTCATCTTCCTCGTCTACGCGGCGCCCGTCATCGTGTTCATCGCACTCATTCTTCTCATCATATGGCTCGTCCGCCGCAGGAAGAGGAAGAAGAGAGCGGCGCTGACCGCCGCAACCGAGAGCACTGTCGTACCGGAACAGGTGGAAAAGGTTGCCAAACTAGATGAAGTTACGAGCGAGGTACAGAACGAATCGATCCAAGAGTAGGGAACAGTAAGCTTTGACATCATGTAATGGAAGATTAAGCTGAAGAAGTGTAGTTGAGGGATAAGCTGAAAAATATAATACTTCTGTTCCGCTATGCTAAAGTAATGGCAATGCAAGAAGGGCAGGTGACCTAGAAACAGGTCACTTGTCCTTTACCTTAATTGGGACTTATGAGATAATAAGTTTCGATGTGATTTGAGTTATTTAGAGGTTTATATGCCTTCAAGGACGTTATGAATGGTTGACTAAGATAATGGTGTCAGTAAAGAAGAGAATGTTGCTGGCATCTCCTTAAATATTCATCAATCTGAATGGAATCCTTGCAATCAACGTTTATGATAGTGCCGATCACTCGAAGGAATTGGAAATGGAAGAGAGTTTGATTGAAGTGAAGAGCATTATGAATAAAAAGCCTATTTATCTGTCCTCACCTCGTATGAGTGATGAGGGTTATGAGCTAGAGTATGTAAGGCAAGCCTTTGAGACGAACTGGATTGCTCCGCTCGGACCGAATGTGACGGCGTTTGAGCAGGAATTTGCGGAAGCAATCGGTGCGAAGGATGCGGCAGCCCTCGTTTCAGGAACGGCTGCGATCCATCTCGCACTCAAACTTGTTGGCGTCGGGGAGGGGATTCGTCCCAATGATCCCAACGCTAGAGAACCTCGAGAAGATATCGTTCTTTGTTCATCACTAACTTTTGCGGCGTCTGTCAATCCTATCGTGTATCAACATGCGACTCCTGTGCTCGTCGATTCAGAGTGGACAACGTGGAACATGGATCCCAATGCGTTGAAGATTGCGCTCGAGAAGTATATGGGGAGAGTTAAGGCAGTTATTGTTGTACACCTGTATGGTTTGCTTGCAGATATTGATCAAATTCTCGCACTTTGTGATGAATATAATGTCCCGTTGATAGAGGATGCAGCCGAATCGCTCGGTACAACGTATGACGCCTATTATTATCGTGCAGAAGGAGAGGCAAAACGCTGTTGGCATGATGTCTCTCGACGACTATACGCCGGAACGGCTTCGGACATCGGTTGTTTCAGCTTCAATGGCAACAACGTCTTTAAGATAGATGGGGATGCAGAAAATTGTAATAAGGTGCTAAATAATACTCGTTTAGCAGCCTAAAAACTGTGCAAAATGCACAATAAAACAGCTGCCTCAAGATATTATGTACAAAACATAATCGGAGCGCCCCTGTATGATCCCCACATACCGCCGGAGCATCTTGCTACAACTGAACCCGTCACTAACTGTCTTAAAGAGACGGTCGGGGTTGAGAATAATGTAGATTACATCATAAGAGACGGTCGGCATTGAAGATGTTCACTTATTGGGGAGATTGAGGTCACGGAGTGTCTTAAAGAAGGGAGTATGGGATTAGGGAGATGAAGTTGAAATCGGAGATGTAATTGTTAGGAGTTTACATCGAGAAACGGGTGTTTAAGACAGTTCGGGAGGTATTGAGCGGCTAATAGATTTCTCTGGTGATTCGAGTCAACGAAGTGATCGTTGATTGGAATGGGCAGAGAAAAACAGTTTCCAGCGCCGATTTGGTCAGTATGCGTAGATGTTAGAAATGACTTACTCGGGAAAGTTTAAACGTGATTACCGGCTGATGAAGAAGCGCGGATACGATATGAGGCTGCTTCTGGATGTGGTCGAACAGTTGAAAACCGGAAAACCGCTGGATGAAAAGTATCATGACCATGAACTGATAGCTGATTACGCAGGAAGCCGTGAATGCCACATTAGACCTGACTGGCTGCTCATTTACTGGAAAGGGAAAGAGTATATCGAACTACAGAGGACAGGCACCCACAGCGATTTGTTTTAAGAATTGTTTCTGCTGATTCGAAACGATGAAGATGTCGTCGGTTGGAATGAGCAGAGATGCTCAGAATACTGTTTTATACACGCAGCGGCTTTACAAAAAAAATGAGAGAAAGCTACTGCGATAAAGGTATGTTTGAGACTCATTAACTGGAATTCTATACAAGGGGTCAGGTTATGACATTTGAGGATCTGTGGAGACATGTTTCTGAACTAAAGGTTTTGTCAAGTGAGGCACTTCGGTTAGTACCGAACGCGTTATCGCTAAAGACAAAGAAACGGTTGTGCATGAAGAAACCAGAAGAAGTTGCGGAGATTGTACAGTGGGCGATAAGACAGATAGATCATGGATCAATAGAGACTATGGATGCTTTGGTGAGTCGGAAGCTGTGAAATATCAGTCTCCTGAATTTAACGAAAATGAAGAGTGGGTTCTGGAATACATAGAGCAGTTTGGCGAAAAACCTACCTTCTTCTGAAATATAGATTGTTAAAACATGGGGTCCGCATGTGCGGATATATGGGGAAATCGAGGGAACATAATGGAAAAAAGGACAATTAGTTTTAGCCCGCCTGATATTACTGAATTGGAAATCGCTGAGGTAGCAGAGGCACTTCGGTCTGGATGGATAACCACAGGGCCGAGAACGAAAATGTTGGAGTGCCGGCTTGCTGCATATTTTGAAACCGGGAAAACAGATATTGATTGCACCACAAAAGAGGCGATTGCTAAGTACAGCCAGAAGGTCGTGTGTTTGAATTCTGCGACGGCAGCGGAGGAATTAAATCTCCGTATCCTCGGGGTTGGCCCGGGAGATGAAGTAATCGTTCCTGCGTATTCATATACTGCCTCCGCCTCAGCTGCTATCCATTGCGGCGCGTCGGTAAAGTTCGTAGATATACAGAAGGACGGCGATCCTGAGACTCATTGTCCGGAGATGGATTACGATGCCCTGGAAGCAGCGATAAACGAGAAGACCAAGGTAATCGTTCCTGTGGATCTTGGTGGCATCGTCTGCGATTATGACAGGATTTTTGAGATTGTTGAGAAGAAGAGAAACTTGTTCAAGCCGATGGAGAGCGATGGTACTCCGCTGAACGATCTATCCGCCGCTATTCAGCGCGGCTTAGGCTGCGTGGCAGTCGTTTCCGATTGCGCTCACAGTCTTGGAGCGAGTCGTGTGGTTACCCACACCGGAGAAGGTGAGATCGCACCAGAACGCCGCTACTGCGGCAGAATCGCTCATTTTTCAAGTTTTAGCTTCCATGCGGTGAAAAACTATACTACCGCCGAAGGGGGAGCTAGTACATGGTTCCTACCGGAGAGTGTATATGCTGAGGGCGTGACAGACGCGCAGATTTATAAGTTTTATCAGTTACTTTCCCTCCATGGTCAAAACAAGGATGCCCTGGCGAAGACGAAGGTTGGGGCTTGGGAATATGACATCATCGGCCCGTGGTACAAGTGCAACATGACGGATATCATGGCGGCGATTGGCCTTCGTCAGCTTGATCGTTATCTCGGATTATTGGATAGAAGAGTCGAGATGATGAAGAAGTATGACGCAGCTTGTGATGAGTTGGGGATTAGCCACATGATTCACCACACGGAGAACATGGATTCATCCAATCATCTCTACTTGATACGCATCCCGAAAATTACTATTGACCAGCGTAACGAGATCATTGAAAAGATGGCTGAGCGTGGTGTAGCTACCAATGTCCACTACAAACCAATGCCGATGATGACTGCGTATAAAGCTCTGGGATGGGATATTAAGGACTTCCCGAATACATATGACTACTATCACAATCTGATTACCCTCCCGTTCCATACACTGCTGTCGGATGAGGACGTTGAGTATGTTGTTCAGACGCTGAAAGAGGTCGTTGGAGAGGTTAGAGGATGTTGAAAAAGTGGGATGACCTCCCAGACTTCATGCGTGTGGATGAGGTCAGACCATACTGGGAGATATTGGACCGGAAACGTGGTCAGCTGATTTTGAAGAGAGTATTTGATTTGGTAGTTTCCATTATCCTTCTCGTCATCCTGGCAATCCCAATGGGCATTATTGCGGTTCTGATAAAAAGTGATTCAGAGGGTCCTGTGTTTTACCGACAAGAACGAGTGACAACATACGGCCGCCACTTCCGCATCCACAAATTTCGGACGATGGTGAGTAATGCTGACAAGATTGGAACGGCGGTAACGGTTGGTAATGACAGTAGGATTACAAAGGTTGGCGCAAAGTTACGTGGGCATCGACTGGACGAATTGCCCCAGGTACTGGACGTAATCAGGGGGGATATGAGTTTCGTGGGAACACGGCCGGAGGCAGTCAAATATGTGGAGCTATACAAACCAGAGTTCAACGCTACATTGCTGATGCCTGCAGGAATAACGAGTGAGGCAAGTATCCGGTACAAGGATGAGGATAAGCTTTTGAACACTGCAGATGATGTGGACGAAGTGTATGTGAATGAAGTCCTGCCGGCGAAGATGAAGTGGAACTTAGAGTCCATCCGGCGGTTCCGTTTCCTGCGGGAGATACTGACCATGTTCCGCACAGTGTTTGCTGTGTTGGGAAAGGATTATGAGTGAAAGGTGGCTACGGCCGCTTATTTTAAGGAGTAGCCACGATATGGAGAAATACTCAGTCTTAATGACTGTATATACTAAAGACAATCCGGAATACTTTTCATTGGCGCTGGACAGTATGATAAACCAAACATACAAACCAGATGAGATTGTTCTGGTGAAGGATGGGCCTGTAATCGAGGGGTTGCAAAAAGTTATAGATGACCACATTGCAGCTGGTGTGCCTATTGTTCAAGTCCAGCTCCCGAAGAATAAGGGCTTAGGATTGGCTCTGAATGAAGGTATCAAAGCAATCAAGAATGAGTTGATCGCAAGAATGGATTCGGATGATTTTTCATTACCAGAGCGGTGTGAATTACAAGTGAAGGAATTCGAGAAGAGTCCGCAACTTGATATCATTGGCTGCCCTGTATTAGAGTTTGTAGGAACCATCGACAACATAGTGGGTGAGAGAAAAGTGCCTCTGACAAACGAGGAAATCTACAAGTTCGCAAAAAAGAGAGATCCTTTCAACCATCCCACGGTCATGTACAGAAAGAGTGCGGTCGAGGCTGCGGGATGTTATTCAGATTATAGGAAGAATCAGGATACAGACCTGTGGATAAAGATGCTATCAAATGGCGTTACGTGTATGAACCTTTCCATTCCGGTATTTCGTTTCCGTTTTGATGAAGGAACATATAAAAAGCGAAAGTCGTGGATTAACACAAAGATACTGATTGAAATCCGATACAAGGCATGGAAGTCTGGATTCAACTCATTTGGAGAATTCCTTATGGTAGCTGTTGCGCAGCTTGGAATGTACATCCTTCCTGTTGGATTTCAGAAGTTTTTATATCAGAAAATACTGAGGAGATAGCATGAGCCTCGAACAAAGAATAAACTATCAACTGAATAAATATCCTGGCTTGAAAAAAGTCGTTAAGTCAGCTTATCAACACTCAATGTATGCCATATCACCGAAGCTTAAGAGTGAAGGAGACATTACTCGGATAAGTCCGAACGATCCTTCGCACGAATATTTCTTTGGCTACTATGATAAATCGCCTTGGGATATCACAAACCGTTATATGCTCTGCATGAGGGCTAATGATACATGGTCTGATGTGAGCCCGAAGGAGAAAGCTGATATTCTGCTCATTGATACGACTTTGCCTGAAACCGATGAGAATAGAGTTAGGAAGATAGCAGAAACCAACGCTTGGAATGTGCAGCAGTCCTGCATGCTTCAATGGCTTGGCCCGGACTTTTTAAATCGTATTCTTTTTAATGATTATAGAAACGGAAAGTATGTAGCTGTAATCAAAGAACTGGTAAGCGGTGCAGAGCGTGTGATCGATGCTCCAGTATACACTGTTTCTGCTGATGGCAAAACGGCGCTAACACTGGATTTCAGTCGTCTCTACAATCTTCGTCCCGGTTATGGCTACTATAATGTACCTGAGAAGACAGAAGGTATTGCCCTGCCGGATGCCACAGCGGTGTGGAAGATTGGTTTGGAGACTGGAGACGTCACACCCCTATTGTCTTATAAGGATTTTGCTACGTTCCAACCGCGTCCTGAGATGCAGGAAAAAGATGCGATTCACAAGGTCAACCATCTTATGCTCAGTCCTAATGGCCAACGATTTATGGTGCTTTATCGGTGGTTCATTGGTGAGCGGAAGTATACTCGCCTTGTGACTTGTAATATTGATGGAACAGAAATGTATATTCTTTCTGATGATGATATGGTTAGCCATTGCTTCTGGAAGGATGATGAGCATATCCTAGCCTTTGAAAATAAGAAGAATGAGGGGATCGGATACTATCTGATGAAAGATAGGACTCAAGAGTTTAGGCGCTGTTGGACGGAACTCACAGGAGATGGACACCCTAGCTATAGCCCCGATGGAAGTTGGATTGTCACGGATTCATATCCAGATCGAGCAAGAATTCAGTATCTGAGAGTTATGAAAGATGAAGATAGTAAGCCTGGAATAGTAGCGAAAGTGTTTTCTCCATTCAAATATGATAATGACACCCGGTGTGACCTTCATCCACGTTGGAATCATTCTGGAGATAGAATCTGCTTTGATTCTGTTTTTGAAGGGCATAGAGGATTATATGAGGTTACAATACCACAGGATGGAAAATCAATTGAATTGAGTAGCAAGGTATCAGTGATCATTCCAGTTTATAATGTTGAAAAATACCTTAATCGTTGTGTGGAATCTGTGATAAAACAGACCTACAATAACCTTGAAATTATCTTGGTTAATGACGGTTCTACGGATAGCAGTATGAGACTCTGTGTAGAGCTGAAGGAAAAGTATCCTCAACTCATAATAGTTGATAAACCAAACGGTGGTTTGAGTTCAGCTCGTAATGCGGGTATAAAAGCGTCTCATGGTGAGTACATTGCATTTTTAGATAGCGATGATTGGGTAACGTCAGATTGCTATGAGTACATGCTTAGATTAGCTGTTGCCAATAATGCAGATATCTCAGATATTATGATCTACCAAGTGAAGACTGAGAACGATCAGATACCGATAATACCTGAGAAAGTGATAGTATATTCGGGGAGAAATATTCTCGAACACTATATGCATCGTGGAATGAGCGAACAGAATGGTGCACCATATTCCGCGTGTAGGAAGCTGTATAAGCGTGAGCTTTTCCGAGATGACACAGCTAATTTTACTGAGGGTACAGTAAACGAGGACATCTGCTTTAATTATCGAATTCTACGTAAGTGTTCAAAGATTGTTGTCAGCAACCAGGTGAAGTACTTCTATTTTCAAGGTGAGGCCAGTATTACAAATGGGGCGATGAAAAAGAAGGATTTGGCTTTGTTAGTGGTTTCACGTGATCTTGTGAAATTAGCAGAAGAAACAGGAGATGAAAAAATAATTGAATTGGCGAAGATGAAAGAGGCAAGGTCTTATTTTTCGCTATTGGCGAGAGCGGCAAAGGATGGAATTGATGAAAACAGTATTAGTAAATCCGAAGAGCTGATTAATGAATTAAGAAAGCGACTAAAAAGAAATCTAAACTTGCTGTTAAGATCACCAATGTCACTCTCTCGTAAGTCATTAGCAATTGCTTTTGTGACAGATTATAAGTTGAGTTGTAAACTGATAAAAAAGTTATACAGATAATAATATGTTTAGTCAAGACAAGGCGGGTTTGGCATTAAAATTCTTTATGAAAAAAATATGGAAAACGATAGTTATAATCTGTTGCTAATCAAAGCTAACAACATTATGCTAATGTTTTTATTTGGAACAAATGGGGCATTTTGATGAAAAGACTTCTAATTGTAGGTGTTTCAGAAAAAATCGGTGGAATAGAGACACTTTTTAAAGGCTTATTCGAGACTAAAAGCAATGTATTTGATGTATCATTTCTTTGCTTTGGTGAAAAGTGCGCATTTGAAGATCTATATATATCAAATGGATATAAGGTATTTCATTTGCCAACTAGACGAAAGAGCCTCTTTTCTTTTAATTCAATTATTAAAGACTTTTTTATTAAGCATAATCAGTTTGATTATATCTGGGTAAATACTTCATCGACGAGTATGTATCAGATCCAATATTATGGGAAACGATATACTAATGCAAAAATAATAACTCATTCGCATGGGACAACTTTTGAAGCGAGCTCTGGAAAAGCAATTCATCATCTTAATAAGATATTAGGAAAAATTAACTATAAAAAAGTTGTGAATAATACAGATTTGTTTTTCTGCTGTTCATTAGCTGCCGGAGAAGCATTATTTGGTTCTTACTATAAAGACAGGTTAATCCTGATTAAAAATGGTATAGATGTAGAGAAATTCTCTTTCAGTATTTACAATAGGGAATTAGTTAGAAAAGATCTTAGTATAGATCACGATACAATTGTTGTGGGGCTTTTTGGAAGATTATCAATACAAAAGAATCCAATTAGAGCACTGTGCATTTATAATAAATATTTCAAAACTAATCCAAACTCATTATTGATGTGCGTAGGTGATGGCGAGTTAAAAAAGGAGATGAAAAAAAAGGCTAAAGAATTAGGCGTATCAAGGAATATACTATTCTTAGGATTTAGAACCGATGTTGATGTATTGTTATCAGCAGTAGATGTAATGCTAATGCCGTCTCTTTTTGAAGGTCTGCCCCTTGGTGGGATAGAGGCTCAGACAAATGGATTGCCAGTGTTATTCTCGAATACCATAACGCCAGAGGTGTTGATAACAGATGCGAGCAGAATGATATCTTTGCAGGATTCGGATGAAATTTGGGCTGATTATTTAAAGAAGTCTGTATCAATAGACATTGATAGAGAAAGATGCAAAGAATATGCTGTCAAAAACGGCTATGATAGAGAAAGTACAATTGCGTATATAGAGAGCCTGCTATCTTGAGAGGAATGCATATTTTAGCTTTGTATGTGCTTAGTTGATGATAGCGGACGCGTGTTTGCAGGATGCTTGTGGGAGATAGGCAGTTTATGAAATTGAGATTGCAATTCGACAAAATGCAATATTTTATATCATATTTTTTGATTGGAATAGTACTAATCCTTATAATGGCACTATTTAATCATCAAAGTGAATCCTATTTGTTTGAATGTGGCATTATAATAGCGATTCATATTATTATAAGTTTGTTTGTTCTAAAGAAAATAAATGGTACAGTTGTTAGTATTGCTGGGTTTTTCTTAATAATATTGTTTGTATTGCACTACGGACAAATAATATTAATGATGTTTGAAAGTTATACTTTTTATAAAGGGAATTTTATTACAAGGTATCCTTCGAGTATATATAGTATTGCTATCTTCAAAACCCTGGTAATTACGACGTGTATGATGTTTGGTTTTTTGTTCTCTTCTGCGCAATCCAAACCTGTTACATGCTTATCCGAGCACAATGAAGTGGATTCTGCAATAATAGATTTCAACAAAAATAAGTGTAAAAAAGTGGGCACAATTCTCTCCCTTTTGTTAATCCCTTTGCGAGTATATATAGATGTTCAAAGACTCATACTAAGTATAACAAGAGGATACGTGAGCTCACTAAACGATTTAAATATTAACAATGCGTTAATTGTTGTATCTCGTTTATCTACCGTAGCTATCGTACTATTACTGTACGGGTTGCCTTATAAGTCAAGAGCCAGAAAATTTGTGTTTTTTTCATATGCAATTTATCTTGTTGTCTTTATGTTCTCAGGTAGCAGAATATCATTTATTATTTCATTGATTATTCTATGCATGTGTTATTTGAGATTCGAAAACATTAAACTATCTTTCAAGAGCATTATAATAATTGCTGTTTCACTATCTATCGTAACTGCAATAATGGCAGCATCAAGAGAATATAGATACTATAACCTTGGAAATAACGTCAGTATGTCAGGCTTCTTTGAAGTGTTTGTCAGAAAACTAACAGTTGAGAATTCCGTGTTACAGGAAATAGAAGAACTGGGGCAGAGTATTTATACTTGTAGTGCAGCTGTAGACCACGTAGACCGATTTGGATATGCACATGGAACATCGTATATTTTAGGAATAACGACAATAATGCCAAACATTGGCGGTCTTATAAACGCTCTAGATGTTAAATCAAATTTTGCTCGAACTATGGTTAGTTATGGAATTACAGCAAATTATGAAAACATTGGAGGATCAATTATTGGAGAATTGATTTTTAATTTCCAATATATTTATCCCATTATTGCTTTCATTATTGGGTGGTTCATTATGTCATTTTCTAGGAAATTTGATGAAAAAACCAGAGATACATCATGTGATTATTCTTTTATATATTCGGTTTGTATTATGATGGGCATATTTGAATGGAGTAGAGATGCGTTTTCTGCATCTGTGCGTTATATGGTTTGGGGATGCTTTCTGTTCTGGTTAGCAGGGAAAATGGTAGTGACAAGAAAGAATCTGTGAATCAGCATAGACATCAAATTCTTTGTGACAGGTACCATGCGTAAAATTTGAAAATACAGTGGTATGAATATGTGCGATAATAATAAAATGTGTAGTGATTCTATAAAGAGCGTAGGGGTTGTTATTCCAGTTTACAATAATACTCAGTTCTTGGATCAGTGTATCGAGTCAGTGACACTACAAACTGTTCCGCCAGAAGAGGTAATTATTGTTGATGATGGATCAGATGATAATTGTGCTGCCTATTTAGATGATTTAAAAAGTAAAAGTAAGATTATTAAGGTTTTTCACACTAGAAATAACGGACAACTAGGTGCCAGGCTATATGGCGTGGAACAATCAAAATCGGAGTGGCTCTTATTTCTGGATTCGGATGACGTTTTAGCAAATAATGCTATTGAGGTGCTGAAAAGATGCTATGAACGGTATAACGGCGAAGAAGTGGATTGCATAGTATTTAAATATACGAAATTTTCACAAAGAGCAGAATTCCGTGATAGTAATGATCTTAAAGAAAAGAAAATACATGATAGAAGAGAACTATTCAAGATAGTGTTTCAAGATGAGTTCTATAATTCTATGTGTATTAAATTCGTTCGAAAAACACTCTTCAAAAAGGACTATTCGAGTTTTTATAGCGTTAGATTTGCAGAAGATCTAATACAGAGTTTGGATGTTTATAGCAATGCTAGAGAGGTACTTCTTACTAACTATATTTTATATGGCTATAGAACTAATAGTAGTAGTGTTACAAACTCGACTTATTCAAGAAGGTATGTTATTGACAATAGACCATATGAATTAGTTTATAAGATGATAAAAAAGTATGACGTATTCAATGATGATGATTGGAAAGATTATGATGCTCACGCTCTTTTGCTATTCACTGAACAGATTGAGAGACTACTTATTTCAGATACAAGTTTTTCAGACAGAAAAAAACAATTGAATGACACTTTCAGCTCTTCATATTATCAAGACTACATTTCGAGGATAAAAGCAAAAGTGCCACTTGTTGAGATGGTTATTAGATACTGCTTTGATCATCGGATGTTTGACCTATTAAGCGTAATTGGAATAATCAAGAATTCAATTCACAATAAGGGTAAAAAATGAGGCAGACGATAAATCAAATTAAATGGGGTTCAATTCTTTCGTATGTTCAAATGGGATTGAATATTATAATTGGCTTGATATATACCCCATTAATGATACGCTTATTAGGACAAAGCGAATATGGTTTGTATAATACTGTTGCTTCAACGATTTCCTCTTTGTCAATACTAAGCCTAGGGTTTAATAGTAGCTATATTAGATACTATTCAAAGTATAAAAAAGAGAATGATGAGGAAGGTATCAATAATCTGAATGGATTATTCATCATCATTTTTCTGATTATAGGTATTATAGCATTTGCATGTGGCCTTTTTTTAAGTTTTAACCTTAATCTGGTTTTTTCAGACGGCTTAACTCAAAGAGAATATCAGATTGCAAAAGTGCTTATGCTATTGCTTACAATTAATTTGTCAGTAGCATTTCCAATGAGCGTTTTTATAAATATTATATCCGCATATGAGAGGTTTGTTTTCTTAAAGATATCAGGAATGATTCGAACAGTTGCAGCCCCGCTCATAATTATCCCCCTACTATACCTAGGATTTAAGTCAATAGGTATAGTTGTTGTTACAGTTATTCTTTCCTTTATCGTGGATTGTTTATATGTATGGTATGTGTTTTTTGAGCTTCACTGTAAGTTTAAGTTTGATCATTTGGAATTTAAGCTATTCAAAGATATTTTAATTTTTTCTTCTTTTATAGCTATTAATATCATTGTTGATCAAATTAATACTAATATTGATAAAATTTTGTTAGGTAGATTCAAAGGGACAAGTGAAGTTGCAATATATTCTGTCGGCGCATCCCTGAATGCCTATTATACGTTGTTTTCTACCTCTGTATCGGGCGTATTTACTCCAAGAATCCATAAGATTATAAATGAGTATAACCACGATAAGATTGAGCTGAGATCTCGTGTTTCTGATCTGTTCATACGAGTGGGTAGGATACAATACGCTATTCTTGGCCTTATATTATCAGGAATCATTTTTTTCGGTATGCCTTTTATCGTGAATATTTGGGCGGGAAAGGGATATGAGGCATCATACTATGTAACACTGTTATTGGTTATTCCTGCAACTATTCCTCTAATTCAGAATCTTGGAATAGAAATACAACGAGCATTAAACTTACACCAGTTTAGAAGTATAGTTTATATGATAATGGCCTTGATGAATTTAATTGCATCAATATATTTGTGTCAATTATTTGGCGCTATAGGAAGCGCTATAGGTACTGCGATTGCGGTATTAATTGCCAATGGTTTAATAATGAATATTTTTTATCATAAACGATGCTATATTGATATTATTAGTTTTTGGAAGAATATTATAAAAATGTCAAGAGGAATAATTATTCCAATTGTTGTTGGTATTGTCATGATTAGTTTTATTAATCTAAACAATCGGTTGCTTCTATTGCTGTGTATTTGTACGTATGGAGTGATTTATTGTATTTCTATGTGGTTCCTTGGAATTAATGAATATGAAAAAGATTTAATAAAAAAACCTGCAGCAAAACTTTTCAAGAGAATTAAAGGATTAAAAAACTAGAATAATATACATGCACATGACAAGTATATTCATATTCTGCTTTAGTAAATCAAATAACGCTATTCGATAAGGTGCAAAAAATGCTATTTATTCTTTTAATATTACTAGTGTTGTCATTATACGGGGTACAGTTATGTGATAATAGAATGGAGTATTTGTCAAAGGCTCAGACAACATCGATTAAAGGTATCTTTACAATTATTGTATTTTTATCTCATGCACGCGGATATTTAGATTTAAGTGTCTTTCAGGAAGGAATAAATAGATACTATACAGATATTATTGATGGTATTGGCCAATTGATGGTTGCGTGTTTCCTTTTCTATTCTGGATATGGGATAATGGAATCAATAAGATCAAAAGAAAACTATAGTAGTTACTTTTTCAAAAATAGAATAGTTAAAACGCTATTTCATTTTGACTTGGTGTTGTTACTGTATGTTCTTTTTAATACTATTACTGCAAAAGTATATCCACTAAAGAATATTGCTTTTTGCTGGATAGGATGGGAATCAATTGGAAATTCAAACTGGTATATTTTTGACGTGCTGGTTTTGAATTTTATCACATGGCTAATAATATCAATATCATTCTTTAAGGAAAGAATTAAATTCATTCCTTATGTAATGTTTGTGGCAACAATAATGTTAGCTGTCACGTTGAGACTTTTAGGTAAGGAAGGTTGGTGGTATAATACCTTGTTTTGCTATCCAGCAGGCATGCTTCTTTCGTGTAATAAAAAAGAATTAGAAAAGTTTTGTAAATCATATTATTTGCTGGCACTTATTCTCTCTGCAGGCTTGTTTGGTGTTTTTTACTATCTTGGAGGAAGTGTATTATATAATATATGTGCATGTTTCTTTTGCCTTACAATTACTTTAATAAGTATGAAAGTTAAAATAGGCAATAAGGTCTTGCTGTGGATAGGTAATCATCTGTTTTGGATTTATATTATTCAAAGATTAGCTCTACAAATGATTTCCCTGATTCCTGTATCGAATCCTTTCCTTTTTACTATTTGCGCATTTCTCTTAACGGTTATTCTTTCGGTTATTATAGAGAGATTTATCAATTACATTGAAAGACGGATAATTATTTGATGTATCGAGGAGTACCTTATGATTTTTTTTAAGCGGCTGGAGTCAGCGAGCAAAAGAATTGTGAAAAGATTTCTTTTCAATTATTATTGCGCAAAAATAGACAAGAGAAAAACAGAAGGAAAAAAGAGGATTGGTATTTTTACTATTTTAGGAGAAAACTGGAATTCATTTAGAACAATGTATGATTACGCTAAGGATAGAAAAGACGTATGTGTAACAGTTTTCGTTTTCCCTAAATATGATGAAGGCAGATATGATATAGGGCTATATCAAAGTACAATGGCTTTTTTTGATAGTATTGGTGTAGATTATACGGCTGCGTATGATATTGCGACGAAAACATGGATTAGTTTTGATTCATATAGATTTGATTATATTTTTTATGATGAACCATATCCTGTGTATCATGGGGATTTTTCTATTACAAAAATATATAAAAAGGCACGAATATGCTATATCCCATATGGGTATAGCATTACTGATTCTGAAGAATTAACAAAAATAGTAATGCCAGAAACCTTTTTTTGCTATGTTAGCTATTTCTTTAAAAGTACTGATGTAGCGGAAGCATTTATGAAACAACTATTCAAAAAAGTGGGTTTTAAGAATCATACCATAGTGGATTTGGGATATCCTCGGTTTGATTTATATGATTTCAAAGAAAATGTAAACAAAAACGGAGAAGTAAGTGTTCTTTGGATTCCGAGATATACTTTGCCGAATATTAATATGGCTGATCCCAGTGCGGAAACTTCTTTCTTTGAATTTAAGGACAAGATCATAGATTATGCAAAAACAAATAGGCGAGTATCCTGGATCATTCGTCCACATCCTTCAGCATTCAGTAATTTTGTAAAAAATGGAGTGTTGAATGAAAAAGATGTTAATTTCTACCTTAAGACAATAAATGAAGAAAAGAATATGCGCATTGATTCAATAAAAGATTATAAGTTTGCTTTTGAAGAAAGTGATATTCTACTTGCAGACTTTAGCTCATTAATTATCGAATACTTACTGACGGGAAAACCAATAATTTATTGTGGAAATCCTGATGCAATTCAAGAAAAACAATTAATAGACGCAATGTATTGTGTTCGTAATTGGGATGAGATCATTGATATTACTGAAAAACTTTCCAATAATGATGATCCATTACTTGAAAAAAGAAGGAGATATGTTTCATCAATTAAGAAGAATAATAGATCTGGAGAACAAATATTAGATTTTATTACCGCTCAATAGGTTTGAGGTATAAGATGTTACACATAGAACGACTTAGTATTGATGATGGGGCTGACATATATAATCTGACTCAAAATATTGGCAGCTGTGAGAATGAATTTAAGAATACTGCTTTTGGGCTGTCGTATCAAGATTTTAAAAAATGGCTAGTTCAACAGTATAAGTGGTCAGAAGGTGATTGCTTGCCGGAAGGATATGTTCCGCAAACAATATACTGGTTATATGATGATGAAGTTCCGGTTGCAATGGGAAAAATACGGCATGAATTGAATGACAATTCAAGAATTGTTGGCGGAAACATTGGATATGCAGTTGATTCTCGTTTTCGTGGCAAGGGATATGCTACTATACTTCTCAAATTCTTGATCGACAAAGCAAAGAAAATGGGAATAAACGATATTTTGCTTACTGTTGAAAAGTACAACCCTGCTTCACGGAGAGTAATTGAAAAAGCTGGTGGATTACTTGATAAAGAGACAGAAGAAAGATGGTATTTTGTATTTTAGATTGATTTGAAGGAGGATTTTATTATGTACTATCTTGATGAAAAGGTAAAAGACTTATTTAGAATATTTGACCAAAATGAACGCAAGGACTATCTTAGACTAGATTTGAATGAGAACCCCGGAGGTCTTCCTGCTGACTTTGTAAAAAGTACATTAGAAAAAGTAACACCACAACTCGTAGCTCAATATCCAGAAACTCTTCATTTCACTGAAGTGCTTGCAAATTATCTTGAAACGGATATAGATCATATTTGCCTAGTAAATGGATCGGCCGAAGGGATTCGTTATGTAATTGAGGCTTTCACAAGCGTGAATGGGCGTATTGTTGGTGTTGTGCCGTCATACTTTATGTTTCAGGTTTATTCAGAGATGTATGGGCGTAATTTCGTAAAAGTTCCTTATAATGATGATTTGAAGATGGATATTAACAACATATTATCCGAATTAACTAATGAGACGCAGTTATTAATCCTTTTGAATCCGAATAATCCGATGGGTAATGTATATACGGATGATGAATTCGAAACGATTATGAAGGAAGCACAAAAGAAGTGTATTACTGTTCTAATTGACGAAGCATATCACTATTTCTATCCCAAGACATTTATTAGGTATGCGTTAGAGACTGAGCATGTGTTTGTCACACGTACCTTCTCAAAATTATTTTCGATGGCTGGATGTAGATTAGGCTATGTTGTAGGATGGCCAGAAGGCGTGAAAATGGTTCAAAAGATGTGTACACCACATAATACGAATGCTTTTGCGATGTTGTTTGCGGAGACTGTTCTGACTACCCCTGGAATGATAGATAGCTTAATAAATAATTTTACAGATGGACGATCATTTCTAATAGAGTGGCTCGATAAGCACTTATATTCACATAAAGGCGAAGCAGGAAACTTTATCTTTATTAAGCCTAAAACAGATGCTGAGACTATAGTAAAGAGAATGAAAACAGATAAGAAGATTTTAATAAAATCATATCCAAATGTTGGATCATTTGGAACTTGTTTGCGTGTTTCTATTGGTGATAGAAAAATCATGGCAGAGTTTGTTGAGGCATTAGAAGATCTGGATAAGTAGTGAGGGTGAAGATATGGTCAAAGTTATTACTTATGGATCGTATGATATGTTGCATTATGGCCATATCAGACTTCTCGAAAGAGCAAAGGCATTAGGGGATTACCTAATAGTTGGCGTGACATCAGATGATTATGATAAAACAAGAGGTAAAATTAACCTTCAGCAATCACTTATGGAACGCATCGAGGGTGTTAAAGCGACGGGCATTCCAGATGAAGTGATTGTAGAGGAATATGAAGGGCAAAAAATAGATGATATAAAAAAATATAGTATAGATATCTTTACTGTTGGATCGGATTGGAAGGGTTACTTTGATTATCTTGAACAGTACTGTAGAGTTGTGTATTTACCAAGAACAGAAGGAATTTCCAGTAGTGATATTAGATCATCTAAGTCTGCTTTAAGAATTGGAATATTGGGAACAGCCTCTTTTCTTGAAAAAGTAGTAAATGAATGCTCTTATGTAAATGGAATGGAATTAGTTGGTATTTTTTCTGAAGACTTAGAAAAAATACCTAAAAAACTTACTGATTTACAAATTGTAACAGATAATTATGATAAGCTCCTAACTAATGTCGATGCTGTTTATATTCACTCAACACCGGAAGAACACTACAGTCAGGCTAAAAAAGCTATTACTAATAAAAAACATGTGCTTTGCGAATCGCCAATTGCACTTCGTAAGGATCAATGCGAGGAACTATTTGATCTTGCAAGAGATAATAATGTCATATTGATGGAAGCAATCAAGACGGCGTATTCAACAGCATACCAAAGGCTTTTGTTATTATTAAAGGCTGGAAAAATAGGTAAAATAGTCTCTGTTGATTCAATATGCACCAGTTTGAAAAGTATTTCTGCTACTTACAACGATGAGTTTAATAAAAAATGGAATAGCCTGTCAACTTGGGGACCAACAGGATTATTACCTATTTTCCAAATACTGGGAACTGATTATAAGAAAAAGAGTATTATTACTCATGTTGAAAGCGCATATGATAGATTTGATATTTTTACCAAGATTGATTTTGTTTTTGAAAATTCGACTGGCAGTATAAAGGTAGGACGAGGTGTAAAATCTGAAGGAGAACTAATAGTATCTGGAACAGAAGGATATATATACGTACCTGCACCGTGGTGGAAAACGGATTATTTTGAGGTTCGATATGAAAATCCAGCAGATAATAAACGATATTTTTATCAATTAGACGGTGAAGGTATAAGATATGAACTCGTTGCATTTTCTAGGGCTATTCAGAGTAGTCGAAATAATGGAATAATAGAAAAGAAGGTTTCTTTAAGCATTAGTTCAATTATGGAGGATTATGAGAATAGAGTTGATTTGATTGAGATATAATGATTATTTATAGAACAGATTTTAAGAAGTTCAAGTATAAATTGTCAAATGCATGAATGGCGTTCGCCAATCAAATGATCTTTTTCAAATATGGTAGGATGTAGAAGCTGCTTGATTTATTTGCTTAAGTAATTAGAAGATGCCATGTTAGTTTGTAATATTATTCATGGCATTTGTTGAAACGTGGTGGGAGAATGAAACGACATGCCTATATGATAATGGCTCATACACAGTGGGATTTAGTAAAAAAACTTATAAAAGAACTGGACGATGATAGAAACGATATATTCATTCATATAGATAAAAAAATACCAGATCCTCCAATTGCAGAGCTAAACCAAACTGCAAAGAGGTCAAATTTAATAATGGTTGAACGCGTTAAAGTATATAGAGGTTCGTTTAGTTTGTTTGAAGCTGAACTAAATTTGCTTAAGACCGCATTGGGCACTGATGAATATACATATTATCACCTTTTGAGCGGACAAGACCTTCCTTTACGAAACCAGGACACTATTCATGCTTTTTTTGACGAGAATAATGGCTATAATTTTGTAGATGTCGTTCCATTAGAAAACATGAGAGATGATTGGTATGAAAGAATAATATTATATCAGTTTTTTTCGAAATACACCCTTACTTCGTCGATTGTTGCTCTGCCTGCTAGATGTATAAGAAAAGTATCTATATTGATTCAAAGAGCGCTTGGTATTAATCGCTTCTGTAAATACGAAAAACAAGGACTAATACTTCGTTTTGGTTCGAATTGGTTTTCAATAACAAGGCCATTTGCTGAGTATATTGTTGAAAACGAAGGTCTTATTAGAACTCTATTTGGAAAAAGAACATTTGCTCCAGAAGAGTTTATTGTGCAAACATTGATCTGCTCTTCAGAGTATAAAGACACCTTGTATGAAGGTGACTACTTTGGAAATAGTAATTGCCGAGCAAATATGAGGATGATATATTGGGATGGTCATGTTAGTCCCGTGACAATTACAAAGCAACACATAAGCGATTTAGAAAAATCACCCAGTCTATTTGCAAGAAAATTTGACCTTACTGCATATCCAGATGCGGTTCAAGAAGTGCTGGATATGGTTAATTTAGATAAATAAGTGTTTTGCACATTCTGACATATACTGACACTACCCTCTATGGTAGAATAATAACCATCCTACCATGGAGGTGATTGAAATCGATAAAACAATAATTGCAAAACAAATCAGAATATTACGACAAGCGAATCATCTGACACAAGAACAACTGGCAGATAGATGTAATTTCCCAGGTCCGTGGAAGATAAGCAGAATTGAAGGAGCTAAGAAAGGGTCGGGAATTGAAAGAATAGATACACTGGAGATTATCTGTGAGGTTCTGGGAATTGAACTGTGGGAACTGTTGAAACCGGATAAGAATAATGTAACCAACGATTAAGTCCTTAATCAATACGCAAAATATATTAACAAAGCTGAGAATAGGGGAACCGGATAGCCGGTGTTTTTTTAGATCGGATATATCGTTTTGTAACGGTTATAGAAGGAGGAAAATCAAATGCCAAGACCACAAAAGCATCCAGAACACAAGGAAAAAGCGGAAAAGCTTATGAATGAATTACTAGATTCACTCGTCCAACTCTGGACAAGCGAAAAAGATCCACAGTTGCAAAGCTTCGCTGAGGAACTGGAGATAAGTGCCGCAAAGGTACGGAAGCTACTGATTACAGCAGGTGTGAGAGATGGGCAGAGGTACTACTCCTCACCCGTGGCTGACCACGTTCTCAGCCTGTGGAAAGAAAAGAGAACCGTAGCAGAGATAGCAGATGCGACTGGCCTATCACGCTCATCCGTCACAGGCTATACCCCGCATAGCAAAATTATTTACTCCCTGGATACGATGTCTACCGAGGCTGAACGGATTAAGTTGTATCGCTCACGCAAATCCGCTGTGGAAGACCTGCAAGCTCACATCGATCTGCCGGATGAGCTTGACTATCTGTGGAAAACGGTGATCGCTTTCCAACTCTATCCTTTCAAGACTTCCGGCCGCGGCAAGGATCACTCGGGTGCGACGAAATTCAGATATTTTGTGAGTCGGTCAACTGGCTCTGGCGGCAGGCATTATAACGGAAAGAACGTCGAAGGCTACGGAAACGAACTGTGGATCGAGGGGAAGGAGAGGAGCATCAGTCGCTCAACGGTTGAATTGGCATACAGGAATGGACGGGCTCTCCAGGTAGTTGAGGGCTGTGTTTCCCGACCAAAGCGCCTGCAGATCCCCGGTGCTTCTTCGTATCTGTATGCGTTGTTCCTGCGTTTTGGCGTGATCACGAGCGAGTGATCCGTCTTCTTATCATCGTTTTGTAACGGATATAATGTCTGAGCATGAGGAACAATGAAGGAGGTGGTTGCTGCACGACTGAAGGAAGCGCGAGGGTTTTGCACAGGGAGGCGGTTGTGGTCGCCTCTGAATATCGTTTTGTAACGGAAAAGAGGGCTTGAAACAACATTGACAATTACATACAACTGGGTGTATAATACACAAAAGTACAATTGAAGGGAATGAAATACAATGGCAGACACAAAGGGACGGATTCTTTTCCTGGAGCGGTATATGCTTGAACATACCGATGACGAACGCTTCATAACCACAGACGATCTGATCCGCATCTATGAGGAGAACGGTTACAAGGCCAACAGGAATACAATCAGGGATGATGTGGCTGTGCTGAACGCTGCCGGTATCGAGATCCTCTCTGAGCGGGTCGGCAACGGAAAAGTCTATCATATCGGGGCGAGACTCTTCGAACTTGCCGAACTGAAGATGCTCGTGGACGCCGTGTCATCCTCCCGTTTTATCACGATGGGCAAGAGCGAAATGCTGATCAGCAAGCTGGCGAAGCTGACCAACGAGCAGAACAGGGCGGCGCTGACAGCCAGGATTTTCACGGCTGACCGGATCAAAACCTCTAATACAGTGGTTTTTCACACCACGGATACGATTTGCCGGGCGATGGAGGATGGGAAGAAGATACGGTTCCATTACTGGAATTACAATCCTCAGAAAGAGCATATTCTCCGGCATGACGGGGAATGGTTCATCGCTTCCCCATATGCTCTGATCTGGGACGATGAGCGATACTACCTGGCTGCTTATTCTGATTTCCGGGAGAAGGTCGTCACCTTCCGGGTGGATCGCATGTGCGATGTGGAGATAACTGATGAGGCTGCGGTCAGGGATGACAGCTTTAATGCGGGCGAGTTTGCGAAGACAACCTTCAAGATGATTGATGAAGATTTTCTGGATTCCAAAGTCATCCTGATCTGCGACAATCAGTTCATGCAGAATGTTGTGGACCGGTTCGGGGAAGAGATCGAGACAACCGTTCTTGATGAGAATTCTTTCCAGGCCATCGTCACCGTCCGGCCGAGCAAGACCTTTTTCTCCTGGGTGGTCGGCTTCTGCGGCGGCATCCGGATCGCCGGACCAGCCGATGTGAAGGAGCGGTTCGAGGAGACGCTGCGGACGGTTTTATCCTGTCAATCGGCAATCTGAACAAAATGTCGCAATATCCGGCTTCCTGGCTTCGCTGCACAAAATAACGAGCAGCGATGTTAAGAAGCCGTTTTTGGTCTTTACAATATGGTGACAAGCCTTTATAATTCTAAGCGTAACGGGCGTTACAGATAGAAATGGAGGAGACACCATGAGATCCAAGAACAGAGGATTGATGGAGCAGATCAAAACCTACGCCGAAGAATATGCGATGTCACATGGCGGGGCGACTCCGAGCACCAGAGATATCGGTGCGGCCTTCAATATGAGCCATGTGAGTGCCTACCGTTACCTGCGGGCAATGGACGAGATGGGCATGATCCGCTATGAGCATGGTGAGATCCGGACAGACCGGATCGACAAGATCGAGCCCATGAAGAATCTGTCGCCATCATTCTCAAATGCGATTCCCGCGGGACCGGCTGACGAGGTGGAAGGATTTGTCGAGGAGTATGTTTCCATTCCGTCTGTTTTCACAGATGGACGTGGCGGTAAATTCTATATCCTCAAAGTAACCGGAGATTCGATGGTCAGCGCCGGCATCGACAGCGGAGACATGGTGATTATCCGGGAGCAGGCTGATGCCCGAGAAGGGGATATAGTAGCCTCTCTTATCGATCACAACAGCAGTACGCTGAAAAGGCTGTGCAGGGATGAACAAGGATTGTATCTCTGGGCGGAGAATGATTCCTGGGATGATAAGTCCCGTTTCTATGGAAGGGAATTCGAGGTTCAGGGTGTAGCAGTCAAGGTGGTCAAAGATATCGGGTAAGATATCGTGTGGACGCCTGCTGCAGAATCATGGAGGACAGCGGCATGACGGACACACCACCAGAGAGTAAGGAAATCCAATAACCAGGAAGACCGGTATGTGGTAACCCGGACGGAATGGTCGGCATCAGGAGAGACCCGACTCTCCGTCAGAGATGATGCCGGGATCAATATAATCCGCTGGCAGCGGGGCTTTGACCGCTATCGGAAAGGCCGGGGGTCAACTCATCAACGGTTTTGTTTTCCCTTATCCGTTTGAGTGAAAGACGCGCCAGGAATGGCGGAAATACGATCTTATCATTTGGAGGATTGCTTGATGAGAGATAATAGGTTGGTACGGAAGAAGGCAGCCGGCAAAGGGAATGACCAGTGTTATGCTTCTGGGGTATGCCAGGGAGCTGGTCCGAGCGAAACACAGGTTGTCTTCTGCCCGAAATGCAAGAAAAAGCATTACAGCGCATATGCGCTTATGAACGAGTTTGTCAACTGTGAATGCGGATACAGCTTTTACGCTTTTGCCGATAAAGGGCTTCATATTATGATCCCGGCGCAGGAGACAAGGATCGACCAGATTGTGAGAGCGATGCGCCGGTTCGTGGTAACGACCGGGAGATGTCAGGACATTGATCCAAAGCTCCTGGAATACACGGAGGAGGAACCCATCGTAAACAAGCAGGAACGGGATCTGGACGCGGAATTCGCCAGCTTGCTGGAAGAGTACCAGATTGTGGTTTTCGGTGACTGCTATATCACGAGGGAAGTTATCGATTCCATCTATAAGGCTTTCGAGCACAATGCCGATGTCGTACTGAAGAAACAGAAGGATGGCGTGGACATCAGCGAGATGAAAAAGCCCACACGGGTTTCCAAAGCAAAGGTTCATCAGGGTGAGAGAATCCTGAAATACAGTGAAATGCTTCGTCAGACGCAGGGTGAGACAGAGATTCTTCCGTTTAATACAGCCGGATCGCATGCCGCAGCGCAGTAGCGGCTGAGAGTCCGCAGACAGCCGGGTAACCGGCACAATACAACAGAATAGCTGAGATGCAAACCGTATGGCGAGTGGGCTATACGAAGGGCTAAGTGGGGCCGGAACACACCGCAGAAGTGTCTAAACTCTGCCCGTGGAAGCGGTTCTTCCCCAAAGGGCGTGGTGCGTCCAACGGGGAGAACGGCTCAGACAGGATAAGTCTATCCATGTGGCGGAGGTCAGGCACGGCGGGTGTCCCGGCCCCTTTTTTGTCTCCGGGGCGGTTTCCCGGAGGGGAATGTGGAGATTACACGTTTACACTTTTGAAATCATCGGGAAAGGAGGTGAGATAGGTGCTGAAGGAGAAAAAGCCGGAATTGATCGAGTTTGGGCGCAAGATGCTTGTGATACGCAAAGCAAAGCATATGACCCAGAAGGAGCTGGCAGACGCTCTGGATATCGACTACCGTGTGGTTTCCAGATATGAGACCGGTGAGGCTGAGATGGGAGTTGTTCTTTACCAGAAGATGCTGTCAGTCTTTGGCGTGAGCAGTTTGGACGAGCAGCCACAGGCTGATACGGCGGATCTCCTTCAGCTTTGGGACGGAATGACTCCGGATAACCGTCAGCAGTTACTGAACTTGGCAGCGATGATGTGTAAGGCACAACAGATTTAACGCAACGCTACGCAACAAAAGTATTGACAGGTGAAGCGCACCGTGATAATATAATTTTGAAAGCAACAACGAGCAACAATAACAACGAAAAAAATAAGGAGGGCTAGAATATGTCGAATCTGGGTAATAAGAAGATTTCAGAGATAATGAATAGCACGGAGACAAAGTTGGGCGAGCTCATCGTAAAGCTCCAGCTGGCTACACGGGCCGGCGAGATAGATCAGGATAAGCTGATTGGCCTTGTCCTAGAAGCTAAGGGTTCTCGGTCGATGAGAAAATTTGCTGATGACATGGGTGTGAATGTGTCCAGCGTTTCCAGAATTGTCAATGGGAAGGTCGCCGAAATAAGCGATCCACTCCTGGCTAAGATAGCCTTACATGCTGATCCGAACAGCGGTGTCACCATCGAGAAACTGATGGAGGCGCAAGGACTGGTGGAACAGAATGATAGAAGTAATATGGGAATTCGTTTTGAGGAAGACTGCCGTAGGATTGTCGCGGACGAGCTGTTGAAGCGCGGTTATTCTGTATCCTATGTTCAACAGGAAAAGCGGGCACGAGCAGAAGTAAATGCATTCGACATAGAAATTACGACTGATGCTATTCCAAATGGAGGAGGAAGATGGCTTATTGAAACTAAGATGATGACACAGTACTCCAGATTCCCTGTAGGTTTTGGCAGAACACAGATATGGCTAGACAGCGCGATGGCGACATATTACCGTGGAGAACAAGTTGGACGGATTTCTCTGATTATCGATCATAGGGAGATATTCAATCAAATGAAGGAAAGACTATCACACCTTAGATTGGCCGACGAGATATCCATAATTCTGATATCCACAAAGCAGGGAAAGATACTGGACGAGTACGTAGCCCCTTTGGTGAATGGGAGGATGCCAGTTTATGTATTGACCACGCCAGAAGATTCGGATGCAGGAAATAAACAGCGGAAAGTATAAATGCAAAACAAAAATGTATTGAAACGATACAAAAACCATTGACAAGGATGCTGTGTTCTGATAGAATACAGAATTGTATCGAAGCAATACAAACAGAGGTGCAAATTATGATATATTCAAAAGGAATGGAAGACACGCCGGCATATCAGAAGTTTATGAATGGGCAGTTTAGGACGAAAGAAGATGTGCTGCGTAGTCTCGGGAGAAAAGTAAAGAAATATGAAGATGCTTCAAAAACAGATCATGTTACTCCTATGGCGTTCTATACAATGCTGGGTACACTAATTACTCAATTCATTGAGAATATAGAAAATGCAGTACTTTTCGATGAACTGCCCTCATGGTGGATCTATGATTACGATTTAGAATATGACCGGTTTGTTATGTATATGGAACATGTAAAAGAGTTCAATGTGAATGATGAGACAGGTGATTCTGGTGGTTGGGTATGTGACGCAAGATACAATCTGGTCGGTTTCAGTTTCAAAACACTTTCTGCTTCTGAGTATGCAGAATTATATGGTGTCAATGTTGGAACGGTCAGACAATGGATTCGTCGTGGAAAACTACGAACTGCCACAAAAATAGGAGCTGAGTGGAGAATTCCTATTTTAACAGTTCCTCCAGAGAGAGGATATGACCAGGCCCAATATGTGTGGCATGAGCCTATGGAGGATCTGCCGGAAGAATATCAATTCTTGAACGACTTTAAACTTGCAACATTTTTCCGGGATCGAGAAGACAGGGATAAGTTCCATGTATTACTTGTTGCAAAATCGACAGAAGATCATAATGACTTGAGTGGTAATAAAGAGCTGATACTTGACGCAAAAGAGCGGGAGAAACTGGAATTGATTATGATATCAAGACCTGAAATCAGGTACAGCCTAAGATATTAAGAACGGAGGGCGCTGAGTGAGCAGAAGCAAGAAGTCGAATGACATCCTGACCCGACAGAAAAAGGTCAAAGTTGGGAAACGCATAATCGCAAACGGGGAGCCGCAGGCACTTGTAGGCCCTGAATCGAACAAAGATACATTCTCCCTACAGGATATGGCGGTAGCCCTGTACGGACCTGGGACCAAATGCTATGTCGTACAGGAAGGAGAAGCGGTGAATTACTGAGTCCGGAAGAGTGAATAGAGCGCGATATTATTTATAGGAATAAGCCATGCACCTCACTGAATACGGTGGCTGAGAATGGTAGCTGGTAATTCCGGACGGCGGAAGAACCGTCCACAAGATCTCCACGACAAGCGTAAACCCTGCATCCCACTGAGCACGGTGGCTGAGAACGATAGCGGGTAACGCGGGGAAACCCCACCTCGGGGAAAGAGGAATCCTGTTCATAGAGTTATCCGATGGGGCCAATAGGTTCCTGCCTATACGAGATAAGCCGGGACAGATAAGAGTATCACAGACTGACAGGCAGATTGACACTAAAAGTCAATTTGTTTGATGGTCGAGGGGGTACCTTTATCTGCCCCGGCTTTTTTGCGTTCTGGAGCAAACGACGCGACGACAGCCATCGGCACGACTTTTGAAAAATTCTACTGATCAGTAGAATTCTGCCCGAAAGTTCTACTGATGTGTCGTCGGAAAACAGACCCGATTTTTCTACAATATTACCAGTTCAAGGGACAAGCCCAGAACACAGAAAACATAGGCTTCACCCGCTGATGCGGTTGAACATACAGGCCGGTAAGGAGGCGGCCAACAGAAGCAGGTTCACGGCTACACACTGAGCAGCGCGTCCGGCGCTATCCCGGACAGGAAAACATATCAAAAACAATATCTCAAGCCGGATGCATACGGCAGCGGATGTTCAGACGATCAATCCAACTTGGCAGCTTGTACAGCCAGTACAGGCGGCTGGCATGGACGGATCGTAAGGACACCCTTTGTCGTCATGCCCGGCTTTCTTTATGCTCCGCGCCTGCCGCCATCGGTGTCCGCAGAATATCACTGCCAAATGCGTCCGCAGAAAGGACGCAAGATGAAGAACATTATTAACGAGAACACCGTAGGCGGCAACAACATCATCACTGAGAACACGACACTGGCTGAACTGATCAGCATCCTCGGACCCGTCACCAAAGCGGCGAAGACGCCGACCAGCAAGGCGCTCAAGGAAGAAGCCGGTGATCCCATCGCCATGGATGAGTGCTGCAAGGTCTATGCGAACGGCTATGCGGTCTACGACAATGGCTCCGGCCGCACGGTTGTGTGGGTCCCGGCATACACCTCCTTCACCTACTATTTCGATAAGATGAAGGAGAGCGAGAAGGGCGGCGAGATCAAGGAGACTTTTGAATTACCGGAGGGACTTCTGGAGTCTCAGCCTTGGCCGATTGCTGTCACGCTGATCGGCGACCACAGGATTGAGCAGAACAGCATGAACCGCACGGGAAGCAGGACGGGTACCAAAGATTATGATAGCGATGACAACGGCGACAAGGACGGCGATGCCGAAGATGCGCTTGAGAAATCCTACCGTAATGAGTACAACTGGCGGGAAGATCGTATCGGCGAAGATCCGCTGACCATCTACATCCGCAAGGAGACCAGGCGCGAGATGCTGGAGTGCATGACTGATAAGCAGCGTGAGGTATTCATTCTTTATTATCAGTATGGTTACACGCAGCAGGAGATTGCTGAAATGCTTGGCTCTGCCAGAACAACTATCATGCACCGGTTGGAGGGCGCAGTGAAAAAAGTCAAAAAAGTTTGTTGCTGATACGGTCAAAACACCTTCTCCCACGACAGTATATGAGAGGACTTGATTTCCTCCCGACAATCTGACATACGGACGGCTGCAGTTTGTGGACTGTGGCCGTTCGCTGCGTTATCGGGAAAAACCCGAAGAAAGGAAATGTACATGGAGAAAGTTCGTATCAGGAAACACAAGAAGGTGTTCATCTGTTCGCCGTTCCGTCCGAAAGGCACTACGGCCGGGCAGAGGGCGGAGGATCTGCGCCACAACCGTCAGTTGGCACAGCTTGGCTGCAGCTATGCTGTCAGACTTGGCTATCTGCCGATGGCTCCGCATCTGTTCTTTCCGGAATTCCTGTCCGAGGACAAACCGGAAGAACGTGAGGCAGGCATCCAGTTTGGTCTGGAATGGCTGAGTGGGTGCGATGAGCTCTGGGTCATCGGAAACAGGATCACCGAGGGCATGAAGCGTGAGATCGCTGTTGCGGAGGAACTGGGAATCCCGGTCAAACAGCACATCCCGTGTCTGGTGCTGGAAGGCGACCTGCTGGATGCATTCTTTGGCAGAAAGCCTCCTGAGCCTGATCCCGGCTACGAGGAAGATGACTGGAATCCCCATGAAGATGATGAAGAGGAGGGTCTGATCTATGACGAAGACTAATGCGGCTGCTGTGAATACAGTCGAGAAGAAGGAAGTGACCGTCAGCTGGAGCAAGCTGACGGATGGAGTCGGCCTGGTGTTTGCTGGGGTGATCTCGATGCTGGAGGCGCTGGATGCCGGCACAGCGAGGGACATCATGAACTGCATCAGCCAGGGCGAGAAGAAGGAAGGTGAAGCCAATGATGCCGAGGATACCGGAGCCGGAACTGTGGATGGTGATGCTGGCGCTGACGATGCTCCTGTGGCTGATACGGCTCCTGCAGTAGCTGAGGAGACGGATACATCCGATCCGCAGGCAGAAACCGCTTCGACGAAAGAGCAGAAAACCACACCGTCTGTCACCCAGGACGATATCACAAAGATCATCGTCCAGAAGCTGAAGAAGGACCGCTCCAACAATGAGAAGATCGGCGCGATCCTGGGGACCTACGGTGTGGCGAAGGTGAGCGAGCTGCCTGCCGAAAAGTACGAGGCTTTCCTGACTGACCTTTCCCAGCTTTAACGGGAGGTCTGCCTATGCCGGAAGCACACGCGCTGTTAAGCGCATCCAGTTCAAAGCAATGGCTTCACTGCCCGCCATCGGTCCGGCTGCAGGAGAGCTTCCCAAATGAAAGCTCCGTCTATGCTGCCGAGGGCACGTTCGCCCATGAGGTGTGCGAGTACAAAGTCAGGAAGTATCTGCACGAGAGAGTCAAGCGTCCTCAGTCTGAGGAGTTTTACACGGAGGAGATCGATGCGATCACCGATGTGTATGCGGAGTTCGTCATTACGATTATCGAAGAGATGAAGCGTAATGGCTGCGAACCCCTGGTTTTAGTGGAGGAGCGGGTGGACTACAGCCACATCGCTCCTTCCGGTTTTGGTACGGCTGATATGCTGATCGTCGGAAGGGACGATCAGGGAAAGGGGCTGCTCCATGTCTGTGATTTCAAGACAGGGCAGGGTGTGTTTGTGGACGCAGACCACAACAGTCAGATGATGCTATACGCACTCGGAGGCCTGGCCGCCTATGGCTATATTTACGAGATCGAGACTGTCCGTATGAGCATCATCCAGCCGCGCCTTGAGAATATCTCAACCTTTGAATGCAGCCGTAAGGAGCTGGAGGACTGGGGCGGAAGCATCAAGCCCATCGCAAAGATGGCCTACGAAGGAAAAGGAGAGCAGAAGCCCGGCGACTGGTGCCGGTTCTGCCGTGCCAAGCCTGTATGCCGCGCCTGCGCGGATGAAGCACTGGCGCTTTGCCGAGAAGAATTTTTGGATCTCGACGCAGGCGCGTTTACAGACGATATACCGGAGACCGATATGACTGCTCCCTATAATCCCGACACGGACACAGCGGTATTCAAACAGCCGGGACTGATCCCGCTGGATGAACTGGCGGGGATACTGCCGACTCTGAACCGCATATCCTCCTGGATCGAATCCGTCTTTGCTTTCGTATCTTCCGAGGCGATCAACCACGGTGTCCCGATCCCCGGCTACAAGGTGGTCGAAGGCCGGAGCAAGCGGGTCTTCACGGACACGAAGGCTGTGGTGGACACAGCGGTGGCAAACGGCTATACCGACCTCTACAAACGGCAGCTCATCACTCTGACCGAGTTTGAGAAGATGATGGGTAAGAAGCGGTTTGCGGAACTGCTCGGCGAGTATGTCGCCAAGCCACCCGGAAAGCTGGCGCTTGTCCCGGAGGACGATCCGAGACCGCCTGTTGACTTAAGCAGCAATCCCGATCAGGAATTCGCAGTCCTGACTGATGGGGAATAAAGCGAGGGCTGCATCAGTATTTGAAATCCTGCGCCGGGAAAGCCCTGGCGCGATTTTTATGGAGGTTAAAAAGCATATGGCAAATAAGTCTACATCCCCTACCAAGGTGATCATCCCCTGCCGCATCAGCTTCGCCAACATCTGGGAGCCGAAGTCGATCAACGGCGGCGATGAGAAGTATTCCGTTTCCCTCCTGATCCCGAAGGAGGACAAGGCGACCCTGACCAAGATCCAGAGGGCTGTGGAAGCAGCCAAGGAGGATGCGAAGGGTAAGAAGTGGGGCGGCAAGGTTCCGGCCAATCTGAAGCTCCCGCTTCGTGACGGCGACATCGACCGTCCGGATGACGAGAACTACGCAGGCCACATGTTCCTGAACGCCACCAGCAAGGACGCTCCCCAGATCGTTGACCGCAAGGTGCAGCCGATCCTGGACCCGATGGAGTGCGGCTCCGGCGACTACTGCAATGTGTCCGTGAACTTCTACGGATTCGCGGCATCCGGCAACAAGGGTGTGGCGGCCGGTCTGGGCAACATCCAGAAGGTGAAGGACGGCGAGCGTCTGGCGGGTAAGGCTTCCGCAGCTTCCGATTTCGATGAGATCGAAGGCGAGGATGACGGCACCGATGTGTTCGGTGACGATGTTCCCGATTACCTGAAATAAGCGCACAGCGGATGGGAGGGGAAGTTCCCCTCCTGTCTGCGCTTTACAAGAGTCCCCAGGGATTATCCGGGAGATTTTCCTTGGAGGCTCTTTTAAGGCGCAGATGGTTATTGCGAACAGAAAGGAAGGTGATCCTTTGAATGAGAAAAGACGAGTCCTGTCCATAGATTTGGAAACGTACTCTGATGTAGACCTCGGAAGCTGTGGTGTGTACCGCTACGTTGAGGGAGACTTTCATATCCTGCTTTTCGCCTACGCATTTGACGATGAGGAAGTGCGTGTGGTGGATCTGGCCTGCGGAGAGGAACTGCCGCAGGAAGTCCGGGATGCTGTTTTTGATGAATCCGTTATCAAGGCCGCCTGGAATGCGCAGTTCGAGCGCACCTGTCTTTCAAAGTTCTTTGGTACCCGCCTCTCCCCTGACTCCTGGCAATGTTCGATGGTCTGGGCGGCAAGCCTGTCGCTTCCTCTGAAATTGAAAACGGCGGCGGAGGTGTTGAAGACCGGGGAGCAGAAGGACGATGCCGGCGAGAGGCTGATCAAGTATTTCTCCGTTCCCTGCAGGCCGACCAAAAGCAACGGCGGCCGGACTCGGAACCTGCCGGAACACGCGCCGGAGGACTGGGAGCGGTTCAAATCGTACTGCAAACAGGACGTTCGGACGGAGCGGGATATCCGGCACAAGCTGGAGGCGCTTCCGCTGAAACACTCCGAGTGGGACTTCTACCACATGGACCAGAGGATCAACGACCGAGGCGTCCTGATCGACAGGACGCTGGTCGAGCAGGCCATCACCTGCGACCTGATGCTGTCGGAGGAGATGACAAAGAAAGCCTATGAACTGACCGGCTTAGAGAATCCGAATTCCGTATCCCAGCTCAAAGGCTGGCTGGAGGAACGGGGCATCGCTATCGATTCCCTCGGCAAGAAGGATGTGGCCGCCATGATCAAGGAGATAGATAAAAACGGTCTGGATCAGGAAGCCCTAGATATGTTGAAGCTGAGATTGCAGATGGCGAAGTCTTCCGTCAAGAAATACCAGGCGGCAGACAGATACATCTGCAATGACGGCAGGGCGCATGGCCTGTTCCAGTTCAGCGGAGCCAACAGGACGCAGCGATGGGCAGGCAGAGGAATCCAATTACAGAACTTACCCCAAAATCATATATCCACCCTCGATGAAGCACGGGATCTGGTAAAGATGGGCTGCTTCGATATGGTGGAGAGCATCTACGGAAACACGCCTGATATTCTGTCACAGCTGATCCGCACGATGCTGATCGCAAAGCCGGGACACATCTTTACCATCGCGGACTTCTCCGCCATCGAAGCCCGTGTCCTGGCGTGGCTTGCTGGGGAAACCTGGCGGCTGGAGGCATTTCAGAGAGGCGAGGATATTTACTGCGCTTCCGCATCGCAAATGTTCGGTGTGCCTGTTGTGAAGCACGGCATCAACGGAGAACTGAGGCAGAAGGGCAAGGTTGCCGAGCTCGCCTGTGGATATGGCGGGGCAGCAGGTGCTTTGATTTCGATGGGTGCCTTGGACATGGGATTGAAAGAGTCGGAACTGCCGGACATCATTGACTCCTGGCGTACAGCCAATCCAAAGATCGTACAGTTCTGGTGGGACGTTGAACGGGCAGCAGTCGATACGATCAAAGACCATCAGGAGCGGACTGTCGGCAGAGTCAGTTTTCAGTTCTACGCAAACACACTCTGGATCGTTCTCCCGTCTGGGAGGAAACTCGCCTACATCAAACCGAGGCTTCAGCCTAACCGGTTCGGTCGCATGGCAGTCACCTATGAAGGACTGAATGCGGCAAACAAGTGGGCGCGAGGCGAAACCTATTCGGGAAAACTCGTGGAGAACATTACCCAGGCAACAGCGCGGGATCTGCTGGCGGAAGCCATGTGGTGGATGGAGCTGACCGGGCTTCCCATCGTTGGTCATGTCCACGATGAAGTCATTCTGGAAGTGCCGACCGGCACAGTCACAGTAGATGATGTCTGCGCCATCATGAACCGGAATCCGGAATGGGCGGACGGACTTCCGTTGTCTTCAGCCGGTTATCAGGGATTCTATTATTTCAAGGATTAGTACACAACCGGGGCTTTAGCGGCTCCGGTTACATATTTTCAAAGGAGGACATACATCATGAAACAGGGCAGAACTTTACCCGCAGTACTTACGGAGCTTCAGCTGCAGAATGCGGCGAAGCAGGACTTCATCGGACCTGCACAGTCCTTCCATCTGGACGAGGACGGCAGCACCTTCGGCATCACGCATCTGAACACAGGTGAGCAGGAGATCTTCGGCACGACCGACCTGTTCCACAGACAGGTTGGCTCGGCGCTGAACATCCCGGCAAAATACTACGACATGATGCGCCTGCAGAAGCCGGAGCTTCTGGCTGAGAATGTTAACGCCTGGTTTGGCGACCGCGACCAGTCCTACATGATTCGGAGCATGGACTACGGCAATGGTCGTGTCGCCCGTGCGCTTCTGTCGGATCGTTACCGCCGTATCGACAACCTGGAAGTCGCATCGGCTGTCCTTCCTCTCTTCGCCGGTAAGGAAGAGATGGAGGTAGTCAGCTGCGAAGTGACCGAAAACAAGCTGCACATCAAGGTGGTCAATCACAAGCTCGAAATGGCCGTCGTTCCCGGTGACTATGTGCAGGCCGGCGTGGTCATCTCAAATTCCGAGGTTGGCCTTGGGGCTGTGTCTGTGCAGCCTCTTGTTTATCGTCTGGTCTGTACCAACGGCATGGTAGTCAACGATTTCGGGGAGCGCCGTGCGCATGTCGGCAGGGCAGCGAAGGCTCTGGAGGATAGCTTCAGCATCTATTCGGACGAGACGATGGAAGCGGAGGATAAGGCTTTCATGCTCAAGCTTCGTGACACCACGATGGCCGCCATCGAGGAGGCTCGTTTTGCGCAGATCGTCGGCAGACTCCAGGACAGCATCCAAGCGAAAATCACTGGCAGGGTGCAGGATGTCATCGAACTGACCGGCAAGACCTATGCGCTGAATCAGCCGGAGCAGGACAATATCCTGAACTATCTGATCCAGGGCGGCGACCTGAGCCTTTACGGTTTGAGCAATGCCATCACACGCGCTTCGCAGGATGTAGAGTCCTACGACCGTGCCACTGCGTTGGAGGGCATCGGTTGGCAGGTGGCTACCATGCCGGAGGCACAGTGGAAGGAGATCAACGCATGAGCCATGATACTGAATGGGGCTGTGGCGGGCATCAAGTCCGTCATGGCTCCTACGAGGAATACGATCATTCCGACCAGGAAATCTATGTGTACGACCAGTGCTGCGGGAACTGCCGGTTTTTTTATGGTCAGGAATGCGGCTCCATGTGCTTAAGACCTGGCGCAGACGAGTCCGACAATCCTCCTGATAATGGCAGCGGCTGGTGCGAATACTGGAAAGGCAAAGGTGGCCGGTATTGAGAGAATACGTTGTAGAGAATGAATTCGTCAAGGCCGTCCGGAGAGCCGGAGGCATTGCCTACAAGCTGACCAGCCAGACCACAAATGGTCTCCCTGATCGGCTTGTTCTTTTCTTCCCGGCAAAGACTGTGTTTGTGGAATTGAAAGCGCCGGGTAAAATGCTGCGCCCTTTGCAGCGAAAGAGACGGTATCAGCTGATGAAGCTGGGCTTCCCCGTTCTCTGCATCGACAGGCTGAGCCAGATCAAACCGGCCATCGATGCGATACTCGCCTGGACACCCGGCGAGCCGTTTCCGGAGGGCATCGGCGCAGATGTACCGGAGCTGGAGATTACCACGCTGCCATCTGAGCAGGGAAACCTGGATGCCCTTGACGATTACGGAGATACCTATGAACCCGAAGACCCGTCCGAGTTGGCGGGCTTTTATGATCTGGACGAAGGGAGTACATGATGAACACAAGCGTACAGGAACAGCCGAGGAGCATGGTTGTGTTCCCGCCATATAATCCCAGATGCCGCCACTGCGTGATCCGGAACGGAATACCGTGCTGCGGCCTTTTTCATGAGATGTGGAGATGCAATCGTAACTGCCCATATGCCGAATATGCGCCGGTCCGATTACAAGGAAAAGTGAGGGTGTCCTTTGGCATCCTCGGATGCTGATCGGAGGTGGCGCAATTGAAATTCAAACCACATGCGTATCAAAGATACTGCATCGACTATATCAAAACACATCCGATTTCAGCGCTTTTCCTGGACATGGGCCTTGGCAAGACGGTGACGACCCTGACGGCACTCCGGGATATGATGCTGGACGATATGTCCGTATCCAAGGTTCTGGTGATCGCGCCGCTCCGGGTAGCGCGAGACACATGGCCGGCAGAGGTACAGAAATGGGATCATCTGCATGACCTTGATGTGTCGGTCATGGTCGGAAACGTGAAGGAACGGATGGTGGCGCTGAACCACAGAGCCATGATCTATATCATCAACCGGGAAAACGTCCAATGGCTGGTCGGGTATTACGAGAAAAACGGCCTGCGCTGGGACTTTGACTGTGTTGTTATTGACGAGCTCAGTTCCTTCAAAAATCATAAGTCTCTGCGCTTCAAATGGCTGCGGAAGATCCGTCCGTTTGTGCGCCGCTGGGTAGGATTGACCGGCACACCGACTTCAAACGGACTGATGGATTTATGGGCTGAGATCGGCATCATGGACGGCGGTGAGCGGCTTGGTCGCTTCATCGGCAGGTACCGGGATGCTTATTTTAAGGCCGGTTCCATGAACCCTCAGACAGGCGTGGTGTTCTCCTATGTTCCCCGCAAGGGAGCGGAGGATCAGATCTACGAGCGGATCAGCGATATCACGATTTCTATGAAGGCGCTGGACTATCTGGATATGCCGGAGTGTGTCTATGTGAACCACGAGGTTCAGATGTCCGACCCGGAGAGAAAGCTCTATGACCAGTTGAAAAACGATCTCATTATCCATCTGGAGGACGGGGATATCGATGCGAGGAATGCTGCGGCTCTGTCGAACAAGCTCCTGCAGATGAGCAACGGCGCTGTCTATGATGAGTACAACGAAACCAGGGTAATCCATAACAGGAAACTGGAAATGCTGGATGACCTGATCGAGCAGGCAAACGGTCAGCCCGTACTGATCGCCTATTGGTTCCGGCATGACAGGGCGCGCATCGTTGAGCATCTGTTGGCGCAGGGCTATGAGCCGAGGGATATCAGGGAAAGCGACGATATTAAGGACTGGAATGCGGGAAAGATAGATGTTGCTCTGATTCACCCCGCGTCTGCCGGTCACGGCTTGAATATCCAGGAAGGCGGTCACATTCTGATCTGGTTCGGCTTAACCTGGTCTCTCGAACTGTATCAGCAGACGAATGCCCGGCTCTGGCGGCAGGGGCAGAAAAGCACAGTCACGGTTCATCATATCGTTACAAGAGGAACGGTGGATGAGAACGTGCTGGCTGCTCTGGAAGCAAAGGACATGACACAGGAAAAACTGATCGCTGCCGTAAAAGCACAATTCTGATGGCTGGGTGGATTCCCGGCCTTTCATATTTTCAGGAGGTGAAGAACACTTGGGACGTAAGAATAAACGTAAGAAAACAGAGTACCGGACACGGCTCGGCTTCAATCCGTGGAGATATATAACGCCAACTGCTCCGGTTCAGCCGGTCAGACGCTACAGGAACACATCCCGCACTCCGCAGCGGGGAGACATCTGGTTTGCGGATCTCGAACCCCATGCGGGTACAAGCGTGCAGGGCGGCTGCCGTCCTGTGATGGTGATCTCAAATGATGTCGGAAACACTTATGCGGAGACTCTGAATGTGCTGCCGATGACGAGGCAGCTCAAGAAACCGAACCTGCCGTGCCACACGGAACTGAACCCGGACGTCATCACGGACAAGCATCAGATGATGGACAGCTCCATGATCCTGGCGGAGCAGATCACGACCATCAGCAAGGATCAGCTGAGAAACTATGTGGGCAGGATCGAGGACAGGAATCTGCTTGATTCCATCGATCATGCGGTCTCCGTCCAGCTCGGTTTGGTGCCCATTTCGTTACACAACGAGGAAAGGAGCGCGTGCCTATGAGCGCAAAAGTGAACTTTGTAAATATCCCGCAGGAGCTGAAGAACAACGCATCCTTCTGCGTGTGGAAGCTGGAGAAGCGCAGAGGGAAACCGACCAAGGTTCCCTACAATCCGAGGACGGGGCAGCTGGCGAAGACCAATGATCCGTCCACCTTTGCCGACTTCGGCACAGCCATGAAAGCCTATGCGATGGGCGGCTGGGACGGCATCGGCTACCGCGTTTCCGAGGGTATCGGCGCTATCGATATCGATCACTGCATCCGCGAGGACGGGAGCCTCAACGATGTTGCGGCAAGCATCCTGGCATTTCTGCCCGACGCCTATTTTGAGAAGTCCCCGAGCGGAACAGGACTGCGCGGTTTCTTCCGCCTGTCTCCGGATTTCGCCTACGATAAGACCATCTACTATATCAACAACCGTCAGCACGGTCTGGAAGTGTATCTGCCCGGAGTCACAAACCGTTTCGTTACAGTTACAGGTGATACTTTCCGCTCCGGATCTGTATCCCGAAACGATGACGCGCTGCAGAATCTCCTGGATACCTTCATGAAGCGGAAGATGCAGGTGTCAAATCGTACTGTCGAACCGTGTTCGTATCTCACGGATGAGCAGGTCATCGAACACGCTTCCAGATCCGAGTCGGGCGACAAGTTCAAAGCTCTGATGGAAGGACGCTGGGAGGAAGGGTACGATAGCCAGTCCGATGCGGATATGGCGCTGGTCTCCATCCTGTCATTCTGGTGCGGGAATGTGGAAGAGCAGATCGACCGCATCTTCAGGACTTCCGGACTCATGCGCGACAAGTGGGACCGTCAGACGGGTGACCGCACTTACGGCCAGATCACCATCCGCAATGCGGTATCGACCAACGATACCATCTATACGCCGATCCGGGATACGGAATCCGCAGAGACCGAGTTTTCTGATCTGGATGAGGAAGACACCCTGCCGTCCTTCGAGCCTGACCTGTCGAAGGTCACATTGACTTTGGAGGAGATGCAGCCACATACAAATCCGAGGTACCAGAGGGACGAGATCGGCATCGGCTATGCCTTTGCGGACTACTTCAAGCCTATCGCCCGCTTCGACCGGGAGCGCGGCATCTGGTATGTCTTTGACGGGAAGGTCTGGCAGCCGGACGAGAACGCCCTGGCTGTGGCGGAACTGGCGAAAAGACTCGCCGACCGTCTGTACACCTTTGCCCTTCAGATCAAGGACGAGGATACCCGGAACCGCTACATCAAGCGGGTGCAGAAGCTCCAGATGCGGAAGAACCGGCGCACCATGATCGAGGATGCGAAGTCTGTGTATCCTGTGCCGCATTCCGTCTTCGACCGCAACACTGATCTGTTCAACTGCCAGAACGGTACGCTGAACCTGACGACTGGGGAATTCCGTCCGCATGACCCGGCAGATTTCCTGACGCTCATGTCCGGCATCACTTACAATCCGGATGCCACCTGCGACCGTTGGATCAGCTTCATCTCTGAAGTGATGTGCAGCGATGCGGATCTTGCGGTGTATCTCCAGAAGGCTCTCGGTTATGCGCTGACCGGGGATACCTCTCTGGAATGCCTGTTCATCCTTTACGGAGCCACCAGTCGCAACGGTAAGGGCACCACGATGGAGACCTTCCTGCGTATTATGGGCGACTATGGTAAAACTTCCAATCCGGAGATGCTGTCTACGAAATTTGGAAACACCAATGCGTCTGGACCGTCCGAGGAGATTGCCCGGCTTGCCGGAGTGCGCTTTGTGAATATCTCGGAGCCGGAGAAGAAGATCACCTTCAACGCCGCGCTGGTCAAGAGGATGACCGGCAACGATACCCTAAACGCCAGGTTTCTCCATGAGAACAGCTTCGACTTCAAGCCGAACTTCAAGATCTTCATCAACACCAACTATAAGCCGTCTGTCTCTGATATGACGCTGTTCTACTCGAACCGTCTGAAGCTGATCCCGTTCAAGCGTCACTTTGAGGAGCATGAGCAGGATAAGGGGCTGAAGAACTTCTTCGCTGAATCTGCCAACCTGTCCGCCATCTTCAACTGGTGCTATGAGGGATACCGTCTTTTCCGCGCTTCCGATCTGGCTGATCCTGCTGCGGTTGTTGCAGCGACGAAGGAATACCAGGAGGAGTCCGACCGCATCGGTCAGTTTGTGGATGCGTGGCTGGAAGAGGGCGAAGCCTATGAGGTCCGTACCTCTGCCGCCTACAAGCTCTATGGCGAGTGGTGCGACAAGTACGGCTACCGGAAGGAGAACAGCACCAACTTCAATAACGCCATCCAGAGGTTTTTTCCGATTGTACGGAAGAGGCCGAATGACGGCAGCGGCGCACAGAAGACTACCATGCTTGTTGGCTGTCGCTTCCTGGAAGTTGAGAACGGGGAGCCGGACGAGGAAGCTGCCGTCTTCAGCTGATGTGCTTATATTTCTTAGCTGCCAGAATCCTTTTGCAATTGACGGTTCCAGGCATCTGCAAGTCTGTTCTGGTGGCTAAGTCTGCTTTCATCTGTACGGAAAACCTCATCATGCGCTGTGGGGCAGGCTGGGGCAGGTTTTTTCGGTGGTTATTATTATTGTATTTCTTTATATGTATTACTGTTTTTACTTGCCCCATCTTGCCCCAAATAAATAAAGAACTAGAAAAAGATAAGAAATAAAGGAGTTTGAGGACAGTTTAGGACGCTGCCAATGTGAGCGACGGAGAAGAGTTACCAGGGATTGTACCTGCCATCTATGTGGGAATCGACAAGGTTGGCACGGGCAAAGGCTGGTCAGGAGAGGAGTGGGAATTTGGAGATTATCATCATTACGGCGGTGGTTTTCCTGCCGCTGTTTTTGTTTGGCGTCATCATTGTATCCATCACCTGGACGCACAGGCCGGAGCTCTCTGTGCTTGACATCATGAGAGAAGCAGTGAAAGAAATCAAAATTATGAGAGCCGGGAAGGAACGGCAGAAAGGAAAAACAGAATGAGCAGAATTATTACTTGTGAGCAGGTGTCGTGCGGTCATCCCGATAAAATCTGTGATCAGATTGCGGATGCGATTGTGACGGACTGCCTGCGGCATGATCCGAAGAGCAGGGTCGCAATCGAAGTCCTGATCAAGGATAACCACATCATTATCGCCGGCGAGCTGACTAGCGAACACAAGCCGGATTACAAGGCTCTGGTCTACCAGGTCTTTGAGAGGATCGGGATGCAGAAGCTGGACTACGGCAAATCGGTCGATTTCAGGGATTCGTTCTTCCTCGGTCCTGATATTGGCATCCTGGTGAAGGAGCAGAGCCCGGATATCGCTCTTGGTGTGGATAAGGGCGGCGCAGGCGACCAGGGCATGATGTTCGGTTACGCCACCAATGAGACGGCGGAACTTCTGCCGATCCCGTTTGTGGTAGCGACCAGATTCCTGGAGATCCTGAAAGCGCATCCGAGCCGTATGTTCCGCGCCGATGCAAAAGCCCAGGTCAGCTACGACTATGACAGCGGGAAGATCATGACCTTCCTGTGTTCGGTTCAGCATTCCCCGGATGTGGACCCTTCGGATTTCCGTCATATCATCGAGGGCATCATGGTTCTGGCCGCCTGTGAGAACGGGCTAAATACCGACTTTGAAAAGCTGGTCAATCCGACTGGGCGCTTTGTCATCGGAGGCAGTTTTGCCGATTGCGGCGTGACCGGAAGAAAACTCGCCTGTGATACCTACGGTGGTGTCGGCCATATCGGTGGAGGCGCGATGAGCGGGAAAGATCCGTCCAAGGTTGACCGTTCCGGCGCGTATGCGGCTCGTAAGATTGCGAGAGATATCGTTCTTTCCGGATATGCGGATAAGTGCGAAGTCCAGATCGCCTATGCCATCGGTATGGCGGAGCCGGTCAGTGTCTATATCGAGACTTTCGGTACCGAGCATCAGGACAAGGCGTTTCTGGGAGCCTTTGTGCGCGAGAACTACGACCTGACCCCGAAAGGGATCATAAACAGTCTCCATCTGCTCGATGTGGACTATAACAAGGTTTCCGCATACGGGCACTTCGGAAAAGCCGGTCTTCCGTGGGAGCAGTAAAAAAAAATAAAAAACTTTCAGGGAGATGCGGTCAAAATGGCCTCTCCCACGACAGTATATGAGGGGAGTTGTTTGATAGCCCATAATCGGGAAACGGCAACTCCCCTCCCGATAGGAGATTACGCATTATGCCATCACGACCAAAGACACCATGCCGGCATCCCGGCTGTGCGGCGCTCGTACCATACGGAACCAAATACTGTGAGGTTCACAAACCGATGCATCCGGAGGAAGTGCGAAGCGCCGGTGCGAGGGGATACACAAGGGCATGGCAGAAAGCAAGGAAGAAATACCTGGAAGCACATCCGCTGTGTGTGGAGTGCATGAAGGAAGGCCGGTACGTCAAGGCGACCGACGTAGACCACATCATTCCGCACCGAGGTGACAGGACGTTGTTCTGGGATCAGGGCAACTGGCAGGCGCTCTGCCACCGTCACCACAGCATGAAGACCAGGGCGAACGACAACACACCGACCTACCACTACTGAGAAAGGAACCGATACATGAACGAGAAGAAAGAGATCAAGACCGTGGGGCTCGGCTTCTTTGAGGCGCTGACCCTGCTGTTCGTTGCGCTGAAGCTGACCGGCGTCATCACATGGAGCTGGCTGTGGGTACTCAGTCCTCTGTGGCTCACCTTCATCGTGGCTGTCTTCATCGCAGTCATCATCGTCCTTGTGACGAAGTAGTCAGACGAAGTAAGGCGGGGGCAGGCGGCTGTGGCGGGCCCCAGGGGCCTGGGCCACTTCTCTACAGTGAAGTATCCCACAGACCGCCGCCCCCTCTCGCGTTGAAAAACGCGAAATTGCAAGGCCCCCTACCCGGCAGGGTCCCCGGATGCAGCGGAATGTACAGTTCGGGCAGCCTTTGGAAACGCTGTCATTTCCTTGTGTTTCAGCCGTTTTTCGGCTGCCGGAGCAGGAAATGACGCAGGTGCTGAAGGGTGCCTCATTTCGTTACAAAACCGCATGGGAACACGCTGTTTTCAAGCCGGAAACACGCGGTAACTCATGCGTTTTTTACATATTCGAATTGTTACAGGAAAGCCCCGTGTGGGCATGGCACAAGGAGAGAGGCTGATGACCGAGGTACAGAAAGAACTGATCCGCTCCATGCGCTTCCAGGGAATCGGGTACCGGGCAATCGCAAGAAGCCTCCACGTGAAACTGAACAAGGTCGAGCTCTACTGCAAGACCCACGGCCTTGGAGGAGAAGGCTGGCTGGTCAGGATGAACTATCCCGTATGGTGTGAGCTGAATGACTGCTGTCCAGTGTGTGGCAGGAAGGTGACACAGCCAAAACGCGGCCGGAGGAAGAAGTTCTGCTCCGGGAAATGCCGGACCGCCTGGTGCCGTGCAAGGCGGGCAGAGGAAGAAACGGGAGGGAACGATGCATGATTGGATCATGGCTGGAATCATAATCGTGGCGGGTGCCATCAGTTTTGTAGCGATGGCTCGTCATCTCAGAAGTCGCGGAGAGGACTGTCCGCGTTATCCGTATGACTGCCCTTACTGCATCCATGCAGCAGAGTGCATCGATATCATTTGCGAACAGAACAGGAGGCGGGAGAATGCTGGGAAAAAGAAAAAGTGAGCCGGCCGTCTACAGGAACGGCATGGCACAGACAAATGGAGAACCTGTCGAAGACATACCGGACGCGGCGGATATTCCCGACAACGTAAATCATCCGGCCCATTACACCTTTGGCTCCATCGAAGTCATCGATGTTATCGAGGGTCTGCTCCTGCCGTACCACCTCGGTAATGCCGTGAAGTACATCGCAAGAGCTGGCCGCAAGGACCCGACGAAAACAGAGGAGGATCTTCGCAAGGCGATCTGGTATATCAATCGATACATTGAATTTCTGGGAAAGCAGAAGAAGGGAGACAGACATGTGGATTAATGTTCCGGAGCAGAAAAAGGTCATCGCACGGTATGGCGCTGACGCGCAGGCCATGATACACGCCGAGGAACTGGCGGAGCTGATCCAATCTGTATCCAAGATGCGCAGAGCCGTCAATACCGGGAGCGAGACTGACGCGGCGCGCTACAACCTGATCGAAGAGGCCGCCGACGTTCTCATCTGTATCCGTCAGATGCAGGAAATCTACGGGATCACCGACCATGAAATCCAGGTCATGGTGGACAGGAAGTGCAGGAGACAGGAGGCGCGGTTATGACGCTGACAGAAGGTTTTGTCCGGGACGAGATTTTCATCGACTTCGGCTCCGAGATCATGTTCGGTGACGATCAGTGCTATCTGGATTACCCCTGCCGGTTTCCAACCGTGGGTTTTCAGCTGATGGCGACAAACGGCCTGGTGCAGATCGCGGACCGCATCCGGAAGGACGCAGGCTTCAAGCCGATGCATCCAATGGACGAGTACACCGATGATACCTGTGATAACGAGGGCTGGTACGATTTCTATGTCGGCCTGAACGGTTTTGCCGACAACTACATGGACAGTTGTATCGAGTTCGTGGTGGTCAATGCCGACTCTGAAGATAACGAGGAACTGTATACCATCGATCTGACGGCTGAAGAGCAGAACGAGGTTTTCAAATGCCTGGACAGGCAGTGCCGGGAACATGAAGGAAAGTCCTGCGAAGAGCTGCTGAAGGAAGCCGAGGAGAAAATGAGGGAGGACATGAGTTGAAGATCATCAAGAGGGACGGACGTGAAGTCCCCTACGATTATAGCAAAATAAAGAGTGCCATCGAAGCGGCGAACGCGGAGGTGGCTGAGGAGGACCGGCTGTCAGATACGATGGTCGGTCTTATTGTTGGGCGCATTGAAAGAAGGATAGAAGCAGCAGGCAGGTCTGTCACGGTCGAAGAGATCCAGGACATGGTGATCGATGAACTGGATCAGGCCGAGGCTCACAGGCTTGCCCGGCACTATTCCGACTACCGTCTGCGCCATGAGCTTCTGCGGAAGCAGAACAGCACGGATGCAAGGATCCTGTCGCTCCTGCGTCATGACAATGAACTGGCGAAGCAGGAGAACGCGAACAAGGATCCGATCCTGAATTCTACTATGAGGGACTACCTCGCCTCGGAGGTCTCCGAGGACATCTGCCGGAGATACATTTTCCCGGAGGATGTGATCCGCGCCCATGACGAGGGCATCATCCACATCCATGACATGGGCTATGTCTCCGGTCCGATTTCAAACTGCGAGCTGGTGAACCTTGAGGACATGCTCCAGAACGGCACCGTGATCACGGACACCCTGATCGAGAAGCCGCACAGCTTTTCGACCGCCTGCAACATCGCAACACAGATCATCGCGCAGGTGGCATCCAACACCTACGGCGGTCAGACGATCAGCCTGGCTCACCTGGCTCCATTTGTGGATGTGTCCCGCCAGAAGTATAAGCGGGAGATCCGGGAGGAGCTTGACGCCATTGGCAGGGAGTACACGGAGGCCGAGGTCAGCCGCATGGCGGAAATGCGCGTGAAGAAGGAAGTGGAGCGGGGCGTCCAGACGATCCAGTATCAGATACAGACGCTGCTCACCACCAACGGGCAGACGCCTTTCGTCTCCGTGTTCATGTATTTGGATGAAGTTCCCGCAGGGCAGACCAGGGATGACCTGGCACTGATCATCGCGGAAACACTGAGACAGCGGCACGAAGGCATCAAGAACGAGGTCGGGGTGTGGGTGTCTCCCGCATTTCCAAAACTGATCTATGTCCTCGACGAGGACAACATGACCGAGGACGCGCCGTACTGGTATCTGACGGTCATGGCCGCTGAGTGTACCGCAAAGCGTATGGTGCCGGACTACATCAGCGCCAAGGTCATGAGGGAGCTGAAGAACGGGGATGTGTACACCTGCATGGGATGCCGGGCGTTCCTCACTCCGGATACCGAAGGCATGAACCCGGATGGCAGCCATAAATACTACGGCCGTTTCAACCAGGGAGCGGTGACCATCAACCTGGTGGACGTTGCATGCAGCGCCGAGGGAGATGAGACAAAGTTCTGGCATCTGCTGAACGAGCGGTGCGAGCTTTGCTTCAAGGCGCTGATGATCCGGCACAATACGCTGAAGGGGACGCCTTCGGATGTGGCTCCGATCCTCTGGCAGTACGGCGCGATCAGCCGCCTTACCAAGGGAGAGAAGATCGACCGTCTGCTGTACAACAACTACTCGACCATCAGCCTCGGCTATGCGGGGCTTTCTGAGTGTGTGTACCGCATGAAGGGATGCAGCCATACGGATACTGCCGGACATGACTTCGGCATTGCGGTGATGCAGTTCCTTAACGACAAGTGCCTGACCTGGCGCGGGCTGACGAATATCAGCTTCAGCCTGTACGGGACTCCGATGGAGAGCGTGACCTATAAGTTCGCTCAGTGCCTCCAGCGCCGGTTCGGGAAGATAGAGCATGTGACGGATAAGAACTACATCACGAATTCCTATCACGTCCATGTGACTGAGCCGATTGACGCTTTTAAGAAGCTGGGCTTCGAGGCGGAGTTCCAGGCACTTTCCCCTGGCGGCGCGATCAGCTATATCGAGGTGCCGGATCTGCAGAACAATATCCCTGCTGTACTGGCTGTGATGCGGTTCATCTACGACAACATCATGTATGCCGAACTGAATACGAAATCCGACTACTGCCAGGTCTGCGGATTTGATGGAGAAATCCGGATCGTGGAGGAGGACGGCAAACTGATCTGGGAGTGTCCGAACTGCGGCAACCGTGACCAGAAGCGGATGAATGTCTGCCGACGTGTCTGCGGCTATCTGGGGACACAGTATTTCAACCAGGGCAGGACCGCTGAGATCGCCGACCGTGTGATGCACCTCTCTACTCGATGACGGGAGGTGCCTATGAACTACGGCGGCATCATCAAAAACGACATTGCAAACGGTCCCGGCGTCCGGGTGTCGCTGTTCGTATCCGGGTGCAGGAACCACTGCCCAGGATGCTTCCAGCCGGAGACCTGGGACTTTGATTACGGCGATCCATTCACCGAAGAAACTGAAGAAGATATTCTGGAAGCCCTGCGTCCCTCGTGGATTCAGGGCTTTTCCATTCTCGGCGGCGACCCGATGGAGCCGGAGAACCAGGAGGCACTCTTACCTTTTCTGCAGAGGTTGAGAGCAGAACTGCCGGAAAAGGACATCTGGCTCTACACGGGATACCGTTTGGAAAGTGTGTCCAGCTCGCCAATGTTAGACCTGGTGGACGTGGTGGTGGACGGGCCTTATATCGAAGCGGAAAAGGATGTCTCGCTTGCCTTCCGGGGAAGCCGGAACCAGCGGATCATCCATCTGCGGAATGGAGAAGCCTATGACGGATCAGAGAATGATTGACCTCGCTGCGGTCATCGGTGTGTACGCAATCTGCAACACCGGGGCAGTTCTCGTCCATGCCATTGACTACGGGGAGGATAAGGTACTCGCGTCCATAAACGGCGAGGATGCCGAATGGTGCGAGATGACGGAGCAATACATGGAAACGAGCGGAGAGCTTGAACTGGGATTTAACCTGGGCGAGCTCTTCGTTCCGTTTTGCGAGGTCATGCGATTATACGGAGGTGCGAATTGAAGAAAACAGCGGAACTGAAAGTCCTGCCGATTTCCGTTTTGAAACCGGCTGAATATAATCCGCGCAAAAAGCTCAAGAAGGGCGATAAGGAATACAAGAAGATCCTGGATTCCATCGAGGAATTCGGCTTTGCCGATCCCCTGGTGGTCAATGCCGACATGACAATTATCGGCGGCCATCAGAGACTGACCGTGGCGCAGGATCTTGGATACACCGAGGTCCCCTGCGCGGTGGTGGACATCGACAAGACCAGAGAGAAAGCCCTGAACATTGCGCTGAACAAGATCACGGGCCAGTGGGACGATCATCTCCTGGCGGAACTGTTGGAGGATATCCAGAACAGCGGTGATTTCGATATCGGGAAGACCGGCTTTGATCCGCCTGAGATCGGGGAGCTGTTCAACAAGCTCCATGACAAGAATGTCAAAGAGGACAATTTCGATATCGACTCGGAACTGAAGCAGCCGGTCTTTTCCAGGCCGGGTGACCTGTGGCTCATCGGAAAGCACAGGGTCATCTGCGGCGATTCGACCGGCGAGGAAGTTTACACCCGTCTGATGGACGGGCAGAAGGCAAATCTGGTACTGACAGACCCTCCTTACGGCGTGGATGTGGAAGAAACAGCAGGGAAAATTCAGAACGACAATCTGCCTGACGCGGAGTTCTATGATTTCCTGCTGTCCGCATTCCGCTGCATGCAGGCCAACCTTGCCGATGACGGCAGCATATACGTCTGGCACGCCGACACCAAGGGGCTGATCTTTCGCAAGGCATACGAGGACGCGGGTTTCTACCTTTCCGGGTGCTGCATCTGGAAGAAGAATGCCCTGGTGCTGGGCAGGAGTCCTTACCAGTGGATTCATGAGCCTTGCCTTTTCGGATGGAAGAAGGGCGGGAAGCATCAGTGGTATGCCGACCGCAAGCAGGTCACGGTCTGGGAGTACGACAAGCCGAAAAGCAGCCCGGACCATCCGACCACGAAGCCGGTCACGCTCATGGCCTATCCGATGAAGAACAGCACCATGACCAACGGCATCGTACTCGACCCGTTCCTCGGAAGCGGCTCCACGCTGATCGCCTGTATGGAGACGGATCGTGTTTGCCGGGGTATCGAGTTAGACCCGAAGTTCGTGGACTGCATCGTCAAGAGGGCGATTGCCCACAATGATGGCAAATACGATGACGTGTTCGTGATCCGTGACGGGCAGAAGCTCCGCTTCGATGAAGTGGCGGCCTTCGAGCCGGAGGAGGTGCGGGATGAGTGATGTGAAATGCGTCCTCATCCATGACAACTTCCAGAACTGGAAATCCTATACGGTTCCGAAAGCACAGCTTGTGATCGCCGACATCCCGTATAACATCGGCACGGACTTCTATGCAAGCCGGCCGGACTGGTATGTGGACGGGGATAACAAAAACGGCGAGAGCAGCAAGGCGAGGAAAGCCGCCTTTAACACGGACTTCACGTTTAACATCGCGGAGTATTTCGCCTTCTGCAACAGGCTTCTGAAAAAGGAACCGAAGACCGGGGAGAAGGACGCTCCCTGCATGATCGTCTTCTGTGCCTTCCAGCAGATCCCGGAGGTCATCCGGCAGGCGGAGAAGTACGGCTTCAAAAACTATATCCCGCTGGTGTTCTGCAAGAACTATTCACCGCAGGTTTTGAAGGCGAACATGAAGATCGTCGGCGCGACCGAATACGCCCTGGTGCTGTACCGGGGCAAGCTCCCCAAGTTCCGCAATAGGGACGAGGACGGCAGGACCCGCATGGTCTTCAACTGGTTTGACTGGAAGCGGGACGGGAAGGAATATCCGAAGATCCATCCGAGCCAGAAGCCGGTCTCCGTGCTGAAGCGACTGATCGAGATCTTCACTGACCCAGGCGATGTGGTCATCGACCCCTGCGCCGGGAGCGGCAGCACACTCCGGGCGGCGCGGGAGCTGGGGAGACACAGCTACGGCTTTGAGGTTTCCACGGAATTCTGTAAGAAAGCAAAGGAGCAGATGCTCGGGGAGGAGAACGCATGAAGGTTGAGCTGATCACTTATACGCCGACAGCATCCGGTATCTGCTGTGATGCCGCCGCCGTGTGTACCAATTCCAAAAATGGATACCGTTCCCTGCAACATTCCCTTGCTTCCGGGCATGAATCCGTCCTGGAGCACGCTGTGTTTACCTTTCGTGTAGAGGGACTGTCGAGGGCGGCTCTCGCCCAGCTGACCCGCCACAGGCTGGCGAGCTTCTCCGTCCAGTCTCAGCGGTATGTCAGGATCAGGGGTGTTGATCTGGTGATGCCGGAGAGCATCCGGCAATCCGACTTCTATGTGGAAGCGGGAAGTCTCCTGGAAGACGTCATGAACCTCTATCAGCGGATGGTGGACGCGGGCATCCCCACCGAGGATGCCAGGTATATCACTCCTCAGGCTGTTCCGACCGTGCTGATCGTTACAATGAACGCAAGGGAGCTGCGGCATATCTTTTCCCTGCGGTGCTGCAACAGGGCTCAGTGGGAGATCCGGCAGATGGCGGATAAAATGCTGAAGCTCTGCAAGGAGTCTGCGCCTGAGATCTTCAGAGGCGCCGGACCCGGCTGTGTATCCGGGAAATGCCCGGAGTTGAAAAGCTGCGGATCACCCAGGCAGAAGGGTGAATGGGATGCCTGATCTGGTCAGGAGCATCGGCTATGACCAGGGGGAGATCATCCGGAACATTCTGAGGCTCCATGTGCCGGAGGGAAAGATCGACTGCGATCCGACCTTCAGCACCGGGGCTTTTTATAACGGGACCGGTATAGAAGCGCCTGCGCTGCGGTTTGATATCCATCCGCAGGCAGAGGACGTTGTGGAAGCAGATGCCAGACATCTTCCATTGCCGGATGAGTCGATAGGCTGCATGATGCTCGATCCGCCGTTTCTGGCGACCAAGGGGAAAAGCCTCACAGCCGGGGACGGTAACCGGATCAACCGGCGCTTTGGAGTGTACCCGGATGAGAAGAGCCTGCATCAGTGCTATGCGGATATGCTCAGGGAAGCGTACCGGGTGCTGAAGCCGGGCGGCATCCTGATCTTCAAGTGCCAGGACAAGGTCAGCAGCGGGAAGCAATACATGAGCCATGTGTTCATCGTGAACACGGCGGTTGAGACCAGCTTCTATCCGAAGGACCTTTTTGTGCTGCTGGCGAAGAACCGGCTGGTCGCAGACTGGCAAGCGAGAAACCAAAAGCACAGCCGTAAATTCCACTGCTACTTCATTGTGTTTCAGAAGTGCGGGACAAGAATCGATTATGGAGGGAGACCAAATGATCCAGAAGATAAAACAGTATAAAAACCTGATCCTTGTTGTGGGCGTTGCCCTTCTGCTGGTAGTGCTTATCGCGGCAGACCCGCTCGGCTTCTGCGCTAAGAGGTCGCATGACAGGGCGGCGATACAAAACCAGATCGCCATTGAGAAGGCGGAAGCCGAAAAGGAGATCGCCATCATCAAGGCGCAGACAGACTATGAACTGAAACAGATAGGACAGGGATTGCCTGTGTATGAAGATATCCAGGAGGAAGCAGCCACGGAAGGGGAAACAGATGAGCGGGAATAAAACACTGACTCTCGGCAGCCTGTTTGACGGATCCGGGAGTTTTCCCTTTGGCGGCATCCTCGCCGGGATCGAACCGAAGTGGAATTCAGAAATCGAACCATTTCCTGTGCTGGTGACGCACAAGCGCCTGCCACAGGTGAAGCATTACGGAGATGTATCCGGGATCAGCGGAGCAGACCTGGAGCCGGTGGACATCATCACCTTCGGAAGCCCGTGCCAGGACCTTTCCATTGCGGGAAAACGGGCGGGCATCCACGAAGGTGAACGCTCCAACCTGTTCTTCCAGGCGATCCGGATCATCCGGGAAATGAGGGAGAAAACCAATGGACAATATCCAAGATACTGCGTCTGGGAGAACGTGCCCGGCGCCTTCTCCTCCAACAGAGGAGACGATTTCAAAGCTGTCCTCGAAGCAGTTATCGGAGTTAAAGAAGAAGGGATCGAGGTGCCTTCGCCTGAGAATCACCGATGGCCGAAAGCGGACGTATATCTGGGAGACGGATGGAGCGTGGCTTACAGAGTTCTCGATGCTCAATACTGGTCCGTCCCCCAACGAAGGGCAAGAATCTACCTTGTCGCAGATTTTGCTGGCGGAAGTGCCGGAGAAATACTATTTAAGTCCGAAGGCGTGTCTGGGTATACTCCGCAGGGCTTCCGTGCGTGGCAAGGAGCTGCCGGAGGTTCTGAAGAAGGCGCTGGAGAGACAGGCGGGCGGCCTGACGATAGAGGTGGAGTCCTCTGTGTAAACACGCAGGGAAACTCCGGCGTCGGCATCACCGAGGACAAGTCCCTGGCACTGGTGGCGCAGGATCACGGGAATCACCCGGCTGTGCTGCAGTCGGCGGGCTTTTCCACGGAACACAGCGCAAAGAGCCGGAGCATCGGCTACGAGGAAGAGATGTCTCCGACGCTCCGCGCCGGGGTGGTCCCGGCTGCGATGCTCTTTGATAACCATGCGCAGGAGGCGCGTCATGACGGACCGATGGACATCTCGCCCACGGTGACGGCAAGATACGGAACCGGTGGAAACAATCAACCGCTTGTGGCAGAGCCGGAACCGATCACAATGAAAATCCGCGGGGGTAAAGAGGGAGGCGGCAAAGGCATTTTATGCCAGCACGACAAGTCCGCCACCCTCGGATGCAACAACGACCAGACGCTCTTCCAGCCTGCGGACAAGCCGGAGATCAAAGCCTTCGGTGTGTGCAGCAAAAGCTCCCACGCCATGCTGTCGGACAATCCCCACAGCGGTTTCTATGAGGCAAAGACGAGCCGGACACTGGACCAGAGCGGCGGCAACGCTGTAAGCAGCAACCAGGGCGGCATCTGCGTGGTCGCTCCCGTGCCGGAGACCTACGATGTGCGTTTCACATCCGAAGGCTCCAGGGTGGTAAGAGGCCATGTGTATCCGACCGATACGGCGAGGACGCTCAGCACGGATAAACCCGATCCCGCGGGAAACCAGGGCGGTGTGGCCGTTGTTGAGAAAGAACCTGCCTACGCATTGCAGGGTTCCATGATCGGGAGGGCGGATAAGAACGGACCGCAGGGGGACGGCGTGAACGAGGAAGTGAGCTTTACGCTTAATACCATCGACCATCACGCGGTCGCCGCGCCTGCCGACGAGCATTATTCCGCATCAAAGAATTCCTTCTTCATGAACCCGTCGAAGGAACAGGCAGGAACCCTGGTCGCTACGGATTATAAGGACCCGCCCATCGTGAACGACACGCCGAATGACGAGCCTGTCTATATAGTACGGAGGCTGACCCCGACCGAGTGCGCGAGGCTCCAGGGCTTCCCGGACTGGTGGTGTTCAGGCCTTGCCATCCCGGAGCCGACCGAAGAGGAACTTGCTTTCTGGACGGAGGTCTGGGAGACATGGCGCAGCGTCACAAAACCGGACGGCAAGCCGAAGACGGAGAAGCAGATCCGCAAGTGGCTGGCTGACCCGTACACTGATGCCGCGGAGTACAAGCTCTGGGGTAATGGCTGCGCGCTCCCGTGTGTGTATTTCGTACTGTCCGGGATCGCCTGGGCGGCGGAAAAAGAGGACTGATCAACAGGGACGGAGCGATCCGTCCTTTCTACATAGGAGGGTGGAATGAAATACGTCATCATTATTGCGGTCATCCTGGCCTTCAGCTTCATCATGGGGCTTGTGCTTGGCATTGTCGCGTCAGATGAAGACCCGCAGGAACAGGAAAAGGAAGACCGTGACCAGATAGAGTATCTCCGCAGATGGGGAGAGAAGCGCAGACGTTCCTGATCGTCACATTTTCCCGGTAATCCACCGGCTCTTTCGGGCACTTCGACAAATCTGAAGATTACAGCAGATTTATCGCAAACAGGCGTGGATAAGCCAGGTGAATGACGGTAATATGCGCATACCGCAAGAGGTGCGGAACCATGAAAGGAGCGAACTGCCATGAAGAAATTTGAAAAGAACATCGATGACCGCAAGGTGCTGGTCGCAAGGATCAGCCAGCTGACCGGAGTGGATGCCCGCTATACATTCGTACCGCGCTGCGCTTACGAGATCGGCTCATTCACGGTGGAGAAAGATGGGAGCCTCACGGTCATGGAAGGCGCGGATGAAAGCATCGTTCAGACCCTCAGAGAAGAAGACCTGATCGGGGAATGCATCGAAGAGACCCATCCGGTCAGCGCGGTGCCGGCAACGCAGACGGCGACAGCACCTTCCCGGATCACCCAGCCTGACCTCGGAACAGAGGAATGGGGAGAAGACGACTGGGAGGAAGCGGAAGCGCCTGCACAGCCCCAGGAGGAGCAGGAAGTGTGGCAGCCGGAGACAGACATCTTCGCGGAGATGGACGAGCAGACCGCTGAAACGGGAACTGTGGAGACGGATACAACGGAAACCGATCCGGTTGCGGACAAGGAATACGAGCAGGAAGCCGAAGAGGAATCGGCGGCGAGCCTCGGCATCCGGGATGCGGAAGAAAGAGAGCACTTCCCGCTGGACGCGCAGATCAGCTTCCCGCTCTCAAAGCATACGGTGGCATCCCTCACCAACCTGATCTGCATGATCCACACAAGGGGGCCGCTTATCTCGAAGGCGACCGGCGGGAGTTTCCATGCGGACAAGGATCTGGTGGATGATATTCTTGACCGGCACACCTTCAGCAGGCCGGCAGACCTGACCGCCTTTGTAAAGGAATGGGGAGGCAGCGGGAACGCCCTCACCGGCATTTCCTTCGATGAGGAGAAAGTGACCTTTGACGGCTTCACGGGCGTGAGGGATCAGGAGCATCTGGAAGCCTTCATGAAGCTTGCGGCGGCCATGAACAAGATGGCGCAGACGCAGAAGCGCGTCCGGGCAAAGGATACCGATGACTCCAACGAGAAGTATTCCCTCCGCGTCTGGCTGGTAAGGCTGGGGCTGAACGGTCCGGAATACAAAGCGGAGCGCAAGATCCTCATGGAGAACCTTTCCGGCCATGCAGCCTTCCGCACCCCTGCGGACGAGGAGAAGTGGAAAGCCCGCCAGCAGACAAAGAAACTGGCGCTGAAGGCGGCGAAAGAGGAGACTCCGAAGGCGGAATAACCCGCCTTCCGGCTCTGGAAAAAGCGGGCTGTATGTACCAGATCATACCCTGAAAAAGCTCTGAATATCTGGTGGTATTTATCTCAGATTTATCGCAAACAGGCGTGGATATATCTCCAACATGACGGTAATATGCACACTACCAAAAGGAAAACACACACGGCAAAGCCGAAAGGAGATAACCACCATGACAGAGAAAACCGCACGCCAGATCGAGAACATGAAAGCGCAGACCTTCGGAGTTGAGGTCGAGGGCAACAACATCACCCGCCAGAAGGCAGCGAAGGTTGCCGCCGAGTTCTTCGGAACCGGACGCTACGAGAACACAGCCTACCGCAACGGCTACATGACCTGGAGCGCATGGGACACGCAGGACAGGGAATGGAAATTTCAGAGGGACGTGAGCATCAGCGGACCGGACGATGAGAAATGCGAACTGGTCACCCCGATCCTTACCTACGCCGACATGGAAACCTTCCAGGAACTCCTCCGGACCCTCCGCCACGCGGGGATGAAGAGCAGCCCTTCAAGAGGCTGCGGGGTCCACATCCACATCGGACTCAAGGGGCTGGACGGACGCGACCACGACGCGAAGAGCCTCCGCAACCTGGTGAACATCATGGCCGCACATGAGACGCAGATCGGAAGGGCGATCCGCATCGACCAGGGACGCACCGGACATTACTGCAAGGTGGTCGACCACCGCTTCCTTGAGCGCCTCAACCGGCAGAAGCCGAAGACCATGGCGAAGCTTGCGGACTGCTGGTACGAAGGCAACGGCGCAAGCTACGGACGCAACCAGCACTACAACGACAGCCGCTACCACATGCTCAACCTCCACGCTTCCTTCACCAAGAAGACCATCGAGTTCCGGCTTTTCCAGTTTTCCGATCCGCACGACGGCAAGAAGGGCGGCATCCACGCGGGCGAAATGAAAGCCTACATTCAGCTTTGCCTTGCGATGAGCGAGCTTGCCAAGGAAGTCGCCTACGCAAGTCCCAAGCCCCAGCAGACCGACAACGAAAAATACGCCATGAGGTGCTGGATGCTCCGGCTTGGCTTCATCGGAGAGGAATTTGAAACGGCCCGCGAGATCCTCCTCCGCAACATGGACGGGAACGCAGCCTGGAGACAGGCCGCCTGTTAAGACGAAAGCGGAACACACAGCCAGCCTTGCCGGGGAGACCCGGCTTAAGGCAGTGAAAGGAGGCGACAGGCCATGTCAAAAGAATACAAAGTGCTGATCACGGAGACCCTGCAGAAGACCGTGATCGTGGAAGCAGAGACGGAAGCGGAAGCCCATACGAGGGCATCCGACGCATGGAAGAACGCGGAATACATACTCGACTCGGATAACTTCCAGGGTGTGGAGTTCCATGTGCTTGGCGAAGCGGACGGAGATGCCGGAGAAAAAGACCTCGACCGCATTGAGCGGAAGGGCGGTGGATCCGGTGAATGACTTCTGGAAGGGCTTCACACTGGTAAGGCCGGAGGATGAGGAAGTCCACTGCATTGCCTACGGAAGCAACCTGAGTGTAGACCGGATGAAAAGCCGTTGTCCGGATGCGGAAGCCATAGGCACATCGGTACTCGGCGGATACCGGCTGCTGTTCAAGAAGAGCATGACCGGCTTCTATGCCACCATCGAGCAGGACGCAAACTGCTGTGTACCTGTGGTGGTCTACCGAATGACGGCAGAGGACGAGGCGCGGCTTGACCGCTTCGAGGGATATCCCAGGTACTACTACAAGCGGGAATTCCTCCTGTCCGTGTGGAACCTGAAAGGACGGAAGCTGAGAAAACGCCGGGAGTGCATCGCCTACATCATGCACGAGAAACGGCTGCTCGGAGAGCCGACACAGGATTACTACCGGCTCCTGGACGAGGGCTACGAATACTGGGGCTTTGAAAAAACATATCTGGAAAACGGGCTGAGAAGCAGCATTGGGAACAAGGCCGCAAAGGAGTGGCTGGAACAATATCGGAGGGAATGCAGATGAAGAAAAAGTATTACATAGCCTACGGATCGAACCTGTCCGTAGAGCAGATGGCGCAAAGATGCCCCGACGCGAAGGTTGTGGGCATGGCGGCCATCCAGGACTGGAAGCTGGTCTTCCGCGTCCATGCGACCATCGAGCCTGCCGAGGGCAGGGTGGTTCCCGTCTTGATCTGGGAGATCAGCGAAAGGGATGAGCGCAACCTTGACCGCTACGAAGGCTATCCGTCCTACTACTACAAGCAGGACATGACCGTGACCATGACCGATCTGGAAGGAAAGAACCCACAGGAGATCACGGCTATGGCCTACCTGATGGCGGACGGACATCATCTGCAGGAGCCCTGGAAGGGCTACCTGGACACACTGGCCGAGGGCTACCAGCGGTTCGGATTCAATCCCTATCAGCTGGAGCTTGCACTGGAAGAGGCAAAGGAGGGCAGGACAGATGGGTGAGATGATCCGGGTTCTCCTGGTCGAGCCCCACAAGCACCCGAGGCTTGTCGAAGTGGAGCACACACTGGAAAACCTGCAGAAGCTGGTCGGCGGCGACATTGCCGCCAGCTATCCGTGGGATGACCTGGTTGGTATCGTCTACGATGACGATGGCAAGTTCAAGGAAGGCAACGAGGCAAACAGGGCGCTGGAGGACTACGATGTGCTGGTAGGGCCTTTCATCATAACCGGCCTTTCCAGGGACGACTTCGCCAGTATCCCTGATGACCTCGCTCTGAAGTTCGCGGAGAAATTCTGGATGCCGGAGTCCTTCCTGATGTTACCGGACGGGCTGATGGTGATCCGTGAGGATGACGGCACACAGCCGGGGCCGGAATTCCTGCATAAGACTGACCGGCTGTTTGAAGATGAGTGAAGGGAGCGTGTGAACAATGATGGGTTTTCCAAACAGAGAAACAGTAGAACATATCCGCAGGACCTATCCGGCCGGATGCCGTGTGGTACTCGATGAGATGGATGATGTCCAGGCACCGCGGATCGGGAGCCAGGGAACCGTGACCGGAGTCGATGATACCGGCTCGGTGATGTGTGCGTGGGATGAGGGCGGTAGCCTGTCGGTGGTGTACGGCGCTGACCGCTGCCACCGGATCTCTACCGAGGCTGAGGCAAAGGCTACCCTGGACTGGTACGGCAAGCACCAGCTGGATGCGGATTCCCGCTGCCCGCGCTGCGGAGAGGTGATGCCGGGGTCAAAGAACCGGCATGCTCTCAGCCGATGGGCAGGCATCATGGTATGCGACCAGTGCGGGACTGCCGAGGCGCTCGAACAGGCTGGCATGGCACAGAAGAAGCCGCTGATGCAGTGGACGGCAATCACCGGTCCGCAGTCCGGAGGCGGCCGCTGGCGCGGGTAATGTACACAAGATCAGGGGTTCATTTTCCGGCAGTTTTCTCCCTTTATATATGGCTTTATGGCGTGGACTATTCCGCACATAGACGGTAATATGCACACAACAAAAGCGAAGGGAGAACACCACCATGAAGTACGAGGACAGCAAGGTAAAGGGCATCAGCAAGAAGACACTGAAGGCATTGGAGCGGATCGCGTTGGAAGCAAGCTACAGCCTTGAGGAAAGAGGCGGCATTGAGGGAAGGAACAACGACACAGAGGACTTCCCGGAAATCAGCATCCTCGCCATCCAGGCGATGCTTGAAAAAGCCTACCTCCTCGGCAAAGCCGACGGAATGAAAAAAGCTCAGTAAGGAGGGCATCCCCATGATGAACATCAACCTGACAGCAGAAAGGCACATCCAGAGCCTTAACAACAACGGCGCCCGCATCAAGGCGCCGGACGGCACCACGGAGCCGGTCAGCATGGATTTCTACCGCAGGGCGGTGGAGCAATGCATTGAGGGCGGCTGTAACGCCATTACCTACGAGCTGGAGCTTCCCGGCGTCGACGGCGACTTCCAGATCGCCTTCTGGAAGGACGGCCATGTGGACAGCGGGAGCACACGGAGCATTTGCGACTGCCTCGCATCCCGCTGACACGGCGCGACTGGCGGCCACAGAGGGGCTTAACGGCCTCTCTTTGGTCATTCTCCCTTCGTGATACCGGCGCGGTACAGCGGCTTCCTGCGCCTCTCACGGGCTGTGTATATGCACCAGATCCGGGGCGGAAAATATGGCGATTCTTTTACACATAATTATCGCCAACAGGCGTGGGCTTATCCGGGGACTGACGGTAATATGCACACAACAAAAACGAAGGGAGACCACGAACATGAAGAACAACACATACTTTGAGGAACTGAACCGGACCGCCCGCGCCTTCGAGGAGAAGCACGAGGCACACAAAAAGCTGAAGCAGCAGATCATCGACACCCAGGGTTGGGACAGCGAGGAACTGAAAGCCTGGTACAGAGAGGAAGAAGAGGACTTCCGGTACCCGATCAGCGACGGAGCCTGCAAAGCCTACCGCGCCTGGAGATACAGCGAGACCGACGAGGTCATCATGGACGATTTCACCTGGGACAGGGAGCGGCACGACTTCATCGACACCCTCCGCAAGGCGGGCATCGAGACCCTGGTGGTCACCAACCAGAGCACCGGCCTTATGGAGGACCTGCACGGATACGCCGCCGAGGGCTGCACGATGCTGGGGCTTTGCACCATCACTAAGAAGAGCCGCCGCTTTGGAGAAGAGACCGAGGAGAAGATCATGGGCATCCGCTTCAAACTGAACTGAGGGAGGTGCCGGGATGAACATTGCGGAGAAGATGGAGCGGGAATCCAGGCTGATGGGCAACATCGCCGACTGGATGGAGAAGCACGGAGAGGTGCTTTCCGACAGGCAGCGCAGCAACGCCTACACAGGGGTGAGGATCAGGGAGATCCGATGGCAGGGACGCGATTACCAGATCGTGGATGTGGACGGGATGACCTGCCGGATCGAGAAAATGTAACAGCATACAGAGGGAAGGGGCTGACGGAGGCTGCGGCTAAGAGCAACCTTTTCCCCCTGTGTACTGTGTCGATATGTTCCAGATCACGCAGCAGATATTTGTCACATATATATCGCGCACAGGCGTGGACTTCTCAGGGGTATGACGGTAATATGCACACAACAAAAACGAAGGGAGCATACCACCATGAAGAAGAACATTTACAGCCTGAGAAACGAGTTCACCCTGCGCGAGTACAACACCGCGATCACCCGCGGGGATTTCGAGAAGCATTTCACCAAGACCCGCGAAAAGGTGCGCTTCACCTTCAACGGCTGGGACGGCAAGAGCTACGACGGCGAGAGCCGTAGCGCCGGGGTTTACCGCACGGACATCGAAGGCTACGGCGACGCAAAGTTCATCAAGGTCGGGAAGCACCTTTGCTACATCGACGAGGAGAGCATGGTGCTGGAAAAGGCAACCGGCGAAAAGCACCCGGAAGCAGAGTGGCTGGTGGAAGTCCTGAGAGCGAAGGAGGCATAAGGAGCATGACAGAATACGCGAAGCTGGTGCTGGCAGAGGCGACCTGCCACACCATCGAGATTCGGGAGAAGGCGACCGGCAAGGAAGGCATCGCAAATACCTGCGCAGAGGGTGTGGAACTTTTCTACGGGGCGGATGACGGCAGCGATGACAAGGTCGTAAGCCCGGAAGAGTTCAGCCGGGACTTCGAGATCACGGCCATGATTTCCGCATAAAACAGACGTATACATTCACCTGATAACGGGCTGGTTTCCGGCTCGTTTTCTGGTGGACATTTTACACATAATTATCGCTTTATGGCGTGGACTTCTCAGGGGTTTGACGGTAATATGCACACAACAAAAACGAAGGGAGACCACGACAATGACGATCAACGAAGGAATGAAGAAATACAGACTGCCGAACCCGACCACCAGCGAAGACCTGGAATGCCGCTGGAGCAAGGTCCTGAACTTTGGAGACAAAGTGCTCCTCGCCGGACACTACTACAACGGCAAAGGAAAGCCCTGCTACTACGGAGCGGTTTACGAGCACCTGGATGACGACCTTTCCTGCGAGGGCACCATCGGGCTGAGAGCGGTCAGCGAGGTGGAATTCACCGACGACGGCCATGCGATCGCCTGGGCGCTGTCGCAGAAGTAAGATACATAGCGGAGCCGGAACCGCTTCAACAAAACACGCACTGGGGATACAATCGGCGGCATCGGAACACCCTGAACCGCAAGGGGTGCGGCGATCAGAAGGAAGTCCCGCACGGTGGTCATGTGAAGACCCCTAACGAATGAAACCACCAACATACAGATTACTGAGAGTCTACGGATCATCCGCAGGCTCTTTTCTTATGGCCATTTTGGATTTAGGAGGGATGGATTTGGCAACACGAGGAAGAAAACCAACGCCGACGGCAATCAAGGAACTGGAAGGCAATCCGGGCAAGCGTTCTCTGAACGGGGCAGAGCCAAAGCCGGAGAAGAAAGCGCCTCCCTGTCCAAAGTGGCTGGAGCCGGAGGCAAAGAAGGAATGGCGCAGGCTTTCAAAGCAGCTTGAACAGATCGGTGTGCTGACCGAGGTCGACCAGGCCGCTTTCGCTTCCTACTGTCAGGCATATGCCAGATGGAAAGAGGCGGAGGAATTCATGACACAGCACGGCACGATCACCAAGACGCCGTCCGGCTATTGGCAGCAGGTACCGCAGGTATCCATTGCCCAGACCTACCTCAAGATCATGAATAAGATCGCGGAGCAGTTCGGCCTGACGCCATCCGCAAGGAGCCGGATCACAGCCGGTGCTGACCTCAAGAACGTACCGCTTGATGATATGGAAGATCTTCTGGGAGGGAAATGATGGCGAAGGAGAGACCGAAGGATTATCCGAAACTGAAGAACTATAAGCCTTCCCGGTTCATGTTGCCTGAGTCTCATTACGATAAGACGAAAGCCGACCGTGCGGTGCGGTTCATCGAGAATCTCTGCCATACCAAGGGCAGATGGAGCGGGAAACCGTTCTGGTTGCTCCCCTGGCAGGAGCAGATCATCAGGGATGTATTCGGGATCGTGAAGGATGATGGCACGAGGCAGTTTCGCACAGCCTATGTTGAGATCCCGAAGAAGAACGGGAAGAGTGAGCTTGCGGCGGCGGTGGCGCTGTATCTTCTGTATGCGGACGGAGAGCCGTCTGCGGAAGTCTACGGCGCGGCAGCGGATCGGCAGCAGGCTTCTATCGTGTTTGATGTGGCAAAGCGGATGGTGGAGATGACCCCGGCGCTTCTGAAACGCTCCAAGATCATGGCAGCGACCAAGCGCCTGGTCAACTACTCCAACGTGGGATTCTACCAGGTACTTTCGGCGGAGGTCGGGACCAAGCACGGTCTGAATGTATCCGGGCTTGTTCTGGACGAGTTGCATGCCCAGCCCAACCGCAGCCTTGTGGACGTGCTGACCAAGGGCTCCGGCGATGCCAGAACACAGCCCTTGTACTTTCTGATCACCACAGCTGGCACGGATCGCAACAGTATCTGTTATGAGTACCATAGCAAGGCAAAGGACATCCTGGAGGGCAAGCGGATCGATCCTTCCTTCTATCCGGTCATTTACGGTCTGGAGGACGGAGAGGACTGGAACAGCGAGAAAGCCTGGTACAAGGCAAATCCCTCCCTGGGATACACCATCCAGATAGACCGTGTGCGCGATGCCCACAGGGAGGCACTGACCAATCCCGCGGAAGAGAACGTCTTCCGCCAGCTCCGTCTCGACCAGTGGGTCGGAAGCGCGGTCGCCTGGATACCGGAACACATCTACGACAAGGGAAATATCCCGATTGACCTCGATGCTTTGAAAGGCCGGGAGTGCTACTGCGGACTGGACCTTTCCAGCACAAGCGACATCACAGCCTTTGTGATGGTGTTCCCTCCGAGGAATGAAACGGAGAAATACATCGTGGTACCGCATTTCTGGCTGCCGAGGGAGACCCTTGACCTGCGTGTCCGCAGGGATCATGTTCCATACGATGTATGGGAGCGGATGGGGCTATTCCATGTGACAGAGGGTAATGTGGTCGATTACAACTTTGTCCGCAAGACCATCAACGACCTGCACACGGTCTTCAATATCAAGGAGATCGGGGTTGACCGATGGAATGCTACGCAGCTGATCACCGATCTTGAAGGGGACGGCTTCACGATGGTTCCCATCGGCATGGGATTCAAGGATATGTCTCCCGGCATGAAGGAACTGTACAAGCTGCTCCTGGAAGGCAAGATCATCCACGGCGGCAATCCGGTCCTTCGATGGATGGCTGGAAATATCGTGGCGGAGATCGATGCGGCGGAGAACATCAAACCCAGCAAGAAGAAATCCACAGAGAAGATCGACGGCATCGTTGCCTGGATCATGGGGCTTGACCGTGCGATCCGCCACGAGCAGCAGGGCAGTGTGTACGACGACCCCGAGCATGGGCTTTGGGTCTTTTAAGGAGGGGATTCCATTGGAACTGACAATGGCAGAGAAACGTGACCTGATCGAGCGGATCACGGAGCTTGTAAAAAACGGCATCCTGAACAAAGAGGACAGGGATAACATCTTCCGGGTGTGCCTTGCAGCATGCAGCCGGGAGCTTGCAAAACTGAAGGAGGAGTAAATGAGCTGGAGAGAATGGTTCGGCTTCACAAAACCGAGGGACGCTCCTGATTCGGAGCTTCCACAGATTGAAGACAACGTCCGGGATTCGGGCGGTGTTTTTGTTTTCGGCATGACAAACAGCGGGGAACTTGTGAACGAGAAATCTGCCTTGCAGATCTCCACGGTCTATGCCTGTGTACGTCTGCTTGCGGAGACCGTGGCAAGCCTGCCGCTGCATCTTTACAAGTTTACAGACACGGGAGCCGGGAAGGAACGGGCGACAGAGCATCCGCTGTATAAGATCCTGTACCGTCAGGCCAATCCGGAGATGACCAGCTTCTCCTTCCGGGAAGCTATGATGATGCACCTGCTCTTATGGGGCAATGCCTACGCACAGATCGTGCGGGACGGAAAGAACGGCATCCTGGGGCTGTATCCGCTGCTCCCGGAGAACGTGGAGATCGACAGGGCGGAAAACGGAGACCTGTTCTATACCTACCACGCATACACGGATGAGGTTCCCGGCGAGCACAACAAGGATATCATCTTCCAGCGTGACGAGATCCTTCATATTCCCGGTCTTGGCTTCAATGGTCTGGTGGGCTTCTCACCTATCGCCATGATGAAGAACGCGCTCGGCACGACGCTGGCGGTGGAGAAATACGGCAGCGCCTTTTTCAAAAACGGAGCGCAGCCGGCCGGAGTCCTGGAGCATCCGGGAGTCCTGAAAGATCCGCAGAAGATCCGGGATAACTGGATGAACGCCTATGGCGGTGCCGGGAACGCCCACAAGGTCGCTGTGCTGGAAGAGGGCATGGCCTACAAACCGATCTCGCTTCCTCCGGAGGATTCACAGTTCCTCTCCACCAGAGAATTCGGTGTGGAGGAGATCTGCCGTATCTTCCGTGTGCCTCCCCACATGGTGCAGGATCTTAAACGGGCGACATTCAACAACATCGAGCATCAGAGTATCGATTTTGTGATGCACACCATCATGCCATGGCTCGTGCGGATCGAGCAGGCCATCATCAAGGATGTGCTGATCGAAGAGGAGCAGGACAACTACTTCCCAAAGTTCAATGTGGACGGCCTGATGCGCGGCGACTACAAGAGCCGCATGGACGGCTACGCGGTGGGCTTTGCTAACGGCTTCCTGTCTCCCAACGATATCCGCAGACTTGAAAACATGGACCTGATCCCTGCCGAGGAAGGCGGGGACGATTACTACCTGAACGGCAGCTATACCAAGCTGAAGGATGCCGGTTCTGCTTACGGAGCCAATCAGGTGGCGGAGCAGGAGAAGCAGCAGTCACAGGAGCCGGAAGAGCCCGACGAGACACAGCCGGAGGAAGGAGAGGAGGAAGCGTCTGAAAGCAAAAACCACGCAGAGCGCCATGCGCAGCGCAAGGCGGCAAGAAGAGGAGGTAATCCGAAGAAATGAAGAAATTTTGGAACTGGATTCATGATGACAGTGGCGGCAGGGTGCTCCGCCTGGAAGGACCCATTGACTCCGAATCCTTCTGGGGCGATGAGATAACGCCCAAAGCATTCAGGGATGATCTGTACGCGGAGGAGGGCGACATCACCCTCTGGGTCAACTCGCCGGGCGGGAATGTGTTCGCCGCTGCGGAGATCTACACCATGCTCCGTGACTATCCCGGCAGTGTGACGGTCCGTATCGCGTCCATCGCGGCATCTGCCGCTTCTGTGGTAGCGATGGCCGGCAACCTTGTTCAGATTTCCCCGACCGGGATGCTGATGGTGCATGACCCTTCCACCATTGCGATGGGCAATGCCCGCGACATGGAGAAGGCCATCACTACACTGAACGAGGTCAAGGAGAGCATTATCAACGCCTACGCCTTCAAGACCGGGCTTTCCAGGAACCGCATCTCAAAGCTCATGAGCGATGAGACCTGGCTCAATGCCAAGAAAGCGGTGGAGCTGGGCTTTGCGGACGAGATTCTCTTTGAAGCAAAGAAGCCGGAGCCGGAGGAAGCCCCGGACGAGCCGGATGAGGACAATGATCCAGATACGGAGGAAGGCGGAGATGAAGGTGAACAGGGCGGCGAAAAGGAAAAGAAAAAGCCGTTCAAGCTGGCTGAAGCCATGTGGCAGTATTCCTCCCGCCTCATGGGAGAGACCATCCTTAACCGCCTCGGTGCGGAGGATGCGGATGCTGGTGGTCAGTCGGAGCAGGAGACCGGTCCTGAAACACAGAAACCCGTCGAAGGGGTAGCAGATACCGATGAGCCGGATCTGACGGAAACTCCTGCGGAACCGGAAACCCCTGTGACCGACACAGAGCCGGAGATGCCCGTGATCGGCATGGACGGCAAAACCAAAGACGGCGCGATGCCGTATGAGATCCTGAAAGACAAGCTGGAGTGGCTGAAATGAGCTGCCCCGGCTTTTCTTATACCCAAAACAAAAACAACGACCGGAGCGTATCTCCGGAGAAAGAGGTAATTCATGAGTAAGATTCTTGAGCTTCGCAACAAGCGTGCAAACCTGTGGGAGCAGACGAAGAACTTTCTGGAAGAACATCGCGGCGAGAACGGTCTGGTCGAGGCTTCCGCTGTGGAGCAGTACAACAAGATGGCTGCGGATGTGCAGGCTCTCGGCGCTGAGATCGAGCGTCTGGAGCAGCAGGAGGCGTTCGACGCCGCGCTTTCCGCTCCGACCAGCAAGCCCGTGAAGGGCATGCCGACTGCGCATCAGACCCCGAAGGCAGAGGGTACCGCTTCCGACGAGTACAGGGACGCCTTCTGGAATATGATCCGCAACCAGGGCGACCAGTTCGCTGTCCGCAACGCGCTGAATATCGGCGAGGACACCGAGGGCGGCTATACCGTGCCTGACGAGTTTGAGCACCGCCTGATCCAGGCTCTGGAGGAGAACAACATCTTCCGCCAGCTTGCGACCGTCATCCGCACCAACAGCGGCACCCGCAAGATTCCGATTGCCAACGACACCATGGAGGCACAGTGGATCGATGAGGGTGAGGAGATCCCGGAGACCGACACCAGGTTCGGCCAGACCACGCTGTCCGCTTACAAGCTGGGCACCATGATCAAGATCTCCAACGAGCTGCTGCATGACTCCGCCTTCGACCTTGCCAGCTATATCGCCACCCGTTTCGGTGTAGCGATGGGCAATGCCGAAGAGCGTGCCTTCTTCACCGGCGACGGTGATAAGAAGCCCCTTGGCATCCTGGCTGAGACCGGCGGCGCAGAGCTGGGCGTGACCGCGGCTTCCGAGCATGTGGTGACCTTCGATGAGATCTTCGATCTCTACTACAGCCTCAAGAGCCCGTACCGCAGGAACGCCCAGTTCGTCTGCAACGAGACCCTGCTCCTGCAGCTCATGAAGCTGAAGGACGGCAACGGCAACTATATCTGGAAGCCGGGCCTGGATACCGCAAAGCCGGACACCATCCTTGGCCGTCCGATCCGCACTTCCACCTTCATGCCGACCATGTCTGCCGGCGAGCGCGTGCTCCTGTTCGGCGACTTGAAGAACTACTGGGTGGCTGACCGCCAGAATCGCACCTTCCGCCGTCTGAATGAGCTTTACGCCCGTACTGACCAGGTGGGCTTCCTGACCACCCAGCGTGTGGATGGCCGTCTGATCCTTCCGGAGTCCGTGAAGGTGCTGAAGATGGCCGGCATCAAGCCGGCCCCGGCTCCGACTCCTGATCCGGACGAGCAGGCCAACGGCTGATCGTAACTGACCACCGGGAGGGCGGGATGAGGGAAGTTCCCCGTCTCGTCCTCCCCGTTTTCGAGAGGAGAAAAGCATATGCATCTGACAAAGAACTATAACACCGACGGCGGCGACCGTACCGTGATCGGAGGCACCCTGGAATTTGAGCAGGGAGCAGAGGTGAAGAACTTCCCTGGCGGCGGCAGTCAGAGCGGCAAGGCAGAGAACCAGTCTGCCAGTTCTGCGACCGCTGTGGCAGGCCTCAAGAACGACTTCAACGCGCTTCTGGTGAAGCTGAAGGAAGCAGGGCTCATGGAAGCGGATGCCTGGAACTTGTCTGTCCGTCTCGCGCCGAACCTGACCGATGCTGTGGCGGCTGCCAACAACGCAAAGGCGTCTGTGGCTCTGGTCGACGCTGTGATAACCATCACTGCCAATGTGGACGACCTTGAGGAATCCGAAAGTTCCGCTCCGGGGCAGGGTACCCACAAGTGGATCGGCCTTGGCATCGGTACCGGCCTTTCTTCCGTGGCACTGGCGAAGTACAACGGCGCTCCGCTGACCGATGCGGATGCAGCCGAGGCAGAGTCCGTCGGTCTGGATCAGCCCGGCGAGTTCGTGTTGTATATCCGTGCCGATGAAGTCGTGGATACTCCGAAGGAGATCACGCTTGATGCGGAAGGATATCCGGAGGCAGTGATCACCATCATCATTGCCGCACCCGAGGAGAACTGACCGGAGAGGAGGCTGCCATGACATTTATCACTTTGGATGAGGCAAAAGAATACCTGCGTGTGGATACCTCCGATGAGGATGCGCTCATTGGCAGCCTGCTTTCTGCCGCAGGGAACCTCTGCCGGGATGTGGCAAGGCTGACCGATGAACAGTGGGCGGATATCGATTCGGATAAGTGCTGCTCGAAGAACTACAGCAGGGCACGGCTTACGGATCTCCGGGAGACCCTGCGTGTGGCTGTCCTTTATGCCCTCGGCTATCTGTATGAGCATCGTGAGGAAGCCGACCACCATGCTCTGACACTGACTCTGCGGTCGCTTTTGTTCGGCATCCGGGAAGGGGTGGTGTGATGGATATCGGAGCATTACGAGTACGGATCACCATCCAGAAGAACGCGACCGTAGTGGATAAGTACGGTAATCACAAAGCGGTCTGGACAGACCATTTTTCTTGCTGGGCGACTGCTGTGACCAGTGGCCTTTCCACAAAGGAAGAAGAATCTGCCGGGCATACGGTGGAAGCCGACCGGCTGGACATTACGGTGCGCTGGTGCTCCGAGATCGCCGCGGTCAATTCCAAGGGCTACCGCATCCTCCTGGGCGGACGGATCTACAACATCCTGTCCATTGACGAGATGGGATTCAAACGCAACAGCCGCAAATTCCATGCGGAGCTTTCAGAGAGGTGAGCCTATGGGAACGACGATAAGACCTGACCAGCTGGCATCCGAGGTCATGAAGGGACTTGAGGAATACAAAGACCTGGCGGTCGATGTGATGAAGAAGGAGATCCAGAACACGGGAAAAACCGTAAAACAGCAGATCTCGCAGACTGCCCCGAAGAAATCCGGCCGCTACGCAAAGAGCTGGGCGGTGAAGAAAGTGAAAGAGACATCCAACTCCCTGGACGTGGTGGTCCATTCAAAGGACCGCTATCAGCTTACACACCTTCTGGAAAACGGACATGCGAAACGGGGCGGCGGCAGGGTCCGGGCGATCCCCCACATCGGACCGGCAGAGGAGATGGGCATCCGGGAGCTGGAAGAAAGAATAGAGAGGGCGCTGAAATGACACACAACGAGATCGTGGAGATGCTGGAGGAAACCAACCTTCCCATCGCCTATGACCATTTCGCGGAGGGCGAGTCACCCGATCCTCCGTTTATCTGTTTCCTGTTTCCGGGATCGGACAATTTCTCTGCGGACGGCAGGGTCTATCTGAAGATTCGGAACGTCAACTTGGAGCTGTATACCGACCTCAAAGACCCGGAACTGGAAGAGAGGCTGGAGACCGTGCTGGACAGGCACGGCATTTTTTATCAGAAATCGGAGGTCTGGATAGAGGAAGAAAAACTCTATGAAGTCCTCTACCAATTTGAAACGGAGGATAGCAATGCCGAAGAAAAAGAATAAGGTCAAATTCAATATCTGCAATGTCCACTACGCGATCCTGACCGTCGCGGATGACGGGACATTCTCCTTTGGGACGCCTGTGCCGATGCCCGGCGCGGTATCCCTGGCGCTTGACGCCAACGGCGAGCCGACGAACTTCTATGCGGACGGCTATGCCTACTACACCATCGGCAACAACATGGGCTATGAGGGCGACCTGGAACTGGCCATGGTGCCGGAGTCCTTCCGCACCGATGTCCTGGGTGAGCAGCTGGATGCCAACGGCGTCCTGATCGAAAACGCCAACACGGAGACGGTCAATTTTGCGCTTCTTTTCGAGTTCGACGGCGACATCCGCAAGATCCGCCACGTCCTCTACAAGTGTGCTGCCAGCCGCCCGAGCGTGGAATCCAAGACCAACGAGGAAGAGGTCGAAGTCCAGACCGAGACACTGTCGGTAAAGGCAACCCCGATGGCAAACGGCTGCGTGAAGGCGAAGACCGGGGATGATACCACGGACAGCGTTTATCAGAACTGGTACAGCGCGGTGTATCTGCCGGTCGAACTCCCGGCTGAGGAACCCGCGAACGGCTAAGGAGAAGGAGGATAACCCATGAGCATGACAAAAGTGATCGAGATCGACGGGAAGCAGGTGGCCTTCAAAGCCTCTGCCGCAATCCCGCGCATTTACCGTGTGAGATACGGGAGGGACATCTTTAAGGACCTGATCAAGCTGGATAAGGAGCTGAAGGAAAACAGCGAGGAGGACAGCGGCCTTACCATGTGTTCGCTGGAGGCCTTCGAGAACATCGCCTACCTGATGGCGAAACATGCCGATCCTTCCATCCCGGACACGGCGGAGGAGTGGCTGGAGGAATTCAGCGTCTTTTCCATCTACCAGGTACTCCCGGAGATCATCTCCCTGTGGGGCGTGAACCTTGAGACCCAGTCCGAGGCTAAAAAAAACGGCATGCCATCGACCGGCAAATGACGACGCCGCTTTTCCTGCTCCGCTGTGTGCAGCTTGGGATCTCCATCCGGGATCTCGACCTGCTCACAGTGGGGCTCGTCAATGACATGTATATCGAGAGCGACAATGATAATGAGAACTATGCGCAGGTGGCAACGCAGCGCGATTTCGATTTATTTTAACCTTTTTCCGGCAACTTTTGAAGGGAGGAGACAGCCTTGGCAGGCGGACGAATTAAAGGAATCACAATCGAACTAAACGGCGACAGCACTAAGCTCGAAGCCAGCCTCAAGAGTGTCAACTCCGAGATCAAGAATACAGAGTCAAAGCTGAAGGACGTCAACAAGCTTCTTAAGATGGACCCCGGCAATACGAACCTGCTGTCCCAGAAGTATAAGACGCTCCAGCAGGAGATCCAGGCGACTAAGCAGAAGCTGGATACACTGAAGGAAGCCTCCAAACAGGCTGACCAGGCTTTGAAGGATGGCACGATCTCCAAGGAGCAGTACGATGCCCTGCAGAGGGAGATTGCCGAGACCGAGCAGAAGCTGAAAGGTCTGGAGCAGGAGTATAAGAACTTCGGCTCCGTGCAGGCACAACAGGTGGCGGCAGCCGGGGAGAAGATGAAGGAACTCGGCGGCAAGATGGAGAGCGCGGGCAAGACCCTGACAACGCACGTCACGCTTCCCCTTGCCGCTGTTGGCGCAGCTGGCGTGGCAAGTTTTGCCGAGGTCGATAAGACCATGCAACTCACCAACAAGACCATGGGCAACACGGAGGAGCAGGCACAGCTTCTGAATAAAGCCATGAAGGACGCGGCGGCAAATTCTACCTTCGGCATGAAGGACGCTGCCACAGCTACCCTGAACTTCGCCCGTGCCGGTCTGGACGCAGAACAGGCGGCTGCAGCACTGGCACCTGCCATGAACCTGGCAGCCGGTGAGGGCGGCAACCTGGACACGGTATCCGGAGGACTGGTCGCAACCATTAACGGCTTCCACGGAAGCTTTGAGGACGCAGGGAAATACGCTGACGTATTCGCGGCGGCCTGCAACAATTCCGCCCTGGATGTGGACAGCCTGTCCCATGCCATGAGTGTGGCTGCCCCGATCTTTTCTTCCGCTGGCTACTCGGTCAATGACGCTGCCCTCTACATGGGCATCATGGCCAATAACGGTATCGACGCGGACAAGGCCGCCAATTCCCTGAAAACAGGACTGGCAAGGCTTGTGTCTCCCGCTAAGGAAGGCGCGGAGATGATGGACAAGCTGGGCATCTCTGTGACCAACTCGGACGGCACGATGAAAAGCTCCATTCAGATCCAGAAGGAACTGCATGACGCTTTCGGAAAGCTCTCCGAGTCGGAGCAGATCGCGGCGGCATCGGCCATCTTCGGCAAGAATCAGATGGCTCCGTGGTTGGCGCTGATCAATACGGCTCCGGAGGATGTAGGTGAGTTGGATACATCCCTTCGGAACTGTGCCGGTACCACGGATGAAATGGCGGAAGCCATGATGAGCGGTTTCGGCGGCTCACTGGAAAAGCTGAAGAGTTCCATCGACGTTCTGGTGACTTCCATCGGCGAGGCACTGGCCCCGACTATTCTGAAGGTTGCTACTTTCATTCAGAACCTTGTAGATAAATTCAATGCGCTGACCCCGGCGCAGCAGCAGGTCATCGTAAAGATCGGCCTTGTTGTGGCGGCCATCGGACCGCTGCTTGTCATTATTGGCAAACTGCTCACTTCGGTGGGTACGATCATGACCTGGGCTCCGAAGATCGTAAACGGGGTGTCGTCCATCATGGGCATCGGAAGCAAACTCATGGGAGGCCTGCAGGCGCTATGGGGCGTCATCATCGCCAATCCAATCACACTGATCGTTGCCGCCATCGCCGCCGCTGTTGCGGCTTTTATTTATTTCTGGAACACATCGGAGGAATTCCGGCAGTTCTGGATCAATTTGTGGGAAGCAATCAAAACGGCGGTGCAGACAGTCGTACAGGCGATAGCAACTTTCTTTACCCAGACTATCCCGGAAGCGTTCAGTTCCTTTGTGGAATTCTTCAAAGGACTGTGGGAAGGGGTCAAGACCTTTTTCTCCGGCATCTGGGACGGCATGAAAGAGATCGTATCCACGGCATGGGAGACCATTAAAAACGTGGTACAGGTGGCGATCATGGCAATCGGTGAGTTCTTCTCCACAATGCTGACAGTCATTACGCTGCCGTTCCAGTTCATCTGGGAAAACTGCAAGGAGATCATCACTGGCGCATGGGAAGCCATCAAGGGTGTCGTGACCACAGCGGTGGAGGCAATCAAGACTGGCATCACCAATGCCTGGAACGCGGTGAAGACCACGACCAGCACCATCTTTGAAGCGGTCAAGACGGTGGTAACCACGGTTTGGACGGCGATCAAGACGGCGCTCGACCCGATCATCAACGGGATCAAGACGGCGGTAAGCACTGCCTGGGAGGCCATCAAAACGGCGACCTCCACGGCCTTCAATGCTGTGAAAACAACAGCAACGACCGTGTGGAACGGCATTAAAACTACCATCACGACTGTGGTAAACGGGATTAAGACGGCGGTGACCACTGCCTGGAACGGAATCAAATCCGTCACCACCACTGTCTTCAATGCGGTTAAGACGGCGGCGTCCACAGTTTGGAACGGGATCAAGACCACCATTACTACCGTGGTGAATTCCATCAAGACGGCGGTATCCTCCGGCTTGAACGCGGTGAAGTCCACGGTGAGCAGCATCTTAAACGGGATCAAATCCACCTTCACATCTGTATTCAACGGAGTGTGGTCCTTTGTGCAGGGAATCGTGAACAAGCTGAAGGGGATCTTCAATTTCAGCTGGAGCCTGCCGCACATCAAGCTGCCACATTTTTCCATTTCGGGCTCCTTCAGCCTGAGCCCGCCTTCTATCCCGCACATCAGTGTGGACTGGTATAAAAAAGCCATGAACAACGGCATGATCCTGAACAGCCCGACGATCTTCGGTAGATCCGGGAATCATCTGCTGGGCGGCGGGGAAGCCGGGCCGGAAGCGGTAGTCGGAGTATCCTCCCTCATGGACATGATCCAGACAGCGGTTAATAACAACATGCCGATGGCAGACAGCGGGGATATCACAATCCCAGTGTATATCGGAGGCAACCTTATTGATGAAATGATCGTTTCGGCAGAGCAGCGGAGGGCGCTGCGGTCAGGAGGAAGGGCATGACATTTCAAACCTATCTAAAGATCAACGGCTTTGCCCTCCCGGTCCAGAAGGATGATTATTCCATCGACTACAGCGATGTGGTAGCGGACAGCGGCGGGGTAACGGAGGCGGGAACAACCATCCGTGATGTGATCCGGGAGGGCGTCCCGTCCATCTCCGTATCGCTGCCCGTGTCTGCCGCGTGGCTTAAGAGGCTCAGGAAGATGAAGAAGGAGCCGTATGTGAACGTGGAGTGGCTCGATCCGGAAACGGGGGAACTGTCCACCGGCACCATGTATATCGACGGCTTCAAGGTCTCCCTGGAACACGACACCAGCGGCGGCAGTCTTTGGATGGTCTCTTTTTCTCTGGAGGACTTGAACGATGTATGAGGTATCACAAGAGTATAAGAGGGCCATCCGCAGACAGACAAGGAAATTCGAGTGGCAGGGTACGATCACGACCACCAACGGCAAGGTCTATCACTTCACGACAAAGGATATCGTAAAGGGGAGCGGGACGCTTACCCGCTCCTGCGCTGGCAGCACATCCCTGGAGCTTGGCTCCGTGTATGCGGCGGAGCTGGATATTTCGCTGTTCCTGGACGTAGACCGCTACAGCATGTACGACGCGGTGATCGACCTGTCCTTTGTCTGCCGCCACAGTGTGAAGCGGGTATCTGCTGCGTGTCAATTCCCCATATATGGGAACGGAGCAGTCAGCGCTCAATTACAGTGTTTCCGGGGAGACCCTGACGGACAGAAATTACTGGGATATTACGCCTGACTATGACGGCTATATCTATCTGTGTGCTACGCAGGGCAATCAGAACGGAAACGCGACAGTGTATCTCAGAAGGCTGAAAGCCTCAGCGGATCACTTCTCCCTGGAGGAGGATACGGATTTCAGGCAGACACTGACCCTGCCGGAGATCTTCCTGTATCCTTCGAATGCCAGCAAGAATACCCATACAATGGCGCTGGCAGTGTCGAACGGATATCTTTACGCCTTGAGTTATGACAGGAAATCCGTCTACCGTATTTCTCTTGCGGATACTTCCCAGGTCAGGCAGTTCACACCAACTATCGACCGTTTCCAGACCATGGACTGCGGTATCTATCCCCACAGGGGGAGCGGCATCTGGACAGAATTCTGCTATCAGGTGACCAATTCCACAGGCGGAACGGAGACACGAAGGACGAGGGGACTCATATACGAAGACGGGGAGTGCAGATACGATCTTGCTTCCTACACGACAAGTTCATGGAGCATGAAGGACTTCTGCGGCTATGTGACGGACGACCTCCGGATGTTCTCATCCTACTATGTCTACTTCGATGCATGCCAGAACTATATCGGGACGATCTGCAACTTGGAGGAACCGATCACAAAGACGGACTCCCAGTCATTAAAGATCACCTACAGCATTACAGACGGTTAAGGAGGGGGAGATGGCACTACGACTTGCATCAAGACAGGCCCGCCTGGTGGTCTTCGGTTATAACGCGGTCACCAGCCGGATCGAATGGGTGAGAAGCCCGGCAAGCCCGCAGTACGCGGGATCACCGCTCTCCCTTTCCGGGGGACAGGTCATGGCCTACTACAAGGACGGGACCGCGTCGGATATCACGGCATCCTGTGGCTACGATCCGGACGAAGGCTCGCTTCTTGAATATGCCGGAGAGCTCAATATCAACGCTACCTACACGGACCATGCGGGCAATGAGTTCACGGCGGACACACAGATCGATGTGGCGGATGTGGAAGAACTGTTCTTTACCCGGTTATCGAATCCTACGCAAAAGGAAGGCGCAGGCCTGGATCTTTCCGGGGCGGTACTGTCCGTCCGGTACACTGATGGGACGACGAGAAGCATTGATGCCGGGAGCGTTACTTTCGAGCCTTCTGCCGGAGAGATGATCGGACACATGGAAACACTGCCTGTCCAGGCAACATGGAGGAACCCGGCAACTGGATCAGAATATTCTGCTCAGTACACCATCAACGTGGATCAGGCAGATGGTATCTATTTCTCCCATGCGCCGAATAAGAAGGACTATGCGGAAGGCGAGCCGCTTGATATAAGCGGGGCGGTCATCACACTGAAATATAAGCGTTCCGGAGACCTTAGGATCGTTACGGACAGCTGCACTTTCTATCCGCCAAGTGGAGAAATCATGACGCCTTATGGGACGAGCCTTCATGCTTACTACCAAATGCCGGGCGGGAATCAGTACGAAGCGGAGACCCTGCTCAATGTTCAGACCATGACGGTTCCGATTGATGTGATCGGCCAGATCGTCGGGGAAGAACTGGGGCTTGACTTTAACGCGGACCTTCCTTCTGATTTCTGGGATAGCTTCTATCCGCAGAATGTCCCGTATATCCCGGCAGACGGAGACTACTACCTGTCCGAAGACACCTACAGCAGCATCGTGGATTATCTCTGCAGTAAGGGAGCCTTTACCGATTACCGGCAGTATGGGGATATCCCGTATATGGTCCTTCCGGCCGGAAGATATCCATCTGCGGACGGTCAGAACGCCATAGAAGCAAGGGCGGATATCTATATCATCGCGGCGATGGAGAAGAAGAACGGAAGGCCGGAGAGCCTGCCGAATCCGAGCTGTGTGGATTATCCGTACACAAATCTCTATGTGTACAACCAGATCCAGGTGCTGACCTTCACCCTGAACAGTTCAGACTATATCCGCTGCGCTCCGGGACTGAAAGGCGGCTACAATTCCGCGACCTCCGGTATCTGTCGGAAGATGGCAGGACTTGGACTGTATGACGTGGATGATGACACGATGTACACCAACTATGCGACTTTCCCGGATGACAACATTGTGAGCATCCCCGGTATCCTGGCGCTTCCATGGTGCTGGTATGACAATCTGCCAAAGGACCTGTCGGTGCTGAAAAACATCGTACAGCACGGATCAAAGGCAAGCGGATGCACCGGCATCACGCACGATGGGAAAGTCCCATACCTCACCTACTCGAAGGGATCACTCTACGAGGAAGTGAAGGAGCAGTTCCCGGAGCTGTTCACCAGCAATGTCACCTACGGAGATACGACCTATGTCCATGTCAACGCATAAAAGGGGGTGGTCAGTTTGGCGACCAGAACAACGAATTACAGGCTGACCAAGCCTGAACAAACCGACCTTGTGGATATCGATGAGCTCAACGGTAACTTTGACATCATCGACACGCAGATGAAAGCAAACGCGGATGCGGCAAGGGGAAAGCAGGATGCGCTGACCTTCGATGAAGCGCCGACAGCAAACAGCCGGAACCCTGTGAGGAGCGGCGGCATCTACACGGCTCTTCGGAGCAAACAGGATGCGCTGACCTTTGACGAGGCTCCGGCATCCGGGAGCAGGAACCCGGTCAGAAGCGGCGGCATCTACACCGAGCTTGGGAAGAAGCAGAACACGCTGACCTTCGACGAAGCTCCTGTATCCGGAAGCAGAAACCCAGTACGGAGCGGCGGCATTCATGCTGCACTCCAGGGCAAACAGGATACACTTTCCTTCGATGAATCCCCGCAGCCGGGGAGCAGGAAGCCTGTGAGGAGCGGTGGTATATACACAGCCCTCCAGGGCAAACAGGACACGCTTTCCTTTGATACGGGCCCAAGGGCGGGTAGCACAAAACCGGTCACCAGCGAAGGCATATACACAGCCCTGCAGGAGAAGCAGGATAAGCTGTCCTTTGACACGGTCCCGACAGCGGGAAGCACAAAGCCGGTCACCAGCGGAGGCATCCGTTCAGCCCTGCAAAACAAGCAGGATAAGCTTCACTTCGATTCTGCTCCGAGGGCAGGAAGTACAAATCCTGTAACGAGCGGCGGCGTGTATGAGGCTCTGATAAACAGCCACATCGAGATCACCTTCGATGACGCGCCGGTTGCCGGAAGCGAGAACGCTGTGAAATCCGGGGGCATCTATACAGCCCTCCAGGGCAAACAGGATGACCTTACACAGGTGCCGACTGTTTCATCTCTTCGGAAATCGGACTACCTGTTCCTGGAACGGGACGGCAGGATCTATAAGATCCGCGCCTCAGCGGTGATCATACCGTCCGGAGACAGTGACAGTCTTGAAACGGAGGGTGGTGATGCGCTGCTTACCGAGGATGGTGAAGAACTTCTAATAGACACCGGTGAAGAAGAGCCTGATGCCGTGACGACAGAATCCGGTGAGCAGATGCTTACGGAAAGCAGCGAAGTAATCAATATCGATTGAGGAGGAATAGACCATGGGTGTAAAAATCAGTGAATTGCCGGTCGCATCCTCGGCAAACAACAGCGACAGCCTGGTACTGAACCACGGCAGTGAGACACAAAGGATCACGCTGGAAAAGCTGATGGAAAGCGGCAGGAGGGCGGCCGGACTGGTAACAGACTCGGAGCTGCAGACGTATTTGGAAAACTATGTGTCGGAAAGCCATCTGAGCGATGTGCTGGACGATTATGTGGAAGGCGCGAATATTTCAAACTATCTGAGTGAGTATGTGACCGGTTCGGATATGTACGGCTACCTGAGCGAATACGTGACGGAGTCTGATCTGTCGAATTGCCTGAGTGATTATGTTACGCAGGATGAACTGGATAACTCAGGTTATATGTCGGAGTCTGATGTCGAATCAGTTCTCAGCGACATCATCAGCGATTACCTGAGCGACTATGTGACGCGCAACGATCTGGAGAATGCTGGGTATTTGACGGAATCGGAGCTTTCCGATTATCTGAGCGAATACGCCACACTTTCCGATCTGGATGATGCAAATTTCGTCACAAGCTCCTACCTGAGCGAAGCACTGGGCAGTTATGTGACAGACACCTACCTGAGTGAGGCACTTGGCAGTTACGTGTCAGATTCCTACCTGAGTGAATACCTGAGCGAGGCTTTGAGTGAAGCACTGGAAAGCTATGTGGCTGCTGATGATCTCGACGAGATCCTAAGTGATTATGTGTCTCTCAGTTCCCTGAGTGAGGATCTGGAGGATTACGCAACCAAATCGTATCTGGAAAGCTGCCTGAGTGATTATGTTTCGTCTGCCTACCTGAGCGATACGCTGTCGTATTACCTGTCAGAATCAGACATCTCGAACTATCTGAGCGAGGGACTTGCCGGACTTGATAATCTGCTGTCAGCAACCGACCTTGTTGAAGCAGGCTATGTGTCCAGTTCCAGCTTTGCGGCGGCACTGGCGGCCTATCTCTCCGAATACGGCGGGGAGACGATCTATGACGCCATTTCCCAGTATATTCACCCGGAAGAGTAAGGAGGAGACCAAATGAAGCTTCAGCTGCTTATTCCCCAGTTCAATGAAACCGATGAGGTCATGCGCCCGATGCTCGAAAGTATCAGCACGCAGCAGGGCGTGGACCTGAAAAACGATATCGAAGTCCTGATCGGAAACGATGGGTCAGACATCAAGCTGTCGGAGAAATTCCTCGGCAGCTTTTCTTATCCCATCCGGTACGTGGAGTTCGACCACTCCGGCCTGCCCGGAACCCGTGGCCGCCTGTTCGACCTTGCGACAGCCGACTATGTGATGTTCTGTGATGCCGACGACATGTTCCTGACGAACACGGCCCTGTACACGATCCTTGCCTTCTGCGACAGAGGCTTCGATGCCCTGGTAGTTGATTTCATGGAAGAAGTCATCGACCGGAAGACGGGGCGCTCGCTGTTCTTCCCACATAAGAAGGATAGCACCTTTGTCCACGGGAAGATCTACCGCAGGCAGTTTCTCCTGGATAACGGCATCGTCTGGCATCCCGATGTGAAATGCCACGAGGACAGCGGTTACAACTGCCTTGCTCTCAAAGCGGCAAAGGACGTGAAGTACTGCCAGATGCCACTGTATCTGTGGAAATGGCGCGAGGGCTCCATCTGCCGCAAAGACCCGCTGTATGTTCCCAAGACCTATACCCGTATGATCTACTCCAACAGCTGGCTTGTCAAGGATTTTCTGGACCGCGACATGGTGGAGGAGGCAAAGTACTACACGGCGCTCCTGGTCTATGGAACCTACTATATGCTTAACAAACCCATCTGGCTCGACCCGATGAACGCGCAGTACCGGTATGAGACGGAGAAGTGCTTCAAGGATTACTACGAGAAGCACAGGATCCTTTTCCAGTCGGTTGATTCAAAGGTCAGGAAGCATATCATCGCCGGCACCAAAAGACGTGTGCTGAAGGAAGGCGTGCTTCTTGAGAAGTTCACTTTTGACGAGTGGATCAGGCATATCGAGGGGATGGAATAAGGAGGACACGATGAATCTGATGGAAATCGCGCAGAAGCTGACGGCAGGGGAATTGGCGGGGTGGGCAGTGGTGCTGCTCATCATTCTGTTTTCGCTGATCCAGATCGCGCCGGTCAAGCTGAATCCCTGGGACAACATCTTCGGATGGCTGGGAGGGAAGCTCAACGGCCGGACGGAAGCGGAACTGAAGCAGCTGAAAAAGCAGGTCTGCGATATCTGGATCAGTAACCACAGGCAGAGCATCCTGACTTTCGCAAGGGAGTGCCGGGACGAGATCAAGCATGATTCGGAAGAGTGGGCGCACATCCTGTCCCTGGCGGATGAATACGAGGTCTACTGCCAGAAGAACACGGTCAGTAACGGTGTGGTCAAAGCAGATACGGAATATATCCGAAACCTCTACCAGGAACTGAGTCGGGATCACAGGATTTAAACGAAAATCGGCAGATATAGTAACTGCCGAAATAAGGTGAACGAAGCACAGCAACCGGGCTGTGTTTTTTTATTGCCGCCGGGCATTGTACGGAGAAAGAGAGGATTTTATGGATACTGTCATCATTGAAACCGTTGTGAGTATCGTTGCGAACCTTGCCGTTACCCTGATCGGTGTGTTCGGCGCATGGCTTCTCATGCAGATCGGTAAGAGCCAGAAGCTCTCCACCATCAGTGCGGCTGTGGGGGAACTGACCTCTGCCGCGGAGCAGACGGTCCTTGAGCTTCAGCAGACGACCGTTGACGGCCTTAAAGAGGCGGCAAAGGACGGTAAGCTTACCCAGGCTGAAATCACCATGCTTGGCAAGAAACTCCTGGACGGCACGCTCGCTAAGATGTCCGATTCCGGCATGAGCGTACTGAAGGCGGCCAACGTCGATATCAACGCTATCGTGACCGGCGCAGGCGAAGCCCTTATCGCAAAGATGAAGCAGGACTGATGGAGCCATGATCACCTATAAGCTGCTCCGTATCAGGGAGGGACGTCTGTTCCCTCTTTATGTGGAGCACCAGAGAGAACTGGAGATGGGGATCTGGCTCGATGCAAGGATCGGCGAGCTTGCGGATGCGACGCATGTGAAAAGCCGGGGAAGCGGGAACCGTCTGGCGTTACGTCCGGGCTTTCATTCAACAAAGGTCCCGTTCACGGACTGGATCGGGAAGAAGGGCCCGGACGGGCGGCTGTATCAGCGAAAGGATACGGTCTGGTGCGAGTGTGAAGTCGACGGGGATGTGGAGGTCGTTCCGGGCAGGACCGGCCTTCGCAGGCTTCCCCGCGACTGGTACTACTTCAAAACGAACAGCAGACAGAAGGATCCCTGGATCATCTCAAACCGTATCCTGATCCGCCGCATCCTGTCACGGTCGGAAGTAGAAGCAATCTGCAAGGCACATGGGCTGAATGCCCAGCCGATGGAAGGAGAAGAGAATGGCAAATAAGACCTATACCGTCATGAAGGACGGGGAAGAACTGAAGGAACTGAAGACCCTGGCTGCGGCGAAAAAGCTGGCGGATGCGGAGGATGCGGAGGTGTTTTGCGAAGGGTTGTGTGTCTACCAGGGCACTGCGAAAGACTCTGAGGATACTGTCTCGGAACTGTCTGATGCTGTGGCGAAGCCTCCAGAGAAAGAGCCCGTCACTCCGGAGAAGTATACGCTGACCGCGAAGATGAACATCCGCAAGGCTCCGTCCAAGACGGCGGAAATAGCAGGTATCGCCCAGAAAGGGACGATAGTGGATGTGACTGCCATTGAGGGCGACTGGATGCACCTGGCGAACGGCTCTTATATCCTCTTCGAGGGCGGTAAATATGCTGTGAAGAACTGACGATCTGCCCGATCTGTGCCCGTGATATTTGTCGCATTTATTTTTCAAACAGGCGTGGCTATATCCTCCGAAAGACGGTAATGTACACATACAAAAACGAAACGGAGGGCAAAGACCATGACAAGATTTGAAAGAGAACTGAGCGGAGCGCTTGGAGCCTACTGGAAAAGCAGCGCCGAGAAAGAGATCAGGAAGATGGAAGAGCGCCAGATGAACGGCGAGATTTTCTTCGGGGCCGACGGGGTGGTGCGCTGGACAAGCAACAACAGAGTAATGCCGAAGGACTGCCGCGAGATCCTTTCCCACACAGCCTACAGAGACCTTTTCAGCGAGGAAGCAAGCAGGGCAGCCGAGGATGCGGAAACCGCCGCTTTCCTCGAAAGCTACAGGAAGAATTACACGGGACCGAGCGAAGAAGAGAAGGCCGAGATGAGAGCGGTTTTCGGAACCGGCACTACGGTTTGCGACATCATCACGGGAGAGCGGATCAGGCTTTAAGCCTGACCGCAGGAATCGGAAGGGAGGACACAGGCATGTTCGAGAAGAGGATCAGGAAAGACGCCAACGGGTTTTATCAGGTACAGATCAGAATGCTTCCGGTGGAAGACTGGCAGCCGAATGAAGGCTGGGGCACGGTGTTCATCACCAGCATCTACGAAAATGCAAAGGCACGCCTTGAGACGGAGCCGGGCAGCGAGGTGGCATGATGGACAGGGTCACGACCATCTGCTACGGGCAGAAGAAAGAATGGGATGACCGCTGGGAGGCGGTAGACTTCTTCAAGGAAGGGGCCATGGCATGCGACGGGTCAGAGAAAGACCGCTACACGACCATCCTGCTGAAACTTCTGGCGGGAGAGACAACCTGCTCCGACAGCTGAGAAGCTGAAACTGAACACACCACAGCATCGACCTTAACCGGCCGGTGCTTTTTTATTGTCCGAAAACTATCGGACAGAGAGGAGACCTGCTTGATCGCAGTGATCATCGAAGAGATGGGAAGGGGCAATTTCTCCTTCCTGATTCTCATTGTAGGGCTTCTTCAGCTGATTGTCATGTTGAGGAAGCGTTGACCCCGGAAACGGGAGAAGGGAGAAATCTATGGGATATACGAACAGCGGACTGGTGGCCTATAAGAAACTGAGCCCGAACCATTCCGGGCAGAGGACACACAGCATCGACCGCATTACGCCTCACTGTGTGGTCGGACAGATTTCTGCGGAGAGCCTGGGAGACTGGTTTGCCAAGTCTTCCACACAGGCAAGCTCCAACTACGGCATCGACAAGGATGGCCGAGTCGGACTGTATGTGGAAGAGAAAAATCGCTCCTGGTGCAGCTCCAGCAATGCCAACGACCAGAGAGCAGTCACCATCGAGTGTGCTTCCGATACCTCTGAGCCATATGCTTTCCGCGATGCAGTGTATAAGAAACTGATCACCCTCTGTGTGGATATCTGCAAGAGGAACGGAAAGAAGAAGCTGATCTGGTTTGGTGACAAGGACAAGACCCTGAACTACAGCCCGAAGTCGGATGAGATGGTGCTGACGGTCCATCGCTGGTTTGCCAACAAAAGCTGCCCCGGCAACTGGATGTATGCCAGAATGGGCGACCTTGCTTCCAAAGTCACAGCGAAGCTCGGCGGCAGTTCTTCCGGGAGCACGGCTGCGCCGACGACATCTGGTGGCACGAACACAAAGTTCCCGGCTGTGCCTTTCCTTGTGACCGTCATCATCGATGACCTCAACATCCGCACCGAGGGCTCCATGAGCGGCAAGGTGGTCGGACAGACCGGAAAGGGCGTTTTCACCATCACCAAGGTGAAGAACGGCTGGGGTAAACTGAAATCGGGTGCAGGCTGGATCTATCTGGAGAATGCCTCTTACTGCACTATCGGAAAGGCGGTTTCTGGGTCCGAAAAAAAGGTGTCGCCCCAAGAAGACAAAAAAGAAGAAGTAAAAGAAGAAAAAGTGACCGGCCTGCAGGCGAAGGAACTGAAGAACCTGTCGGAAGCTGATGTCATTAAGAAGGTTGGCCCTCTGTTCACGGCCGATCAGAAAAAGACCGGCATTCTTGCTTCCGTAACGGCGGCGCAGTTCATCCTGGAGTCCGGCTACGGAAAGTCAGAGCTGGCGCAGAATGCCAATAACTGCTTTGGCATGAAGAAGTCCCTCTCCGGGAATACCTGGGCAGGATCTTCCTGGGACGGCAAGAGCATCTACACCAAGAAGACAGAGGAGCAGAATCCGGACGGCTCCTATGTGACCATCACGGCGGATTTCAGGAAGTATCCGTGCGTGGAGGACTCCATTGCCGACCACAGCGCCTATCTGCTCGGGGCCATGAACGGAAGCAAGCAGAGGTATTCCGGACTGAAGGGCTGCACGGACTATAAGAAGGCGGCGCAGATCATCAAGGACGGCGGTTATGCGACGAGTCTCACCTATGTGAGCAAGCTCTGCGAGATCATTGAGAGGTGGAACCTGACGCAGTACGAGGTGAAGGCAAAGACTGTCACACCTGAGCCGGAGCAGAAGACGGAAGAGAAGGTCGTACTCAGCGGTACTCACAGCAAGTATATCAACTCGACCGGGACACACTATATCTCCAACAGCGGCTCCGATGAGAACGGAGCTTACAAGGGAGGACAGGCCGGTGACCAGACCGGGAAGGAGTGGCAGATGCGCTCCTGGTACAACCGTCCGTGGCTGGTTGTGCTCCGCCATCCGGATCAGAAGGTCGGTCTGAAACTCGCCCAGCTTGCCATCGACGCGGCACTGAATGACAAGGTCGGCTATGACCAGGGGCAGAACAGGACCTACTTTGCGCAGCTGAAAGCTGTCGGCTGGGAGCCTTCAAAGATCACCGTCGCCTGTGAAGCGGACTGTTCGGCAGGAGTGTGTGCCAACGTGACGGCAGCGGGATATCTGCTCGGAATAAAGGCACTGAAAGAGCATACCGGCACCTATACCGGCAACATGCGCTCCGCACTCACCAAGGCCGGATTCAAAGCCCTGACCGACAGCAAGTATCTCACTTCCGGAGATTACCTCCTGCCTGGGGACATTCTGCTCAATGACAACCACCACACAGCGACCAATGTGACCATCGGCTCCAAGGTGAAGAAGGACTGGAATCCGGGAACTGTGGCTACTCCGGCCACACCGACCGAACCCACAAAGTATTACCGTGTGCGGAAGTCCTGGGAGGATAAGGCGTCCCAGATCGGGGCATATACAGTTCTGGACAACGCTATCCTCGCGGTGGACGCCAATCCCGGTTACGCCGCCTTCGATGATGACGGCAGGCAGGTGTATCCGAAGAAGGAACAGGAGAAGGAGCCGAAAAAGTCATCCTTCACGAAGTATCCGCTGACCGATTCGCAGCTTAAGAAGATCGCCCGCCTCTGCCAGCAGGAGCAGGGCACGGTCGCCGGGGCGAAGGCGGAGGCAAGCCTCATGGCTAATCAGCTGGAGACCAATGCCTCCCGGCGTAAGAAGTACGGCACCGGGGCAGACGGCCTGTATAACTGGGTCCGCAACGGAGGATGGTTCTCCAGGGCAGCCCACTGGATGGACAACGGCAGTGTGACCGACGCCATCCTTGCCGGAGTCAAGGACGTGCTGGTGAACGGCAACCGGACGCTCCCTCTCTATGTGGATGAGCACGACTGCTTCTCCGACATCAAGTCCATCAGCACAGGCAGCGTCAAGGACAGGAAGGCTTATGTGCAGGGAAAGACCGTGGTGAAGAACCGCTACGGCTCTACCTGGACGTTCTGGTGCTTCCCGGACAGCACGTCCGATCCGTTCGGATATACCGCAGCGGCATATAAGGCGGCGATAGGGGGAGAGCAGAAGGAACCTGATAAGTCCTCGAAGTTTCCTTACCTCGTCCGCATCTCCATCTCCGACCTGAATTACCGGAAAGGCCCCGGAACTTCCCATGCCTCCTACGGCTATATCGAACCCGGTGTGTACACCATCGTGGACGAGCAGGACGGCTGGGGGCTTCTGAAAGCCTATGCGGAAAAGCGTAACGGCTGGGTGAAGCTGTCCTATACGGAAAAGGTCTGATCTTTTCCTTACCATCCTGCGCCTGTAAAAGTCACACATCGTATTGAAATCTTTACGATAGACGGCTATAATGGACGCAGGCACAGGATGGAGGAATGGGGAATGAATAAGAAAACAGCGACCTTCAACATGCGGATGGAGCCGGAGAAGAAGCAGCGGATGGATGAGTTCTTTACGGAGCTCGGCTTATCCCTCGCCTACGGCGTGAACGTTTTCTTCGAGAAGTGCATTATTGAAGGGGGACTTCCCTTTGACCTGAAGCTGACCGGGGAGAAGAAGCATACGGTGATCGACTCCGATGCTCCGAAGACGGCGCAGCTTTCCATGAAGATTGATCCGTATAAGAAAAGCCAGGTCGAGTATATCTTCAAGGAACTGGGTATGACGCCATCGGAGGCGGTCAACATCTACTTCGAGAAATGCCTCTCCGAGTGGGGTATCCCTTTCCGCATCGGTTATCCGAAACCGAACGCTGAGACACTTGCGGTCATGAAGGAAACGGCGGAGCGGGAGGCGAAGGGCATCCGTCCGGAGAAGACCTTCTCATCTGTGGAGGAGCTTTTCGAAGACCTGGACGCAGACGATTAAGGAACTGAATATCAACCACTGCAGGACGCGCTGAGGAGCTTTTCCCCGGTGCGTCTTTTCTTTTTATCCTGCGAGTTTTCACGGGTACTCCTGTCCGAAAAAAGAAGTGAAGAAGTATCCAATATTGACTTGCTATGTACAGCACTTTACGGGAATATGCGATGACCGCAGGAGAGGGCAGATAAGCCGGAAACCAGGTTAAATCTAAAGAATCAGGAGGAAACAGCATGGAAGGAAAGAAACTGCGCACGGCTGCTTACTGCCGGGTTAGTACCACAAGCGACACGCAGGACGGTTCTTTTGAGGTCCAGTGCGATTACTACGAGAAGCTCATCAGAAATGACCCCAACATGGAGTTTGTTGGTGTCTATGGTGACCACGGCAAGAGCGGACGCGCCATGCGGGGTAGGAAGGAACTGAACCGCCTCATCAAGGACTGCGAAGCCGGAAAGATCGACCTCGTCTTAACCAAGTCGATCAGCCGCTTCGCAAGGAACATGCTTGAATGCGTGGAAGCCATCCGTCACTTAAAAGAATGCGGTGTGACGGTCCGCTTCGAGAAGGAGAACCTCGACACCGAGACGATGGGCGGGGAGCTGATGCTCGGCATACTCGCGACCATCGCCCAGGAGGAGAGCAACTCCATCTCCATGAACTTAAGCTGGAGCCGGCAAAAGCATGTCGAGAAAGGGCAGCCCTGGGACACGGCCAGGTACGGCTTTGTGTCGGTCGGCAAGGAGCACAGATGGGAAGTGGTCGAGCACGAGGCGGAGGTTGTCCGTCAGGCTTTCTACATGGCGGGGATGTGCTACACCTACGGCGAGATCGCGGAGGAACTGACCCGCATGGAGAAGGAGGACGGGAACGGACGGATCTGGAACAAGGCTCCGGTGGTCAACCTGCTCCGCAGCGAAACCTACATCGGCAATTACCTGTCGAATAAGGAATGCCGCGTCGTAGATGAGTACGGTGTGGTGAAGCGGGTCAAGAACAAGGGGCAGGTCGAGCAGATCCTTATCGAGGAACACCATCCGGCGCTGGTGAGCAAGGAACTGTACGGTGTCGTTCAGGAGCTTCTCGATAACCAGACCCTCGGCGGGCACCGCAGGAAGTTCAGCGCCGAGGAGCGGGAGATCATGGACCGTGCGATGAAGCTCGCCGCAAAGGAGGCGGAGTCATGGCGGAAGGCAGTATGAAAGTAACAAAGATCTATACTCCTGAAGATAAGGCAAAACAGGCAGAAAGTCTTCTCCGTGTGGCCGCTTACTGCCGGGTTTCGACCAAATCGGACGAGCAGCATTTAAGCTATGAAACACAGGTGGCGGTGTATTCGGAGAAGATCAGGGCGGAGCCCGGCTGGACGATGGCAGGCATTTATGCCGACCGTGGCATCTCCGGCACACAGGCGGAAAGAAGGCCGCAGTTCCTCCAGATGGTCCGGGACTGCGAGGACGGAAAAATCGATGCCATCATCTGCAAGTCCGTATCCCGCTTTTCCCGCAACACTCTCGATGCGGTGAACTATATGCGCCGGCTGCGTGAACTTGGTATCCGCCTGATCTTTGAGAAGGAAGGCATCGACACCGACAATGAGTATTCGGAAATGCTCCTGACCGTGCTTGCGGCTTTTGCACAGGAAGAGAGCCATTCCCATTCGGAAAACGTCAAATGGGGCAAGCGGAAACGGCTGCAGAAAGGTCATGCCCTTCTGATCCCGGTGTACGGCTACCGGAAGAATGAGGAGACCGAGACCTACGAGATCGTGCCCGAGGAAGCGGAGGCGGTGAGGCTCATCTTTGACCTTTACGAGCATGGAACCTCCGTGCCGGAGATCACACGGACGCTGAAGGAAAAAGGCTACCCGATGCCGAACGGGGAGAAAAAGGTGTGGGATGAATCCCGCATCCATTACATGATCATGAACGAAAAGTACGTCGGAGATATCAGGACGCAGAAGTTCTACAAGAAGAGCTATCTGGAATACCGCTGCTACCGGAACGACGGGCTGCTTCCGGGAAAGATGCTGAAGGACCATCATGAGCCGATTGTGTCGAGAAAACAGTTCGACAGATGTAACGTTATCCTGGAACTGAAGAAGAAGTCCACGCCATCCACTTATCCCTTCGGAGACTACCTGCGCTGCCCTTACTGCGGTCATGTCCTGCGGCACAGGCGGCTCCCGATCCAGAACTGCGACAGCCACTTCCTCTGTGAGGGGGAAGGAGCCTGCAGGGGCTTTGTGATCATGTCGGTTCCGGTCAGGAAGATGGTGCTGGATGCCTGGAACAATCTTGACCTGACAGCGGTGGATAAGCTGCTGACATCAAAATATCGCAAATGGGCAAAAGAGGCAGAGAAGCTTCTTGTGACGAAAGCGAAGCATCCAACCTTTGATTCCATCGAATACTGGTGGCTGGACGAGTATGTGGCTAAGATCGAGTTTGGGCAGCACAGCTACACGGCTTCCGACCTGAACCTGTTGGAGGAAGGCCAGAGGCGCATCCTGGACGACCGGACGATCACGATCAAGTGGCGGTGCGGCCTGAAAACGACCATCCCCTCCGGGGTGACCAGGGATTCCCATGATCCGAGGCACAAGGCCATCCTCTGGGACGGCTACCTCCTGCGCTACCCGGACAGGTATCCGGAACTGGCGGAGGAAGTGAGGAAAAAGCAAGGCGAAGAATGAAGTTCATCAGGCTCTCTGAGATAAGCGCTCAGGGGGCCTTTCTTTGTCTACACCTACCAGATATCCGATTGAAACAGGCCGGATTATTCTACGATTTATACGGCCCGAAAGCGCCTGTTTTACGCACAATTGACTTGCTATGCACGAGCTTTTACGGGAATATAGGACAGCGCCGGGGGATAACCTACAGCGGTGCGGAAAGGAGAACAACATGGAAGTTCAAAAGATCAAACTTGAACCGATCAGAAACACGGTCAGGGAACAGACCGGCAAGCTCCGTGTGGCTGCCTACTGCCGGGTTTCCACCGACACGGAAGACCAGAGGACCAGCTTCGAGGGACAGGTCAAACATTACACGGAACTGATCAGCGCCAATCCTGAATGGGAAATGGCGGGCATCTTTGCCGACGAGGGCATCACGGGCACGAGTGCAGCCAAACGACCTCAGTTCCAGGCGATGATGCGAGTGTGCGAAGAAGGAAAAATCGACCTCATCCTAACAAAGTCGATTAGCCGCTTTGCCAGAAACACCTTGGAATGCCTGACCTTTGTACGGCACCTCAACAACCTGGGCGTCCACATCGTATTCGAAAGCAACAACATCGATACCCGCACGGCATTCTCGGAGATGCTCCTGACCGTCCTTGCAGCATTCGCGCAGGAGGAAAGCAGGTCGATTTCTGAGAACACTTCCTGGGGAATCAGGAAGCGGTTTGAAGACGGCGTCACCAGATGGAGCAGGCTTTACGGTTACGAGAAGACGGCGAATGGCGAATACCAGATCGTGCCGGAACAGGCGGCGGTCGTGCAAAAGGTCTACGAACTTTACGAGCATGGGGAGAGCATCCAGAACATCCGCAAGTACCTGACGGCGCACGGCATCAAAAGCCCGACCGGGGAGCCGAAGTGGACGAATTCCGCGATCCACACCCTGCTGATCAACGAACGCTATACGGGGGACATCATCCTCCAGAAGTTCCTGACGGAAAGCCATCTGACGCATAAGTCCATCAGGAACGACAGCACCGAGGTACCCAGCTTCTACATCGAGAACCACCATCTTCCGATCATCCCGAGAAAGCAGTACGACCGCTGCATGAAGATCATGGGGATGCGCAGGGTGAACGGCCATAAGAAAGAACACGACACGGGAACCTGCAACCAGTACCCGCTCGGCGACAAGCTCCGCTGCCCTTACTGTGGTTCCGTCCTTTACCAGAGGGCCGTGCCGGTTCAGGTGAGACACGGGAAGGGCTGGGTTTGCGAACAGGGTGAGGACGCCTGTCACGGCTTTATCATCCGCAGCAACCTTGTAGAACCGGCGCTTCTGAAAGCCTACAAGGGGCTGGATGATGCCAAGATCGCCGAGAAGGTAAAGAGTCCGAGGTTTGGCGAGGCGGCGAAACTGGCGCTGGAGATCAGGAAGGAATACCCGGTCATGAAGCGTGTGGACTTCTGGTGGGTGGATGACCTTATCGACCACATCGAGTTCGGGGCGCACAGCAGGACGGAGAGGGAATACCGTAGGCTGGTGGCCCTTGGCGAGAACGTCACCGATGACCGCACCATGAAGGTGTTCTGGAAATGCGGCCTGATCACCACGGTCATGTCCGGTGTGGATGCCGACCGGGAGCATCCGCCTATGATCGCGGGCCTGTACAACAGTTACCTTGAGCGCCAGAAGGAAGCAGAAAAAGAGACAGAGGAGGTTGAGACGGCATGAAATTCACAAGGATACCAAGGAAGAGAGATCTGCACAAGAAACGGGTCGCGGCTTACTGCCGTGTGTCCACCCTGCTGGAAGAGCAGGAGGACAGCTTTGAAACGCAGGTCAGCTACTACAAGGCTTTCATCGAGGCCAATGACGAGTGGGAATTCGCCGGGATCTACTCCGATGAGAAATCCGGAACGAAAGCCGAGAACAGGCCGGGTTTCCAGAAGCTGGTCAGGGACGCTTTGGACGGCAAGGTGGACTACATTCTTTGCAAGAGCATCAGCCGATTTTCCCGGAACATCGTCGATTGCCAGAAATACGTGAAGCTGCTTCACGGCAACGGCGTGGACGTCAAATTCGAGAAGGAGAACCTGGACACAGCAAGCCCGTCCTGCTCCATGATGCTTTCCTTCCTGTCGGCCATTGCCCAGGACGAGAGCCGCTCCATTTCCGAAAATGTCCGCTGGGCATACAGAGAGCGGTTCAAGCGCGGCGAGTACAACCTGGGTAACAACCGCATCCTCGGCTACGACAGTATCGATGGGAAGCTCGTGCCCAATCAGGACGCGGATGCTGTCCGCCTGATTTACACCATGTACCTGGAGGGAAAGAACATCGAAGCCATCCGCAGGCTCCTTGCGGACTATGGTGTTCGGACGAGGAAGGGGACGCTGATCTCTCACAACGATATCCTCTACATTTTGAAAAACGAAACCTATCGGGGCGACAAGCTCCTGCAGAAACAGCCGCCGAAAGACTTTCTGACGAAGAAACCGGACAAGCGGGCTCACTACGAGAGTTATTACCTGGAAGGAGATCACGAGGCTATCGTGGAACCGGTCATGTGGGACGCGGTACAGGAGAAACTGAAACAGAAGAAGGAAATCGAGAGTGCGGTCGGTCACAGAGGTGGTCAGCCGCACTTTCTATATGGCCTGATCTTCTGCGACGAGTGCGGAGCGCCAATGACCAGAAGGACACTGAAAGCCTACGACGGGTCAAGCTACAAGGCATGGACCTGCCGGGAGCGGCATAAGGGCAGGAAGGGGAACGGTTGCACCTGCCGCACGATCCGCGAGACCGACCTGATTGCAGCCATCTGTGTCCAGATGGGATGGGAGCAGGTAGCGGAGGAGAAGCTTACCGAGATCGAGCGGGTGCTGGTTTCAGAGGACGGCGTGGAGATCGTGAAGATGGCAAAGGCATCATGAGCAGATATCAGACAGCCCACTAAGCAACTACCGAGACTCTTCGGAAACGGCTTAGTGGGCTTTTTGTTGCTATTAACACCAGCTTCTTTTGCAACAATGACGCTAACAGCGTCAAAAATGTCATTTCAGACCGTAAATAACCCACATTTAATCGCTAATCTAACAACATTCTCTTGCTTTTCTCATGTTCTCCTGTTATTATATTCATGTTGCTGACGAAAACTTATTGACGCTAATAGCAACAGGAGAAATCAAACATGAAGCATTTATCACTAAAACTCCTCTCGGATATCGTGGTCAGCCGGAGGAAGGTACTGAAACTATCCCAGACCGCGCTTTCCCAGAAGGCGAATATAAACCGTTCCATTCTGTCACGACTTGAAGCGCAGGACTATAGCCCGTCTGTAGACCAGCTTCTTAGCCTCTGTGCTGTTCTTGGTTTCCAGCCGACCGATGTCATTGTGGATGATGAAGCAGAAATCAAGCCTGTCGAGCGGAAAAAGATTGCTGTGGCCGGAACAGGCTACGTCGGCCTTTCCCTTGCAGTTCTGCTGTCCCAGCACAATGACGTGACCGCTGTGGACATCGTGGAAGCCAAGGTAAACAAAATCAACGCCTGGAAGAGTCCGATCCAGGATGAATATATTGAGAAGTACATGACGGAGCATGAGGAGCGCGGGCTGAGTCTGACTGCTACCACAGATGCCGCATCTGCTTACGCTTCCGCAGACTTCATCATCATCGCGGCTCCGACCAACTACGATCCGAAGACGAACTTCTTTGATTGCAGCGCAGTGGAAGCTGTGCTGGGAATTATCAAAGAGGCAACGGCGGATAGAGATGTCAAGCCAACTATCGTGATCAAGTCCACGATTCCTGTCGGATACACTGTCCACGTCCGGGAGAAGATGGGTATGGAAAACATCATCTTCAGCCCGGAGTTCTTGCGGGAGTCCAAGGCGCTCTACGATAACCTCTATCCAAGTCGGATCATCGTTGGTAGTGACGAGGCGAATATGAAAGCGGCGGAGGAGTTTGCAGCACTCTTGCAGCAGGGGGCAATCAAGACAAGTATTCCTGTGCTGTTCATGGAGACCACGGAAGCAGAGGCAACCAAGCTGTTTGTGAATACCTACCTCGCACTCCGCGTCAGCTACTTCAATGAGCTGGATACCTATGCCGAGGTCAAGCATCTAAAGACCGCACCGATCATCAAGGGCGTGTGCCTCGATCCTCGTGTGGGCGATTACTACAACAATCCGTCCTTCGGATACGGCGGGTATTGTTTGCCGAAAGATACCAAACAGCTGCTGGCAAATTATCGGGATGTGCCGGAAAACCTGATCGAAGCGATTGTGGAATCGAACCGCACTCGTAAAGACTTCATCGCGGACCGTGTATTGGAGATCGCCGGGACCTACGGCAACAGCGAATCTTACGATCCGGCCAGAGAAAGCCGCCAGAAGGAAGTTGTGGTGGGCGTGTACCGCCTGACGATGAAGTCGAATTCCGATAACTTCCGTCAGTCCTCTATCCAGGGTGTTATGAAGCGGATCAAGGCAAAGGGCGCAACCGTTGTGATTTACGAGCCAACGCTTGAAGATGGAAGTACCTTCTTCGGTTCCGTTGTGGTCAATGACCTGAAGAAGTTTAAGAAGATGTGTGGATGCATCATCGCCAACCGCTATGACCCGGCGCTCGATGATGTGGAAGAAAAAGTATATACCCGTGACCTGTTCAGGCGCGATTAAAAGAGAAGAGGAGAATAAAGTACATGAAGATCACAGTTGCAGGAGTAGGATACGTTGGACTGAGCCTTGCCGTCCTGCTCGCCCAAAAGCACGAAGTCACAGCCATTACCACCACAGAAGCAAAGGCGGAGAAACTCAACAAGTTCATCAGCCCGATTCAGGACGATGAGATCGAGCGGTTCTTTGCCGAGGCGAGAGCCGGAGAGAGAACACTGAACCTCCACACGACAACGGATAAGGAAGCGGCGTACAAGAGCGCCGAGCTGATTATCATCGCCACACCGACCAACTACGATGATGTGAACCATTTCTTTGATACGAGTGCGGTTGAGGATGCTATCGAATGGACGCTGAAGGTTAATCCGAATGTCCTGATGGTTATCAAGTCCACCATCCCGGTTGGCTATACAGAATCCGTCCGCGAGAAGTACGGTATCAAGAACATTATTTTCAGCCCGGAGTTCCTCCGCGAGTCCAAGGCTTTGTATGATAACCTGCATCCGAGCCGCATCGTTGTCGGTTGCGACGATGACCAGAAGGAGCAGGGGCAGATGTTCGCCAACCTTCTGCTGGAAGGTGCAAGAGTGGAAGAGCAGAGAGCTGGACAGGCTCCGCAGAACATCCCCGTTCTACTTGCCCATCTGACCGAGGCTGAGGCAATCAAGCTGTTTGCCAATACCTATCTGGCAGTCCGTGTTTCCTATTTCAACGAGCTCGACACCTATGCTCAGACCAAAGGACTGGACACACAGATGATCATCGACGGTGTTTGCATGGACCCGCGTATCGGCGGCCACTACAATAACCCATCCTTCGGCTATGGTGGATACTGCCTGCCGAAAGATACCAAGCAGCTCCTTGCCAACTATAAGGATGTACCGCAGACCATGATCGAAGCGGTTGTCCACAGCAATACGGTGAGAAAAGACTTCATCGCCGATCAGATCATAGCGAAGAACCCGAAGACCGTCGGCGTGTACCGTCTGACCATGAAGAGCAACAGCGACAACTTCCGCGCCTCAGCGATCCAGGGCGTCATGAAGCGCATCAAGGCAAAGGGCATCCCGATCATCATCTACGAGCCGACACTTGATGATGGAAGCGAGTTCTTCCGCTCCAAGGTTGTCAACGACCTGGATAAGTTCAAGGCGGAAAGCGATGTTATCATTGCTAACCGCTTTGATCAGGACGTGCTCGGAGATGTGGAAGAGAAGGTTTATACTCGCGACCTCTTCAGGAGAGATTAACCAAAGAAAGGAAGCAACATGGGGTTTTTAAAGTCAATCTTCGGTAAGAAGGAAGAAAAAAATAATACGAGAACTTTTGAGACTAACCAGGAGCAAAGAATCGTCCCTGAAGAAAAAACTGGTTCAGTGTCAAAGAACAAATCATCTTCAAAATCGAAAATCCAGGAATTGATTATGCTGTCCCAAGCAGAACAGTACAAAGTTGGTGAGAGCAGATATCCTGATTATTTCAGAAGCGAATATGGTATTGGGTTTCCAGGAGAAGTTTTGACATCTTTAGAAAAGAAAGGCTACATCAGACAGTCGACCGCAAAAGAGACTCTTCCAAATCTGAAAGCAACAGAGCTTAAGAAAATTGCATCTGATAACGGGTTGAAAGTGTCAGGCAAAAAGGACGATCTCTGTATTAGGATAGCAGAGAATGTGGCAGAAGAAGATCTTGCACCGCATATCACAGAGCGGTATTGGAAAACTACAGAGCAAGGCAAAAAATTGCTAAGCGATAATCCATATATCGGGTTTTACATGGATAAGCACGAATACACTCTTAGCAGTATTGGTCTTGATGTATTTACTTTCTCAAAACTGTATGACATGCCATTAAACGGTTCGGCAAGAGACAGACTCTGGGGAGAGCTTAATCGTCTATCGATGGAATTCTATTCTAAAGGAATGAACAAAGGAGATTTCCAGGATTATTGCGAGCTGCTCCGCATAATGGCTTTGTTTCTGAAAGAAGAAGGTAAATATAAAGATGCTCTTGCCCAGTATATGAGATATCTACATTATCGTGCGAATTTCAAAGCAGGTCTTCAGGCATTACAGCATTATGGTTCTATTGGATTTGTCGATAATGATGCAGTCGTGTTAACTGTAGAAGTCGAGATAATGCCATATACAGCACAGGAAATCATTAGCATCAGTGAGGGGTGTGGATTTGATTCGTCTCAGTTGAGGTCCTTTATGTTGGATGCCTTTTCTAAAGAGAAGGACACAGGGTTGTTTACGCCTCAAGAATTGACTGAGTTGACTATGCTTGGACTGAATGGCGACAGGGAAGGGCAGAAAAAAATCTGCGTGAAAGCAATGAAGGCAGCTTTGAAAAAGATGCCAAAAAAACGGAGATAACAGATGAAAGCAACAATTGGTTTGAAAAACAAAACCATCCTGGTGACCGGTTCACCTGGATTCATCGGGGCCAACCTCGTGATCCGTCTGCTGAAAGAAATGAGCGGCGGCACTGTGGTCAGCCTCGACAATATGAACGACTACTACGAGGTCAGTCTGAAAGAGTGGAGACTGGCGCAGGTCGAGAAGACAGCCGAGAGCAGCCCGGTCAAGCATGTGTTTGTCAAGGGTTCCATTGGAGATAAGGCTCTGGTGGACGATCTCTTCCAGACCTACCACTTCGATATCGTAGTAAACCTTGCGGCGCAGGCCGGTGTTCGGTATTCCATCGACCATCCGGATGTGTATATAGAATCGAATATCATCGGCTTCTACAATCTACTGGAAGCCTGCCGCCACAATCCTGTGGAGCACCTGGTCTATGCATCCAGTTCTTCTGTTTACGGTGGGAACAAGAAGGTTCCATTCAGCACAGATGACAAAGTGGATAACCCGGTCAGCCTTTATGCTGCGACCAAGAAGAGCGACGAGCTGCTGGCACATGCCTATTCCAAGCTCTACAATATCCCGTCCACGGGACTCCGTTTCTTTACGGTTTACGGTCCTGCCGGCCGTCCGGATATGTTCTATTACTCTGCTACAAAGAAGCTGGTAGCTGGGAAGACCATCCAGATCTTCAACTACGGTGACATGCGCCGGGATTTCACCTTCATTGATGATATCGTGGAGGGCGTGTACCGTGTAATGCAGGGTGCGCCGGAAAAGAAGAACGGAGAAGACGGCCTGCCGATTCCACCTTATGCAGTTTATAACATCGGCGGCGGTCAACCGGAGAACCTTTTGGATTACATCAGCACACTCCAGGAGGAGCTTGTCCGTGCTGGCGTTCTTCCTGCCGACTACGACTTCGAGGGACACCGGGAGCTGGTAGGCATGCAAGCCGGGGACGTGCCTGTGACTTATGCTGACAGTGCCGCTTTGGAGCGCGACTACGGCTTTACACCGAAGATCGGCATCCGGGAGGGCCTCAGAGCTTTCGCCGAGTGGTACGCTGAATACTACAATTAAATTCAATGCCCGTTGAACATCCGGAAAGAACCGGAGCAGTTTCGACGGGCATAGCCATCTTGTGGATACTATTGAATCTTGAAATGTAAAAATCTCTGAGGTATTCTGTCCACACAAAAAGCTGCCGGGAATGTGGTTGACATTTCTGGCGGGAGGGAGGATTACCATGAACAGCGGAATTCTGAAATACGTTAGAGCCGAGAAGTATGGATTTGAGATAGGGGACTTACTGGTTGCCGCCTTGGTGAAGGCATATTTGCAGGAGATAGATCCGGATACCGCAGCAGAAAAACTTAGTCGGATCGTTTTTTACGATGTGCTGGAACTGACAGGTGGTACGGTCAAAAGCCGTGAATTGCCAAAAGAGAAATGGTTCAGGCTTAATGAAACAAAGCTGGCGGAGCTGATCGATTCTGCAAAGTCACAGGCTGGATGGGAAGTTCGGCAGTGGAAAGCAAAAAAGAATGAACGTGTGCTTGATGCGACAATCAATTATATCCGTGATGAGCTGTACTCTAACGTGGATGGAATTAAGTATGTGGAGACGATGCCAATTGAGATGGCTGAATTCATAACCGACTGTTGGCTGGCTGTTTCAAGAAAGTGGGTTGCTGAACACGGCTTTTCAACATCAGATCAACGTCAGATTCTCATAGGACAATTAGGGCTCCCAACACAATTGTCAAATGCGCTACAGCGTGGTGGCCTTAATAGTGTGGCCGATATATTGGCATTTGAAAACAAGGAATCTCTGTTAGCAATCAGAAACCTCGGGGATCAAAGATACGAAGAATTAATTCGCGAGCTGGAAACCAGGGGATACGACGTTTCGCATTTGAAATAATAGCGGTAAATTACATACAAAAAGATATCTGCCCGTGTAGAGGACAGAAGCACCCAAGACAAAATCAAGGATGCCGCTGCCGCCTACGCGGGCAGATTTTTTGTTATGTTGTCAGATGTTATACTCAATCAACATCTCTTTGACGAAATTCAAAAGCCGAATGAGAATCTCCTTTTCATCTTTATTACAGCCTTGGAATATAGCGTGCACATCTTGTCCGGCAACAGAGCTGGATACCTTGAGACTATTTACAAGCAGATCATCGGCTGAGAGCCCCAGGGCGTTTGCTATCTCCACAAACAAATCGAGACTTGGTGCGCGTGAACCATTTTCTATGTTGCTGATATGAACATTTGAAGTAAGGGTCATTGATCCAAGCTCCTCCTGCGATATCTTTAGCAGTTCACGCTTTTGCTTCATGATCCTCCCCATTTTTACATAATCTACAGCCATTTCTTAACCATCCTTTCTGAATGGCCCGCTATAGGCATCAGCATATTACCGTCAGGTTTTGTACATAGCAACAGATTTATAATCCTTTAAGATGGCGTTTTCCCGATAGGGACATCTTGCGAATCTGAGCTATTTTTTTAAACTCTGCGAATAGTTGGGGACTGAGTTTAGCTACAGCGTTAAGGTGAGATTGGCGTTACCGCTGTATAATACATATTGTAAGGGGCAGATATGCCTTTATCTTGTTCAGCATTATGGGAAGGAGGGTGGAGCCGAGGTGGAGTCAAAGCTGCTGACATTGTTTAGTGAAGTTCAGTCAAGACCTGTCCTATGGCTCTGGCGACCATATATCCCGATAGGAAAGGTGACACTACTCCAAGGCGATCCTAACTGTGGGAAGTCAACCATGATGATGAATATTGTCGCTGAACTGTCAAAGGGAGGCGCAATGCCGGATGGAACTGCGCTTGGAAGACCACAGAAGATCATTTATCAGTGTTCTGAAGATGATGCTGGGGATACCATAAAGCCTCGGTTGGAGGCGTGCGGGGCCGACTGCAGGAATATTGCTTTCATCGATGAGGAAATCCACGGCGATCTGACAATGGAAGATGAAAGGCTGAGAGAAGCAATCGAGTCTTTCAAGCCGAGGCTGCTGGTCATAGACCCCATACAGGCTTACGTTGAAAATGATGCTGACCTGATGAGAGCGTCGAAAGCCCGGAGGCTTATGAAACGCATGGGCATATGGGCATCAAGATACGATTGCGCCATTGTGGTAATCGGACACTACAGTAAAGACAATGGCCAAAAGGATATCTACCGGGGACTTGGAAGCATCGACCTTGTTGCTTCTGCCAGAAGCGTGCTGCAGGTGGAACGTAGTAAAGATGATCGGGATGTTCGTATAGTTCATCATGTGAAAAGCTCCGCCGATTACAATGGCCCGGATTTCTCCTTTGAGATCCGACAGCATACTGGATTTCACTGGTTGGAAATAGGGAAAAATGTGCAGTCTGCGGATGCTGAAAACGATCTACCAAAAAACAAGCATGAGCTGGCAGCTATCCTCATTACCAGGGCTTTAGAAAACGGTCCCGTTGAGTCCACAGAGATCAAGAATCTGATGGCAGAATACCGGATCGGTGAGAAAACCATGAACGATGCAAAGGTAGCTCTCGGAATTAAGCCATTCAGGAAAATGCGGAAATGGTACTGGGACATGCCCAAAGAGGGCGAACTTGAAGATTAAGGATGTGAGACACAAATGATCGCCAGTGAAAAAGCAGCGGGTGACAGCAAACAGAAAATCAGAACCAGATATAAGGGCGTCGATCCTTCTGAGCTGGAAGTCATACCGGCTATTGCGACCGACGAGATTGCCTTGGAACAGCGGCCACTGAAGGTCGCTGCGTATGTTCGTGTGTCCACGGAAAACGATGAGCAGACCTCATCGTATGAGCTGCAGGTCAATGACTTCACCGAACGGATCAAGGCAAATCCGAACTGGGAGTTTGTCGGCATTTATAGCGATGAGGGTATCTCGGGTACGAGTCTGACACATCGGAAGGGCATGCTCCAGATGATCGAGGACGCCAGAGCCGGTAAGATACAACACATACTTGCGAAATCAATCGCGAGATTCGCGAGGAACGTTGTCGACTGTCTGTCCGTGATCGATGAGCTGAAGAACCTGGGCGTGGGCGTTCATTTTGATGAGAATAATCTCTATACGCTTGATACAACCGGTGCTCTTGTCCTGACAATCCTCGCCACTGTAGCGGAAGAGGAATCCCGGTCGAAATCATTCATTATGAACTGGTCCATAGAACGGCGTTTTAGTAAGGGCATCTTCCTGACTCCGAAATTGCTGGGTTACGATTTGAACGAGGAAGGCGACCTCGTTGTCAATCCGGATGAGGCGGAGACAGTAAAGGTTATCTACTACCTGTACATCAACGGCTGGTCTACCAAGGAGATCGCTGACTTGCTGACCGAGTATGGGAGAGCCACCAAACTTGGTAACGAAGTCTGGAATCCGACCTCGGTTGACGGCGTGATCGAGAACGAGCGTCATTGCGGGGATGTTCGGGCAAGGAAGACCTACACACCCGATTTCAAAACGCATAAGTCAGAGAAAAACCGGCAGAACAGGAGACAGTATATTCAACGCGATCATCATGAAGCCATTGTCAGCCGTGATGTATATAATGCCGCCAATCTGCTCAAGTCCTCCAAACAGTATGCTTCCAAGAGCCGTCCGCTGCCTGTTCTCAGCGTGATCGATGGCGGAATCCTGTCTGGCTTTGTCCCGATAGACAAGAGCTGGAGTGGTTTTTCCACGGAAGACTACAAAGCAGCATGTGAGAGCGTAGAGGTGCCGGAAGTCAAAGTGACTGCCGAAGGACCTCAGCTTTTCATGGGTGGATATAAGGTGGTCAGGGCGGATTATTTTCCGTCACGGGAACAACTGACAATGACCATACAAAACGGCAAGCTGCGGTTCAGCACAGCCTGCCTGAAGCAGTTTGAAGATGTGGAATATGTGGAACTTCTCCTGAATACAGTTACAAACACCATTGCAATCCGGCCATGTGATGAGAGCAATCCGAATGCCATCCACTGGGGGAAACTCCGGGAGGAGCGTTGGATCGTCAGTACGATGGGATGCAGAGGACTTTCCCGGACGCTTTTTGATCTCATGAGCTGGGAGGACGAGGGCAAGTACCGGTTCCGGGGACAGTTCATAAACCAGGACGATCAGAAACTCCTGGTTTTCGAGTTGGACGAGCCGGTGGTCACAAAGGTTGTGGAGCAGGTCGTCGTTCCGGACGAACCGGATGAAGAGGGTGCTTCTGACACTGAGGAAGAACAGGAAGAAATCGTCATCAAGGAGACGGTTCGTGTGTATCCGGATTCCTGGACATCCTCATTCGGAGCGCCGATCAGCAGCTATGACCACGCCTCGTTTCTGGTGCAGCAGCACTATGCCGGCGACTGGGATGTACTGCGCCCGGCCACAGAACTGGAAGATATGAATACCTTCACAGCCGATAAACTGGCGGCCCTGATGAAGGAAGCAGAAACGATTATGGAAGGGTGGAAGAAGACAGCATGAATGAGGATCAGATCAATGAGATCAACGAGAATATAAATCAGGATCAGGATTCTTCCGCCAGAGAATCGCGTCGGCAAGAACTGATGGGAATGTTCAATCCTGATAGGATGAAGGTTATTCGTAAGGAGTTGTTCCCAAGTCCACGAGATCCATCTGTTACGATCAGGGACGGCAACATATCCTTCAATGCTGCTTGCATCAGAGAACTGGAGGGTGTGGTCTGGGTCAAGCTGATGTTTGACGAAGAAACAGGACTTTTCTCCGTGTCCGGCTGCGATCAGAATGACAAGCATGCGCTCCGTTGGTGTGTGGCGAAGCAGGATAAGCGCAAGAGCCGTAGAATGCGCTGCCCGGATTTCACGAATTCCCTCTATGAGCACTTCGGCTGGGACAAGAAGTGCCGTTATAAATTCCTTGGATATCTGATTCCTTATGAGGGAAAGCTGTACTTTGTGTTCGACTTCAATGTGCCGCAGATATTCAATGAGAAGCCGAAGAAGGGTGAGGAGCCTGTGGACGAGAATGGCGAGGTCGTTAAGGTCGATACCAGAAAAGGCTATTACTCGGATGATATCGCTAATACCTTCGGTGTGCCGATGGAGCAGTACAAGAAGGAGACCGAGGTCAAAGAGATGGACGGCTTTGTGGAGATTGCGATGCTGACGGGCGTGCGGGAAAAGACCAGGGAAGCAGATCCGCAATTTCAGTCGGATGCATCCACATCACCTGATCCGGTACAACCGGAGCCCACACGCGACCAGTAATGCCAAGGGACACGTGCGTCCAGAATGGAGGTGATCACCGTGGATGACTATATCATATGGGATTATTCGGCTCCCGGCATATCTTTTAATGTGGATACCGGCCGGATCACGATATTCAAGACGACCCTTGTTGCTATGGGGTATCCGGAGTATTTTCACTTTCTGTTCAGTCCGGAAGACCTGGCTTTTGGGATAGAGCCGTGCAACATCGATGACGGCGGCGCGAACAGGATCCCGGATAACCTCAGCCGTGATCACTATGACATAAAGAGCAAGGATCTGGTGCGGTTTGTCTTTCAGAGCTGCGGTTGGAAGAAGAAGCTGACATATCGAGTGCCTGGGGTGCGTCTTGCTCCGGACAGCCACAAGGTCTATTTTGACCTGCGTCAGGCGCTTGAGGTACATGAGGGAAGGACGAAACCCGCATATTGACAGTACACCCATCTGTGTGTATAATAGCGTTGCACACAACTGGATGTAAAAGGAGATATGCAGCATGGCTTTGGAAGGATTCAGAGTGGTACATACACAAGGAAAGAATGATGGGCTTCTTAAAGAGCGGCGCATAACCTGCGGACTTACACAGCAGCAGGTAGCCGATAAAGCCGGGATCCTGATTCAGCACTATCAAAAGTTTGAGGGCGGGGAGAGGAACCTCCGGACAGCATCATTCGATGTGGCCTGCCGGGTACTGGAGGCTCTGGATCTGGATATCGTGAAATACTTCCATCATGAATACGTCCTCGGTGAAGAGCAGCATGAGGATGCCGAGAAGACCGGGAAGCCGACTGATGAAGAATAGTCAATAACATTTTCGCCTAACGATGAGGCACTGAGGAACTGAATACGAAATAAAGCAGCCCACCGGGTTTGTTTCCAAGAAACGAGATCATCTCGTAACGAGGAAGCTGACCTGGTGGGCTGTTTCTATGTTTTGAACATTATCCCTACTCAATCCAAAACTGAACATTATCCCTACTACGTTTTGAACATTATCCCTACTTCATATACCTATCTGACCGCCCTGATCCGGGCAATTCTCAAGAATGAACATTATCCCTACTGGGGTATCTGACTCGTCTCAAAAATGAACATTATCCCTACTTACTACCCCAAACCGCCGAAAACCACTATATATAGTAGTTTGTAAATCCTGAAATCAACATATTGGGGTTATCCCCACTGACCAACTTGGAAGATTATCACGACATCAGGAGGCGGTATG